>ENA-ORXM01000006-ORXM01000006.1-marine-metagenome-genome-assembly--contig:-NODE-6-length-490558-cov-7.095023_pt1 | contig 490558 bp, 455 predicted proteins | sample MGYA00237867_ERZ511480 | MGnify/ENA primary metagenome ERZ511480 (study PRJEB26309, sample SAMN06266103) | marine metagenome | isolation source: Algal blade | place: United Kingdom:Sidmouth, United...
AACCGCAACGCCCTATGACCCCCACCGGCACGAGAACCTCCCGATTGCTGCTTGACAACAAGACAGGAACACCCCCCGACGGTGTCGCCCTGGTCGAGGTGCTGCGAGACGGTGTTCGTATTCCGTTCAACGACCCTCGATGCACGACATTGCTCGCCACCGATCTACTGATCGTGGTGCGCTCCGCTCACTGATGGCGTTGCTCGAATGTCGACGACAACACCGACCCTGTGCGACTTACCATCGATGAGGTGACTGGCTCTTTCAAACCTGATTCCTCCGATGCTGGCTCCTTCAGCGCCATTCCCGTCATCGACCTCGGCACCGGGTCCGACGCTGTTCTCGCCGAACAGATCCGGGCGGTGTGCCACGAGATCGGCTTCTTCATCGTGACGAACCACGGGGTCGACTCCGCCCTGGTCGACCGGGTCTTCGCCACGATGCGCACGTTCTTCGACCTGTCTGACGACGAGAAGCTCGGTATCGACAAGCGAGCGTCGCGCCACTTCCGAGGCTGGGAAGCTGAGGGCGCTGAGCTCACCAACAACCGACCCGACATCCGCCAGCAGATCGATTTGTGGACCGAGTGGCCAGCTCGAGCGCCAGACGTCGAACCCCCTGAACTTCGCCTGCTCGGCCCGAATCAGTGGCTGCCCGACGAGCTCCTCCCCGGCCACAAGGACACCGTCGATGAGTGGATGCGAGAGCTTGGGGCACTGTCCGATCGCATTCTCGGCCTGCTGTCGCTCGGCCTCGGCCTCGAACGTGAGCACCTTGCGGAGTTCTTCGGTGATGAACCGATGTCGCTGACCAAGCTCATCTCGTACCCACCAACACCAGCGGGCGGAGCGGGTGTGAACGCCCATCACGACACCGGCTTTGTCACCGTGCTCGCCGCAGGCGAGACCCCCGGCCTCCAGATCCAGAATCCGGATGGCGACTGGATCGACGTTCCCCCGCACCCCGACGGCTTTGTCATCAACCTCGGCGAGATGCTCCAAGCAATGACCGGCAACTATTTCGTGGCTACCCCGCACCGTGTGATCACCGCCGAAGCGCGCTTGTCCGCTGCGTACTTCCACGGGCCATCACTCGATGCCAGGCTCGACCCGCTCCCTCTGAGCTCGTCCTTCGCCGCTGCGGTAGCGGACAGCTTGCGGCACGCTGCCGCCGGGTTCATGGCCGCAAGCGAAGAGACCGAAGCCGGCGTTGGCGACATGGCCAGCCCCCACCGTGCCAGCACGTACGGCGAACAATTGTGGAACTACTTCGCCCGCAGCTACCCGGACAACATGGCCCGTCACTACGGCTGACCGGTCCTACAGAGGGCCCTTCAAGCAAGCGCGGCCTCGGCCAGATCGCGCAGTTCGGTCACGCGGATCTTGGTGCCGTTGGCGCTTGGCGTGGTGGGGAGTTCGTCGACCCGGATCACTCCGACGGGCACTTTGAATCGGGCGAGACGACCATTGCAGTGAGCGATGATCGCGTCGACATCGGGCTCGTGATCAGCCGTCACCACCACAGCAGCTCTCACTCCCTCTGGGCGAGCCACCGCTACAGCGACGGCTTCGGTGATGCCGTCGAATTCGAGCACGACGGACTCGATCTCGGACGGGCTCACGAGAAAGCCACCGAGCCGCAGGACATCTCCGATGCGCGTGACGAACGTGAAGCTGCCATCTGGCTCGGCGAGGGCCAGGTCACCAGTGCGGAACCAGCGCTGATCTTCGGCTTCGTGATGAGCACCATGGGTCTTGGCTGCGTCGAGGTCGTGTCCTCCCTCCGCGAGGTAGCCGGCGAACAGACTCGGCCCTGCGAGCAAGAGCTCACCAGATTCGCCAGAAGGGACAGGCTCGAGTGTGTCGGGATCAACGATCCGAAAAGCCGCAGTGGGAGACGACACGGTGCCGCCCGCTCGCTGACGCCCTTCCGCTGCTTCGGACGAGTCTCGGACGGAAAACAACGCCTGGACCTCGCTCATGCCGTACACACCGGTCAGTCGCATGCCACGTGTCTCGGCCCGCTGCACCACGTCGTCGAGCGACGGGTTGAATCGGCCGTAGCAACAGACCCGCAAGCTCGACAAGTCAGCCTCGGTGTCCAGCATGCGGTGGAACATGTCGTCGGTGCCGAGCATGGAGGTGATCTGGTGACGCTCGACCAGGTCAGCAGTCGGCACCGCGGCAAAGCGATCGGCGAGCCAGATCGATGCGCTGCCGGCCACCGCAGTCGTGAAGCCGTTGAAGCCAAAAACGCCGCACAACGGTAGAGCGATCAGTACTCGATCGTCGGCCCGGTAACCGATCTGGGCGGCAGCTTCGGGGGCATGATGAGCGACTGAGCGCTGCCGGTGCAGCACCATCTTGGGTTCGCTCGTCGTGCCTGATGTGGTGAAGACAACCAAGGGGTCGCCGGGCTCAGGGACCTTGGCTGTGGGCTCGCCTTCTGGTCGTGTGATGGAGTCGGTGGGGACGATGGGCAGGCCGACATCGAAGAGTGTTGGCTCGGCGTCGGTCACGATCATGGCGGCTCCCGATCGCTCCACGAGGCGCCGAGCCTCGTCCGGTGAGTAACGCCGGTTGACCGACACCAGGACGAACCGACCGGCTGCCGCCGCTGCGATGCATCGTAGATACGCCAGGCTGTTGTCGGCGTACACGGCAACTCGATCACCGGTCTCGAGGCCGGCACTTGCCCACTGGCTGGCCAGTCGCTTGCCGTCGGCGGCCAGGGCGTTCGCCGAGACCGTGCCAGATGAGGTGTGGATCTTCGACGTCGACGCTTCGAACAGATCCAGAACCGTCATCACCATCTCGTCAGATCAGCAAGTTGTGGTCGCAATGTCAATCCGCTGGCGTCCATCTGCCTGGCGACGCCGAGATACTCCATCGATGCGTCGGTCTCTCTTGGTCTCTTTGGTACTTCTTCTCGGCGCTTGCTCGAGCACCAGCGAAGAATCAGCGGAGAACACTGCCCCGACCGAAGAGCCCGAGAAAAACGCCGACAACGCCGACCGCGACCCAACTGCTGTCAGCGTCGAGGGACAAGAATCAACACCGGCTCCCGATCGGGTCGTGGTGGGTCGGACCAACGTGACAGCAAGCGGCAATCGCTATCTGGCCGGGACCCTCGACCTCACTTCGACGCCGACCACGATCGACTTGCCGTTCGAAGCTGTTTGGGTGCTCCCGATCGCCGATGGATCGCTGATCGTCGTCGACGAATCTGGCGCCGCACTCGCAGTTTCTCCCGATGGCAGCTCATCGGCGATCGGCTCGGTCGACGCCTCTGTGGCGCCGCTCGCAGTCGAACAGGGCACCGAAGAAGGCATAGCAATCGTCCTCGTGCCCAACACCAGCGGTGTCGACTCCGACCTACCTGACGCAAGCACCGTCGAGGCAGACGGCGTCATGGCCTGGTACGACGGAGCAACCGATCGAGTCCCTCACGGGGCATTGGGCGACACGACCGAATCGACTCGCCTCGTGATCCAGCGGCGACAGGTCGGTGATCCAATGGACGACGCGGGCGACGAGATCGTGGCCAGCGACCGAATCGTGGTGGATCTCGAAGCCGATCCGAGCTCGCCGGTGTTCGAAGGGCTGTCTCCGTTGTTGGGCGACGTCGACGGTGACGATGTTGTCGACATCTTGACCACGATCAGCGACACCGACACTGGTGCGAGGCTCGCTGTGTTCAACATCAACGGTGAGCTCGTTGCCGAGTCTGACCCGATCGGGCAGGGCAACCGGTGGCGTCATCAGATTGCTGTCGCACCGACCAACCCCAACGGTGGTGGAGTCAACGAGGTGATCGAAGTCGAGACACCCCACATCGGCGGGCTGCTCCAGTTCCGAGCGTTCGGCGATGGGGGTCTACCTGTCCAGTTCCAGACCGGCACCTTCCAGTCTCACGTGCTCGGCTCGCGCAACCTCGACGGCGCCGTTGTGTTCGATGCCGATGGGGACCGGTCTCCCGAGGTCGTGGTGCCGACCCAGGGGCGGGATGCACTCGCCATCGTCGACAGCGAACCGACCGACGATGGCCCGCTGTTGATCGACCTGGCCGGGGCCACCGTGTCGTCCAACCTCGCCCTCGGCGAGACCGAAGACAGCCTGCGATTTGCTGTCGCGCTCAGCGACGGACGGCTTCTGGTCTGGTGACCCTCGTTCGCTCAGTCAGCTGACGCGGTCGCCGTCGATGGACTCCCGAATGAAGTCGGCGTGGCCGCAGTGCCTGGCGTACTCCTCGATCATGTGCACCAGGATCCACCGCAAGTCCCAGTGTTCGCCGTTGTGGGCCGCCAGAGCCGACAGTTGATCGAGCGTCGGGGCTGCCGCTGTTCGGCGACTCGAGTCAGCAACTGCCTTGTCGAAGTGGTCCATCAGCTCTTCGACTGACCACGATTCGGCGAGGGTCATTTCGCCATCGCCGTCGGCATCCCAATCGATGTTCACCCAGATCTCTGAAGTGTCCGCACCGTCGAATCGGACCCTGAACCAGAAGTCTTCGACCCACGCCATGTGACCAATGATCCGGGCCAGCGTGAGAGTGGAAGGAGCAAGCGTTCGCTGGAGCTGCTCGTGGTTCAACCCCCACGCCCGATCCTTCAGCGCGGCACGATAGAAGTCGAGGAACGCAAGCAGCATCGTTCGCTCATCAGCGGCAAGCGGAATGTCAGGAGCCTCGGGTCGGGTCATGGCGAGAACCTACCCAGCAGCTGGATGCCTGCGCCGGGCGTCGGCGTTCATGACGTCGCCCCAGGTGCCGATAGGCACCGATGCGCAATCTCTTGCCGCTCGAGCGCCGTGCCGCAGTTCTCGCCCTCGTGTTGGCAACGTTGGTCCATGGATTGATGCTGATGAGAGCTGGCGGCGACACCTTCGTCTTCGCCGCCCTCGGTCAGGAAGACACCCTCACGACCCCGCACATCATGGATGTCATCGAGGACGAGACACTTCTCGCTCGAACTTCGCTTGGCCATGACGGGCGCTTCTTCCTCGTCCAATCGTGGGATCCCTTCTACCTCACGCTCGACCACTACGAGCATCTCGACCGGCCGGTCTACCGGGGTCAGCGGATGCTGTTTCCGGCCATCATCGGCCTTGGCGGGCTGGCCCCTGTTGGCAGCGTTCCCGTCCTGTTGGCGCTGACGAACATCCTTGCGGTGGCACTGGGAACTCTCGGGACTGCGAAGTTGTGCACGCGCTTCGGCAAGAACCCCATGTTCGGCCTGGCCTTCGTGTTCAACGTGGGGATTCTCTCCGAGATCTCGATCGGGGGAGCTGGCATCGTCGCCTTCGCGCTTGCGGTCTGGGGTGCGCTGGCACTCGAAGACCATCGAATCGGGCGTGCGGCCACTCTGTTCATGCTCAGCGCACTCACTCGCGAAGTGATGTTGCTCTTCGTGGCCGGAGCATCGCTGCTCCACATGGTCAGGCGTCGCCGACTGCCCATTCTCCTGGCCGCCCCCTCGTTGGTCGGCATGGTTGGCTGGGGCATGTACCTCCGCCTGCGCCTCGAATCTGGCAGTGGCATCGATGAGGTCCGCGAGATCGGCTTGCCACTCGTTGGCGCCGCCGAGGCTGCCGTGCAGTGGCCGGACGACGGTGTCGGGACCGTGCTCTTCATGGCGCTCGTCTTGCTCAGCCTTCCTTGGCTGATCCTCCGCTCGGTGGTCGACAGAAACGCACTCACCTGGGGCTCTGTGGGATTCGTTGCGCTCGCCGCAGTGCTCACCGTCTTCGTCTGGCGCCAACCGTTCGACATCACACGAGGAATCATCCCCGTCTTCACAGCGCTCGCCGTGTCCGCCGCACCTCGATGGGTGGACCCCGATGCATCGGCTGCCGACCCGGACACGTCACACCCGCTGGACAAGAGGCTGGAAAACGCGCTCGCCAGCGCCGAGTAGACCCGATGACGCCGTCCCCTTCATCAGCGGCCACCAACGGCCGATACTCCACCATGGCACCTGCGATCTCACCCGACACCCGCGCTGCGTCGGTTGCTCCGTCGGAGACCTCGTCGGCGCACACCACGGCGCCGCACACCGCGGCGCAGACGCTGCCAGCGGTCCTCAGCGTGCTGCTCCCGGTCTACAACGAAGAACCAACGCTCGATGTCTTGCTCGACAAGCTGCTCGCCATTGATCCGGGCGTGCCGTTCGAGGTCATTGCCGTGAACGATGCGAGTTCGGATCGTTCGGGAGAGATCCTTGCGAGCCGCAGCGATCCGCGCCTCACCGTGATCGAGCACCGCTCGAATCGTGGCAAGGGTGCTGCGGTGCAGACGGCGCTTGCTGCGGCGCGCGGTGAGATCACCGTCATCCAAGACGCAGACCTCGAATACGATCCCGAACAGCTGCGGGCATTGATTGCTCCCGTCGTCGCCGGCGAAACCGATGTCGTCTACGGATCACGCTTCCTCGGGTCGGTTTCGGACATGCGTCGACGCAACCGTCTCGCCAACCTCGGCCTGACGTCGTTGACCCGCCTGCTGTATCGCACGACGATCACCGACATGGAGACCTGCTACAAGGTCATTCGGCGTGAGGTCATTGCAGACCTCCACATCGAGGCACAACGATTCGACATGGAGCCAGAGATCACCGCTCGGCTTCTCCGCCGAGGCCACGACATTCTCGAACTGCCGATCGCGTACGAGGGTCGCTCCCACGACAACGGCAAGAAGATCGGCTACCTGGATGGCATCGAAGCCGTACTCACGCTGATCCGCTGGCGCTTCCGCTCCAACCCCTGAGCGCGCCCTCGAGAACGCTACGCAGCGTCGACGGCGCTGCGCCCATCGGCGGTGACGGTGAGGATCTCGACGCCGGTTTCGGTGACGATGACGGTGTGTTCGAACTGAGCTGACGGCATCGCGTCATCAGCGTGCTCGGTCCAGCCGTCGTCGGCTTGGGAGAACCGGTGTCCGCCGCTGAGCAGCATCGGCTCGACGGTGAAGCTCATGCCGATTTCGAACAACTCGACATCGTGTCGCTCGACGTGGTGATGGATGTGCGGTTCCGCGTGGAAGGTCTCACCAATGCCGTGGCCGCCATATTCCTCCACAACGGCAAAGCCGCGGGAGCGAGCAAAGGGCTCGATGGCCTCGCCGATTCGCTTGAGCGGTTCGCCCGGACGGACCGCAGCGATTCCGCGCAGCGTTGCTTCCCGGGCCGTGTCGACCAATGCCTGGGTCGGGGCATCGACCTCGCCAACGATGAACGTTGCTGACGTGTCACCATGCATGCCGTCGATGTAGGCGGTGACATCGATGTTCACGATGTCGCCGTTCTCGAGCGGGCGGTCGTCGGGGATGCCGTGGCAGATCACGCCGTTGACTGATGTACAGACCGACTTCGTGAAGCCGTGATAGTGAAGATCACTGGGGTAGGCGTTGCGCTCGATGTACCCAGCGTGTGCGAGCGCATCGATCTCTTCGGTGGTGACGCCCGGGGCGACGGCCTCGCCAGCAACCAGAAGCACCTCGGCCCCGACTCGGCACGCCACGCGCAGCCTGGCAAGGGATTCGTCGTCCTGGATCTGATAGGTCCCCGGGGTCGAGATGATGCCCGCTTCGACGTAATCCGGGCGCACGATGTGCTCGGGCACCGTCTTCGGGGGTGTCACCGAGCCGATCACCACCGGCGCTCGCCCGAGCAGCGATCGGTCGCCGTGGCAGCGCTTGTGCTTCGCACCGCTGCCGCACCAGCACTTGCTGTTCGATCGCATCCGCTCCATCGCCGTAGCCTATGGCCGCTGCACACGTGGCGGGGCCGTTGCAAGATCGCTCCGACCGCCCGTTCAGCAGCGCCGGGCGCACCTTCGATGTGGCCGGGGACTTCGGTCGAGGTCTGTGTCAGCCGACGTCGGGGCCGACGGGGCGGCCGTCGATGATCTGGTCGAGGTACTCGCTCATGCCAATGCCGACCTGGCCATCGCATTCATAGCGAGTCATGGCCTCGGTGATTCGAGTGAGCAGCTGCTCGCCATCTGGGGTCTTGCGCCGGCTTCGGAGTGGGATCATCGACAGCACGTCGCCAGTGATGTTGTACTCCCGGTCAGTGGTCTTGGCCCAGCAGGTCATGCCCGTCTGGTAGAGGTTCTCGTCCCAGGTCGACTCGATGCGGCAGTCTTCGATGATCTTGTACTCGTCGCCTTCGAGCACCATGCCACCAGCACGGATGCCCGTGCCTTCGGCGTCTCGCCCGATGACCGAGAGCATCATGGCAAAGTCGGGGCTGAAGACCATCGGCAACCAGCGATACCAGTACAGGGCCTGCCAGTGGCGAGGGCCCCACGACTTGTCCCGCAGGCCGAGCCCGTCGATCGTGATGGCTTCGTCGCCGACGACGATCTGGCCCTTCATCGTGCCGTGCTGCTCGTAGTGTGCCTTGGCGAAACTGGTCTCGGGGTCCTGTTCGATCTCGGTGCCGTCTTCGTAGACGGGTCGGCCGCCGTACATCGGCGACACACCAGACCACTCGAGGTGCACGCTGCAATCGACCATCGGATTCTGGCGGAACGCCGTGCGTGGGTCCGCCATCTGCAGCGGATCGTCGAGCAGGCAGACCTTGCCCTCGTAGGAGACGTCGAGTCGCTTGAACGGCTCGATCACTTCGATCTTCAAGCCGCCGGCATTCATCTCGTCATTCGAGGTGATCTTGGGTCGGTCGTACATGAAGCCGACGCGACCGTCTGGCAGGTAGATGCACACCGACATCTCGGCGTGGCCCTCGTTCACTCGATTGCCGAGGCGGAACCAACCGCCGGCCTCCTGCCCGAGATCGAAGGCGTTGAGGTACATCGATTCGTTGTAGTTGGGCACCGGGTCGGGCTCATGGGTGAACTCGTCTTCGGGTTCCAGCACCGTGATGATCTTGCGGTCGTCAGCCATGTCCCAGACTGCCCCAACACCCGCCCCCGTCCCAAACGCAGCCCACTGGTGCCGGGGGTTAAGAGGTTAAGCGGTTAAGCGGTGCCGAAGGCAGCGGAGCGAACCTCTTAACCTCTTAACCCCCGGCACCATTCGAGCGAGACGTCAGGCGAAGAGGACCTCGCAGCCGGTGTCGGCGAGGGCTGCGTCGACTCGCTGTCGGTCGGCGTCGCTCAGTGCTGCGTAGCTTTCTCGGAGCCATTGAAGACACTTGCCCTGGTAGCGGAATGGGCCTTGGCGGTACTCACGGCCCCGTGACTCACCAGGAATACTGATGTCGCACACCATCTCGTCGGCGCCCGACATGAGCGCTTGGGCATTCGCGATCATGAACGGCGCATAGGTTCGTCCGGCTTCGACGAGGAGAGCCAGTGTGCCGGCGTCGAGGTTGTCAAGCGATGCCCAGCCGTCGTCACCATCGACGGGAAGCCACGCGAGGTCGTCCATCCGCTCGACCCAATTGACGACCTTCGGCGCAACATCAACGGCAACGGCCACAGCGGTTGGATCCCACCGAACCAACTGTGTCAGCTGGCCGTAGAGACCGAAGTCGCCACGACCGGGACGATCGCCCAGCATGAAATCGCCGGAGGCGAGGCGGGCCTGTATGGCTTCGAGCATTCGACGGTAGGAATCCTCGATGAGCGGGGCGTTCCAGTCGGTCGAGCCCACGAGTCCGCGGCGAGTGATCTGCCGGTTCGTGATGAACTCGTACGTCTGTTGAGCCTGGTCCGAGTCGAGCTGGAGATTGCCCGAGAGCGGCAACAGCTTGCCCGCCTTGTCGATGTCGGCTTCGTACGCCCAGCGGTAGTGGTACATCGCCTTGGTCAGCCACTCATCGGCGAAATCCTCGATCAGAAGATCGATGAAGGCCAACGCCGGGTCGGTCGGCGTGAGGCTCCGTTCGGCGTGCTCGCGCTCGAGGCGCGTGATCTGCGGCGAGGAGTCGACCGTGATGTCGCCATAACCAGACCCGTCTTCGTTGGGGTAAGCAATGACGGGGATGATCGGCACCGGTGCTGGCGGGAGGTCGTCCCACTTCGAGGTGCGCAGCATCCACCGGAACGGGATCTGGCGGTAGCGCAAGACTCCACGCATCTTGAGTGTGTAGGGCGAGCCGTACTGGCCAGCGAGAACGATCGGTTCGGTCATGAGTTCGGTTCCTTCGTTGGTCCAGCGAGACGGAAAAGTCTGTGCTTGTATGGGCCCCAGCGCCAGACCATGTCGTCGCCATCGAGATAGCGCGTGACGACGACGACCCCTCGATCTCCTGGGTAGAGGTTCAGTCGGCCGTCCTCGAATCGGGCAGCGACCGAGACCTGGGCCCCGCCCTCGCCGACGTCATTCACGCCGCCACTGAGGGTTCCATCGGCGAACATGTCGTGAATCACTTCGCCAGCGGTGATGACCACGCGATCACCCGCCTGTTCGATGCGTTCTATGTGGCCCTTCATCGGGCCCTTGTGGGCTTGCCACACGCCACGAAGGTCGGCGACCCCATCGGCCAGCGGTTCGTCACACCCGATCAACACCGGGGGTGGCCAGGACTGCCAACCACCCTTCGCGGTCTTGGCAACAGCGACGTCGCGAGCGAGTTTCGTCGCCGACTCCCGGTCAGCAGCGAACGGCGATGGTTCGTAGTGTTCTGTGCCGGTCGGTGCCACAGGTGGGTTGCGCCGCATCCGCAGTGGAGCCACGAGCATCGAGCCGAATACCTTGCCAACGTCGAGGAGGTTCATGTCCTCAGCCCCCGATGTTGGTGGCGACGGTCTCGATATTCAGCTGCCCAGCGAGACCGGCCGCACGGTGCACAGCAATCTCCTGCCACTCCGGCGAGATCGACATCTCCCACAGCTCGACTCGCGATGGGTACTGAGCGATCGCTACCTCGTCCCAGAGGTCCTCGACTTGGCCGAGAGCAAGGAAGGTCACGTCGCCGGCGAACGTGACCGTGCCGCCGTATTGGGTGATCAGTTTACTGACCCCTCGCCCGTAGATCTCATAGGCCTCGCGCCCGGTCATCGTGGTTTCGCGACCGTCCGCGTACTCGGCGTGCTCCTTGAACTTGAGCAGGTTGACCATGGAGATCGGCCCCTCAGGACCGGGCTGCATCATCTCCTCGATGCGGTCGCCGCTGGTCGGCATCACTTCGTTGGTCACGTCCATGGTGGTTCTCCTGTCGGTGGGCCTGGGTCAGGCTTCGGTGCTGGTCGATGCAGTCAGACGGTCGAGCGCCGGCCGCACGATCATCGTGTAGGTGTCGGCGATGGCGGTTTCCCGGTGCTCGGCCTGAGCCGTCAAGCGTGCGGGATCCATCACCACGGCCATGAAGGCCGCCTTGCTGGGAAACAGGTTGAACCGGGCCTGGTGCCAGAGCCGACCATCGCCGAGAATCGTGTCCTCGATCGCAAACCAGGCCGGGGTCTGGACGCCGTGGCCGAGCGCGACCTTGGCTGCTTCGGTCTGGTACTGCTCCATGTGGTCGGGGGTCTTGCGTGCATCCTCGACGTCGTGGAAGCGCAGGATGTGCACCACCATCACGGGCCCGTCGTCGTCCGTCGGTGGGTGCGGCACCTCGTCCCACGACACCGGCTCGAAGCCCGACGGGGCGGTTGGCATCGCCATGGGCTGACCGCCCATCACGATCGTGAACTCCATGCCCGCTTCTTTGTGCTGATGCGACTCCTGGAAACTCGGGAGCGACTGCATCTCGATGAACGACTTGCGAGTGGGGTACTTCACGACCCCGACGCGATCCCACACCGTGTCGTCACCCAACAGCTGCTGGTCGACGTTGCCGACAAACACCGGCTCGGCACCAACCGCTGCAAGCGAGTCGAGCGGGGTGTAGAGATCGTCGGCTTCTCGGCCGCTGATGGTCGACTCGCGAACGTCGGCGTAGTCGGCGACCTCCCGGTACTTCACGAGGTTGACCATCCACACCGGCCCGTCGTCGTCGGGTGCCATCGTGGCCATCCGCATGCCGTAGTCGGTGTTGATCTGTCCGTATCGAGGAGGCGTGTTCTCGCTCATGCTGCTGTCTCCTGCGACTCCTCGGCGTCTGCGAGCAGCGTCATCATTTCCCTGGCCACCATCGGCGCAGCGTTCTGGTTCTGGCCGGTGACGAGATTCCCGTCGACCACCCAGTGATTGGCGAGCGGATCTCGTCGCCTGGTCTGGCTCTCGAAGTCGGCACCCATTGCCCGCAGCTCGCGTTCGGGATGATGCGGTGTGATGGTGATGTCGAGTTCCTTCACCTGTTTGTCGGTGACTCCTGAGATTTTTCGCCCAGCGACCAGCGGTGAACCGTCCGCCGCCTTGGCGTTGAGCAGACCCAACGGGCCGTGGCACACACCACCCATCACCAAGCCAGCCGCGTTCGCCTCGGTCATCTTCTGACCCAAGGCCTCAGAGAATCCGAAGTCAAAGGCCGCGCCCCAACCACCGGCGAGGAAGACAACGTCGTAGTCGGCCATGTCGAGGTCGCCGATCGAGAGCGACCCGTTGACCTTGGCCTTGCATTCGTCGTCGGCCAGGAAACGATCGTCCTCGCTGGTGCGGACCACGGGCTTGATCGACTTCGGATCGACGGGGATGATCCCACCGAGCGGGCTGGCAACGTCAACCGCCATTCCGGCGTCGAGGAAGGCGTAGTAGGGCACCGTCATCTCGCTCGCGAACACGCCGGTGGGCTTCCCGATGTCGAGCACTCCGGCGTTGGTAGCAACAACCAAGGCCCGTTTGCCCGCGAGGTCGAACGTCGTTGCATCCGGATCATCGGGATGCAAGCCGAGCTTCTGCACGAGCTTGCGTAGTGCTCGAGCGGGTGGTGGTGCAGTCTTGGCCACGGGGCCTCCAGACGGTTGGCGTGACGCATAGGGCCACGGTTGATTGCGTTCGGGAACGGCCCGAGCTCGTTCGGCCTTCAGCGCTGTCCGCATCTGGGCAAAGACGTCGACGACAGCGGGATCGTTGTCGAGATCGTGCCAACGATTGCGAGCTTCGATCGGATCGGTGTCGAGGTCGTAGAGCTCCCATTGATCTGGCACGGGCGTGGTGCGGTACTGGTCGGGTCCGGGTCCACCACTGGCGGCGAGATGCCGTACACCGGGCTCGGTCCAGGTAGCGGGGTCGTCGAAGACCCGCACGAGCTTCCAGAGCGTGCCACCGATGCGCTGCACGAGGCCCTCGAAGTTCGAAGCCACGTGAGCCGGGGTGTTGACCCGGAGCGGCAGTGGCGGCTTCGCTGTTCGGCCAAGTCGGCGAGCAACTCCCGATGCGCCCGTGTCGCCTTCGAGCATGTTGTCGCACGTCATCATGTAGACGCCGCGATCGCGATCTGCGTCGCCGCTGCCGTCGACCACGGGCATCAAGTTCGTGCCCGGCAGTGCGTGGACTTCGCTGAAGTCTGCAGCGAGGTACGGAGCGATCAGCGACTCGTCGATACCAGCCGCTGCGAGCAGCGTGGGCACGATGTCGACATGCGAGGTAGGGGCGTCGCTGACAACGGTGCCCGTCGTCGCCTGGGTGCCGACCTTGGCGATGGCGAAGGAAACCCGAGTGGCCTCGTCGTACAGGTTGAACCACTTCTGGTGCAGCCCGCCGTGGGCACCGAGCAGTTCACCGTGATCAGACGTCCGCACGATGACGGCGTCTGTTGCCTGATCGGTGATCGCCCGTCGAACACGATCAATGGGCGCGTCGACCTCAGCGTGGAGGCGGTGGTAGAGATCGCGATACTCCTGCGCCCGCTTGTTGTAGGCACCGTTGACCGCTCGTACCGGCCCATAGCCGCTGGCGTAGGTGTCACGGAAGGCGATCTGCGCTGCTGGTTTCGTGGCCAGATCTTCGTGTGCAGTCGGGGCTTCCGGAACATGAGGAGGGTCGAGGGACGACGGTTCGAGCGGGCTCCCTCGACGGGCCCAGGCCGGGAACAACACGATGTCGTGCGGGTTCACGAAACTTGCGATCAACAGGAACGGTCGCTGGGCATCGGCGTCGCCAGCGGCTCGCCGGGCGTAGCGGTCTTCGAGCCAGGCAACGACACGATCGGCGATGAGAGGATCCCGACGGACGCCAGCGTCTCGGAGTTGCCCTCCATGGGGCTCGGGGCCGATCCAGCCAGAGAAGCCGTAGCCGTCGAGCGCGTCGGCCTTGCGATACTCCTCGACCCCTTCGGCAAGGACATTGCCCTCGTCGTCGTTGGCGTCGATGCGGTTGCCGTCGGCATCGTGGAGGTCAGCGTGGGAGAGATGCCACTTGCCGTCGTAGTGCGTGTCGTAGCCAGCGGCCCGGAACCAGTGGCCGAGCGTCGGCACCTCACCCTCAGGGAGCCAACGCATTCGTGAGTCGTCGTGCGCCTTCCCGAGCCCATCGGTTTGGGTGACGCCGTGCACCTGCGGGTACTGGCCGGTGAAGATGGTTGGTCGGCTCGGGACACATGCCAGTGAGCCGGTGTAGTGACGCCGGAAGTTGATGGCGTTGTCCTCGAACCACGCTGCGCCCGGCAGTGCGGTACGCCGCCAAGCCGCGACCTCGGCGGATTCGTACCGAGGAGCTGCCCGCTCCTCGTCGGTCATGATGATGACGACATCGGGTCGTTGTTCGGCCGTTCCAGTATCAGACACGGTTTCGGGCTCCCTCTGTTGCCGCGCACAATCCAGCGACCATCTGGTCAGACGCCTCGCCGAGCTTCTTGCCGACGGCCTTGGCCACGAGCTGCTGCGGCGGCCGAGGACCGGCATCGACCTCGGTGGTGAGCGACACGTCAGTTCGAGGACCGACGCGCTCGAGGCGCCATGTGTTGGTGACGCTCCTGATCACCGGCGGGAGCCCCGTGATCGCGTACGACAAACCAACGCCAGGCTCCCACCATTCGACGGTTTCCAGGATGGTGGTGCCACCAGTTTGGATCCGTCGCACGGCACCGACGCCTTCCCGCTGCTCAGTCATGAGCGACGAGTGATCGACGTTCGGCGCCCACCGACTGATCGCGGCGAAATCGGAGAGGATCGCCCACACCTCTGCGGGTGCAGCATCGATGGCTTCAGTTCGTTGCACCGTTGCCATCGGGCTCACTCCGCAGACACGGCGTCGATGACGATGCGTGCCAGCTGTGGTGCGCCGTCTTCTTGGAAGAAGTGGTGGGCGTTCTCGACGGTGACGTGGGCCTGTCCCGCAGCGCCGGGCACCAGCGCCAGGAACGGCTTGTCGCCGCCCGCCGTGACCGGATCACTGTCGCTGAAGCAGCAGATGAACGGCTTCTCCCACGCCTTGAAGACGTCCCAGGCAGCGAGGTTGGCCTCGCGTGCCGGGTCATCGACCGAGGTCGGCACCAGCGAGGGGAAGATGCGGGCGCCTTCCTTGTAGGTCTCGTCGGGAAACGGTGCGTCGTAGGCGGCGATCTCGGCCTCGAACAGCTCGGTGATCGTGGCGCCGTTGAGGATCTGGCCTATGGGGAACACCGGCGACTCCTGGCTGAACTTCTGCCACTGCATGAAGGCTTCACTTGGCGGGTGCTCACCCGTGGGCAGACCGGTGTTGCCGATGATCACCCGAGCAAAGCGCTCGGGGTTCTCAGCAACAAGACGGAGACCGACGAGGCCGCCCCAGTCCTGCCCAAAGAAGGTGGCGTCGTTCAAGTCGAGGTGGTCGACGATCGCCTCCTGCATCCAGGCCACGTGGCGGGCGTAGGTGTAATCGGATTTCTCTGTCGGCTTGTCGCTCTTGCCGAAGCCAACAAGATCGGGAGCGATCACCCGCAGGCCAGCATCGACCAACAGCGGAATCATCTTGCGATACAGGTAGCTCCACGACGGTTCGCCGTGCATGCACAGCACCACGGGCCCATCAGCCGGCCCCTCATCGAGGTAGTGAACCCGCAGCGTGTCGCCCTCGGTATCGCTGATGTCGACGTAATTGGGTGCAAACCGATAGCCGTCGAGGTCGGCGAACTGCTCGTCTGGTGTACGAAGTGACTTCATGATTGTTTCTTCCTTCAGTTGGGTCCATCGGTGCCGGGGGTTAAGAGGTTCAGAGGTGCCGAAGGCAGCGAAGCGAACCTCTTAACCTCTTAACCCCCGGCACCAGTGGGCGGCACCAGTGGGAGAGCGGCACCGTCAGGAACGGGGTGGGATGACGACGCGGTGGAGGTCGTCGCCGATTTCGATCGTGCCGCTGAAGTGTTCAGCGGCAAGTGCTCGCCAGTCGTCTTCGGTGCCGCTCATCGGCATGGCGGGCACGTAGTGGGTGAGGATCAGCGTGGCCAGATCAGCCTTGGCCGCGGTCTGTGCTGCCTCGGCTGGGGACGAGTGATAGTCGAGCGTGTCCTGCATCCGCTGCATGGGGATGTTGGCGATGATGTCCTTGCGGATCACCGTGTGAACGAGCGCATCAGCGCCGTCGCACAGCGCGTCGAGCCCGGCACACGGCACCGTGTCACCGGCGACCACCACAGCGACTCCACCAGCCTCGAACCGGAAACCCACGCTCGGTTCGACCGGCTTGTGGTCGGTCTGGGCGCACGTGATCGTGACCGCACCACCCTGGCCGTCGGGCAACTCGACCGCGCCCTCGCTCACCTCGATGACGGTGACGGGCGGACGATGGTCAAGGTCTTCGTGGTGGGCGATGCGGTAGCCGATATCGGGCTCGAGCGATGCCAAGAGATGGTCGACCACCTTCTGCGTCCCAACGGGTCCGACGATCGTCAACGGCGTCTTCTCGAAGGTCATGACCCAGCGAGTCGTGATCACGTCGTTGAGGTCGGTGATGTGGTCACTGTGCAAATGGGTGATCAACACGGCGGTGAGGTTCGGCGCGCCGAGTCCAGCGGCAGCGAGCCGCATCAGCACGCCCCGGCCGGTATCGACCAAGTAGTGCTCGGCGGTTTCGCCCTCTCCGGCCGAGATCAGCGTGGCTGGACCCGCACGGTTGGGATCCGGCATGGGGCTGCCGGTCCCGAGGAGTGTCACGGCCAACTGTTCAGTGGCACTGCTCACTGCCGGCTCATTTCTGCTGCGGCCTCGGCTCGTTGGGCCTCGACGTCTTTGCGGGAAAGGAGCTGGATCACGACTTCGTGCAGCGTTCCCTCGAAGGGGAACGGTGCCTCGTAGCGAGGCGACACCGGCGAGCCGTGGTCGTAGCCGACACTCGGTCCGACCGAAGAGATCATCGACATGAACAGCGGAAGGTCGACCGAGCCAGCCAGCGTGCCGTTGACGAACACCGCCATCGTCCCCGTACGGGTGCCGGTCCGCCTGACGGCGAGGACCAGTTCTGATGCGCCAGCTGGAACATCGACCCCGGACTCGAGAACCGTGTGCTCGTCGAACGCGTTGTAGTCGACGACCAGCTTGTCGCCCTGCACGAAGATCGACAAGCCGGAGTTCTCGGTGCCAGTTGCGTAGATGACGCCACCGTCGCCAGCCTCACGGGTGATCTGCGCCGTGAGATCGAACGACGAGCCGCCGATCGAGGCTGCGGCTTGGCCCGGCATCGGCGACATCGGCGGTCGGTAGACGTAGCGGCGGTCGGCCGGATGAGGAGAGTTGTCACGGAAGCGGGCACCGAACAGCTCGATCATCCGGTCGTCAAGGGGCAAGACGCCGTGCCGATCGGCCTCCTCCCACCAAAGGCCAATCAGCACAGCTAGTCGCGCAGGTTCGGCTTCGGCCAGGTCGCTGCACTCAGACCAGTCAGCGGACAGGTGGTAGAGCTCCCACTGTTCGGTGTCGTAGTCGGCGCCCTTGTCGTGCTTGCACACCGCCTTCCAGAGGTCGCCGCCGTCGCCGGCCACCAGCGCTCGACTGCCCGCCATCTCGAAGTACTGCAGGGTGTTCGACGCCGGCGCTGACGAGTCGGCCAACACCGGAGCAAACGAGGGCCCCGTCAAGGGCAGCTGCTCGAGCCCCTTGAAGGTCGCGGGAGCCGACACGCCGACGAGCTCGTAGATCGTTGGGACGATGTCGGAGACATTGACGAACTGATCGCGCTTCGTGCCCGCTTCGGCCACGCCAGGCCCGTGCATGATCATCGGCACGTGCACGCCGCCTTCGTGGGTGTTCTGCTTGTACCACTTGAAAGGACTGTTGCCGCACTGGGCCCAACCCCACGGGTAGTTGGTGTGGCTGTGCGGGCCACCGATGTCGTCGATCTGATCGATGACGTCGTCGGCGGTGTCGAAGATGCCGTTGAAGAACTTCATCTCATGCATCACACCGAATGGGCCGCCCTCTTGAGATGCCCCGTTGTCGGCCAGCACCACCACGATGGTGTTGTCGAGATGACCGGCATCACGAAGCGAGTCGACGAGCCGGCCGATCTGATCGTCGGTGTGATCGAGGAACGCTGCGAACGCCTCCTGCAGCCGGCAATTCACCCGCTTCTGATTCTCCGAGAGATCGTCCCATGAGTCGACACCGGGATTCCGCGGTGCCAGCTCGGTGCCAACCGGAATCACACCGAGTTCGAGCTGGCGTTCGAACCAGCGTTGACGGACCACATCCCACCCTTCGTCGTAGCGACCCTTGTACTTTTCGAGATAGCTGGCCGGCGCTTGGTGCGGAGCGTGGGTGGCACCGAACGGCACGTAGGCAAAGAAGGGGCGGTCGGGCCGGACACCCTTGCTGTCGCTGATCATGCCGATCAGCTGGTCGATCATGTCCTCGCTGACGTGGTAGCCGTCCTCGGGCTTTCCTGGTGGGTCGATCGGGTGGTTGTCCTGCACCAAGTCGGGGTGGAACTGGTCGGTCTCGCCCTCGAGGAAGCCATAGAAGCGGTCGAAGCCTCGACCCAACGGCCACTGGTCGAACGGGCCGGCCGCCGAGCACTGCTCCATCGGAGCCAGATGCCACTTGCCGACGCAGAACGTGGCGTATCCCTCTGAACCGAGCACCTCGGCAACCGTGGCCGCGTGGTTGCTGATGTGTCCGAGCTGATTCGGGAAACCAGTGCGGAAATTCGACACCGCTCGCATGCCAACGGCGTGCTGCGACCGACCGGTGAGCAGCGATGCCCGCGTCGGCGAGCACAGCGGGGTGACATGGAAGTTGGTGAACTGTGCTCCCCCGGCGGCAAGGGCATCGACATTCGGCGTGTCGATGTCTGACCCGTAGCAACCGAACTGAGCGAAGCCGGTGTCGTCGAGCAAGACGAGCACGACGTTTGGCGCATCTGTTCCGGGGTGCGGCGGTTCGTCGAACCACGCCTCGGAGTCGGCAACCGTTGTACCGATCGTGCCTTCGAATCGAGATGGTCTGGTCATGACTTCTCCTTGGCTCGCTGTGGAGTTGGTTGTTCGAGCAGTGAGGTGAGCGTGGCTACCCAGGCCCGAGAGATCTGTCGTGAGGTGCGGGCATGGGCCGCAGCCATCAGCTCGAAGGCCTCCGGTGATGTGATCGTGTCGATGATGGCGACGAGGTCTGCTGCAGCTGCTGGAGTGAGCCCGCGCACCTCTATGGCGAAGCGTTGCCGAGTCTGGTCGGCAAGGCGGGTTCGTAGCCGGGCGACTGCCTCCACCATCGGGTCGTGATCGATGGCCCGGCCGCGACTGAGACGCAGCAACGCACCAGCAGCTTCGTAGAACTCCACCCGGTCACGAACATGCGATCGGACCCGATCGACTTGCGGCGCATCAGCATCCGCGACCTCGTAGCTCGACCCGTACTTCGCGAACGAGAGCTCGATTGCCTGCTGCTGCATGTCGGCCAGGCCGTCGAAGTTGCGGAAGATCGACGAGACCGACACGCCGGCGCGTTCGGCCACGGTCTCGACCGAGGGCGGCACCTTGCCCTCCTGAACCAACTCGAAGGCCGCTTCGATCACAGCAAGGCGATTGCGCTCTCGCCGGACGTTTCGTCCGTCTCCACTTGCGGTCTGCGTCACGCCGACGAACGTAGAGCACTTTCGAATGAATTGCGAGTAGAACTCGCATTACTTGACCGAGGCGCTCGAATGCGAACATCGAGAACACCAGCCGAGATACTGCTGACATGCCTGACCTCCCGCTCGAACTGCTTCGCCGAGGGGTGTCGGCCGGTTTCGGTGATCAGACCGGCCAAGCGCTCGAACTCACGGGCCTGCAGATCGAAGCACTCCCCAGCACGGGAGGAGGCTCGTTCAGCACATCCGTCGAGCGCATCAGCTTCGTCGATCCGGTTGCGCCGTGGTCCGTGATCCTCAAGCGAATGGCAGCCGGAGCCGAGGGTTGGGACCGAGAGGCGGACGCCCATCAAGACCTGGAGTGGTTTGCCAGCGCACTTCCGGACGGCCTGCAGATTCCTCGCCTGTTCGCCATCGACCGATCGCCGGAAGAGGTCGGCCTCGTTTTCGAAGACCTCGGACCGTCCGCCTCTCTGGACGAGTCCGACCTGACCAACAGCGCCCGCCTACTGGCGGATTTCAGCGCAAGGCCGGCAACGCCCCGGCCGTGGTGGTCGTCCGACGTGCTGACCACCGAGTTCCACACGCTCGCCGATCGACCGGAGCATCTCACCAGTACCCGCAGCAACGTCGGTATCGAACGGCTACGAGGTCAACTGGTCGAGATCCTCCGTGATGCTCCGAACCTGCTGAACCTTGCCCATCAAACACCGCGAGGGCCAGCACACCTCGACGCCTACAGCCGCAACCTGATCGTCGACCGAACCAACCCACGCATCGGTCTGGTCGATTGGGCAAGTGCTGGTTCCGCCCCGATCGGCACCGATCCGGCCACCCTCTTCGCACTGACCCTCGGCTATCTCGATGTCGAGACCAACTCAGTGGCCGATCTCGAGGTGTCGATGGTCGACGCCATGCTGGATGGGCTCGTCGAGGGTGGAGCGACCGTTGCGGCGGATACTGCCGCCGCAAGCTTTCGCGCCATCGCCAAGCTGCGCCACCTCGCCATGATGATGAATGCGTTGCCAATGGTCGAGGCCAACAACCCGGCGGTCAGCGCCATCGTGGGACGCCCACTCGACGAGATCGTCGATCGGTGGATCCTGCTCGGCGAGCACTTCATGAACTGAAGCCGGAGTCATGTTCACGAACCAGCAGCGTTCGGCGAGCTGCACGCCACCGACCATGAACGTGAAGTCACCGCCCGGATCGGGAGGTTTCATTGCGCCAACGTAGATGGAATGAAGCCGAGCTCGAGTTTCAAGAGCACCGGCGAACCGAACCAGAGAACACACCAGTGGACTACGTCCGACGCGAGTACCGACCGACGCTGAGTGGGACGAAGATCGCCACGATCACTACCGCCCAGATCAAGGTGTAGACCACAGGGTTGGCCAGTGGCCACGCCGTGGGCTCGGGCGTGCCTTCGGGGATGTTGCCGAACAGCTCTCGCGAAGCTTGGGTCACTGATGAGACCGGATTCCACTCGGCGAAGGTCTTGAGGCCGCCGGGCAGATTGTCCGACGGAACAAACGTGTTGGCAAGGAAGGTCAACGGGAAGATCACAATGAACGAGGCATTGTTGATCACCTCGGGGCTCGGAACCCGCAGCGCGACGTACGCCATGATCCACGAGAGCGCGTAGGCGAAGACCAAGAGCAGCAGGAAGCCACCGAGTGCCTCGAACGCCGAACCGCGAATTCGCCATCCCACCAGCAAGCCGGTGCCACTCATGATCACGAGGGACAACACGTTGTAGATCACGTCGCTGATCGTGCGGCCCGCCAGCACCGCTACACGAGACATCGGCAGCGATCTGAACCGGTCGATGATGCCCTTCTGCATGTCCTCGGCAATCCCTGCACCGGTGAAGGTGGCGCCGAAGGCGACAGTCTGAGCGAAGATCCCGGAGATCAAGAACTCTCGATAGTTGCCGCCCTCGATGTCGATCGAGTTGCCGAACACGTAGGCGAAGAGCAACACGAACATGATCGGCGAAACGAGCACGAAGACCAAGATCTCGGGGACTCTCGTGATCTTGATGACGTTGCGCTTCGCCATCACCACGGTGTCGCTCATTGCCTCAGCGATGGTGGTCATGACCGGGCCTCGGTTGCCTCAGCGGGAGCAGCATCGTCAGCAGCGCTTCCGGTCAGAGTCAGGAACACATCATCAAGGGTCGGGCGCCGCAATCCGATGTCAGACACCGGAATCGACTGCGCCCTGAGCTGCTCGATGACCTCGGCAAGGGAGTCCAGACCGTTGCTGACCGGACACAGCAGCGTTCGGGTCGACGGCTTGACTTCGATCTCGTCAGACGCACCCACCTGGCCGGCCAAGATCGCCGAGGCTCGCTCGATGTCAGCCGCTTCGGCGACCACCAGTTCGAGCCGTGCACCACCGAGCTCGGACTTGAGTTGGTCGGCGGTGCCCCTGGCGATTGCTCGGCCGTGATCGATCACCACGATGTTGTCCGCCAGCTGGTCGGCCTCTTCCAGATACTGGGTGGTGAGCAAGAGGGTCGTTCCCTCAGCCACCAACTCGCGAATCACCTCCCAGAGGTCAAGACGGCTGCGCGGATCGAGTCCGGTGGTGGGCTCGTCGAGGAACAGCACCGGTGGCGAAGCAACGAGTGCGCCCGCCAAGTCGAGACGACGACGCATACCGCCCGAGTAGCCCTTGGTCGGGCGATCGCCGGCATCTGCAAGGTCGAAGCGGTCGAGCAGCTCGCCGGCACGAGCCCTCGCCTGCTTCTTCGGCATTCGGTACAAACGCCCGATCATCTCCAGGTTCTCCCGCCCGGTCAGGATCTCGTCGACTGCCGCGTACTGGCCGGAGAGACCAATGCGCTCACGCACTCCTTGCGGATCGGCCAGCAGATCAACACCGGCGACGGTGGCCGAGCCACTGTCAGGTTGCAACAGCGTCGTCAGAATCGACACTGCAGTCGTCTTGCCGGCGCCGTTGGGCCCGAGCAGACCGAGCACGGTCCCGGTCTCGACCGTGAGGTCGAGACCCTGCAAAGCGTGGACGTCGCCGTAACTCTTGGTGAGGCCGTGTGCCTCGATCGCGCGACTGCCGTTCGTCATCCGCCCGACCGTAGAGCTGGATCGAGCCAACTCCATCCCCGAACGTCGGAGATGAGTGTGGATCAGGGACCGTTCATCGGTCAGGCTGTGGACATGGCTGAGGCACCGACGAGTGAAAGTGAACCGCTCGAGGGCGGGTGGCAGACCGACGTCCGACGAGCAGGCAACACCGTGCTTCGCACGAGTGGACCGCAAAGCCCATCGGTCATTCGTCTACTGCTGCACCTGGAAGCCAATGGCTTCGATGCTGCACCCCGGCCCATCGGCGCAGGATTCGCTGCCGATGGCCGCGAGCAACTCAGCTTCGAGGAGGGCAAAAGCCCTCAGCCACTCGCGTGGAGCAATGAAGCTGCCTGGCACATCGGCGTCATGTTTCGGAGCCTGCACGACGTCACGTCGACGTTTGTCACCAGCGAGGCCGACCTCTGGCGGCCGTGGTTCGCTCGCGGCCTCCCCAGCGACACGCCCGTGATCGGGCACGGCGACCTCGCCCCTTGGAACGTCTTGGCAGTGAACGGGATGCCGTCGACGTTCATCGATTGGGACAACGCCGGGCCGGTCGATGCCACATGGGAATTGGCACAGGTGGCTTGGCTCAACGCCCAACTCGTCGACGATGACGTCGCCGAGCTCAACGGCCTCCCGGACGCAGCGACCCGCATCGAGCAATGCGCAGCGATCCTCGACGGCTACGGGCTCGCCAAACCACAGCGGTCAGGATTCGCCGACAAGATGATCGAGTTCGCCATCCGCAGCGCAAAGGACGAGGCCATGACCTACGAGGTCATCGAGGCAACCCCGAGCCCAGCACCCGATGGGTTTCCGCTGCTCCGGGGAGTGACATGGCGGACGAGGGCGGCCTGCTGGATGCTCGATCACCGCACCGAGATCGAGCGAGCGATCAGCTGACTGCTCCGTTTCGAGCGGTCAGTCGAAGCCGGAGCGCTGCAGGCCCCACATCTCAGCAAAGCGGCCGGGTGATGCAAGCAAATCTTCCTTGCGACCTTGCTCGACCACACGACCCTTCTCGATGACGAGAATCCGGTCGACGTCGTTCAGCGTGGCCAGGCGGTGAGCAATCACGATCGCTGCGCGCCCCTCCCAGAGTTCGAGCAGCGACGCTTGAATGCGAGCCTCGGTCTCGGAGTCGAGCGCCGACGTGGCCTCGTCGAGAATCACGAGATCAGACTGCTTGAGGAATGCCCGAGCAATCGCAATGCGTTGCCGCTGACCGAGGCTGAGCTTGATGCCTCGTTCGCCCACCATGGTGTGGAAGCCGTCGGGCAGTGTCTCGATGAAATCGGCGATGTTCGCTTTGTCTGCGGCTACGCGAATACGTGCGGGATCGGCGGGGCCTGGCTCGGCGTAGCCGATGTTGTATTCAACGGTTTCCTGAAAGAGCGACGTGTCCTGGGGGACGTAGGACTGCAGCTGAGCGAGCTCGTTCGGCCCGACAGGTTTGCCGTCGACGAGGACCTCGCCGCTGGTCGGCTGGTAGAAGCCGAGCAGGATCTTGATCAGGGTCGACTTGCCTTCACCGCTGCGGCCAACCACGCCGAGCCGCTCTCCACGGTTCACCGTGAAACTGACACCGTCGAGCACGAACCGATCGGGCTCGTCGGGATAGGCAAAGCGAACGTTGCGAACTTCCAGGCTCTCGAGCATGCGGGAGGGCTGCGGCTGCGGCGACGGTTCGCTGGCCAGAGCAGCGACCGGGGCAACCGCCGGCCTCGTCGGTGGATCGGTCACGATGTTCCGACCAGGGAACAGATAGGTGTATGCCTCGCGGAATCGGGCCGACTTGTCGATCCACTCGCCCAGGTTGTGCACCACGTTCCAGTACTGGGCGGTGAAATCGATCAGCACCGTGATCGACACGACCATCGCGGTGAACGTGATCGCTCCCCGGTCGAACTGGTACCAGCTGAAGCCCATGACGGCCGCCCAGAGGAGGCCCCGGATGAGCATCGAAGACACCGCCCAATAGGTCGACAGCGCATAGCCGAAGCGAATGTCATCGACGATCAAGCCATCGAGTTGTTCGTCGTTGCGATCGAGTTCCTTGCGGTGAGCCCGGAACGAGAACACGTTGACGAAGTTCGAGTACGAGTCGAACACGCGACCGGTGTTGGTGGCGGTCTCGCTGGTGAGGTGACGCTGCCTCGCATTCACCGGGCCAGCGACGAGCGCCAAGACCACACCGGCACCGATGAGGAACACCGCGTAGACGAGCGCGTTGCCTGGAGCCGTGCTCCAGAGCAGGAACACGTAAACGGGGATGGCGGCAAGCACGGGAAGGAAGCCGTAGTGCGCTGCGTCCCACAGCACCTGGGTGTGATTCCTGATGTCATTGACGTAGCTGGCGACCTTGCCGGATGGCCGATCAACGAAGTGCTGGTAGTCCTCGGACCACACCGTGTCGAACGCCAGCCGCTTGAACTCGTAGGTGAGCGGATTCAGCTTCAGCGCGACGTAGAAGTCGCAGATCGTCCAGAGTACAAAGTGGGCAAAGCCGGTGGCGAACAGCAACACCAGATAGAAGCCAACGCGATCTGGCTCGTCGATCGAGGTCGCCAACTTGGCGAGGAAGAACGGGTGGAGGGCGGGGAGCGTGGATGCCATGGCACGAAGCACCGTGGCGATGGCCATACGTCCCTTGTGCTGCCCGATCAGCGATCGAACCGCAGCAAACGACTGATCATCTCCGCTCACGGAGCGACCTGCCTTCAGACCCATCAGATGAACCTAGCGGCGACCATCCAACCGTTCGAGCGAGTTCTGACGTCACACGGTCTGGGCCAGCTCCAGGATCGTGCCGTCGGGGTCCTTGAAACAGACAAACGTGGTAGTCCGGTTCTCGAGGGTCACCGAGGCCGGCTCGGACAAGAACTCGACGCCTGCTGCCTTCAAGCGGGCCATGTCGCCTTCGAGGTCGTCAGATGACAGCGCGATGCGAGCAATACCCAGGTGATAGAGGTGCGGGTATGGCGGCGCAGCGTCGTTCGGTTCCTGCCATTCGAGAAGATCGAGCACGAAAGGCGTCGATCCAGTTCGCAAGATCAGCAGTGCTCCCTTCACTCGATACGGCGGCATACCGACCGCCGCTGCCACCTCAGGGGTGTTGGTCGGGGGCACATCCATCATGTGCTCGAAGCCGAGCATCTCGTAGAACGACTTCGATCGATCGAAGTCACTGCAGTTGACGTTGACGTGCACGAGTCCGGTGATCGTCATCGTCGGGTCTGATCAACGGTGTCTCCGTTGTCGACGACGAGCTCGGCGCCGTTGACGTGCTTGGACTCGGCCGAGGCCAGGAACAGCACCATGTTCGCGACATCGATCGGCTCGCCGATGCCCATCGCTACCCGCATTGACTCTGGGTCCTCTGAGGCCATGAGGTCGACACCGGCAAGCGTCTCGAGCGCTTGGTGCACCATTGGTGTCGAGATGCTGCCGGGATGCACAGAGTTGCAGCGGACGCCGTTTCGTTCGGCACGGCAATGTGCCGCCATCGACTTGGTCATCGCTCTGATGGCTCCCTTTGCTGCTGAATAGGCAAGATAGGGGGAGATGCCAACAAGGCCAGCGGTGGACGACATGTTGATGATGGAGCCGCCCCCGTCGGCGGCCATTGCCGGGATCGCTGCTCGGCAACCGAAAAACGTGCTGTCGACGTGCACCCGCATCACGTTGTGCCACACCTCGGTCGTCGTCGTCTCGATGTTGGCGATCGGAGCGATGCCTGCGTTGTTCACCAAGATGTCGAGCCGCCCGAAGTCGGCCATTGTCGACTCGATCAGCGAGGCCCACGAGGCTTCGTCGCCCACGTCTTGAGTGATGAACGTTGCGCCACATTCTGCTGCCACTGCAACACCGGCATCGGTGTTGATGTCGGTGATCACGAGTCGTGCGCCCTCTTCGGCGAGGCGAAGCGCATCTGCCCGTCCAAGACCGGAGGCCGCACCGGTGATGATGGCCACCTTCCCCTCGACTCGGCCGGCCCGAGTCCCTCCGGTCGACGCTGTCGGGCTCTGTTGATCCATGGCACTTCGTCTCTTTCCTCGGCGAAGTTCTGAGTCTTCACCCCACGCCGCTCGACCACCAAGCGCAGCCCGATCGCGTTCATGAAACCAGAACTGCCGATTCGGCAGTTTTTGTTCAGGAAGTCTGCCGCTGACGGCCTGTCCGGCGCGCTCGGGACCCTTCAAGATGAGCGGATGCTCACAACTCACCGGTCAGACGTCAAGCGTCGCACTGAGTGGCCACGGCGCGCTACCACCACACCAACCACCGCCGTGATCATCGACGAGAGCGATGCCGAAGACAACGAAGGGCTCCTCTCGCAGCTGGCTGGAACAGCTGGCCCGATCGAGATCGTGGTCACGCGCCGCCGCCCGCCGTCCCCGATCTTCGCATCAGGTGGAGGAATCGACGGACCGATCATGTGGTCCGAGAGCCACAACGACCACCGCCGCAAGCTCCAGCGGACGAATCGCCGGGTCGAGGCATTGGCTTCCGCCCTCCAATCGAGGGGCCTCGGCCCCGTCACGACCATCGACGCCCTGCCGTCCAACCACTTCTTCCGCAGTGCAACCCGGCGCCAAACCGACGGTCTGGTCCGCTCGCTACGCAACGCGAGCATCGTTCGTGCAGTTGTCGAACCCTGCCATGACAATGCAGCAGAACTCGAAGCCGCACTCGTTGATCAGCTCGCACAACCCGAGGGCATCAGGATCGATTGATCGTCAGACCGCCGGGTTCCGATGCTTCTCCGCCAACAACGGCGCCATGCGGTAGGCCAGTTCGAGGATGAACCGCTCGTGTGGCACTCGCGGCGAGAAGCCCGTCACCGTTGCGATGTTGTCCAACCGGTAGCCAACGGTTCGTGCACCGATGTTGAGTGCCCTGGCGACCTCTGCCATGTTCCCGCCATGTTCGATGAACGACTCGAGCGTGACGAGAAGTTCACTCTTCGGCTTGAGAGCCAGGGGTTCGACAACGGTACGAACGAGCGCCTCGGCAACGCTGGTGTCTGCTGCCAAAAGCCGCTGCGGCAGGATCCTGCCGAACTCGATCGGTGAATCGAGGCCGAACGTGGCACCGAGCCGGAGCGCATCTGCCGCTTGTCGGTAGGAGAGCGATATGTCCTCCAGCGAAGACACGGGGTCACCAATGCCCACTCGCCACGACGCGTCGTCGAGGCTGGCGAAGACCGGCGTGAGCAGTGCGGAGAGGTCAGCAACCGGGGTATCGAGCGCGATGATGACGGTCCGGCCCTCGCTCGTGGTGACCCATATCTGACGCTTGGACGCTCTCGAGGCAATCTCGGTTCGTAGGCGACGGTGCGTCGGGCCAGCATCAGCGGCGAACCGATCGCCGAAGGTCACTGCCACGACAGCTTGAGCGCTGGGAGCGAAGTCAATCCGCTCGGCTGCTTCTTCCAGCTCGGCCTGTGTCGATTCCGACGAGAGCAACCGGTCGAAGAACACTCGACGCCACGACTCCTCGACCCGGATCGACAGCCGCTGGGCATCCTCGAAACCCTCGGCGAGCGAGCCCACGGCCTGTTCAGACACTCGGCGAAGCGCACGCCCCATCTCGACGTTCATCTCTGGCTTTGCTCCGGTGAAGACCTGCTCCCAGACCTCACCTGCACCGCCGAGGAAGGTAGCGATGAGTTTGCTCAGACTCATGCCGGAAGCAAAGGCTGCAGCTCCGGTTTCGGCGCACTGCGCCTGGTCAGCGGCGCTGAGATCGATCTGCTGGCTTGCAGCGGTCAAGACCGAATCGAAGAGTTGGGCGAGTCCGATCACGCCCCAGTCCTCTGTTCGTTCGGTGTTCGACATCCGGCAACCGTAGACGCCACCCATTCGACATTCGCCGATTCGGCAAGCTTCGACGAGCCGAAATTGGAATTCTGAACAGTGGGTCGCGAGTCGTTAGTGTCACGCGATCGACCTCGAAACCTCCCGACCAAGCTCAGCAGCGGTGCCGAGCGAACGACGCCGACGTGCCGCGCTCGGCATCGCGGCAACAGCCATGCTCTTGGCTGCGTTCGTGGGCACCGCGACGAACATCGCCATCCCGGTGTTGGAGGACGAGTTCTCCAACGTCGGCCTCACCCACATCTCGTGGGTCATCTCAGCGTTCCTCGTGACGCAGGTGACCTTCATGTTGCTGGGCGGCCGCCTTGCCGATCGGATCGGTCGGCGCCGCATCTTCATGGCCGGCCTTGCTGTCTTTGCGGTCGGCGCAGCCCTTTCTGCTGCTGCTCCCATCATCGATCTCGTGATCGCCGCCCGGGTCATCCAAGCCATGGGTGTCGCGCTCATGGTTCCGTCATCGCTCGCAGCGGTGCTGCCGCTGTATCCGAAATCACAGCACGGCTCGGTCGTGACGCTCTGGTCGTCGATGGGCGTGGTTGGTGCCGCTGCGGCGCCTGTCGTTGCTGCCTTCTTGCTCGAAGTGTCGAGTTGGCGCTTCGTGTTCGCCAGCGTCGTACCCATTGCACTGCTGGGCATGGTGCTCGCCTCCAAGGTCATGGCTGATGACACCGTGGTCGACAAGCCACCGCCGCTCGATCTCCTCGGCACGGTCACCGGAACGTTGGCCATCGGCGGCGCCACCTTCGTGATCGTGCAGGGCCGGGCATGGGGCTGGCTCGACAGCAGAATCGTCAGCGTCTTCCTCGCCGCCGCGGTCGGGGGTGCGATCTTCATCGCTTCATCGAGACGCCACGACGAACCACTACTCGACTTCGGTCTCTTCCAGAACCGACCCTTCCGAGTCGTCACTGGCGCAAGTGCACTGCTCTCGACCTCGACGTCGGCCACGTGGTTCCTCTATCCGCTCTTCCTCAATGACGTCTGGGGCTACAGCAACATCCAGATCGGCCTGTCGATGACACCCGGCCCCGTCGCTCTGGTGCTGTTTGCTCCCCTGGCCGGCCGACTGGTCGACCGCTACGGCTATCGCGAACTGCTGATCTTGGGCGGCTCGCTCGCTTCTGCCGGCACCATCTGGATGGCGTGGCGGCTACGACCAGATGAGATCTTCGTCCGCGCTTTCCTCCCTGGGACACTGGCCATTGGCATCGGCATGGCCTTCATGCTCGGCCCGGCCAACGCTGCGGCTCTGCGCGACATCGCCGCACACCAACTCGGTGCCGCCAATGCGGCCTACAACACCGCACGCGTTGCCTGCTCAGCCTTCGGTGTCGCCATCACAACTGCCATCATCGGCGGCGCTGCGGTTGGCGACCGCGCCGCTGAGTTCTCCACCGGCTGGTGGGCGATGGGGCTGCTCATGAGTCTGAGCCCGCTGTGGCTCTGGCTTTCCTACCCCAAGGGCAGCAAGCCGAACGTCTAGTTTTCCCTCGTCGCTCGATGTGACAGGCTCGGCGAATGGCTTACGTAGAAGATCGCATCATCCACGACGCCGACGCCCATGTCATGGAGACGCCCGAGTGGATCGAGGGCTTCGCCAGCAAGCGCGTCCTCGACTACGCACTCGACCACTTCGACATCGGCAACGTGCAAACCACGCTCGACGAAATTGAACGTTCCCGGTCGATGCACGCCGACCCCGAGTACCGAGCCTCTGACGAAGCCGACGTGATGCTGCGCAAGAACTGGCGGGCCACTGGCGCCTTCATCCCCGAGGATCGCGTGAAGGCTCTCGACTACATGGGCTTTGCCAGCCAGCTCGTCTATCCCACCGTCTACAACACGATGATCGAGGAGCTCGAACACGGCAACGACCCGACGATGACCTACGACGTCGCCTCAGCTGCGAACCGTGCACACATCGCGTTCTGCGATGTCGATCCCCGCCTCCACGCCGTTGCCTACATCCCGATGCAGACCTTCCAAGGCGCCATCGCTGCCACGGCGGAGGCCATCGAAGCGGGAGCAAAGGCACTGCTCATCCCCAACCGCTGCCCGCAACATCACGCTCCCAGCCACCTTGCCTTCGACCCGGTGTGGGCCATGGCTCAGGAAGCGCAGATTCCCGTGACGATGCACGTGGCCACTCCCGAACTGGTCATGCCGCCCCAGCACCGCAACAACGGCCTGCCGCCCGAGCCTGACTTCCACGGCGGCGGCGAGAACTTCCGTTCCGTCAGCTACATGGCCATCTCGGCATCTCCCCTTCAGGCACTGTCGATGCTGATCTTCGACGGTGTGTTGGAGCGATTCCCCCGATTGAAGATCGGGGTCATCGAACTCGGCGCCGTGTGGGTACCTGGCTTCATGCGTCAGCTCGACTCTGCCTTCGCTGCCTTCGAGCGGTTGGAGGAACGGTTGAAGAAGCTGACGCTCACGCCATCTGACTACGTGCGCCGCCAGGTGCGGGTCACGCCGTATCCCACCGAGCCAACGGGTTGGATCATCGAACAAGCGGGCCCCGAGATCGCCATGTTCTCCTCGGACTTCCCCCATGTCGAGGGTGGCCGCAACCCGCTCAAACGCTTCGACGCCGAGGTCGCTCACCTGCCTACCGATGTGCGGGATCGATTCTTCCGGCTCAACTTCGAGGACATGTGGACCTGACGACTTCCTTCATTGCGTACCTCCATCACGCCTGAACTTGTACTTGTTGGGACCTGACCCCAGGTACCTTCGGGCCATGACTCTTGTCGGCGTCCAGCTTCAACCCCAGCACTGTGCTCTCCCCGATCTTCGGGCCGCATGGAAGGCTGCCGACGACGCTGGCCTCGACTCGATCTGGACGTGGGATCACTTCTTCCCACTCTTCGGTGACCCCGAGGGCGATCACTTCGAAGGCTGGTCACTGTTGGCTGCGATGGCCGCTGACACCACGAAGGCCAAGCTCGGCCTGCTCGTGTCGTGCAACAGCTACCGCAATCCCGAGATGGCTACCGACATGATGCGAACCATCGACCACATCTCGAACGGCCGGGCCTACTTCGGCATCGGGGCCGGTTGGTTCGAGCGTGACTACGACGAATACGGCTGGGACTTCGGCACCGTCGGCAGCCGGCTCACCGACCTCCGTGAAGCACTCCCCCGCATCACGTCGAGGCTTGCTGCTCTCAAGCCTGGCCCCATCGGCGACCTGCCGCTGATGATCGGCGGCGCCGGCGAGAAGCGAACGCTGAAGTACACAGCGCAGTACGCCGACGCCCACAACACCTTCGGCCCGCCGGACGTCTACGCCCACAAGATGAAGGTGCTCGACAAGTGGTGCGAGAAGCTCGATCGCAACCCCACCGAGATCGAGCGGACTGTTGCCATCGACACCTCGCCGACCCAACTCGCCTGGGCCGACGATCTCGTCGCCGCTGGCGCCACCCACATCATCGTGATGACCCCGGCGCCGTTCGACCTCGCCCCGGCGCTCGAACTGCAAGCTCGCCTCGGCTGAGTCTGCGACATCTCACAGAGGCGACGGCGCCTCAGCCCCGAAGGGATTCGAGAGCAGCCACCTCGGAGGGAAATCCATACGTGGCAGCAAGCTCGATGGCCTCGAGCAGCAGACTCCCCCATTGCTCACGAGGTAGCGCTTCGAGCAGTCGTCGGCGGCTTCGGACCTGACAGAACGGCAGCTCGAGCTCGTCGGCCTGGTGCGTTGCTGCACGTAGTGACGTGACCGCCAGATCGATCTCGCCAGCACCCAATGCCGCTTCCCCGATCGAGATCGAAACAAGCGTGAACACCAGCGTTCCAGATGCGATCACGCCGACACGCCCGGCGAACGGGCGTAAGCGGTCGAGCGTCGTGATGCACAGATCGCGATCGTCGAGGCGGTAGGCCGCCTCGGCGATCATCTGTTGCGACACCAGCCACATGAAATCGAGCGGTGCATCTTTCAACTTTGCCAAGGTGGCACGAGCGGCATCGGCATCACCGGCATCGAGTTGGGCGATGGCAAGGCCACAGCTCCAGACTCCCTGGCCTCGGCTGCGCTCGGAAGCAGCAGCGAGCTGATCAGCCATCGACCCGAAGGTTCCCGTCTGGATCGCGAGGCCACCCAGTTGTGCACCCCACGTGCCAGCGGCGTCAGCTTGGGTCTCGAACGACGATTCGAACAGCTTGTCGACCAACAACTTGGCCTCGGGCTGACAACCAGCGACCGCAAGCGCCGTCTGCATTCGGTCGACCAAGAAACGAAACCAGAAGTTCCTGGTGCGAGAGATCGGGTCGTCCAGATCGCCCAGCGCCTCTCGGGCCTCGGCGAGTTGCCCGCTTTCGAGCAACATCGAGGCTCGGAAGAACCCGGCCAGGAAGAGATGGTCTGGGTTGTCACGCCGTTGAGCAAGCCGTCCGAGTTCGTCGATGATCTCGGCTCTGTCGTCCAGCGTCGACGGATCCCAGAACGCAAGGTGTTCGGCGATCAAGGCGGAAGCAACAAGGTCGGCATCGCCAACCGACCTGGCAATCGTCACCGCCTCGTCCACCATCGCTCGACGGCGCTGCCGGTCGTCGTCGAAGGCCAAGTTGGTGGCGAGTGTCGAGAGAACACGACAGCGCAACTGCGGGTCGAGATCCGGTGCAGCGAGCGCGTCCTCGCACAGACCGATGAAGTGTTCGTCTGGCTCGTTCGCATTTGCGAACCAGGTACCCGGCTTCGTGCTGTTGATGGCAACGTGAGCAATCGCTTCAGCAAAACCACCGGCCCGTGCGAGGCGTCCGGTCTCCTGCATGGCCACGAGAAAGTCACCATCACCCGACGCTCGCATCGCACGGGCGCGGGCGAGGTGCATTGCAACGATCACGTCGGGTTCGACCACGCCGTCGTCACCGGCGAGCTCGAGAGCTTCCTCGTAGCGGACCTTCGCGGCCTCCCATGCCAGGGCCGATGCATCCCGATCGGCGGACAGCACGAGGTAACGAACCGCCTGCTGCCGGGCAACAGGCCCGGCCGCTTGGCGCCAATGGTGGGCCAGCGCATCATTGTGATCACCGGGCAATCGCTCGAGCGATTCCGCGATCTGTTGATGGATCATGGCCACACGCGTTGCACTGAGGCCAGCAAGCAGCGAAGAGCGAACCAGGGCATGGTCGAACTGATAGTGACCCGCCCGGCCACTCTCACGTACGAGTGCCAGCCGTTCTGCCGCCTCGACTTGCTCGACGACAACGCTCAGCGTCGTGTCGAGAGCTCCGGCAACGACCTCGAGATCGAAGGTCTGGCCGACCGTTGCCGCCATCTCCAACATACGGGCGGTCGCATCATCCAAGCGCGTGAGTCGTTGCTGGATGGCATCAACAACTGATGCCGGTATCGCCAGCGACTCGCCGCTCGGGTCGTCTCCGAGGTGGCGCAGCACCTCACCGGTGAAGAAGGGCAGCCCGCTGCTCTCATGATGGATGCGATCAGCGAGCCTGCGTTCGTCGTCGCCGACCTGGGTGACGAAGTGAGCACCGATCAAGTCGGCCACCTCTTCAACGGTCAGGTGTTGGAGAGCCACGCGAGTCGTCATCCCAACCACTGCCTGATCGTTCACGACGTCGAAGAGTGGATGGTCGCGCCCGACCTCACCGTCACGGAACGTGCCCAGAATCATGACCCGACCCACAGGTGGGTGGTGCAGCATGTGTCGCAGCAGCAGCGTTGTCGCGCTGCTCGACCAGTGGAGGTCGTCGAGCACCAGGAGCACCGGGCGGGGTTCGCTGAGAGCCGCAAGCACCTCGTTGACCGAGTCGAACAACTGGGTCCGATCCTGACCAACAGTCTCGGCGGCAACAGCCGAGATCCGCTCGTGCGGGAAGAGCAGTCGAAGCCGTTCGGCAAACACGTCATCGACGTTTCCCAACGCCGCGGCGAACGGTCGATAGGGGGCCGCCTTCTCCATGTCAGAGGAGCCGAAGAGCACGAGTGCGCCGGCAGCGTGACAAGCCTCAGCGAACGTCGACACCAGGCGGGTCTTGCCAATCCCCGCCTCACCAGTGACGAATGCCGCTCTCAACTTCCCCAGCAATGACTCACCCCAGCAACGTTCGAGTTCACCCAACGCCGAAGCTCTCCCAACGAGTGGGAGGTCATCGTTGCTCACCAGCTCATTGGGGAACGGGGCCGCCTCGACCACCAACGGCGCCACAGAACCATCGGTCAACTCTTCAGCAAGATCGAACGCAAGGACCTCAGCGGCGGAGCTGATCACAATGTGCCCCGGTCGAGAAGTCGACTCCAAGCGTGCCGCTTCGTGCTCGGGGTCTGGCCCGACAGCCACCGCAGAACGAAGCTCGAACGGCGTGGTCGATGCACGAAGGCTGTGGCTGTCGACCAACTGATGCAACCGAATGGCGGCACGAATGGCATCCGTGGCCGACGGGAACCGAACAACGATGCCGTCGCCCCGAACATGCAGCACCTCACCTGACGGGCACGCCGATGCAACCGCCTCTCCAAACGCTCGTTGCACGCCGATGGCCGCCTCAGTTCCGCTGGACTCGAGAAGGTCGGTGCTGGCCACGATGTCGGAGCTGAGAACGGCAACGTCGCGTCGATCACTCATCGGCTGATCCCGCAGAACGCCAGCAGCCTCGTCGAGGTCGAAGCAATGGTGGCCGACCACCCCGAGACCCTTCAGCTCAATTGGCCCGAGGTCTCGACCGGGCAGAGCTTCCAGCTGATCCTTGGCTTGGCTCGTCGCGTACACCGAGCCAACGGGACAGATCGATGCCAGCCGGGCGGCTTCGACGACGGCTTCGCTGAAGGCCTCACCTTGTTCGAACGCCACTTCTCCAAACGCAAGACCGGCACCGAGAGAAACGCTCTCGCTGGCCTTGGCCAGCGCCAGCATTGCGTTGTGGCTGTTGTCGAAGGTGGCCAACACACCACGGCCTCGTTCGCCCACCAAGTACCCGCCGAAATCAGCAAGCAGGCTCGCCTCGTCAGGCCACTCAGTTGTGAACGCAACAGCCGACAGCTGGCGTTCGAGTCCCTCGGTCATCGCCCCTCCAGAATCGGGACTGTAGCTCGGATGTATCGCAGCAGAAAAAGGCGGATCGTCAGTGCTTGCGATCGGGCGAGCGGCACTAGGTTCTCCGCTCATGGGGGAGGCGAGCGAATGTCATCTGAGCGTCGTGGTTCCGGGTTGCTTGCTGAGATCACGGCTGCGCTGGCTGTTTCGATCTCCACCATCGGTCTGGCGATCGCACTCGCTGCCTTGATCTTCACCGGCCCGTTGCAGCTCGGTCTTTCAAGAGCAACCACCAACTTCGTGCTGGCGAGTGGCATCGTCACTCTGATCGTCGGCCTCCGGGGTGGCTTCAAGCCGACGATCGCCATCATGCAGGACGGACCGGGCATCGTGATCGTCACGCTGGCGGCCGGTCTTGCCGCCTCGTCAACCGAGAATCCGGTGCTCAACGTCTTCGGCCTGCTCGCACTGATCACGCTTCTGACCGGTGCTGCGATGCTTGCCATCGGCTACTTGGGTGCCGGCGATGTCGTGCGCTATCTACCGACCACCTTGATCAGCGGATTCATCGCCGGTACCGGTTGGTTGCTGGCCAAAGGTGGCTTCGAAGTCATGGTCAACCAGGCGCTGGGCATCAATGACATCGCGATGTTGTTCGAGTCTGATGTTGCCAAGTACTGGGTACCGGGAGCCGCACTCGGCATCATCATTCAGATCCTCGGCTCGCTCCGCCGTGTTCCTTCGAGCGCGTTGAGCATCGCTGTGATCGTTGCGCTGGGCCTGTTCTTCGGTGGGGTCGCGCTCTTCTCCGACATCGAGTCGATGCAGGACGCAAACTGGTTCATCGGCCCATTCCCCGAAGGCACCAGCGTGTCGCCGCTGAGCCCGTCAGAGCTCGGCGACATCGAGTGGGCTGAACTCGCACGCCGCCCGGGCGGTGTTCTGGCTGTCATCGCCGTCGCCCTCGTCGCCTTCCTTCTCAATCTGTCGAGCCTTGCATCGCTCACCGGTGAGCCGTTGGACGCCAAAGGTGAGCTTCGGTGGGCTGGCATCGCCAACATTGCGATCTCACCCCTCGGATCGATTCCGGGTTTCCACGGGCTGGGCGACACGACACTCGCTCGGCAGATGGGAGCGCGAAGCAAGATCGTGCCCGTAGGCGTCGCTGCAAGCTCAGCCTTTGCGGCGTTCTTCGGTAGCCAACTGATCGGGATGACACCGCGCATCATCGCCGGAGGGCTCCTGATCGCTGTTGGTCTCGCCCTGTTGCTGAGCTGGGTCAACGCCGTGCGAGCGACCCCGAGCAAGGCCGAGAGTCTCCTCAGTGTCCTCATACCGCTCACGATCGCGGCCTTCGGGATTCTCGAAGGGATCACCTTGGGACTGGTCACTGCCTGTTTGATCTTTGTCGTGCGATACAGCCGGATCGACCCGGTGAAGCTCGAAGCCACGGCGCTCGACCTTCCCAGTCGAGTGGTTCGTCCGGCCGCCGAGGCAGAGGTGCTCGCTCGAGTGGCTGATCGCATTCTCGTGTTCGAGCTCGCCGGGTATCAGTTCTTCGGTTCCTTCACCTCGGTCTCTGAACGAGTGCGAGAGCGGGCACAGACCGAAGACCCTGCGATCAGGTCGGTCATCCTCGACTTCCGTCGCGTCACCGGGATCGACTCATCTGCTTTCTCATTGCTCGACCAACTCGCCAACGACATGGCAGCGCTCGACGTCTCGTTGCTGTTGAGCGATCTCGACCCCGACCTCGCCGCCAACATTGGTGCGACAACCCCGCTTCTGGCGGAAGGGCTCGACTTCGCGATCGAGCACGCCGAGAACGACCTGCTCATGGCAACCGAGACCGGCCCGCCACTTGATCTTCTCGATTCGCTCTCTGCTGAACTCGTTGCCCAGCTCGCTCGCCGGTCTGTTCCAGCAGGCGCCACACTGATCGAGCAGGGGTCACCCAGCGCCGCGATGTTCTTCATCCTGACCGGCGACCTGATCGTCATTCGCCAGGACGCCGACGGCTCACTGCACCGCCTTCGACGCGTTGGTAGCGGAACGATCGTGGGAGAGCAGGCACTGTTGTCGGGGGCGCCCCGTACTGCTGGCGTGATCGCTGAATCCGAGGTCGAGGTGCTCGAGGTGACGTCGGCGGACTACGAGCGGCTTCGGACAGGCCATCCAGAGCTCGCTCTGGAGCTACAGGATCACCTGCTGCACGAACTCGCTCATCGCAGCGTTTCGCTGAGCGAGCACCTTTCCAGAGCTTTGCGCTGACCACAGCTCGCACATCGGCGGATTTGGGGCGCAAACACAGCAGGTGCAAGCATCAGCGCCCATGAGCCAGTTTCCGTTGTCGCTCGGAGCCCACGTCGGTCAGCAGAACATGACCATGGAAGAGATGCGGGCGCTCTGGCGCAAGCTCGACACCGGCGGGTGCGATTGGATCTCGGCCTGGGACCACATCTACGAAGCTCCGCCCGCCGGCGGCACGGTCCCTCATTTCGAGGCCGTGGCCACGTTGGCCGCCCTCGCCGCCGACACGACCAACGCTCGCCTGGGCTGCCTCGTGTTCTACGTCGGCTATCGCAACCCTGGCCTACTGGCCAAGGCCGCAGTCACCATCGACCACATCTCGGGCGGACGCTTCGAGCTGGGTCTGGGTGCGGGATGGCACGAGTGGGAGGCCAAGGCCTACGGCTACGACTTCCCCTCAGCGGGCATTCGACTCGACATGCTCGACGAGGCCACCGAAATCATCGAAGGCTTGCTCACCCAGGAACGCACGACGTTCACCGGCACCCACTTCAAGGTCGAGGACGCTTCCTGCCTTCCTCCTCCGGTGAACGGTCGGCTGCCGCTCTGGATCGGCGGTGTTGGCGAGAAGCGCACGCTGCGAACAGTGGCGTCCAAGGCCGACGGTTGGAACGCTGCGTATGTGCCGGCCGATGAGTTCGGTCGTCTCAACGGCGTGCTCGACAACTGGTGCGAGAAGCTCGATCGTGACCCCGCGTCGATCGAACGCTCGATCAACCTCATGTTCATCATGGGCGCCGACCAGGCCGGCGCCGATCGGGCAGAAGAGGAGCTGGCCACTCAGTGGGGGCCGATGGCCGAGCGAGTGAAAGGTGGCGCCATCGGCGGCACGCCACAGCAAGCGATCGAGACCGTGCAGCGCTACCTCGACGCCGGTGCCGACATGGTCAACATCGCGCTGCGGGCGCCGTTCGACAACGAAGCGCTCGATGCCTACCTCACCGAAGTGATGCCAGCAGTCCGCGCCCGCTGACCCACTTGGGAGGGGTCAGACCCTCCCAACTTTTTTCAGCCTTCGATATCGAAGGCGGGGATGGGGTTTCGGCCGGAGGTCATTTCGCCGCTGACTGAGAGGATGCGGTATCGCACAAACGCCTTCTCACGATGGAAGGTCTTGGCTCGGTCGACGGCAACGGCATCGCTGTGTTCTGGTTGCACTGCTCCGTAGGCGTAGTCGTGAGCAGCCTGGGCTGACTCCCACAGTGAGAGCGTTGCGGCGAACGGCAACCCGCCGAACCCCGAGGCCCAGATCAGCCCGGGCGACTTGACCACTCGGGCCTCGGCCTTCGCGCTGGTCTTGAAAAAGCGGTAGGCGTTGGTCAACTTGAGCTTGGCCAGCGTCGTCACCGCAACGGGGCCGTCGGTCGTGACCGTCCGGGCCTTTGGCGTCTCCGCTGGCAGCCCCGGCCATGATCCGTATGCACGCAACGGGGCCAGGCGGGTCTGCCACCCGTCGGCCAGCTTCTTGCCCGTCGGGTTCGTCATGAGGAACTCGTCGAGCGCCTGTTCGGACTCCCAGAACCCAACCATGCCGACTCGCTTGAGGTCAGCGCGGGGCAATACTGCAGGTCCGAGAGCGGCGAGGGGGCCGCCGTCGGCGCTCAAGAGTCCCCGCACGTTCGCTGCTTTGATTCCTCGGAACAAACCTCCTGACAAGCCGAACTCAGCAATGTGCACAGAGGTGATCATTTGTGAATCGTTTCACAAAGTTATCGCATCGGCACGGAAGTGTTGGAGTTTCAGGACCAGCGGTCGAAGCGAACGATCTCTTCGACGGGCCGACGCGTGACCGGTCCGGAGTTCCCGAGTGGGTAGCCGACGGGGATCAAGGCATAGGCCGCCATTGTTTCGGGAAGGTCGAGAATTACTTCGAACTCTGCCCGGCGGTTGATGGCGTACGACGTTGGCACGGCCCCAAGACCCATCGCTCGGGCCGCGAGCAGCAAGTTCTGCACGCCCGGCCAGATGGATCCAGCCGAGGCGGCAATGTTATCTGGCCGTTCGTCGAACTCGAGGCACGCCACGAGGAGCGCCGGGTGCTGGCCAGCTCCAGAAGACACCCGATCAAGATGGTTACCCGGGTAGAGCTACTGAATGCGCACGCCGGAGATCGCCCGGCTGATCACCAGCTGCTGAATCTGTTCCGTGCCCTCGAAGATGTCGAAGCTCTGAATTGGACTTCACCCTTGGCCTCCGATGTTGCCCTTTGCACCCGTTGACCAGGGGAAACGCCGAATTCTGTTGACCGTTGCAAACCGCTGAAAACCCCTGTTTCGGAGAAAAGTAGGGATGAAAGTAGGGATGAAAGTAGGGATGGATTGGCCAGGTGACACTTCGCCGGAGCGAGCCTTGTCTACCGTTCGGTCGTGCGCTGGATTGTGTTGACCTCCTTCATGACGGTGGCGCTCGCGATTGCTGGCTGCTCCTCCGCCCCCGTCGATCTCGACACTCCGGGTGTCAGTTCGACAGGAGCCTCGTCAGCGACGATCACAACCGAAGCCACCAACTTCGATGGAAACGACGAACCGCCGCGAGAGGGATCTGTCGCCGACCTCGAGAACCCAATCGCGATCCTGGAAGACGGGTTGACGTTCGACCCAGAGTGGCGAGCCGACATCACCTTGACGTGCGGACCCGATCCCGAGACTCGAATCATCACCGACTTCGACGTCAACACAAACGATCGAGGCACCGCAGCTCTCTACCAGCAGACCCCGAGCGGCGGAGGCTTCGCCGCCGAACCCGCCACGGTCGGCTCCGTCGTCCCAGTCGACGTCGACCTCGCCTGGTCAATCCCTGGCATCCTGCTCGGGCCGTGGCGAGTCGACACCATCACCGATGCCTGCGGCGACGAGTCAACCCACGGACTCGTGCCGTTTACGATCATCGCCGCTGAGCAGCGAGCGGGCGCCCCGTACTCCACCGACATCGCTACCACGCAGACCGAAGTCGACCTTCTCATGTCCGAACGCGGCCTCGAACCGTTCGAGCTCGATCCTGGAACCGCCGTCCTGTCTTTCGTCTTCGCCGAGTCGAGCAGCCCTCTGTGCGCCAGCGGCCCCCTTGCCGGACTGCGATTCTCCGCCGATGCACAGACAATCTCTCCCATCCTCGGGCCATCCCCTGGTGCACTGCTGCCGCCTGACACAGAGATCATGTGCAACGACGACGCCAATCCGTACGGCTTCCTTCTGACGGTGAGGCTCGATGATCTCCCACCATCGGAGTTCTGGTTATCTCTTGTCGAAGAGCGAGAACGTCTGGGGAGTTCCTTCAGCTACACGACTCGCTTCGACGCTGCACGCGCCTCCGGCGCTCCGTTCGGAAACACACCCATCCTCCAGCCGGGCAGTGGGCTGAACATCGGCGAATCAAGAGTCGCTCTGCACGTCTCGATGCTCTGCGAAAGAGACACGCTCTTCTTCGACATCGATGGAGTCAGCTGGTTCCTCCTCGACGGCAACCCCGACACACCGGACTCCTGGCGACAAGCGTCGAGCGGCAACGAACGGATCAACTTGACGTTGGAACGAACAAGCGTGGACGAACTAATCGCGACACCGGTCGACGGCGGTGACCCGGCCACCTACTACCGGGTTCCAGAGGAAGCCTTCACCCCATGCGTCTAATGATCCAACGGGCATCACTTGCGGCTGCAGCAGCGATCACCATGGCCGCTTGCGGGACCTCGACAACCGCTGTTGCCCCGCCGAGTCAACCGGCCTCCTGCGAGGAGGACCTTGCAGCAACCATCGACCTACTGCAATCCGAACTTCCCACATACGACTACGAACCGGCCTCAAACCTGGAGGACCTCGTCCGGAACTCGGACCTCGTCGTCGCTGGCAGCATCGTCATCGCTCAACGAGCCGAGCCAGCCACAAGCGACAGTGACGAAAGCTGGACCTCCCTCACGATCGAACAACCCGAGGTTCTCTTCGACTTTGCCGAGCCATCTCCACCTCCAACCAAGATTGGCCTCCCATCGTTTTGGCCAGAGGGACTCGGCGATGACCCACTCGCCGAGGCGATCGAACTCGACGCCGTTCAGTTCATTGCGTTCGTCGACCAATGGGGCGCAGCACCCGGTGGTTTGGCCATCGACGTGCAGGGATTGGCTGTGGGCTGTGCATCCTCTGAGGTGCCCGCCACGCCGATCGTCGAACCTTTGCCCAGAGAGCTCTCCGGACAGTCGATTGATCAGCTTCGCGATTCCGCAACCGCCGCCGGCAAGACAGTCGCCGAGGACTTGAGAACAGGCATGGACGGCCCAGTGCTTCGCTATCCGATACGAGCGACAAGCGACGAGGAACTGATGTTGGCGGAGATCTCCGGCACCATCGAAATCGAGAATGACTGCCTCTACATCAACTCAGACGGGCTCGACGATCGATATCCGGTCATCTGGCCAGCCGACACCATGTGGAACCCAGATCGCAGCCTCGTCGTCCTGCCCTCTCGCAACGCAGTAGGCCACACCGACAGAGTCTCAGGAGCGGGCAGCTACGGCGCCATCACTGATGTCGAACACATCGCCGGGCCCGAAGCTGCAGCCCTCGCCGCGAGTTGCCTCCACAACGACTTCGGCGAGATCGCCATCATCAACAACCAACCTGACGCCATCACACCCGACCGATGACCCGACTCGCGCTCAGCAGATCCAGGCTCGACAACACAACCCGATGCCGGACCCTCGTGAGGTCGTCGTTCGTTGTTCTCATGGCAATCGCAGTACTGGGATGCGGCGCAGCTGAGGATGAAAGCAGGGAGGCCGGCCCGGAGAACTCGTCCAACGTGACGCTGGCCTTCGAGCAATCAGACCTCGTCGATCTATGCGAAGACGTGATTCGAGACTTCGCCGGAGGCGAACCGAGCCCGTGGCGAACCAAACAGCAAGCCCTCGATGCCTTCGTTGACGAGTCGTCAATTCTCGAAGGCCTCGACCTCAGCGACGGGATCATCGAACTTCGAGGCGAACAAGTCGGCACCTACGACCTCGTCGAACGACCCGCCGAGACCTACGAGGTTGCATCCGCTCAGTGGTGCTACCCCGGACCCGAGTAGTCGATCGGCGGCTCGCTGACGTAGAACCGACCTCGCGACGAAGTGAACAAACGAGCAGCCCGGCCGCTCAACCCTGTTAGAGCTCGATCTCTCGCAACCCTGCATGCACCGGCGCAAAGACCGCCGGGCGGAGCGCGCACCACCCCAACTCTCAGGGCTAGCCGCTGAGCCACGAGTTGGTCCTACCAAACGTTGGGAACCGAGTAGCGATTTCTCGTCATCAGCATCAACTGTTCGAACCGATGGACGAGCGCTCGAGCAGTCGACGCGAACGCGCTTTCTTGCAACTTCTTGTCACAAAGTGAGCCGCCGCATGCACGTAGCTATGGCATGGAGTTCGTTTTCACAGACGTCCTCGACATGCGACCGCACCCTCGGCGCATGCCTCGGGAAAGATCCAACGCCCAAAGGACAGACGGGTGCACAGCTGCGCTTGTGCTCTCCCGGGCAAGTTCCCAAACCCTTCCCGAGGTTTGGCGATGACGGTTCGGGTTACCACCCTGAAAGGGACCGATGCGGGTTCGTATTACGTCGATGCGTTGCCGAACTACTACCTCGACGCAGATGAACCGAGGGGCCTCTGGCACGGCAAAGCCGCAGCGGTGTTGGGCCTGTCTGGTGTGGTGGGTGACGACGAGTTCTTGAACCTGATGGCCGGCGCCTACCCCCACGACGCGTCCCTCCGGTTGGGGCGGGCGTACGGGGAGAACTCTGTTCGTGGGTTCGACATCACCGCTTCAGCGCCGAAGTCGATGTCGGTCCTTTTCGCCGTCGGCTCACCCCAAGTGCGTGCGGACGTTCTGGCATCACACGACACCGGCGTCCAAGCAATCATCGAATGGGTGCAGAACATCGCGCACACCCGCTTCCGCATCCAAGGCGAGATCGCCACTGTCGACGCTGAAGGGCTCGTCGCCGCCACATTCAGGCAGCACACCTCCCGGGCCCTTGACCCGCAACTCCACACCCACATCGTCGTCCCGAACCGGGTCCTGTCCCCCGACGGCCGATGGCTCGCCCTCGACGCCCGAACATTGAAACTTGATCAGCGGACGGCGTCGGCGATCTACCACGCCACCATGCGCACCGAACTCACACGCCGGTTGGGTGTCGAGTTCGAACCCGTCGTGAATGGCATCGCCGAGATCGCACATGTTCCTGCAGAGGTGTTGGCGGAGTTCTCGACCCGGACCGCTGCCATCGACAAACGGCTCGATGCGAAGATCGACCGGTTCGTTGACACCTTCGACCGCGACCCCACACCCAGGGAACGGTGGAGGCTCGAACGAGAAGCCGTCACCGACTCACGTCCGGCGAAAGCCAAAGACGTCAACGCCGCTGAGCTCCACAACCACTGGGCCGAACAACTCATCGAGCTTGGCATTGGGCCGGCGCAGTTGGAACGGGTCGTCACACATCGCATCGCCGGGCGGGCGCTGACCGATCGTGATTGGGAGATCGCTTCCAACTTCGCGATGAAGGAGCTCGAAGAGTCGCAGTCGTCGTGGCGCCCAGCCGAACTCTCACGCGAGATCGCCAGGCAGCTCCCCACGCACACGATCCAGAACACCGTCGAGTTCGTCGACCGGCTCGAAGAGTGGACGCAGCGGACGATCGGTGAGCAGTGCGTCGACATCTCACGACCCATCCCTGACGGCGACACGGTTCGTCGTGACGGCCGCCCGTACTCAGAACCCGCCACCGACCGGGCATTGACAACCGAGTTCGTTCTCGAGCAAGAAGACGACCTCGCCGCCTGGGCCGACCGTCGCTCCCACGTCCCAAGCACCCCAAACACCGAGGCGCCATCACGGTCGACCGTGGAGTTGTCTGGACCGCAAGCACAAGCCGCAGTCGCCGTCGCCGGCGACGCCGACCTCGTCATGATCGTCGGCCCAGCCGGCACCGGGAAAACCACCGCCCTGTCCCCCGCCGTCGCTCAGCTCCAGGCAGATCGTCGTGTGGTGTTTGGTGTCGCACCGTCCGCAGCAGCCGCCCAGGTCCTCGCCGATGAGACCGGTGTGCGGGCGGACACGATCGACAAGTTGCTCTACGAACATCAACATCCCGACGGGCCGACTCCGCGCTTCAACCTTCCGGCTGGATCAACGCTCATCGTTGATGAGGCCGGGATGGTGTCCACCAGCCACCTCGCACACCTCACCATTCTCGCCGATCAGAAGAACTGGCGGGTCGCGCTCGTTGGCGACCCGATGCAGTTCTCCGCCGTCGGACGAGGCGGCATGTTCCAACATCTCCTCGACACCCACGGAGCCATCGAACTCGATTCGGTGCGCCGCTTCCACCAGCCATGGGAACGATCTGCTTCGCTTCAACTCCGTCGAGGCAACCCCGACATCATCGCGACCTACGACGGCCACGGTCGGATCCAGCACGGCACCACCACCCGGATGGATCGCAACGCCATCAACGGCTGGCTCCAACATCGTGAAGCTGGCGCCGACGTGTTGCTGCTCGCGCCGTCGAACGAGACCGTCACCCGCCTCAACCACACCGCCCAACAAGCGCTCATCACGGCCGGACAACTCACACCCTCGGGGTTGCGGCTGACGACACCCGCCGGCGACCGGCTCCACGTCGGTGACGAGATCGTCACCCGCCGCAACCAACGCACCATCACCACCACGCAACAGCACTCCGTCAAGAACCGTGACCGCTGGACCATCACGCAGATTGAGGCTGACGGGTCGATCCTCGCCAACCAGACCGGCAAGCCCGCTGAGTCGGTTCGCTTGCCAGCGAACTACGTCCAACAACACGTCCAACTCGGCTACGCCCAAACCAGCCACGCCGCACAAGGACGAACCGTCGACCACGCCCTCCTCATCCTCGACACCCCAACCAACAGCCCCGGCATCTACGTCGCCCTCACCCGCGGCCGCCACACCAACACCTCCTATGTCACCGCACCCGACCACCCCACCGCACTCGACACCATCAAAACCGCCGTCACCAACCAATGGATCGACCAACCAGCACGAGTCCGCCAACACGAACTCGCCACCAGTCCACGACTCCCCGGACAACTCCCACACGACGAAATCACCCGCCTCCAACAAAGACAGAACGAACTCGCCAACATCATCAACAACGCCCGACCCGAACTCGCACAAACACGACGCCAACTCAAACAACTCACCACCGAACGACCCGCCATCGCCGAACAACTCGACACCGCCAGAAACAAGCTCGGCGACGCCCGAGCAACGCTCGACGCCTACGACCGGCCACTCCACCGCCGGAAACACCGCAACGCCATCGACGAAGCGAAGACAGCCATCGCCGAACTTCCCATCAAGATCACCGGCTTCGAGAACGACCTCGCAGCAACCGACCGAGGCATCCCGGAACTGTCCGCACGAATCGGCGACCTCGAAGCCGCCGTCGACCTGATCCCCGACCTCACCAACGAACACAACGACAAGGCCGACCAGCTTGAGCGAGGCGGCGAAGCTCATGCCCGACCCAGAGCGAGGACCACGCTCGATCGCGACCGTGGCCTCGGTCGCCCAAGCAATCAGGACCTCATTGATGCGCTCGACCAAGTCGACACCCGTCGCATCGACGGACCCGATCTTGGTATCGGGCGGTAGCACCCAGGCGATCGTGAATCAGTCAGAAGCCAAGTCGACGCCGAGGTCGTCTTCGATCCATCAGGTCGCACTTGGGAACTCTGTCGGGAAGGTTTCCGGGAAAGATCAGGCCAGAAATCGGCTTTGGGAAGTCTCGTGGGCAGTTGCTCGGGAACTCTGCCGGGAAGTCACGTCACCACTGTTGTCCTCTATGGACCAGCTACTCGACATCGCCCAAGCAGCCGAACGCCTGAATGTCACGCCTCGCTTCGTACGTCGCCTCGTCGCCGAACGCAGGATCGACTATCTCAAGATCGGGAAGTTCATTCGCTTCCACCCCACCGACCTCGACACCTGGATCGAACACCGCCGAGTCGAACCCCGTCGTGAAGCGAGCTGACCGCTTCCCCGAGCAGCCCACTGAACAGCGGTCAGCGCCGCCAGAACGCTGAACGGTGAACGGTGAACGGTGATCAGCCCCGACAGGCACCGCTGACTGCTGCAGCAACCACCCCGCCCATGGTTGAAGGATGTACGTTCGTCCCATGGGTGAGATGCAAAAGGCCAGGCTAATTCCTGTCTCAGGAATCGGTTCATCTTTGGAAGCCGAGCAGAGAGCGACTTCGGCGCTGTTGGCGGTGATCTCAATCGTTCGGCCTTTCTCGGAATCCTTAACGGCTCCACTTGGCGCCTCTCGCGCAAAGAAGGCTGAGGTCGAGGCCTTCACCGAGGTCGAAGTCAAGCTGCCATCCGGACCGAAGGTTCGACCCGACGGTCTGATCCGTGTCAGCTACGGATCGGCTTCGTGGAGTGCTCTGGTCGAGGTGAAGACCGGCGACTCCGTGCTCGAGTCAGAGCAACTCAACAACTACCTGATAGCCGCGAAGGAGGTCGGGGCCGACTGTGTCGTCACGATCTCCAACGAGATCGGCGTTGCGGGAGCACACCCCACAGCCGGGCTGAACATCCGGTCCAACTCGAAGGTCAAAGCGCATCACCTCTCATGGATGCGCATCCTTGCCATCGCTGTCCAAAACAAAGTCCATGTCGGCGTGGATGACCCCGAACAGGCGTGGATCCTTGGCGAGTTGATCCGGTACCTCGAGCATCCGCAATCGGGCGCGTCCGAGCTTGCAAACATGGGCGCCTCGTGGACCTCCGTGCGCGACGGGGCGCGCGATCGATCGCTGAAGAAGACCGCACCAGAAGTAGTTGAAGTCTCCGCACGCTGGGATCACGTGATCCGCCAAGCGGCGCTGAACCTGAGTTCCGAGACCGGCGCCGACGTCACCCAGGTACTCCCGAAGGCACAGCAAGACGCCAAAGCTCGAACCGCCGTGCTCTGCGAGGGCCTGGTCGATTCAGGCCAGCTGAGCGCAACGCTTCGCGTGCCCGGCGCCGCGAGCGACATGGACGTCGTCGCTGACTTGAGAGCCCGTCAGATCGTGGTCGCCGCAACGATCGAGGCGCCTGGTGACAAGCGAGGGAAGGGCTCGGTCTCCTGGCTGACCCGACAGCTTCGTTCCGCTCACCCCGACACCGTTGTCGAGTCCTACGCACTGCGCGCAAGCACACCTGCGACAGCAACTCTCGCCCAAGCGTTGGAAGATCCTGCTGTCCTACTCACTGACGGTCAGAACGACATCGCAAAGTTCCACGTACTCAGGCGCACCGAAGCGGGCCAAGCCGGAAAGAGCGGCGGCAAGAAGCCAGGCTTCATCGACACCGTCAATCGATCGATCGACACGTTCTACGCAACCGTCCTGCAACAGATCACGCCGTGGGTCCCTCCAGCACCGAAGGCCAGCCGGCCACCGCAGGTTGACACCGCACCACAACCGTCGGCATCACCCTCTGCGTTTGCGATGCCGCCCGTGCCAGACTCGCAGCCAGCGCTTCAACGAGAAGCAAACCCAGCACCGAGCGGCTCGAGTCTCGACGACCGGCAACCGCATCGAGACACAGGAGCCGACTCATGGAGCCCGCCGACTCAATGAGACCATGCGGCGAGATGCGGGCCGAGCAGCGCATGGACACCGCTTGGGCCCGCTGGGTCGCAGCCATCGGTTGGGTCCCAAGAAACTGCACGATTTCGAGCACGGCACAAGGGCTTCGAAGTGCAGCGCGGACCGAACCGCCGCGTCGGTGATTTTGCACGGTGTTATCGAGTGGTTCGGATCCGTCGACATCAGTGAGATGGCTTGGTTGCCAGGTCTTGCCTGACCAGTCTTGGGGGCCGGATCGGGTTCTCGTCCGTCTAGTTCAGGACTCGACTATGTCGTCGCTTCGTGGCAGCTTGACGACAGACCCGTTGTCAACCTCGAGGCTGATCGTGACAGGGCCGTAACCGGTGCCGCAGGTCCCACATGGGTTGCCGGAGAAGAAGTAGTCGTCGAGTTCAAAGGTGTAGGTCGCTGCGGCGGGGAGTTCGACGGCGACGGAGAGAGCGGCACCGGTGCTGACAGGGGTTTCGTTGCTGAAGTAGTCGATGGGGAGCTGCCAGCCGGATTCGAAAGTGAACTCGGCAACGACTTCGCGTTTGTCGTTGAGGACTCGGCCTTCGGCGTCGCCGAGGAGCCCGGCGACGCCTGATGGGAGCTCGACGCCGACTGTGATCTGGCTCGCCTGTGTGGTCGATGTGGATCCTGCGGCGGTCGGTGTGTCGACGGTGGAAGTTGTACAGCTCACAAGAACGAGCACTGCGACGAGCAGGATTGAACGCATTCAGAAACGATAGAACACAGCGCTGCACGCTGGCTGGCGTCCTCTCGGCCCTCAACCGTACTGATCTCGTCTGGAGCGGGACTCCAGCGACGCCAGGACTCTGTTCGGCAGACCAGAAGTAGACCACTCCCGATCTCGTGGACCCGACCCGTTGTTGCGGTGCCCGTAATAGTGCGGCGCTGCTTGGGCCGATGTCGCACACCTGCGTCGGCGAGTGAGTCTTGTTTCCGGGTGCGCGTTACCGAGTACCCCGAAGCGCCATGACAGATGGTGCTCTCGGTGAGGAATACGTCCGCCCAGCAGCCGGTCACCCGCCCAGGGCGTCGAGGGAGGGGCGACGGGTGGCTGCCCGGGCAGGGACTGCCGCTGCGCCGAGTCCGCCAAGGGTTCCGGCAGCGCCGATGAAGATGACTGCTGACCACGAGATCGCGAGTGTGGAGAGCTCGGCATCGCCCGCCGCGCTGATCAGTGCCCAGGCCCCACCAACTGCGAGAGCGAGTCCGGCAGCTGAGCCGATCAGCGACATCAGCACCGCTTCGATGTGGATGATTCGTCGGACGCCAGACACGGTCGTGCCGATCGCACGGAGAAGGCCGATCTCTCTGGTTCGTTCGCTCACTGCGAGGGCGGTCGTGTTGGCGATGCCAATGACTGCGATGGCCACAGTGAGTCCAAGCATGGAGTAGACGAGGTTGAGGATCTGTCGAACTTCGCTCCCGGCATCGGTGACGTAGGTGTCACGGCTGGCCAGTAACGATCCGGGCGAGGCAGCGACCACAGACCGGAGCTCGTCTTCAGCATCGCTGTTGATGATGCTGACAAACGCTGCGGTGTCGGGAAGGTTCGGAGCGACTGCCTCGAAGGTTTCGGTGGACACGAAGTGTGTTGGTGCGCTGAAGCCTCCTGTGCTGTTTTCGATGACGGCGACGACGTCGAGTGTGAATGTGCCTGCGCCGGACTCGACGGTGAGCGTTTCGCCAACCCTGGGTGCCCCGTCCTGGCTGTCGGCGACCACAGCGATCCCGCCGTTGGAGATCGCATCGAAGGTTCCGGCAAGAGGGCCGACGTCGAAGACAGGCTCGAAGACTTCGGCGGTGACGCCTGCGAGTCTGCTGGGGTCGCCGTCGATGGCGGCAGTTGTCTGGCGGAGCGTTGCGACGGTGTCGACGTCGTCGATCTCCCGGACTCGTCCAGCGAGTGTTGGGTCGATGGTCCAGCCCTCTCACCGCAAAGACGCACGTGAGCCGGATTCTGTCGAAGCTCAGCGCCCGTGACCGAGCACAACTTGTCGCTATCGCTTACGAGACTGGCCTCGTCGTTCCGGGAGCCAACTAGCTCGTAGCGGTCTGGATGATGTTGTTCAGTTGCTCCGGTGTGGTGACGCGGGGGACCTTGCGTTGCCCGCCCGCTTTGCCGTTTGCGGTCATCCATGATGCGAAGGTGCCGCTGGGCACGAGGTGAACTTCGGGTGGCGCGATGACGATGTCGTTGGCCCGCTTCGTTCGGTAGTCCGCGCTCTGTTCAGCGAGAGAAGCGTCGATCCCTCTGGTGAGGTCGGCGTGTGACGTTTCGTCGACCTCGACTACGTAACGGTGGTGCCCAGCAGCACCTTCTGTGCCGAGCACAGGGGCAACGGCGAAGTCGTTCACGTGGAGGCTGAGGTTCCGGGCTGCGGTTGCTACGGCGATGTCGAGTTGTTCACCCGTGATGTGTTCACCAAAGGTCGACAGGGTTTGAGAGACCCGGCCAGCGACGAGGATCCGAGGGGTGTCGAGGTCGACGAAACGAACGAGGTCGCCGATTGCGTAGGACCAAAGCCCGGCACAGCTTGTGACCATCAGGGCGTAGTTCGTGTCGAGTTCAACGTCGTTGATCCAGTACCGCTTCGGGTTTGGTTGGTCGAGTTCGTCGGCTTTGATGAACTCGAAGAACAGGCCGTTGTCGAGCAGGAGCCGCATCCCCTCGCCAGAGCCACGGTCAGCGACCGCTATGAAGCCTTCGCTTGCGGCGTACACCTCGCGCAACTCGGCCCGGCTTCCTTTGAGCAGTGCAGTGAATGCTTCTTGGTATGGCTCGAAGTTGACCCCGCCATGAGTGATCAGTTCCAGGTCAGGAAACACCGAGACGAGTCGGCGGTCGTCGGGGTCGTTGATGTCGAACGCACGGTTGAACAGAACGAGCAGCCATGTCGGGACGCCGCTGATGGATCGGATATTCTTCCCGACGCAGTCCTGGGCGAATCGTTCGACTTTGTCTCCCCAGTCAGAAATTGCTGCGAGTTCAGGTGGCGGGTAGTAGCGGTCGGTCCCGGCTAATGAGATGGTCTCTCGAGCAGCTATCCCGCTCAGCTCGCCAGCGAAAACGCCCGGTGCGAGTTCGTCGAGCGCCGGGCTTCCCCCGAACAGGAAGGTGCGTCCGGCACTGACCTTGCTGTTCGGGTTGTTCAGCAGGTGTGCCAGCACCACCTCGAAGCCGCCGCGGTTGTTCGCTTTGATCATTTCGTCGCTGCACGGAATGTGTTTGCTCTCACCGGTCGTGGTGCCTGAGGACCGGGCGAAGTATCGAATCGTTCCGGGCCAGGTCACGTCTGTCAGTTTCGGGAACGGACCCGACCAGTAGTCGGCCCAGAAGTCGTTGAAGGATCGGACCGGGACTCGGTCCTGAAAATCGGCGACGGTGGCGATCGCGTTGAAGTCGTGATCCCTGCCGAATGCGGTGTTCTTGGCAGTCTCGACGAGTTCGAGCAGCTGCTGTTGTTGAGTCGCTGCCGGGTCGGGCGCCGGCTTCCGGCGCTTTGCGTAGGCCTTCAGCGCCAGGCCGCCAACCCAACCCGTGACCTTGTACAGCGCAGCGCCGTCTTCGCCCCGGCTCGCCGGGCGCTGCTGTTCGCGGGAGGTCTGGTGAAGCAACTGGGCGAGATCGTCACGGATTGGCATCGGTGCGAACGCTGATACGTCTGCCCTGCCTGTGTTGCCAGCCGGGTAGCGGCCAGTCGCGCTTCCCGGACCCGCCACGATCAGGCGCCCGAGTTGGCCGATGATCTCGGAACGGTCTCGCTGCGACCACGCGACCGAGAGCATCGCTACATGGACTCGCACGTGCGGTCGAACCCATGGCTGGGAAAGCACGTGGGCATCGGCAAGAAGCGCCCACGCAATATCGGCATCGGCGTGCTTCAGATGTGTTGCCTCACGCACAAGGCGATCGAGTTCTCGACCGAGGGTGTCTGGAAGCGGTCGCCGCTTCAACATCGAGGTGATCACGAACGGTCCTCGGCATGAGCGAGATGTTCGCGGGACAGATCGAGCAGCATTCGGACATGCGAATCATCGAGTCGGTAGAAGATGTTGCGGCCATCTCGCCGGTTCCGCACCACCCCAGCGCCTCGTAACAACCGCATGGCCTGGGAGACTTTGGTGTCGGTGGTGCCGACAACGGTAGCGACGTCACACACGCACAACTCCCCACCTTCGAGCAACGCGAACAGGATCCGCACCCTGGTCGGATCGCCGAGCAAGCGAAACATCTCAGCGAGGCCGGTCGCCTCGTCGACGTCAGGTAGCACCCCGGACACCGACGCAACCTTTCCGGCGTCCATCCGCTTCTGATCACAGCTCTTGGCCACGCCTGAATCAAATACCTGCATACCTGTGAAGGTATGCGACATATGTAGTTTCGTCAACGAAGCGCTACGCCTTTGGTTCGTTTGAATCACATCGGCAGATACATCGGCCTGCGCCGATACGTTGCGGAGCATGAGCAAACTGGTCAATCAACGCACTGATGTTCGTCAGGCGGCCAAGCTGTTCTCCGGGTTCGGTGATCCGACGCGTCTGGCGATCCTGACCAAGATCGCGGGCGGCGAGCGGCGTGTGAGCGACATCGTCGAATCAATGGGCGGCTCTCAAGGCAACATCTCGGGGCATCTGCGATGCCTTAAAAACTGCGGGCTCGTGGCCGATCGCCGATCCGGCCGCGAGGTCTATTACCGCATCGCCCACAACGAAGTCGTCGACGTGCTCCGCTCAGCTGAACAACTTCTCGGTGTCACCGGTCAACACATCGACCTGTGCCCGAACTACAAACCAACCAGGTCGTGAAGCCGCCGTGACGATCAGCCGATTCCACGTCGCTGCTATGGACTGCGCAGCCGAAGAACAACTCGTACGAATGGCGCTTGCAGACCTCAACGGGCTGCATCGCATCGAGTTCAACCTCGAACAACGCGACGTCATCATCGACCACAACACCGACACCGCAACCATTGCATCCGCCCTCGACAGCCTGAACCTCGGCGCCAGCCACGTTGACGACACCAGCGAGATCGGCCCACCCGCCGACACCCGCAGCGAACGCAACGCCCTGCTCGTCGCCTTCGTGATCAACGCCGGATTCTTCATTGGTGAGCTCACCATCGGGCTGATCAGTCGCTCGATGGGCCTCATCGCCGACGCGCTCGACATGGGCGCTGATGCCAGCGTGTATGCACTCAGCCTCGCTGCAGTCGGAACCGCAGCAACACGCAAGAAGCAACTCGCACGGATCAGCGGCTACCTCCAGATCGGGCTCGCCACCATCGGACTAATCGAAGTCATCCGCCGCTCTGTGGCGGACAACGAACTCCCCGACCCGACCTCGATGATCGTGGTGTCGCTCCTCGCCCTCGCCGGCAACGCCATCACCTTGATGGTGTTGCATCGCGTGCGATCCGGGGAAGCCCACCTGCAAGCAAGCTGGATCTTCACCGCCAACGACATCAAAGTGAACGCCCTCGTCATCACAGCAGCGATCGGCGTGATCATCACCGACTCACAGATCCCCGACCTGCTCGCCGGCGGAATCATCTTTGCCGTGGTCGCCAACGGAGCGCAACGCATCCTCAGTCTCGCCAAATAGCTAGCCCTCGCGCGCCCGCTCCCGGCAAGCGCCAAGAACCCGATCCACGGTCGATCAATCGGATGATGATCGCGCAGCCACAGCCCGCCAATCCACGCATAATCGCGACCGCAGACGCACCTTGATCAACTGCATATCCGGCGAAGTAAGTCGGGTAAGGGCTTCAGAAGGCCACGGCATAATCACTCCCTTGGCCACGAGCACCGTGGTCTCCTTGGTCATAGCGGATGCCCGACGCGCCCGAACGCAGCCATCGCCTTGTGGCCAAGCCTCAGCCGTCGAGGACTTGACCAAGCCTCGCTGCCAGCGCCGTGTCCGCCGACTCGACGGCGTGGGCGTAGACCCGGAGCGTCATCGAAGGATCGGCGTGACCGAGACGGGTGGCCACGGTTCGCACGTCGGCTCCGTTTGCGATTGCACTTGTTGCTGACCAATGCCGCATGTCGTGCAGGCGCCATTTCTTGTCGATGCCGGAAGCGTCCCGCACTCGCTTCCACCACCAACCAATCCGGTCGGGGTTCGGCGGCTCGGGGTCAGGGCTGAACATCCAGACCGTCACGCTTGCCCATTCGTCAGCCATCGATCGCACTAGCTCAAGCGTCGGCGCCGACAGCGCAACCGCACGACGGCTTCCTGTCTTCGTTGCCTCGACCCGCTTGCGAGGTCCATCGTCATCGCGCTTCGCAACGATCACCTGACGATCAACCACCAGCCGATCATCAACCAACGCATCCCACCGCAAGGCTGCGAGCTCGGCCCGTCGAGCACCTGTCTCAGCAGCCAAGCGCATCGCCAGGTGGCACCACTCGTTGATCCCGGCCGCCGCTTCGATCACCGCTCGCACATCGGCATCGGTCATCGCTTGCCTCTGGATGCGTTCGGGTCGCTTGATCGGAGCGTTCGACGCGGGGTTCACCGCAATCCACTCCCAACGAACCGCTTGCTGCAACGCAGCCCGCAGCGCCGAGTGCCGGTTGCGAATCGCCGCCTCGCCGACACCGGCTTCACGCAATCGAGCGACATACCGGTCGATATCGCTGACCTTCAGCTTGGAGACCTTCTTGTCACCGATCAGATCTTCCTTGATCTTGTCCGCTCGAGAGAGGTACTCACGAAGAGTCAAAGCCGCCCATCCAGCCGACTTCACCAGAATCCACTCGTCGAGCAGACCGCCGACCTTCTGCGACCCGGTCGGAGCCGGCGGATTCAGGGTCAGCTTCGCCGCCTCACGCTCGGCATCCCGCTTCGATCCACGCACCGTCTTCGACACCTGTTTGGGCTGTCCGTGGAGGTCACGTCCGGAGAAAACCCGGACCTCCCAGACGCCTTCGCCCCGCTTGCGGATGGTCGCCATTCGACAACCGTAGTTGAAGTTGGCTCGGAAAAGTAGGGATAAAAGTAGGGATGACCGCTTTCAGCGTTCGATTTTCACTCTTCGCTGTCGCGCTTCAAAAAGGTTCTGAAGGAACATTTCCCCTGGTAAAGCTACTGAATGCGCACACCGGAGATGGCTCGGGAGATCACCAGCTGCTGAATCTGCTCGGTTCCTTCGAAGATGTCGAAGATCTTGGCATCACGGTGCCAACGCTCGACCGGGTACTCGCGCGTGTAGCCGTAGCCACCGAGAATCTGGATCGCACGCTCGGTGCTGTGCACGGCAACTCGGCCAGCCTTGAGCTTGGCCATCGAACCCTCGGCGTTCTTGAACGCCTTCTGCTTGCCGAGCCACGCTGCCCGACGAGTGAGGAGGCGAGCGGCGTCGATCTCGGTGGCCATGTCAGCGAGCATGAAGGCAATGCTCTGGTTCTCGATGATCGCCCGGCCGAAGGCCTTGCGCTCCTTGGCGTAGTCGAGCGAGTACTCGAACGCCGCCCGAGCGATGCCAAGCGCCTGCGCCGCAACGGCGGGACGGGTGGCTTCGAAGGTCTGCATGGCGGCCTGGCTGTTGCTGCTCTTGCCTTCACGCACACGGGCAAGCCGCTCGTCGAGCTTCTCTTTGCCACCCAGCAGCATGCTGCCGGGAATGCGGCAATCGTCGAGCACGACCTCGGCGGTGTGGCTGGCACGGATGCCGTGCTTCTTGTACTTCTGACCCTGACTGAGGCCCGGCGTGCTCGGCGGGATGATGAAGCTGGCGTGCCCCTTCGAGCCCATCTCGGAGTCGACCACGGCCACCACGACATGGATGTCGGCGATGCCACCGTTGGTGATCCACGCCTTGGTGCCGTTGAGCACCCATTCGTCGGTCGCTTCTTCGTACTTGGCCCGCAGGCGATAGCCGTTGACGTCAGACCCGGCGTCGGGCTCGCTGGCACAGAAGGCGCCGAGGGCGATCTTGTCTGCCGAGCCATAGCACTGCGGAACCCATTCCAACATCTGCTCAGTCGTGCCGCTGGCGGCAATACCGGCAGCTGCCAGGCCGGAGCCCATCAGGGCCATACCCAAGCCGGCGTCGCCCCAGAACATCTCTTCGAGCGCCACGACCATGCTCTGCCCGGTTGGGTCGTTCATCATCAGTTCGGCCATGAACTCCCAGCCGTACAGACCGATCTGCGCCGCTTCCTGCACGAACTCGTACGGGAACTCTTCGCGCTCATCCCACTCTTCTGCAATCGGACGCATCGAGTTCTCAGCGAAGTCATGGATCCACTTCTGCAGCGTGATCTGGTCTTCGTTGAGCGCTAGGGAGAATTCAGTCATGGCGGTCCTCTGTTGAAAGCGGTTCTTCGTTCTGCTCGTCCTCTCCATCGGCAGAAGTATCGCCGAGGTAAGTTACCGAGAAGTAACAATGCTAGCAAAGGTTACCAATCGGTAGCTCAACCAGGGGCTGAAGATTCTCGCTCCGCTACGCGCTGCTCGCTACTTCGCTCCGCTACGCGCTGCTCGCTACTTCGCTCCGCTACGCCCTGTTCATCACGAGGTCAGCAATTGCCACCATCACCTTGTCGGCGTTGACCTGGTGGTCGGTGCTCTCCAGCTCGAACGACGGCCCCACCCTCAGGTACACATCGGGCCGTGGGAACTGGAGCTTGGGCGGACGGGCCCGAGGCCATACCTTCTCGGTGTTGACGAAGCCGACAGGCACGATCACGGCGTCGGTCGCTAGGGCAATGCGCGAAACGCCCTGGCGTCCCGGACCCACCCCGTCAACCCAGTCATCGGGTTTCACCAGCCGTCCCTCCGGCATCATCGAAACCATATGGCCCTGCCTCAGAGCAGCGATGGCCTCAGCTTCGGACTCTTCCTTGCGGTCCTTCGACGTGGCGATGCAGCCAATGCTGCGGAGGTACTTTCCGCTGACTCCATTGGTCACCAGATCCTCGCGAACCAGGATGCGGCTGGAGATCCCGAACTTGGAAAAGATGGCCATCGTGACGGCGAGGTCGAGCAGACTTCGGTGGTTGCCCGTCATCAGGATGGGCCGATTCGTTGGAAGGGTCAGCACCTCGGGCAGATGGATCTTGGCCCCGATGCGGGCCGCCGTTGCCATCAACGTGCCGCTGCGGACAAACCACTGGTGTTGCTCGGTCGGAGTCACGCCGCCGATCTTAGAACCCACACCCGCAAGGTGACGCATGCCCGGTCGGGCCCGACACCCCAGAATTGGTATTTGGGCTGAACGACTCACTTCAAACCGGGGACTTCCGATGGGGGCGAATGATCACCAAGGCGTCTCTCCCGCCACTTCCTTCATCGGCCAGCCCGATGACCATCCTTCGGCTCTTGCTGGCGACCCTCATGGCCGCCACTGCGCTGGCCGTGATGCCCGTTGGGTATGCAGCTGCTGCCATCGCGCCAGCAGTCAGTGGCGTGCTGACTCGTGATCTGAATGCAAATGACCTTCTCGAAGCCGGCGAACCGCCACTCGCTGGCGTGAGCGTTGTTTTGAGAGATGCAACCACCGGCCTCGTCGTCGCCGGTCCAGTCGTGACCGGTACCGACGGCGCCTACGTGTTCGAAACGCTTGCGCCCGGCACCTATCAGGTCGCCATCGACAGCCCCACCAACTACCTCGTCAGCAGCGCCAGCGCCGACAACGCCTTCTCCCCCACCGGCGATCAGACCACCGGCATCACCGCACCGATCACCATCGGCGTAGCCGACGATCTCACCGCCAACGGTCTCATCCGACCCCGCCCTGAGCTGAGCGTCGGCTACTTCGCCGTCGGCTCCGAAGACGGAGCGACCCCCTTCAACTCGACCGGCACCTGTTCCAGCCCGCTCGACTCACAGATCGACGGCGAGGACTGCGGCTCGGACAACGGCGTTGTTCGTAGCGCAGATCCGCTCAATCTCAGCGTGTCGATCACCGCCGACAACTTCGAACCTGGCGCTGCAGACCTGCAGAACGTGATCTACGAAGTCACCATCACCAACGGTCCGGGCGCCGATGCCGACTTCGACCGCATCCCGGCTGTTTGTTCCGGAACCAATCCCGTCTCGAGCATCGTCACCAACGCTGACGGCTCGATCACACTCACTTGCAATGTCGGCTCGATGGCCGAAGGCGCCGCCAAGACCTTCACCACCTCGATCATCCCGGCGGCAACCTCCACCAACGGCTCGACCTTCGAGGTCGAGCAGCGGGTCTACTCCGTCGACGACGACGGCATCGAAAACGCCGTCCCTGACGAGCTCGTCCCGGACTTCGGCGAGTACACGATTTCCTCCGCTCCGGCCTACGACCTCATAAAGAAGAACTTCCGCAACCAAGACGTACTCTCCCGCACCATCAACGGCGAAACGCTTCTCGGCTACATCACGTACTTCACCTTCGGCATTGCCGCCGACCGAGCCATTGGCGTCGAGCAGTTGGAACAGCCTTTCACCATCACCGACAGCATCACCGCCGTCGGTTCCGATGGTGTCACCCCCGTGCCCAACTTCGAGTACTACATCACCGAGTGCCGCCCGAACCCGTCGGGTTGGGGTGACTCGATCTGGGGCGCCGAGAACTATCGCGCTGATCGACCCATCACCGAGAAGGTGATCCAGTCGGGAACCTGCGCCGAGACCCGAACGAACCCCGCCGACCCCAGCTCCGATTACGAGTTCACGCTGTCAGGCATTGACATGTCTGGCACCCGCTACCCGACCCGAACCATCGGCGGCACCGACCTCTCCGCTGGCCCGTTCTACGTTGCCTTCTACCGAGTGCAGGTCTTCATCCCCTTCCGCGTCATCGATGGCGCTGACGGCGACGGCACCAACGGTGTCGGTGCGATTCAGCTCAGCAATGAGTTGTCCGGCTTCGATCCAGATTCTCCCTCCGGCACCTCCAACTTCGGTGACGGTTTCGAGCCCGGCTACGACGGCGCCTTGATGGACGACGGCGGCCGCTCGAACAACATCGTCGGCCCCACCACCTTCCAACTCACCACCCGCGGTTCATGGGCCAAGTACCTTCGCAACAGCGACAACAACATCAACGGCGTTTCGAACGGCCTCATCCCTGGCCAGAGCGGTGGTCACTCCGGCGACGGCGAAATCGAGCCAGGTCAGCTCTTCCACGGCCTCATCCCGTACACGAACAATGGCACATCGCCCCACATAGACCCCCGGGTCTGTGACACCTTCGACAACTCGACCATGGTCCTCACGACCAACGACTTCAGCAGTGACTACGCCTTTGTCGGTCGCTACGACCGGCTCACTCCCTACAACGCGGCGTGGCCAGCCAACTGGATCGTCGAGTACGCATCAATTCCGTACACCGGAGACAACCCGCTCGACAACAATGGCGATGGCGTCCCCGATTTCAACGCCAGCACCGGCCGCTACGACGGCAACTGGGACACTCAGCGCGCCGCTCGCTGTAGCGACGTGCCGGACAGCGATTGGAACACCGATGCCAACGCCGTTGCCGGCGGCATCGACGCTGTCAACGCTGTCCGGGTGCGCGCCGTCGACCCCGCACGTGGCCTCCAGGCCGGCGAGCAGGTCCGCCTCGTCGTTCCACTGACCGCTCGTGAGGACTTCTTCGGTGGTCCCAACAATGGCGACCCCATCCCGACCGGAACCGTCTTGGCCAACTTCGGTGCGGTCCGCTCTGACCAGTACTCACCGAACTGGTCCGCCCGCAACTATCGTCCATCACCCGAAACCACCAATGGCGACGGCGACCGCGTCACTCTCACCCGAGCCCAGATTCGTCTGCAGAAGCACACCATCAGTCCCGCCACCAACGTCGGCGAGACTGGCTCAACTGTGGCCGGCAATCAGATCGTGTGGGAACTGCTTCCCACCACTTCAGCTTCCACATCCGGCGCCGTCGTGAGAGACATTGTCATCACCGACGTTCTGCCGCCCGAGCTCACCTACAACGCCGACTGCACCACCGCCCAGGCCGGCGGAACGCCAGCCAATCAGGTGTTGTTCGACACCCCCGGCCCCGGCCAGACCACCCTGATCTGGAACCTCGGCGATCGCCAGGCAAATGAACCGATCGCACCGCTGATCTACTGCACCGACACCGACCCGCTTGCGCCCAACGGAACTGCTGTGAGCAACGACGCCGTGATGGAATCGTCCAACACCGTCAGCTCATTGCCGCAGCGTTCTGACACGCACACCATGGTGTTGGAGCAGGTCGGCTCGATCCAGGTCTCCAAGCAGGTCGATCTCACCCTCGACGACACAGATGACAACCAGATCCACACACTTGGTTTCGGCAACTTCTCGGCCAACTTCCAAATCGCTGCGCCCACCCTCATCGACGTCATTCCCTACAACGGCGATGGCACGTTCGGCAACCCGAACTTCCGTGATCCGGCCTCGGACTTCAGCGGCACCTACCATCTCACGGGCCCGCCAACCGTCACGTGGTTCGACGGCTCGGTCCCCGGCACAGGCGACCCGTTCCCCGAGCTCGGTACATTCACGTACTCCGCTGACACCCCCAACACGATCTCTCTCAATCCCGACGCCGATGCTGCGGCCAACACCACCACGTGGTGTTCCTACAACGCCGCCACCGGAACCTTCACCCAGGTGAGCGGTCCCGCCGGTGGTACCTGCCCCACCGACTTCCCCAGCGTGACCGCCTTCAAGTTCGTGTCGAACTACGACCTCGAGATCGACGGCGATCCCCGCCAGGGCATGAACATCACGACCGACAGCCTCGCCACCGGCAACGAGCCGGGCGACATCTACACCAACCGCTTCGGCCTCGACTCCTCATCGCTGCCACCGAGCCAGTTCCTTCGCTCGAACAACGTGACGGTTCGTGTCGCTGCGTTTTCCATCGGCGACTTCATCTTCACTGATGCCGACGGCAATGGCCGCTTCGATCCCGGCTCCGATGTGCCTGCCCCCGACGGCGTTCCTGTCGAGCTGCGTCGTCCAGACGGCACCCTCATCGCCACCACCGACACCTCCGTGCTCGGCGGCGGCCGCTACCTCTTCCCCGACCTCGGCTCAGGCGACTACATCGTCACCATTCCCGCTTCGGCCTTCCAGGCTGGCGGCGTGCTCGAAGACTGGATCGTCACACCTCCGACTGGCGTCGAGAATGACGATCTCAACGAACTCGATGATCAGCACGGCTTCACCACCGGCACCGAGATCGTTGATGGCGTCACCACTGGTGTGATGACCCTCAGCGCCATTCCACCCGGCCCCGGCCAGGTCCCGATTGGTGAAGAACCCACCGGCGAGAACGTCGCCGGAATCTTCGATCTCACGCTCGACGACTTCTCGAACCTCACGCTCGACATCGGCCTCATCGGCCCGCCAGACGTCCAGATCGTCAAGGAGGTCTGCTCGACCGGATCCTCGTGTGACGTCAACGCCGCTGTTGGCGCTGGCGGTTGGGTCAAGACCACCCTCATCCAGTTCAACGATGATGCGACCTTCCGGATCACGGTGATCAACACCGGTGGCCAGCAGCTCGTCGACCTCGAGGTCACCGACCCGACCCTCGCCGACTGCAACCGCACCACCACCAGCGAACCCGGCCTCGACAACCTCTCACCGAATGCTTCGGTCTCTTGGACCTGCACCCAGACCAACGTCGTCGCTGGCGCACTCAACACCGCGACCGTCGAAGGTGCTGGACGCTTTGGTGGCGATGTCGACGACAGCGACTCTGCCGAGATCGAGACTCCCCCGTCCGATCCGGCCATCCTCGTGGTCAAGAGCGTCAACGGCGACGATGCCAACACCCTCCCCGGCATCTACGTCGGCGTTGGTGATCCCACCGCCTTCACTTACACCGTCACCAACCCCGGCAGTGTTCCGCTCGAAGACGTCACCCTTGTCGACGACGCTGGCACCCCGGCCGACCCCACCGACGACGTCACCTTCGTGTACGCCGATCTCGTGAGCGGCGACACCGATGGCGATACCCGCCTCGACCCGAACGAGACCTGGGAGTTCGGTCCGCACAACGCGACCGCCACCCCTGGTCAGTACACCAACTGGGCCACCGTCACCGGCGACCCGACCAACGGCGACCCCGACGTGACCGACAACGATCCCGCCAACGTCTTTGGTTCCGATGGTGGCCTTGCCTTGAAGAAGTACGTCAATGACGTCGACGCCGACACAGCGCCAGGGGTCTACATCCCCGAAGGCGCCCCGGCCATCTGGACCTACGTCGTGACCAACACCGGCAACATCGCCCTGACCGACGTGACCCTCACCGACGACAGCGGCACGCCTGCTGCCGCTGGCGACGACGTCACCCTCAGCTCCGCTGACTTGGTCAGTGGCGACACCGACGGCGACGGCGAACTCGACACGAACGAGACCTGGCGCTTCCAGATCGATGGCGTCGCCATTGCTGGCGCCTACGTCAACATCGGTACCGCTGAAGGCACCATCCCCGGCGTCACCACTCCGGCCACCGCTACAGATCCGGCCAACTACTTCGGCCTCACCTCGGGCATCACCATCGAGAAGGCAACGAACACCGTGGATGCTGACAGCGCCCCCGGGCCCGTCATTCCTGTCGGCGACCCGGTCACCTGGACCTATGTCGTCACCAACCAGGGCAACACCGCCCTCTCCGGCGTGACCGTCACTGATGACGCCGGTACTCCCGGCACCGTTGGCGATGATGTCACGCTCACCGTGGCTGACCTGATCAGCGGCGACACCAACGGCGATGATCTCCTCGACCCGAGCGAGACCTGGACATTCGAAATCGACGGTGTGGCCACCTCCGGTCAGTACACCAACATCGGTGACGTGACCGGCACCGCTCCGGCCACCACCAACCCCGACGGCTCCACCACCCCCGGCGCCGACGTCACCGACGACGATCCCTCGAACTACCTCGGTTCCGACCCCGCGATCGAGCTGATCAAGCGGGTCAACAACCTCGACGCCAACGCTGCTCCCGGCGTGAACGTGGTCGAGGGCGGACCCGTCACCTGGACCTACACCGTCACCAACCCCGGCAGCGTTGCGCTCTCCGACGTCGTTGTTGCTGACGATGCTGGTACCCCCGCTGATGCCGCCGACGATTTCAACGCCACCTACGTGAGCGGCGACGCCAACAGCGACGGCCTCCTCGGCACCGACGAGACCTGGACCTTCACCGCCACCGGCGTGGCCACCGCAGGCCAATACACCAACATCGCTGAAGTCACCGGCACCGCCCCTGACACCACCGATCCCGATGGCTCCACCACTCCCGGCGTCGACGTCACCGACGACGACCCCGCCAACCACTACGGCATCACCCCCGCCATCGGTGTGGTCAAGACCGTGAATGGCGAAGATGCCAACACCGCACCGGGCATCTACGTGCCCATCGGTGACCCCATCACCTGGACCTACACCGTCACCAACGAAGGCAACATCGCCCTCACCGACGTCGTTGTCGCTGACGACGCTGGCACCCCCGGCGACGCCGCCGACGATTTCAACGCCACCTACGTGAGCGGCGACGCCAACGGCAACGACTTCCTCGACACCGACGAGACCTGGACCTTCACCGCCACCGGTGTGGCCACCGCAGGCCAGTACACCAACGTTGCTGACGCAACAGGCACGACGCCTGACACCGTCAACCCCGACGGCTCCACCACCCCCGGCGTCGACGTCACCGACGACGACCCCGCCAACTCCTTCGGCACCGAGCCTGCAATCGAGATCGTCAAGACCATCAACGGTCAAGATGCCAACACCGCACCCGGTGTCTACGTACCCGTCGGCGATCCCATCACCTGGACCTACACCGTCACCAACCCCGGCAACATCGCTCTGGCTGGCGTTGGAGTGATCGATGACGGTGGCACGCCTGCGGTCGAGGTCGAAGACTTCGATGACGATTTCCCTCCGACCTATCTCAGCGGTGACACCAACAACGACGGCCTCCTCGACATCGACGAGACCTGGATCTTCGAAGCCACCGATGTGGCGATCGACGGCCTGTACACCAACGTCGCCGTTGCCTCCGGTAACGCCCCCGACACCGTCAACCCCGACGGCTCCACCACCTCAGGCGTGGAGCTCACCGACGACGACCCCGCCAACTACTACGGCATCGACCCCGGCATCGCCGTGGTCAAGACCGTCAACGGCGAAAACGCCAACATCGCACCCGGTGTCTACGTACCCATCGGTGACCCCATCACCTGGACCTACACCGTCACCAACGAAGGCAACATCGCCCTCGCTGACGTCAACGTCAACGACGACGCCGGCACCCCTGGCGCCCTCGGCGACGACTTCACCTTGACCACCCCGATCAGTGGCGACACCAACAACGACGGCCTCCTCGACATCGACGAGACCTGGACCTTCGAAGCCACCGGCGTGGCCACCGCAGGCCAATACACCAACATCGGCGAAGCCACCGGCACCGCCCCTGACACCACCAACCCCGACGGCACCACCACCCCCGGCGTCGACGTCACCGACGACGACCCCGCCAACTCCTACGGAACCACTCCGGAAATCTCGCTGGTGAAGTCGGTCAACACCGATGACGCCAACACCGCTCCCGGAGCGTTGGTCACCAATGGCGGCGACGTCACCTGGACCTACGCCGTCGCAAACGACGGCAACGTAGCCCTCACCAACGTGACCATCGTCGACGATGCTGGCACGCCAGCCGACTCGGCGGATGACGTCACCCTCACCGCGACCGACCTCGTCAGAGGCGACACCAACGGCGACGAGATCCTCGATGTCGATGAGACGTGGAGCTTCTCGGTCGATGGCATCGCCATCGCCGGTCAGTACACCAACATCGCTGTTGTCACCGCAGACGCTCCCGACACGATTGCCGCTGATGGCTCGACCGTGCCGGGCGTGGAAGTAACCGACAACGACCCCGCCAACTCCTACGGCACCATCCCCGGTATCGCCGTGGTCAAGACCGTCAACGGAGAAGACGCCAATGACGCTCCCGGCCCCGACATCGCCAGCGGAGGAGACATCCTCTGGGCCTACACCGTCACGAACACCGGCAACATCGCCCTCGCCAACATCACGGTCGTAGACGACAACGGAACCTCCGCCGATCCCGGCGATGACATCACGCTGACCACTCCCGTCAGCGGCGACACCAACAGTGATGGCCTGCTCGACGTCGACGAGACCTGGGTGTTCGAGCTCACCGGCGTCGCCACTCCTGGCCCGTACGTGAACATCGCTGAGGTCACCGGCACCGCTCCTGACACCGTCACCCCCGACGGCTCCGTCACCCCCGGTGTCGACGTCACCGACGACGACCCCGCCAACCACCTCGGAAGCGATGCTGCCATCGCCATCGTCAAGACGGTCAACACCGACGATGCCAACGTGGCACCGGGCATCTTCGTGCCTGTCGATGACGACCTCACCTGGACCTACACCGTGACCAACCCCGGCACTGTGGTCATCGCCAACGTCGCTGTCGTCGATGACGCCGGCACCCCTGGTGATCCAGCTGACGACGTCACCTTCACCTCTGCTGACCTCGTCGACGGAGACACGAACGACGACGGCATCCTCGATCTGGACGAGACCTGGGTGTTCGAGCTCCCCGGCGTGGCCACTCCTGGCCCGTACGTGAACAACGCCGTCGCCACTGGCACTGCGCCAGACACCGTCAACCCTGACGGCTCCATCAACCCCGGCGTCGACGTCACCGACGAAAACCCGGCCAACCACTACGGCTTCACCACCGGAATCGACATCGTGAAGTCGGTCAATGGTGAAGACGCCAACGTGGCCCCCGGCCCACTCGTCGACATCGGTGACGAAGTCAGCTGGACCTATGACATCACCAACACCGGCAACACCTGGCTCACCGGCGTGACCGTCGGCGATGACCAGGGTGTCACGGTCACCTGCCCGGCCACCGTGCTCGCCCCCGCTGGCGATGCCGACGGTGCTGACACGATGACCTGTACTGGCGGTCCCGAAGCGGCTCCCGCTGGTCAGTACACCAACATCGGTACCGCCACGGGAACCCCCGTTGTGCCGAACCCGGAGATCGATCCCACTGAGTTCGACCCGACCAACCCCGAACACACCGTGCCCGTGGTCGACCCGACCACCGGTGAACCCGTCACCGCTCCCGAAGCCGACGACCCCGCCAACTCCTTTGGTTCCGGTCCCGCCATCGAGATCCTGAAGGATGTCTGCCTCGACTCAGCGAACTGTGATGTCGACAACGACAGCCACTGGGGCGATACCGCAGAGGTCGCCACCGGCACCGAGGCGATCTGGCGCATCACGGTCAACAACATCGGCAACGTTGCGCTCAGCGACGTCGTTGTCAACGACCCGCTGGTCGCTGACTGTGACCGAACCATCGGTGACCTCGCTGTCGGCGAATCGACCGCCTACAGCTGTGCAGATCCTGAACTGGCCCTGATCGACGACGTGCTCGTCAACCTCGCCGATGCCACGGGAACGTCGCCCACCGGCGAGACCGTGGTCGACGACGACGAAGCCTCGATCACTTCCCCCGGTTCGTACTCGATCGCCAAGCGAGTCACCACCAACGGCACGATCCGAGTTGGCGACACCGTGGAGTACGAGCTGGTCGTGACCAACGACGGGCTCCGCACGCTCAACAGCCTCGAAGTGATGGATACCCCTGGCGCCGGTCTCGAGATCACCGACGCAGGAAGCGGAACCGTTGTCGATGGCACCCTGACGTGGATCTTGGATGACCTGATGCCCGGCGAATCTGTCGTGCTGACGTATCGCCTCGAGGTCACGACAACCGGCTTGTTGCCCAACACGGTCAGCGTCTTGAGCGGAACCCAAGTGGTCGTCGAGGACAACCCAATCGACAACACCGCTACGGCCCTCATCACCGCCACGGCTCGCCCCCGCCTTGCCTACACCGGCTCCTCGGTCTTCCTCGTCGTGATGGTCGGCATGTTGCTGATCGCTGCTGGTGGTGCGCTGGTACTTCCCGCCCGCCGCCGTCGTGCGGCTGAATGATCGACTCGGCGAACGAAACGACCGCCGGCCCAGGTGCGGTCAGCTACTCACAGTTGCTGGTGGTGCCTGGGGATGCGGGTGCATAGCTTTCGGTGTGTCCACCCGCTGCCAGGGTGAGCGTTGCCGGTTCGTCGCTCATGAACAGTTCGATCTCGACGATTCCGTCGTCGGCAGCATCGGTCCATGCTCTCGGTGGCTCGGCCTGGCTGAGTTCGTCGTTGTCGGCTTGCCACACGATTCCGTTGAGAGGTCCGATCATTGCAAATTCGCAGGAAAGGTCGAGGTCATACGTGGCTGGGTAACCGACTTCCATCACACCGCCAGCGGTGACGACATACCCCCGGTCGATCTGTTCGGTGAGTGCTGGGTCTGTTCCGACCTCATCGCTGTTCGCGGCCGATCGAGGCTCTCGGAGATCGATCGAGACGAGCGTGCGTTCCTCTGGGACGCCCGACGGCGGGTCCGTTGCCCGCAGCTGGATGGCGAACGGCGCAGCGGGAAGCATCGATCGTTCAACAGCCACGACGTACGCCTCAGGGTTCGCATCGTCGTCGCAAAACACCGGCGAACCTGGAATGACGAAGTTGCCGTGGACCAGTTGTTCGCTCTGATCGAAGACAACGTCGTCCATCCGAATCTCACAGCCTGACCCGTAGACAGCCCCGAACCAGATGACGACTTCGTTGACGAAGTCGACCGACGGCTGATCAGCGGTGAGTCCGGCGGTAGCCCACACTTCGCTGTATTGCTCTGGGGTCGTCGCAATCGCTGTCCGGTAACTCTCGGCGGTGCGTTCGGTACCGAGCAGCCGCCAACCGGCACCCTCGGTGGGCTGTGGACAAACCGATACTGCGTCGACCGGGTCGAGGCCTGAGACGCAGAGCCGATCATCGGCGAATGGGGCCAAGGGTTCGAGGGTGGCCTCGTCCAAGACGGGAAGGTCGATCTCGACGAATCCGGTCGAAACACTGTGACCACCACCGTAATTCTCCAGAGCACTTTCGCCGAGGGCCACAAACACTTCATCGCGTACTTCTTGCAACTCGGCGTCGGTCCAGTCGACAGCAACAGCGACAACTCCCACGTCAGGGAACTCTTCCTCCAGCTCCAACTGGCGTAGATCTGCGTCCTCACTGAACGCCAGTGAGACCCAACCGTTGCGGTCCCGATCGATCCAAATGTCTTGGAACCCGGGCTTACCCCGAGCCCACGCTCGCAAGTCGTCGACGTGAGGATTGTTGCCGGCGTAGACCGGTTCATCTCGGTAGAACTCCTCAGGCGCTGACACCCGAACCGTCTCGCTCGCGCAACGCTCGATCCCGAACGGCAGATCGCTGCCTGTCTCGGTCGGCGAGCTGTCGCCGCATGCCGCAGCAACGAGGGCGAGCACCAAGAGCAGTGTCAGCTTTTGCATTGTTTCTCCAGCGAGCGTTCTGGGATGTTGAACAACATGTTTGACGACGCTGATACCAAGCCGCCCCTACGCCGACTCGTACCCGGGTGGCGTGATGTAGCCGCCGAGCTCCCGCTCCATCATCGCAGCGAAGGCAAGGCTCTCTCGATCGCGGAGATGCCCGGCGACGATCTGCAACCCAACGGGCAGACCTGACTTCGTCAGCCCCGCTGGAGCAACCGTGCCGGGGAGGTAGACGCCGCAGGAGAACCCGGCCCAGAAGAGTTGGTCGGTCGTCGGCTCCTGCTTGCCGTTCACGGTGATGGTGCGATCGGGTCGTTCCCCAACTTCGTCGCGGGGGTAGGCAGCCGACGCTGCGGTCGGGCACAGCAGCACGTCGTACTCCTCGAAGAAGGCGTTCCACGAAAGCCGGTCACGCTCCCGCTGCGAGTGCCACTTCGCCCACTGCCAATGCGACATGGTCGAGGCCTTGGCGGCCTTCGCCCGGTAGTCCCGCTCGCCGGCGTCATAACGGGCGGCATGGGCAAGCTGCTGATCGAACGCCTCGGTCGCGAGCTCAGTGCCGGTCGTCGATCGAAGCAGCATGATGTAGGTCTCGTGGCTCCGTTCGATGTCGATGTCGGGGCGAGCCTCGAAGTCGACCTGTACTCCGAGCGCCGCAAGCGATTCGACAGTCGCTGCCAGCTGATCGACGAGTTCAGAGTCGGTCTCCATCACCGGGCTCTCGAGCATGACCGCCGCCTTGATCTGATCCGGACGGGTCTTTCGCGGGGCCGGAAGGTCGAGTTTCCATCCAGTCGAGTCGAGGATTCCGGGGCCAGCAACGATGTCGAGCCCAAGCGTGAGGTCATCGGCGTAGCGAGCCATAGGTCCACCAACGCCGATGTCGAGGGGAGCAACGGCGCCGGGGTTGCCGTGCCCCTCCACCGGGACGAGGCCGAACGTGGGCTTGTGGCCGAACACGCCGCAGTAGTGGGCGGGGTTGCGAATCGATGCGCCGATGTCGCTGCCGAGCTCGAGTGCGGTCATTCCCGACGCAAGCGCTGACGCGGCACCCCCCGATGAGCCGCCCGGGGTGAGGCCACCCTCTACATCGTTGGGGTTCCAAGGGTTCGACGTGGATCCGTAGACGGGATTGAACGTCTGCCAGTCGGCCATCGACACCGGCAGGTTGGTCTTGCCGTAGATCACGGCCCCCGCGTTCAAGAGCCGGTCGACGGGAATCGAGTTTCTCTCCGGCCGCCAGTCAGCCCGACTCTCGTGACCGGACGTGGAAGGCGAGCCGACCCAGTCCCAGGCCTCTTTGATCGTCATCGGAACACCGTGGAGCGGTCCCCACGACTCACCGCGCGCTGTTGCCTCATCGGCCTCGGCAGCTCGCTGCTTCGCCTCTTCGATGCGAGTCACCACGACGGCGTTGAGCACTGGGTTGAAGCGCTCGTATCGATCGAGCGTCGCTTCGAGCAATTCACCCGCCGACATGCTGCGGTCTTTCACAGCGGCAGCCTGGTCAACGGCGCTCTGGAGGGTGATCGGCTGCTCGTTCGATGATGCGGTGTTCACGGCGCGGAACGTAGCACGAGGCCGCAATCAACCGTTTGGCTGATCGACGTGCCAACCGAGGCGATCTAGTCTCGACGGCATGACAGACCTCCAGGATCCGCCAGCGAAGCTTTCGTTCCATCTGCGAGGCAACTACGCACCGGTCGCCGAAGAGGTCGAGGCCACCAATCTCGAGGTGGTCGGCACGTTGCCGCCAGAACTCGACGGTCGGTACTTCCGCAACGGGGCCAACCCACACACCGGCACGTCGCCCCACTGGTTTGCCGGCGACGGGATGATCCACGGCATGCGGCTGCGCGAAGGCAAAGCCGAGTGGTACCGCAACCGCTGGGTCCAGACTCGAGCACTCAACGAGAAGGGCGCCAGAGCCATCGGCAAGGACGGCTCCGTCGACCGAACCGTCGGTGTGGCCAACACCCACATCGTCGAGCACTCCGGCAAGATCCTCGCTTTGGTCGAGTCGAGTTTCCCCTGCGAACTCGACCCCGAGCTGAACACCGTCGGTGTGTACGACTTCGACGGCAAGCTCGACTCGGCGATGACCGCCCACCCGAAGATCTGTCCAGTGACGGGCGAGATGCACTTCTTTGGTTACGCCTTCACCGCACCCTTCCTGACCTACAACCGAGTCTCCGCCGACGGTCAGCTCGTGCAGACCGAGGCCATCGATGTGCCGGGTCCCACGATGATCCACGACTTCTCGATCACCGAGTCGCACGTGCTGTTCATGGACCTGCCGGTGGTGTTCGACTTCGAGCTGGCGATGAAGGGCTCGATGCCCTACCGCTGGGATGACGACTACGGCGCTCGCGTCGGCGTGATGCCCCGCGGTGTCACTGGCGTTCAGCCCACCTGGTTCGAGGTCGACCCCTGCTACGTCTTCCACCCGATGAACAGCTTCGACGTCACCGGCGACAGCGGCGAGGTGGAACAGATCGTGTTCGACACCGCCCGCTATCCGGAGTTGTGGCGTCAAGAGTCGACGAACTTCAACAACGATGCCGCACTGCACCGTTGGACGCTCGACCTCACCGAGGGCACGGTCGCCGAACAAGCGCTCGACGATCGCGACATCGAGTTCCCTCGCGTCGCCGAGGACCGGGTGGGGCTCAGCAATGACGTCGGCTACGCCGTGGCCACCTTCGGTGAATCGAACTCGATCGTGAAGTACGACCTGGTCAACGGCACGTCGGTCGCTCACGACTTCGGCATCGAGCAGATCCCCGGTGAAGCCGTGTTCGTCCCTCGTGAAGGTGCTGTGGCCGAGGACGATGGCTGGCTGCTCCAGTACGTCTACGACAAGCCCACCAACTCGAGCGAGTTCGTCGTGCTCGATGCCGCCGACATCACCGCCGAACCCACCGCACGAGTCGCACTCCCCCAGCGCGTTCCCTTCGGCTTCCACGGCAGCTGGATCCCCGCCTGAACAACCTGGGATCTAACAACCTGGGGTCAGGTCCTCACACCTCACAGGTGCTGGAGGCAGCGAAGCGAACCTGTGAGGTGTGAGGACCTGACCCCAGGTTTTGCTATGTCGCGTAGGTGGTGCCGGTGCCGAAGTTGGCAAACGGGATGGCCGTGGGAGTGGCGCCGCTGTTGTAGATGTTCGACGGGCTGAAGCCCTGGATGTTCGGTTCATCCAGTCGCAGCGACGGCGAGATGGTGCCGCCCTTGCAGTCGTGATCGGCGTTGAAACAACCGCCGGTCATGATGTCGAGCACGTCGGGATGCCACGCACCGATCCAGTCAGCGTGGGTGGTTGTGCCACCCGGCATCAGCATGCCGCCCATCGGGCGATGGTCGTCTGAGGACAGGTACCAATCGCCGGTGTTGGTGTCGTTGTTGTTCCAGTGGATGTTGTAGGTCAGCTGAGGGTGGCGAATCGGGTGGCTCGATGGGCACGGGCCGCCGTAGTACGCGGGGTACGCCATGTGGCTCTTGTTGTCCGCTGATTCGAGGCGGCCATCGCCGCAGCGGGGGAAGATCAAGTTGAGCGTCAGGAACTCGCCGGGGGCGCAATCTGGCATCAACCGACCGGTGTCATGGTTGCCGACCGTGATGGGAGAACCACACGACCAGGCGTGATCGATGCCAGCCCCGATGGGTTGCTCACGACCGGGCTGGGGTGACATCGCCATGGCATTGCCGACGACCATCTGGAGTCCGTTCGGGTACGGCACAACATCTTCGTCGCCTGCACGCTTGTAGTAAGCCAGCATGTATTGCGCTGATCGAACGTCGCCGTTGCCATCCAACACGGCGGGCACCCAATACGCCGACCGGTTGAGCGGGCCACCCTGGCAGCTCGCATCACCCGATGACGCCAAGCTGGCAGGGGTCGAGGAAGCGTCGGCAAGAGTATTACCGAAGTACATGTGGAGATGCGTCGCTGCCCGCTGCCCGGGGAACACGATGGCATCGTCGAAGTTGAAGTGGCTGACAGTGCACACGGTACGGAATGAGCCGTCCTGGCCGCTCTGGCTGATGTTGGCGTTCGAGTTGGTGAAGTCACCGACGTCGATGCCGGAGAACCCAACAGTCGGCGAACGATCGGCCGCCGGAGGTGCCGCTGCGGCCGGAGATGCCGTGGTGGGAGATGCTGCGGTCGGAGGTGCTGTTGTTGATGGTGCCGGCGCCGCAGCCGGAGCTGCCGTTGTGGGAGCCGCGGTGCTGGGTGAACCCGGAGCCGCCGCCACCACTGGCTTGGCTGCTGTTGAATCACTCGGAGTGGCCTCGGCCAGTGGCGGCTCGCCAGGAGCGACCGATGTCGGGGCCACACCAGCACCTGGCAGACCGCCGGGTGGTCCGGCGGGTGACGCACCCGGCGCCGTCGCAGGCTGGGTCGTGGTGGAAGCGAGCGGATCGCCGGTTGGCCCAGCCTGGAGCTCGCCCTCTCGCTCCCCGATGATGGGATCGGACTCGGACGCCGGGGCCGCCCGCTCCCCTGCCGCAGGATCTGAGTCTGGGCTTGCGTCATCGAAAGCCAAGAGTTCCGGACTCCGCTCAATCGTGGGCATACCGATCGCATCCTCTGGATCATCGCCAGAACCGAGAGCGAAGACCCCGGCAGCCATCGACACAACAACCGCAGCAGCGAGCAAACCCTTGCGTTGGAAAGATCCCATGACAGGTCTAACGACACGTCACCGATGGGCCTTGAGCCCCACCCCGGTCATTGCTCTCGACGAGAACTCTCGATCTCGCGAAGCCTTCTTCGCTAGCGGAGCACGTTCCCGTGACGATGCAACGTCGTGCTGATCGCCTGCTCGCGCACGTAGTGCTGCAGTTCGATTCGCCCCTCGGCAGTCACCGCATCATCAGCGATGTGGATACCGAGATCAGCAGCGCCATCGCGTACCACGACAGCAACCTCGCCGAGATGACGGATCCGGTCGGGACCGAGCGAACCCAGGCGAGCAGCAAAGGCCTCAGCGGTCTCTTCAGCAGCGGTCGAAACCACGAGCCGAACCCCACACCTCGACCCAGCCGTCTGCACACGCTGGAGCTCGACCGGGTCGGCATCTCCTTCAGCTCTGACCGCCACGAGAGCAAGCGGGCGATAGCGGAAGACGTTCGACTCGCAGAACAGGTCGCTCGGGTCGTGCTCGACCGAGAACTCGTCCGCCCATGCGGCCCGGTCGCTCGCCTCGGCGTCGGCCAGCCATGCGGTGCTTCGGTTGGTTGGTGTCCAACGGCCGAGTCGAGCGATGTAGTTCGGGCCGCCGGCCTTTGCCCCTGGTCCGATCGAGGACCGCTTCCAACCGCCGAAGGGCTGACGCTGGACGATGGCACCGGTGATCGCCCGATTGACGTAGCCGTTGCCGATCTCGACGCGCTCACGCCAATGCTCGACCTCGGCGGGGTCGAGTGAGTGAATACCGCCGGTCAGCCCGAACGAGGTCGAGTTCTGCAACTCGATGGCTTCGTCGAGGTCGTTGGCGAACATCACGCCGAGCACCGGACCAAAACACTCGGTTTGGTGGAACCACGAACCGGCGGCGACACCCGTGCGTACCCCTGGGCTCCACGTGTCATCGGCCAGCTTGGCCGGCTTCACCAACCAGGTCTCGCCGGCGTCGAGCGTGGTGAGTCCCCGCTCGAGCTTTTCGGTCGGGGCACCGATCATCGGGCCCATGCTGGTTTCCAGCTGAATCGCCGGGCCAACAACGAGGCTCGACACTGCATCGACCAATTGACGACGGAAACGGTCGGATTCGTACACGTCACCGACACAGATCGCCAAGCTCGCTGCGGAGCACTTCTGACCAGAGTGGCCGAAGGCCGAATCGACAAGGTCGGCAACAGCCTCATCGAGGTCGGCGTTGGGGGTGATGATCAGAGCGTTCTTGCCCGATGTCTCGGCGAAGATCTTGATGTCGGGGCGCCACGAGCGGAAGAGCTCGGCGGTTTCGTAGGCGCCAGTGAGGATCACGGCATCGACATCGGGGTGGGTGACCAGGTGCCGGCCCACCTCGTTGTCCGGTGTACGAACGAACCTCAGGGCATCGGCGGGAACGCCAGCAGCCCAGCAGCACTCGGCAACGATCTCGGCACAGCGCGGCACCTCGGGGGCAGGCTTGAAGATCACCGTGTTGCCAGCCGCAAGCGAGGCGAGCACTCCACCAGCGGGGATGGCGACCGGGAAGTTCCATGGCGGGATCACGGCGATCACGCCGAGCGGGCTGAAGTCGGCGGCCGAGAAGGTCTCGAGGTCGAGCGCTCGGTCGCCGTACCAGCGAGCGAAATCAACAGCTTCGGAGATCTCGACGTCGGCCTGGGCGAAGGTCTTGTTGGCTTCGTGGAGCATGGCATTCACCAAGTCGCCGCGACGGCGGGCGATCTCGGCGCCAGCGGCGTGCAGCACAGCTCGGCGTTCGACAGCCGACGTGGCCGCCCAGGCAGTCGCCCCGGCCCGAACGGCGGCGACCTCAGCATCGACCGAGGCACTGTCATCGATGATCGCTGCGCGCGGGGCTTCGAACGGGCGGGCGAGCACCTCGGCGGCCCATCGACGGTTCTCCGCAAGCGCGGGATCGGTGTCGGCCTCGTTCTCGAACGGGCGATCGGTAGAGCCTTGGCTGATCTGCGCCTGACGCTCGGCGGTGCGATCCTGATCGCGCTGCGGGCCTGCACCGACCTCGTGGCGAGCGGCCACGGCGGCGGTGAACTTCGAGGCTTCAGAATCGAATGAGGCGCTACCGGGCGAGAGCGAGAAGAGGTGACGAATGAAGTTCTCGTCCGACGCGTTCTCCTCCAAGCGGCGGAAGAGGTACGAGATCGCTACATCGAAGTCCGACGGCGCAACCACCGGGGTGTAGAGCAAGAGGCCGTCGCCATCGTCACGAACCGAACGGGCCACGCCCGGCGCCATCCCTTCGAGCATCTCGAATTCGATGCGACTGCTCACGCCCCGCTCACCAGCGAGCAAGTGGGCCCAGGCAACGTCGAACAAGTTGTGACTCGCCACACCCATGCGAACACCAGCGAGACGCTCGGTCGTCATCACCCAGTCGAGGCAACGCTTGTAGTTGGCGTCGGTCTCGGCCTTCGAGCGGTAGGGCGCCAGCTCCCAGCCGTGCATGGCCGACTCGACCCGCTCCATTGCGAGATTGGCACCCTTGACCAGCCGGATCTTGACCTGACCACCTTGTCGACCAGCAACCGTGCGCTCGCGACGGGCGTTGGCCCAGGCCACCAGTTCCTGCAAGGCAGGGAACGAATCCGGGAGGTAGGCCTGCAAGACGATGCCAGCGTCGACGGCATGCAGCTCTGGCTCGTCGAGCAGCTCCATGAAAGCGGCCATCGTCAACTCGAGGTCGTGGTACTCCTCCATGTCGAGATTGATGAAGGTCGGAGGAGATGTGTTGGCAGCGGCTGTGAACAACGGACGCAGCCGCTCGATCACACGGTTGAGCGAATCGTCAAAGGCCCACGGATTCAGCTGGGAGACCACGGCCGAGACTTTCACCGAGACGTAGTCGACGTCTGGCTGCTGCAGCAGGTCACTCGCAGCGGCGAAGCGACGGTCGGCCTCAGCAGCACCGAGGACCGCCTCACCGAGCAGGTTCACATTGAGCCGAAAACCCTCTTCACGACGGGCACCCAGGTGCTTCGCCATGGCTGCTGGCTCGGCATCGACCACGAGGTGGCCGACCAACTGGCGCATGCGACGCACGGCGAGGGGCATCACGATGCCAGGAACTATCGGCGCCAGGCGAGAGCCGGCCTGCAGAAGGATCTTGTCGATCGGTGACAAGAAGCCAGGGAGTTCTTGGCCGGCAACGAGCTGCGCCAGCTGGTGAGCAGCCACGGCGTTGTCTTCTGGCCGGATCACACGATCAACGAACTTCATGGCAAAGCTCACGCCGGCCTCGTCCTCGATCACGCCACGCAGCTGGTCTGCGGTCTTGCGTTCGCGTTTGGTGGTGGCATCTTCTGCTCGTGCCAACCACGACGACACGAGTGCGATCGACGGGTCGATCAAGTCGTCGGCCGGAGTTGGGAGAGAAGCAAGAGGTGTGGACGCAGACATAGAGCAGAGTCTCGCCGACACCCCGGGGCGCGGTCTTGTACGATCCGACCGATCATGGTGCCCGAATCAGCCAAAGCCGGTGCAGCGAGTGCCGGACCGCTCGGTCCCTTTCCCTGCCAAGACGAGCTGCTCGAGCTCTATGACCTGCTGGTCGACGTCATCTTCTGCATGAAACAGTTCGACGGGCGGTACGTGGCGGTGAACCGTGCTTTCGTGCGCCGCACGGGTCGCACATCGAAGCGGGACGTTGTCGGCAAGCGGGCCAGCGACCTGTTCATTCCACAGCTGGCCGAGCGCTACGAAGAACAAGACCAGAGCGTGCTCTTGACCGGCAAGCCGTTGCGCGACGAGCTCGAACTGATTCGCCGGGAGGACGGTTCGCTCGGGTGGTATCTCACCACCAAGCTGCCGGCGAAGGGCGAGGATGGCGCCACTGCGGGCCTCGTGACCATCAGCCGAGACCTCGCAACGCCGAGCGACGAAGGCATCACGATGGAATCGCTTCATCGAGTGGTGCAATTGGTGCAAGAACGGCTGGCCGAGCCGCTGCGAGTTGCCGATCTCGCTGCCGCTGCTGAGTGTTCGACAGCATCGCTGGAACGGCGAATGAAGAAGGTTTTTGGGGTGACCGCCACACAATTCGTCCTACGCAGTCGAGTAGACCGGGCCACCCGTCTCCTCACCACCTCTGCCACGTCGCTCGCCTCGATCGCCGCCGAGGTCGGTTTCTACGATCAGGCCGACTTCACCCGGCGCTTCGCTCGCCTCACCAATGAGACGCCAGCGCAGTTCAGGCGACGGCACAGCAGCTAGGGACTGCGGACGATCATCCCAGAACTTCACCCAGGTCGCCGAGCGCTGCGGTGTTCTAGCATTGTCGAGTCTCCAAGAGAGGTTTGGCATGAAATTCAGCCGCATCACCGTTGCGCCAGACACGGATGCTTCGCGCACCTTCGAGTTCGAGCCGAATGTGGCGATCGTCGCCGATTCGTCTGAGGACTCCGAACGTTTGGTGCGCGCCTTCAGCGACCTCTACCTGGGCATCAAGCGCGAGTATCAGATCTTTGCCACGATCGACGACATCGAGTTCGAGATGACCAGCGACATGGTGCCGCTGGTTGGAGAACGCCTCGATGGCGAGTTCAGCGTGGTCGACCTCGCCACGCCGGCCGAGATCGACCCTGACGATGCGAACCCCGATCAAGTGGAATCCACGGTCGCTCGCGCCGCTCTCGAGACTCTCGGTGCCGCATCGCCGACCCACGACCGCTCCCATTTCGATCGGGCAGCGCTGATCATCGACCGCTCCCGACGTGAGATCATCGACGCAGCTCACTCCTCGAGTCAGCGCCGCACCGGCTTGCTCCAGGTCTTCGCCCGACGCAACAGACACGATTCCCTCGATGCGAATGATGCCGCTGTGCAGCGGCTCGAACGTTTCGACATGGTCCTCGCCGACCGCCGGCGCCAGGTGAGCGCACACGATGAACCCTCGCCAATCGAGATGGAACGAGCAGCAGACGCGTTGCGCGAACTCGCCTCTACTCGTACCGGTGGCATGGCGCCGGAAACGGTCGCCACGCAAGACTCAGCGACCATCGAACGAGAGACCGCGCAGTGGGTCGCACAACAACACGACCGTCTCATCACACCTGAAGTCGCCGAGATCTGCACGCTTCATGCACTCGGGGTTGGTGTGCTCGGCTCGGTCCCGGTGGTCATCGACCTGCGCCGCGTCGACGGGTTGCTCCCCGGCGGCGACGCCATGCGCTGGGCTGCTCGTCTTCACAGCGACGAGTTGCAGTTCATCGTGTTGGTGGCCGACGAGGACCGCCGAAGCTGGGCGGAGAGCGCCTTCCAGTCGTCCTCGGCAGCCTGAAGCACTCAGTCTCCCGAGAGCCTCAGCTTCCGGAGAGTGGATGCAGTTTCTTGATATCGATGCCGACCGAGACCGCGTCACCGACTGCGTGAGCCACATCGCTGTCGACCGTGATCTGGCGCCGCGACCCCGTATCTTCGGCGACCAAGAGGCGCCATCGCCCCTCACGAAATGCGACATCGTTCACGACTCCTCGAGCTACGTCGAGCACCTCTGACGAGCTCGCAGTATCGACCAACGTCAGGCTCGGCACGGGAGCGACCACGATGCCGTTCGAATCCCGCCAGATGTTGGGGTGACCGAGAAACTCGGCGACGAAAGCATTCGTTGGCCGATACCAGAGGTCAGTGGGTGGTCCGTGTTGGACCACGACGCCGTCGCGCATGATCAGGACATCGTCAGCGAGAGCAAAGGCTTCTTGCTGATCGTGGGTGACGTGCACGACCGTGACGTTGAGCCTGGCGAACAGGGATCGCAATTCAGTCACGAGGTCTTCGCGCAGTACTCGATCGAGGGAACCGAGCGGTTCGTCCAACAGCAAGACTCGCGGCGATGGGGCAAGCGAGCGAGCCAACGCAACTCGCTGGGCTTCGCCACCCGACAGTGTCTGGACGTCGCGCTGCCCGAAACCGTCGAGACCGACCAGATCGAGCACCTCGGAGATGCGCTCGGCCGCTTTCGCGCCCGTGATGCCGCGCATCTTCAAGCCGAAGCCAACATTGGAGGAAACATCGAGGTGCGGGAAGAGCGCATGGTCCTGGAACATCATTCCGAGCTGCCGCTCGTTGATCGGCACCGGGCCTTGGTCTTGCCCACCGATACTCACGATGCCGCTGGCGAGCGTTTCGAGGCCGGCGATCGCTCGCAGCAGCGTGCTCTTGCCAGAACCGCTCGGGCCCAGCACCGAAAGCGTCGAACCAGAGGGAACCGAGAACGACACGTCTGCGACCGCAGTTGTGCTCGCAAACGTGACGGTGGCGTTGCCAACGTCGAGCCCCGAAGAACTGTCTGTGTCGATCACAATGTCACCGTCGCGCCGTCACGTCGCCACTCTGCAAGTGCTGCCACCATGGCCACGAGGATGCCCAGAATCACGCTCAAGGCAAGCGCTCGGCCCCGGAGGAGATCGCCGGGCTGGGAGAGAAGCCGGAAGATTGCCAGGGGCGCAGTGAAGGCGGTGTCTCCGCGCGCCAGGAACGAGGTCGCCCCGAACTCGCCGAGGCTGATCGCGAACGCGAACCCGCCGCCGGTGAGCGCCGCTCGGCGAATCAGCGGTAGATCGATCAGTCGAAGCACCGTGCCGGGCTTGGCGCCGAGCAAGGCCGCCGACTCTCGGTAACGCTGGTCGACAGCACGGAGCGCTGGCACGACCGAAGCCATCACGAACGGCAGCCCAACCACTGCGTGGGCAACCGGGATCAACCACGGTGATCGACGCAGATCCAACACGGTGAACGCCAGGAGGTAACCAAAGCCGAGCGTGACGGCGGAAACGCCTAGGGGAACGAGCGCAGCGACTTCGATCGCGCGACCGGCTCTGCCGAATCGTGTCACGGCAAAGGCGGTGGTCACTCCGACACCCATGGCGAGCACAGCAGCGATCGCACCGAACTGGAGAGACGTGACGATGGTTTCGGCGGCCGAGACCGGCAGCAAACTCACCGGCTCGAACAGATTGCGATAGTTGGCGACGCCGAGCCCACTACCGACGCCGGTTCGAAGCGAGGCAACGAACAACGCAGTCAGGGGGCCGCCGATGACGATCGTTGTCAACAGCCCAACCGCACCAACGTGCACTCGTTCGCGCCCCGACTGGATCGAGTGTTGAAATGGACGACTCCGACCCCGCTCTTGCTTGGCAAAGCGGCGTTGGAGCCTGGTCGACACCAGGGAGAGCAACACCACCACCACGATCTGGATCAGAGCGAGGACGGCGGCAACGTCAAACTCTTGGCGGAAGATCGCATTGCGATAGATCTCGGTCTCGATGGTCGCCTTGCGCGGTCCACCAAGGATGAGAATCACCCCGAAGCTGGTGAAGGAGAAGAGGAAGACCAACACCCCAGCCGATCCGATCACGGGAGCGAGGCGAGGCAACGTGGCAGCTCGGAATGCTGCCCACGGCGTCGCACCCAAGACTCGAGCTGCCTCTTCTGGTCGTCGGTCGAGGCCAGCCCAACGCCCGCCAACCACCCGGATCACGATGGCCACGTTGAAGAAGACGTGGGCAGCCAGAATCGCAGCGACCGATCGATCGAGATCGATCGACGCCGCTCGGAACGCGACCTCGATGGCTGCGGCAACCACCACCGTGGGCAGCACGAACGGCACAACGGCAATGGCTCGAATCGCAGCTCGGCCTCGAAACGAATACCGAGCCAGGACGTGAGCGATCGGCAAACCCACGAGCAGCGTGAGCGTGGCAGACGCTGCCGCCTGCCACAGGGTGAACCACAGAATCGACCGAGTCGACCGTCGGCCAAGAATCTCGAACAGTCGCTCCGGCCCGACCCCGGCCAAACTCCGCGTCAGCACCGTGCCGAGCGGCCACACCACCAACACCCCGAGAAACACAATCGGCACCAGCACCGGCACCAGTCCCACCAGCCCGCGCCCGCTCAACCCCCAGTTGCCAAACCCCGGGTTTCTGGCAGTCAGTTTCGATAGTTGTGGCCCCCGGTTCATGGTGGCCGCTAGCTGAGGACGATCTCGGTCCAGCGCTGGGTCCAGTCGAGGCGACCGGCTTCGATCTCGGCTGGGGTGAGCGTGATGGGGTCATCCGACAGTGGGCCGAACTCGACGAAGAGCTCCGGCAACTCGACGGTCTCGTTCGCCGGGTAGACAAACATGTTCAGCGGTACGTCGGCCTGGAACGTGGGCGACAGCATGAAGTCGACCAGAGCGGCCGCTTCGTTCGGGTGCTCGGTACCGGCGAGAACACCGGCGAACTCGACTTGACGAAAGCACGAGTCGGTGAGCACGCCGGTCCGAGGGGCGTCGATGGGTGGATCGGCGAAGAGAACGTCAGCCGGTGGTGACGAGGCATAGGACGTCACGATTGCGGCATCACCGCCACCAGCAATGAAGTCTCCGTAGTACGCCTCGCTCCAGCCCGAAGTCACCCGAAGGCCACCATCGACCAGACTTTGCCAGTAGTCCTCCCAGCCATCCTCACCGAAGTGGGCGATCGTGGCGAGCAGGAAGGCAAAGCCGGGTGACGAACTCTCCGGGTTCATGGTGACGAATGTGTCGGCGTACCCGGTCAGATCCTCGAGCGTCGCCGGCGGCGGGCCGTCGAGCTCGTCGGTCCAGTAGTTGACACAAACATCGCTGACATCGATCGGCGTGACCCGGTGCTCGGCATCGAGTTCGAGTTCGTCCGGCACGTCGCTGAGTGCAGGCGATTCATAGGCCACGAACAGCTCAGCGTCGAGGCCTCGTTGCAGGAAGGTGTTGTCGATGCCGAACATCACGTCGCCTTCGGGATCGCCAGCCGTCAAGACCGCTCGGGACACGATCTCGCCTGCATCACCACCCTGGACGACGTCGACGCTCACCCCGGTCTGCTCGGTGAATGTGTCGAAGATGCCTTGGGTGACCACGAACGAATCGTGAGTGACGAGCGTGATCGTCACGGGTGCGAGATCGGTGGTGTCGATGGACACGTCATCGACGGCCGCATCGCCTCCGCAGGCGGCGGCCAACAGGCCAGCCGACACGGCAACGGACAGGGGAACGAGCTTTCTCATGGGTGCCTTCCTTGCGCTGGAATTATCCAGATCAGGTTCACGGGTCGGCGGTGGTCACAGCGGTGAGCAAGCCCACATGGTCGACCGCCCTCTCAGCCCGACTCCTCGAGCTCCCCGGCGTATGTTGTCCACCCACACTACGGGGTCAGGTCTCAACAAGTACAAGTCCCGACGATCGGATGCTGGCAGCGAGAACTTGTACTTGTTGGGACCTGACCCCTAGGTGGAGATGGGAGCGAGGGTGGCGGCGAGGGTGCTGACGAGGTCAGCCGGGGCGAGGGCGATCTCGAGTCCACGCCGACCACCGCTGACGTGGATTTCGTCGAGGGCTTCACAGAGCTCGTCGATGAATGTGGGCAACTGCTTGCGCTGCCCCAACGGTGAAATGCCGCCAACCACATAGCCAGTGGTCTTCTCCGCAGCGGCGGGGTCAGCCAACACGGCCTTCTTACCGCCCGCCGCTCGAGCCAATGCCTTCAAGTCGAGCATGCTCGACACCGGCACGCAGGCCACGACCAGCGACTCGTCGACCTCGGCCAGCAATGTCTTGAAGACCGCGTCCGGGTCGAGGCTCAGTGCTTCGGCCGCCTCGGTTCCGTAGCTCGACGCGTCGGGGTCGTGTTCGTAGGACACGGTCCGATACGACACGCCGAGTGCGTCGAGTTGTTTGGTCGCTGGCGTCACTCAGGTGCTCATGCCGGACGAACCGTCATTCCTTCGGCTGAGTCTTCGACGATCCAGCCGGCAGCGAGCAGCGCGTCGCGAAGACGATCCGCCTCTGCGAAGTCCCTCGCCTCTTTGGCCTTCACTCGGTCATAAACCATCTTGTTGACGTCATCCGGAGCATCGGCCGCCGATCCATCGTCGAGGACAAGACCAAGCGCTCCAGCGATCTCGAGCACCGTCGCTCCGACGATGCCCGCTCCAGCGGTGTCGCCGGCATCGAGCAACGAGTTGCCCTCTCGAACCTGTCGGAAGAGCAGATCGGTTGCGGCCGGGCTGTCGAAGTCGTTGTTCATCGCCGTGCGGAACTGATCGAGCACCGCCTGGTCGGCCTCGCTTGCAAGCGCTGCGGTTCGACGAGCGAACGTGTCGAGCCGCTCCATGGCCACCCCACGCTCGGTCATCGTGGCCTCGGTGACCTCGATCGGCGAGCGGTAGTGCGACTGCAGAACAAGGAGGCGATAGGCCCGAGCGTCATATTGCGCCACGAGGTCGAGCAGGTTCTTCACGTTGCCCAGAGACTTGGACATCTTCTCGCCGTCCATCTCGACGAAGCCGTTGTGCATCCAGTGGGAGACGAAGGTCTTGCCGTCGGCGATGGCCTGAGCTCGCTCGTTCTCGTGGTGCGGGAAGGTGAGGTCGAGTCCACCACCGTGGATGTCGAAGCCTTCGCCCAGGAGATCGAGGCTCATGACCACGCACTCGGTGTGCCATCCGGGTCGGCCGTCGCCCCAGGGTGACGGCCATGACGGCTCGCCTTCCTTAGCCAACTTCCACAGCGCGAAGTCGCCGGGGTGACGCTTTTCGGTGCCGACGACGACGCGATCGCCGCCGCCTTCGATCAACTGATCGAGTGACTGATGAGCGAGCAGGCCGTAGCCGTCGACCGATTCGACCGAGAGGTACACACCATCGGTTGTTGCGTAGGCCTTGTCTGTCGCCACGAGTCGCTCGAGAAGCTCCACCATGCCTTCGACGTATTCGGTTGCGTGGGGCGTGTGATCGGGCCGGAGCACGTTGAGCGCATCCATGGCCTGCCACCAGATCGTCTCGCACTTGATAGCGATCTCGGTCGACTCGCGCCCCTCTCGGTTCGCCCGATTGATGATCTGGTCGTCGATGTCGGTGATGTTCGACACGAACGTGACGTCGAGACCGCTCCACGACAGATAGCGACGAATGATGTCGAACACCAGCGTCATGCGGCCGTGCCCGATGTGGGGAGGCCCGTAAACGGTCGGTCCGCAGACGTACATCGACACCTTGCCAGGATCCCGCAATTCGAGCGGAACCACCTTCTGCTTGGCTGTGTCGTAAAGCTGGATCATGGCGAAGAGGCTACGCCACATCCCCGCCGCTTCGCCTCGGATTTTGGGCAGTGGCAACGGCGGGAACTTGGGAGGACCCGACCCCTTCCCACGTTAGGGAGGCGGGGCAGAGGTGTTGAGGCTGGGGTCGTCAGCGGCAGAGCGTGGGGGTGCCATGAGTCGCTCACCCGGCTTCCAACGCCGCTTGTCGTGTTGTCCCGGCGACTTGCTGACCCCGATGGCGAGGCCGACGAACCCGATCACGGCCAACACGAGCGCCAGCGGCACGAGCAGCCAGCTGCCATTTGCCGAACCGCTCCCGAGCACCACCACCAAACCGATCGTCACGCCCGAGGTGATCGCCGCCACCACAAACCCGCCGAAGACGCCGTGGTACACCTCGCTCTCGATCACGCCGCTGCGTCGCTCAGCAAAGGTCATCCGCACCACGTCGGCGAACAGCAGCGAAACGAGGGCCGCTGCGGTCCACGGCAGCGGACCTTCCAAACCCATCCTCTGGATCGTGAGCGCAAGTGCAATCAACACAAAGCCAGCACTGAACATCAACATCGAGTGGCCACCCGTGTCGATCGTGATGATCACGAGAACGACACCGATGAGGGTTGTGAGTGCCATGGCGGCCGGATGTGTTCCCATCGTGCCGAGTAGCGACACCACAACCATCATCACCATGGCCGAAATCGCTGGCCACGAGCTGTACATCTGTCGTTTTGTCATTCCTCGAGCTGTCATTCCTCGAGCTGTCATCGGCGTGCCCTTCCACGAGGGGCGCTGGCTGTAAGTCGACGGATGACCGGCTCGAGCGCAGACGACGGGTCCCAGGGAACAACCATCACTCCGGCATCAGCCAGGCCGCGGCGAGTGATCTCGTTCTCGACCCGGAAGATCCGCATCGCCGTCCCAGAGACTTCCCCGGTCGGCACTTTGTCGGGACGGATCACGATGACCTCGTTCCCCCGACGCCGCAGAGCAATCAGGTCGTCGATGACAACAGCAGAGAGCAGCGGACTGATCGCCATGATCGTGGCGTTCTTGGGGATGTCGAGGGCCCTCGTCGACTGGAAGATGCCAACGATCGGCACCGTCGTGGTGGCGAGCAGCGTGTCGACGATCGTGTGGAGGGCACGCCGCCCGAGGGAAGGTTCGAGCCACCGAACCCCCGAGCTTCGGCCAACGATGCCAACACGATCCATCGACCGCAGGTGCCGCTGCGCCAGAGCCATGCACGCCGTGACCGTCCAACGCAGGGTCGAGTCGAGCTCGTCGCCGATGTCTTGCACCGCATCGACGTACACGATGACGTCGGCTGCTTCTTCGACGTGGCGTTCCGCCACCATTGGCTCACCTCGGCGGGCTGAGATTCGAGGGTGCACCGCCCGCAGCGGGTCGCCCCGACGAAAGGGTCGGATCTCGGCGAGTTCGGTGCCGGAGCCACGGCGTCGGCTGCGATGGTCGCCAGTGATCTCTCGGGGCCGAGCCAGGGGCGCGAGCTTGACGAGTTTTTCTGTCGGCGGATGCACGCGGATCGGGGTCGAGATCAGGACGTGCTGCACCGTCTCGGTCATGCCGAAGCGGTCCCGGCTCACCACCGTCAGCCAATCAGGGCGACTGACCCCCCACTGCACGAGCTTCAGCGGGATCTGGAGGTGGCGATTGCCGTCGAGGGCGATGGTGCGGCGAAGGCTCTCGACCGGAACGACCGTGGTCGGCACCTGCACCTCGAACTCGACCCACGGCACTCGCTGCGGGCTGTAGACAACGATGTCGAGTGTGATGATGTCGCCCTCGACCGCTCGATCGATCGAAGGCCCAGCGCTCAACACTCGAACCGTTGGCCACCACCCCTCGACCACCGACAGCACGAGCAGCACCAGGAACGGCAATCCCAGTGCCACGAGCTCGTCCAGCCCCGCGATGAAGCCACCAACCAGTCCGCTGGCTGCGGCAACGAGGCAGACCCAGAAGCGATAGGTGAGGTGACGGCTCACGCAGTCTCAGGCCTGCGGTGGCGGTGGGGGCTGATCTGGCTGCGGTGGAGTTGGCTGCGGTGGAACTGGCTGCGCGGGCACCGCTGCGACATCGTCGACGGCCACGGGTGCGGGAACCTGATGCAACACTTCCTGCACGACCTGCTCTGGCTTCACGCCGCGAACCCATTGGTCTGGCACGAGAATGAGCCGATGGGCCAGGCAGGGAATGGCCATCGCCTTGATGTCATCGGGAAGCACCAGCGAACGGCCCTGGATCGCGGCACGAGCTCGCCCCGCCTTCAACAACGCAAGCGAACCACGGGGGCTCGCTCCGGTTTCGGTGCGAGTGCTGGCGCGTGTTGCCTCGACCAGGGCAACCACGTAGCGAGCGACGGGCTCGCTGATGTGCACCTCTTCTACTCGCTGGCGCAGCTGACGAATACCGGCTGCGTCGATCACGTGGGTGAGCGGCATGCGATCGACCCGCCGTCGAGCCCGTTGCAGCACGATGTCGACTTCTGCCTCGTTGGTCGGGTAGCCAATACCCGTTCGGACCAGGAACCGGTCGAGCTGGGCCTCGGGCAACGGATAGGTGCCCTCTGACTCGATCGGGTTCTGCGTACCGATCACCATGAACGGGTCGGGTAACCGACGGGTGGTTCCGTCGATGGTGACCTGACGCTCTTCCATGGCTTCGAGCAACGCCGACTGCGTCTTTGGGGGTGCCCGGTTGATCTCATCGCCCAACACGAGGTTGGCGAAGATGGGTCCCGGCACGAACTCGATCTCGTTGTTCGCTCCCAGCGTCGATGCACCCGTGATGTCGAATGGGATGAGGTCGGGGGTGAACTGCACTCTGCTGAAATGCATGCCGGCCACTTCCGCCAATGCTCGAGCGGTGGCGGTCTTGGCCACTCCGGGCACGTCTTCGAGCAATACGTGCCCGTCGGCCAGCAGTGCGGTGACGATCAGTTCGAGCACCGGGCGCTTCCCGACGATCAACCGTTCCATCTGATCGAGCATGCGGTTCGCCGCTTGCTGCACGTCAGCGTGACTCATGGTTCCATTCCTTCGTTTGTTGCTCGCGGTGTGTCCAGGGCCGCTTGCTGGGCGAAGTCCAGCCCGAGGTGAGCTTCGAGGCGACGCAGCAGCTCATCGATGTGCTGCTCTGGCGGTGTGCTGTGGGGGATTCCACCGATCGCGACCCCGACCTGGGTACACGACGTCTGGATTCGTTCGATCATCGACTCGGGACGCGTGTCGAGACGGCTCTCGATCGTACGAAGATTCTCTGCGGTGTCGGTCTTGCCGGTGACGAGTGAGTCCGGAGGCGTCTTCGGCCCAGCGCTCACTGCTCCCGGCGAGAATCGGCCGGCGAGGCGAATCACCGCGTACACGCCGAAGGCAAGGCCGGCGACGATCAGGAGGGGCCAGAGGTCAGCAAACAGCTTCATTGAGCTGCGTTCATGCCGGCGTGAGGCGATCAGCGGCACCACACACCGTGTAGACGACGGCTCGCAAGTCATTCACTGCCCGCTGGCGTTCAGGATCTTCCGCCACGTGTCCGCCGAACCGGATGGCAACGTAGCGGTCGAGCAACGGCTGAATCAGCAGAGCTGATGCAGCATCGGCGACCTGCACCTGACGGAACCACTCGTACGGCGTTTCCTCGGCGATGCGAGCCGGAATCGTGCTGACGCCAGCCTCGACATAGGAGAAGGCCAACAGAATGGCCTGCGACGGATCGGGCTCGTGTCGTAGGTCGGTGAGGTACTCCTCGAATGCGGCCCACGGATCGCTCGCCTCCTCACGCCGCACCATCGGTGCCGACGCAAAGAGCTGATCGACCGGGACATCACCGACGGTCTTCACCTTCGGGCTGTAGGCCATGAAGAACCAGACACCGAGGCCAAGGGCACCAGCCGCCGCCAACGCGATCAGGATCGTGTTCCAGGGGAACGAACCAGGGGCGCTGGGTGGATCGATCGACGATGGACCCGGCGCCGCTCCCTCCTCGAATTCGAACGAGTCGGTTGGCGCTGCGAAGAGGTCGTCGTCGAGTTGATAGGTGCCGTCTTGGTTCTGGTCGAGCGGAGTGAATCCGTCCTCGCCGAACTCGCCAGCGGCAACACCGCCGTTGCCATCCGGGGCGACCTGCACCCGTGTGCCATCCGGCTTCACCAGCTCGAAACTGCCGTCTGGATTGGGGACGAGCAACGTGGCGCCCTCGGTGTCTTCACCGGCACGCACCGGAGAAAAGCTGCCGTCTTCGTTGATCCGGAAACCAACGATGTCGCCGTCGGGATCTTCGAAGAGCCGAAGCACCTGTGCTTCGCCGTCTGCACCCTCACCGACGATGCGCTCGCCGTCTGTTGTGATCTCGACAGCGCCCTCCGGGGTCTGGATGATGATGCGGCTGGCGTCGAAGGGAACCTCGTCAGCGGTCAGGCGTTCGACCGCCTCACCATCGGCCTGACGCTCGATGAACGAGTCACGAGACTCAGCGTTCAGCGCCAGTGCAGCCACGACCACGACCAACAGCGCATACGGCAGCGCGAGCCATCGAATCCAGGGCGCAGGTCCCTCGCTGATCTGTGGTGCCGTCACTCCGTCATCATCGACCATTTTTCGAGCCGCTGTAGAGCGGGCCCGTCCCACCACACCAGGGACGGAAATAACAACAGTTGCTGCGAGGCAACGCTCTACGCTGTTGCGCCATGAGCACCGTCCCCGACAAGCCCTCTCTCGAGGGCCTCGAGCAGAAGTGGTCCGCCTCTTGGCAGACCGCCGCCACGTACGCCTTCGACCCCACAAAGGGACGGGACGACGTGTTCAGCATCGATACTCCCCCGCCCACGGTCAGCGGCTCGCTGCACATGGGCCACATCTTCTCCTACACCCACACCGACACGATCGCCCGCTATCAGCGGATGACCGGCAAGTCGGTCTTCTACCCCATGGGTTGGGACGACAACGGTCTGCCCACCGAACGGCGGGTCCAGAACTACTTCGGTGTCCGCTGCGACCCGTCCCTTCCCTACGAGGAAGGCTTCGAGCCGCCGGCACGCGAATCGCTCGGCCCCGACGGCAAGGCCTTCAAGGGCCAGATCCCGATCAGCCGCCCCAACTTCATCGAGCTGTGCAGCGAACTGGTTGCTCTCGACGAGAAGGTCTTCGAAGATCTGTGGCGCACTCTCGGCCTCAGCGTCGACTGGTCGCTCCTCTACGCCACGATCGACGAGCGATCCCGCCGAGCCAGCCAGCGGGCCTTTCTTCGCAACCTCGCTCGCGGCGAGGCCTACCAGCAGGAAGCGCCCAGCCTCTGGGACGTCACCTTCCAGACCGCCGTTGCCCAAGCCGAGCTCGAAGACCGTGAACAGCCCAGCGCCTATCACACGCTCACGTTCACGCTGCCGGACGGCAACGACCTACTGATCGACACCACCAGGCCCGAACTTCTTCCAGCCTGTGTCGCTGTTGTCGCTCACCCGACTGACGAGCGTTACACGAAGTTCGAAGGCCAGACCATCACCACGCCGGTCTTCGGTGTTGACGTTCCGATGGTCTTCCACGAGCTCGCCGATCCTGAAAAAGGCACCGGCGTCGCCATGATCTGTACCTTCGGCGACACCACCGACGTCACCTGGTGGCGTGAACTCGACCTGCCCGCACGCGCCGTCATCGGCCGCAACGGCCGGTTCATCGAAGACGCCCCCGACGTCATGTCGCCGGCCGCCGTCGAGCAGTACCGCCGCATGGTCGGCAAGACCATCTTCTCCGGCAAAGAAGAGATGGTCACGATGCTGCGCGAGACCGAGACGTTGGTCGGCGAGCCTCGCCCGATCACCCACCCGGTCAAGTTCTTCGAAAAGGGCGACAAGCCCCTCGAGATCGTCACCAGCCGCCAGTGGTACATCCGCAACGGTGGCCGTGAAGCCGATCTCAACGCCGAGCTCGTTGCTCGGGGCGACGCCATCACCTGGCATCCGCCGTACATGCAGAGCCGCTACACCAACTGGGTCGAAGGCCTGAACGGTGACTGGCTGGTCAGTCGTCAGCGCTTCTTCGGTGTTCCGATTCCGCTCTGGTATGCCCTCGACGCCAACGGCGAACCGATCTACGACCAGCCCATTGCTCCTGATGAGACACTGCTACCAATCGATCCGTCGACCGACGTTCCCGCTGGCTACGAGGCCGCACAACGAGGTGTTCCCAACGGCTTCATGGCCGATCCCGACATCATGGACACCTGGGCCACCTCATCGCTGACCCCCCAGATCGCTGCCAAGTGGGAAGACGACCTCGTTGAAGGGTCAGATCTGTTCAGCCGGGTCTACCCGTTCGACATGCGGCCCCAAGGCCACGACATCATCCGCACGTGGCTGTTCTCGACCGCAGTCCGTTCGCACTTCGAAGAAGATGCCGCTCCGTGGAAGCACGCCTGCCTCTCAGGCTGGATCCTCGACCCCGACCGCAAGAAGATGTCGAAGTCGAAGGGCAACGTCGTCACCCCGATCGATCTGCTCGAGCAGTTCGGCTCTGACGCTGTCCGGTACTGGGCAGCTTCTGGTCGCCCAGGAACCGACACCGCGTTCGACGAGGGCCAGATGAAGGTCGGGCGCCGCCTCGCCATCAAGCTGCTGAACGCTTCGAAGTTCGCTCTCGGTATGGGCGATCTGGTTGCTGCACTCGATCAGCCCGTCACCGAGCCGCTCGACCAAGCGATGCTCGCTCGCCTCGCTGATCTCGTCGACGAGTGCACCACCGCGTTCGAGGGCTTCGACTATGCCCGTGCGCTCGAGCGCACCGAGCAGTTCTTCTGGACCTTCACCGACGACTACATCGAGCTGGTCAAGAACCGGGCCTACGGCTCGGCCGGCGACGCTGGCGCCGCCTCGGCTCAGGCCGCACTGGCTCGTGCGCTCGACACCATGCTGCGGTTGCTCGCTCCGTTCCTTCCGTTTGCCACCGACGAGGTCTGGAGCTGGTGGCGCCAAGACAGTTCGGATGCATCGAGCGGTTCGGTCCACAGCGCTGCGTGGCCCACCTCGGCCGCCCTTCGGGTTGACGCTGGCGACACGGCTCCGGCTCTGCTGGCCATCGCTGGCGAAACGCTGACCGAGCTTCGTCGGGCCAAGTCCGAAGCCAAGCGCAAGCTGCGCACCGCCATCACTTCGGCCACCATCACCGACACCCCCGACCGCATTGCATCGCTTCGTTTGGTTCTGGCGGATGTCTCGGCTGCCGGTGTTGCCTCCGGAGTGGAGTTAATCGAGGGCGACGCACTCGCCGTCGCTGCAGAGCTCGAACCCGAACCAGAGCCCGCTCCAGAAGCTAGCAAAGGTTGATCCGGCGGCTCGCCGCCCTGATCTGCCTGGTGGCGCTGACCGTCGCCGGCTGCGGTGATTCCACGGTCACTGTCGATGTCTTTGCCGCGTCGTCGTTGACCGATGTGTTCACCGAACTCGAACAGCGCTTCGAAGCCGACAACCCCGGTGTGGACATCAGGCTGAACTTGGCCGGTAGCGACACACTGCGACGCCAGATCAACGACGGTGCCGACGCTCACGTGTTCGCCCCCGCGTCGATCGATCTGTTCGACGGCCTTTCGTTGGACGGCAGGGCTGTCGAGCCCATTCCCTACGCGTCCAACCAACTCGAGATCATCACCGAACGAGACCGCGGGCTCGCTTCTCGGGTGCGAGCGGGTGACCTCGCCGGGCTCGTCGTTGCTCGATGTAGCCCCGGGGTGCCGTGCGGCGATGCCGCCGATCGTTTGATCGAATCGCTCGGACTCGACCTCTCCGATGCCACGGTCACCTCGGAGCAGAACGTTCGAGCGGTGCTGAGCAAAGTCGAGCTCGGCGAAGCCGATGTCGGGTTTGTGTACCGCAGCGACGTGAACGTGCTCTCCGACGATGTCATGGCGCTCGACGTTGAAGCTGACTCGACGAAAGTCACGCTCGCGATCGGCGTACTCACTTCCGCAGGAGACACAGCCGGCAATGCCGCCGCTGCGTTCGTGGCCTTTGTGATCTCTGAAGCCGATGGGCCAGTGTTCTTCGGGTTCGATCCTGCGCCATGATGGGCGGCTCGTGAAGCGTCGCACCACCACAAGCCGGCCCGCCCCCGGCCTCCCCACCTCGATCATCGTCATCGCCGTCATCGCGATTGCGCTGCTCGTACTGCCGTTGGTTGGACTGCTGATCCAGGCGCCGTGGAGCAGCCTGTTCTCGCTGCTCGGAAACGAAGCAACGCTCACGGCCATCAGGGTCTCCGCTGTGGTCAGTCTCGCGGCTGCAGCGCTCTCCATCCTCATCGGCGTGCCGCTTGCGTTCCTTCTTGCCAGGGTCGAGTTCCCCGGCAAGTCAATCATCCGCACGATCGTCACCGTGCCCCTCGTGCTGCCGCCGGTGGTCACCGGCGTGGCGCTGATCTACGGGTTCGGCCGCAGTGGCCTGCTCGGCAAGGTGCTCGGCTTCGGGTTGCCGTTCACCACTGTCGGTGCGGTCGTCGCTGCCACCGTGGTGGCCATGCCGTTCCTCGTGCTCAGCGTCGAAGGAGCATTGCGGTCGGTCGATCCGCGATTCGACCAGATGGCCGCCAGCCTTGGTGCCGGGCCGCTGCATCGCTGGTGGCACGTGTCGTTGCCGATGATCCGACCGTCGATCCTGGCCGGAGCGGTGCTGGCATGGGCTCGCGCGCTCGGCGAGTTCGGCGCCACCATCACGTTCGCCGGCAATGTTCCCGGTGTCACGCGCACCCTGCCCCTGGAAGTCTCGACCGCCATCAACAGCGACCCCGATCGCGCCGTCGCCCTCAGCCTCTTGATGCTCGCGGTATCGCTTGCTGTGCTGATCGGGCTTCGTGACTCATGGGTGCCACGCCGATGAGCGGAATGACCGCGGAAGCTGTGCACGTCGACCTCACCCTCCAACGAGTCGACTTCGAGCTCGACGTTGCCTTCCAACTCGCTGCGGGCGAGACCCTTGCCATCGTTGGCCCGAACGGTGCCGGCAAGTCGACCCTGCTCGATGCAATCGCCGGCCATGCCTCGATCAACCGAGGCACCGTCCACATCGGCTCAACGCTTGTTGCCGACGAGTCACTCACGATGCCGCCCGAGAACCGGCAGCTCAGCTTGGTCCGCCAAGATCCGCTGCTCTTTCCCCACTTGTCGGTTCTCGACAACGTCGCCTTCGGTCTTCGAGCCCGAGGGGTCGACAAGGCCGGACGACATGCTCGCGCCATCGAAGCCTTGGCCACCGTCGATCTTGCCGACCAAGCGAATGCTGCGGTGTCCGAGCTCAGTGGTGGGCAGTCCCAGCGCGCATCACTGGCCCGGGCGCTCGTGGTCGACCAACCCGTGCTGCTCCTCGACGAACCGCTGTCTCGGGTCGACGTCGCCAACCGTCGGCTGATCCGAGCTGTTCTCGACAACGTCGCAGCGACCCAGATCATCGTCACTCATGGCAAGGAGCACGCTCGAGACTGCGACCGTGTGCTGGCGATCGAAGCGGGACAGGTGGTGGCCTTCACGTCGCCAGCAGAACTGATGGCGGCACCACCGACTGCATGGCTGGCTGAGCTGCTGGCGTGATGTTGCGAGCGAAATCCTCGCTAGAAGACAGCCCAATCGTCAGAAACGAGCCACAGGGCGAACCGCCAAAGCCGCATGCTAGGGGCAGCCGGCGCATATGTATGTAAGATACGTACATGCCGAACAAGACCATCAGCGTTCCGGATGATGTTGTCCCGATCATCGAAAGCCTCGACGTGCCGTTCTCGACTTGGGTTGCTGATCAACTCCGCCGTTACGCCGCCACTCACTCCGGCTTGGGGCTCTCGCAGCAGCTGTTGGTTGACGCCGAACTTGCGGGCGCTCGCCCTCCGACGGTCGAGGAATCATCGGCGGCATTGGACCGGATGGAGCGTTCCGCACCGTGGTAGCGCGAGGCGCTGTGCACTGGATCGAGCTCGACAAGCGGCGCCCATGTGTTGTTGTGTCTTCTGAGGATGTGCTCAGCGTGAACGTCTGGCAGACCCACGTTGTACCTGTCACCTCCAACATCGCTCGGGCGGGCATTGCCGCGAACGTGTTCTTGCCGGCGACAGTGAGTGGATTGCCAAAGGATTCGGTTGCAGTTCCGCTTGGTCTTGAACTGATTGATCGTTCGCTACTGGGCGAACAAGCTGGTCGGTTGCCGGACATCCTGATCGGTGACCTTGACGAAGGACTCCGAGCTGTTCTCGGAGTTTGAGGTCTCGGTCTTCGACAACCACTGCTGTTACTGCTCGGCATCTACAACCGACTGTGGTGGATACTGATGAAGGTCGAGCAATTCGCGGTCGCCGAGAGGCGCATCGAGTTCAACGGTGACGGGATGCCAAGGGTTGCTTGGGCACTCTGCTCCACCCTCGACCGGGGCGACGAGCGCGAGCACTGAGACGGACTCGGTTGTCTCGGTGGCGAGGACGACGATTTCTCGATCGTCGGGTGGCTGACCGCTGGCACACTCCTGCTCATTGATCAGCAACAACAACTCAGTGTCTTCGGGGTTCGGTGGGTTGTCTGGATCGAGACCGACGGTCGCTGGCCCAAGACCAGGGGCCCCAATCTTGAGCCGGCACCCACCCCAACGGCTTTGTGTCCATACTCCGTCCCGGTTCTCGAACTCGACGCTCGACCAGTCATTGCGCTCCGGGTCCTCTGGCTGACCGAACAGAACGAGCTCGCTCTCGGTGCGAAGTGCAATCGACCACTGCGTTGCCTCCGCGATGCTGCCCGACACGGTTCCGGTGTCGGTGACGAGCTGGTCGAGGGCTTCGCGAGCTTCGCTGTCGAGCGGGGGAAACTCATCAAGATCGGGTGGGACAGCGGTGAAGACCACCTGGCCGCATCTGGCGATCAGTTGTGCGGCAGGGTCTTGAGTAGCCCCGGCTGACATCAGTGCTTCTTCGTAGTTTCGGCAGCGAAAGAGTGACCGTGCCCTCCCAGGCGTCGCGTGTGGATGACCAGTTGTCGAAACCAGCATCCCGGGCTGCGGCGCCAGCAGCTGCTTGGACCACTTCGAGGAGAGCATCCAAGTGAGGGAATCCGGTCACGACACAGACCTGGCCTGCCGCACCGACAGATTCGACGAAACGTTCAGTTGGGGAACTGTCTCCGCTCACCCCGATGTGGAGCACGCCGTCGTCGCTGTCCCAGGCGTCAACGAATCCTTCTGGGCGTGCCGCTGGGTCGCCCTCGTACAACGTCTCGAGCAGCCCGCTTGGCGGCGGGGTCGACAGGTCCTGGTCTTGGCATTGGTTTGAGTAGTCCCGTCGGGGATGATCAGGCAGGGTCTGCTGGTTGTCGACTTCCAGAATGCCATCGCAGCGAGCACCACGAACAACAGAAAACTCGGAGCGACCATGCAGGGCTGGCAGCGATTGCAGGCATGCCGAAACAGTACGCGAACAGACCAACGCCAGCCCGCCAGGACTGGTAGCGGAACGCCCTGCAGCGACGCCGATACCCTGTCGTCGTGGTCGAGACCAACGAACCAGCGAACCAACGAACAGCAGGACCGGAGGCGAACGCAGGCGACACGATCCTGGTTCGAGTCACTGGCCCCGACCGTCCGGGAATCACATCGCAGCTGATGCAGGTCCTCGCTGCGTCTGGCGCGGGCATGCACGACGTCGAGCAAATCCTCATCCGGGGCCAGCTCACACTCAGTCTCATCATCACGGTCCCCGAGGGCCAGGATCTGATCAAAGATCTGTTGCTCTTCGGTTGGGAACAGAAGATGGAAGTCGACTTCGGCGTGGTCGACGCCACTCCGAGCGAGCGCAGCCTTGGGTTGGTCGTCACCTTGCTCGGCCACGATGTGACCCCGTCACAATTCGGTGCAATTGCCACCGAGGTGGCCAAGCACGGGGGCAACATCGACCGCATCGTTCGCCTCGCTCGTTATCCCGTCATGGCCTACGAGCTGCTGATCAGCGGCGACGACCTTCGGGCGCTTCAAGACTCATTGCTGCAGCTCGGGGCCGGGCTCGACTGCGACGTTGCGGTCAACCGCGAGGGCCTCAGCCGGCGGGCCAAACACCTGATCGTCATAGATGTCGACTCGACCCTCATCCAAGACGAGGTCATCGACCTCATCGCCGAGGAAGCCGGATGCGGCCCACAAGTCGCTGCTGTCACCGAACGAGCCATGGCGGGCGAACTCGACTTCACCGAGTCGCTCATCGAGCGAGTGAAGTTGCTCGAGGGCCTCGACACCTCGGCTTTTGACACCGTGCGCAAGAAGGTCCGCATGACACCAGGCGCTCGAACCTTCATCGGCACGCTGCAACGCATGGGATACAAGACAGCGATCGTGTCTGGCGGCTTCACGATGGTGACCGATTGGTTGGCATCTGACCTCGGCATCGACCATGCCGTTGCCAACCGCCTCGAGGTGGTCGACGGGAAGCTCACCGGCCGGGTGATCGGCAAGATCATCGACCGCAAGGGCAAAGCCGAAGCGCTCGAACGCATCGCAGCCGAAGAAGGAATCCCTCTCGATCAGGTGGTCGCGGTCGGCGATGGCGCCAACGATCTCGACATGCTCAACACCGCTGGGCTCGGCGTGGCGTTCAACGCCAAAGCACTCGTGCAAGAAGCCGCCGACGCTGCGGTGAACGTGCCCTATCTCGATGCGTTGCTCTTCATCCTCGGCGTCCGCAGCGAAGACATCAACGCCGACAGCTGACCTACTTCCGGCCTCACGTCGCCGAACGCTGAGCTTGCGCCGTGGGGCCGAACAGTGAAGGATCCTGCGATGGATCTCTACGACACCATGAGCACGCTACGGGCCGTACGGAGGCTTCGCCCTGACCCCATCCCTGATGACGTCTTGGAACGTGTCCTCCAAGCTGCGTGTTGGTCACCGACCGGCGGCAACCAGCAGCCATGGCGAGTGATCGTTGTTCGCGATGCCGAGAAGAAGCAAGCGCTGAAAGAGATCTACAGCCCCGAATGGGATGCCTACATCGGCGGCTTCATGAAGCGGATCGAAGGCCTTCCTCGAGACGAGATCGACAAGTGGAACAGGGTCGGCAAAGCAGGCGACTACCTGTCCGATCATCTTCACGAGGCGCCGGCCATTCTGCTGTTCTGCGCCAACCCCAAGATGATGGCGATCACCGACGCCAAGCTCGACCGCATCAGCATGGTCGGCGGCGGCTCGGTCTACCCGGCGGTCCAGAACGCGATGCTGGCCTGCGTCAAGGAAGGTCTCGGCTGCACGCTGACCACGCTGCACTGCCTACGCGACCCCGAGATCAAAGAGCTGTTCGACATCCCAGACCCATGGGGCACCGTGGCGATGGTCCCGATCGGCTACCCCGTCGGCAAGGGGCACGGCCCAATCACCCGCAAGGGTCCAGAGGTCATGGCCTACGCCGACACCTTCGGCGCCGACTGGGCGTCCTGAATCCTGGCCGAATGGACGAGGCCGCCGGTCGCAGAACCGTCCAATCGGGTGAGGGACACTCCGACAGGGTGGGAGTACCGTCGTTGCCATGACCGCTCCGACGCCCCCACCAAGTGACCCTCGTCTTGGCGCACCCACGACACCTCCGCAAGCACCGTTCGCCACTGCGTCTGCCACCACCACAGCACCTCCACCTCCCACGGCTGCGCAAGCCATCCCTGCCGTGGCCCCGTCGCCTCGATCGCATCTGAGCTACGGCCAGTTCCTCGGCCGAGCGATCACGACCGCACTCGTGGCGCCCCTCGGTTTCGCCATCGCCGTCATCGGCTTCTTCGCTTTGATCGCAGGCTGTACCGCAGCGATCGCTGGCGACTCGGCGGCCAATGAGACCGACAACCCAATTGGCACCACCGACCACATCGACGGCGTCGACGGCGCCGACAACGTCATTCTCGTCATCAGCGTCGAAGGAGTCATCCTCGCTGATGGCAGCGGGGCGGGGCCCTTCGGCGGCACTGTCGCCGGCGGCGACACAATCAAGGAGCAACTCGAAGCTGCCGCCAACGATGACGACGTCGACGCAGTCATCTTGCGCCTCAACACCCCCGGCGGTTCCGTGGTTGGCTCCGAACTCATCACCGATGGTGTCGCAGCAGTGCAAGCAGCGGGCAAGCCAGTGATCGCTCACGTCACCGAGATCTCCGCATCTGGCGGCATGTGGGCCATGGCACCCGCCGACTACATCGTTGCCTCGAACGGCTCCCTCATCGGCTCGATCGGCGTGATCCTCGGCCCGCTGGCTCGATACAACGATGTCGTCGCCATCGACGGCGGCCTTCTCGGGGGCGGTGTCGAAACCACCGGGGGCATCGACCAGTTCTTCATCACCGCAGGCGAGGGCAAAGACGCAGGCAACCCCTTCCGCGATCTGACCCCACGCGAGCAGGAAATGTTCCAGGCGTTGGTCGATGGCAGCTACGACGACTTCGTCGACCACGTCGCCACGAACCGCGAAATCTCCCCAGCCACGATCGTCAACGAGCTGGGTGCCGGCATCTTCAACGCTGGCGACGCCGTCGACAACGGCCTGGTCGACGAGACAGGCAACTTCGACCGAGCCCACGAGATCGCTGCCGAGATGGCCAACATCGAGGGTGACTACGACGTGCGTGAGGTTGGCGTCGACTTCGGACCGCTCGGCTTCTTGTTCGCTCGCTTCGACGAACCCGCTGTCGCCGACATCAGCAGCATGTGCTCATCGACCCCGATGACTCACGCCTACTTCGGCGACCTCGTCGCTTGGTGTCAGCAGAGCTGATCAGGCGTAGCCGGCGCCGGAGATGTAGCCCTCGAGATGACGAGCCTCCTCCTCGAGTTCGTTCACGCGCCACTTCACCACGTCGCCGATGGAGATCATCCCGACGAGTGCCCCATCTTCCTCGACGGGAAGGTGCCGAATGCGGTGCTCGGTCATGCGTTCCATCAGATCGCCGATCGAGTCCGCACCGGCGCAGGTGCGAACAGGCGCCGTCATCAGTGTTGACACTTCCATGTCTCGCAGGCCCAAGGTGACGGTCGAGAGACCCCGAACGATGTCTCGTTCGGAGATGATGCCATCGATCGCCACGCCGTCAGCCGACACCACGAGTGCGCCGAATCGACGGTCAGCCAGTGCGTCGACCACGCTGCCGATCGTGTCGTCTGGCCGCACCGTGACGACATCGGAACCCTTCTTGGCCAGGATCTCCACAACATTCACGACGCACCTCCAGGTCGAATACCAGCCTTCAGTGTGACATACGACACGCCAGATTTCCTGGGGCGAGTGGGCGGTCACCATCAGACAGCGTTGCTCTCGGCTGTCTCGACGAGGTGTTACACATGCTTCATGGGACTTCAGGTGATCGGTGCTGGCTTCGGCCGAACGGGAACGCTCTCGATGCAGAAGGCACTCGACGACCTCGGTTTCGGCCCGACCACATGAAAACGATGTGTTCAAGATCGACTTCCCGGCGTCCTGTGCGTGGAAGGAGCTGTACGACAAGTACCCGAACGCCAAGGTCGTGCTGACGACGCCCTACCCCCACCTGCACGACGCCAAGTCGCTGCAACGAAGGTTCGCCGGTATCCGTTGGGGTACCCGGCTTAGGCCGTACCTGCTGCTGGCTGCGGTCGCAGCAGCGCCAGGACGCCGAGCCTGAGAGGCCCACAGCGCCCGATCTGGCACCTGGCTCACCGAAACGTCAGATCAGCTGCCAGGTCGACACGATCGAGGCCTCATCGCTGTCAATGGCGACACGGCCTTCTTTGTGGAGTGCAAGGAGGTGCGAATACACCGAGTTCGCCGCTGCCCGCCAGAGTCGCTTGTCGACCTCGGCATACATGCCGGGCACGAGATCCTTGATCGTTGCCGGGCCTTCTTGCAGCGCAGCCACGATCTGTGCTTCGCGTCCGGAACGGTGGTCGATGAAACCCTGGACGAACTGCTGCGGACTCTCGATGGCGGGACCGTGGGTCGGCCAGAAGCGGACGTCGTCACGATCGAGCAGCTTGCGCAGGCTGTTCATGTAGTCGAACAGATCGCCGTCAGGCGGCGAGATCACCGAGGTGGCCCAGCCCATCACATGGTCGCCGGTGAACAGTGCCTTTTCCTCGACCAGACCGAAGCAGATGTGGTTCGACGTGTGCCCTGGCGTGTGGACGACCTCGACCGTGCACGTGCCGTCACCTGAACCAACCGCGATCGTGTCGCCGTCGCCGACCACCACATCGGGCACGAACTCGGTGTCCGGCCCTTCTCGACGAAGCTCATCTGGAAGCTCGTCCCACTGCTTCTTGAAGTCGGCAGCTTCCTCCTTGGTGAAGTACTCGTCGAAACTGACCTTCTCCATGGGGTCGACGTCTGGCACTGGGCCATGGGGCCCAAAGCCGTGCGTCGTCGCTCCCGTGCGGGCCACCAGCTTGGCCACGCCAGCAGTGTGATCGCTGTGGGTGTGCGTGATGAGAATCTTGGTGACCTGTTCGCCGTCTTCGAGTGCCGCCAAGATCGCATCGAGGTGCTCGTCGAGTGTGGGGCCGGGGTCGATCACGGCCACGTCACCTCGACCAACGATGTAGACCCCGGTGCCGGTGAACGTGAACGGGTTCGGGTTTTGCGCCACCACTCGCCGGATCAAGGGCGAGAGCTGCGTCACCTCGCCGTAGACGGGGGTGAAGTCACGATTGAAGGCAATGGCCATCGGCTCAGTGAAGCACCCCCGCCCCTTCTGCGTCACATTTCTCGGGCCCCGACCGGCGAATCTGCGGCGGAAGTGGATCAGTCGCCGGATGGGGAGATGATCGGTGCCAGCTTTTCGAAGAGCCACACCGGAGGCTTCACTGGCTTGCCGGTCGCATCGGTGATGCCACCCCGAATCGTGATGGTGGCCACGAGCTGCGGCTCGCCGTCATCACCTGGCTTGGTGATGCGCTGTGTCCAGATCGTGCTGGCTCGGCGTGCCTGGCTGATCATCGTCTCGATCGACAGAACATCACCGGCAACAGCCGCCGATTTGTAGCCAGCGGTCAGATCCATGACCACGATCTGATACCCCTGCTCGGCCATCTCGCTGAGACCCAGGCCGACCGACTCCAATGCCTCGGTCCGGCCGTGCTCGAAGTAGCTGATGTACTGCGCATGATTCACATGGCCGTACGGATCGAGCTCGTTGAAGCGAACCTTGATGGTCGTGGTGTGCGGCTCGAACATGACCGAACGCTACCGGCGGTCTTCCGGCGCGGCGCTACGGTCTGTGCGTGGTCAACACTCCTCCAGACACCGACTTCTCCTTCATCGGCTCGCAAGGCGCTGAGCTCTCGGGTCGGCTACATCGACCGGCCGGTACAGCGAAAGGCAGCGTTCTGCTCGCTCACTGCTTCACGTGTTCGAAGGACATTCACACCATGACGCGCCTGGCCAAGGGTCTGGCCGACGCTGGGTATGCCGCCCTCCGGTTCGACTTCACCGGCATCGGCGACAGCGGCGGTGACTTCAAGGAAAAGACCGTCTCGGCCAACGTCAGCGATCTCACCAGAGCTGCAGCCAGCCTCATCGCCGAGGGCTTTGGTCCGTGCGCCATGATCGGCCATTCACTCGGTGGTGCTGCAGCGATCCTTGCTGCTGAACGGCTCAAGACCGTGCGTTCGCTCGTCACCATCGGGGCCCCGAGCGACCCGCTGCATGTGCGTCACCTCTTCGACGATGACCTCGACACCTTGGCTGCGACCGGCGTGGCCTGCGTGACGATCGCCGGCCGGAAGTTCGATCTCGAGCAAGGCTTCGTCGATGACCTCTCGAATCACGACGTCCTCGCTGCTGCGGCTATCCTCGGCCGGCCGTACATGGTGATCCACGCTGATGACGACGACGTGGTTGGTGTCGAGCATGGCGAGGCGCTGTTCAACGCAGCCGCTGACCCAAAGCGTTTCGAACGTCTCGCATCAGGTGGCCACATGCTCGGCCCGAAGGCCGCAGCCGACGGCGCGCTTGCTGCAATCCTGACCTGGTACGACGAAACCCTCTGACATTGCCCCGCCGTCGTTGGTGGGTCAGCGGATGAGCCAAGAGATGACGTCGGCGACCGAACCCGTTGATGTGAGCAACTCGGCGCCCGGCCGACGACTGCCGTCGTCGTTGGTGAACGCCCACTCGACCGCGGTCAGCACGCCGGAGTTGTCCCACCATGGCTCGATCGAGCCGTCTTCGGCGGGTGGGTCGAGAAACACCATGGGCGCCGATCGTCCGTAGGTTTCGTACGCATTCTGAGCGGCGTCCTGGAACACCTCTTGCAGCGTTCCTGGCCCACCGGGGACGAACACGATGCCGCCACTGGCAACTGCAAGCAAGCCGTCTTCACGCTCGCTGTTCGAGAAGTACTTGGCGATGTGGGACGCAAAGGGGTTCGACGGTTCGTGGCCGTAGAACCAGGTCGGAATCGACAGATTCACCGTCGGCTCGGAAATGTCTCTCGCAATCGACACTGCAGCCGAGATGAACTCATTGACGTCGTCATAGAACGAGGCAGCGGCGGCGAGTTGATCGACGAAGCCGTCGACGACGTCTTCGGCCAGGTGAGCTGATGCGGCGCCGAGATTGGCGGCCTCCATCGCCCCGGGACCTCCACCCGTCGCAACACAGAACCCAGCGAGGGCAAGCGCACGGCCCAACGCGACGGCATGGCGGTAGCGGGTTGAACCTCGCAGCATCGCGTGTCCACCCATCACGCCGACAATGGTCTTGTCCGCCCGGAATTCGTCGAGGGCCACCGTGATCCCGTGGTCGTGCAAGCGCTGCACCAGCGACTCGACCGGGGCAACAGAAGGCCCGCCCGACTTCCCCGCTCGCTGATAGATCCGCTGATCAATGCAACCGGCGAAGCCAACGGCATCGAGATCGGCGTACAGACCGTCGAAGGTGTAGAGCCGATCCGGCGTGGCGTGATAGGGCAGGTGCCCCAGCTGACCCTGTAGGTCCTGTACGAGTTCATCGACTTCGTCGGCCCATGAGGTCATGGTCGCGACGGTAGCGGCGCAGTTCCAACCAGCACCGACTCGGCTGACCCGACAACCACGACCCTCAGCAGTAATCTCGTGCCATCGATGAGTCCGTGTTCGACGACGAACCTCAGAACGAACTGCGCCGCGAGCCCCGTCGTGCGGGACTCGCGGCGCAGCTGTTGATGGCGGCAATGGTCGGCCTACGTGAAGGCCTGGAGCTCGGCCGTCACGATCCTGAGCAGACCGTCATGCTTGCCGACGGCTTCTCGACCAAGGACTTGCCCCTGGGTTTCGGTCCGCTACCCCCGCTCGACTGACCCATCAGTGGTCGAGCCAGCATTCGCCGGGCCGGCGGCAACCTGCTCAGGACGCACAGGAGGCGTAGGTCCGCTGCTAGGAGGCGGCGGCATGTTGGCGGCTTTACGCTTCTTCAGCCAACGGCGACCGAACCACAGCGCCGGGATCACCCAGATGAACGGCAGGACGAAGCCAGCAGCCAGCACCGCCACACCGATGAAGGCCAGCATGGCGGACCAACCCGTCGACAAGCCATCGAGGAACCCGGGCAAGCTCGTGTCCTGTTCGATGTTGAGATCGAGGTCGTCACGGCCAGCGGTGCGGCCGAGCAGCAGATCAGCACCGTCTTCAGAGACCGAGTTGGCCGTTGCTTGTGCTCGCCCGTCTCGGAATGGCCGAGCTTTCAGCTCGGCGGCCAGAGTGATCGACGCGCCCAGTGCAAGCGGCTGATCGAGCGAACCATCAACGACGGTGAGGTCGTCGAGTTCGAGACCGAGGCCCTCGTCACGAACATCGAGGTCGTCCAAGATGGTGTCGCCAGTGTTCGTGATGCGGTAGCAAACAGTGATGAGGTCGCCCTCATCGCCATCCAGCTCATCGAGACCAGGGCACGTGGTGCCATCGTCGTGTCCGAGGTAGGCGGTCTGGTCGACCGTCAGCTCTGGCCCCGGCAACTTCTGGGTGAACGTGACGGTGATCGTGGCCAGACTGACCTGGCCCTCGATCGTGCGGAGCTGTCCACGCAGCTGTTCGAGCGAGGTCTCCCGTATCAGGAGCTGCTGTTCGAGATCGGCGATCTCGGTCAAGGTCGTGGCGTTCTCGAGGAAACCTCGAAGACGATCGACGCTGAGCTGCGAGGTGATGATCTGGCTCTCGAGATCGACGACCCGTTCGGTGACGTCGTCAGCGGTGATGACCTGGTCACGAAGGAAGCCAATGTCGCCGAGACGAGAGAGCGCTGTCTGGAACCGCCCCGGCGGCACCTTGAACGTCAACGTCGATCGAGGCACACCTTCCGAAGTCGTGACCTGACCGAACAGCACGCCGCCGAGACCGGCGATGGCGGTCGAGGCTTCCTGACCGGCAACCACCACGTCTTCGACCTCCACCCCGACCGACGCCGTGAAGATGATGTCTCGGCCGGTGTCGACAACGGGCAACCCGGCTGCGTCGGACAGCCCGCCGGAGCCTGCGCTTCGGTCCACCTCGTCGTCGGCCGTTGCTTCGTCGTCGGCCATTGCTTCGTCGGCGTCGGACACTTCGACCGAGAGATCGCCGTCGGCGGCAAACGTTGTGTCTGAGGTTTCCTCGGCACGGTCCTCGGTACCAGAACTCACCGAATCGGCGGAATCCTCGCCGCCACTGCAGGCGCCGAGCACCAACGTGACGGCGAAGAAGAGACTGAGCAGGCGAAGCAGCCGTTGTGTGCCGGAAGGTACTGGTCTCATGATGCGGTCCTTTGGAGTTCTCGTCGCCGATTGCCAGCGTCAGCACCATCAGACGGCCTCGTGGGGCCTGCAGTTCCCGGCGTCACGAAATCGTCAAATTTGGCCGCTACAGCACCAGGTGAGATGTCACATCGACCCAGGGGCTGCGAGTCGTATGATCGCCAAAGAACAGCACTGGCGAAACACAGCCAACGACCTCTGGAGAGCTGCTGACATGAAGGGCGACATCATTGTTCTCGAGGAACATCACAAGCGGGCAGCGAGTGTCATCGCCCCCGCGATCCTCGATGTCATCAACGCCAAAGAAGGCCGGTACATCATCACCGTGGCTGGAGAGTCCGGCAGCGGAAAGTCCGAGATGGGCCAGGCGATCGCTGATGCGCTCCAAGAGCACGGCATCGCCTCGGCGTTGCTCGGCCAAGACGACTATTTCGAACTGCCGCCGAAATCGAACGACGCCAAACGTCGCGCAGACGACAGCTGGCTCGGCCCGCATGTCGAGGTCCGTCTCGACGTGCTCGAACAGAACCTGATCGACGCCATCAACGGTGCTGACGAGATCGTCAAGCCGCTCATCGACTACGACGCGAACTCGGTCGAGGAGGAGTCCATCGACCTCACTGGTGTCGAGGTCGTCATTGCCGAGGGCACGTACACGACCCTGCTCAAGAACGTCGACACGAAGGTCTTCATCGCCCGGAACCGGGTCGACACACTCGAGCATCGTCAGAAGCGCAACCGGGGCACTGAAGTCGGCGATCCCTTCATCGAGAACGTGCTCGAACTGGAGCACAAGATCATCGCCGGACACAAGCAACTCGCCGACTTCGTGATCACCCGTGACTACGACGTCATCAGCGTTGGCTGAGTGACGAACAGATGGGCGAACAATCAATGAATGAGAGCAGCGCCTCGATGAAGGCCTCGCTCCCGAACGGCGTCATGCTGAACGCCTATCCAGACAGCCTCGGCAGCGATCTGGCCGGAGCGGTTCGCCTGCTCCAGCGACCAGAACTGGCTGATGTCTTCTCGCTGTTCTATGTGTTGCCGACCATTTTCAACAGCGATCTCGACCGCGGTTTCTCCGTCATCGACTACGACCTCAACAGCGATCTCGTCTCACTCGCGGACCTCGCTGCCCTCGATCAGCTCGGCATCATGTTGAAATTCGACCTGGTGCTCAACCATCTCTCGGTCGGGTCGCCTCAGTTCCAAGACGTGCTGGCCAATGGCGAGAACTCTGTCTACACCGACTTCTTCATCGATTGGAATGCATTCTGGGAAGGCAACGGCGAGCTGCACGAAGACGGCCACATGGTGCCGGCGCCCGAGCACCTCGAGAAGCTGTTCATGCGCAAGCCGGGGCTGCCCATCCTCGAGGTCCGATTTCCTGACGGCTCTGATCGTTTCTACTGGAACACCTTCTACCAACAGGTCGACACCGTCGACGGCGAGCGCACCTATCTCGGCCAGATGGACCTCAACGCCAACTCCGAGTTGGTGTGGGACTTCTACCGCACAACGATCGGAAAGGTCGCTGACTTCGGCGCCAAGATCCTGCGACTCGATGCGTTCGCCTATCTCCACAAAGAGGTCGGCGAGGTCAACTTCTTCAACAAGCCCGGCACCTGGGACCACCTCGAACGGTTGAAGGGCATTGCCGAGGACTGCGGGCTGATTCTGCTACCCGAGATCCACGCCGAGTACGGCACGGGAATTCACGAGCAGCTCTCTGAGCTCGACTATCCCGTCTACGACTTCTTCTTCCCCGGTCTGGTGATCGACGCACTTGATTCAGGAGACAAGCGCAGCCTCGTTCGCTGGATATTCGAAATCGTCGAGCGCGACCTCAAGACCGTCAACATGCTGGGCTGCCACGACGGCATCCCGGTGATCGACCTCAAGGGCAATCCTGGGGGTCTCTTGCCCGATGCCGCGATCGAAGCCATCATCGAGCGCCTGCTCGAGCGGGGTGGCCGGGTCAAGAACCTCTACGGCGCCGACGGTGAGAAGATCTCCTATTACCAGGTGAACGCCACCTTCTTCAGCGCTCTCGGCGAGGATGAGGACCGTCTGCGACTCGCTCGGGCCATTCAGATGTTCATGCCGGGTACACCGCAGGTCTGGTACCTCGACCTGTTCGCTGGCATCAACGACTACGAGGCCGCTGACGCTGGCGGGAACGGTGGCCACAAGGAAATCAACCGGACCAATCTCACCACGCAAGACATCGAGATGGGTCTGACCCGCCCGGTCGTTCTCGACCAACTCGAGATGATGCGACTACGGAACACCTCTGCGGCATTCGCTGGCACGCTCCAGATCGGCGAGACCAACCACAGCAGGCTGTTGCTGCGATGGGAGAACGGCACGACCACGGCAACACTCGACGCCGACCTCGTCAACGGTGCGTTCTCGATCACGCAAAAGGTCGACGACACCGAGACCGTCTTCGACTACTGCTCGAGGTGAAGCCTTCGGGAAGGCTTCGAGTACCTTCGCCCCATGGCTGGTTCTCTTGCACTCGTTGGCAGCGGCGAGTTTCTCCCCTCGACCGAAGACGTCGATCGGGCGTTGTTGTCGTTCGAGCAAGTGCCGGCACCTCGAGTAGCGATCATTCCCACTGCGGCTGGGCAGGAAGGGGCCAGAAGCATCGAACGCTGGATCAACCTCGGTGTCGCCCGCTACACCGAACTCGGCGCAGAACCGGTCGCGGTTCCTGCCATCGACACGGCGTCGGCCAATGATCCCGGCCTGGCCGCTCTTGTCGACGGCTGCGACCTCATCTACTTCTCGGGCGGCGACCCCGGCTACGTCACCGAGACGATGCGGGGCTCCCTCGTGTGGCAGTCGGTCCTGCACAGTTGGCAGAACGGCGCAGCCCTCGCTGGCTGTTCCGCCGGAGCCATGATGATGGGGTCGGTCACTGCGTCACCCCGCTCGAGCGGCCTGCAGGACGGCCTCGGGTTGTTCCAGCGGCTGTGCGTGATCCCCCACTTCGATCGCATGGGCGCTCGCATCTTGGATCAAGTGCTCGACGCTGTCCCCGTCGGCACCCTCGTGATCGGCGTCGATGAACACACCGGGCTCGTCCACGACGGAGCGGCTTGGACGGTGAGCGGTCAGCAGACCGTGTGGGTGTTCGAGAGTGGTGAGCGCACCAACTACGAGCCAGGCGAAACCGTCCCGCTCGAGGTTCGTTTCGGCGCGTAGGGCCCTCAGGTGGTGGAACGCACCATCAACTGCGTCTCGACGATCTGATGCGAGATCGGCGCTGCCGTCTTCTGAATTGTTGCCAGTACGGCCTTGCCCGCCAGTTCACCAACAGTCTCCACGGGCTGACGGATGGTGGAGAGCCCCATGAGCTCGGCCATCTGGTGATCATCGAAGCCGATGATCGCTACATCCTGTGGTGACGCCAGACCACGCGACCTGACTTCGGCGATCGCCCCGAACGCCATCTCATCGCTCATGGCAAACACTGCGGTCGGCGGGTTCGGGCCATCGAGCAGCGCAGCCATTGCTTCCGCCCCGCCCTCCATCGAGAAGTTGCCCGAGCATTCCAGCGACGGATCGACCTCGAGTCCGGCGGTCCGCAATGCGTGGCGAAACCCCTCGAGCCGAACGAGCGGCACTCGGAAACCCGCCGACAATGATTCACCGGTCAGCACGCCGATGCGAGTGTGGCCCCGATCGATCAGGTGCTGGGTGGCCGTGGCGGCTGCGGCGTGCTCGTCGAGAGAAACCGAAGAGAAGTGCTCGGTCTCACCGCTGACGGTCACGATCCGAGCACCGCTGCTGGCCAGCCGCTGGGCCGATTCCTCACCGAGCGCGACGTCGACCATGACGAGCGCATCACTTCGCTGCCACCACGCTCCGCGACCAGCGAAGAACGACACGCGATCTGCTTCGTTGCCGACGGCATAGAGCAACAAGTCGACGTTCACCGCCTTCAGCACCGCCTCGATCCCCGCAACGACGCTGGAGAAGTACCACGCGTCGAACACAGGAACGACCACGGCGACCGTGCCGGTCCTGCCAGCGGCGAGACGAGACGCCGAAGGGTTCGAGACATAGGAGAGTTCGGCTGCAACGGCGCGCACTTTCTCCCTGGTCGATGGAGCGACGTTGGGGAGGTCGCGCAGTGCGCGACTGACCGTTGCCACCGAGACACCGGCCGCCGCCGCCACATCCTCGATTGTCACCGTGTGCTGATTCACCGTCTACCACCCATCGCCCTACTGCTCCGCCGTCTTCTCTTCGTCAGACACTCTCGCCTCAACGGCGCACAATGACCGCTTCGCGTGGCCGCATCGGCAGAACACCCGGCTCTGTCGTGTGCGCCGCGAGTTCGTTTTCGGTCAGGTCGGCCAGCGATCGATACTCGACTGTTGACCCCACCCCGGCATCCAACTCCGCTGGTGTGTCGCCGGTGTTGAGAGCACATCGGAATGGCCCGCGGTCGAACCAGATCACTGCAGGTTCGTCGGAAGCTGCCGGGCCGAATGTGACGGTGTCGGCGCCGGCCAGATCGCCGGACAACCACACCCGCCGGGTGTGGAGGAGTCGCTGCATGTGCATCAACGGAGCGTCGGGGTCGACCTTCTGAGCTGCGACGGTGTCGGCATCGGTGCGACCACCGTGAGGTAGCCAGCCATCGTCGAGCGCTGTGAACCCGAACATCGGCGAACCCGGCTCCCACGGCATGGGTGTGCGGCACCCGTCGCGATTGTCGCTCTGCACACCGGTGCGGAACACCACGGGGTCGACGAAGCGGTCAGGCTCGACATGGCCATCACTCAGGCCGAGCTCGTCACCCATGTAGAGGAACGGCAGGCCCGGCATCATCGACAGCATCGTGAACAGCCCACGAGCTCGCTCTGCGCCTTCTCTACCGCCGCCGAAACGTCCAGGAGCACGGGGGTCATCGTGGCTGCTCATGACCCAACCGACGTTGGCACCTGCTTCGCGGTGCGGATCGGCGAGCACGTCGCGGAGTGCTGCTGCATCCCACTCGGTGTGCATCGGCTCGAACCAGAAGCCGATGTGGATGCCGTCGTTCGGCTCGAGGAAGTGACGTAGCGCTGCGGCATCGAGCACGTAGGTCTCGCCGACCAAGAGGGCGTCTCGGCTGTCCGCCAACCGGCGCCAGCTCCGGAACACATCGAGTGTCTCGAGCTGCATGATGTCATGCCGATGCTCGAAGCTGTCCCACTGCTCGAAGCGGCTCATGCCCTCGGCCAGCGGTCGCAGTTCTGGATTCGATCGAAGGTCCGCGTCTTTGACCAGCCCCTGGGTCACGTCGATGCGGAAGCCATCGACACCGCGGTCGAGCCAGAACGTCAAGATTTCTTCGAACGCCGCCTGCACGTCGGGATGTCGCCAGTTCAGATCGGGCTGCTCCGGCAGGAACGAGTGACAGAAGTACTGCCCGCTCGAGGCGTCGAGTGTCCACGCCGGGCCGCCGAAGTGCGTCACCCAGTTGTTGGGTGGACCTCCGTCGGGCGCTGGATCGGCCCACAGATACCAGTCACGCTTTGGGTTGTCGACCGAACCCGATGACTCGACGAACCACTCGTGCTGGTCACTCGTGTGGTTCGGGACCATGTCGATGATGACCTTCAAGCCCAGCTCGTGAGCCCGAGCGAGGAACCGATCGACGTCGCTCATCGTGCCGAACAGCGGATCGACCTCGACGAAACTGGCGACGTCGTAGCCGAAGTCGACCATCGGCGATGGGTAGAACGGCGTGACCCACACGAGATCGACCCCGAGTTCAGCGATGTGGTCGAGGCGCTCGGTCAGGCCGGCAAAGTCGCCGACACCGTCGCCATTGGCGTCGTTGTACGAGCGGAGATACACCTCGTAACCAATGGCGTCAGCCCACCACGAGCGATCAGATTGAGTAGGCATCGGTAGCGCTCCGTCCAGGATGTAAGCGCTTACATGCTAAGCGCTTGCAACGGCTTCCGAGCGCTTCTGCATTTCGTCGACAAGATGACCAGTTCCAGGTCACCTCAGCGACGAAGAACGAGGGTCGCGAAGCAACGTTACGGAAGCGGGACGCCTTCAGCCACGGGGAGGATGCGGTACACATCGTCCCTGGTGAGAGTGACAGTGGTGGCAGCGCCGAGTTCAGCCAGTCGAGCCGGGTTCTGGGTGCCGAGCAGGGCAACCGGACGAGAAGGGTGCGCGAGCACGAACGCAACTGCGATGGCAGCCTTGCTCACACCTTCACGCTCGGCCAACTCGTCGAGAATCGCCAGAAGTTCAGGGTCGAGTCCTTCGCCGGTGGCGAGGCTGCCACCGCCCAGGGGGCTCCACGCCAGTGGCGTGACGCCCTCGCGCATGCAGCGATCGAGTGTGCCGTCGCGCATTGGATCGAGGTGCGTCATCGAGAACTGCGGCTGATCGCTGACCAGAGCGAACGGCAGGTGCGCCTGCAGTGCGTCGGTCTGCGCTGGCGTGTGGTTCGACACGCCGACCTCGCAAATCTTGCCAGCCTCCCGCAGCTTCACCAGCGTGGCTGCGACATCGGCCGGATGAGCAAAGAGGTCAGGGCGGTGAATCTGGTAGAGGTCGATGGTCTCGGCACCGAGACGGCGGAGGCTGTCGTTGCAGGCTTTCTCGAGGTAGGCGGGGCTGGAGTCGTACGGCGTGGGGGGAACAATGCCGCCCTTGGTGGCGAGCACCATTTGATCCCGAAGCGCCGGCGCTTGCGTGAGCACCTTGCCGAGGAGGACTTCGTTGTCGCCGAAGCCTGTGCCGCCCCAGTCGAGGCCGTAGACATCAGCATTGTCGATCAGGTTCATGCCAGCGGCCAGAGCGGTCTCGATCAGGGCCTGGGCCTCGTCGACATCGCTCATGGTGAAGCGCCAGCAGCCGAAACCGAGCGGCCCCACCTCGAACGCTCCCAATGTCCGCCTCTCACCAGATACCAACGAAGACTCAGTCATGCCCGGCAGCGTACAAACCCCACCCCACCCAAACCCCGGGTTTACAGCCCTCAGTTTCGATAGTTCCAGCCCCCAGTTGACCTCCACCGACGCGTTCACGTGGTTGAATGTTCACCATGGAATTCGAGATCTCAGACTCAGCACTGGACGTCGTCCGAGCGAAGGGTGGCACCGCAGCCATCGACTTCATCGATGCCATTGGTTGAGGCGCCGTCTCTGAGGTGTCGGTCGACACCTACCTCGATGGCAAGAACACATCCGGCTACCGACGCGAGCACGTCGAAGACGTCACGGTGCTGTTGGCCCCGAAGCTGCTTCGTCATGCCAGCAAAGTGCAGTTGGTCACCAAGAAGCGTTTCGTCGGATCCAAGCTCGTCGCGCTTGCTCACCACGAGCACACCGCTGCGTGTCGTCACTGAGCTGATCAGAACAGACGATTCTCGCCCCACTTGGGTTCCTGACCCATCACGTGACGTTCGTGGTCGAGCAAGTGCGCCTTGTTCTCGAGGCCTCCTGCGAAGCCCGTCAACGAGTCATTGGCTCCGACGATGCGGTGGCACGGCAGGACGATCGACACCGGGTTCTTTCCGTTGGCCGACGCGACCGCACGAATGGCAGTGGGGCGCCCGAGCCGCTTGGCTTGTTCGCCGTAGGTTCGCGTTTTACCGAAGCCAACGTCGGCAAGGCTGAGCCACACCTCCCGCTGGAAGTCGGTCCCCTGCAGGTCGAGCAGTAGATCGAACACCATCCGGGTGCCAGCGAAGTACTCGTCGAGCTGTTTCTCGGCTTCGTCGAGCACAGGAGTCGAGCGATGCAACTGCTTCCCGAGGCGGACCCGATGACTCTGCTCCTCGGTGCTGTCTTGAGGCCACAGCACTGCACACAGCCCTCGCTCGCTGGCCACCAGCGAAAGCGTGCCAACGGGCGATTCGTAGCGGGCAGCAGCAAGATTGGTCATGGTCGGTCCTCGAGAGAAATGGCGGAGAAGGAGATGACGGGGTCGTCGATGGTCGGGATCGTGGCGGAGAGGTACTCAGCCCACAGATGGTGCATGGCGTAGGTCCGCCACGGCCGCCAGCGGGTGGCTGCCTCATCGAGTTGGGCGATCTCCGATGGCAGACCGATCTCGGCAGCGACTCGACGAAGCGCAAGATCGCCGCCAGCAAACACGTCGGGATCACCAAGCGCTTTCATCGCCACAACGGTGGCGGTCCATGGACCGATGCCCTTGACCGCCAGCAATTGCTCGACCGCAGTCGAACGATCCGCCGACGGAGACAGGTCGACGGTGCCATCGGCGATCGCTTCGGCAAGGTGCACTGCGGCTGCGGCCCGCGACTTCGGCAAACCGAGCGTGTCTGGGTCGAGCGAGGCCCACGTCTCGGCATCGGGAAAGAGATGCGTGACGCCACCAACGGGGTCTGCGAGCAGCGTCCCGTGAGCGGCAACGAGGCGAGAACAAATGGTTCTGGCCGACGCAACCGACACCTGTTGGTGGATGACAGCTCGCACGGCAGCGTCGATCCCGTCGGCCTCACCAGGCAACCGAAGACCTGGTCGAGCTTGCACCAGCGGAGCGAGATGAGAGCTCGACTCGAGTGCGTGATCCACAACTGCGGGGTCGCTGTCGAGATCGAGCAGACGCCGAACTCGTTGAATCGCCACCTGGAGATCAGCGATCGACTCGAGACGGAAGCGGGCCTCCATCGATGCGTCACCGGGCCGAACCTCGACAACGCCAGGGCCGCCTGGTAGTCGTAGCGAGCGGCGATACGTCGGCGGTTCATCTTCGAGTCGAACCACTTCCTCAACACCGTCGACGGCGTGGATCTCGAGCCAAGTGAAGAGGTAGCCGACGTGCAGCGGCGGGCGGAACGCCAGGCTGACCTCGATCCACTCCCCTGCCGGGCGCCGACCGGTTCGCTTCGAACGCATTGCTGTCGGGGTCACGGCAAAGACCTCGCGAACGGTGTCGTTGAACTGTCGAACGCTGTCGAAACCGGAAGCGAAGGCGACATCAGAGAAGCTGAGGTCGGTCGTCTCGATGAGGACGCGAGCAGCACGAGCCCGGCGGGCTCTGGCCAGGCCGAGGGCACTCGTACCGAGCGAATTCGTCAGTAGACGGTGCAGATGACGGCTGCTGACGTCGAGCGATCGAGCGAGTCCATCGACACCATGCCGGTCAACGGCTCCGTCATCGATGGCCCGAATGGCTCGAGCGACGAGATCATCACGCCAGTTCCACTCCGGCGATCCCGGCGTGGCGTCGGGGGCGCAACGCTTGCAGGCCCGAAACCCGGCGGTCTGGGCAGCGGCCGAGGTCGAGAAGAACCTCATGTTCTTGCGCTTCGGCCGAACCGGGGTCGGACAGCTCGGGCGGCAGTAGATGCCGGTCGACGTGACGCCAACGGTCACGACACCATCGAAGCGAGAGTCGCGGCTCTCGACCGCTTCCATCCAAGCGTCGCTGCCGTCGTACAGGGTGTCCATGGCGGCCAGTGTGCCCCATCCGACGACACATCACTAGCGGTTTTCGGACCCCCCAGTTTCACAACTTGGTGACGTTTCCTGCACCAGTTGCGTGAAACGTCACCAAGTTGTGGATCAGGTGGGTGGACGAGCCGCTCGATCTACGATCGGGGTCCTTCCCTCTCGAATCGACTCGACGAAACGAGCGCACGATGAGCGAAGCAATGCAACGATTGGCGAGGGTCCTCGGCGAGGCCCGAACGTCCGACGGAATCTTCAGCGCCACATGGGCCCGGGAACACGGGCTCCCTTCGTGGACGATCGACAGACTCGTCGACGACGGAGTTCTCGAACGGGTAGCCCCTGGTCATCTCCGAGCGACCAATCTGGCCTGGGACCTTCGAGCCCGACAGCGTCAGGCCCTCATCGTGACGGGGTCAGGCAGCGCACTGGCCGCTCGTTCAGCGCTCCACCAGTGGGGAATTCGGGACCGGCCGCAGCAAATCGAGGTGCTCGTGCCTCGTGGACAGCGGCACCGGCGGCCGGTGGTTCGCATCATCCAGAGCACCGACCTCACCGCTGTCGATCTGACAATACACAGGGGTCTTCAGACCTCGACGCCCATTCGCGCCCTGCTCGACGCTGCCCGCTTCCTCCCGCCCCTTGCGTTACAACAGGCGATCTCTGCGGCAATCAGCGCCAACCTCGTCGACATCGACCAGCTGAATCAGCGGTTCTTGGAGATCGCCAGGCGAGGGCGGCCAGGGGTGCGCAAGATGCGAGCCTGTCTCGCCACGTTCGGCGTCGACCCCGACGCGACGGTCTTCGAGAGGGACCTCGAACGCATCATCGCTCGGGGGAACTTCGTTCGACCGGTGCGCCAGCTTCCAGTCAAGACCGATGGCAAGACGTACTTCCTCGATCATGCCTGGCCAGAGCTGCGCAAGTGGTCAGAATGCGACTCGATGCTCGCCCACGGCTCGGCTGAGGATCTCCGAAAGGACCTCGAGCGCCAGAACCGCATCATCGCCGAAACCGGGTTCGAGCCGATGCGCTTCACCTACTTCGATGTGCACGAGCGACCCGAGTACGTGACTGAAATCTTGGGCCGACACATCCCGAAAGTGGTTCTTGGTGACGAATCGTTCACCTGCTGAAGAAAGTGTCACCAAGTTGCGGGAGGAAGGGGCGCCAGCGGGGATCAGTCGCGGAGGACGTCGACATCGTGGGGGTGGGACTCGCGCAAGCCGGCGCCGGTGATCTTGGTGAGGCGGGTACGGGTGCGGAGATCCTCGATGGATCCAGCACCAGCGTAGCCCATGCCGGAACGAAGGCCGCCGACGAGTTGACCGATGAGCTCAGCGAGCGGGCCGGCGTAGCGGACTCTGGCTTCGACGCCTTCGGCGACGTGCTTGGCTTCGGTCCTCTGCGCCGAGCCGTAGCGATCAGCGGCACGACCTCGCATGGCGCCGGCGGAGCCCATGCCTCGATAGGTCTTCCACATCGCACCGTCGACCAGTTCGAGATCACCTGGGGCTTCGTCGCAGCCGGCGAGGGCATTACCCAACATGACCGCGTCGGCGCCAGCAACGAAAGCCTTCACGATGTCACCAGAGCTGACCACGCCACCATCGGCGATCACGGGAATGCGCTCGCCCCGAGTGTTGCGGAGCTTGCTCGCTGCCTGAGCACACTCGAAGATCGCACTCATCTGCGGCATACCAGCACCGGCCACGATGCGCGTGGTGCAGATCGAGCCTGCGCCGACGCCCACCTTGATCACGTCGGAGCCAGCTTCGACCAGTGCATCCACGCCTTCACGAGTGACGACATTGCCGCCCACGACCGTGATGTCAGGCCAGCCCTTCTTGATCGTGCGAACAGCTTCGACCACTCCCCTGGTGTGTCCGTGTGCGGTGTCGATCACGATCATGTCAACGCCAGCAGCAGCGAGCGCTTCGGTGCGCTCGGCGGTGTCGGTGACACCAACAGCGGCACCCACACGAAGTCGACCCGCTTCGTCGAGGCTGGCGTTGGGCTTCTCGACTCGCTTCCGGATGTCCTTGACCGTGATGAGACCAGCGAGCTTGCCGTCATCGTCGACCAGCGGCAGCTTCTCGATGCGGTGCTTGTGGAGCACGGCAATGGCGTCGTCGAGTGTGGTGCCGACCGGAGCGGTGACCAGCGGATCACTCGTCATGAACTCGGTGACGAGCTTGTGATCGTCGGCGGAGGTGCAGAAGCGAACGTCGCGGTTGGTGAGGATCCCGACCATGCGGCCGTTGGGGTCACAGATCGGCACACCGCTGATCTTGTGGTGGGCCATGACGTCTTCGGCATCGGCCAGTGTGGCCGTGGGTGGAAGGCTCACAGGATGGTTGATCATGCCGGCCTGGGCCCGCTTGACCCGGTCGACTTCGCCCGCCTGATCTTCAGCCGACAAGTTGCGGTGCAGCACGCCAATGCCGCCCTCGCGGGCCAGCGAGATGCACAACGGCGCCTCGCTGACAGTGTCCATCGCAGCAGAGAGCAGCGGGGTGTTGAGCGTGACACCGTCGAGGCTGGTCATGGTCGAGACCTCGTGAGGCAAGACCTCGCTCCAACCGGGCACGACGAGAAGGTCGTCGAAGGTGAGCGATTCGAAGTGGCCGAAGAGTTCGGCATTCATTGCATGAGAACCACTCGGAGCTGGATTCGTTGAATTAGAACTGCTGGAGGGGGCATCCGTCATGGTGTTCCTGCTGTCTCGAGATCTGGAATGATCGAGGCAAGTGCCTCGACGTAGAGCGAGTGTTCTGCTGCATGGAGTCTGGCCTCAAACGAGGCGAGTGAGTCGCCGTCTTCGAAAGGAACCACCCGTTGGGCGATGACCGGGCCATCGTCGACGCCTTCATCTGGCACCCAGTGCACCATTGCCCCGGACTCGGTGATCTCGCCTGCTTCCCATGCAGCGAACGATCGCTCGATGGCGTGGAGGCCGGCATAGGCGCCGGGCAGAGCGGGGTGGATGTTGACGACCTGGAAGCGCTTGAGGAACCCATTGGACAGCAGACGCATCCAGCCGCCGAGCACCACGAGATCTGGCTTGGCATCACGAACGACATGGCTGAGGACACCGTCGTAGATGGCTCGGCTGCGGCCGTCGACGGGTACGTGAATAGCGTCGATACCGGCCAGGCGGGCCCGCTCGAGCCCGTAGGCATCAGCCTTGTTCGAGATCACGGCCACGACCTCGGCGTCGAGGCGGCCGCTCTCACCTTCAGCGCGGCCGCACGCGTCGAGAATCGCTTGGAGGTTGCTGCCCCCTCCTGAGATCATCACGACGAGGCGGGCGGTCATGTCAGGACAACACCTGGGGTGTCGGTGATGGATCCCACGACGAAGGTGTCTTCGGGAACCGCCGCCCGGAACGCTTCGACGTCAGCGGCGGCCACAACGGCCACGATCCCGACACCCATGTTCCAAATGCGGTGAGCCTCGTCGCTGTCGATGCCAGCGGCTTCTTGCAGCCAGGCGAACAGCGGCGGGGTCTCCCACGTCGAGGTGTCAACGGTTGCACCGAGATGGGGAGGAAGGCAGCGAGGAATGTTGTCCTGGAAGCCGCCACCGGTGAGGTGAGCTAGCGCCTTGACTGTTCCACCGGCCAACGCCGCCTCGAGCGGAGCGAGGTAGGAACGGTGGGGAGCCAGCAGGGCTTCGCCGAGCGGCACATCGGAGTCAGGAACTGGGCGGTCATAGCCGTACTCGGCGCCGACCTTGCGAGCGAGCGAATAGCCGTTGGTGTGCAAGCCGCTCGAAGCGAGACCGACGAGCACGTCACCCGCTTCGATGTTCGAACCCGGCAGCAGCTGCGACCGATCGACAGCGCCGACCATCGTGCCGGCGACATCAACGCCGTCCGGAGTGATGAGCCCCGGAACTTCAGCGGTTTCGCCGCCCAGCAGCACGCAGCCGTTGATCTTGCAGGCCGCCGCCATCGAACGAACCACGGCACCAACGATGTCGGGATCGAGGCGACCAGCACTGATGGTGTCGAGCATGAAGAGCGGACGAGCACCCTGGACCAGCACGTCGTTCACGCCGTGGTTCACGATGTCAGCGCCGATGCCGTCCCACATGCCGAGCTCGGCTGCCAGAACGGTCTTGGTGCCGCAGGTGTCAGTCGAGCTGACGAGTAATGGCTGCTCCATGCCGAGCCCGGCGAGGTCGTACACGCCACCGAAGCTGCCGACACCGGCGACGACAGCGTCGGTGTGGGTTTCCTTGACGGCTTCGGCGATCTGCTCGATGGCGCGGTCGCCGGCATCGAAGCTGACTCCCGCCGCTGCGTATGCGTCAGTCATGAACGAGCTCCTGAAGGTGTGCGGGAAGCGTGGCGCCAGCCAATGTCTGGCCTGGCGAAGAGACGGGGTTCGGCTGACGTGATCGCGTCGACGACTTCATACGCAGAGGCCAGCGCAGCATCGAGGTCGGCCCCGGTGCCGACGACGTTGAGCACGCGTCCACCTGACGACACGAGTTGCTCGCCGTCGAGGGCCGTTCCGGCCTGGATGATATGAGCGCCCGCGGCGACGTCGAGGTCGGGAATCGGGATGTTCTTGGTGGCCGAGGCCGGGTAACCCTCGGCGGCCACCACGACCGTGGCGGCCGAGCCGGTTGCGATGGCGAGGTCGATGTCACCGAGCGATTGGTCGGTGCAGGCGGTCAAGACATCGAGAATGTCGGCGCCCATCAATGGAAGCAGAACCTGCGCCTCTGGGTCGCCGAAGCGGCAGTTGTATTCGATGAGGCGGGGGCCGTCAGCGGTGAGCATCAGCCCGGCGTAGAGCATGCCGACGAAGGGGTTGGCTTCGGCCGCCATGCCGTCGAGCGTGGCCTGCAGAAACGTTGCCGTGTAGCCAGCGATGTCCTCAGCGCTGACTCCGGGCACCGGAGCAAAGGCGCCCATACCGCCGGTGTTGGGGCCGGTGTCTCCAGCGCCGACTCGCTTGTGGTCTTGCGCCGGCGGGAACGACTTGGCCACGAGACCGTCGCAGAACGCAATGAGCGAGAGCTCGGGGCCGGACAGGCGTTCCTCGAGCACGACACGAGCGCCAGCCTCGCCGAGCAATTCACCGCCGAGCAGCTCACCACTCAACATGGCGCGGATGGCGTCCTCGGTCTCGGCCCGGTCATCGGGGATGATCACACCCTTGCCAGCAGCCAGGCCGTCGGCCTTGACCACAACAGGCACGCCAACCTCGTCGAGCCACGCAATGGCCGGCTCGATCTCGGTGAAGCTGGCGACCTTGGGCCCGGGGATGCCGTGGCGCTCGGCGAAGTCACGAGTGAACGCCTTTGAACCTTCGAGCTGAGCGGCGCGAGCCGTCGGGCCAAAGGCCTTGATGTTGGCTACTGCGAGTGCGTCGACCAAGCCCGCAACCAGGGGCACCTCTGGACCGACCACCACGAGGTGGATGGTGTTGGCCTGGCAGTGGGCGACCACGGCAGCGTGATCGTCGACGTCGAGAACGACATTGTTGGCAGCGGTTCCCGGATTACCAGGTGCGACCTGGAGCTCGTCGAGCTGTGGAGAGGCGAGAATCGAGCGAGTCAGCGCATGTTCGCGCCCGCCAGAACCAATCAGCAGAACCCGCAGACCAGCCATCATCCGAGCACTCCGTCGAAGCGCTTTTTGGTGGTGGCCAAGCTGAGCTGGACGGGCACGGGATAGTCGCCGGTGAAACATGCGTTGCAGTAGCCCTCGGTTCGACCGAGCGCCTGCATCATGCGCTCGACAGACAAGAACCCGAGGCTGTCGGCACCAACGTGCTGGGCGATCTCGGGAACCCCGAGCTGATGAGCGATCAGTTCGTCGTAGGTGCCCATGTCGACACCGAAGAAGCAAGGATGGGCAATGGGCGGACAGGTGATGCGAACGTGCACCTCGGTGGCGCCCGCATCCCGAACCATGCGAACGAGCGGACCTGACGTGGTGCCTCGCACGATCGAGTCATCGATCACGATGACTCGCTTGCCTCGGATGTTCTCTTCGAGCATGTTGAACTTGAGTTTCACACCTTGACGACGAAGCTCGTCGGTCGGCTCGATGAACGTGCGCCCGATGTAGCGGTTCTTCACGAACCCCTCGTTGTACGTGATGCCAGATGCAGCGGCGTAGCCAATGGCTGCCGGCATCGAAGAGTCGGGCACGGGGATCACGACGTCGGCGTCGACGGGATGCTCGCGAGCGAGTTCTTCGCCCAGACGCTGACGGGCCTGGTGGACAGACAACCCGTCCCATACTGCGTCTGGCCGAGAGAAGTAGATGTGCTCGAACGTACAGCGAGCTTGCTTCTCCTTGGGCTTGACAGCCTGATGGGTACGGGCGAGCTGGCCTTGCAACACCACGATCTCGCCAGGTTCGATCTCGCGAATGTTGTCGCAGCCGAGGGTCTGCAGCGCGCCGGTCTCAGAAGCCACAGCGTGACCGCCGCTGGGCATGCGGCCCATCGACAGTGGACGGAAGCCCCACGGGTCACGGGCAGCGATGACCTTCGTGCCAGCGATGACCACGAGCGAGTAGGCGCCTTCCCACTGCGGCATGACGGCGGCAAGGCGCTCTTCCCAACTACTGCCTTCGGCAGCGGCCAGCATGAGCGCAATGACTTCAGAATCAGACGACGACTGGAGGCCAGCACCACGTGCCAAGAGCTTCTTGCGGAGTTGATCGGTGTTGACGAGGTTGCCGTTGTGGGCAACGCCGAGCGGGCCATGCATGGTTTCGACGACGTAGGGCTGCACGTTGCGCTCGGAGCTGGCGCCAGTCGTGCTGTATCGAGTGTGGCCAATCGCCATGCCACCGACGAGCGGGGCCATCGAGACCGGATCGAAGACCTGCGGCACCAAGCCCATGGCTTTGTGCACTCGCACCGCCCGGCCGTCGGCCACCGCGATGCCTGCGGCTTCCTGACCCCGGTGCTGCAAGGCATAGAGCCCGAAGAACGCAGCACGAGCGGCGTCATCACCCGGAACGGAGATGGCCATGACGCCACACTCCTCTTTCGGCATGTCGAGTTCGCCGATGGCGTCCACGTTCATCTCAGAACCTCGGTCATGTGGGAGTCCCGTTCATTTCAAGATGTCTTGGAGGTTGGCTTCGATGCGCTGTTGCGCTGGCTGCGAGGCCGGCTCGAAGGTCGTGCCTGTGAGGCGTTCGAACAGTTCGACATAGCGAGCCGAGGTGTCGAGCCAGACCTGCTCGCCCAGGTCGGGCACGTCGCCCTCGCCGGAATAGCCAGCAGCTTTGAGCGCAAGACGAACCGGCTCCTTGTCGTACCCGTCGGGGGCGTTGCCCTCGGCGAGTCGAGCGTCGAGCGTGGAAGCGTCCCAGTAGCGGGAGGAGTCGGGTGTGTGCATCTCATCGATGATCAGCAGCTGACCTTCGGGGCTCAGACCGAACTCGTACTTGGTGTCGGCCAGCACGAAGCCAGCGTCGGCGGCAATCGCTTGGCCGCGATCGAAGACCGCAAGAGCAATCGCTTGGATTTCTGCCCACAGCGCTGGCTCGACCAAGCCCTCGGCCACGATCGCCTCTGACGTGGTTGGCTCGTCGTGGAGCCCTGCGAGCGCCTTCGTGGTCGGCGTGATGATCGGCTTCGGCAATGGGCCGTGCGGGGTCAAGCCATCGGGGAACTCGTGGCCGTACATCAAGCGCTCGCCAGCGAGGTAGCGAGGCAGGACAGCGGTCGAGGTGCTTCCGGTCAGGCGAGCTCGGACAACGACTTCGATCGGAAGCGGCGAGGCATCGACGGCAATGAGTGCGTTGGCATCTGGCACCGACACCACATGACTGGGCACGAGATCGGCAACCTGTTCGAACCACCAGGCGGCGAGTTGGTTGAGCACTTGACCCTTGTGTGGCACCAGACCAATGATGCGATCGAACGCGCTCAGGCGGTCGGTCGTGATGAGGAGACGGCGATCGTTCGGAAGCGGCCAGGTCTCCCTGACCTTGCCCGCCACATGACCAGGAAGGTCAAGCACGACCGTAGACAACGTGTTGGCTGGTGCAGCTCGCAACGCAGTTCTCCCCGAGCCCGTCACCGAGCTTCTTCTGCCACTGGCGCAGTGTCGCCGTCCCAGTTCGAAGCGCCGCCCAAGGCGCCCGGATTCCACAGAAAGTCAAGTTAGCGGTTTGAATCCCCGCCCGCATCACATCGCGTGGCATGACCCATCTTGCGGCCGACCCGGACGTCCGCTTTTCCGTACAGGTGGACACGCCAAGTGCCGTCGGCAAGCAGGTCAGGGACCCGATCGACGTCGGCCCCGATCAAGTTGATCATCTCGCACGGTGAAGCCGTTGGGTCGCCTAGTGGCTGGCCAGTGATGGCGCGAATGTGCTGCTCGAACTGGTCGACTGAGCAGGCCAGCTCGGTCCAGTGCCCGGAGTTGTGCACCCGGGGTGCGTACTCGTTGGCCAGGATTGATCCGTCAGCCAAGACGAACAACTCGAGGCCGAGCACCCCGACGTAGTCGAGGGCGGTGATCACGGTCGAGGCATGGGCTCGGGCAAGCAGTGCGACCTCTTCTCCCATCCCAGAAGGGACCTCGGAGCGGACAAGAATTCCATCGGTGTGGGTGTTCCGAGCCGGCTCGAAGCAGCTCACATCGCCGTCGAGAGACCGAGCCACGATCACGCTGATCTCGGCCTCGAACGGCACGATCCCTTCGGCGATCAACTCGTCCGACCCGAGTTCTTCCAGCTGCTTCAGGGTCGCCGGGCCAGTGAGGCGCAACTGGCCCTTACCGTCATAACCGAACCGACGAGTCTTGATGATGGCCTCACCACCCAGCGCGTCGACCGCAGCGTTCACCGAAGCGAGGTCGCTGACGGCGTGGAACGGAGCCGTGGCAACGCCGACCGATTGCAGAAAGCGCTTCTCGTCGAGCCGATCCTGGGAGGTGGCAAGAGCCCGTTCATTGGGATGCAGCGCAACTCGCTCGCTCAGCCGGCGGGCCGCTTCGGCAGGGACGTTCTCGAACTCGTAGGTGACGACCGAGGCAGCAGCGGAGAGCTCGTCGAGCGCTGCGGAATCGTCGTACGCCGCCACGATCTGGCGGTCGCACACCTGTGCTGCGGGGCAGGGGGCAGCGGGGTCGAGCACAACGGTGCGGTAGCCGAGTCGAGCCGCCGCCATGGCGAGCATGCGAGCGAGTTGTCCGCCTCCGAGAATGCCGATCGTCGAACCTGTTGGGAGCGCAGCCACCGATCAGCCCTCGCTGCTCGGCGCCTCGGTAACCGCTGCGGTGCGAGCCGCCCGGTACTCGCCGAGAGCAGCGTTGACTGCTTCATCGTGGAGAGCGAGAACAGCGGCAGCCAAGAGGGCGGCGTTGGTGGCACCAGCCACGCCGATGGCAAGGGTGCCCACAGGGATTCCAGCCGGCATCTGCACGATCGACAGCAGACTGTCCTGTCCAGAGAGCGCCTTCGATTGCACTGGCACACCGAAGACCGGCAGCGTTGTCAGAGCGGCCACCATGCCAGGCAGGTGGGCGGCACCGCCGGCGCCCGCAATGATCACCTGCACGCCTTGGCCCTTGGCCGCCCGAGCGAATTCGACCATGCGGTCAGGGGTTCGGTGGGCCGACACGATGCGGTCGACGTGGCTGATGCCGAGCTGATCGAGGGTGGAAGCAGCGTGCTCCATGGTCGCCCAGTCGGACTGGCTTCCCATGATGATGGCAACACGAGCCGGTTGGGCTGAGGAGTCACTCACCGGCCGGAGGTTACTGCGCTGCTGAAGACCTCGGTGATGGCGTCTCGTTCGTCGGCGGCAAGTGGGTCGGCAACCAACACGTCGCAACACTCTTCGACCTGCCCCACCCTGCTGGCACCGATCAACGCCGAGCTGATGCGGTCGTCGGCCAGTACCCAGCTGAGCGCCAACTGGGCAACGCTCTGGCCTCGGTCCTGAGCGATCGCTCGCACCGAACGCAACGCGTCTTGGAGTTCAGGCGTGATCCGGCCAGTGCCGAGGAACACCGATTCGGTCGACGCTCGCGAGTCGTCAGGGATGGCATCGATGTACTTGTCAGTGAGCAATCCCTGGGCCAGAGGGCTGAACACGATGGCACCGAGGCCAGCATCGGCCCCGACGGGTAACGCCCCACTCCCGAACGCACGGTCGAGAGCGCTGTACGGGCATTGATGGATGACCGGTCGAGCGAAACCTTCCCGCTCGCACACCTCGAGCGCTGCGCTGAGCTGCTCGGCTGAGTAGTTGGACAGACCTACGTAACGGGCGTCGCCAACTCCGACGAGGTGATCGAGCGCCCCCATCGTCTCCTCGATCGGCACCGTGGGGTCGGGACGGTGGTGGTAGAAGATGTCGACATGGTCGAGGCCGAGGCGACGCAACGATGCAGCGCTCGAGTCGAGCACGTACTTGCGGCTGCCTCCGTCCTGATAGGGCCCGTCGAACATCTGGTAGCCAGCCTTGGTCGAGATCACCAGCTCGTCGCGATGGGTGCCGAAGTGTTGACGTAGGATCCGACCGACCCGCTCCTCAGCCGAGCCAGGCGGCGGTCCGTAGTTGTTGGCCAAGTCGAAATGCACGACGCCTCGATCGAAGGCGGATTGCATCATCGCTGTTGCATTGGCGTGGAGCGCCGTCTCGTCGCGACGTCCGCTGTCAGAGCCGGGTGCTCCGAAGTTGTGCCACATGCCGAGCGAGATGGCAGGCAGCGGCATACCGGCAGAGCCGCAGGCGCGAAACCACTGCTCAGAGCGAGCGGAGTAGCGGTCGGGGGCAGCAGTCCAGGCGTCGATCACGCTGCGAGGTTACGGCCGGACGCTCGCGGGAGGTGGCTCAGTCGCTCGCGGGAGGCGGACGGCAGGTGGCTCAGACGCTCGCGGGAGGCGAGGCCGTCACCGCACCGAGGTTGACGTAACCGTGGTGGCCGTCGGCGCCTGGCTCGTCCGCCCAGAGCGCACCGGCTGGTAGGTCGAGTGTCGGCACTGATGCTGCGTAGCCGGACTCACCCGAACCGGGCAGTAGCCACCGCTCGCCGCCGGTCAGTTGCCCCATGAGGCTGACCAGGATCGGGAACCACGGCCGCAAGATCGAACCGAGCGTTCGCCACGCCGAGCCGTTGGTCGAGGTGTGCATGCTCCCGGCAAGAACAATCGTGCATGCCCTGGGTGTGCGATCCATGACCTGCAGAAGGTTGGTTGCCATGAGCTCGTCCCGAGATTGTTCGAGCAGGTCGAGGTGCTGAAGCGGCACCTTCGAGCCAGGAGCGACCCACGGTCCATCCATCGCCACCGTTTCGATCGCATCACCACTACGTCGACGCTGTGACATCTCGTTGACGAGGTCGGCCATGGCCTGGCTCGAGCGGCCGTCTTGGAACTCGGCGCTTCGACTCCAGAACGAACCCACAGCACCGAGCTCGACTTCTTCGGTCATCGGCACTTCGAGGCCAAGGATCACTGACGTGCCGGAGGCAACCAGCTGATCGACCATGGCCGAAACAAGGGCAGGAAACTCGTTAGTACCGTGTGGTTCGCCGATCAAGATGACGCGGCGACGCATCAGCAACGGTTCGAGATCGGCGAGCACGTCGTCCATCGACATCGCACTATCTTCCCACATCGGGCGTCGTGAAAGATGCGTCGAGAGGCGAGATCAGTCCGGAGTCACCGGCGACGGCGAAAAGCAACTCGGCCACCCATCCTTTTGTCGAACTGGTCTACGGCCATCTCTGGTGTTATCGGCCACCCTTGGAAACGATTGAGTCGAGCCTGGGCGACTACCGTTTGTCGATGCCACCGCTGCCCATCATCATCGACACCGACCCCGGTCAAGACGACGCCGTGGCCATCCTTGCCGCACTCGGTTCACCAGCACTCGATGTGATTGCTGTCACCACGGTGGGTGGCAACGTGCCGCTGGATCTCACGACGAAGAATGCGCTCATCCTTCTCGAGGTCGCCGAACGAACAGACGTGCCCGTGTACGCCGGCCATGCCGGACCCGCCGATCGCCCGCTGGTCACCGCAGAATACGTGCACGGCAAGAGTGGCCTCGACGGTGCCAACCGTCCAGACCCCACCACGGCGGTGCAAGAGCAGCACGCCGTCGACTTCTTGATCGAGACACTCGACGCTCTTGACCCGGCGGGCCCCGGCATCACGTTGTGCCCCCTCGGCCCGCTGACCAACATCGGCGATCTCGTGACTCGCCGGCCCGACCTCAACGATCGCATCAAGGAGATCGTTCTGATGGGCGGCGGCCATTTCGAGGGCGGCAACATCACCCCGGCCGCCGAGTTCAACATCTACGTCGACCCGACTGCGGCCGCAGCAGTGTTCGCCAGCGGGGTTCGCCTGGTGATGATGCCCCTCGACGTGACCCACAAGGCCATCACCTCGCCGGAGCGCATCGCCGCCTTCGCCGACCTCGGCTCGGCCTCCGGGGCCGTGACCGCCGGAATGCTCGGATTCTTCGAGCGCTTCGACATCGAGCGCTACGGCCGGAAGGGTGGACCGCTGCACGACCCCACCGTGATCGCCTACCTGATCGAGCCCGAGATCTTCTCAGGTCGTGAGTGCAACGTCGAGATCGAAGTGACCTCAGAGCTCACGATGGGAGCCACGGTCGTTGATTGGTGGCAGGGCACTGGCCGACCGCACAACTGTCTGGTGATCCGCGACCTCGACCACGAACGCTTCTTCGCACTTCTCGTCGGGTGCATCGCCAACTTGCCGTAGCGCCCGTTTCTCGTGACGAAAATTCCCACCCGGGTGGGAATTTTCGTCACAGGCTTTGGGGTCAGCTGGCTGCGGCTGCTTTGACGCCGGCTTGGAAGAGCGGCAGGCAGAGGCCGCTGGGGTTGCGACCTCGCAGCGGGTCCTGGCGCATCAGCACGTGGTTCTCCGGGTGCGGCATGAGGCCGAGGATGCGACCGGTGGGGTCGCAGACACCGGCGACGTCGCCAAGCGAGCCATTCGGGTTCGCCGGATAGCCGGCATCACCTGCGTCGTCACCGACGTAGCGGAACGCAATCTGATCTTTGATCGCGTTGAGGTCCTCAGCGACATAGCGGCCCTCGCCGTGAGCGACGGGGCAACGGATCCGGCCGGGCAGATCGGCGGTCCAGACGCTGGCTTCGGTCGGCTCGAGCTCGACCCAACGACACTCGAACCGGCCCGAGTTGTTGTTCGTCAGCACGCCTGCTTGCCCGTTTCCCGGCAAGAGCCCGGCCCGCACCAGTGCCTGGAAACCGTTGCAGACACCAAACATCGGCATGCCGGCATCAGCGGCTTCCTTCAGCTGATCGCCGAACCAACCGGCGAGATCTTGACCGAACAGACGGCCGGCTCCGAGGGCATCGCCGTAAGAGAAACCACCGGGAATCGCCAGCAACTGATAGTCGGTTAGCTGCCGTTCGCCAGAACGCAATGCTGCCAGCGGCACGCGCTCGGCCTCGGCTCCGGCGAGCTCGAACGCTCGAGCCAAATCGCCATCGCGATTCGTGCCGAGCGCTACGGGAATGAGGACCTTCGGTTGGTTGCTCATGCCGACACCTCGTCATTGCTCGCTGGGTCATTGCTCGCTGGGTCACTGCTCGCTGGGTCACTGCTCGCTGGGTCACTGCTCGCTGGGTCACTGTTGCCCGGGGTGACCCCGTCGCGCCACGCCAAGCCGATCCGTTCGAGATCGACTTCGATGTCGCCGAGCACCACGATCGGCTCGGCCAAGACCACACCGACTTTGGATGCGCCCGGAATCGCAGCGACGAACGCCCCTTCGTTCTCGGGATCGACCTCGACCAGGTAGCGGCCGGGCCCTTCGCCGAACAGCGCTTCAGGCGAGGTCTCGACGTCGAGCGCCAGACCCAAACGACCGGCGAACGCCCACTCAGCGGCAGCAACGGCAAGGCCACCTTCGCTCAGGTCGTGAGCGCTTCGCACCAGACCAGCGGCGATTGCCCCGGCCATGGCATGGTGGCGACTGACCGAGTCGGGGTCGATGGCTGGCATCGCTCCCCCATGGTCCGCGCCGAGTACGTCGTCGAGATGCGAGCCGCCGAGTGCGCCGTCGACAGGGCCAACAAGCCAGACGTCGTCAGCCGCTTCGACCACTCCAGTCAGCGGTACGTGGTCGAGGTCTCGCACGATGCCCATTGCGGTGATGACGAGAGTTGGCGTCACCGGGTCGGGGGTTCCGTCGGGACGAACGAACACGTTGTAGAGCGAGTCCTTGCCACTGACGAACGGAGCGTTGAACGCAATCGCAGCGTCGTGGCAACCCCGGCACGCGGCGACCAACCCGCCGAGGGTTTCTGGGTCGGTGGGATTGCCCCAGGCGAAGTTGTCGAGCAGCGAGAGCTCGTTCGGGTCGGCACCGGCGATGACGGCGTTACGCACGGCTTCGTCGATGACCTGCCATGCCATGGCTTCGGGGTCGATACGGCCATAGAGCGCATTCACGCCGATGCCCAACGCAATCCCTCGCTCGCCCGAGGTTCCTGGCGGAATCAGGACGGTGCCGTCGGCTGCACCATCGCCGGCTGCACCGCCGTACGGCCGAACCAGCGTGCCACCGAGCACCTCGTGGTCGAAGGTGCGAACGATCGATTCGTTCGACCGAATCGATGGATGCGAAAGCAACGACAACAACGTGTGCACCTCGTCGAGTGCGACGGGCTGACGTGCCGGGCGATCGCGGTCGACGGCGATCGCTGTCATCTTGCGCTGCGGGCGGCCATCGTGGAGGAACTCGCAGTCGAGGTCGATCACTGTCTCTTCGCCGTCTCGCACGATGATGCGGCCCTCGCCAGTGAAGGTGCCGATGACGGCAGCTCCGACTGACCAACGAGCAGCGAGTTCGAGCAACGGTGCCGGATCGTTGGTGGCGACCACCATGCGCTCCTGGGCTTCGCTCAGCCAGACTTCCCATGGGGCGAGTCCGGGGTACTTGCGAGGAACCAGCTGCAGGTCGACATCGGCGCCGAGCTCTTCGGCCATTTCGCCGACCGCTGAGGACAAGCCGCCAGCGCCGCAGTCGGTGATGGCGGTGTAGAGGCCAGCGTCTCGAGCGGCAACGATCACGTCGATCAGTCCCTTTTCGACAATCGGGTCACCGATCTGCACCGACGAGCCAGCGACGTCTGCGGTCTCGACACCCATGGTCTGGGAGGAGAACGTGGCGCCACCAACGCCGTCGCGGCCAACGGCCCCACCGAACACCACGATCGAGTCGCCGGGTTGGGCAGCGGTGGGGTTCGAACCCGCAGGAAGGAGGCCGAGACAGCCAGCGAACACCAGCGGCGTCGTGGTGTAGGACCGATCATGGACCACAGCGCCAGCGACGTTCGGCACGCCGATCTTGTTGCCGTAGTCGCCGATACCGGCGATCACGCCGTCTCGGATGCGGCGAGGGTGCAGCACACCATCGGGCACATCAGACAGGGCGGTGTCTTCTGGGCCGAAGCACAAGATGTCGGTCACGGCGACGGGCTTGGCCGAGACGCCGAGGATGTCGCGAACCACTCCGCCGACACCGGTGTTGGAACCACCGAACGGCTCGAGTGCCGACGGGTGGTTGTGGGTCTCGGCCTTGATGGCGACTTCCCAACCGTCCTCGAAGTCGAGAATGCCGGCGTTGTCGACGAAGGCGCTGCGAACCCACGGGGCATCAATCGTGTCGGTCGCGGCCCGCAGGTAGGTCTTCATCAGACTGTTGATGACGGCCGGCTCGCCGCCGGTCGAGGCAGCCTCGAGCGTGATCTCGGCTTGGAAGGTCTTGTGGGCGCAATGTTCGCTCCACGTTTGAGCGAGCATCTCGAGCTCAGCATCGGTGGGTGGGCGGCCCCGCTCGGCGAAGTGCGCCTGGATGACCAGCATCTCTTCGGGATCGAGCCCGAGGCGACGACCGGAGTTGACCCCGGCCAGGCCAGGAACATCGAGCCCGTCGAGTGAGATGGTCGTGGTGGACGGGGCTTCGGCCAGCTGGTCGAGGAACGCGGCCGGAAGCGACCCGATGCCAAACCGTTCGATCACGTCGTTGTGTAACACCCGAGTCGCCAGCGCTTCGGTGGCTGCTGCGTCGAGGTTTCCGTCGATGAGATAGCGGTGGCCCGTGGTTGCTGCATCGAGCACGACACCAATGGCAGCAGCACTGCGCACCAGCTCGGCACCTTCGCGATCGGTGACGCCAGGGCGCAGCCCCGTTTCGATCACAAGACCCTCGAGAGCGTGGTCAGCGGCGAACTTCCACCACTGGCCGACGGGGTCGATCAGCAACTGGTCGGCCACTGCGGCAACCTGTTCTTTGCTCAGGGCACCAGCGAGATGCACGATGCGGAACGACTCGATGCTTCGCACATCGAGACCGAACATCTCCGCCCGGTCACGAGCCGCAGCATCGACATGGCCTGGCCCAACAACGATCACCCGAGTTTCCACGCGGGGAATGATGACCGCGCCGGGCACCGTCCGTACTGACACCATTGGCTTTCAACAAAAAGTTGCAAGCCAATGGGTCACGTCCAGCCGTGGCGTGGCTCACTACGGTTGCCACTCGTGGCCCAACCTTCTGTTCCGCCGAGCTTCATCTTCGGTGTCGACCTCGACGGCGTGTGCGCCGACTACACCACCGGCTTCCGACAGATCGTGGCCGAAGAACTAGGCGTCGACGTCGAGACACTGCCGCTCGAACGCTCGTGGGACTTTCGGGAATGGGGTCTCGACGAGGCCGACTTCGAACGACTGCATCATCTCGCAGTCACCGAGCGGCGCTTGTTTCGCGACCTGCCAGCCTTTGACGGCTGCGCCGACGCATTGTGGCGGTTGTCCGATGCGGGCATCTGGATTCGCATCATCACCCATCGCCTCTATGTCAACTGGGGTCACGCCACGGCTGTCAGCGACACCGTTTCGTGGCTCGACACCTTCGGCATCCCGTATCGGGACATCTGCTTCCTCGGGAAAAAGCCCCAGGTCGAAGCAGACGTCTACATCGATGACGCATCGCACAACGTCAAGGCGCTGCGAGCCACTGGCAACCCGGTCATCGTGTTCGACCAGCCCTACAACCAGGACATGGCGGGGCCTCGCGCCTCGACATGGGCCGAGGTCGAAGACATGGTGGTCGAGCTGGCGTCACAGCAAAACGCTGTGCAGCCGCAGCTTCCCGGCTTTGATGCCGGTGCCGACCGCTTGATTCGCCGCCGCAGCTGACCCGAGAGCCCGAGGCTCGAAGACCACAAAAGGGAAAACGGCGAACGAACGCTCAGTTCGAGCTAGTGGGTGAGTTCACGTGATGCGCCTTCGCGCAGCGTTGTGAGGGTCTCCTGCCACCAGCTGGTCTCGACCGTGCTCTTGCCCGGCGTGTTTGCCAGAAGCTGGTCGATCGTCTCGGTGGAGACGGCGTCGCCCTCTGCTGCGAGGCGGAGGTCGAGGAGGTGGTCGATGATTCGGCCACGGTCGATGATCTGACCGTGTTCGGCGGACTGGAGTTCTGTAATGAGGTTCAGAAGCACAGAGGACATAGTCACACAGTTTTGACCCCAGGGATACATCATCCCTCAGAGTCGATCCGCCTGCCGACCGGTCGGACGGCCCAGTGCGTCGTTTCGAAAATGCTGGACGCTGGACGTCACTCGAACAACACCGAGAGGCTTCTGAGGAATCGTGTCGTGCGAACCCACACTTGGTTGCTGGGCCGATCTACTCTGTCTCGCTTGTCCGCATCACTGAAACTTCGCCGCAACACCGCTGCACCAACTGCTGCGTACTCCCTGGTCAGAGCTTCCGTTCGGCGAGTACTCGTCTTGGTGGCCACGCTTGCGTTGCTTGCTGCGTCCGCCACACCCGCCGCAGGGCAAGACGACAACGCCATCGATGTGGCCTTCGAAGAGCGAGACGGCGTCTCGGCATCGATGATCGAATTCGACGGCATCGCCAACAGTGCGAATGCTCGTTGGCTCGTCGATCTCTACAGCCGGGTTTTCGCCCGCCAGGCCGATGTAGGTGGTCTCGATCACTGGTTGGCACGCATCGCAGCAGGAGGCGAACCCGCACGAGCGTCGATCGCTCGTTCGTTCCTCAACAGCACAGAAGGGGCACAGAACGAAGCCAACCTGGCCTACAACGAGCTCCTACGTCGAGAGCCCGAGCCCGAGGGGCTTGCGTTCTGGACCGACTTCCTCCGCACTGGATCGGTCAACACGCTGCGCTTCCAGCACCTGGCGAGCGACGAGTACTTCGCGAAGAACGGTGGCACCAACAGCAGCTATGTCGAGCAGCTGTACTTCGATCTCCTCGGGCGCGACATCGACAACGAAGGCTTCGAGTTCTTCGTCAACCTGCTCGACACCGGCACGCCTCGCTGGTGGGTCTCTCGCAGCATCTACGAGAGCCCGGAATCGCTCGGCAATCGCGTCACCGCATACCACCAGGCCATCCTCGATCGGAAGCCCACCAGTGCAGAGATCGCCGACGGCGTCGCCCTGATCCTGGCCGAGGACGAACGAGCCGTGCAGACCGAATTGCTCGCCTCAGACGAGGCCTTCGACGTGTTCCTGCTCGCTGCCCTGGACTCGTGAGTCACCACTCATGACCGGACTGGCCACCTTGCTTGCCCTCACCCTTGCCGCCACGTTGGCGGTCGCTGCGGTCGCCAAGCTCCGCGACCCTTCTCGCACTGCTGGTGATTTCGCCGCCCTCGGTCTACCGATGCCGACGCTCCTCGCTCGGCTGGTACCGGCCATCGAAGTCGCCGTTGCTGTTGCGTTGCTCGTCGTTCCGGGATGGGGTGCAGTCGCCGCGTTCGGCCTGTTCGTGTTGTTCACTGCGTTGCTGATCAGCCTCGTGCGATCAGGCCAACCCATTGCCTGCAGCTGCTTCGGTGCGGTCTCCGACGAACCGGTGTCGTGGGTCGAGGTCGCACGCAACGGCGTGCTGCTCGTTGCTGCCGCGGTGGTCACCCCATTCGACGAGCTCGTCGTTCCCGGCTTCGCTGCGGTGGTCGCGTACTCAGCGGCTGCGGTCATCGGCATGGTCGTCGTCCAGCTGGTCGCCTTCAAACGTGACGTCGGCGCCGTGTGGTCGACCCACCTGAGCGGCGAGGCGCCAGCATGACGAGCGACCGGCGCCGAGCGGAAGGCCGCAGCTGATGGACGGCACGATTTGGATCGTCTCCTACGTATTGTTGTGGGTTGCTGTTGTGGTGCTCGGGCTCACCGTCATTGCGCTGTTGCGCCAGATCGGCGTGTTGCACACCAGGGTCGCCCCCATGGGCGTGCACTTCGCTGGTGAAGGGCCAGATCGCGACACCTTGGCGCCCGACACCGAGGCGTACGACTACACCACATCTCGGTACACCCTCGTTGCGTTCACCTCGCCGACGTGCGAGCTCTGCGCCACGCTGGTTCCCCAGCTCCGCCACATGGCCACCACCTACGGCGAGCTCGATCTACGCACGGTCTCGTCCGAGACCCACGAGCCCACGTTCAACGCATTCCACGTGCGTTCCACTCCCTACCTCGTTGCTGTCGACAGCACCGGCATCGTCAAGAGCCGGGGTGTTGCCAACACACTCGATCAAGTCGAAGAGATGCTCGCTGAGTTCCTCGACGAAACGCCCTCCCCACACTCGGAGATCAACGAATGACTGCACACTCAAGCGACGGCGTCTCTCGCGGCCGTCGCGTCGACAACGGCATCGAACGCATCAGTCGATGGACCGCGGCCCGCCTCACCCGTCGCTCGTTCTTCCACCGGGCCGGCCAAGTGGCGATGATGGTTGCCGCCGGGCCCGTGGTCTCCAACATCTTGATTCGCCAAGCCGACGCCCGAGTGTGCGGCCAGTCCGGCGTCACCCCGAAGTGCTCCACCTTCGACTGCAACGGCGCCGACGACGTCTGGGGTTGGTGCTGGTACGCCAATGACGGCTGCTGCTCGAACAACAGCTTGAAGAAGATCTGCGACTGCTGCACTGTCAACTATCCGAACGTGCACGGCTACTGCCCCAGCGGCACCAACGTTCGCTGCATCGTGGAGAGCTGCGGACAAGACCCTCGAGTCCTCAACGTCGAGTTGGCCCCCATCGCATGGACCGTCGACACCGGCTACCACCACGCCGCCATCTTGGCCGGACACGTAGCGGCCAGCACCGTTGTCGTGGCCCCCGCCGACGACGACTGGGCCATCTTGATCGCTGCACCGCTCGCCGGCGTGCTCGGCGCTCCCCTGTTGCCGCTGGCCGCCGGCGGTCTCACTGCTGCTGATACCGACGTGCTCACCCGCCTCGGAGCGACGCGGGTGATGACGGTTGGCGCCCTGGGCGCTGCTGCTGGATCACTGAGCGCGTTCGACATCCGGGAAGTTTCCGCTGCCACCGACCCATCGGATCTCAGCATCGACGTCGCTGGGTACATCCGCCAGATCAACGATGTGAACCGCACCGTCACTGTGGCGACCACCGGCTTGTCAGCCGAAGCCGCTCCGCTCGCCGCCAACATCGCAGCGCTCAACGGGTTCCCCCTCGCTGTTGGCAGCGCCGCCACCGCAGCGATCGGGATGCCAACGATTTACATCGGTCCCGAGCCGACCGACGCTGGCGTCCCACAGGAGCGCACGGCCTCCACAAACCTGCAAGACCTCTCGATCGAGTTGGCCGACCTCTCCTCGGCCGCCCCGTTCGTTCCCGCCGACCGAGTCACCATTGCCCCCATCGGCACGCCAGACATCGTCGGTCTCCTGAACCTGCGCACACCACTGGTGCTCCATCCGTTGAACGCGTTGGGCCCCGTGGCCAAGTGGTTCGAGACCCACAGCCTGCGGTACGGCTTGCTGTCTGGCGTCTACTTCACCACCGGCCCCGGCGAGCTCACCACCGCCGAGTACTGGAAGATGCAGGGCATGGTCAACGGCTTCCGAGTCGATCAATTGCAGGGTGTGTCCGGCCAGGGCCTTCCTGTCAGCCGTCAGCCGTTCGCTGAGCGCCCGATCGGTATGGCCAGGGTCGACGGCTCGCTTCCGTTCGGCAGCGAAGGTGCTCCCGGCTATTGGACTTCGGCTGGCCAGACCTTCCGCTCGTGACATCCGAGCTCATCTTGTTGTCCGGCATTGCGTGCCTGGCAGCAGTGCACACTCTGTGGTCGCCTTGAGGCCTTTCGGTCGCTGAGACCGTCGTGCCCTCGGTTCGAGGGCGCATGCGCATCATCGTGGCTGCGTTGCTCGTTGCCTCGGGAACAGCAAGCGCTGTACTCGTTGGTTCGATTGCCGGCGTCGCCCTGCAATGGACCCCGAGGGCAGATCTGCGACTGCTTCTGGTGCTCGCAATGGCCGCCGTGCTGGCTGATGTGGCGCGGGTGCGCTTCGGACGCCCGAGCCCGCTGTCGGTTAACAAGCAAGTGCCCGTCGAGTGGGGTCGATTGTTCGATCCGAGGGTCGTCGCTGTGCTGTACGGCGCCCGTCTCGGCGTTGGCCCACTGACCATGCTCTCGACCTGGTTGTGGTGGGCGGCAACCATCGGCGCCGCGCTCACCAGCGTGCTCGCCAGCGTCGTCACCGCTCTGGTGTTCGGCCTGGTCCGCCTCTCGGTCACGGTCGCTGCATCGCACCGAGCCGATCGAGCCGGCCACGCCACCTGGTTCGGTCGCCTCCGCACCCGCACCACCAGAGCGTGGCTCTCTGTCGATGGCTTCGCTGTCGTTCTCGTCGTTGTTGCGTTGGTCGCCACCGCTTGCACCGCAGACAGTTCTGTCGAGGCCGGGCCGGCCACGGTCACCACGGCGAACACCGAATCCGAGGAGCAACCTGTGAATGACGACAACGCCGAGCCAGAATCCGAATCCGAATCCGAGAACAACACAGAAGGCGACACAGCGGCCGCCTCGACACCGACCAGCGAACTCCTCACCGAGTCGAGCCTGGCCGCCACATCCCTGCCGCTGGTCACGTCGCCAGACGACATCGAGCCCCGCCCTCCGGTCGGTCCCGCTGCGCTCGCCGCCGTACTGCTGTCCGACATCGATGGTTTTGATCCTGTCACCGCAGCCGCCGGGGACCGCGAGCTCAGCATCAACGATGCCGCTGTCCTCCAGCCCGATCCCACCGAGGAGCTTCCACTTCTCGAGACACGCGGCTACCAGGGCGGCTGGACCCGGGCGTTCCTCAACGCCGACAACGATGTACTCGTCACCACCGTGTACGACTTCGTCAGCGCCCTCGAAGCCGAGTTCTACCTCGAGGACGGCACCATCACCTTGATCGGTGACGGCGGCACGATCTACGAAGTCGAGTCGATCCCTGGGGCTCGAGGGTTCCGCCAGGACGTCACTGGCGAGGACGGCCCGCTCGTGGTGTACGGCATCACCTTCACTCGTAGCAACCAGTGGTTCCTCGTGACCATCGTCGGCGACGAAGCCACGGCGACGCCCGAACGTCTGCTGCCGATCGCTGCTGCGCAATACGACGCCGCCAACTGAACTGCTATCAAGACAGGGTGCCAAACCTCATCAACGCCTCGTCTCTCCGATGACCGAACAAGACCATGAGTTCGGCTTCCGCACCCGGGCGCTCCACGCCGGCGGCCAGCCCGACAGCGCCACAGGCGCCAGAGCAGTGCCGATCTACCAGAGCACCAGCTTCGTCTTCGAAGACACCCAGGATGCAGCCGACCTCTTCGCCCTGCAGAAGTACGGCACGATCTACAGCCGCATGTCGAACCCGACCACGTCGGCGTTCGAGGAGCGCATCGCCAGCTTGGAAGGCGCTATTGGTTCGGTCGCGACCTCGAGCGGTCAGGCCGCTGAGTTCCTGACCCTCACGACGCTCGCTGGAGCCGGCGATCACTTCGTCGCCGCAGCCAGCATCTACGGCGGGACGTATGCGCTGTTCGCTTCGACGTTGGCCAGGCTCGGCATCGAGACGACCTTTGTCGACAACGCCGACCCGGCCGCGTTCGCCGCCGCCATCAGGCCAGAGACCAAAAGCGTCTACACCGAGATCATTGGCAACCCATCTGGCGCCGTAGCCGATCTCGAGGCCCTCGCCGACGTGGCCCACAGCCACGACCTCCCGCTGGTGGTCGATGCCACCTTCGCCACGCCCTACTTGTGTCGGCCCATGGAATTCGGGGCCGACATCGTCTTGCACTCCGCCACCAAGTTCATCGGCGGTCACGGCACCAGCATTGCTGGTGTGATCAGCGAGTCGGGTCGTTTCGACTGGGCGTCTGGACGTTTCCCTCGAATGACCGAACCGGTCGCCAGCTACAACGGCATCGAATGGGTCGGCAACTTCGGCGAGTACGCCTTCTGCACGGCGTTGCGATCCGAGTCACTTCGCGACATCGGAGCATCGCTGTCGCCGTTCAATTCGTTCCTGATGCTGCAGGGGCTCGAGACCCTGCCCATGCGCATGGATGCTCACGTGGCCAATGCCAAAGCAGTTGCGGCTTGGCTCGACGCCGACCCCCGCGTGGCCTGGGTCGCTCACGCCGACCTCCCGGGCTCGCCCTACCGAGACCTGGCAGCGAAGTACTTACCGCTCGGGGCTGGCGCCATCTTCACCTTCGGCGTGAAAGGTGGGCGCACCGCTGGCCAGTCGTTCATCGAGAACCTCCAACTGGTCAGCCATCTGGCCAATGTCGGCGATGCTCGCACGCTCGTCATCCACCCGGCCAGCACGACCCACCAACAACTGAGCGATGAGCAGCTCGAAGCAGCCGGTGTCGGGCCAGACATGATCCGTCTGTCGGTTGGTCTCGAAGATCTCGACGACATTCTGTGGGATCTCGACCGAGGCCTCGACGCCGCAACCAAAGGAGTTTGATCCGTGCCAAATCACATCGTGTCTGATGAAACCGAGCGCCCGGAACCGACGTGGACCGCCCCCGGAGCCATCCAGCGCAAAGCCATCCTCGACCGAACCAAGAGCATTGCCATCGTGGGCGCCTCGTCGAATCCTTCACGAGCGAGCAACTTCGTGCTGACCTACCTCGGCTCGTCGCTGTGCGACTACGACCTCTATCCGGTCAACCCCCGAGAGACCGAGATTCTCGGACACACCTGCTACCCGTCGCTGGCGGACCTTCCCGTGGTGCCGGACATGGTCGACGTGTTTCGCAAAGCCGACGACTGCCCCGGCATTGCTGGAGAAGCAGTAGCGATTGGAGTGGAAACGCTGTGGTTGCAGCTCGGTGTCGTCAGCGAGGAAGCGGCCCAGATCGCCGTCGGGGCCGGGCTCGATGTGGTGATGGATCGCTGCACCAAGATCGAACACGCTCGATTTGCCGGCGGCTTGCATCTCGCTGGCTTCAACACTGGCGTCATCTCCAGCCGCCGCGCCTGACCAATGACAACACGAGAGATGAACAATGTCTGCTAGCAAAGATGTCCAGATCGAACGCACCTTCGACGCTCCGATCGACCTGATCTGGTCCATGTGGACCGAGGCCGAACACTTCGCGAACTGGTACGGGCCCATGGGCGCCACGATCCCGAAGGCCGAGATGGACGTACGCGTCGGCGGCCTCCGCCACATCGGCATGCAGATGGAAACACCCAACGGCCCGATGGAGATGTTCTTCGTTGGCGAATACCGAGAGATCGACCCGAAGACTCGCCTGGTCTACACCGAGAGCATGGGCGACGCCGACGGCAACGCCATGACCGCTGAGCAGATGGGTATGCCTGCTGGCATGTCGATGGAGACCTCGGTCGTTGTACAACTCGAAGACCTCGGAGCCCAGACCAAGATGGTCATGACTCACGTTGGTGTCCCCGCCGAATCCCCGGGGGGCCAGGGTTGGAACATGGCCATCGACAAGCTCGAAGCTCGCATCGCCGACATCGGTGGCGTTTGACCCGTCACCAGTTGGGGCTCTGGAGGTGACGGGTGCCGATCAGCGGGGAATCCGATTGACTGTCGGGATGAATCGACGTGCCTCCTCGCTGCGACTCCTGTCGGGCCTCATGGTCTCAGGTTTGCTTCTTGCCGCCTGTGGCGACGAGGCCAATGACAGAGAAGCATTTGTCCGAGCGATGGAACGTCAGGGCGAGTTGACCCCAGAGCAGGCGGAATGCATGGCAGTCGAAGTCTTCGACAACGGCGGCCTCACCGAGTCTCAGATCAACGAGGGCGCCGATGCCGACGAGACCTTCGCTGGTGCCAGTCAGTTCCGCACGGTGTTCGACGCCGCTCTCATCACCTGCAGCTGACCCTCAGCCGCCTCGACGTGAGAGAATCAGCCGATGGCTACTGCTGATGACATGAACGAGTTCTTCGCTCCGTTGGCCCCTGGCCTGCACGGGGTCGTCTTCGACGTCGTCACTGCCGAGCGAGTGGAAGGTCACATCGACGTCAGCACTCCCCTGATCGCCGGCACCGGCTTCCTCTTCGCTCCCGCCGTGATCTCACTTGCCGACACACTCTGCGCCGCCGGTTGCGGCGAGAACATCCCCCAGGGCGCCAGCTTCACCACCATCGAGCTCAAGTCGAACTTTCTCGCCAGCGCTCAGCTGGGGCAGCGGGTGCTCGGTGTTGCCACACCGATCCACCTCGGCCGTCAGACACACGTGTGGGACGTCACCGTCACCAATCGCGAGACCGAGCGCACGATGGCGCTCTTCCGTTGCACACAGATGATCCTGCCTCCTCGCTGAACCCCTCACGTTCGACACGCATGGGCCGATAGGCCCAGGTGAGTGAAGGACCCACCAATTCCGCACAAGAGCAGGCGGCACTCGCCGTGCTCGACGCTGGCCTGGCTCGTCTCGGCGCCAAAGAACGTGAACGCCAGGCGAGAGGCCAGATGTGGCTGAGCCACCACTGGCCTGATCACTACGCCGAACGCTGCGTCAAGATCGGCTCCCGCCACGTCTGCCGCCGTTGTGCTGCGCTGTATCCCCTCGGCCTCCTCGTCGCGATCCTGTCATTCCGTGGTCTGACGCCCTGGCCCACCTCGATCGATCCACTCCCGATCTGGCTGCTCTCGATTCCGGCAACTCTCGCCTACTGCGCCGAGGCGGTTGGCCTGATCCGCTACAACCCGAAGATCCAGGTCGGCACCACACTCATCGCCGCGGTTGCCTTCGGACACGCGCTCTCCTACGAGTTCGCCGAGCGATGGAGCACCGAGTTCTGGGGTCCGATCTGCATCTTCGGCGGCATCTGGTTCGTCTTCACCGCCATCGGCATGCAGCGCAAGAAGTTCGCTCGCTGAGGCATCGCTGGTGATCACCACCAGCAAGCTCGGCAACACGAGCAGGGTGGCAACCAGCGCCATCACGATCATGAGTGCCGTCAACAGGCCGTAGGCAGCGAAGAGCGGCATCGGCGCCAACGCCAGGATTCCGAAGCCCACCGCCGAACTGAAGGCCGAGGCCACGAGGGCGATTCCCGTGCCCTCCCCCGCCACTCGGACAGCTTCTGAACGCAGCCCTCTCCGAGCAAGTTCCTCTCGATAACGAGCGATGAAGTGGATGGCAAAATCGATGCCGATGCCGACCGATACTGCAGCGATCGTTGCGGTGACGAGGTTGATCCGGTAACCAGCGATCTCCATGAAGGCGTACAGCCAGGCAATCACCATCACGATCGGGACGATGCTGGCCAGGCCGTAGCGGATCGATCGAAGAAAGACCGACGCAACGGTGAGGCAGAGAAACAAAGCAATCGGTAAGGAGGTCTGCAGTGCGTTGTTCGTTGCGTCGAGCGATGCCTCACGAATGAAAGGGCTCCCCGTGACCTGCACGAACGAACCGTCGAGATCGTCGCTGATCGCCGCTGCGACGGGTTCGAGGACTTCCCGAGCGGCGACCACTGACGCTTGACTCTGGCTGTCGACCAACGCCAGCTCGAACAGGGTTCGAGACACTTCGCCTTCCGCACCGAGCGCAACAGCCGACGTCACGTCGTCGGGGATCAGCAGGGATCGATCAGCATCGAGCGGCACGCCGATCTGGGACGCAACGTCAATGACTGCACGGATCTGCTCAGAAGTGTCGGGAATACGGTCGCCGTTGACGTCGGTGACGCCTACGCCCGTTTGATCCTGCACGATCGTCGCCATCGCCGGCGAGTCCCATACGGCATCGAAGACAGAGAAGATTCCGCCGTCGATTCGGAGACCGTCTGCATCGGAAGACAAGACATCGGTCTCGATCGAGCGAAGCCCATCGAGTGTCTCGGCTACAGCAGCCAGCCGCAAGGGATCAGCGAGGTCTCCTTCGAGGTAGAGAATCGCTGGCTCACCACCGCGCTCACCAACATGGGTCTCGAGTTGATCGAGCCCGACGACAAAGTCGGTGTCAGCTGCAAAGAAGTCGTCAACGTCGAACTCGGCCGGCACCCGCACAGCGAAGACCGCAGCAACAGCGGACAGGGCAATCGCTGCAGGCAGAACGAACTTCGGACGGCTTGCCACAGCGGCAATCGCCCGCCCGAGCGGTGCAGCGAGCGGCGAGGCTCCTTCGCTGATGTCAACGTCGCCCACGGCGACCTGGTCAGCGCCCAGCTTGCGACGTTGCATGGCCAACGGCAGCACGAGACCAACGAACAGCGTGACGAGCGAGACGAGCACGCCGAGCCACGGAAGGATGAAGACAAGAAGCAGCACCGAGACCATGGTCAGCCCAGCCACTCCGAGACTGCCGAGTACTCGGAGCGCAGTCGAACGGCGGTCAGCTGCTGGCGACGGAACCGTCGCTTCGATCCGGGCGATCACGAGTGGCGAGACAATGCCGAGAAGCACGAAGGCTGCAGCCAGCGCCACACCGGCCCCAAGTCCAAACTGGTTGATCGACTCGATGCCTGAGGTGAGGTTGGACAGGAACGCTGCGGCGTCGGAGGTGAGCGCCAAGACCAACGCCCCAGAGACTGCGGTGAGCCCTGTCGCGAACGCCACTCGCGCTGTGCGCCCCTCGGCGCGTTCCTCGCGGTATCGGCCAATGGCGTGGAAGGCGAAGTCGACGCCAAAGGAGACCATGGCGATCGGGACGATGAGCGAGAGCACCAGATCGTCCTTGAGACCGAGCATGTTCGAGATGCCCTTGAGCCAGATGATCAGGAAGATCAACGCGACGCTCACTGTGGCAAGCACCCAGTAGCTGCGGAAGGTCAGGCCAACGATCAGGAGCACAGCAAGGATCGTGAACCCGATGAACGGACCGGCAATCGCTCCTTGTTCCTGCGAGGTCAGGTTGACATCGATCGCCACCCCGTTGACCCGGAAGCCATCAGCGGATCGGAGAAGCTCCTGCACCGACCGGTCGTACGCTTCCACCTCAGTGCCACCGCCAAGGTTCACTGAGACGTTGCCGAAGCCGAGCACGTCGTTGTCGGAGAGCACTGGCATGGAAATGGCGGGCACGACCCAGTCTCCGTCGGCGTTGATGCTCGACTGGGTGGACAAGTTGAGGAGGTCAGACGCTTCGCCGAAGCGCTCGATCAGCGCCGCGCCGGCAGCCTTCACGTCGTTGTCGGCTGCCGTTGCCAGCCCGCCCGAGGTCGCCAGTTCGGCATCGATCAGTTCTGCCAGTGTTGCCAAGCCGGTGACCTCGCGGCCGAGCTCGACATCGAAGTAGGTGAACAGCGTTGGCCCGACCGTTGGGTCAGAGCGCAGCCCAGCGTTGGCTTCGAGCAACGCCAGCAACGGCTCAGCTCTCAACAGATCGCCAGATTCGTGCTCGACGATGAAGAAGGCCACCTTCACCGATGACACGAAGCTCTCGTCCACGCGGTCTCGGGCAGTGAAGACGTCGCCGGTCGGCTCGGTCGAGGCCGACTCGGTCGGCGCCATGGTGAGGAACGGCACGACGAGAAGTGCCGTGATCAGCGCAACAACGCCGAGCACACGTCCGGCGTGCTCCTCGATACGGGCGAAGGTTTGCATGAGACGCTCCCTGTCTTGCCAATGGAAAGTTTCCAGTGGCAAGATGACAATGTAAAGATGGCACCTGACAGTGTCAAGACCTAGTCTCTCCAAATGGCATCGAGCTATCACCACGGCGATCTTCCGGCCGCCCTGCGCGCCGCAACGGTCGACCTCATCGCCGACAAGGGAACCGCCGGTTTCAGCTTGCGCGAGGTGGCTCGGCGAGCTGGCGTGTCCCATGCAGCGCCGGCCCATCACTTCGGCGATGCCGAAGGCATCCTCACCTCCGTCGCAGCCGAAGGATTTGCCAAGCTCGCCGACGAGATGGCCGCCGCATCGTCACCCTCCGACAGGGCCATCGACCGACTTCGTCTCACCGGTGCTGCCTATCTGCGATTTGCGGTCGAGAACCCCGGCCACTTCGCCGTGATGATGAAGCAGCTTGTGGACTGCTCGGACCCCGATCTCCTCACCCACAGCGTGCGGTCCTACGACGTACTGCTCGATGTCATGACGTCAGTCCGGGAGCAACACAACCCCGATCTCGACATCGAAGCAGCCGCTACGTTCACCTGGTCATCGATCCAGGGGCTCGTGGCCCTTGCTCCCAACCTCGAGCAGGTCGCCAAAGACACCGGCACCGCGACCGCCCCGGTCGGCGTTCTGGTCGACCAGTTCGCCACATTCATGCTCGAGGGCTTCGCAGCGAGGTGACCACCGTCAGACACGTCGTCGAAGAGCTCACGATCACCATCGACGCTGAACGGCGGGAGGCCTACCTCGCCCGGGACGCTGAGGTCTGGACGCCCTACCTCGAAGCCTGCGACGGATTCCTCGGCAAAGAGACGTGGCTACCCGACGATCAGCCGGACACGATCGTGTTCATCATCCGCTGGGCTTCGACGGCGCAATGGAAGTCGATCACGCCTGAGCAGGTCGCGGCAGTCGATCGTCGCATGGGGGATCTGCAGCCGACGACCTTGTCCTGCCGTTCGTACCAAGCCAGCAGCGCTCAGGGGAACTGAACGCGATCAGCGGTCTTGGTCGACAGCAACATCGGGCGCAACGTCGAACGCATCGATCACCGGCACCATCTCAGTGGCCAAGGGTGGCGGCTTTCCGTCGCCAAAGCCGAGTTTCGCGGTCCATGACCGTTCGTCGTTGACCGACCCCGCCTTCACGTGCTTGATCGCGCTCGGAAGATCCAAGCGAAGCTCGCTGCCCTCGACGCCTTCCAGACACAGCTGGCCGTCGCTCACTGCGACACCGAGCACCTTCATTCCGGCGAGCTCCTCGGGATCGTCGAACCCACGAATCGAACAAGCCGTCAGCGTCACACGGAAATAGGCACGCTTCTTGTCTGCGTCTCGGTGGCACTGCAGCACCACGGTGTCATCGATCACAACCGGAGGCAGCGGAATCCAGGCGTCATGCAACAGGTCATCCAGGTACTTGTCATGTGAGGTCATTGCCCTGAAGCTCCGCTTGTAGTCGCCCGAAGCTGGGTGATGGTAGCCCCATCGACCGGACCCAACGTGTCAGTCAGCTCGGTGGGCGGTGCACCATCCGGAGTTCTTCTCGACAGGGGTCTGAGGCGGCGACGCCCACCTCTTCGGTCGGCTCGAACCCGCAGCGCTCATAGAGCCGCAACGCCGGATCGTTACCTCTCGTGACCCACAGCCGGACCACCGGAGTGCCTCGTTCGGCCGCCCACTGCAGCACCCGCTCGACCAGCTGCTGCGCAACGCCTAGGCCCCTGGCCTCCGGCACGGTCCACATCGACACCAACTCGGCTCGACCCGGCGACTCGGGAAGCTCGATCCCGGCTGCCATGCCGACCGCCTGACCGTCGTGCCAGGCCAGGTACGTGGCGCTGATGTCACTCCCGACCGCCCGATCGATCCACACCTCGGGCCCGTACTCGATCGCCTCTGCGTAGGTTCGCCCAAAGGCGGTGGGGTCGGCTTGCAAAGCGGCCAGACGGATGGTTCGCAAGGCATCAACATCAGCTTCGGTTGTCCTGCGGATCTCGACCATCGACCCATCTTGTCCGCTCAGTACGAAACGCGGGCGGATTATTCCAGCGTTGCGTACTGGGTCGAGCGATCCCCAGCTCGGGTGCCGCGCACGTCGGCGACGCACCCGGCCAGCACGGTGAGGTAGTCGTCGATCACACCGGTGTTCGTGTTGGACACCGTCGAGTGCAGTGAGTCCGGCGGTGTCTGACGGTCGTGGTACCAGCCCTTGGCCACGAGGGCGTCGGCGAGAGCGAACATGTCGATCGGGTCGGGGTCGTCTGGCTCGAAGCTCATGGCGATGAGCTGGAAGTCGCCGTCGCCAAGTACTCGAAGGCCTTCGATCTCGGCAATGCCGGCGCGCATGCGGTCGGCGTTGTCGAGTGTCTGCTTGGTGAGTTCGACGTAGCCATCGATGCCGAGATGCTGCATCACGGCCCACGCTGCAGCCATCGGCAGACCCGAGCGGGTTCCCTGCAGGTTCGGCGATGCGTAGAAACCTCCGAGCCAGTCGTCGAAGACGAACGTCTGGAACTTCCGAGACGCTCGGTTCTTGTGCAGGATCACCGACACGCCCTTCGGGGCGTACCCGAGCTTGTGGATGTCGGCGCTGATCGTGGTGACACCGTCGACACGGAAGTCCCACGGGGTCACGTTGCGACCAAGACGCTCGGCGAAAGGAAGGAAGAAGCCGCCCATGCAGGCATCGACATGGCAGTTGGCGTCGGCAGCTTTGGCCAACGCGGCGATTGCGGGGACGTCGTCGATGACCCCCTGCGGGTACTGCGGGGCCGAGGCCACGATCAGCACGGTGTTCTCGTTGACCAGCTCGGCCATGGCATCGACGTCGGCCCGCCACCCGGCGTCGACCGGCACCTTGTGGAGCTTCAGCCCGAACAAGTGAGCGGCCTTGTGGAAGGCAGCGTGGGCGTTCTCGGCCAGAATCATCTCGGGCTGGTCGATCCCCCGTTCGATCCGGCCTCGCTCCCTTGCTGCCTTCACGCCACACAAGATCGACTCGGTGCCACCGCTGGTCAAGAAGCCAGCAACCTCGGCATCACCGTTGAGCATCTGGCCGACCCAGCCCACGACTTCAGATTGAATGGCCCCCAACGACGGGAACGCCTTGGTGTTGAGCGCGTTCTCGTGCAGATAGAGATCGGCTGCCCTCTCAGCGACTTCTCGCACGCCAGGACCGCCGTCGTAGACCATGCCGAACGTCTTGCCGTCCTGCCAGCGCAAGTCGTCGACGCGTTTGGACACGAGGTCGCCGATCACATCGTCGACGGAACGACCGGACTGCGAGAAGGGAACCATGCAGCGAGTATGACAGCCAAGCGCTGTTCGACTCCAGAGAGCGGTCGAGTCGATCAGCGCGGGTCTCGCCACATCGCCAGCATCGGCGGTGCACCCTTGGGCAGAGGCACCAGCCCACGGTCGACGAACCCGAAGCGGTGGTAGAGCGCATTGTTCACTGGGTTCGAGCTCTCGAGGTACGCCGGCAGTCCGAGTTCGTCGCACTCTTGTGTCATCGATGTCAGCAACGCTCCGCCGAGCCCAGAGCCCTGGGCCTCCTTGTGCACGCCGATGAAGTGGAGGTAACGGTGCGGTTCTTCCGGGTGGACCGAAGTCATCGCCGGCGAGATCCGCATCGCCCGAAGCGTCCGAGTACCGAACAATTGCCACAGCCGAGGCAGCAGCTGCCGCATCGGCGGCGTCGGTGAATCCCAGTCATCGACGTCGTGCCACAACGCAGTGGCCCGGACTGTCTGGCCGTCGCCGGCAACATCGACGATGTGTTCTGACTTGGCGAGCTCCCCCCTGAGCGAACCTTGGAACAACATGACCAGCCGCTCCTCGACCTTGCTCGCTATCAACCAGTTGAGGATCGGATCAGTCGAGAACGCAGACGCCAACGCTGCAGCGCCCGGCTTCAGATCGGTCGAGTCTGCTCGTCGAACAACGGGCGCTCTTGGGATCATGGCGTGAACCTAGCAACGAGGCCGAACCGTTCCGATCCAGCACAATGATGCGACCGGACGAACCAGTGCTTCGACAACCTCTTCGCCGTGCTGGCCGACGGCAACCTCGGCCCCGACGATGGGGTGGAGCTCAGGTATCGGTACTCAAGGGCTCGTCGGTCATTGTCCACATGTGGTTGTTGTCGGTTCGACCCAAATTGACGGTCGTCCCGAGCTCGCCTGATGCGAAGTCGTGGGACATCCCCGGCTGGTCTGCGGGGTCGGTGAGCGGCAGGGAGAGTGCCTTTGCCGCACCAAGGACGCTTCCGAGCATCACGAGGCCGCCGACCAAGATGAAGATCCACGGAAACCACGCCGGACCAACCACACGAGCGGTCTCCGGATCTCCTGGGACAATCGACACCTCCTCGACCGAGCCGAGACTCGGACGAGAAGACGACGAAACCGAGCCGGTGAGTCGATGTGTTTCACCAGTCGCTGGGTCGATGTAGCTGACAACGGGGGTGTACATGGTGTCGCCGTCGTTGTTGGAACCGACGCTGATGTCTACGACTTCTGCCAACACGATCACCCCACCAGCAAGAGGCTGCGTGGACGATCGAGCCCACAGACCGGCACCGAAGAAGGCGGCGCCGAAGGCCACCCCCAAGAGGGCAAAGGCAACGATGCTCAGTCTTGATCGAGTCCTATCCGACATAGAAACCCATCGGCTTCTTCGCAGAAAACAGAAGGACCGGATCGACCTGGCCCGTCAGTAGTAGGCGGGGAACGAATCCATGTTGGCGTAGATGGTCTTCTGCTGCGTGAAGTGCTCGAGCGTGGTGAGGCCGTTCTCGCGACCCACACCAGATTGCTTGTAGCCGCCGAACGGAATCGAAGCGGGCAACGCGTTGTAGTCGTTGATCCAGACCGAACCGGCTTGGATCTGGTTGGCGACGCGGTGAGCTCTGGCGAAGTCCGAGGTGAACACCGCACCGGACAAGCCGTAGTCGGTGTCATTGGCACGACGGAGAACCTCGTCCTCATCGTCGAACACCAGCACGGCCATCAGCGGACCGAACACCTCCTCCTTCACGAAGGTCATGTCGTCCTCGCAATCGGCGAAGATCGCCGGCGTCACGTAGTTGCCCGTCGCAAGCGCAGGGTTTTCGGGTGCGGTGCCACCGCAGAGGTGGCGGGCGCCGCTGGCCATCGCTATGTCCATGTAGCTCATGACCTTCGTGTGGTGCTCGGTGCTGATGAGCGGACCGACCACGACCTCGGGATCGAACGGGTCACCGACCTTCATGGCGTTCGCCCGGGGGGCGAGCTTCTCGACGAAGGCTTCGTACATGCTGCGCTGGACGAACACCCTGGTGCCGTTGCTGCAGACCTCGCCAGCGGAATAGAAGTTGGCCACGAGTGCCGCGTTCACAGCGCTGTCAAGATCGGCATCGTCGAACACGATGATCGGGCTCTTGCCACCGAGCTCGAGGGTGACTTCCTTGAGCGTCGTTGCTGCATCGGCCATGACCTTCTTGCCCGTGCCGACTTCGCCGGTGAGCGAGATCTTGTCGATTCCAGGGTGGCGACTGAGCATCTGCCCGACTCGACCATCGCCCTGCACGACGTTGAACACGCCAGGCGGAACACCGGCCTCGTGGTAGATCTCGGCCAGCTTCAAAGCCGTGAGCGGCGTGAGCTCTGCGGGCTTGAAGATGAAGGCATTGCCGCAGGCCAGGGCAGGCGCTGACTTCCACATGGCGATCTGGATCGGATAGTTCCACGCACCAATGCCGGCACACACGCCGAGCGGCTCACGCCGGATTATGGCGAAAGCGCTGGGCGGGAAGTCGAAGTGCTGACCATGGATCGATGAGATCAGACCTGCGTAGAACTCGATCACATCGGCCCCGGTCACGATGTCTTCGGTCGTTGTCTCCGAGAGCGGTTTGCCGGTGTCGAGGGTTTCGAGGTGGCCGAGCTCGTCGTTGCGTTCACGCAAGATGGCGACGGCCTTCAACAGGATGCGAGTGCGTTCCATCGCCGGCATCTGCGACCAGACCGCAAAGCCCTCACGGGCGGCAGCAACCGCACGATCCACGTCGTTCTGGTTCGCCTGTTGGACCTCGGCGATCACAGCGTTGGTCGCCGGGTTGATCGTGGTGAACGTCTCGCCGGACGTGGCATCGACATACTCGCCGTTGATCCAGAGTTGCTGCGTCGGCAGGGTCGTTGTCGCGTTCACCAAAGTCATGGCGGCGAGCCTAGGACGTCAGCCGATCATGAGAGCACCACACGGCGAAGGCCGCATCATTCAGCGCTCACCAGGGAATGCGTTGGCGATCGGTGAAGAAGCCACCGGTCAGCTCCAAGGGGGCAAGCGACGCCAACCAAAGGGCGGTGTCGGCACCCTGTTCTGGCGTGCGGTCACCCTGCGGCCCGCCCATGTCGGTGTGAACCCAGCCTGGACACATCGCATTGACCGAGATGTTGTGCGGGCGAAGCTCGTTGGCGAACTTCACCGTGGCTGCGTTGAGCGCGGTTTTCGAAACCGAGTAGGCACCATCTCCGCCCTCCATGGCTTCGAGCTGTCCGTTGCCGGAGGAGAGATTGATGATCGAACCTCCCTCAGTCATCAACGGCCACATTGCCTGCATCATCCTGATCGGGCCGTAGAGGTTGATCTCCATTGTCTGCCGGAACACTTCGATCGGTTGGTCGAGAATGGCGTTCGGCGCCGAACCATCCACATGAGGAGCCTCCAGGTAGACCCCAGCGTTGTTGACCAGAGTCGACAGCGGACCCATGGTCTTGAGTTGTTCGGCAAGGGTGCTCACCCCGGCCTCGCTGGTGACGTCGAGCACGATCGACTCGGCGGTTCCAGGACCGAGTTCCCTGGTTTCGGCTGCGACTGCGTCGATATCAGCTGCATCCCGACCGGTCATCATCACCTGGTGACCGGCCCGAACGAGTCCCTCTGCGATCGCTCGACCGATGCCCCTGTTCGCCCCGGTGACAACTGCAAGACTCATGACAGGTTCCCGGCGGGCAGCTTTTCGTGCTCGGTGCCGGTGGCAAGGCGCTCCCGAAGAAGTCGCAGCGCCGAGTGCACCTGATCACGGTCGACCGTACAGAGGCGGAGGTGACGCCGACCGGGGTCGCCGTCGAACGCTGTGCGACCGTGCAGGACTCGCTGGTTGTCGAACACGATTGCTTCGCCGGGCTCGAGACCGTGCTCCCATTGAAACTCGGGGTCTCTGATCCGCTTGGTGAACTCGATCAATGCTCGGTAGTAGCCGTCCATGAGCTCAGCGGCGATGTCGAGCGTGCCCATCGACCGTTCGTGGAAACGCACGCCGGCGATCGCGCCGTCTCGGTCGAGCGAGATCACCGGGGCGTGAGCGATGAGGTGGACGGCTTCGCCCTGATCGACCGACTCGGTTCGATGCCGCACCCAGGGAACCGCAACCGAGGTCAAGAGCTCGAAGGCCTCGGGCACCTCTGAACGAATGGCCTCGGCGACGGCGAACCCATCGACCAATGTGCTGCGGCCTCCCCCGGTCGGGCTGGACTCGAAGCAATGCAAGATGCTGACACCAGACGGCGTGTAGCGATACGGATCGTCGGTGTGGGGATCCATGGCCGAGGTCGACTGCGACATGGTCCACACGTCTGGCTCGGAGATGATGTCGAAGAAGCGCCCGAAGTCGGTCTCTCGAACATGGCCCAACTTGGCCGCCAGCTCGCTCGAGCCCTCGTTGCTCGCTGGCACGCCGGTCACCACGGCAGCACCGTTGGTCGACACGGCTTCGAGCAAGTCATGCCAGCCAGCATCGGAGCGCACCGACGCCATGTCGAGCGACGACAGTTCGGCAGTGGAGCGCCATGTCGCTGACGGTCGCACACGCGTCGCCCCAGGACGGTTCGTGTGCAGCCAGCCTGCGTCGAACTGCGATTGGTGGCCATCGGAGTAGCCAATGGAGATGCCCTCGGTTGCAACTGCATCGGTGATCGTCAGTGCCACATCGAGCTCGGCGACCGAGAAGGTGCGAAAGGCAGAACGCTTGTCGCCACCACTGGGACAGTTGTCCCGTAGCCAGAGGACGTTGAACGACGTGCGTTCTCCCGTGCTCCACTCGACCGAAACGGCCCGGCCTTCCCCACCTTCGGGGATGCTGATTGCCGTCACGGTCGGTGCGGTGGCGTTCTGAGCCATAGGTACCTCCCGGTCTTCTCTGGTGTTGCTGGTGCACGGACCGTAGCGGTGGGTCCGGTCTGCGGTCAGCTGTGGAGCAGGATCGCTCCCGCACCGAGCAGCACGATGGCTTCGCCTACTTGCTCGACCGCTCCGAGGAGGTCGCCGGTGACACCACCGATCTTGGCTTTGGCCCACATCACGACCGCAGCAGCCCCGACCGCTACAGCGGCGAGCACAGCGGGAGCCCACACGCCGAAGGCAACGATCGCTGCGGCCACGCCGACCACGGCGCCGAGAGCGGACGAGACCTTGGGCAGCGAACGCGTGTAGTCGGCGCCGAGGCCGTCAGCGCTGGCGACGGGGGCAACACCCATCACCGCAACAGCAGCCGAGCGGCCGATGCAGTGGGCGGCGGTCAGCCCCAGCACGGCGTCCCACCCGGTGAGTGGAGCGAGGGCTGAGACCTTGAGCAGCGTGATGAGTACGAGCGACATCACACCGAACGTGCCGTGGCGAGAGTCCTTGAGGATCTCGAGGCGGTGTTGTGGGGTCCAGCCGCCGGCAAGTGCATCGAAACTGTCAGCGAGACCGTCTTCGTGGAACCCGCCGGTGACGAGGCCGGTGACGATGAAAGCCAGCGTGGCGGCCGACAACGGGTGCACCAGTTCGCTGGCTCCGACGTAGACGCCGCTTCCAATGGCACCGATGACCACGCCGATGACACCGAACCAAGGCACCGAGGCCGTGATGCCCTCTTGCCCTTCAGGGTGCGATCCTCCCGGCAACCGGGTCAGGAACGCAAGCGCAGTACGCGGCGACTCGAACACGCCAGCACTCTAGGGCCGCCCCCTCTGCGTCGTGCCGAGTTGGGAGGGGTCCGGAACGGCAAAGCCGTTCACGTCCTCCCAAGTTTCCCGTCAGCGTGAGATTGCGTTCCTGTCGAGTTCAGCCCTCGGGCCGGAAGGCGATCGGCCGCACCTCGAACGCTCCGTACGGGATCGGGACCCGGGCAGCGATTGCCAAGGCTTCGTCGAGATCAGCAGCCTCGATCAGGTAGAACCCGCCGAGCTGCTCTTTGGTTTCGGCGTAAGGCCCGTCGGTTGTGCTGTTGCCTTCGGGTGACTTGTGCAGAGTCGTGGCCGTGGCGGTCGGGGCCAGGCTGGCACCGCCGATGAAGTTGCCTGCCTCGATGAGTTCGGCGTTGAAGGCCATCCATTCGCCCATCATCGTCTCGAATTCGGGAGAGCCGGGTGCGAAGTCGGGGACGGCGCTCTCGTCGGAGTTGAGGATGATCATGTATTCCATTGGGAGTGCTCCTTGTGTTGGGCGACGTCGTCGCCGTGGTTGGTTTGCTTGCCTAGCTGCTTGCCGTGCTTGCGGGAAAGATCAGAATGCTCAGGCGGTGATGGCGGTCTCGAGGTTCGAGAGGGTCTGACGCATGCCGTCAGCGACAACGGCACTCCGGTCGGTCACGCCCTGCTTACGCTGGGCTCGGCGAATGAACCAGGGTGATGGCTTGGTCTGATCGACCGACTCCACCACCCGGGTGCCGCCCTCGACTGCGTGGAACTCGTATCGCCAGGTCGGGCCGAAGCTCATCGGCACCTTGAACTCGAACACTTTGCCGCGTTCGGCTGCGGTGACCCGGGGCTTGGTTGCCCAGCTTGTCGTGCCGAGTTCGTTTGTGCCTTTGAACCGAGCGCCGACCTCAGGGCCGTCGGCCTTGCCGACCCACTCACCCCTGGTGCATTCCGGGCTCAGTTCCCCGATGCGGGTGACGTCGGCGACCACGTCGTACAGGGCCTCCGGGCTGGCGGAGATGGTCCGCTCGACGGTGACATGGATGGTTGGGGGCTTGCTCATGTTGACTTCCTTCGTCTCGGTTTTTCCGGCTTCTTGTCGAGGTGACGCAGCACCAGCGCCCGTTCGACAGCAATCGACAGAAATTTCTCGAGAACGTTTGGTCAACCACCATGGCCAGCTGCATGCGCGACCAGTCTTCGGATTCGAGACGTTCCCACCAGTTGCCGCCGAGGGTCCACACCGCAGCGCCTTCTCGAGGCGAACCACCGTCTGACGCTGCTGCCGGTATCCACTCGACCAGTGGCGCTTCGAGTGCCTGGAAAGCTTCGATCAGGAAGAGGCTCGGAAGCGGTTCACGAATGATCGCAACGGCGCCAAAGCCGGCGAACCACGGAGAGCTTGCTCGAGACGGCTGGGCAAACGGTTGAGCAATCCGCGTGATCCGGGATCGGCAACGCTCGTGCTCGGTGCATCGGGCTGGCCGATTTTCGGAACGTCCATCAGAGGCAGCGGGCCGGGCTCGAACGGTGCGAGCACCTCGGGCTTCACCGCCACACAATCAAGCAACCAATGATCGAAACGTTCCATGGACACCACCTCGAGGCCGGCCTGATGCAGTTGCCAACGCAGACTCGACTCAGTGAAACCAGTGAGGTGGTAGTCGCCGTCGTATGCCTGAGTTCCGAACAAGTTCTGGAGAAGGACGAGCTGGTCAGACGGGCCCCGATGATGCGACAGCATCCCGGCGAGACCGATCACATCGGTTGTCCTGATCACCAATCTCCCGCCGGTCACCAGCAGCTCACTCCAGCGATCCAGGGTCGCAGCGGTGTCGGTTCGTGGCAGGTGCTCGAGCACGTCTCGAGCCAAGATCTCCTCGAACGAACCCTTCTCGAGTTCGGACAGGATTCGAACGTCGGAAAGCAGGTCTGGGCTGTGGGCCTCGACGAAATCGACGTTCAGGTACCCGGCCCGGTGGTCGAAGCCGCACCCGAGATTGAGCTTGTCGGGAATCAACACCGAAGACTCCCCTTCGGCTCCTCGAACGGGCTGCTCATCCATTCGAGAAACGCTACACGACAAGCCAACGACTCTGGTCGAGAACCGTCGTTCAGGCCGGTCGATCGAGCGGGATCGTGCGACCGGCGACAACGAGGAACGCATCGGCGGCCTGGTCGGCCACGATGCGGTTGACCCGGCCGTGCACATCACGAAAGCGTCGACTCAGCGGATCGCCCGGCACGATGCCATGGCCGACCTCGTTGGTCACCACCACCGTCGGGGCAGTCCGGCTCGACAACAAGCCAGCCAATCGCTCAGCCTCGGCCTCGATCTCGAGATCGGGGATTTCTGCCATGACCCGGTTCGCAATCCAGAACGTGAGGCAGTCCAGCAGCAGCGCCTGGCTGCTATCGACTGCTCCGACCGCATCAGCGAGCGCATGTGGTGCCTCGATGGTCTGCCAATGCATCGGGCGGTCGTGCTGATGGCGGGCGATGCGATCGGCCATCTCGTCGTCACCGGCTTCAGCGGTGACCACAGCAGCCACTGGATCGTCGACACCAACAGCCTGCTCGACCAAACGCTGGCCGAGCCAAGACTTGCCAGAGCGGGCGCCGCCGATCAGGAAGGTGAACACCGGCCGGCCTAGTAGTCGATGCCCTTTTTGGCAACGATGCCATTGTCGAAGGCGTGTTTCACCTTGGTCATCTCGGTGACGGTGTGAGCGATGTCGATGATCGGCTCGACCATGTCACGGCCGGTGAGTACGAGGTTGACATGCTCTGGACGGTTCTGGATGGTCTCGACCACATCACCGGTATCGATCCAGTTCCAGGTCAAGGCGTAGCTGATCTCGTCCAGGATGACGAGCTTGTAGTCGCCGCTCATGATCGTCTTCTTGGCGAATTCCCAGGCCCCCTGCGCCTTGGCCGTGCTCTCGTCGAGGTCGGTCGAGTTCCAAGTGAAACCGTCGCCGGCGGAGAACCAATCGACACCGATCGAACGACCGACCTTCTCTTCACCAGTGTTCCAATCTCCGCTCTTGAGAAACTGGACCACAGCGACCGGCCACTCGAGGGCAACAGCGCGCAACATCGTGCCGAACGCAGCGGTGCTCTTGCCCTTGCCGTGCCCGGTGTTGACCACGACGAGCGAAGGAGCTCGCTTGAGTCCGGACCGGTCTGGCTTCTCGGTTGGGATGGCGTCGTCAGTGATTTCGGACGGCGTCGACTCAGACATGGGTTCCCCTTGAAGTGATGAGTGCAGATGGTGCCACTTCCGACGCCGTCTGCGGCGAACTGGTCGAAGATGTTTCTGGCATCGAGATCGGTGTCGACCTCCACATCGGTGCTCTAAGTTGATGCGGTGACGCCGACTCCCGAGCAGCTCGCTGCCATCGCCCGTGTCGAGGTTCGCCTCCTCGGCCTACCCACCCGGCGTGCGCTGACCACCGCTCACGACAGCGCACCCTCGCCAGTTCGACAGCTCGTTGTCGTCGGGATCGAAACCGGCGACGGAACGAACGGTTGGGGCGAGTGCAGCGCACTGAATGCTCCGACCTACACCGCTGAGTGGGCTGCCGACAGCTTCAACCGCCTCGCCGCCTGGGCCGAGGGCGGAGCGCTTCCTGACGCCACCACACACCCGATGGCCTTTGCTGCGATCGAGATGGCTCTGGCCGATGCCGAGCTTCGTTCGCAGGGCCTTTCCCTCGCTACGTCACTCGGTGCCACCACATCGACGGTCAGAGCCGGTGCCACGATCGGCCTGTTGCCCGTTGCCGAATCCGTCGCCACCGCCCGCCAGCTCGTCGAAGCCGGCTACCGCAAGCTCAAGGTCAAGATCGATCCCTCGCAGGTGGACGCCGTACCCCACGAGTTGACCCACATCTTCGAGGGGCGAGACAGCGACCCCGTCGAGGTGCACGTCGACGCCAACGGCTCGTTGACCGAAGAACACCTGATGGGGCTGCTCGGGCTCACGTGGCACGGCGTCTCGGTCATCGAGCAACCGTTCGCCATCGACCGCCCCGATCTCGCCGCCGAGCTCCTGCTGGGCAGCGACGCCCTGGTCACCGCTGATGAGGCCGTCACCAACGTCGCCGATGCCCAAGACTTGCTCGACGCTGGGGCTCTGCGTGGAATCGCCATCAAGCCACCCCGAGTCGGTGGCATCGCAGCAGCACAGGAGTTGCTCGCTTGGTGTCAGACCAACGATGTCGGGGCATCAGTGGGCGGCATGCTCGAATGTGGGCTCGGCCGCCATGCGCTGGCTGCGCTCGGAGCGCTCGACGGCTTCACGATCACCGGCGACCTCTCTCCCGCCTCGCAATGGCTCGGCGAAGATCCCTGGCCAGACATCGAGATGGCGGGGCCCGACATCATCGTTCCGACCACACCCGGCGTGGCTCCACCTCCCGATCACGAAACGCTCGAACGACTGACGCTGCAGCAGGCCGAGAAGGTCAGGCCGAAGCTGCAGAGCTGAAGTCGGCCACCAACTCAGCAACCGCTTCGGGCGCCTCGCTGTGCACGGCGTGGCCACCAGGCACCGATACGAACTGGGCGTTGGCCAAGCCATCGACCATGCGGTGACCGAGCTCGGCGAACTTCACATCGGATGCTCCAGCGATCACCTGCACCGGCACCTCGATACGACCGAGCAGACCCCAAAGCGGGAACTGGTTGCCCGTTCCACACTGGCGCAGGCTCGATGCGAGGCCGGCGACGCGGTTGGTCAGGCGCTCCTCACGACACGCCGCCTCGGCGGGCAAGGTGGCGAAGAGGTCGAGCCCAAGCCAGAAGTCGATGAACGATTCCAAGCCGTCGCGCTGCATGCGTTCGGCCAGTTGCTCGTCGGCGATGAGGCGCTTGGCTCGTTCCGCTCCCGGCTCGATACCGGCGGTGGCGCCGATCAGCGTGAGCGAACGAAATCGTTCCGGAAAGAGCAGGGCGGCATGCAACAGCATTCGGCCACCCATGGAATACCCGACGTAGTGCCCGTCACCCCCGACATCCATCAGCAGAGACGCTGCGTCGATCAAGTCGGCCTTGTCGTGCTCGGATGCTCCATGGCCTGGAGCGTCGACCATCGCAATCGTCGCTGGTCGTGAGCCGAGTGCGGCCGACACGTGCTGGGCGAACGGACGCATGCAGGTGGCGTTCTGGGTGAAACCATGCACCAAGACGAATCGTTCAGCAGCCGGTTGCACATCATCGTCGAGGTACTGCATGGCCAACGTCACTCCCCCAGGATGCCCTGTTGTGGGTCGCTGGTGTGATTCCCTGTTGCTCGTGACCGCCAAGCCCACCACCAAGACGGCAACCTTCTGCGCAACCATCATCGACCAGTGGGCATCCCATGGATTGACCGACGCCTTCATCGCTCCTGGTTCGCGGTCGACCCCCGTTGCGCTGGCGCTTGTTGCCGATCCGCGCATCACGACCCACCTCTTCCATGACGAGCGGTCAGCCTCGTTTGCCTGCCTCGGTCATGGGCTCGCCACTGGCCGGCCAGCGGTGGTGCTTTGCACCAGCGGCACGGCGGCAACGCACTTCCACGGCGCTGTCGCTGAAGCCGACGCATCCAGAGTGCCGATGCTGGTCTGCACCGCTGACCGCCCGCCCGAGCTGTGGGGCATCGGGGCGCCCCAGACCATCGACCAGACCGATCTCTACGGCGAGGCTGTTCGCGGCTTCCTCGAGCCCGGCCCGCCTGACGACCCCGGAGTCGACCCGGCGAGCTGGCGGCCCATGGCCGCCGATGCGTGGCACGCCGCCACCGGTTGGAACGGCGAGCTGCCGGGCCCGGTACACCTCAATCTCAGCTTCCGCGATCCCCTCGTCGGCCAGCCTGAAGCGCTCCCCTCCCCACTCGATCTTCCCGACTCGCGACCAGCAACTCGGCCTCCCATGGCCTCCCCGTTCGGCGACCTCGGCGAGGCTGGGCTGCCCGAGCGCGGCGTCATCGTGGTCGGCCGTTCATCGGCTGACCCCGAAGCCATCTTCGCTCTGGCCCAGGCCACGGGGTGGCCGGTGATCGCCGATGCCCGGTCAGAGTGCCGACGCCCGGGCGCCAGCGTGATCCGATTCGACAGCCTCTTGCGCTCGGCAACGTTTGGCCAGCGCATGCGCCCCGATGTGATCCTGCGCATCGGGGAACCACCAGCGTCCAAGGTGTTGGGGCAGTGGATCGCCAGCGCTGCCGGCGAAGGAGCCGACGTCCTCGCCCTCACCAACGGCGGCCAGATCATCGACCCAGAGCGGGTGGCTGCAGCCGTTCTGCCCGTCGAGCAGGCCTTGCCAGCGTTGCTCGCCTCGGCCTCGCAACAGCCGGCCCCAAGCCTGGAGTGGGCCGCCACCTGGCTCGAGGCCGATCGCATGGTCGACGAAGCCATCACCAATGCCATGCCAGCCGAGATCACCGAGCCCGGCATCGCACGCGACCTCACCACTGGCCTCGCCGCTGGTGTAGCTCTGGTCGTTTCGAGCTCGATGCCGGTCCGCGATGTCGAGTGGTACGGGGCAGCTCGCGATGACATCGATGTGCATTCGAACCGCGGTGCCAACGGCATCGATGGCGTGACATCGACCGCCATCGGCATCGCCCTCACCGGCCAGCCCACGGCCGTCCTCATCGGTGATGTGGCCTTCCTCCACGACGCCAATGCCTTGATTGCTCTGCGGGATCGGCCGATCGACCTGACCATCGTCGTCACCGACAACGACGGCGGAGGCATCTTCAGCTTCCTCCCCCAGCACGAACTGCTGACTCAGGAGGACTACGAGCATCTCTTCGGCACGCCGCACCGAACCGACCTCGCCAAGCTGTGTGAGGCCCACGGCATCCAGGCCACGGCGTGGGATCCCAAACTCCTGAATCGGCCCGGGATCAGTGTGTTGATCGCGACGACGGAACGAACCAAGAACCTCGAACTCCACATCCGATTGGTAGAAGCAGCCGTCGCTGCGGTCAGCTGAGCCCCTGACGTTTCTCGGCGAGAGCTACAACAGCCTCGTTCAAGAATTCGATGGTCTCGCCCCAGAGTCCAGTGGGAAAGCCCTCGGCATCCATCGGTCACTGCCGCTCCGAAGAACTGAACCGATCTACGCCGACCGCAGTCGTGACTTCCACGAGCGGTCCTTCGACGCCGCAGCCTCTGCCGACCCGGTCTCACGTGTCTCGATCACCAGCCGAACCACCTCGATGAATTCGAACTCGGATCTTTGGGACGCTCCGTCGGCGTGCATGGCCCCGGCCAGGCCGCTGAGCGCTCGCTCGTGGTCGGCCGGATCCATCGCAGCGAGCTTGTCCAGACTCTTGCTGAGGCTGCAGAGCTTGCCCGGCCCGCGCTGGTGGAGGCCAAGCAAATCGGCCCTGGCAACCGCGACGTCGAACGCGGCCTGAGTGTTGCTGCCGCCGAAGGCGACCATCGCCGAGAGGACCACGGCGTAGTCAGAGCGCAGGCGCTCGAGCGAACGCAGCTTTTTCTGCACTGGTCGAGCGACAAAGCTGCCCGAGATCAACCGTTGCAAGATCCACTGGTCGAGGTCGCTTTCGGCCCGAAGACCGACCATGGCCTGCTGAACAAAGGCTTCGGTTCCGCCCATGCCACGCAGTGCCGATCGTGCATCTGCGAGGAGCAGCGGACGGTCGATGGGCGTCGTTGCGGCGGCGCGCCGCAAGCCCTCGAGCATGGCTTCGACCTGGTCGGGCGAGCATGGCGCAGGCACCGATTCAGTTGATGGCGCACGCCCTGTTGCGAGGTGGACGAGGGCGACGATCATGCAGCGGGCGCGATCAGCGTCGACGGTTGGGCGGGGCAGTTCCACCTCGTCGAGCACCATGGCCATCGTCGCAGGAGCGATCAGAGCAGAGGCGGGACCGAGGCCGTCGGCCAGGCCGGCAATCGGAGCGGTCATTGCATCGAACACGGGGGCCAGAGGCTCCAACGCCGGCACCTGCGACACCGAACCAGCGACCGGAGAAAACGGCGACGCCGGTTCGGGATCCGGACCGTCGGGAGTCACGTGGTCGCTGGTGTCCGGGCGCAGCCAGCCACCGGTCCATCTTGCATCGAGACGAAGGACCCGGAGCCGAAGGTCAGGGTGCACCCCACCGCGTCGGCGATTACCAGCATCGACCATGAACATGTGGTTCGCCGATCGCGCTCGGCGATGACTGATTCTGCCGCCCGAGGGATGACCACCGACACGACGCAAGGCATCGCGCACGGGTTCCATCTGCCGAAGCAGTTCGATCGCCGTGGCATCAGCCAGCAACTCATGCCGTCTCGCGACAGACCGCTGCACGCTGCTCGACAGCGCAACCCCAATCCAGCCGACGCCGTAGAGCAACCAACCGGCGACGAGCAGAGGGGGCAGAACGCCTTCGTCTTCACGCATCGAGTCGGGTCTGGCACGGTCGATCCAGTCCTCGCCGACCATGGCCAATCCTGCGACGCCGGTGACCAGTGCCATGAGGCGGAGGTTCAGTCGAGCATCGCCGTGGAAGACGTGCGACATTGCCTGGGCTGCAACGGCTTGAAGCTCTTCACGAGACAGTTCGAGGAGCGCACCATTGGTGATGCCGATCACTGTGGACTCGTGCGTCCACCCGGCGTTGAACGCATTGATCGAGTGTTCCCGATCCAGGACATACACCGAGGGCGCCGATTGACCGGCGGCGATCGCCATCTCTTCGACCGTGTTCACGAAACGCCGTTCGGCAGAGTCGGTGCTGACAGCCTCGACCCTGCGCCCGCCCATCGAGCGAGCGATACCTGCCCCACCGAATGCGATGAGGGCTCGCTCACGTGAGTGGCTCACCCACACGATCACGCCTGCAGTGAGGGCAAAGACCGAGAGATAGACCCAACCCCAGGGAGCCCGACCCGTGAGCAACTCAGACTCGGCGACCACGCGGCTCTTCGACGAAGCATCGGCGAGGACGTAGAGCTCGAGCAATCGCAACGTTCCCCAAACAGTGCCGGTCACCACAGCGGCGGCGGCAGCAGCAACCACAGCGATGATGGCCGCGAAGGCGAGCAGGAGATTCCTGTTCTCGTCCTTTGCACTTGCTTGGAGCTGTTCGTAGTCCATGACGAAACCGAGCCGTGGCTGACGGTCGATCAGCTGAAGTTCACCTCGACCCGTTCGCGGGTCTCATCGGCGGTAGTCTCGAGGTAGACGAATGGTCCAAAGCCAGTTGCCTTGGCCACAGCGATCTGAGGGAATGACTGGCGGTAGGTCTCATAGACGCGGGTCACGTCGTTGTAGGCCTGGCGGGCGAACGACACACGGTTCTCGGTGTTGCGAACCTCTTCGGTGAGCTCGGACATGGTGCGGTCTGCCTTGAGTTCTGGGTATTGCTCGGTGACAGCGAGAAGGCGACCGAGTGCAGCGCCGAGATTGCCGTCGGCCTTGCCGAGCTTGCTGACGGCTTCGACGTTGCTCGGGTCTCCGTTGACCTCGATGCGAGCCTGGGTTGCCGAGGCACGGGCAGCGATGACCTCGGTGAGGGTGTCCTGCTCGTGCTCGAGGTAACGCTGGGCCACGTTCACCAAGTTGGGGATGAGGTCGTAGCGACGCTCGAGTTGCACGTCGATTTGCGAGAACGCAGTGCGTGTCCGCTCACGAAGGGCGGTGAGGCGGTTGTAGATGATGATGCCGACAGCGACGAAGGCAGCGATGACAGCAAGGGTGGCGATGAGGGGAAACATGGTTGGCGAGGTGTCCTTTCAGATGCACTCACAACGCCTGTCGGCACCAAGGGCGTTCCCGTTGAGCATCGACATCAGACCGATTGATTCGTCCGACCTACGCGGCCACGACACCGAACCCGGTTCCGCCTAGGCCCGGAGAAGCTCCAACATCGGGGTGTGGAGGCGGCGCTTCAACACAGCGAGCGGCTCACCCGCTGTGTGCTTGAGGCCATCGGCCATGGCCACAGCGGTCGAGAGCACCGCATCCTCAGCTGCGACAGCATCAACGAGGTGATGCTCGAGTGCTTCTGGGCCGGAGAATCGATGGGCTTGGGTGACCGCCTTGTGTGCTGTACGGGCTGACAATCGGGACTGGATGATCGCCCCCATACCGGGCGAGAGGTCCATGCCGAGCAGGACTTCGTTGACGCACCAGAACCCGCGGTCTTCACGCATCACCCGCTGGTCGAACGCCAGAGCAAACATGGCGCCACCGGCGAACGCGTGGCCATTGATGGCTGCGACCGTGGGGTACGGGGCTTCGACGATTCGAGCCCACAGGCGGGTCACGTCGTTGACGAAGTCGAACATGTTCTCTTCTTTGGTGGCGAGCCAATCGAGATCCAGCCCGTTCGAGAAGAACTTGCCTTCACCTGTTGCGACAAGCGCCTTCTCGCCCTCAGCGGCGTCGACCTCGTCCAAACACGCATGTATTGCGTCGACCGATCCTCGATTGAAACGATTCTCGTTGTCGGTCAGAGCAAGAACGAACACATCACCGTCACGGGTCACTGCAGGGGAAGCCATCGGAGTATTCAAGCCGCTTCAGCGAGGAACGTCGACACAGCGTCGACCGAGGTGAGTTGGTGAACCTCTGCGTGGTCCCACGTACCGTCTGCCTTGGCTGTGAGGTAGCGCTCGCGGTAGCTGTCGTGCATGGTCCACGCCCAGCGGATCACGTTTTGTTCAGGGTCCCATTTGTAGAAGTTGGTGAGCGGTTCCCGATTGCCGTTCCAGAGAACTTCACGCTTGAGGGCTCGGCGCAGCGTCCGCCTCGTGACCCGACGCATCACCACCGAGCGAGGCAGGTCCAGCCACACGATCGTGTCGGCCGCCGGCATCGTGAGCGACCACGTGACGCTCTTGTAGTTGCCGCAGATCGTCCAACCGTTCGTGGCCGCTTCCATCCGTTGCGTCAACTCGGCCCGGAACACGTCGGGATCCTGGGGTGTCCAGTTTGGCTGATGCATGAGCGAGTCGAGTTCGATGTGGTCCAGATCGAGCTTCGTGGCGAGCTGACCCGCCAGGGTCGACTTTCCGGATCCTGAGTTACCGACGACCACGATCCTCCGCATGGGCCGAGCGTAGAGAATCCGCGTACGATCGGCCGCCATGAACGAGAACACTCCCTCTGCCAGCTCAGCGAACGGCGTCTCCGACATCTTCGATCCGAGTAAGTGGACCGAAGTCCAAGGCTTCGACTTCGAAGACATCACCTACCACCGGGCCAACCACGTGGCCGCGGTGCGGATCGCGTTCAACCGACCCGAGATCCGCAACGCCTTCCGCCCGAACACCGTCGACGAGCTCTACCGGGCGCTCGACCACGCCCGGATGGCCAGCGACATCGGCTGCATCCTGCTGACCGGCAACGGACCCTCTCCCAAAGACGGCGGTTGGGCGTTCTGCTCCGGTGGCGACCAGCGCATCCGAGGCAAGGACGGTTACAAGTACTCCGACTCCGAAACCGCCGAGGGCATCGACGCTGGGCGTTCTGGCCGGTTGCACATCCTCGAGGTGCAGCGCCTCATCCGGATGATGCCCAAGGTCGTCATCTGTGTCGTGCCCGGTTGGGCTGCCGGTGGTGGCCACAGCCTCCACGTGGTCTGTGACCTCACGATCGCCAGTGAAGAACACGCCCGGTTCAAGCAGACCGACACCGACGTCGCCAGCTTCGACGGTGGCTTCGGTTCAGCACTCCTGGCCCGCCAAGTCGGCCAGAAGTTCGCTCGCGAGATCTTCTTCCTGGGTCGGACCTACACCGCAGCCGAAGCGCACGCCCAGGGAGTGGTCAATGCCGTTGTGCCTCACGCCCAGCTCGAAGACGAGGCGTTGCAGTGGGCCAGCGAGATCTGCGGCAAGAGCCCCATGGCTCAGCGCATGGCCAAGTACGCGTTGAACATGGTCGACGACGGCATGGTCGGCCAACAAGTGTTCGCCGGGGAGGCAACACGCCTGGCCTACATGACCGAAGAAGCCGTTGAAGGCCGCGACTCATTCCTGGAAAAGCGCGACCCCGACTGGTCTGCGTTTCCCTACTACTACTGAGCCCATTGGTGCCGGGGGTTAAGAGGTTAAGAGGTTGCGAAATGCACTCGAGAGCAACCTCTTAACCTCTTAACCCCCGGCACCATTCAAGGGCGGATGAGGGCGCCAAGCATGGCTTGGAACTTGCTGCGGGTCTCGGCCAGTTCGGCGGCGGGATCGCTGTCGCCAACCACACCAACGCCGGCGAAGATCCGAGCTTCGGTGCCGCTGATCTCGGCCGAGCGCACGCTGACGGCAAAGCCACCGTTGCCTGCGCCGTCGACCCAGCCGCATGGTCCTGCGTACCGACCTCGGTCGGCCCGCTCGAGCGCCTCGATGAGCGTGAGGGCAACGTCTTGAGGCTGACCGCCGACCGCAGGTGTCGGGTGCAGGGCAGCCACCAGCTCGAGCACTGAGCTCGCCGGGCTGGACAAGCGCCCCTCGACCCGGGTACCGAGATGATGCACGTTGGCAAGGGTGACGATGGTGGGCTCTGGCTCGGCATCGACGTAGGAGCAGAACGGCAGCAGCGTGTCGAGCAGCCAATCGATCGTGATGCGATGCTCCCAGCGATCCTTGGTCGACCCGAGCAGGCCAGCCGAATGCGAGGCATCAGTCGCCGGGTCAGACGAGCGAGGTGCCGTGCCAGCCAACGGGTGCGCCCGCACGATGTCGCCATCGCGGGCCACCAGGAGTTCAGGCGAAGCGCCAACGAAACCGTCAACGCTGAACAAGATCGCTGCCGGGTAGGCCGTGCGGAGCCGCTCGATCACCATGGCGATGTCGATTGGATGGTCAGTGTGCAACCGGAGCTCGCGGGCCAGCACTGCCTTGTCGAGGTCGCCCGCTCGAATCCGGTCACGAGCGAACCCGACGACTTCGTCCCGCCAGATCTCTGGGGCGAGGGTCGAGTCGAGCCGGAATGACGAGGGCTCGGGCCCAGAAGGCACCGACTGTTCGAGGATCGAGACCACTTCGGCCATCGCTTCATCGAAACTCGATCCGTCCATGACGGTCACCCAGCGTCGACCTTCGACAGACCGACCGACCACGATGCGGGGCACGATGAGGCGATCGGTGACCTCATGATCGAAAGGCAGTGCAGCGAAGGCCACCGCTCCGGTGCCCGGCACCTCGACATCGTCTTCACCTGTCAGCGACGCCAAACGCTCGCTGGCCGCAGCGGCGCTGCCGGGTCCGAATCGAATGCTCTCGGCCTCGCCGAGACCAGCAAGTGCGAAGCTCTCGCGCGCCCAAAGCAGGCCAGACCGGGCGCCGAGCGCCACGGGATCGATGTCGGCGTCGAGCCGGTAGGTCGTTGATGCCACGTTGGAAAGGCTAGGTCGGGCACACTTGTGCCCGATGCATCAGACCGTGACCGCCACCATCGCTGCCCCCACCGACAAGGTCAGCGAGATCGTCGGCGACCTCGGCACCTATTCCGAATGGCTCGATCTGGTCTCGGCAGCTGAGATCGTCGAATCTCAGGATGACCAGCCGGCTTGGCTCGTGACGATTCGGGCAAAGGTCGGTCCATTCGCTCGCTCCAAGAAGTTGCGCATGGTCCGCACCGTCAACGAGACAGAGCCCGAGGGCGCCACCTACTGCTTCGAACGCACCGAAGTCGACGGACGCCGGCACTCGGCCTGGACGCTCGACATCAACGTGGCGTCAGTGGTCGAAGACCACTCGTCGTGCGAGGTGACCATGGCGCTTCGTTACGACGGCGGGCTGTGGACCGCTCCACTCGAGCCCATTCTCGGCACGTTCATCAGCGGCGCCGGGCCAGACCTCGAGGCGTACACCAACCGCAGCTGATGCAGGGTTGGCTAGAACTCAGCCGCCGTCCCGCAGGCTGGCCAGCTCGTCGTTCGACCAGATCTTGTGCTTGAACCGAGGGTTCTTCGACGACATGTCGATCTGGTACTGGCCTTCGCGTTCGATCACCGGCAGGCCGATGATGCCTGCAAGGTTCTGGGCCAGCCACTGCTCGATCTTGAGCACGACCATCTTCTTACGAAGTCGTCCCTGCACGTCGCGATTCAACACCGTGGGAATCGTGTTCAGCGTGAGGATCTCGTCGATCGCCACATTGGCCATCTTCGCCCGACCCTCGTCGCTGGCGTAGAAGTGGGTGACGGCAAAGACCGTCTTGTTCGGCTTGACCTGCTTCAGGAACTGGCACGACTTCACCACGGTTGATCCCGTGCGCACCATGTCGTCGAAGAGCACGATGTCGTGCCCTTCGATCTCTTCGAAGGCGGAATCGCTTTCCTTGTGCAGAGTGATCTCGACCTTGCGTTCGCCGGTGCGCTCCTTGTCCAACATGATGAATTTGGCATCGGGCAGGTCGAGGGTCTGGAACATGGTGCGAACGAAGTCTCGAGCACCCTTGTCCGGTGCGCAGAGAGCAAGACCGTCACCGGTCGGTCCGTAGTCGACGATCGTGGCCTGACGCAGGTAGTCGGCGTAGAGATCGTATGGAATCAGGTTGTGGAAACGACCTTCGAAGACATCGGTGAACTCGGCTTCCACTGCGCTCGAGTGGTTGTGCACCGTGAGCACTCGGTCGACGCCGGCGAGCCGGAGCATCTCGGCGTAGAGACGGGAGGAGAAGGGTTGACCGTCGAACTTCTTTCGGTCGGCGATGTCACGCTCGAAGTGAGTTTGACCTTGATCAGAGCGAGGCCCTCGGTCCTGTGCCGAGTAATAGAGGTCGGGTTCGACCAACACCACGGCGGCGGCGCCGTTGTCCTTCGCCGCCCGAGCGATCATGAGGTTGCGCATCGCCAGCGAATTGCGGCTGAGCGTACGGCTCGACGTGCTGACGATCACGATCGTCTTGCCTTCGAGCTGGGAGCCGATGGCGGAGAAGTCCTGCTCGTCGTTGATGAAGCGCGGGCAGAATTCTGAGTTGGCGAACGACTTCATACTGATGAGGTCGGCGATGTCTTCCACCTGTCCCATCGCGTAGGCCACATCGATGGCGAACGGACTGTCCGAACTGTTACCGACGATGATCACGTCGCTCAGGGAAAGGGCCTCGTACATCAAGAACTCCGTGGTGGGGTCCCGACGTTCTAGCAGTGTGTTCGGCACTTCTGGTAGGTGAACGCGAGCTCGCCGCTATCACGCCCGCAAGCTCGCAGTGACCGAGCTGAAATATCGGGGTCGTTCCTGGCGTTGAACCTATTTGTCCGTACAAATCGAATCCACGCCTGGAGTCCCAATGAAAACTGCATCGCACCCCATCGACATCGGCATCAAAGAAGCGGATCGGGTTGCCATCGCCGATGGCCTCAGCCGAGTCTTGGCCGACACATACACCCTCTATCTCAAGACGCACAACTACCACTGGAACGTGACGGGGCCGATGTTCAACACGCTCCATCTCATGTTCGAGACTCAGTACAACGAACTCTGGCTCGCCGTCGACCTCATCGCCGAACGCATTCGCTCACTCGGCCAGCCAGCGCCAGGCACGTACCGAGAATTCGCAGCGCTCACCAGCATTGCGGAACCCGACGGTGTCCCGACAGCCGAAGCCATGCTCCTCGATCTCGTCAACGGCAACGAAGCGGTCACCAAGACCTCACGTGAGGTCTTCCGGCTCGCCGAAGAAGCGAACGATCAGTCAACCGCTGACCTTTTGACGCAGCGGCTACAAGTCCACGAGAAGACTGCGTGGATGCTTCGCAGCATGCTCGAGTAGGCGCGGTTCAGCTCAGTGGTGTGAGCCAGCGCTTGCTGAGGTCATGGGATCCGGCCAGCAGCTGGGCCATTGCCAAGGCCAACTGGGCCGAGACCGGGCCGGGGGCCGGCAGTTCTCGCTCATCGAGCTGACTCACCGGCAAGACCTGACTGAGGGTCGAACACAAGAACAATTCGTCGGCGCTGGTGACTTCGTCCCAGCAGATCGGGCGCACGTCGAGATCGATTCCGGCGTGGCGTACCAGGTCGACCACGGCACGCCGCGTGATCCCATCGAGCACCTCGTCGAGCGGGGGCAGCAGCACCCGACCATCGCTGACCACGAACAGACTCTGCGTGGTTCCCTCAGCAAGGTCGCCGTCGGCGGTCCGGAAAATGACATCGTCGAACCCGTCGGCCACAGCTGCGAGTCGTTCACGCACCCCCGTGGTGTAGCTCGCGGCGACCTTCAGGCTGGGTGGCAGCACCGACGCTGGGATTTTTGGCGCCGTCGCTGTGCGCAGCTTGGCCACATCGTGGCCACCACCGGGATCCGGCGTACTCGAAGGCGTCATCGCTGCGACATAGATCGTCGGAACCGTCGTCACCGGCAAACTCTTCATCGGCACCTCCACCCAGGCCGCTGCAACCTTGACGACCTCGGCTGTTGGGTTCGCCCGCACCGTGTCGGCCACGGCCTGTTCGAGCTCGGCCAGCGTGTGGGCCGGGGCCATGCCCATCAACCCCATCGACTGCATGAACCTGGCCATGTGTTCCCGAAGCCCGAACACACTCGGCCCTGCTTCGAGGCGCACCACCTTCATCACGTCGAACACGGTCGATCCTCGCTGCACCCCATGGGAGAACACGTGCACGGTTGCCTCTTCGCTGGGAAGGAGGATTCCGTCGATCCAGATCACATCGCCGCTCGGCTCGGTCACGGGGCCAGACGCTAGCGGCCCCTACGCTCCCGGGATGGCACATGTGGTGGCACTCGACCTTCCTGCGGGACCTGGCTTTGTCGAGGCGTTGCAACGCACCTGGGATCTCGGCGGCGCAGCATTCCCTCTCGACCAACGTCTGCCTGCAGCAGAGCGAGCCCGAACACTCGCCACCATCGCCCCGACGCATGTGATCGGAGCCGACCAGGAAGTCCGTTCGCTCGACGGCGGCCGCACCACCGAGGACGGCGATGCCCTCGTGATGGCCACGAGCGGCACCACCGGCCACCCAAAGGGCGTTGTCCTCACCCACGACGCCGTAGCAGCGTCGGCAGAGGCCACCAGCGCCGTCGTTGGCGCCGACCCGGCAACCGACACCTGGCTCTCCTGCCTCCCGCTCGCTCACATCGGTGGGCTCTCGGTGATCACACGAGCGCTCCACACCGGCACGAAGCTCATGGTGCACGAACGCTTCGACGCTGCCGCTGTCATCGGTGCTGCCGCCGATGGCGTCACCCTCGTGTCGCTCGTCACCCGAGCGTTGGCCGAGGTCGACCCCGCGCTGTTCCGCTTCGTCGTGATCGGCGGCGCCGCTCCCCCACCGGATCGCCCGTCCAATGTGCTCGCCACCTACGGCATGACCGAGACCGGCTCTGGCATCGTCTACGAACGACGACCGATCGATGGCGCCGAACTCCGAATCGATGAAGACGAACAGATCTTCGTTCGCGGGCCGATGCTGCTGCGGGCGTATCGCACCGCAACCGACGACATCGACCCGAAGGACAGCGACGGGTGGTTCCGCACCGGCGACCTCGGCACGTTCAACGACGACGGCAGCTTGCGAGTGTTCGGGCGGTCAGGCGAAGTCGTAGCGACGGGCGGGGAGAAGGTCTGGCCGGAGCGAACCGAGCGCCGCATCGCCCAGCTCGCTTCTGTGGCTGAGGTGGCCGTGACCGGCCGGCCGCACCCTGATTGGGGTCACGAGTTGGTTGCGTTGGTGGTTCCCGCAACGGGGGCCACCGTGAGCCTCGACGAGATTCGTGACCACGTGCGAGCCGAACTTCCCATTTGGTATGCGCCCCGAGCATTGGTGATCGTCGACGCGCTCCCCCGCACCGCCCTCGGCAAGATCAAACGCCACGAGCTACCTGCACTTGCCGAGCAAGCGTGACGCTCGAGCTGCAGCCAAAAGCGGTGCCCGGTTCGGCCCGCAGCCGTGTTGATCGACACGTTGGAGAATTGTCGCCGGCAATGTCCCCCGTTTCGTCGTTCGTCTGCGTCTTACTGCCGTCACCACTCCCCAAGTCAGGCGCCCCGTCGACTTGTTGACCGAGGAGCAGTATGCAGCCCACGAAATTTGTCCGAGCCACCATGTCGGTGGCGTGCCTGATCGTTCCGATACTCGCTGTCACCAATCCGGCACCCGCCGCAGCACAGACCGGAACGTGCGTGACCTCGGTGTATTCCGATGCACAGACCGCCAAAGCGAAGTTCGCAGATGACTGCGGACAACCCTTTGAAAACACCACAGACCACCGATGCGATTGGGTCCCAGGCGGATGGGTGTGTGAAGGCCCAGGCAACACCGACAGCGTCCGGGCTGCGACACCTCGAGATGAGCCAGCGTCGTCGAAACCACCGAAGCCATCGATCATCCAAGTCGAGAAGGAGCCGGGCTTCGTCAGCGTTGTCTGGCGCCAAGACGATCGAACCAAGGGTGTCAACGTCTACCGAGACGGCCAATGGATGGCGTCAGTCAACTCACCGCACAACGTCTACAACGACTTCGGCGGTCGCGAGGGGTCGACCTATGAGCTGATTGCCTACGGCTACGGCACTGATCAGTTCTCCGAGCGTGCGATCCTGACGGCCAGCAACGATCAGATGGACCCGGTCATCGACCTGAATGTCGAAGCCCTGGGTGAGAATCGAGTGGTTCTGAACTGGACCAGAGCCAACGCTGAAGTCTCCGGTTGGAACATCTACCGCAACGGTGAGTTCTGGCAGTTCTTGTCTGTCTCGGAAGGCTACAAAGACGAGATCTTCGACTTCGACGCTGGCAACGCTTTCGTGTACGAGGTCCAAGCTGTTCGAGGCACTCTCAGCAGCACGCGAACGGGAACCTTTGGACCAGCGGCTCAGGAATACATCGGCTCGACCGGACGCCGATCGAAGGTCGAGCCGTGGCCGGGCAACAACACACCTCTTGTCGAGGGCTTGCCGGCTCGCGATGCCAAGACCCGGAGTCTCGCAGCGACAGCGGAGGCCTCTTCGGCGACGGCTCACGAGGAATACGCGGACTTCCAGGAGTCATGGGGCGGGGTCGCAGCAGCAGTGCAGGGTCTCGCCGGTCGAGGACCCAAGAACTGGCCAGCCGTTGCCTTCTCACTGCTCGATGTGAGAGAAGAACGCAGAGAGGCCGAGGCTGCATTCACCAAAGCGTACGAAGACCTCAGGGCCTACGAAGCGTGCATGGCCAGTAACTGCGGCGCGTCGAGCAACAACGGCGGCGGCAGCGACTACGAGGATCCTCAGGACAAGCCTCAGGTCGGCGGCAACGAAGGGGCGACCCGCCCGGGAGAATTGGGCGACGGACTGCGCGGGTAACGCAACCCCGTCAGACATTCAGCCGGTTTGACGGCTGAATGTCTGACGGAACTTCGATGGAGTGGTCTGGGTCACCCGTGCGAAGTGATGACGCAGCGTCGCTGCGCTACCGAAGCCGCAGCGGTGGGCAACCAGGTCGATCGACAGCTGCGTGGTTTCCAGCAGCTCTTGTGCCAGCAGCACGCGCTGGTGCGTGAGCCACTGCAACGGCGCCAAACCGAGCTCGTCACGGAAGCGACGGGCGAACGTCCGAGGCGTCATTGCTGCGTGTTCGGCCAGATCCGCCACGGAGAGTTGCTGATCCAGCCGCCCGATCGCCCACGTGGTCGTGGCGGTGAGCGAGGTGTCGCCTTCGAGGCTGAACTTGTGCGAGATGAACTGCGCCTGTCCGCCTTCACGGTGAGGCGCGACCACCAGGCGTCTGGCCACGAGGTTGGCCGCCTCAGCTCCGAAGTCCCGGCGGATCAGGTGGAGCCCGAGATCGAGGCCAGCAGCGCTGCCGGCTGACGTGAGCAACGTGCCATTGTCGACGTAGAGGACATCGGGCTGCACCTCGATCTCGGGATACTCACGCTGCAGTTGGTCGGTGTAGCGCCAGTGCGTTGTGGCCGGCTGCCCATCGAGCAGACCGGTTGCGGCGAGAACGAAGACGCCAGAACAGATCGACATCAGCCTGGACCCGTTCGCATGGGCGCGGCGCAGCGCTGCGAGCAGTGGTTCAGGTGGCCGCTCACTCGGGTCTCGCCAGCCCGGCAGGAGCACAGTGCCTGCAGTCTCGATCTTCGCCAGATCAGTTGACGCCGAAAGCGTGATGCCACCAAGGGCTCGAAGCGGGCTGGGGTCTGGCGACACGACCTCGAACGAGTACCAGTTGTCGCCCATCTCGGGCCGGGAGAGACCGAAGAGCTCGGCGGCGACTCCGAACTCGAACGTGCAGAGATCGTCGTAGGCAACGGCAACCACGCGACGATTGATTGGCATGGCAGGATCTTAACGAACATTGTCATTTCTGCCGCTCGCCGAATCGATTCCCGACAGCGACGCTTGGCCACACCAACCGCACGAACGAAACAGGAACCCTCCCGTGAGCCCCAATGCCGTCACTGAAATCCCGGCCGCTGCCTCAGCCGCGGCGCTCGACCACTTCGCCTCACTCCTCACATTCGAAACCGATTGCTGGGACACCAACGCAGCGATGACGTCCGGCGAGCCTGGCTTCGTCCTTCTCGACGTCCGAGGCAAAGGAGGCTTCGACGCAGGCCACATCGATGGCGCGATCCACTTCCCCCACCTCGACCTGACCGAAGAGAACCTCGTTGGCTTCCCGGCCGACACGCTGTTTGTCGTCTACTGCGCTGGCCCTCACTGCAATGGCGCAGACAAAGCCGCCATGGCCCTTGCCACGCTCGGTCGTCCCGTCAAGAAGATGATCGGCGGCATCGAGGGCTGGAGAGACGAGGGCTTTGACTTTGCGACGAGCGATCAGGCCTGACCCGGAACCTCACCCGTGAGGCCGGCGAAGGCCAGCTTCGCCTGAGAACGAAGCAGCTTCGGATCCTCGCCGAGTGCCATCTGCACCAGCAGATTCGTGCACTGATTGTCGAGGAAGGCAGCGGCAGTCTCGGTCGAGATCGCTGCAGAGACTTCGCCTCGACCCTTGGCCCGATCGACCCAATCGGCGTACGCCAGGCGAGCGCCCTCGGCAAGAGCGTCGACCCGACCCCGAACGACCGGCCCCAGACGAGACGGAGACTGCCGCATCCTCACCAGCAGACAACCGGCCGGCCCGGCCCGGTCGATGTCAGTAAACGACGCCACCACTTCGGACAGCACCACACTGAAGGGTCGTTCGCTGGCGATCAAGGCAAGGTTCGAAGCCAGAACGGTCTCGGCGTAGTGAGCCAAGACGGCGTCCATCAAGCCGTCCTCGCCGGCGAACTCTCGATACAGCCCGGGCTTGGAAACTCGAGCTCGGCGACAGAGCCCATTGAGCGACAAACCGTCGAAGGTCCCACCGATGGACCACTCGTTGTTCTCCTCAGCCCATTCCCTGAGAGCATCCTCACCTTTGCCGGCTCGTGGGAAGCAATCACCGCCCGGAGTCGAGTCATCGCCATCGACCTACCGGGATTCGGAACCTCTGAGGGCGATCGTCACGACATGACGCCGCAAGCCCAAGGCGATCGCCTTGCCGAGATCTTCGGCGAACTCGACCTGCGCGACATCCACCTCGTCGGGCCTGACGTCGGAATGGGTGCCGCTCTCGCCTACGCCATCGACCACGACCACGACCACCGACTGGCCAGCCTCGCCGTCGGCCACGGCCCTGGTGCGCCCGGTCCGTTCAAGCTTGCACGAATGATCAGCATGCTCGACCGCTTCAAGGTGATGCGCTTGTCGACAGCGATGCTGGGCGCCGGCCCCCTTCTGGCCACCACGGCCAAGCTCGGAGCGGTTCGTCACCGCTCGAACCCGGTACAGATCGACGACTACAAGCGGGCCTACTCCGGTCGTGCCGCCGAAGTCGTCCACTGGTTCGAGGACCTGCGGGCAAATGGCGCACTCCTCGCCAAGGGCGTGCCTCGTCTCTTGGTGCCGACACTGGTGTTCTGGGGCGATCTCGACGTGATGTTCGACCCGAGCAACGCCCAACTCCTCCACGATGCGCTGCCCCACAGCAAGCTGCAGATCCTCCCGCAGGCTGGCCACCTCTCGTGGTCGGACCAACCGGAGATGTTCGGGTCGATGGTCACCGAATGGGCCCATGGCGGCTACAAGACCGTCTGACCTCAGTTCGAGCGTTCGGCAACAACGGTGAGCGTGGCGTCGCCGAGCGTGATGATCTGTTCGTCTGGTAGCAGCGCTCCGGCCCGTCCCCTGATCTCGACCTCGCCGTCGGGCACATCCAAGCGAAGTTCGAAGCCGTCGGCTGTGCTGCTCACCACGTCGACCGTCGATGCATCGACGACGCCGTCCACACTCATCTCGACAGTCCAACTGGCACCGTCAGCCACCGGCTCCAACGCCAGGGGGCCAACCAGCACAAATGGCGCTCGCAATGCTTGGCGGGCAACCGTGTCAGCTCGGAACGCCAGGCCACTCGGCACCTCGAGCTGCTGCTCGACCATCGACAGCCGGCTGTCTCTCACCAGACTCGAAGACGCCCCGACAAGAGGCGACAACCCGTCAACGGTCGATTCGTCGTCGGCGTCAACGCCGACAATCGTCAGTTCGATCAGTTGCGACTGACCATCAGCTCCGGCTTGAGTGACCGTTGCTTCCAGCTGAACGTCGATGGTGTCTCCAAGCGACGTGAGGCTGACCGTCACGTCAGCACTCCGGCCAACGGGAACCGGAGCGATCAACGCGTGACGCTCACCTGTCCCGACATCGGTCAACTCGAACGAATACGCCAAGGCAGATGCCGGAGCGAAGGCTGACGTGTCTGGCGAAACGGTCACGCCGTCAGATGTTGTGCATCCCGACAACGTCGCAGCCGCCACGGCAAACGCCGCAAGCCGATGGGTCACCGGTCGGCGAGTGCAGCCTGCGCCAGCTCGAGATCGTCAGGATTCGTGATGCCGATCCACTGCTCGGATGAAGAATCCACGATCACTGAGAGGCGGCCGTCATCCACCAGCTCACCGACAACGGTCGGCAGCTGACACTCGGCCTTTGGCACCGCACTGTTCTCCACGAAGAAGACGTCCCAGCGCTCCTCGAAATCGCTCATGACATCAGACTGGAAGCACCAGAAGTTCATCGAGACGGGCAAGTCTTCGGCCACGATCTGACCCGCAGCCTGCAGCCGACCGTCGGCAAGCCGCTCGCAACCATCGGTTTCGACAATGGCGGAGAGCCGACCGTCGGCAACTTCACACAGGGCTCGGGTGACCGCTCCGCTCGGAGGAACCGTCTTGCCCATCTCGAAGGCGATGTTGGCCCCTTCACCTGGACCCATCTTCTCGATGGCAGCCGCTGCCAGCTCGAACGTCGACGGGCCGTAGTAGTCGTCGGCGTTGATCACGGCGAAGTCTCCGGCAACCGCTGCTGCAGCACTCAATACGGCGTGAAGTGTTCCCCAGGGCTTGTCTCGTGGCGGGCCAAGGTCGTCCTGACGAACGAAGGCGAAGAAGTCAGCATCAGGGTGCTGTTCGTCGAGGTGCGCCTTGACGTCGTCTTCGATGTCTGAGCGGATGATCAGCACGACCTTGCCGAAGCCGGCGGCCCGCGCATCTTTGATCGAGAAGTCGAGGAAGGCCTCGTTCGACGGACCCACCCTCGCCAGCTGCTTGACGCCACCGAAGCGGCTTCCAAGGCCAGCGGCCATGATGACGAGCGTTGGCGCCACTTGATCGTTTTTCACCGTCCCATCGTGGCCCAACCCACCGACGGTTCCAACCACCCTCGCATATCACCCAACCAGACCGTCCTGAGTGGAGGCATCAGATCGTCGACCGGCGAGCGTGGAGATCAGCGAAGATCTCCATTGCCTCGTCAGCGATTGCGTGGAGATGCATCGGCAGTTCTGGTGGCGGCTCGGTCGGCGCAGCTCCGAATGCCGTTGACGCCTCGACCGAGCCGTACCAATGCCGAGCCCACACCCCATCGGAGGGTCTCGGGCCTGCCGGCCACGACAGCATGGCTGGGTCGAAGTCAACACCAAATGCGCTGCAAACCAGACGTGAGTAGCCCTCGGGGTCGGTCAAGAAGTCGGCTGAGTCGATGATCACCGAGCAGCGATCTGCCAGCTCGAGCTGCTGTGGCAAGCCGATGTCATCGAGCGTCACGACCTCGCGGACCTTGGTGTAGCTGGCGAGCACCCGGCGAGGATCTCGTAGCAGCAAACCATGTTCCAGCTGGTCGAGCCACGATCGATCGACCGCCGCCGAGAGATGACCGGCCATGTGCTTCTGGTAGCTGATGGGGCCGGGAGCACCCACGCAGGCCTGTACGGCATCGTCGAGATCCGCTGGCCCCGCCTCGATGATCTCGTCTCGACCGGGGTGATCGAGCTCGGTCTCACGCAGATACCAGGCGTAGAGGGGCTCGTCGATCACCTCGGTGTCGGGCCGGTTCTCCCAGCTGCGCATCATGGCGGTCGACAGATTTCGGGGCCCTGACCACATCGCAATTCGCTTGGCTGCAGCGAGCGTCACCCGCACTCTTCTTCCATCATCTCGACGTACCACTGCTGGAGCGCCTCGACGATGGGGCCACGCTCGCCTCTCCCGATGACTCGGCCGTCGACTTCGGTGACCGGGGCTATCCCGGCGAACGTGCCGGTGACGAAGGCCTCGTCGGCTCCGTAGACCTCGGTCAGCGAAAAGTTCTTCTGGTGGCCGGTCACGTGCAGTTCGTCACCGCGACGATCGCACAGGCGGAGCACGTTGCGGCGGGTGATACCGGGCATGCAGTAGTCGCCGGTCGAGGTCCACACCTCGACCGGGCCGGGGTTCCGCGGCGTACCAGGGCCATCAGGACGGCGGACAATGAAGAAGTGCGTCGAGTTACAGGTGGCCACGAACCCCTGCGGATCGAGCATCAGCCCCTCGTCGGCACCGGCTGCGGTTGCCTGGATACACGCCGTGATGCAGTTGAGCTTGGAGTGCGAGTTCCACTTCGGGTCCTGCACATCTGGACGGCCCCGACGGGTCGACACCGTGGCCAGCCGCACGCCCTGGGTCAGTGTCTCGGGCCGAGGGTCTTTGTACTCGGGGATGATCACGATCGTCGGCTCAGTGATCGTGAAACGCGGATCCTGGTAGGGGGTCGACTTCACACCACGAGTGATCATCAAACGGATGTGCACTCCATCGGCGGTCTGCATGTCGTTGGCGGCCAGGGTGTCGTGGATCATCGCGGTGAGCTCGTCGGCGTTCTTGCCGATGTCCATGTCAAGGGCCTTGGCTCCCTCGAAGATGCGACGCAGGTGGTCGTCGAGAAACGCCAGCTTTCCGTTGTGGACGCGAATGCCCTCCCACACGCCATCGCCCAACATGAAGCCGCTGTCGAACACCGACACCGTTGCCTCGGCCCGGAGCCGTTGCTCGCCATTGATCCCGATCATGATCGTGTCGTTGCGAGTGTCGTGGTCGTGATCGTGGGTGCCGTGGGCCATCGGCGCACTGTAGAGGCAGGCCCTTTGGCCGAAACAAGGCAAGATGGAAGCCGTGACAGATCAGCGGGCCCGCGCCAAGTGAGCGGAATGAAGCCATGGGAGGCGGCACCGGACCAGACCGTTCTGGTGGCAGGTCAACGGCTCGATCTCCGGCCGCAGGCACTCCGCCAGCGGCTCGAGCCGATCAGGCCGAGCTTCAGCGACGTCATCGCTGGTCTCACGGTCTTCCTCGTGCTCATCCCGCAGGGATTGGCCTACGCCGAACTCGCCGGGTTGCCTTCGCATCTCGGTCTGTTGGCTGGCACGCTTCCACCGCTCATCGCTGCGCTCTTCGTTTCGTCTCCCTATCTGCAAACTGGCCCCACAGCGCTGACGGCGCTCCTCATCCTCGGGCCGCTCAGCCAGCTGGCTGAACCCGGCTCGGCGTCGTACATCGAGTTGGCTGCGCTGCTTGCCCTCATGGTCGGCATCGCCCGCATCGTCTTCGGCGTTCTGCGGCTCGGCATCATGGCGTACTTCGTGTCCCAGCCCGTGCTGACTGGCTTCACGACGGGCGCCGCTCTTCTGATCACCGGCACGCAGATTCCCACCATCCTCGGTGTCGAGATCGATCGATCGAACGCCGACGGCAGCAGTCGATCAGTCATGGCCAGGGCGTTCGACGCCATCGACGACCCCTCGTTGTGGAGCGGCCAATCCATGGCCATCGCCGCCATCACCTTCGGCTTGATCCTCGGTCTGCGTCGTGTCCACAAGCTGTTCCCCAGCGTGCTTGCCGCCGTTGCAGTTGCCTGGGCGATCGACGCTGCGCTCGGCGGCGAGACCGGCCAGATCGGCTCGATCCCCGCTGAGCTTCCGACCCTGTCATTCGGCTTGCCCTTCGATCGAATGGGTGACCTGCTGGTGCCCGCGCTGCTGATCGCCATGGTCGGGTTCGTCGAACCCGCGTCGATTTGTCGAACCTACGCCACCGCCAAGCGAGAGCGTTGGAGCGCCAACCAAGAGTTCATCAGCCAGGGCGTTGCCAACGTGGCGGCCTCAGCCGTCGGCAGCTTCCCGGTCGGCGGGTCGTTCGGCCGTAGCTCCCTCAACGAACGCGTCGGCGCAACCAGTCGTTGGTCCGGGGCCATCACCGGACTCGCCATGTTGGCCTTCCTACCCTTCGCCAGCCTGCTCGAGTCCATTCCACGCGCTGCTCTGGCCGCCGTTGTGGTCAGCGCCGCCATCAGCCTGGTCAGGATCGACAACATCGCTGCCATGTGGGCGTGGAGCAAGCCACAAACCGCCACGGCGGTCGCCGTGCTCATCGCCACGCTGGTGCTCGACCCCCGTATCGATCACGCCATCGAGTTCGGCATCGCGCTGTCGGTCGGTGTGCACCTGTGGCGAGAGATGCAGAACTTCATCACGGTGAATCAGGTCGACGAGACCACGGTACGCATCAGACCTCACGGCGTCATGTGGTTCGGATCGACCAACCGGATCGTCGAGCACATGCTGGCGACGCTCGCTGATCACCCAGACGTCACCACCGTCATCGTGAACCTCGACGGTGTGGGGCGGCTAGACCTCACTGCCGCCCTCGAAATGGCGAGTTTCGCCAACGACCAACGAGATCACGGCATCGACGTCGAGTTCGAATCGGTGCCACCGCACGCCCAACGACTCTTCGACTCTCTCATCGACCAATGAGTGACGACCGGTGAGCAGCGACAGCCAGCCACGGGTCGACCGGCGAGCGTTTCTCGGGGTGCTCGTCGGCGCCTTCCTCTCCGCTTGCACCTCCCAACCCGCTGACTCGGCTTCGACCACTGGGTCGACGGCGACACCAACGGCGGCGACACCAACGACAACACTGCCGCCGACAACACTGCCGCCGACAGCACTGCCGCCGACGAGTGCGCCGATCGTTGAACCACTCGAGGCTCCGATGGTCGATCTTCCCGGGGAGGCCTTTGCTCTCGGAGTTGCGTCGGGCGAGCCAGACCACGAGTCGGTGGTGCTGTGGACTCGGCTGCTCGGCAACGTGCCCGACAGCCTCGAGATCGTCTGGGAGCTTGCCGCCGACCAAGCAATGACACCGCTGGTGGCAACAGGCCTCGTCACCGTCGGCGTCGACTCGGCGCACTCGGTTCGCGTGATCGCCGACGGCCTCGATCCGGATCAGCGCTTCTTCTATCGATTCCGGGCCGGGTCGCTGACCTCACCGACAGGTTCAACTCGCACGTTGCCCACCCTCGACGATCCACGAGCCCTGACGCTCGGGGTCAGCTCGTGCCAGGCGCGGTCTGACGGAGCCTGGGCCGCGCACCGAGACATGGCCGAATCCGACGTCGATGTCGTGCTCTGGCTGGGCGACTACATCTACGGCGACAACCGCACCCTCGGCGAGCAGCGGGCGGCCTACGTCGAGTACCGAAGCGATCCATTGATTCAGGCCTGCCACGCCGCTCACCCTTGGATCAGTTTCATCGACGACCATGAAGTGGCCAACGACTTCGACGCCTCCATCGACCCAGCCAGGCGCGCCGCAGCACTGCAAGCGTGGTGGGAGCACCAGCCCACTCGCCTTCCCCCGCCCGATGCCGATGGTGCTCTGGCGGTACACCGCGCCTTCGATCTCGGCGGCGTGGCTCGTCTGATCGGGCTCGACGTGCGCCAGTACGCCAACGACATCAGTTTGCTCGGCGCATCCCAGTGGTCCTTCGTCGAGAGGGCCGCAGCCCACAACCTGGCAAACACGCTGATCGCCAGTCCGGTGATCATGAGCGGGCTGCGCGACCTCGATGGCGAGCCCCTCGTCCCCTACTCGATCGACGCCAGGCCAGATGAGCGTGTTCGCATGGCTGACCTGCTCGCAGCAGCGCCACAACCAACGATCGTCAGCGGCGACCTTCACACGTCACTGGTCGCCGACTTTTCCGCCGACCCGCTCGACCCAGGCATCCCGAGCGTTGCTGTCGAGATCATGGCGCCAGCGATCAGTTCGGCGTTTCCCACCAGGTTCGCTGCCCTCGCTCCGTTCCTGCCGCTGGTCAACCCGCAACTACGTGACGTCGACGTCTCGAACGGCTGGCTCGAACTCACGCTGAGCAAGACCGGTCGCACTGCCGCCTTCCACTACGTCGACACCATCACCGATCCCGCCAGCCCCATCACCATCCGCCCCATCCCCAACCTCTGATCGCGTCTCTCCAAACCCCGGGTTTCTGGCCCTCAGAAACGATGGTTCCAGCCCCCGGTTGAGCGGCCACCCCTGGTGCCCGATCGAAGCGGGGGCCACAGCTATCGAAAGCGAGGGCGAGAAACCCGGGGTTTGCAAGAGCGTGGTCTAACGGTGGAGGTTGGGGTTGGATTGACGGACTCGGCTGCGGACGGTGAAGACGCTGTCGCCAGCGAGCACTCCGCCGCGAGCGAACAAACGACCGAAATCCCAGTTCGACAGGCCGAGCTCTGGACGGTTCATCGCGTACTGGCCGTCGACCCAGCGGGTGAAGCCGTCGCCGACAAACGGAGCATCGATCGTCGACCAGAACGCTTCGTGCTCGGCATCGTCTTGCGACACCAACGACGCAGCAAAACGAGGCGACTGGGCGTTGAAGAGCTTGACCGCCTCATCGAGCGAGTCGACCAACACCAGGGTCATTTCCGGTGAATCTTCCCACTCCCATTCGTGACCGAGCTGGTCGGTGGCCAGGTCAGAAGCCGCTGGTTCGTCGACCACGCCCTCGGCCCGGCCGATGCCCACGATCTGGGTCGTTCGCTCCCCCACCCATTCAGCAGCGTCGCCGACGACATGGAGCTTGGCGTTGACTCCACGACTCGCCGCAGCTGCGTCGAGGCCAGCGAGGACTGCCGGCACCAAGGTGTCAGCGGCCGAGCGGAGGATCACAGCGGTGTTCAGCGTGTTGCAGACCTTGCGATCGAGCGAATTGGCCACCACGGCTTCGAGCCGTTCGAGATCAGCATTGGCCGATGCCACCATCCAGGCACCGCCGGTGCCGTGGAGGCTGACGGGAACGCCAGCTTGCCTGGCCACCGAGCCGAGCTGAGCAACGGCGGGACCGCTACCCCGTGCAACAGCGAGGGCCAGGTTCGAGTTGCTGAACATCGCGTGCCCCGCCGAGCGGGCGGCACTTGCGAGCAGCGTTGCGGTGCCAGGCGGCAAGCCCGCCGAGGAGAGCGCTGGGTCGAGCGCGTGCTGGACGATCGCCTCGGCTGTACCCAGCGCGTCCGAGCCGATGCGGAACACCACCGAATTGCCGCTGCGGATCACTCCGCAGGCATCGGCGAAGACGTTGGGGCGTCCCTCGAACACGAAGCCGACGACACCGAGGCCAGCCATGCGCTGTTCGACACTCCAGCCGTCGTGCTCGATGGTCTCGATCACCCGGTCTCTCGTCGACTCGGTCGAGCCCCACATGCGGAGGCCATCGATCATGTCGGCCCGCATCGAGTCGCTGAGGACGAGACGAGTGGTCGACTTTCCCTTCGCTTTTGCTGCCGCCACGTCGGCAGCGTTCGCTTCGGCAATAGGAGCGAACACGGCATCGTCGGCAAGTCGTTCGGCGAATGCGTCATAGAACGCGCTGACAGCGTCGTCGCTCACAGAACCGAGGGCGAGGAACGCTCGGTGGGCATTCTCGACTGCCATGCTGGCTCGATCCCATTCCACAGCAGGGACGTGGATCAGGTCACCGGTGTCGTTGACCACAACCAAACGGTCGCCTTGGACGAAGGCTCCTGCCAGCTCTGACGACACCTCGGTGGTTTGGTTCCCCCCGAAGATGATGACCTGACCCGGTTCCAGCGATCGCAACATCCGTTGAGTATTGCAACCGGGGGCCCACACCATCGTTTCTGAAGGCCACAAACCCGGGGTTTGGTACACGAGGTAGATTCTGGGGGTGGGTACCGGGAGATTTGCGCCGAGTCCGACGGGGCGGTTGCACCTGGGCAACTTGCGCACAGCCCTTGCGGCTTGGCTCTTTGCCAAGCAAGACGGCGGACTGTTCCTTCTTCGGTTCGAAGACCTCATGACCGCAGCAGTGCGCGACGAGCACTACCAGACCCAGGAAGACGACTTGATCGCGCTCGAACTGGAATGGGATGCCGAACCCATCCGGCAGTCCGACCGGCTCGATCTCTACCGCGACGCCATTGCCGAGCTCGTCGACCAAGACCTCGTGTACCCCTGCTTCTGCTCCCGGAAGGACATCAGGGAGGCAACACAAGCACCAAACGGGCTGTACCGGACACGCCACTACCCCGCCACTTGCCGAAACTTGACCACCGACCAGCTCGCTGAGCACGCCGCCTCAGGTCGAGCGCCAGCGCTGCGCTTCCGGTCGGACGGCACGACCCGTTCGTTCGTCGACCTCGTGGCCGGACCGTTCTCTTCCGAGCTCGACGACTTCGTGGTGCAGCGAGGCGACGGGACCCCGGCCTACAACTTGGCCGCCACCGTCGATGATGCAGCCCAGGGTGTCGAGCTTGTCGTGCGGGCTGACGACCTGCTCGACTCGACACCGCGCCAGTTGATTCTGCTGGAAGCACTCGGCCTGCCGACGCCGAGCTACGCCCATGTGCCGCTCGTACTGAACGAGGCAGGCGACCGCTTGGCCAAGAGGGACGGTGCCGTCACGCTCGAAGACCGCTTGGCGCTGGGCCAATCAGCGCTCGAGGTTCGTTCGATCCTCGCCGCCAGCCTCGGCCTCTGCTCTCCAGGCGAACAACCAACGCTTCACGAATTGCTGGACCGCTTCGATCCGGCCCGTCTGCCACGCCAACCGTGGTCGATCCCCGACGTCTCGATCAGCGCCAACAACCTCGGCCTGCCCTGATCTGGGACGACGAAATCAATCGCGGTAGAGCTCACCGAGCACCACGGCAACTCGATTGTCGCCCATCCACTCGGGATCGAGCCGAGACCAATCCTCGGCAGATGCGGGCTGTTCGACCACCGACGGAGTCGGGAGGCCCAGCAGCGTCAGGTCGGCGCAGTCGAGGCCATCATCGATGAGCCATGTCACCGCTGCCTCGTACCTGACGGTGTTCCGAGGTTCGAGCAGCTCGCCAGCGAGATCGTCGTCGGCGAAGATCCTGCGATCGTGGCGGACAAACCATCATTGCCGGGATCAGAGAACCAGAACGTGAGGCCGTTCTGCTCGAAATCCTCTCTGTCGCTGCACCCGCCGCCGGCACTGAGCTGGCTTCCGTGAACCAAACACATCTGGCGCCCATCGGCTGTAGGCACCAGCATCAGGTCGAGTCCGGGGACCACGTCTGCAGCCACGAACGCCCGATCGAGAAAGAGAGCGGACCCGGCTTCAGACCCGATCTGGGTCAGGACTTCTGCGTCGATTAGCCGAACCCTGGAGCTTCAGCGGCGGTTGAGCATGGCACCGGCGAGTTCCTTGACGAACTTGGCGCCGACCATGGCCGTCATGTCGACCAGGTCACGCGTGGGGTTCAGCTCGACCACGTCGGCCCCGACGATCGGGCCGGGAAGTGCATCGATGATGTCGAGCACCTCGCGCACAGTGAGCCCGCCAGGCTCGTGGTGGCTGACACCAGGCGCACACGACGGGTCGAGCCCGTCGAGATCCATGCTGAAATAGATCGGCCCGATCAGTGTCGAGGGATCGAACGTGTGAGCTTCACGAGGCGTGAACATCTGCACATCCCAGCGTTCACCCTGCGTCACCTGGTGCTGTGTGGCGGTGCGTATACCGAGCTGCACCAGCTTGGTCATGCAGCCATCTTCGAGCGCTCGAGCGAACGGCGAGGCGTGACTGAGCGGGTTGCCGTCGAGATCGTCATAGATGTCCGGGTGGGCATCTATGTGCACCACGGTCAGATCGTCGTGCACTTCACGAAAGGCCCGCAGGATCGGGTAGGTGACCGAGTGGTCACCACCAATGGTGAGCACCTGACGGCCGGCAGCAAGCTGGGTGCGAACCGCTTCGGTGATGGCATCGGCGTCGGCATACGAACCACGCTCATTGGCGATCTCGACGTCGCCGATGTCATCGAGCAGTGGGGTGACATGCACCGACTGTTCGTTTGCGTCGTTGCCAGAGTCTGAATGCAGGGCAGCACGAATGGCCGCAGGGCCGAGTGACGTGCCGAGCAGATAGGACGAATTCGCATCGAGAGGGATGCCGAGCAGCGAGATCGGTTCAGTCACGGTCCCATCATGTCGCCGTGACGAGCGGAACGATGCGAGCCCCGTCAGCTGTTTCGCCACTCCATCGGATCTCGACCCAGCTCGGCCAGGCGTTCACTGGCCCAAACCGGCACTTCGAGGTCCTCGCCTCGCCGAATGGCCTGCACGTTCTCGCCGTCCTCGGCCCAGATGTGGCAGGTGTTCAGGTTGAAGGCCATCGCCCGCTCGCGTCCCTCGTCCGAGGACGTGACGTCATTCGACTCGCCGGATGCGTCGCCACCGACGTTGGCGGAATTCATCGACCACATCGACTGGATCGCCACCGGTGCCATTGCCTGCAGCAGGGCGCCGATGTGGGTACAGCCGTGCGCGCGGCCGAACAGGTCCTTGATGTGCCTCGAGAACCCGCGGGCAATCGAAAGACCCACGAGCTTCTGATAGTCGGGCTCGATCGCGTTGCACTTCATGTGGGGTGTGACGTTCATCTGGACCGACGCCTCCACGATTTCGAGCGTGGGGTAGTCGAGCGTGAGATCCACCACCATGTGGTGAACGCTCAGCGGCTTGGTGTCGCCTTCGAAGTAGATGCCTGGCGGCTTGATGTCGTGCACGATGCCCCGCAGCATCATGCGATCAGCGCCCAACCGGTACGCGAGAACGTCATACGTGCGGTGGTGAATTTGTTCGCCGTCCGGGGGCGGTGGGAGCTCCATCTGCGCTAGGTGAGCAGACCGGGGCGACGAGCACAAGATGGCAACGACCAGCACCCAGGGGCCATCGTTGTCAGAAGATGAATTCTGACAACGAATAGATGGCCAGACCAGCCAGGCCGCCCACGATGGTGCCGTTGATTCTGATGAACTGGAGATCTCGTCCGACCTGCAATTCGATGCGGTCGCTGGTTTCGTCGGTGTCCCAACGCTGCACCGTCTGCGCGATCAGATCAGCGACTTCGCCCCGGAACTGCTCAGCGATGTAGCCGGTTGCCCCGACGACCCAGCTGTCGATTTTTGCTTGCAGCTTCGGGTCTTGCTCGATTGATTGGCCAGCCTGAACGAGTGCCTCTTCCAGCTGAGCTCGGAACGGCGAGGCTGGGTCTTCGGCAGCTTCGAGCATGGCCGACTTGATTCGGCTCCAAAGCGAATCAGACCAACGCCGAACCTCGGGGTGATTCAGCAGCTCAGCCTTGATTGCCTCGCCTCGCTCTCGCAGCTCATCGCTTTCCTTCAGCTGCGTTGCCAATTCGAGCGTGCGCTCGTCGAGCTGATGACGCAACTGATGATTGCGGTCCTTGCCGACGTCTTCGATGAAGCGGGCCACGGCGGTGTAGATCTTCTCGAACACTCGATCGTCGAGCGGTTCTGGCACCCACCACGGGGATTCGGTTGCCAATCGGTCACGGAAGACCAGACGGTTCTCGTCGAGGAAGGCGGCAACCCCGCCGAGCGTGGACTCGAGCAGAACCTGGTGATGCTCGCCGTCGATCGCGACATCAACAGCCTTGCCGAACACGGGAGCCACGGCCACGTTTCGGAAGCGGTTCGTGACCACCTGTTCCAGACCGGCCTGGACAACGTCGTCCTTCAGCACCTCGGTCACACCCTTGACCACCGCAGCGCTTTGGTCCCCGATCGAGCGAGCGTTGGCTGGCTCGGCCAACCACGTGCCGACCCGACGCCCCAACCCGGCTTCTTCCAGCCGTTCGCCCACGACTTCTTTGGTGAGGAAGTTGTCTCGAACGAAGCCGCCGAGGCTCTCGCCGATCTGGTCCTTTCGTTTCTTGATGATGGCGGTGTGTGGAATGGGCAGCCCGAGGGGGTGTTTGAACAGTGCAGTGACAGCAAACCAATCTGCGATCGCTCCGACCATTGCTGCTTCGGCGGTCGCTCGAACGTAGCCGGCCCATCCGTGCTCTTCTTCTTGCCAGCGAGCCAACACGAAGATCACCGCTGCGAACACGAGCAAACTCGTGGCAACGATCTTCATTCTGCGGAGGTCTGCTCGGCGCTTGGCGTCTTCGGCGCTGTCGACGATCGGGGGTTTGGTGGAGCTCACGATCGCGTCAGTGTCTCAGGGGTGGGCCCCGGTCACACCGCAGGCGGCCGAGGGAAGCCGTCGATGGTGCGCAAAATCAGACGGGTGTTGGTCTCGTGTACGCCGAAGTCATCCTTGAGAACCCCCAGGATCTGGTCGAGTTCGTTGACGTCACGAGCTGCGATGCGCAGCTGCGTGTCGAAGGGACCGGTCAGGTGGACTGCGTCGACCACGCCGGGAAGGTCGATGATCGCCGCATCCAAACCGGAGGAGTAGCTGGCCGCAGCAGGCAAGCTCACGTCGACCAGAGCCTGGATCGGTCGGCCAGCAGCGGTCGGGTCGACGGCGACGGTGAAACCAGAGATCACCCCGGCAGAGCGCAGCCGACGGAGCCGTTCGCTCGTTGCTGACAGGCTGAGGTCGACGCGATCCGACAGCTCGGTCGCAGACATTCTGCCGTCGATCTGCAACTCAGCGATGATTTTGCGGTCCAAGTCGTCCATCGCAGGAGAATATCGTGTTCGTACAATCTCTCACCGCTACATTCCGGTGCATTCGCTCCACCGGTTTCTTCAGAATGAGCAGATGCTCGAAGCACTGCTCCTCGGCCTCGGTGTCGGCCTCCTCGCCGTTGCCTCCCCCGGCCCAATCACCCTCGCCCTCGTCGAGATCGGCTCATCCAGCGGGCGCGGGCCGGGCCTGCGGGCCGGAGCTGGCGTCGCCGGCGCTGACATTCTCATGAGCTCACTCGCGCTGCTCCTGGTCGTGGCCGGTGCGGGCTTGCCCTCGTCAGTACTCAGTGGCACATCACTGTTGTCCAGCGCCTTCCTCATCACCGTGGGCGTTGGCCTGCTGACCCGTCCTGCGCTCGGCAGATCGCTGGTCGGCCAGCTCACCCACCCGTTCCGCACCATGTTCGCAACAACGGCGCTGAATCCATCGGTCTTCGGCGCTTGGGTCGCCATCTTCACCGCAATGCCGTTCAGCCACGACGCAATTCGGCTCCTCGTGTTTGCCGTGGCAGGCGTCGCGGTGTCGGTGTTCTGGCACATCGGCCTCGGCGGCACCTCCGGCACGCTGGGGACAACCCTCACCGATGCCCGCCGCACGGGCCTCGCTCGGTGCGGCGGGCTCGGCATGCTCGCCTTCGCCGCATGGACGCTGCTGTGACTCTCCCTGAACGCACTCGTCCGACGAGGATCTAGCCTGCCGGTGTGACAGTTGGAGCTCCAGCCAGAGCGTTCGGAGCGTTCAAACCGACGGCGAGCCCTGGCCTTCTCGCATCCTCTGCCGCCATTGCTGCGACGTTCACCGCCACACCGTTCGTCATCGCAGCCACAGTCGACGAGTTCGGCACCACCATCGGTGCAGCAGCGCTGCTGTCAACTGCGCAAGTCGGTGGTTTCATGGTGGCGAACCTCATCGGCAACCGTCGCTTCGTCGCTTCTGCTCGTCTTGCCAGGCAAGCCCTGCTCGCCTTCGTTGTGGCCAATGCCATCAGCGTGTTTCTGCCCAACCTCGTCGCGCTGGTCGCCACGAGAACCGCCGCTGGTGCAGCCATGGGTCTGCTGACGTGGATTGCTTGGGCTGACAGCGCAACCGACGGCAAACGCCGAGGCGAGATCGCTGCCATCGGCCCGCTCTCGGCTGCCATCGCAGCGCCACTGCTCGGCATCGTGGCCACCATCGGCGACCTCGGCTGGATGTTCGCCTTGCTCACTGCGATCTCGGCAGTCGGTCTTGCCCTGCCGATCCAGGTGGCCGAGAACGACATACCCACCAAACGCAATCCCATCCAAACCCCCGGTGTGAAGCTGGTTCTGTTCAGCATGGGCGTGATGTTGGGCTCCGCCTCGGCGGTCTTCGTCTTCGTACGGCTGATCGCTCAAGATCTCGGCATGTCGGCCATGGCGACGTCGGTTGCCCTCAGCCTGAATGCCTTGGCTGGCATCCCGGCTGCCCGCTACTCGGGACGTCGCCGACTCCCGGGCCTCTGGATCGCCATCATCGCAGCGTGTGCTCTCCTGCTGACTCAGACCAACTCGCCGGTCATGTTCTTCATCATCGTGACGCTCTGGGGGCTCTGCTTCTGGAGCGCTGTCCCCGAGATCTTCTCGATGCTGGCCGATCGGTCGGTGTTTCCCTCCGACCGCGTCGGCGACGCGCAGGCCGCGATGGCGTTCGGCCGAGTCGTCGGTCCAACTGCCGGCGGCGCTCTGGTGGCGAGCGGCTCCTTCACCACTGTCGGCATCGTCGCCTGCGTGTTGCTGCTGGCTTCAGCTGTGACCATCGAAGTGGTTGCCACCGCACATCGCTGGCGCTGACCATCAGGTGAAGATCAGAGCTTGGCGAACAGTCGCTTGGCCTGCTCGGCCGCTTTGGCCCGAACCTCTGCCGCGTCGACCTTGGTCGCCTCGCCGTCGAGCAATGCCCGCTCGCCATCGATCGTCACGTCCTTGGCATGCACGTTTGTGGTGAACGCAAGGCGCCACGGCTCCATGTGTTCGTAGGACCACGTGACCTTGTCATTCTTGGCCTCAGGAACCAGCTTCCAGCCGTTCTCGAGCCAAGACCATGCCGTGTCTGGTGACGTCTCGACGTCGACCGCGCGACCAGCCACGTAGGCAAGACGGAACTCATCGAGCATGTCAGCTCCGATGCCGTCAGTTCCGAGCACGATGTCGCAGTCGAAACGGCTCGGATGGGCGTAACCGACCGAGTTGTTCATGTTCGAGCGAGGGTTGTGGGCCAACGTTCCCTTGATCTCGATGCCGTCGGGCAGGTGGACGCCGTGCACCAGCAACCAGTTCTCTTGGCTCCGGCGAGCCAGTTCGGCACCACCGCCAGCGTCAGCACTTCCCTCAGCGACGTGGACGTGAACGCCAACACCGAAACGTTCGGCCAGATCCACCGCTGCATCGATGGTGTTGAACTCGCACGTGAACGCAGCGTGAATGCCGACCATTCCACGACCACCGGCCGCCAGGAACCGTTCGTTCTCTGCCAACCCGGCCGCAGCGCCCTCTTTGCCGTGGCGATCCGTGACCCCGTAGGCACAGACGACTCGAACGCCGACTTCGGCGCACGCATCAGCGATCACGTCGAGGCTCCCCTCGATGGCGTTCGGGGACTCGTGGTGATCGACGATGGCTGTACAGCCAGCTTCGAGGGCCTCCAGAGCGCCGAGTTTGGCCGACCATTCGAGCATTTCGAGGTCGAGGGCAGTGTCCAAACGCCACCAGACCTGCTCGAGAATCTGCTGGAAGTTGGTGGGTGTGGCCGGTGGCGCTGGCATACCGCGAGCCAGCGCAGAGTAGAGATGGTGGTGTCCGCACACAAGGCCGGGGGTCGAACCAATCGTCATGGCGTCAACCTACCGCCAGCGATCCCCCAGCTTCTTCTCATGTCGACATCACTTCCCGTCGATGAGTAAAGGGTGAAGAGGCGCTCAATCCAAGTCATCAAGTCCCGACTGGAGGACATCGAGGTCGGCGACGTTGTCAACCGAGACCCCGACGCGGAGCAAGGTTGGTTCCTGGTCGACGCCGTTTCGGTTCTGTTCAACGGCGACTGCCAGCTCGCTGACGAAACCGAGCAGCTCACGGTGTCGGGCAACCACAAAGACATGGTCGGCGTCCAACTGGTTGAAGAAGTCGAACTCGACGAGCGAGGCATCCTCGTTGCCTCCGCCGTGGCGACAACCGTGATCGCCGCTCCGATGGCGACAGCTCCGACCAAGAGCGCTCGAGAAGGTCTGAGCACCGTCTCCGACGAGGAGCGACCCTCGGCGGTCCAGCCATCACCGGCAGTCCCCTCTGCACTGGCCGCCAAGCCATCTGAACCGGTCGACCTCGAAGCTGAGGCCGCTGCCGCAGCTGCGGTCGCCACCGAAATGGACGCTCCAGCCCCAGGGGCGAAGGGCCAAGCCTTTCCCGGCGTCGACCTCGCACTCGTTGCATCACTCCTCGAGAGCCTCGATGTTGGCGAAGCACCCGACATCGCCACCGAAATCAGCGACCAGCCCATGGTGGCGATGCCGGTCATACCTGAGAACGCCGTTGCCGTGGACGGTGGCGAGCTCCCGGACAAGCCCAGCTACAAGAACCCCATCGTGGTGCCTGAGAGCGGCATGCTGCCCCGCCGAAGTCGCGCGGCCTGAGTACTCGCCGATCGCGGAGAGTCAGGCGACCTGACGAATTTCGGAGCCTCGGTGATCTGAACGGGGCTGCACATCGATCGCCACGGGCAACGCATTCTTGAGCGCCTCGACGTGGGTGATCACCCCGACCATCGAACCTCGGCTCCGCAGACCGTCGAGCACCGTGATTGCCTGGTCGATTGCGTCGGCGTCGAGCGATCCGAAGCCTTCATCGACGAAGAGCGCATCGAGATGCAGACCCGCACGCCCCAGCATCACGACATCGGCGAGGCCGAGGGCCAGCGCCAGCGATGCCTGGAAGGTCTCGCCACCAGACAGCGACATGCTCGAGCGCACACGACCGGTGTGGGCATCGTCGACAACGAGACCGAGCCCGTGCTGCCCGACCTGGCTCGATGGAGCGTCCTGGACAGCCAAGCGGTAGCGCCCGTTGCTCATCGTCGACAGGTGGAGGTTGGCGTGTTCGACCACATCGTGCAGGTACACCGACAACACCCAGTTCTCGAGCGACAGTCGCCTGCTGTTCTGACCGCGCACGACGTTGGCGACCCGTTGCAGCGTGTCGTGCTCTGCGCGCTTGTGCGCGTGTGATTGGTCGAGCGCAGCAACTTCAGCGAGGTCAGCGACAGCGCTTTGCACCAACAACTGGATGGAGCCGAGGACGTGAGCAACCTCTCGCTGGAGTTCAGCAGCGGCCAGGGCGACTGCATTGAGCTGGTCGAGATCTGGCGGCTCGTCGGGTAGCTCTTGCACTTCGTAGGTGGCGAGTGCAGCACGGTGCGCTGCCAGTTCGTGGCTCCATCGTCCGTGGCTGGCCTCGAGCTGCTCGAGCGCCGCTGTCGGAACGACCGCTGCTGCGGCTGCAGCCTCATCGTCGAAGCCCGCCGCCTCGACGATGCCTGCGCAGGCAGCCTCACTGGATGCTTGCGCCGCTTCGATGCGAGCCAGCGCAAGCGACTGCTCTTGCCAGCGGGTCAGCGCCGAACGCAACGACTGCACTGCGTCACGACGAGCGGAGAGTTCCTCGCCACCGAGAACGGCAGCGAGCTGCCCCTCGCTCGCGGTGATCGTGGCCGTCAACTGGTCGCTGCGCTCGGCTGCAGTCGCGCGATCGATGCCACGTTGGCGAGACAGCCGATCGGCCTCGACGGACGCGTTGGAAAGCTCGACCCGCCGAGCGGTGATCCAAGCCAGACGATCGACTGCTGCAGCCGCTTCGGCGTGTCGAGCAACCAGAGCGTTTCGTTCATCATCGAGGTCGGAGCGAGCCTTCACCGCAGCTTCGCCGAGTGCACCTTCGAGCTCACGAAGCGACATCTGGACTCGGGCAACTTGTCCGCCAGCCCGCTCGAGCGACACGAGTGTTTCGGCCAGGTGGGCCTGCAACTGCGTACGGCTCGCGAGCAACTGCTCACGAGTGCTGGCGGCTTCCTCGCCAGCGTTCAGCGCAGCGATGGCAGCAGCATTCATCTCGGACAGCTCGGTGAGTTCAACCGCTGCCAATTGCGGGTCTTCCTCGATCAGCGAGGCCACCGTGGTGCGCCAGCTGCTCTGCTCGGCCTCGGCTGCCGACGCTATCGACGATGCGCGCTCGACGGCGACGGCATCGACAACGTCGGCGGCGGCTTCGTCGCTGTGGCCTTGGCTTTGGTGATGATCACCAGCAAGGGCCGGGTGCTCGCACGAACCGCAGACTGGGCACGGTTCGTCATCGACCAGCTCAGCAGCCAGCCGAGGCGCAGTTTGACCAACGAAGGAAACAAAGGTCGCGTTGGCCGCTGCCTTGGCGGCGTCGGCGGCGATGGAGGTACGGCTGAGCTCGGCGGTGGCGTGGTCGAGTTCAGCTCGACGTTCGCAGCGACGTTTCGACGCAGCAGCAACATTGCGGCGAACCTCGACGTCGTCGGCGGCAATCGAGAGCGCTGCGATCTCAGCGTCGGCCGCCGAGATCGCGGCCTGCGCCGCAGCGGACCCCGACTCGGCGGTGCCGAGTTGCTGTGTCTGTTGCTCGAGCTCGGCAGCTGCAGCGTCTGCCTTCTGGCGAAGCACCAGCAGCTTGTCAACGGCGGTGATCTGCTCGACGAGGATGGGCCGCTGCCCGGCCACGACCAAGCAGCGTTGTTCCTCCTCTGCCAGCGTGGCTGTTTCGGCCGATGAACTGGCAGCTTCGGTGCGGGATCGCTCTTCGATGGCGTCGAGGTGAGCCATTCGCTCGACGAGCGAGGCATGTTCACGTCGGAGTTGCTCGACTCGCTGACGTTCTTCGGCCACGAGATCGAGCGCTGCGGTTCGTGTTGCGACGCGATCCATGAGGTCGGCGACGATCGTCGGGGTCGGCTCGGCGTTTGCAAGATCGAGCTGATCGGCTGGGAGCGCCCTGGGCGCCACGTTCCCGCTCGACTGCCACAGATCAGCCATCGATTGCTCGACGTGCTGGCGTTGCTCGCTACGAGCCTGACGGTCGGCGAGTGCGGCTTCGAGACCAACGAGCTTGCGAGCAACGGCGATGCGGGAGGCAACGCCAGCCATCTCTGTTGCTTGGGCATCGAGCACCTGCAAGAGGCGAAGTGTTTCGGCACGCTGATCGATGGCGCGGCGTTGCGTTTCGGCGCGATCTCTTGCTGCTCGAGCAGCTTCGGCATCGGTGCGACGACGCTCGGCGAGGTCGACCAGCTGCCCAACCGGTCCCGAGATCAAGATCTCGAGATCGGAGGCGGGGCCAAGGTCATCGGCAGGGACCTCGACAGCATCAGGTGTCGGATCACCGGACTCGTCGAGGAAGGACAGCTGCGTTTCGACCACGACCGGCGCAGCGCTCGACGTGGCGCCCATCGGGGTGGCGACGAGGCGCGCCATGTCGTCGGGCAACTCGGCCAGCTCAGCATCGATTCGTTCGATGGCGTCGACGGCTCGCTCGTGGAAGAACGCCCGCTGCTCGTTGACGCCCTGCAGCGACCGCTCGCCGTCCTTCGCCTGTTCGGCGAGAATCTCGGCGGCTCGGTCGAAGACTTCAGAGCCGAAGAGGGTTCGCAACAGCTCGGATCGCTCACTGGTCTTGGCGTTCAACACCTCGGCGAACTTGCCCTGTGGCAACAGCACCACACGCTCGAACTGCTCCAGCGACAATCCAACGAGATCGCGACACCGAGCCGAAACGTCACGAACTTTGGTGGTGTCGGGCTCCCAATCGGTGCCATTCCATCGCTCGAGCACTGCGGCGGCTGGCTGCACCGTGGTGCCGCTGCCGCGCTGCTTCATCACGGTCTGCGAAGGCTGCCTGGCCACCCGCCATCGTTGGCCCTCGCCATCGAAGACCAGGGTGACGGCGCACTTGACATGCGGTTCGGCGTAGTGGGAACGGACATCGCTGTGGCTGGCTCTGGCACCCGACAACGAGCCATAAAGCGCGAAACAGATGGCGTCGAAGATGGTCGATTTTCCCGCACCCGTCGGACCAGACACCACGAAGAGACCAACGTCAGCCAGCGGCTCGAAGTCGACGACAGCACGGTCGCCGTAGGGGCCAAACGCTTGCATCTCCAGCAGGATCGGCTTCACGCAGCTCCGGCCTCAGGGTGCACGGTCTCAGGGTGCACGGTCTCAGGGTGCACGGTCTCAGGGTGCACGGTCTCGAATGGCTGAGCTTCGGCGTCTTCGCCCTGGGCCAGGTGGATGGCGCGATCGAGCACGGCGGCGATGGCATCGCTCGCATCGGCGTTCGACACCTCGGTCCAGAAGTCACGCACGAGCTCGGCCGGGGGGCGTGAACGTACTTCGGCTGCGGTGAGACGGTGGCCAGATGGCGCCGAATCGGCGACACGAGCGATTTCGACCAACCAGGGGAACTTCGTCCGCAATGCCCGATGCGCATCAGGAATCACGGCGGTGTCGGTGAGCTCGACTCGGATCCACGAGTCCTCATCGGCGGGGCCGGCCAAGATCTCGTCGAAGGATCCGTGGATCGTGGCAACCGGTCGACCGACTTCGATCGGAATCTCGTGTGCGGTGACGGTGCCATCGGGGGCGAGGTCGATCGAGACGACGACCTTCTGGTGACGCTCGCCAAACGAGTACGGCAGCGGGGAACCGGAGTAGCGGATGTGTTCGGACTCGGCCACGAGTTGGGGCCTGTGCAGATGGCCGAGAGCCACGTAGTCGAACGGCTCGAAGAGGTCGGCCGACACCATGCCGCTGTCGCCAACGGCAAGTTCGCGTTCGGAATCTGAGGGGGCTGCGCCGGTGACGAACGCGTGGGCCAGCGCTAGCGAGCGAACGCCTTCGGGTAGGTCGACGTCAGCTTGGCCGATCGCATGGGCCAGCACTGCTTCGTGCGAGAGCCGGGGCGTCCCAGCCCCTAGGATCTCTTGCCGGGTTTCGATCGGAGCGAGTAACGGTTCGAGGAAGGGCAACGCAACGATCGCGAGCGGACCATCGCTGTACTCACGCACCGTGACGGTGGACGCCGCCCGATAGCCGCCCCGGATGACGATGCCGCCCGCATCGACAAGACCGTCGAAGGCATCAACGCGCTCGCCGCTGTCGTGGTTGCCCGCAATCGCAACGACTTCAGCCCCGACAGCGCGGAGGCGGCGAACCGCATCAGAAAAGAGCGTGACCGCTGCAGCGGGTGGGACCGCACGGTCGTGCAGATCACCAGCAATGACCACCAATTCAGCCTTTTCGGCCTCAGCGGTGGCCACCAACCAGTCAAGGAAGTCACGCTGCTCGTCGAGCAGGTTGAAATCGCCGAAGGATCGGCCGAGGTGCCAATCGCTGGTGTGCAGAATGCGCATGTCACGATCGTACGCAGGGGGTGTGACACCCGTGTCGATCCCCCTCCCCGATCCTGGAGATCAGGAGGCTTCGAGTGCGGCTTTCAGGTTGGCCATCGTGGTCTCGCAGGCCTTTTCCAGGTTGTCGCGACGGCCCTCGATCTTGCCGGGGTAGACCTCTGGCAGCGCCAGCATCGGAGCGTCGAAGCGCTCGGTCACGATTGATCCGCTGCCATCAGCTTCGATCGAGTAGCTCCACACCGTGGCGTGTTCGAAACCTGGCGGCACCTCGTAGGCAAACGCCTGGTTCGCTTCCAGCACCGTGACTTCGCAGTCGGCGTGCCACTCGTAGTCCCCTGCCTTGTTGTGACCTCGGAACTTCGCTCCAACAGCCAACTCAGTCGCGTCTTCGAGGAACTCACACCGAACGTTCTCGGGACTCAAATCGGGCAGCAGGTCGAGGTTCGTGAGATAGGCGTACACAGCTTCGGGTGATGCATCGACGCGCACAGACGCCGAACCGGTGGTGGCAGATGAATCAGACATGAGAGCTCCTCAGCTTGTAGAGATCGGAGTTTGGCCGCTGCGGACCCTCGCCGTCGATTTGGGGACTCGACTCGACACGGCCGTGACCACTCCAGCCAGCGCAATCCAGTAGTCCGAAGCCGGTGATGAAGTACCACGTCGCGACGATGTCGCTGTCCGCGACCGAGTAGCGCAGAGCCGTGATGTCACCGCGTCCTTCAAAGACCGAGACCAGCACGGCGTCGTACGCGCCGCAACACTTTCGAGCAAAGGTCGGCCGACCTTCCAGCTCACTTGCCGTTGTCTGGAAGCCTGCCTCCAGGATGCCGACGCCAGCCAGATCATGGCAATGCTCGAGGCATTTCGCACCCTCAGAACCTTGGTGGTCGGATGCCCGACGCCCTGGCGCTCACGCTGACGCCGCCCCCGGTGGCGCTAGCGTTTCGCCATGAACGGTGCTGTGACAGTCAACATGAACGCTCCCATCGACGTGGTCTGGAACCTCGTCAGTGACATCACCAGGATCGGTGAGTTCAGCCCCGAGACCTTCGAAGCCGAATGGCTTGACGGCGCCACCGGACCGGCGGTTGGCAATCGATTCCGAGGTCACGTCAAGCGCAACCAGAAGGGGCCCACGTATTGGAGCGAGTGCGTCGTGACCGAGTGCGAGGCCGAGCACATTTTCGGTTTCGCCGTAGTGATGAAGGGCAAGACGCTCAACAACTGGCGCTACGAGCTCGAACCCGACGGCGAAAGCACCAGCGTGACCGAGTCATTCAAACTCGAACCCACCATCGCCAACAAGATCTATTGGGCCGGGCTCGGCAAGCTTCGTAGCAAGACCAACATCGACGGCATGCGGACCACGCTCGAACGGATCAAGACCGTTGTCGAGGCGACCAGCTAGCAACTGGCGAGCGCCGGTCAACCGGAGGCGGCAACCTTCTCAAACGCTTCCAGCACCTCGGTGCTCGAGCGGCGAGCCCCGGTCTGCAGGTACTCCATTGCCTTCAGCGAAGCCTCGTGGGCTTCCAGGCTGGAACCAGCAACGCAGTCCTCGACCACACGGCAGAAGTAGTCGTGCTGGTGAGCATCCACGAACGTGTAGTGCACACAAACATCGGTGTGCCCGCCGATCAAGATCAGCGTGTCGGAGCGCAGACCCTTCAACAAGATCTCGAGTTCGGTGCCGAAGAAGCATGAATAGCGGCGCTTGCGGATCACGTAGTCGTCTGGCCTGAGACCGAGGTCGGCAGAGATCGCCGTGCCGGGGTCGCCCTCCAGTAGGTGCACACCCTCTTCGCCGTCGAGCTCACGACCAAAGTCGACGAGGTCTCGGCGATGGGCCTCCTGGAAGAACACGATCGGCACACCGCAACGACGAGCCGTCTCGACCAACTCCGGTGCGCCCGTCATTCGCTCGTCATAACCGTCCATGAACGGCATCGACGACCCACTCGAAGCGGAATCGCCTGAATCTGACGACCCTCCACCCTGGATGTCCACAACGATCAGGACGGGATTTCCCTCGATGAGGTTTCGCTTTGCTCGGTCGACCATGCGGTGACGCTAGTGCCCGATCGCATCAGGGAACCTCACAGCAGGGACTGGGCCGCTTCCATGATGGTCACCGATGGCACCGGTCGGTCGGCCCATGGGTCGACCCCGGCGGCGAGGCGCTCGCCCATCGTGCGCATCGTGATCATTCGAGGATGAAAATCCTCTGACAGCGCTTCATCCCACGAGAGCGGCGCTGCGACCGAGGCTTCTGGCACGGCCCGCATCGAATACGGCGCGGCGGCGTGGGACGAGCGGCCGTTGCGCATGATGTCGAGCAGCAACCGACCCTTCCGGTCCTTCTTGGCGAACTCGAGCGTGAAGCGGTCGGGCTCGGCCGCTACGAGATCCCATGCAATTCGCTCGGCGAACGCCCTGGTTGCAGCAAAGCCAACACCGGAATCGGCGGCATCGGTGACGTCGACGTGGATGTGCATCCCCTTCGACCCCGAGGTCTTCACCCGCGGCTCGAGGCCGAGCTCGCCCAACTGGTCATGCAGCATCCGAGCGGCGAGCTGCACCGATGCGATGTCGTTGTGCGCCGGGTCGAGATCCCAGATGATCTCGATCGGTTGATCCGGATCACTCGCCGCGCTCAGCAGCGTGTGGAAAACCACCGTGCCCTGATTGGCCAAGTAGACCAAGCCATTGGCGTCGTGAATCACCGAATAGACGATCTCACTCGGTTGCTTTGACGGGCCACCGCTCTTGGACGGAACGGTCAACCGGGAGATGAAATCGGGAACGTGGTCTGGCGTGTTCTTCTGGTAGAAGCCCTTCTTGTCGACCCCGTTCGGAAAGCGTTCGAGCACCAGCGGCCGGTCAGCCACCTCGGCCAGCATCTTGGTGGCGACCAGCTCGTAGTGACTGATCATCTCGCCCTTTGTGCCTTCGATGTCGGCAAACAGGACCTTGTCGAGGCTCGACAGCTGCACGGTGATCGGGCTCTGTTCCTTCTCCACGTCTGCTGGCTCCTTGTCTGGCCGTAGGCCGAGAAATCGGGGATGACGAACGTGGCCGGATGAACCCCATTCGCTGAAACCGACCTCGCACACGAGGCGGGCCTCGCTCCAGCGTGCCGTTCGCAGATCAGAAGGGTCGGTCGAGAACACCGACCCGTCCGTCTCCGCTCCTTCCAGCGAAGCTCGCAGCGTCTGGAGTAACTCGTCGTCGAACCCGGTGCCGACCTTGCCTGCGTACACATACGAGCCATTGATGCGGGTGGCGAGCACGAGGGCACCGATGCCGACTCGGCTGCCCGTTGGCGGGGTCCACCCGACGATCACGAAGTCGTCCCGCAGGAGACACTTCAGCTTCACCCACGAGCGGGAGCGCCCCGGCTTGTAGATCGCGTCTCGCTGCTTGGCGATGACGCCCTCCCAGCCTTCGGCCTGCGCCTGGTCCATGAGATCGGCGGCACTGTCGTCCAGGATCGCACTCAGTTGCAACGTCGAGCCGAACTCGAAACCATCGGCCAGCAAGGAGCGACGCCGATCGAGCGAGATGGGCCGAAGGTCGACGCCTTCCATCTCGAGCAGGTCGAAGGCGCAGAATCGGACAGGTATCTCCTTGACTTCCTGGGGCGCTGCGGGTCGAGTGGCTGGGCGTTGCTGCATGCGTTCGAAGCTGGTGAGGCCGCCTGACCGTTCAGCAACGACCTCGCCATCGATCACGAAATTCGCGTACGGCTGACCGGTGAGCGCTTCTGCGATCTCTGGGTACGACGCCGTGGCATCGAGGCCGTTGCGGGTACGCAGGGTGACCGCACCATCGGTGGATATCCCGACAAGCCGGTAGCCGTCGAGCTTGCGCTCGATCTGCCATTTGTCACGGTCCCGGTCGATGCGACCGATGGCGTCGGTAGTGGCTCCAGCAGTGCTGGTGCCGGCCGAGGCCAGCATGACCTCGACCCGTTGCTTCACGCTGTTTTACGGGCCTTCTTGGCTGCAGCCTTCTTCGCTGGCTTCTTCTTCGCCGCCTTCTTCTTGACCGGAGCCTCGTCCTCGACGGTTGCGGTCGGGTGGCGTTCTCGTGCAGCTTTGGCCGCAGCGACGCTGGCTTCGAGCGCAGCGGCGAGGTCGATCACGTCGGCGGTGGGGCCGTCGTCCTCGATCGGAGCGAGCTCAGAACCCTCGGCCTTTGCTTCGAGCAACTCCATCACGCGCTCGCGATAGGTGTCCTCGTACTTCATGGGATCAAACGACTCGGTCAACGACTCGATGAGCTGCTCGGCCATGGCCAGCTCAGCCGGCTTGACCTCGACATCTTCGAGATACTCGAACGCTTCGATCTCGGTGAAGTCTGCGACCTCATCGCCGTAGACCATGGTCGACAGCAGTAACTTGCCGCCGGCGGCCCGCAGTGCGCACTGGTATTGCTTGGTTCGCATCACGAAGGTGGCGATGGCGACCATCCCCGCACTCTCCATGGCCTGCTCGAGCACGGCGTAGGCCTTGGCCGAGAGCTCATCGGGGGCGACGACGTAGGCGCTGTCGAAGTAGAGCGGATCGATCTCGGACAGCTGCACGAACTCGGCGATGTCAATGGTGCGGCTCTTCTTGGGATCGAGCGACGACATCTCGTCATCGGTGATCGTGACGTAGTTGCCCTTGGTGATCTCGTAGCCCTTGACGATGTCGCCGAACGCCACCTCTTCGCCAGTGTCGGCGGAGACGCGCTTCATCTTGATGCGGGCACCAGTCTCACCATCGAGTTGGTTGAAGGACACGCTCTTCTTGCGAACCGCCGGAAAGAGGCGGATCGGGATCGAGATGAGGCCAAATGAAATGGCACCGCTCCAGATGGGTCGGGGCACGACGAACTCCTTCGGTCAGCACTCCACCAAACCGGGTCCCATTCATACAGGCCGATCGTGCGAAGTCAATCGTCAATCTTCCATCGGCAGGTCACCCAGGCGCGCTGAGTAAGTCTCTGACCCGGGCTTTCAGCCCATCGAGGTCAGCAACAGAACGCTCGATTGCGCCCCTGGTGTTGCAGAACACGAAGAGGCAATCAATCACGGTCCGACCGGTCACGGTTTCGAGGGCGACGGCATAGGACGCCCCCTGCAACTCATACGAGGCGAGCTTGGCATCGATCTCGGCCTCGGTTCTCGCCGAGTCTGTCTTGTAGTCGACCACGATGAGGCCCTCGGGGGTGTCGATCAGCAGGTCGACGTATCCCTCGATCACCCGGTCACCCACCGGTGCCGCTACGAACAACTCCTTGTAATGCGCCACGGGGTAGTGCGTCGCCCCCCGACCAGCGGCGTCGATGGCGAGTTGCACCGCACCGGAAGCCAAGGCCGACCTGGCAAGCAACGCCACCACGCCTTCATGGCCGGGAATCGACTCGATGGCGCACTGCTGCTTCACGTGCAGGTCGAGGTCGACCGGGTCGGCGAGGTCGACCATCTGCAGAACAGCGTGAGTTGCTGAACCAATGGCCGAACCAGCACGACCACGACGCCTGGTTGGCACGACGCCGTCCTCGGCTTGATCGAAGCGATCGTCGTCAGGGTCTGCCTCGGCGGTGGCCTCAGCGAGGGCTGCGGTGGCCACACCGGTGGCCGAAACAACGCGAGGTGTCTCCGCTGATGCGGTCAGGACCGCACGGTCTCGCTGCCAGCTCTCCCGATCGTCGAGCGGGAACGGGACAGCCCGAGGTCCCGGGATCTCGGGAGGAGGCCCTTCACCCGATTCAAACCTGCGCCACAAGTCGACGCTGTCGACCTTGTTCCACACGATGCCGCCAAAGCTCCCCCAGGCGAGATTCTTCTTGTGGTGAGCCGACACGATGAGGTGATCCCGTGCTCTGGTGAGACCGACATAGAGCAGGCGCTGCTTCTCGTGGCCGTCCATCTCGGACTCGACGGTCGAAGTGGCATCGAATCCAAGAGTCGCTGCAGTCGACCTCACGCGTACTTCGGGCAGGTCTTCCTCGTTCCACAGCACGCCGATGCCGGGACGTCGGCTGTCGAGCTTGGTCGTGAGCCCCGACAGGATGGTGATGGGGAACTCCAGCCCCTTCGAGCCGTGAATGGTCATGATGCGCACGGCGTCGTCATCGGTCTCCGGCAGGATCGGCTCGTGGACCCTGGCCAGGTCAGCGCCCTGGAGCGCCGCCCAATCCAGGAAGGCCCGCAAGTCTCCACCCACCGATTCTTCGAACGACCGAGCCTGGTCGAGCAAGAATCGCAACCGACGCCACACATCTGCAGGCCGAACCGAGCCAAAGCCCAGCATGGCGGCAGAACGCTCACGCAGCAGCTGGTCGAGCAGGCTCGACGGTGTGGTCCACCATCGGTTCTCCCAGAGCGAACGCAGCGACGTCAGTGCGAGCCGGACCGGATGGTCAGCGGCCACCTCGGGCGGAGGGTCAGCCCGCAGATCCCATTGACCGCCGGCTGAGACAAAGGTGAACAGATCAGCATCGGAGCAGGCGAACAGCGGCGACCGCAACGCTGCGACAAGGCTCAACGCATCGGTTGGGTCATCGACGGCTCGAAGTGCTGCCAGTGCATCGCTGACCTCCTGGGTGGCGTACACGAGCGTGCCGGTCGACAAGCGATACGAGATGTCGGCGTCGTCGAGCTCGGACCGCAAGAACGGCAGCGAGGTTCGCGTGGGTACGAGTATCGCAACATCAGACAGCTCTGCTGGACGCCACCCGCCTTTGCCGTCACCGACCGGCCACGCATCCGGGTGGGCGACGATGTCGGCCACCACCTCAGCGACGTCGGCAGCTTCGAGTTCGCGCAGTTGAGCCGCCTTGACCTTGGGGTCGGGGTGTTCCCCACCGAGAAGGACGGGTTTGTGATCAACACCGGAATCAGCGGCCCGGAACGCAACCAGTGGCTCGTATGCGGGCTGGCGATCGCCGTCACCAGCACCCATGAGTTGTGTGAACAACACGTTGACCCACTCGAGAATGGGTTCGACGGTGCGGAAGTTCGTGGTCAGCTTGGCGTAGGTCCCGCCGGGGCCGAACCGCTCACGGGCCCGCAGGAACAGACTGATGTCGGCTCGGCGGAATCGATAGATCGACTGCTTCGGGTCGCCGACGAAGAACAGACGACCCGCATCGACGTCGAGCGCTTCCCAATCCTCAGATCCAGATGACACCGCCGTGGCGATCCTCAGCGCCAGCTCGATCTGGATGGGGTCGGTGTCCTGGAACTCATCGAGCAACAGATGGGTGTAGCGATCGTGCAGCGCCAGCCGCGCTTCTTCGCTGGTGCGCAACATCTCACGGGCCAGCACCAGCAGGTCGTGGAACTCGAGCCCGCCATCGGAACGGCGCTGCGCTGCTGCGGCAAGACACTCGGCCGCCATGGGAATGAGCAAGCGCTGGATCACCGCAGCCGAGGCTTCGGTGACGATCGCCGTCTTCGCTTCATTGAGCTCGACGATGAGCTCCTTCAAGCTGGGCAGGTCCGGCCAGTTGCCTTTCTTGCCGTAGCCCTTGCCGAACGGCGGGATCTCGGCGAGCGCAGCCAGCCGGCGATCAGGGTCGGCGATCTGATGCAAACGTTCGAGCTCGGGCAGGACCTTCGAACTGAGGTGTTCGTAGAACTTGTCTGTCTGGTCAGTACAGGCAGCGAGCGAGTCGTGCAGTTCCCCAGCGGCTGCGTCGAACGCAGAGAAGTCGATGGGTGGAAGGGGTTGGGCTGGCGCATCGGCCTGAGCAGCGAGCGGCCCGAGCCGGTCGAAGTTCTGGTTGAAGTCGATGGCGACGTCTTTGAGCGTCGAGTGCTTCGGGTAGCTCGGCTCGAGAGCCACGTTGAGCAGTGCCGCCCGCACCAAGAGCTGTTCGTTGGAGGCCTCGTCGTACAGCGCATCGACAAAACGATGCCAACGATCCTCGTGGGCCAGCTGCGAAGACACCTCGTCCAGGACTCGCACCTGGGGCGGCAGCTTCGCCGCTACCGCGAACTCCGAGAGCATGCGACTGGCGAAACCGTGGAGCGTGGAGATGGCAGCGAGGTCGGCGTCGGCGATGGCCTCGCTGGCTCGATCACGCTGAGCTTCGGCCCGCTCTGGGTCGTCGCGCATCTGTTCGAAGCGCACGCGAATTCGAGCCTGCAGTTCCGCAGCTGCTGCCTCGGTGAACGTGATGGCCGCCACGTTCGAAAGGCGAACCCCTTCGACAATGACCAAGTTGACGATCCGTTCGACCAGCGCACTGGTCTTGCCGCTGCCGGCCCCGGCCTCGACGAAGAGGGTTTGGCCAAGGCCATCACGAGTGATGAGATCCCGGACGTCTTGATCGAGCGGCTTCACGCTGCGCTCCCGCTGTCTGGATCAGTGCTGTCTGGATCAGTGCTGTCTGAATCAGTGCTGTCGGGGGTCGTGACGTCGGCGGGATCGATCCACACGAGGCCCGGGCGGTGCGCCAAAGCTGACTCCTTCTCGATGGCGTGTTCGCCTCGCTCACGATCACAGATCGAATCGAACGGGCAATACGCACAGTTGTCATTGGTGCCTCTGAAGCCGTCCCACTCCCCCGGGTCGGTGGCGAACTCACCGCCCTCGATGCCGTCGGCGATGACGGTGAGAATTTGCACCAGGCGATCGCGACGATCGTCGGTCCACCGATAGCCCACGCGGGCATGGTCCGCTGCCCGATTCACCAACCAGTAATGGGCATCCACTTCGTCGGCGCCAAGCAGCTGGCGGGCGGCCTCGGCATACAGTCCGAGTTGAAGGGTCTTGCCTTCCTTCACTGGATCGTCGCTCTCGATTCCCTTGTATTCCTTGCCCTTGCCCGTCTTGTAGTCAGTGACGAAGGTACGACCGTCTTCACCACGGTCGATCCGGTCGGCCAGGCCACGGAAGCGAAGTGATCGCCCATCAGTCAGCTCGATCACAACAGGTGGGGCCTCTCCCATTCCGAACGGAAGCTCGACGTCGACCGGTGTGGCTCGATGACGGAGCCGGTGGGCATTGTCTGCATCGAGGAAGTCATCGAGCAGGATCAGCAACTCCTCGCGAGTGATCCGCCAGCGAACGGGGCGACCAGTGCGACCTTGCTCCTCGTACTCGTCGAAGGTCGCTTCGGCGAGGGTGGCAACTCTGGCTCGGTGAGCATCTGTCCACCGCTGGGTGGGTTCCGGCATCTCGTCGGCTTCGAGGAGCTCTCTGATGAAGTCCTCGAGCACCGTGTGCACCCCGGACCCCTTGTCGAGTGGCGAGATCTCGATCAATCGCTCGGGGTCGTCTCGTTCGGCGAGCTTCAGCGTGTACGCCAGGAAATAGCGGTACCCGCACGAAGCCCAGGTCTGAAGACGTGTCGGCGATAGGGGCCGGTCGTTCGTCGACCCGATCTCGTGGCCAGCGAGATTGCCGTCCCACTCGGTGAAGTCGCTGCTGCGACGGGCCCGACTGGCGGCAATTCCTCGCCGAGCGTCGGCCGCTGCCGGGTGGTCGGCAACGTCACCCCCGAGGGACACGTGATCGGCGACCGACGCGAGGTCGCGTTCGACAAGGCTTGCGTGATGTCGGGCCGAGGCAAGGCCAGCCCGGAAGGACGCCACATTGTCGACAACGCCATCGCCGTCGCCTGCGGCCAGTTCGGCGAAATCGGTGGCTCTGATGGGGCGTTCGGCCAACGCACTCGCGGTGTCGAGCAACCATCGGGAGGCCAGCGATTCTCGACTGTTGCGAAGATCGCCTCGGGGCATCGTCAGCACTCGCCGGCCAACAGGGGCAGCGCTCAATGCCGACAGGAACTGCCGATGCTGCTCGCCCAGTTGGCCAGCGCGCAGCTCGAGTTCGCCGTTGGCCAAGGCCCGAGCGCTGTCGGGCAGCACGGCATCATCACGGCGAGGCGACGGCAAGACACCCTCGCGACAACCGAGAACGAACACCGCGTCGAGGTCATGACCAACTGCTGAACTCAATGGGCCGTACACCACACCGTTGCCGAAGCGTCCAGAGCGACCCCGAGCCACATCGAGCTCGGCGGTCACTGCACGCAGAAAGACGTGGTGGCTCGGTGTCGGTTCGATCTCGTCGAGCGTGGCAAGGCGCTCGATGGCGGCTTCGACACGCTCGAACGCTTCCTGCTCTGCCTCGGGCCACGACGTGTGGCGATGGGCCGGACCGAGCAGATCGATCAACAGCGCCTTGGCCTCGTCGGCCTTGGAAGCCCATCCGTCGGCTGCTTCCAGCTGCTTCATTCGGTCCGCCGTGGACTCGAGGAAGTACGACATCTGATCGATGTCTGCTTGTTCGCGTTGGATTCGGTCGGCCAACCAAGACTCGACGTCTGGTGTCAGCTTGGCTGCAAGTGTGTGGCGCCGTCTGGCGATTTTGGAGTACCAGTCGCTGAGACCAGCAACCACGCCGATGTCGCGAGTCAGCTTCTCCCAGGCCGACGGACGGACTGGTTGGCCGTCGACTCGCAGCGGTCCACCACTGACCAGCGCCATCACGCGATCGCGCCGCCATCGCTCGCTCGGCAACGTCAGCGCGGCGAGGATCGTTCGGCCAGCAACGGACTCGGCGAGCCGCGTGCGAGATGGCCCGTTGAACGGAACGTCGGCCGCCGTGAGTTGCTGCTGCAGGATGCGGACGTATGGGTCGGGGGCAGCATGGAAGATACCGATTCGGTCCAAGGCCAAGCCGTCGCTGGCCAGCTCGACGATCGACCGGACCACGGCCCGGACCTCTTCATCGGCATCGGTGACGGTGATGATCTTGTCGGCGGTCGACGGCGTAACCGTTGGCACAGGGGCGGTGGTCAGGTCGAAACCAGCGGCGGCGCAGACATCGCGCACCGGTTGATCTGCGTCGGACGCTCCGGTCAGTCCTACGACCGCAGAAAGGCGATCGACGCGATTGAGTGCCCGCATGAGGCGCTGCAACGGCGGAGGCATCGGAGCCGGCAGATACCACACGATCGGCCCGAGCCGCTCAGGGTCGAGGCCGAGATCGGTTCGACGGGCGGCAGCAGCGGCGACGTCGGATTCGTCGTGGAAGTCGGTGAGCAAGCTCTGGATCGAGTGATGGAACGCAATCGCTGACCCGGCTGACGCAGATGCCTCGGCCACTCGGTCGAGAGCTGAGTTGCTGATGTTGCTCAGCTCGCCGGTGAGTTGGGCGAGCGCCCGTTCGGTGGCGTGATGCTCGGCGACCGCAGCGAAGTGCCGAGGGTTGTCGGCCAAAGCCACCCGCACCGCTGCACCGAGTACCGGGTTGGTCAACGGGCGGCGTTCGCCGAGTCGACCAGACGACAGCAGCTCGGCGAGTCGAAACGGTGTGACGAAACTGACGTTTGCGATCCCAACAAGACCAACGTCTCCGGAGCCCAGCATCCGCCGAGCAACGAGCCCAGCGAAGTTCGATGGCACCACCACGGTGACGGGGGCCAAGGCATCACCCGCCTTGATCTCGACCACCAATCGCGCCAGCGCTTCTGTGGCCGGTCGGCCGTATGGACTGGTCACCAACGTCATCAACGCAGACTAGATGGCGAGGTATGACACCGCGCCCGAACCGGGGGCTCAGACCATCAAGACTGACGGCTGCAAACCCGGGGTTTGGGTCACCGGGTTTTGATCGTTGAGGCCCCCGGTTTGAGGGGGGAGCGGTCGGAACTACGAGTCCAAGTTGGGGCCTCGGCGGAGGTGGTGGCCGCCGTCGACGGGGAGAATCGATCCGGTCACCCAACTCGAGTCGTCCGACAAGAAGAAGGCAATCGCGTTGGCGACATCGTCCGGCTGCCCATGGCGCTGCATCGGCATGTTCGCCCGGTAGTCGCCATAGATCGCCTCGCTGCTACGAAGCCCATCGGAGAGACCCGTCTCGACCAGGCCAGGGGCCACTGCGTTGACCCGAACACCGTTCACACCGAGCTCGTCGGCTGCGTTCTTCACCAGCATCTCGAGACCAGCCTTGCTGACGCAGTAGCTGGCCATGAAGCGGTGCGTCTTCGACCCAGCAATCGACGACACCGCACAGACCGAGCCGCCACCATTGGCTGCGATCGCTCCACCGGCGTGCTTCATCGTGAAGAAGGCACCGGTCAGGTTCGTGTGGAGAATGCCCTCCCAATCGGCAGCTTCGGTGGCCACGACAGGCGCTGCTCCCCCGTAGCCGGCATTGATCACTGCGAGGTCGAGGCCCACACCTTCGCTGGCAACAGCAACAGCGCCGGCCACGTCTTCCTCATTGCCGACGTCACCGATCACGGTGTGAACAGCCGAGCCGAACGTGGCGAGCTCGGCTGCGGCCGCCTCGAGGGTCATCTCGGTGCGGCCCATCAGCGTGACGGTCGCACCTCCGGCAACCAGCTGCTTCGCCGTCGCCAGCCCGATGCCCGAACCGCCTCCGGTGACCAGAGCGCGCTTGCCTTCGAACCGACCGCTGTCTGCTGAATTGCTCATGACGTCACCACGCCGGTCTCGAACTGGGCCTTCGCCCATGCGTAGTCGGGCTTGCCCGGGCCGGTGTACGACATGGCGTCGACGAACACAGCCTCCTTGGGCAACTTGTAGCCCGCAAGATGATCTCGCAAGAACACTCGAATCTCGTCCAGCGACGTCTCCGACCCAGGCCTTCGAGCAATCACCGCTGCCACCCGCTGACCGAAGCGCTCGTCAGCTCGACCGAGCACGAACGCGTCCTGCACATCCGGGTGCGCCTTCACTTTGGCTTCGACCTCTTCAGGGAAGATCTTCTCGCCGCCAGAGTTGATGCAGTTCGACCCTCGCCCGAACACCGTGATCGTGCCGTCAGCTTCCAAGCGGGCGGCGTCACCGGGAATGGCCCAACGCACGCCGTCGACGGTCGGGAACGTGGCCGCTGACTTCACCGGGTCCTTGTGGTAGCCGAGCGGAATGTGACCGGTGGTGGCGAGGCGCCCCATGATGCCGGCGCCGGCTTTGGTCGGCCGGTTGTCGTCATCGAGTACGGCGGTGTTCGGCTTCATCTGGAAACGAGGTGCTCCCCCATCGCCGCTGCCGACCAGGGCGCCATTCCCGCCGCTCTCTGACGCACCGAAACCATCGACGATCATCACGTTTGGCAGCAGATCCGCCAGCTCTGCCTTGGTCACCGGCGAAAGAATCGCACCGCCTGACGCAATGACCGCGAGCCCCGAGAGGTCGGGCGCTTCGCCTGCCTCCACCAAGCCCCGCAGCGTTTCAGCGAACGGCCGAGCCATGCCATCGCCGACCAGCACCAACAACTGCGCCCGATCGGCAGCGGCTTGGCTGATCACACCAACCGGGTCGAATCGACGATGTGTCCACAGCGACACGCCATTGCCAGAGATGAGTGGCCGGAATGAGTTCCACTGACCGTTGCCGTGCATCAACGGTGAGGTCACCATCCACGGCGCCCGCTCTTCGGCGAGCACCTTCAGCGCATCAGCCGGCTCTTCGGGGTCGACCAAGCTGGTCATCGCCCCGAGGAAGATGTCCTCTTGGCGCCAGAGCACTCCCTTGGGCATGCCGGTGGTGCCGCCGGTGTACAGGATGTAGATGTCATCTGGCGACCGCTCCGGCATCGGCGTGATCGAGCCGCTCGCCTGTACAGCACTCCACAGCGTCTCGGTGTCGCCGAGTTCGGGCACACCGACATCGCCGGCCCCCGGGGCATCCAACACGATGGTCTGGCCGAGGAGCGGAAGGCGATCGCCGCAGCGGCGAACGAGCTCGAGGAAGTCCGGCTCCACCACGATGGCAACGGCGTCAGAGTCATCGAGCAGGTAGACCAGCTCTTCGTCGACGTAGCGATAGTTGACGTTGACGGGCACCGCCCGTGCCTTGAAACAACCGATCATCGCTTCGAGCCACTCGACCCGATTCCACGACAGGATGGCCACCCGATCGCCGGCTTGGACACCAGAGTCGAGAAGGTGGCGGGCAAATGCCGATGCACTGGTGTCGAGATCGGCGTAGGTCCGGTCTCCGAGCGGTGACGACACCGCCACTCGATCGGGGACCGCCTCAGCGATCGTCTCGAACAATTCAGCCAGGTTCCAAATGCTCATCGCTCGACGCTAGACGGCGCGGCTCGCAGTTGACAGGCCGCACCCTCGAGCACTCGTCGGCCAGAACTCCTTCGTCAACGCTCGTCGATCAGCGAGGCGTCCCCGTCCGCTTGACGTTCTCGTCCGATTCTGAGAACGACACCAGCACCGATGCGGCGGATCGCACCGCGAGCTGCTCGACCCAGAAGGCTTCACCCGCAGCATCGGGTGAGCGCCCGAGCACGTTCTTATACAACGAGTCGACCAAGCTCTCAGCAGTCGGCTGAGACCCGAATCGGCTGGCCCATTCATCAGAGCCGACGAAGTCGCCGGCAATCGACTCGAGCGCACGGCCGCCTCGGTACTGGCCAGCCCAAAAGGCAAAGCCACCTGCGTCAGGGCTGCGGCCGAACGCTGCTTGATACAACCGCAGGATCTGAGCCTCATCGGAACGAATCGGTTCGTTCGTGCCCGTAGCAGCGATGTTCTCCGGCGACTCGCTCACCGAGATCAGCACCTGCACTCGGCTCAGCCGGCCGCTGTCGATGGCATCGAGCCAGAAGCGCCTGCCCTCGGCATCGCCTGTTCGACCCAAGACGTTCCGGTAGATGGCGTCGACGAAGGCACCGTTGGAAAGTTCTGCGCCGTAGCGAGCGTTCCACTCAGGGGACTCGGTGAAGCTCGTCGCAATCGATTCGAGTGAGGCTCCGCCCGCGTACTGGGTCGTCCAGAATGCGAAGCCCTCCGCATCGGGCGTTCGGCCGAACACCGCCCGGTACAACCGGACGATTTGATCGTCAGCTGGGCGGCTGACCGTGGCTGGCGCCTCGGTCGGGGCCGGGGTCGGAGTCGAGAATCGGACCATGCCGGTGACGACACGGCCGGTCGACGGAACGTTGGTGAACTGACCACCCATCCAGAGGTGGCCGAGCGAGTCCTCGACGATGGCGTAGGCCCCAGCTTGACCACCGAGATCGAACGTCAGCGGCTCGAGTTCTCCGGTGACCCGATCGATCCCGTAGCCGCCGTTGACGTCTTGTTGCCCGAACGGATTTGTCGAAGCGAAGTCGGCGACGAACTCTTCGTACTCAGCTTCGACCATCACGCCGTCGTTGCCATTGATGTAACTACCGAGCGGGAACGGCCCGACCGAAGCCCAGCAATGACAGCCAGCCCAGACCGTCGACTCACCGATGTGGATCACCTGCGTGTCACCACCGGTCACCTGCTGGCCCACGCCATTGTTGGTGTAGATGGTCGACAGGGGCGACAGATCCCGGGCTCGCAACGTCATCGTCTGATGGCCGTTGCCGCCGACGTACACCCGATCACCATCGAACTGCACGTCTTCCATCCACATCGAGTAACCGTCTCGGTGGTTCGGGATACCAGCAGGAAGTCCCTGCGCCAGACCCGGAATCAGTTCACCATCGGACTCGCGCACGGTAGCGAAGTACGCCGCCGAGTCATCGCCGTTGATTCCGCCGAACTTTCCTGCGAGGTACACCCGGCTTCGGCTCTCGTCGACTGCCAAGGCAAACACCAGCGAGCCGGCAAAGAGCGGCGAGACGGTGTCGAGATCGGCCATGGGCTTCCAGCTCTCATCGAGCAATCCGGTCGTGGTGTCGACCCTGGCAAGGTTCGCCAGCGCCGCACCTTGAGACTCAGTGAAGTCACCAACCATGTAGATCTGATTGCCCACGACTTCGAGATCCATGACAGCGGGCGGACCCCAACTGTTGATCAGCGCGGGCTCGAACGTGTCGATGCGGGCACCTGTTCTGGCGTTGTAGAGAACCGCTCCACCTGTCATCTCGCCGCCGACGAACATTCGGCCGTCAGCGGTGATGTCGATGGCATAGACGATGTCGTCGACAACCGGGCGGTACGACGCATCCCACTCGCCGGTCTCGAGATCGAATCGGGCCAGGTACGGCTGCCTCGTGGCGGTCCCGTCCGGTGCGATCACGTCCTGGAACTTGCCAGCGACGTACATGTGGCCGTCGAACTCTTCCATGTCGCGCACGAGGGCGCGGAGCTGGTTCGTGTGACGAGAGGTCAAGTCGGGGTTACCGACATCCCAGACCAGGTCTGGTGTCGTCATCAGGTCATCTGCATCCAATGCTCCAACGCTTGGTGCTGGAACCGAAACGAGAGTGCTGAATGCCGTGGCCGCCGCCGCGAAGAGGAGAGGAATTCGCCGTGATTTCATCCTCTTGACGATAGGCACTCAGCCACCGTCAGTCGCTAGGTGAACTAGCTCGGAAGGCGAGCTTCTCGCGGCGCGAAGATCGCAAAATCGTCTTCGGTCGCGGGGCCGAAGGTCGTGGTCAGCCTGCCCATTCGCCAGCGTTCGGTTCGCTTCATGAAGACGTCGTAGCCAGCGGCCCGGGTCCCGAAGGCTGCACCTCGGTTGTCCTCTGTGACGAACGCGACTGCGAAGCGGCTGCCAGGGGTGGCATCGGCGGCCGCTCTGGTCACCAGAGCGAGACCCTCCGACATGACCTTTTGCTTGCGGAACATCGGTGGAATCCATGCCCCTTCGATGAAGAGGGTGTCCTCGTCGAGTGGGGGGAAGAGATCACCAAAGAACGCCCGCACCTTGGGGCCGTCAGCACCGGGGATCAACCACTGGACATAGGCCGGGTTTCCCTCCGGATCGACCGCACACCAACCGCCGCGGAAGCCAGCGTCGTACATGTTCTGACGACGATCGAGATAGAGCTGATCGATCGGGGACAGGCCCTCGACATCGAAGATCCTCGGCGCAGTTGTCGCATCGATTGGCTTTGCTGTCAGTGGAACCAACGATTTCGGTGGGTCTGGCTCGATCTCGAGCACTCGACGTAGCCCAACGGCATGCGTCTCGGAATTGGCCCACCGCCGGAGATCAGCCATGGCCTCGTCTTTGCCGCCCGATCGAACCTGATCGATCAACATCTTGGCCCTTCGAGCCGTGCGGCTGATCGTCATGGAGTTCGCCCTTCGTGTGGTCCGGGAGACCTGGATTGCTGGTACGCCGCCGCCATCATGAGGGCGAGCAATGGGTAGAACGCGTCGGCTGAGCCACGCAGCGTCATGTGCGGATCGAAGGTTTGAGCAGCGTTCATGATCCACAGCGATCCAAAGGTGGCCGCTCCGGCGACAGCTATCGGTCCGGTTTGTCTTCGAAGGACGCGACGCGCTTGGACCATGCCAACACCCAACAAGGCGAACCAAGTCAGGAACAGCCACACGCCGCCAGACCAAAACAGCCACAGGTGACCGGACTCGATCCAGATGAACTCTTCACCCTCACGGGGTGACGTCACTCTGGCCTGCGGTGTCACACCCCACACGATGTTGGTTGGTTCCCTCAACGAGGGAATGAAGAACATCTCGAGGTTGTAGAGGCGCACATCCCAGCTCGACCCCGGATTGGCTTCGAAGAGTTGCCGGCCTTGCTCGGACAGTGGCGAGTTGGAGATGTCTTCCCGCTTTTCCGACGAGACGGCGGCACCGTCGAAGCCAGCCACGCGGCGGGCAAGAAGCGGGGCCGCAACGATCGCGGTGACGAGCAGGAGCGGAAGACCGAAGCGGGCAAGACGCCCGAACGAGCGTGTGACCCATGCCAAGGCGACAAGACCGACGGCGAAGGAGATCAGCGGGCCGATCTGACCACTACCGACGACACCAATGCAGCACATCGCACCTCCGGCGCCGACGAGACGCCGGGGTCGCTCTCCACCGAGGAACATCGACAACCCGATCATGGCGTGGATGCCCTGATACACGCCGAAACCAATGGGATTACCGATCGTCGCAGCGCCACGACCGTCGTCGACGATGAAGCCATCGTTCGGGAAGAATCGATGTAAACGCTCTGCGGTCGAGATGAGGTTGAGCGAGTCCATCGTGCCGAGCACAGCCAAGACCGAAGCGGTGAGCAATGAGAGCGTCATGGCCGTGCGCACCTGACTCTGGGTACGAATCGTGATGCGGACAAGGCCGTAGAGCAGTCCCATTCGAAGGAACACTGCGGCATAGAGAATGTCGTCCATACCCAACGGAAGCGTCCGCCACAGCTGACTCATCAAGGTCAAGACGAAGCCGGAGAAGACCATGGCCAGGATCACGTAGTCGAGCGAGTGCAACCTGATGACGATTCGGCGTGACGTCACCAGCCATTTCACCGCAAGAACCATCAAGAGCACGGCAAGCAACGCTTCGTTCACACGAAGCATCGGCAGCACTTGATCGCGACCGAATCCAACCACGATCGGGGCGCCGGCGATCATCACGTAGGCAGCGAAGTGCGGCAGGCGCCAGGCCAGAATGATCAGGATCACGAGAGCCGCGAGGCCAGCTCCGATCGGACCGTCGCCGAGGGACACCAACGCACCGGTGAGCAGCGCCGTTGGCAGCAACCACGCCGCTGTGACCTTCAGATCACCCAAGGTCGGCGTGCGAAGCCGCAGCCGCAGCAAGTCGAGCAACTCGAAGGTGCTCTCAGCAGCGACGGGCTCGTCTGACCCGGGAGCGTCGGTTTCGGGGAACATGGAACGACGGGATTGCAACGCGGTCATGACGAACCTCTGAGCTGGCTGGCGAGCAATCCGAGCTCGCTGTCGAATCGACTTCGGGCAAGCAGGGTGATCGCTACCCCGAGGAGGCCAACAATGGCTGCAGTCACCAGGGCGGCGTCGAATTGGGTGGTGATGGCGAGACCAAGGCCAGCAGCAACACCGAAGCCGAGGATGGCGGCAGCGGCCGACGAGCGAAGTGAGCGAGCCAGGTCGTAGCTCGAGTGGCCGTCCCTGGTCGCCGAACGATGAAGCACCAGACCGCTGACGATGTCAGCCACGCTCATGACCGCAGCGATGATGGCGATCCGGCTCGCCCCGTCGGCGAACCAAGCGAACGGCACGAACGCCGCGGTCATCCCGAGCCGAAGGGCGAAGGCCAAGAACGGCGAACGAGTGTCGTTTCGGCCGTAGCAGCCGGCGACGCCGACCTGATGCAGCGCCTCACCGGCAACCGCACCAGCGATCGCTGTGACGGTGACGGCGAGCAACGCCCGGCCGTCGGCGGTGTTCATGGCGCCGAAGGCGAGAGCCGGACCGATCAGCCAGCCGAGCAATCCGAGGGCAAAGCCCGCCGGCAAGATCATCAAGCCAGCGAGGCCAACACCCCGGTCGTATTCGGTGCGGTACCCGGGCAGGTCGCCGCTACGGAACAGCACGGCGAGCCGGGGCAGCATTGCGTAGGCCACGGGCTTGGCACCGAGAGCAACAGCCACGCCGATCAAGTTGAGGCCGAGCTGGAGGGCAACGACTCCGCCGGCAACAGAATTGGCGAGGAGCAAGATCCCGAAGATCCTGATGCCGTTGAGCGCCGCTGATGCAGTAGCGGCAAGCGCTCGAGACAACACGTCACGGACCTCTGGCTCGCGCCAGCCGGCACTGAGTTTGACTCGCAGACCAAGTCTGCGAACGCCCCACCACTGCAGCAACACGTGGGCGGTGACGCCGAGGGAGGAACCAATCCCGAGCAGCAAGATGCGGTCCAGATCGAAGCCAGGCACCGTGGTGTTCGACTCGAAGACGATTGCGTAGAGCGCCAGCGTCCCGATCACGGCAACGTTTTCGACAATCGCTGCTCCAGCGGGAAAGGCAAACGAGCCCATCGCTTGTTGGATCGACTGGGCAGTCACGGTGAGTCCGTAGCCCACCAACTGCGGCGCAGTGAGCAAGATCAACGGGAGTGCGTCGGCGATCAGATCGCTTCGCAATTCACTCGGGACGCCAACGGCAAACAGGCGAGCGAGGAGTGGCGAGGTGAGCATCACGGCCAAGGTGACAACGCCGAAACCGACGATCACCGTCGATGCGAAGGCACCGGCCAGGCGAGAGAGCGCATCGAGATCGGTTGTGCCGTCACTCGTATCCGAGGTTTCGGCCCTGACGTGCTGCATGAGGGCGGGCACGAGCAGCGAACCGAGGAGGCTGCCGACCGTGATCTCGAAGACCAGCCAAGGCAGCTGGTTGGCCAGTTGGAACAAGTTGCCGACAAACGACGGCCCGAGGACCGCGCCGATGAGCACCACCCGGATGAATCCGGTGATCCGCGAGGCGAGCGTCCACTTGGCGCCTGACGCAGAGTCGGCGGCAACAGATCGCTGGTTGGTCGTCGTCGTCACCGGACCTGTGAGCGGTACATCGACAGGACGAGAGGAATCAGGCCAACGAACATGCCGATGAGGGCACCCACGAGAATCATCCGCAGGGGCTGCGGGAAGGACGGCTCCTGGAACACGAACGGACGCGTGATGTAGCGAGGGAGGCCTCGAGCTTCGACGGTCTCTGCTTCGAGCTCAGAATCGAGTAGACGTAACTGGAGCACACCGACTCGGGCCCGAAGGCTGGCGATCTCGGCCTGGAGGTCCTGCTGGCTGGCTGTGAGGGCAATGCCAGCCTCTGGGGCCTCGACGGCGAGGCGATCCTGCGACTCGTTCAACTCGGCCTCGAGCTCGGCGAGCTGCGCTTCGAGAATGGTCCGGGCACTGACGGGCGGGCGCTCGCTCGCTTCGGAGACATAGGCAGCGGCCAGGTCGGTGACGACGTTCTGAGCGAGTTCGGCATCGCGGTCGAAATACTCGATGCGAAGAATCTGCGTACCGCCGACGAGGCCGGCCTTCAGATCTTCTTCGAAGTCCTTGATGTCAATGTCGTATTCGGCAGCGATGGGGCCGGTCAGCGAGCGGGAGCGAACCGCGATGTCCTCGGTCTCGGTCCATGAGTTCCCTCGGTACTCGACCTCGACACGAGCCTGCCAGACCTCATCGAGCACCTGCGACAGCACGAACCCGATCTGGGCGAACACCAGCGTCGACACTGCTGCCAACAGAAGGAACCCGCCGAGTCGGCCACCGCGCATGCTTCGCTGCGGGCCCGAAACTGCCCCGAAACCAAGCGAGGACTCGCCACCGGCTGGTGAAGCAACTGTTCGTTGAGCTGACGGTTCGACCGCTGGCCTGTGAGTTTCGATGATGGTCATGCCTGTTCTCCTACGCGTTCTGCAATGGGGTGCAGCTCAGTGACTGCCTTGGTCACGCGGGCCGGTGAACCGACCACCACCATGCCCGGGGGTACGTCCTTGGTGACAACTGCTCCAGATCCAACGATGGCACCAGCACCGATGCGAACGTAGGGCAGGAGCGTGGCTCCGACACCGATCTGTGCGCCGGCTTCGATGTGTGGTCCGCGCATCAAATCGGCGGACTCGTCAGAGCCTGGATAGAGGTCGTTCGCGATCGACACACCGGGGGCCAAGAACGCCCCATCTTCGATCACCGTGAACTGAGCCACGTACACGTTCGTGTGGATCTTCACGTTGTTGCCGATGACACAGCCGTAGTCGACCACGCTGTTCGACCAGATCGAGACGTTGTCGCCGACCGTGCACTCTTCGCGCAGGACCACGTTGTGACCGGTGGTGAATCCTGACCCGATGACCGAGCCGTTGTAGACAATGGTGCCGGTGCGAAGGCGGGCGCCGTCGCCCATCACGAGTTCGGGCACTTCGCAGCGCTCGACGGGATAGCCGATCTGGACATTGTCGTCGATGTTGCTGTCGTCGATGTTGCTGTCGTCGATGTTGCTGTCGTCGATGTTGCTGTCGTCGATGGTGTTCATGGGGTCATGGCTCCGTGGGTGACGGTGAGAGAGGTGGTCATGCGAAGTACCGGTAGAGGTGATTGCCAGCGAACTCTGTGAGGCTGTTTGGCATGGTGGGGTCGACGTACAGCTCGGTGAGCCGGTGCAGCCGGTCAAGGAATTCAGGGTTGGAATCGGGACCGGCAACGTGGCAGGCCAGAAGTCGTTCCGTAGGTCGATACCGCCGCTTGAAGTCGACGAGACCAGTGTGGGCAAGATCGCTCCGACCGAAGTCGAAGGTGGGAAGGCCCATTTCCCAGGTGTATTGCAACGCAGCGAACACAGCGCCGTGTGACACGCCGTTGCTTCGTTGCTCTGGCGCTGAGGCCGAGAACTTGTAGTGCACGGAACTGTCGGTCACGAGCAACAAGCAGCCGCCGACGACCTCGCCACCGAGCTCACCGACGATCACACCGCCTCGGCCACGTTCGATGAACTGTTCGTGGATCGATTCGAACATCGAGAACGGCTGAGCGAGCATTCCGTGGCGATGACGACGAACGCCGAGATGCAGCTCGAAGTAGGCACGGAGACTGTCGAAGTCTGTGGCCATCCGGTATCGAATGCCCTCTCGCTCCGCCCGCCGAATCTGACGACGGGCGAGCTGGGAGAAGCCGGTTGCCAGCTCCGAAGGAGGCTGATCGACCGTCACGACGTAGTCGACCCCGTCCACGATGGACGTGAAGCGAGGGTCGGTGGTTGCCGGATGATCAGCAGTCGTGTCGAGAACAATGCGTCGACCGGAATCGAGCAAAGAGTCGGCAAACACCGGCCAATCACCGGCTTGCATCGGGGCGTCGACGAAGTCACAGAAGGGAAGCGACACGGTGCGAGGACCTGACGGATCGTCGATGTCGACTGTTGGGAGAGCCGACGATATGACTCCTGCAACGCTCTCGGTCCACTGCACATCGACCCGCAGGTCGTAGGTGTCGGCGATAACGCGCCACCACGCAGGGTCGATGAAGAGCTCGTTGCATCCAGGTACGCGAAGGTCAGGAAATGGGACCGCTCCGTCACCAGTCCTCGATGTCGACTTCTTCCACCCGAGCATGTACGGCTCCTCCACTACTGTCCCTTCAGCGAGCACCGTCCTCTCAGCGAGCACCGTCGCCTCGTATCACTGCCGGGAGCGTGCGGAAGAGAATCGAGAGATCTCGTTTCAACGTCCAGTTGTCGACGTAGTCCAGGTCGAGGTCGAGCATCTCATTCGTGCTCAATCGATTTCGGCCAGAGACTTGCCAAAGCCCAGAACATCCAGGGACGGCCGCCGCTCGTCTCCGATGCTCTTCCTGATACAACGCGATTTCCCATTCGAGCGAAGGTCGCGGGCCGACCAAGCTCATCGTTCCATTGAAGACGTTCGCGAGCTGCGGGAGCTCGTCGATCGAGAACCGCCGCAGAAACGCTCCGACGGAGGTGACCCTGGGGTCGTCCAGTTTGAACGCACCGTCAGTCGTCTCAGCGACAGCAGTGCCTTGAATCTGTGCGGTGACGAATGCTCGGTGCTCGGCATCACTGTTGTCGACGACCATCGTGCGGAACTTGTACAGCTCGAAGGGCACTTCGTTTCGGCCAATTCGTTCCTGCTTGAAAAGAACCGGCCCCTCGGACGTGGTCTTGATCGCTACGGCGATCGCTGCAAAGACCGGACTCAAGACCACAAGTGACACGCCGCTGATCGCCACGTCGATGACGCGCTTGACGAGATGGGTTCGAGGGTCGCCAGGAAGTCTCATGCTGCCAGTTCCCAACCTTCATCGAGGGAGTCTTCTTCGTCGCGGCGAGAAGCCTCATCACGATGGAATACGAAGAACGCAGCGGCAACGGCCAACATCAATCCCGCTCCGGCACCCACCACTGCCATCTTCAGAGGCTCTGGCTCGACGGGTTCGGGCAACACGTAGGGGTCCGAGATGACTCTCGGCTGTTGTAGAGCGAGTTCGTCGAGGTCGACGGCTCGACCGTCGAGGCGGAGCAGCACCTGGGTGATCGCCTGACGAACGGCGAGCAACTCGTTCTGTCGATCGACCTGTTCATTACGAGTGAGGTTGGTCGTGTCCGACAACACACTGAGAAGATCGGACTCGGTGACCTGAAGACCGTCGAGATATTGCGCCAGTGTCTCATTGGCGACCGAGTCATCGATGACCGTGAATTGTGCGAGAAAGGACTCGATCACATCGCTGACGACTTGCTGGGCCTGCGCTGGGTCTGGGTCTTCGAACTCGACGCTGAGGGCCTGCGTACCGCCAACGACCTCGGCCCGATAGCGCTTTTCGAATTCTTCGATCGGAACGCCGTACTCGACAGCGATGGGACCCCACACACCGGGCGAGCTCATCGCGACTGCGATGGTCTCGACCAGTGAGTCGCCGCGGTACTCGACCTCGGCACGGGCCAACCAGACCTCTTCGGAGGCGCGCTCAGTCAGGTACGCAGCCTGAGCAGTGACACCCATGATCACGAGCGCAGCAATGCACGCTCCGAGGAGGACTTGCCATGACGGAGACGGATCGACCGACGTTGCCGCCGGCCGATCTGCCTCGTCAGGCCACAGCTGTACATCCACGAATCACCTCGCACACACGAACGACGTCTGCTTCGGTCAGGTGCGGGTGCATGGGCAAGGACAAGATGCGACTTGCTGCCGCTTCGGTCACTGGCATCGACACGGGATCGGCGCCCTGGAAGGCCACCTGCTCGTGGCACGGCACGGGGTAGTGAATACCCCAACCGATTGATGCAGCATCGAGTGCTGCACAGATGTTGTCCCGCTCGCCGACGGGTACTTGAACCAGACCAATGTGGTGCACGGCAACAGCTTCGCTCCGGATCTCCAGCGGCACAATGGCCTCGGGAAGGTTTGCCCGGTACCACTGGGCCGCCTGGCGGCGGTTGCTGTTCCAGTCGTCGAGCCTGCCGAGCTTGATGAGTAGCGCTCGAGCCTGGAGGCTGTCGAGGCGGCTGTTTCGGCCGAGGACATCGTGCTCGTATCGTGAGCTCAGCGAGCGTCCGTGGTTCGACATCGAGCGAATGCGCTCTTCGAGTTCGGCGTCGTTGGTGACGATCGCTCCACCGTCGCCGAGGGCGCCGAGGTTCTTGCCTGGGTAGAAGCTGAAGGCCGCAGCGGCGCTCGAGGCACCGGCGCGAACGCCGTTCCATTCGGCTCCGTGTGCCTGCGCTGCATCTTCGACGAGCATCAGGCAGTGGCGTTCGATGGCTGCACCGACATCGTCCATGTCAACCATCTGGCCGTACAGGTGCACGGCGATGACGGCTTTGGTGTTCGGTGTCATCGCGGCATCGATGGTGGCGCCAGTGATGAGGAGCGTGCCGGGGTCGACGTCGGCGAACACGACATTCGCACCGGTGTGAGCGACAGCTTCAGCTGTGGCGATGAAGGTGTTGGCCGGGATGATCACGTCATCGCCAGGGCCGAGACCGAGCCCGGTGAGAATCAACTCGATGGCATCGGTGCCGTTGGCTACGCCAACGCAGAACGCACCTTGCTGGTACTCAGCGAACGCGGCCTCGAACTCTGCGACGGCAGCGCCGCCGACGAAACCGCCGGTGGAGACCACGAGGTCCCACGCTTGGTCGAGCTCGTCACGAACCTCAGCGTGGTCAGCGACCAGATCGAGGAAGGAAACCGGCGCACCGGTCTTGGGGTCTTGTGTGGTGGTCATTGTGTTCAGGCTCCCCTGCCAGATTCGGCGGGCTGGGTGGCGGACTGTTCGTCAGCCTTGGGTTCGGCGTTACGGAGATCGATGATGCTGGCGTCGTAGTCGACGTCGACCCAACCGCCAGAAGCCATCGAGTCCTTGGCAGCGCACAACACGCTGACGACTTCGCGGCCGCTCTTTCCGTCGACACGCGGGGCGACACCGGTACGGATGGCCTCGGCGAAGCTGGAGAGCTCGAGTCCGAGCGGCTCGTTGAAGTCGATGAACGGAGCCACGATGTCGCCGTGGCGGTACGACATCGGGATCTGCGACTGATCGCCGGTCTTCGGCAAGGACTGGACGCCCTTGTCGTAGACCTTGATGCGCTCGTCGGCGATGTCGTCGTAGACCGCCATCTGGTACTCGCCGACCACGGTCGTGCGTCGGACCTTCATCGGGTCGAGCCAGCTGACGTGGATGGAGGCGCCAACGTCTTGGTTGCCGTAGTAGAGCTTGAGGTAGGCAACGTCTGGCTTGTCGGCCATGAGGTTGAGTCCCCAGGCCGAAACGGCGGTGGGGCGATCGTCGAGCACGTGGTTGATGATCGAGATGTCGTGGGGAGCAAGATCCCAGAGCACATCGACGTCGGGCTGGTACAGGCCCAGGTTGAGGCGAGCGGAGTCGATGTAACGGACCGCACCGAACTCGGGGCTGCGGACCACATCAGCGAGCTTCCACACCGCAGCGTTGAACTCGAAGGTGTGACCGACCATGAGGGCCAGGTTCTTCTCGTCAGCCAGCTCGATGAGGTGATTGGCGTGAGCGACCGAGGTGGTCAAGGGCTTCTCGACCATGGCGTGAACGCCAGCCTCGAGGCAGGCCCGAGCCAACGGATAGTGGCCCAGCGGCGGGGTGGCGATGACCGCAGCGTCGAGTTCGCCGATGATCTCATCGAGATCAGCAACTGAACGACGGATCGGATAGCTGTTCTCCAGGGCTGCTCGTCGACCATCATCTCGGTCGACCAACGACACCGTCACGCCGGGGAGTCCAGCAAGAACTCGAACGTGCTTGGAGCCCCAGTACCCACAGCCGATGACGGCGATGTGTAGTTCTTGGAGGTTTTCAGTGGTCATGATTCCGCGCTTTCGTGCATTTGGGTGATGCAGGTCGCCCTGCTATTGGTGTCATTGGTGTTCATCACGGACGATCCACATCAGGGTTCGACCATGGGTTGCGCTCGGATGCAGCGTTGAGACAGTCCGCCACTGTCGGTGGTTGCACATCGGCGCCGTAGAGCGAATTGGGGAGAGTCGCTGCTCCGGTGTCGACCGAATCGACGAGTGCTTCGCCGTTCAGCACATTGCCGACGAGCAGTGTGCGTTCGATGTCGTCTTCGATGACGAGATTGCCAAGGACCGAGCCGATGATGGCCTGATCGTCGGATGACTCGATGACGCTCATCGAGTCGAGAGCGCAACCGCGCCAGAAGACGTTGGCCGGGCCAACAGGGCCCCACCAGTCAGCGAAGACCACGCGGTCCACGACGTTGCCCTCGAAAAGATTCGCCTGCGGCCAGTGGCCGTGGAGTGAGATGTCGGCGCGCGGCTGGCGGTCTTCGTAGCCGGCTGATCCTCGAGCGTCGTTGTAGGCAAAGACGTTGCCGCTTGCACCGAGCTGGATGATCATCGCGTGGCGGAGATCCCACAGCGCATTGTCCTCGATGAGGCAGTTCGTGGTGTGGCGAGCAATGGAGATGCCGTAGGCCCGACCGCCGTCGCCGAAGTCGTGGGCGCCGTGCAGGTTCGAGCCCGTCACTTCACAACGACCCACCACATCGATGCCGATGTGAGCTCGTGACGCCTTGATGGTTTCGACATCGTTGACCCAGAGGTCGTAGCCGAAGCGCATGGCGATGATGTGTCCGTATCCGGCGTCGATCCGCTCGATCGTCATGGACTCGATACCGGCCCGGGTGATCGCTGAGATCGGTCGAACGCGTGCATTGCGATCGACGGTGAAGTCGTCGGTCACGCCATGGTCGAGGACGACCAGATTGTCACCCGAGTCGGTCACCATGGTCACGAGACCGGCGGCGCCTTCGCCCCACTCGACGACCCACTCTTCGCGAGACACCATCTCATCGACGTTGTCTTGTTCGATCTCGAGCACCTGGCCGGGTTGGAAGGTCTCGCCGTTGAACGAAAGACGCTTGCCGCCTCTGGCCACATCAGCGGTCAGAGGAGTCCACACGCCGTCGCCGAAGGGCGAACCGAGCATGGTGATGCCCTCTTCATCAGAGCCGGCGAGGTCGAGATCGATGAAGGTGACGTCGCGGCCTGCGCCTCGTAAGACAACCGATGACTTGAGCCGCAACGTGTCGCTCAGGATGAAGCGGCCAGCGGGGACATCGACCGTGGTGGCCGTGCCGTCCCTGGCCTGTTCTGCAGCAGCGTCGACCGCAGCAGCGAAGGCATCAGTGTCGGACTGACCGTCATCGGCGACAGCGCCGAAGTCGAGCACAGAGATCGTGGCTTCTGGAGTTTCAGAGCGACGACCGGTGTTGTCCCACTCGAAGGTCCCGAGATAGGCAAGGTCTGCTGGCAACACGCCGGGGGCGTCTCCGCCACCGCTCACCTGAGCCGAGGCCGGCAAGGTGGTCGTCGAGGCTTCCGGAGCCGGGAACCCGGACGGCGCGGTGGTGTCACTGGTCTGCTCACCGATCGAGAGACTCGAGCATCCCGTCAGCACGACGAGCAGAGCGAGGCCCAATGGCCGCAAGGCCCACTTGTGAGCATCAGACATCACTTGTCGAAAGCTCGTTGGTAGCAGGCCAAGAGCTGGCGTTCAGACTGCGCCCACGACAGTGGGCCGGAGATTCGCTCGTTGCCGAGGCGTGCCATCTTTTCGCAGCGCTCGGGATCGTCGACGAGGGCGACCACGGCGTCACCGAAGGACTCCGACGAGTGCTCGGTGGCGTAGATGGCAGCGTCGCCAGCCGAGAATCGTGATTCAGTGAGATCAAACGAGACAACGGGAAGACCCATGGCCATGTAGTCCATCGTCTTGATCATCGTGGAGATGTTGTTGAGCGGGCTGTCGATGTCAGGCGCCATGCCAACAGTGGCCGACGAGAGATACTCGAGCATGTCTTCGTCGGAGATGAAGCCGGTGAACCAAACACCGTCGCCGAGGTCGAGTTCGGTGTGGCGGATCTGCAACGAGTCCCACATGTCACCAGTGCCGATGAAGACAAACCCGATGTCGGTGCGCCCAAGCGTCTGACGGACGTGAGCAGCAGCCTCCATGGCGATGTGCACGCCGTCCTGATGGCCCATCGTGCCGACGAACACAGCAAGGTGTTCGAACCCACGACGAAGGTCGAGGTTCGGAGCGCACGGCTGGAAGAGGTTGAGATCGGGACTGTTCCGAACGACGAACACGTCTTCGGGAGCCATCTTGCCTCGACCCAACGCACGCTCTTCGTAGCTGTGGTTGGTGACAATGACGGTGTCAGCTGCCCGGTAGGAGCGCTGCTCTGTCCAGGCAAGTGCATTGGTGACAAAACCCTCAGCTGGCTCTTCGTACTTGGACTGGTAGGTCTCGGGACCGAGATCGTGCTGGTCGAAGACGAACTTCACGCCCAAGGGTGAGAACAACCAACCGAGCCCGAAGAACAGATCGGGCGGGTTCGCCACGTGGATGAGATGGAACGGCTTGCGGATGTAGGTGGTGATCGACATCGCAAAGATGCAGATCATCGCCCAGCCGTATTCCAGCAAGAAGTCGGTCTTCTTCGGTCCGTCGAACGGCATCGGGAAGCGACGAACACGCACACCTTCAGACACCTCACGAGAGGCATCGGCGCCCTTGCGGCCCTTTGGGCAGATGACGGTGACGTCGTAGCCATTGCGCTGTGCGGCGCGAGCCTGATTCCAGACACGACGGTCGTGGGGAACAGCAGCATTCTCTACGACAAGCAACAAATGTTTCTTGCCGCCCTTCGACCTTCGGCGCAGCTTCGGCAGTTTCACCACGCCACCCCGACATAGTCCTCGGCGCTGATCGCAAGGCGATCGGCTTCGGGGATGCGGACCAGGTCGACGACCTTGGTTCCGGGCTTGCGAGTCTTCAGCGCAGCGAGGGCGGCGTCGGTGACCTTGGAGATCACGAGCACTTCAGCAGCCGCCACCTCAGCAGCGTCTTCGCGCAGCATGTTGGACAGGTGCGGAATCTCGCGCTCGATGAAGTCTCGGTTCTTACCAACGAGTTCGGCACCGAAGACGTCCTCGTCGTGGATGACCACGCCGAAGCCCTTGCCGATCATCCGCTCAACGACCTCGACCAGCGGGCTCTCGCGCATGTCGTCGGTGCCCTTCTTGAAGGACAGACCGAAGAAACCGATCGATGCCGGTGTCCATGACACGAGCTGGTCGACCACACGCTGGACCTGAATGGCGTTCGAGTTCAGGAGGCTGTTGATGAGCGGGACCGACACGTCCTGGGACTTCGCAGCGAAACCGAGTGCCCGGACGTCCTTTGGCAGACACGAGCCGCCGAAAGCGAAACCGGGTCGCAAATACGCCGTCGAGATGTTGAGCTTCTTGTCAGCGCAGAGGATCTCCATGACCCTGCTGCCGTCGATGCCGAGCGAACCGGCGACTGCGCCGATCTCGTTGGCGAATGTCACCTTCACGGCGTGCCACGAGTTGTTGGCGTACTTGACCATTTCAGCCAAACGAGTCGGTTCGACCAACACCTCTGCATCGATGCCGGCGTAGAGGTCGGCAATCTGGGCTGCGGTTGCCTCATCATCAGCACCGATCAGCACCAGGGGTGGAGCGAAGAAGTCCGCAACGCCTTGGCCTTCACGAAGGAATTCAGGGTTGACGGCTACGGCGAGGCCTTCGCCGAGCTTGCGGCCGCTGGTCTGCTCGAGGATCTCGCCCACCCGCTGTGCGGTTCCCGGCATGACGGTCGAACGAATAACGACGGTGTGCGCATGATCGAGGTCGGCAAGCGCCGTGCCGATCTGTGCAGCCACTGACTCGATGTAGCCGAGGTCGATGTTGCCACTTGGTTGCGACGGCGTGCCGACGCAGAGCATCGACATGTCGGTGATGGCGATTGCTTCAGCAGCGACCGTGGTGGCTTGCACCCGACGATCGGCCTTGGCTGCCATCAACAACTCAGGAACTTGCGGCTCCTGCACCGGGCTGATGCCGTCGGCGATCATGTTGACCTTGTCGGTGTTGGTGTCAACGCCAACGATCGAATGGCCTTGTCCTGCCAGACACGCCGCTGACACGCTGCCGACATAGCCCAGCCCAAAGATTGCGATTCTCATATTTTTACTTCTCCCGTAGTGGGGTCGGTGCTCCGCACACCGTCATGTTGAATGAGTCGTTCGGCCCCAATTGGTCGCGGATTTTCTGGGGACAAGAGTTGAGCGGCCACGATTTCGAGGCTTACCAACGTCGTGAGCTGACGCCGATAGTTCCGAACGCCATCACGATGATCAGCAAGAAGCTTGGTCAAAGCACTGCGGTCGAATACTTGACAGCAGATCGAGTCAGGCGAGAGCACCGTGCGCTCGATCAAAGGACCGAGTTCGTTGGCGAACCACTTGTCGATGGGGGTAGCGAAGCCGCGCTTCTTGCGATGTACGAAGGATTCGGGCAGGAAACGCAACGCTGCCTCCTTGTGGAGGTACTTGCCCCTCCCCCGACGCAGCTTCATTTCCGGCGGCAGCGATTCGATGAATGCCATGAGCTCGCGATCGAGCATGGGAACTCTGGCCTCGACCGAGTTCGACATCGACAACTTGTCTCCGTAGAGCAGCAGGTCATCGGGAAGCGAGAGCCGGGTGTCGATGTGGAGCAGCTGGCTGAAAGTATCGAGATGGGCAACAGGCGCTTGGGCCCGGGCCATGACATCGCGAGGTTGCTCGCCGGCATCGAGAATCTCTGATCCACCCAGTGCTTCGACGGTTTTCGGGTCGAAGACTTGGTGGATGGCGGTGAATCGATCGACGGGGTCGGCAAGGCCGAGAGATTCGGTCGCTCGGCGGAATCGCTCTGCCCCTGGACGTTTCGACGAGATCGATTCGGCGAGGGTCGACCGGAAGAGGAAACCGGCTTTGGTGCCGTAGCGCTCACCGAGGTAGCGGTCGTAGCCCCCCCATGGTTCATCGGCTCCCTGACCGGTCAGCACGACCTTCACCTGCTTGCGGACCTCTTTGGTCATCAAGTGATAGGCGAACGTCGACTGAGACAGCACGGGCTCTTCGAGATGCCAGAGACACTCGAGCAGCAACTGTTCAACGTCGTCGACGTCGATACGAAGATCGTGATGACGGGCGCCGAAGTGCTTGGCCGTCTCAGCCGCGTCGGCAGACTCGTCGTGTTCGAAGTCGTCGCCGAACGAGACGGTGAACGTCGGAATCGGCTCGTCGGAACGAGCAGACGCTGCCGAGAGCACCATGCCGGAGTCGACACCGCCGGAGAGCAGGCAACCCACCTCAACGTCGGCAAGCAGCTGGCGTTCCACCCCGGCTTCGAACAAATCGACGTATTGGTCGGTGGCCTCGACATCAGAGATCGAGTGGTTGATCTCCTCGGTGACGTCGGCGTGACGCCAGACCTTCACGCCATGCGCATCGCACGCCAGCATCTCTCCAGGACCCAGCTTGTGGATGCCTTTCAAGAGGGTGTGGGGAGACGGCAAGTAGCCATAGTGCAAAAGGAGTCGAACCGACCCGTGGTCGAGTTCGCGGGGAATATCGGGATCGTCGAGAATCGTCCGCATCTCGGAGCCGAATCGGAGGACGCCGCAGTGGTCGGCGTAGTAGAGCGGCTTGACGCCGTAGTGATCCCGGGCGAGCACGAGGCGCTGCTGGCGGGGATCCCAGATGGCGAAACCGAAGATGCCATTCAGTCGGTCGACGACCTCGTCGCCCCATTCGATGTAGCCGTGGAGGATCGCCTCGGTATCTGATGACGTGTGGAACACGTGACCACGAGTCTGGAGCTCGATTCGGAGTTCGAGGTAGTTGTAGATCTCACCGTTGAACTCGATGGCGCAGCCAGTGCGCTCGTCGACCATCGGCTGATGGCCGGTGTGCAGATCGATGATCGCGAGCCGACGAAAACCGAAGCCGAGCGAACCATCGATGAATGCGCCAGCGTCGTCCGGGCCGCGATGAGCTATGCGCTCAGCACGAGCCAGAAGCGAGGCGTCGTCCAGAGAAAGGGTCTGGCGGTATCCGAAGATGCCGCTGATTCCACACATCGTTGAACCTCAACGAATCCGGGCGCTGAGCCGGACGCTGCTTGTTGCCCCGAGACGGCTTCGATGCCAGATCTCGAGCATGGCCAGAGCTTCGACCGCACGAGGCGAGTCGACGGCGATGGCGATGCGATCGTTTCCGTTGGGACGCTTCGACAGATCAACCGAGGCGGTGTTGTCGTCGACATCCTTGAGCAACCCGTAGTCAGGGCTGTCCTTGGTCAGCTCGAATCCGATGCTGCCCAAGGTCTCGATGACGCTGAACAGGAGCTCTGAGGGCGTAGGTCCCGAACCATTGAGCGACGAGTCGATGACGATGGCGGAACGGCTCAGCGAACTCAACGATGCCGACGACCCGATCGGTGGAGGGAACGGGGCGGGCGGGGCGGGAGCGGTAGCTGCATCGACTCGATGCGGCGCTTCGAAGGCGCCATCGGGAAGCGGTGAGCCATCGGCAGCGAACACAGGCTCGCTGTACACCGGCATCGTGGCGAGCGGTGCTGCCAGCACCGGCGCCGTCGGCGCCGCTGGCGTCGAGGCCGGAGCGTCGTCGCGCAAGTCGATGACGCGCTCATCGTTTCGATCAGTTGTTGAAGCACCCGAAGTTGCCGCTGCATCCTTTGATCCGCTGGAGCGGATCAACTTCAATGCCACCAGAAGCAGCATGAGCAGCAGGGCATTCACGATGCCGAGAATCACCAATTCCATATTCAACCTTTTTCGCCGCACCGGACCGCCCGATGACACAGAGGCGCACACCGGTGCGTCCTATTGCTTGATGACGACAGTACCGATGCGAACGACGCCGTCAAAGCAGTTGGGTGTGGTTACTCCCCCTGGTCAGCGACCTATGAACCACGTCGCAGTTTGCTGGTATTTCATCCAAACCCTTGCCCCTGCTGGGCTTTGTACAACATCAGGGTCCAGCGAGCTTGTTCAGGTCGGCGCGGTGTGACGGGAGCGACAGGTCAAAAACCAGCGTCGCGGAGTTGGCTGCGCACTTTTGGCGGCGTCAGCGGGAACGAGTCGAACCACACACCAGTCGCGTCGTGGAGTGCTGCCACGATGGCCGGGGCGTACGGAATCAGCGGCATCTCTGCCATGCCCCGCACACCGAACGGTCCCCGAGGGTCGGGGATTTCGAGCAGGACCGAGCGGACCTGTTCGGGGATGTCCCCGATACCAGGAATCAAGTAGCCGCTGAACCGAGGGTTGAGAACGCGACCATCGGCGACGTGGAGATTCTCGCTGAGCGCGTACCCGTGCGCTTGGATCACTGCGCCTTCGACTTGGCCTTCGACCAAGGCCCGATTGATGATCCGTCCGACGTCAGAAGCCACAACGACATCGTGGACAACGATGTGACCCGTCTCGACATCAACGGAGAGATCAACCGCTTCCGCCACGTACCCGTACGCAAAATTCGGTGTGCTCGGCGCACCCGCTGGGTCGAGCATCTCGGTCGGTGGAGGCGTGTAGCGGAAGTCGCCGACGGCGGGCCGCTGACCATCTTGCCAGGCCTTTTCCGCTTCTTCGGCTGCGCCGAGGATGGCGTTTCCGGTCATCCAGCTGAGACGGGACGCCGAGGCGGATCCAGAGTCACCCGTGGTTGCGGTATCGGAGAACGTCGGCGTGATCACGTCCGGGGACAGACCTGTGGCCTCGGCCGCCATCTGTACGAAGGCGGTGTGTGCCCCCTGGCCCACGTCGGCACCGGCGAGGTAGAGCTCGGCGGTCGATGGCTCGCCACCCTCGCCGTTGAGAACGATGCGGGCTTCGGATCGTTCGGGAAAACCGAACGAGAACCCGATGTTCTTGTAGGCGCAGGCGAAGCCACGGCCGCGACGCGCCGTGGCTGCTGAGGAGGGAAGTGAGGCGAAGGCGGGAACCGCCACGGGATCAGCTTTCGGGTTGCTCCAGCCCGCTGCATCGGCGCAGGCGTCAACCACTTCCGGGAGACTGACCCCTGGAGGGAGTTCGGTCCCGGTGATACCGATCGACCCTTCGCGAAGCAGATTTCGGCGTCTGACCTCGACGGGGTCAAGGCCCAGTTCAGCGGCCAGCTTGTTCATCTGGGACTCTGCGACGAAACATCCTTGGGGTCCGCCGAACCCGCGGAATGCGCCACCGGGAACGGTGGTGGTGTACACCGCCCAACTGTCGATACGAGCCAAGGGCACTTCGTACGGTCCGGCCACGGTGAGGTGGAGGTTGCCGAGAACTTTGTTCGATGTGTAGTTGTAGGCACCGGCATCGAGATGAGCGTCGGCCTCGACGGCGAGAATGCGGCCCTCGGCATCGGCGGCGAGGCGAGCCTGCACTCGGCCTCGGTGGCGCTTGTGATGGCCGACGATGCTCTCTTCGCGGCTCCACTCGGTTCGAATCGGGCGCTCGATGCCCTGGGCGGACAGCATTTGCACGGCGAGGGCGAGAACGATCTGCACACTCATGTCTTCTTTACCACCGAAGGCACCGCCGATGGTGCGGTAGATGACCCGGGCGCGATCGAGTGGTAGGTCGAGTGCGTGGGCCACCTGCTCTTGGTCTTCATGGGTCCACTGACCGGCCGTCTCGACCGTGACGCGTCCCTCGCTGTCGAGATAGGCGAGACCGGCTTCGGTCTGGAGGAATGCGTGCTCCTGGTAGGGCAGCTCGTACGTGCCTTCGATGACGACGTGAGCAGAGTCGAAGGCGGCAGCAACTGCGTCAGCGTCACCGTTGCGTACGACGTAGTGGTAGTAGTCATTGGCCTTGGCCGGCGTCTCCGGGTGGACCAGCGGAGCACCGGGTGCCAGCGCAGCGTCGATGTCGGACACGATCGGCAGGGCTTCCCACTCCGCCTCGATCAGTGCCGCCGCAGCGCGGGCAATGTCGGTGGTCTCGGCCACAACGACGGCGAGGTGGTCGGCTTCCCAGCGCGAGACGTCGCACGGAACCTCGGATCGCCCATTGTTGTGCGGTCCGATCAGCACCGGCTGGTCATTCATCGTCAGGCCGTACTCGTTGACTGGAACATCAACTGCAGTGACAACGGCAACGACGCCGTCGAGTGCCTCGGCCGCCGACGTGTCGAGCGAGAGGATTCTGGCGTGAGGTTGATTGGTGAAGACGACCATGGCTTCGAGTGCATGGTCGGAGCGGAGGTCCTGCGCGTACAGAGAGGTGCCGCGAGTCTTGTCGGCGGCGTCGGCTTTGACCAGTGAGTCGCCGAGTTGGTGTGCCTTCTCCACCGTCATGATCGCACCGCTTCTTCTATCTTGTAGTAGCCCGTGCAGCGGCAGAGATTGCCCGCCAAACCCTGCTTGATCTGCTCGTCCGTCGGTTGGCCGAATTCGGAGCGGAGAGCGTCGGCGGCCACGACGAAGCCCGGAATACAGAAGCCACATTGCACTGCCGCGGCGTCGACAAAGGCTTGCTGGATCGGTGCCAGCTCCTTGCCATCAGCCGGGGCGAGGCCGGCAGAGGTGGTGATGGTGGCGCCGTCGGCGCGAGCTGATGGCACGAGACAACTCAACACGCTGGTGCCCTCGAGACGGACCGTGCATGCTCCGCACTCGCCCTCCGAGCATCCTTCCTTCGGCGTGGTGATGTCGACGGTGTCGCGTAACCAACGCAAAAGGGTGACGGGTTTCCACATACCTTCGATCGTGGCGCCGTCGACCACCGTGCTGATCATCGAGCCTTCCGTCCAGTCGCCGGTCGAGCCGTCGGCGGGAACTGATGGACCGCCGATCATGGGCGGTGTGGCCGGGAAGGCCGCTGCCTGCTGGCCCGAGGCGAGTGCGGTGAGGGCACGTCGGACCATGACCGTGATCTGGTCGACGCGATAGTCGGCGGTGGCCCGTAGATCATCAATCGGGGAAACGGCGGTGGCTGCGGCTTCGGCAATGGCATCGACGCCGGACAGCCGACCATTGGTGACGGTGGCGTTGTTCAGCAGGTCCTCGGCTTCGGCAATTCGGCCGACGGTTGGTGCCACGCTGCCGAGCACCAGCCGACTGTCGTTGATCGACCCGTCGGCCTCGAAGGTCGCCATGATGGCGAGGTGGACCACCGAAATGGCCTGCGCCCGCCGGAGTCCGAGCTTGAGGTAGATGCCTCGACGGTCGACTGCCTCGTCCGGAACCGGGATCAAGAGGCCAGTGACGAGCTCGTCTGGCTCGAGCACGGTGCGTCGCACGCCGGTGGTGAACTCGGCCATGGAGACGGTACGAATGGCTCGGTTCGACGCAATCGTGATGTCGGCATCGAGAGCCACGAGAGCAGAGAGCGAATCGTTGGCGGGGCTGGCAGTGACGATGTTCCCGACAACGGTGGCTCGGTTGCGAAGAGCAGGCGATCCAACTTCCCAACACGCTTGAGCGAGCGGCAGCGCACGGGTCTTGACGAGATCATGCGCCACACATTGATTGTGTGTGACCATCGGGCCGACGTGAATGCCGTGCCTTGATTGGTGGATCGAATCGAGACCATCGATCGACGAGATGTCGATCAACAAGCTGATGTCTGCCCGCACACCGCGATCGAGTTCGACCAGGAGGTCGGTTCCACCTGCGATGACTCTCGCCGATGCTCCGTGTTCGGCAAGGAGGTCGAGAGCTTCCTCGAGCGTGGCAGGACGGGCGTATCGGGCCGGAGCGTTGGCCGGCTGTTGGACCAGATGGAGTTCAATCGGTGCCGTCATGATCGACCGTTGTAGATGGCGCCGCCGTTGGACGCATAGCCCTGGAGAAGCTCGACCGCCTGAGTCCGGAGGACATCTTGGGTGACGGCGATGCCAGCGGCTTCGAGCGCAGTGACCCAGTCGCCTGGTTTGTGGCCCTCGTCGAAACCGACCTCACGAGCGTCGCTGTCGCGGGCGCCACACACCAGGCGTTCGACGCCGGACCAGGGAACAGCACCCAGACACATGGCGCACGGCTCGGTCGAGCTGACGAGTTCGAACGAGCCGAGCGAGGCCACGTCCCATGATCCGAGGGCCTGGGCAGCGAGGCCGATGGCCACGATCTCGGCGTGGGCGATCGGGACCGACGCGAGCACGACGCGGTTGATGCCGGGAGCGATGAAGGTGCCATCAGCTGCAAACACGGCGGCGCCGAAAGGACCACCGCCTTCGGCGATGTTGCCCACGGCGAGGTCGAGGACGAGCTGCATTCGCTCGTCGACCGTGGCGAAGACCTTTCCCGCCGAATCCCACGCCCATCCGGGAATGTCAACGGTGAGTGAGGTCGGCGCCGCTGCTGAGCCGGCGATCGAGCGTTGGGGGGTCGATGTCACCCACCGAGGGTGCCGACGTCAGCAGCTAAAGTCAACGACCCTCAGCTGGTCGTCATCGAGCGTTCACGGTTGGCGCTGGTTGCCAGCGGTGGCAACTGCCACCGGTAGCGTCGATGTCGTGATCAGGCCATGTGCACCAACGAGGGCGACGCAACTGACGACAAGAGCGGCAGCTGGCGCCCGACGACGTGCAGCGCTCGTTGGCCTCGCCATCGCCATCGCCAGTTGTGGAACTGCCGAACTCGAAGTCGAGGCAACGTTCGACGGCACCTTTGGTGTCACTGAGCTCGCAGTCGAAGGAAACGTGGTCGATCTTGCTGGCCAGCCCATCGAGGTCGACATCGACACGGGCCAAGCCGCGTTGCGCGGCCAGACGAACTGTCAGCAGCTGTTCGGCAGCTACACCCTGGTCGGCAATCGCGAAACCGGTGGCAACGCGAGCTTCACGATTCCGAGCCCTGCAGCAAGCGAAGAATGTGCTGACGCCGATCGGATGGTCCACACCGAACTGGTGGAAGCACTCGAGTCCGTTACTCAGTGGCAGCGGGAAGGGTCGACGCTGACGTTGTCGTCTCCGACGGGGACGCTGCTGTCTCTCGAGGCTCTGAACCTGGGCGAGTGAGCACCTGCACCTTGATGCCGCCGTGGCTGACCGACGTGCGTTGCGGGGCTGCGCTCTTGCCGTCTTCGACCGCAGCTTCGGCCTTCGCCTCGACTCGCTTGCCCGCCCCGAAGCCATGGGCTGGTTGCAGGCGACCGTCTGCCGCCTTTGCGAGTGCTCGATCGTTGGCAACGAGGGTGAGGGAGTACTCGGGCCGGCGCTCTCGCAGCACCGCACCAAAGCGCTTGTAGAGCGGGGCGAGATCGCCGTCGCCGATGCGCTTGCCGTAGGGAGGATTGGTCACGATCCAGCCGGGACCGGTGCGGCCTTCGAGGTGGGAAACCACGCGTTTCTCGACGCTCACGGCGTCGGCGACGCCGGCTCGCTTCGCGTTCTTCTCGGTGATCTCGACAGCAAGTGAATCTCGGTCGGTCGCCTCGATCACCACGGGGCGCTCAGGCTGGCTCTTCGATGCGATTTCGCCGTTGACGCTGGCCCACGTGCCGGACTCGAATGATGGCCAAGTCTGGAATGCGAAGCGGCGAGTGCCGCCTGGCGGCATGGATCGAGCGATGAGAGCGGCCTCGATGGCGATGGTGCCCGAACCACAGAAGGGATCGGCCAGCGGGGCCGAGCCGTCGTAGCCAGCAGCCATCAGCATTGCTGAGGCCATCGTCGGCCGGATCGGGGCGATGCCGATATCTCGGCGCCAACCGCGGTGGTTGAGCGGGGTTCCTCCGGTGTCGACACTGATCGTGCAGAGGTCCTTCTCGAATCGCACGACGAAGGGCTGGACCGGCTCGCCACGGCTGGCGGGACCCACGATCTTGTGCAGTCGCTGGGCAATGCCCTCGGTGTGATAGAGCTTCGACTTCTGTGAGGTGACTCGAAACTCTGGGGCGATGTCGTCGCCGATCCACGGTGCCCAGTCGATTTCAGAGGCCCGCATCTGGAGGTGCGCGAAGTCGGTTGCCCGGAACGTCTCGAGCCGGACAAGGACTCGGGAGGCGGTGCGAAGCCAGACGTTGGTCACGTAGAGCTGCCGTGTGGTAGCTCGAAAGGGAACGACGCCATGGGCGCCGCGCTTCGGCTTGATTCCGAGCGAGGTGAGCTCGGCTTCGAGGAACGACTCGAGGCCAGGTGTACAGATGGCAGCGGCGTCGAGGCGTTGATTCATCCCCGCAGCCTCGCAGGTGATGTTGCATCCCCCACCCCGACCTCTTTCCCACTGTGGCAGGCTGGACCGATGGGACCTTTCCTCTGGATCATCTTCGGCTTCATCGTCGGCGTCGTGTCGCAGTGGCTCGTGAAGGGAAACCGCAAGCTGGGTTGCCTCGGCACGATCGGACTCGGCGTCGTTGGTTCGCTCGTGGGAGGCACCATCTGGAACGTGCTGACGGGGTCGGGCCTCGATGTGCAGCCGGGCGGGTTGTTTCTTTCGGTGATCGGCGCGGTGATCGTCTTGTCCGCAGCCAAAAAGCTGGCTGAATGACGCAGTCGGCGGGCCGCCCGTTCTGGGTCAGTGCCTGTGGAGATCCGGTGGAAAACTCTGTCGTTCCTGAGGACAACCAAAAAAAGTCTGCGGACAACCCTGTGCATTGCAGGAAATTCCTTGACCCCCGCACGTGCGGCTGTTTCAGTGATGTCCAGCTAGCGGAGAGCGCCACTCACCGCCCCGTCAAACGGGCATGAGACGGAAGGATCAGTTGGTGAGGTGATGCAACATCGCCGGCCCCACTCGCTCGAATGAGGGCCCCCGAGATCACGCCGGACTTCGGTTCGACATGGTCGACGGAATTGGAATCAACGGAACCACCCGAGGAACTCGGTGGCAACGGGGAGGGGCTCGCCCCGAACCCGAGCGACGGGGTATGCAAGTGGCAACCAGGATCCAAAAGCAACTTCCCCGCCGGTTCTCGAACCGACGGGGAAGATCAACAGTCAATCGAAACGGTACTGCCGTGAAAATCGACTGTGGTGGATGTTCACACCGCTCACAACACCCTCGGTCAGATGCTGCTCACGCCTCATCAGACCGGGGGTGTTGACCATTTTCGCCAGCACCCCGTTCGCTAGAAGAGGGTGGCCGGGTCGACGTAGGCGATGCCGAGTGCATCGGCGACCGCCGCTTCAGTGAGCTTGCCGTCGATGACGTTGAGTCCATTGCGCATGTGCGGGTTGGAAGACAACACCGCAGCGTGGCCGCGATCGGCCAGGTCGAGCACATAGGGAAGCGTCGAGTTGTTGAGTGCATAGGCCGAGGTCTGAGCAACCGCACCGGGCATGTTTGCCACGCAGTAGTGGACGACATCATCGACCACGTAGGTGGGATCTGCGTGCGTGGTGGCCTTCGAGGTCTCGAAGCAACCGCCCTGATCGATGGCCACATCGACCACGACTGAGCCAGCCCGCATGGCCCTGATCATCTCGGCGCTGACGAGGTGTGGCGCCCGTGCACCCTTCACCAGCACAGCACCGATGACGAGATCGGCGTCGACCACGTACTGTTCGAGCGACGATCGGTTGGAGTAGACGGCGCGAATGGCGGTACCGAAGCGAGCGTCGAGATCGTCGAGCACATCGACGTTACGTTCGAGCACGGTGACATCTGCACCCATACCAACGGCCATCTCGAGAGCGTTCACACCTACGACACCGCCACCGATCACCACGACCTTGGCCGGTGCCACGCCGGGCACGCCGCCGAGCAGCAGGCCGGCACCGCCCTGAGGCGATTCGAGTGCATGCGCCCCGGCCTGGACTGACATGCGGCCAGCGACCTTCGACATCGGGGCGAGCAGCGGGAGACCGCCCTCGTGGTCGGTCACGGTCTCGTACGCGATACAGGTGGCACCGCTGGCAATCAGGTCATGAGTCTGGTCGGGATCGGGAGCCAGGTGCAGGTAGGTGAAGAGCAGCTGGCCTGGCCGAAGCATGGCCCGCTCGACGGCCTGGGGTTCCTTGACCTTGACGATCATGTCTGCCTGGGCGAACACGGCTGCAGCATCAGCCACGATCGTGGCACCGGCGGCTTCGTAGCGTTCATCGTCAGCGCCGATGCCCAGACCGGCACCGCTCTGCACGAGAGCTTCATGGCCATGGGCCACGGCTTCCCTGACGCTCTCGGGGGTCAAGCCGACCCGACGTTCGAGGACTTTGATCTCGGTGGGAACGCCGATGCGCATGAAGGCTCCTTGGACTCGGCCACCTCGTTGCAGCCAGTGGGAGCAAGATAGATCGCACGACGCGAACGAGGTTTGCAAATACTGTCCCCTCACGACCTATTAGTCGCTCTGATCAGTTGTGTTCTTCTCCGAACGCGCTCAAACTTTGCGTCTATGACTCTCGACGCGACAGATCGCGCCATTCTCAATGAACTCCAGCACAACGCAAGCCCGAGCAACAACGATCTGGCCGACCGGGTGGGCTTGTCGCCGTCGGCCGCGTTACGGCGAGTCCGCAAACTCGAAGCAGAGGGCGTGATCGACCGGTACGTGGCCCTGCTCGATCCGCGCTCGATCGGACGGGGCACCACAGCGTTCGTCGAGATCTCTCTGGCTAGTCAAGAAGAAGCAGTGCTCGATGCATTCGAAGCCGCCGTTGTCAACTCCCCCGACGTGATGGCGTGTCACCTCATGGCGGGCGACGCTGACTACATCGTGCAGGTCGCCTGCGCCGACGTTGCCGACTACGAACGCATCCACCGCACCCACCTCGCCACGCTGCCCGGTGTCACCAGGATCCGGTCGAGCTTCTCGCTACGCACGGTCGCCAACCGCACCGCCTACGACCTGCCGTGACACTGGGTTCATCACACTGGGTTCAGGTCTCCTCGGTGGCAACCCCTAGCTGGCAGCGGCTCTGGCTTCGTAGAGAAGGTTGACGAGGCGGGCCTCGTCGACCCGGTCGACGCCAGGTTTTGCGTGCAACACCGCAAGTCGCGCCAGGGCGGCGTGAACTCCGTCGAACGTGCGACGCTTCGAACGAGGCAGGCTGCGGCGGACCGCGAGCATGCGACCCCAGTCGCTGAAGATCTCGAGCTCGGCGGGGGTCAGGCCGTACCGCTGCACGAGCATCGGGGCAACGGCGAGGAACTGACGACGCTCGCGCTGACGGAAGCGAATGAGCAGTCCAACGACCACACCGAACAGCAGTAGGAAACCGACGATCGCCACGATGATCACCGTGGCGCCACCCTCGGTCTCCGACAACGACAGCGACCCGTTCCACGCCGCGTGGGTCAGCACCGCCACGATGTAACCACCGAGCATCGCCGCCACCACGGGTTGATCCCGTTCCTTGGCGAGGCCGGCCGCAAGTCCGATCCAGAAGGTGAAGAGCGGATGAGCAAACGGCGTGACGATGCCGCGCACGATGAAAACGGGAAGGAGCTGGTCGGCTGCCTCGGCGCTGGCGAAGTACTGCATGTCCTCGACCACGGCAAAGCCAATCGCTACCCAACCAGCGTAGATCACGCCGTCGAGCACGCTGTCGATGTGGCCACGACGCACCATCCAGTAGACCCCGAGGCCTTTGGTGAACTCCTCGACGAGGGGCGCCGAGGTGACCGCTGCGGTTCCGAAGCCGTACAGCTCGGCGACGATCGTGTTGACGGTGCCGGAGATCAACACCGCAACCGTGGCTCCCCACAGCAACGAGTGGAGCAAGGCCGTATGGGGCTCGGGCTCGACGCGATCGAGCCACCAGAGCGTGGGCACCACGAGGACGAGGGGAACGAGGCTGAGGATGACCGACAGCGGCGAGTCGATCAGGAAATAGACAGCGGCGAGGATCACCGGGATCGAGCAAACCACGATCGGCACGCTGAGCCAGTCAGGAAGCCGGGGTCGGCCCTTCTTGCCCGACTCGACGTGGGCGGTCCACATCTGACCGTCCCACCAACGCCACTCGGCGGTCTTCCACGGGTCTGCGTACCACCCGGCCGGGGTCGCTCCCAGGTGAGCGGGCGTCTCGGTCGGTTGCATCGGGTCTAGACAAGCACAGGTCGCTGACAACCGGGCGGTTTTGCTGAGGAGTCGGACCGATTCCACTGAGACGTCACCTACTTCCGTCGTTCTGGCGTGGTTCAGGCCCGCTCCCCAGCTCGAGCCACGCCAGAACGGCTGACACGTGACCTCTCGCAACTCGAGCTGGTGAGTTTTGACGGCCGAAAGCTCTCCCCTTTAGGTTGCCGCCCATGACCGGTGCCCCTGTTGCCCGACCGCTACTCGCTCCGGCGGTCCGCACGTCGGTTTCGGTCGCGAGCGAATCGTTCGAAGCGAACCAGGCCGACATGCTCGATCTGTTGGGCACCATCGACGACTTGTTGGACCAAGCCCAGCTCGGCGGCGGGCAGCGAGCCCTCGACCGCCTCCGCAGCCGCGACAAGATGCCGATTCGCGAGCGCATCGCCCACGTACTCGACCCCGACACCCCGTTCCTCGAGATCAGCCCGCTGGCCGCCTACGCCAGCGACTACGCCATGGGCGGCGGCCTGGTCTGCGGTATCGGCATCATTGCCGGCACCGAATGCGTGGTGATGGGCAACGACCCCACCGCCATGGCTGGTGCCATGACCCCGTACTCCACCAAGAAGTGGATGCGGGCCATGGAGATCGCCAGGGAGAACCACATCCCCTACGTGAGCTTCGTCGAGTCAGCGGGTGGCGATCTGCGCATCGATGCCGACGCCAAGGACGTCAAGAGCGTTCCCGGCGGCATGCAAGTCGATCACTTCGCTCAGACCGGCCGCTTCTTCTACGAACTCACCGAGCTCTCCAAGCTCGGCATCCCCACGGTCTGTGTCGTCATGGGCTCATCCACCGCCGGCGGCGCTTACCAACCCGGCCTTTCCGACTACAACATCGTGGTCAAAGAGCAGAGCAAGATCTTCCTTGCCGGCCCCCCTCTGGTGCAGATGGCCACCGGCGAGATCAGCGACGACGAAACGCTCGGTGGCGCTCAGATGCACGCCGAGACCTCCGGCCTCGGCGACTACTTCGCCGAAGATGAGATGGACGCCATCCGCATCTGCCGCGAAGTGGTGAGCCATCTCGACTGGCGCAAGCACGACGAGCGGCCACCGATGATCGCCGACCCTCCAGCGCTCGACGAAGAAGAGTTGCTCGGCCTGCTGAGCAAGGATCTGCGCCAGCCACTCGACGTCAGAGAGATCTACGGCCGCATCACCGACGGCTCACGCTTCGAGGAATACAAGGTGCGCTACGGGCCGAACATGGTCTGCGGCTGGGGCCAGATCCACGGCCACACCGTCGGCTTCCTCGGCAACAACGGCGTCATCGAAACCGATGCGGCGGAGAAGGCCGCCACCTTCGTCCAGCTCTGCAACCAGATCCACGTGCCATTGATCTTCGTGCACAACATCACCGGCTTCATGGTGGGCAAGGACTACGAAGCAGCCGGCATCATCAAGAAGGGTTCGCAGATGGTCAACGCCGTCAGCAACTCGACCGTGCCCCACATCTCGCTGATCGTCGGCGGCAGCTACGGCGCCGGCAACTACGGCATGAGCGGCCGGGCGTTCGGCAACCGCTTCACCTTCTTGTGGCCCACGGCCAAGATCGCCGTGATGGGCCCCAAGCAGATCGCCGGCGTGATGTCGCTGGTCCGACGAGGCCAAGCCGCTCGCAAGGGCATCGAGATCGACGAAGTAGAAGAGGCCCGACAAGTGGATGCGGCCGAGACCATTCAGGAGCGCAACTCGCTTGCCCTCTACGCCACGGGGGCGGTGACCGACGACGGCATCGTCGATCCACGCGACACTCGAACTGTGCTGGCCATGTGCCTGTCGGTGGTTCGCAACACCGACGTCAAGGGCGCCGAAGGCTACGGAGTGTTTCGACTGTGAGCGCTCCGATCAAGAGCATCCTCGTCGCCAACCGGGGCGAGATCGCTCGCCGCGTCTTCCGCACAGCAAACCAAATGGGCATCCGAACCGCCGCCGTCTACGTCGCCGCTGATGCGGGTGCCCCCTTCGTTCGCGAGGCGGACGTTGCCGTGCTCGTCGATTCCTACATGGACCCCGAAGGCCTGGTGGCCGCAGCGAAGAATGTTGGTGCCGAAGCCATTCACCCCGGCTACGGCTTCCTATCCGAGAACGCAGCGTTCGCCCAAGCCGTGACCGACGCGGGGATTTGCTGGGTCGGTCCGTCTCCGGACGTCATTGCGTCGATGGGCGACAAGCTCGAAGCCAAGAAGCAAGCGGTGGCCGCTGACGTACCAACGCTCCCCTCATCAGAGGATCCAGCCGCCGGCGATACCGTCGGCTACCCACTGCTGGTCAAGGCTTCGGCTGGTGGCGGCGGCAAAGGCATGCGCGTCGTCGAATCGCCCGAGGCGCTGGCCGAGGCCGTTGCATCAGCCAAGCGCGAAGCACTGAACGGCTTCGGTGACGACACCGTGTTCCTCGAGCGTTACGTGGCGAAATCTCGTCACGTCGAAATCCAGATCATGGGCGACAGCCACGGCAACGTCGTGGCCCATGGCGAACGTGAATGCTCCATTCAGCGCCGCCACCAGAAGATCATCGAAGAGGCTCCATCCCCCGGCATCAGCGCCGAGATTCGCGAGCAGATGGAAGCCGCCGCCATCCGACTTGGCACCGACATGGGCTACACCTCGGCTGGTACCGTCGAGTTCCTGGTCGACGACACCACGGGCGAGTTCTTCTTTCTCGAGGTGAACACGCGCTTGCAGGTCGAGCATCCCGTCACCGAAGAGGCTCGCGGCATCGACCTCGTGCGTGAACAACTCCAGATCGCGATGGGCGCACCGGCAACGCGGGGCCAGACAGCTCAGCAACACGCCATCGAAGTGAGGCTGTACGCCGAGGATCCGAGCAGCGGCTTCCTTCCGGCCATTGGTTCCATCGACGCCTTTGCCATCGACGACGACACCGCTCGTTGGGACGTCGGCATCGAGCAGGGTTCAGCGGTCACAATCGATTTCGACCCCATGCTCGGCAAGGTCATCGCCTCTGGCCCCAGCCGGACCGAGGCAGCAGCCCGTCTGGCGACGGCGCTCGAGCGGCTCCACCTCGGCGGCGTGGTGACGAACCGAGACTTTCTGGTCGATGTTCTTCGATCGCCTGAGTTTTTGGCCGGCGACACGACGACCGACTTCATCGAGCGGGTCCAGCCTTCTCCTTCGCTCGACCTCGACGACAGCGGCGTCGACTCGGCAATGATCGTCGGCGCCCTCTGGCTTCGAGGCCGCAACCGCTCGGCCGACCCCCACTGGGGCAACCTTCCGGCCGGGTTCCGAACCGGTCGCATGCCGCCGACCTCGGTCACGCTCACCGCAAGCGCTCCGTTCTTCGACGGCGGCGAATTCGGAGCCACTCGCACCGTTGCCTATCACCCTCGGCGAGATGGTTCGGTCGACATCGGCGTAACTGCTGGCCACCTGGTCAACGAAAACGTGCTCACCATCGAACGGGACCAATACGCCACCACGATCGACTGGGCACCCGATGGCATCGAGGTGCTGATCGGACGCGTCAGACAACATCATCGGGTCACCGCATCGGGCGACCGCTTGTGGGTGCAGATGCCGACAGGCACCGTCGAACTCGTGGTCACCCCGAAGTTCGTGGTGCCAGGCAACGACGGACCGAGCGGCGGCTTCATCGCGTCGATGCCTGGCGTCGTGCTCGAGGTCCGAGCCGAACCAGGAGCCATCGTGACCAAGGGCGACACGCTCATCGTGCTCGAAGCCATGAAGATGGAACACCACATGACCGCACCAAGCAACGGAGTCGTCGCCGAAGTGTTGGTGGTCGCAGGTGACCAAGTGGCCAAGGACGCCGTGCTGCTGACCATGCAGGAAGAAGACGCCGATGACTGAGAAGGCCCCCATTCGAATCGCCAACATCAGCGGCTTCTACGGCGATCGCATCTCGGCCGCCAAAGAAATGGTCGACGACGGCCCCGTCGACGTGCTCACCGGCGACTGGCTCGCCGAGCTGACCATGTTGATCCTGGCCCGCACGCAGTCCAAGCGCCCTGGCAGCGGCTACGCCCGCACGTTCGTCACTCAGATGGAACAGGTGATGGGCACCTGCCTCGACCGAGGCATCAAGGTCGTTTCCAACGCTGGCGGCCTCGACCCAGACCACTGTGCCGAAGCCGTCGCTGAAGTCGCCGCCGAACTCGGCCTGGCCCCCACGATTGCTTACGTCAACGGCGACAACCTGCTCAGCCGGCTCCAAGAACCAGACTCCGCCCTGCTGAGTGAGCTGCAACCGTTCGATGGCCAAGACCTCGGTGATGCCGCCAACTATCTGAGTGCCAACGCCTACCTCGGCTGCTGGGGCATCGTCGATGCGTTGAACAGTGGTGCCGACATCGTCATCACCGGTCGAGCCACCGACGCCGCTGTGGTGTGTGGCCCCGCTGCTTGGCACCACGGCTGGCAACGCGATGACTGGGATCAACTCGCAGGAGCCGTGGTGACTGGCCACGTGATCGAATGCGGGACCCAAGCCACCGGCGGCAACTACTCGTTCTTTCAAGAGGTCCCTGGCCTCACCCGTCCCGGTTTCCCATGGGCCGAGGTCGCCGCCGACGGCTCGTGTGTCATCGGCAAGCACGACAACACCGGTGGCCTCGTGTCGGTCGGCACCGTCACCTCGCAGTTGCTCTACGAGATCGGCGGCCCGCAGTACCTGGGCCCCGACGTGATTGCCCACTTCGACACCATCACCGTTGAAGACAGCGGCCCAGATCGCGTTCGCATCAGCGGCACCAAGGGCTCGCCTCCCCCATCCACCCTCAAGGTGGCCATGAACGAGATCGGTGGCTTCCGCCAAGACATGGCGATCGCCCTCACCGGCATCGCCATCGAGGCCAAGGCAGCGTTGGTCGAAGCTGGCTTCTGGGCAGCGTGTCCCTACGGTCCCGACGACTTTGCCAGCGTCACCACCCGCATCGTGCGCACCGACAAGGCCGACCCCGCAAGTAACGAAGAAGCAGGAGCTGCGTGGAAGCTCTCGATCAAGGATCCAGACGAGCGCAAGGTGGGGCGTGCCGTCTCGAACGCCGTCATCGAGCTCGCCCTCGCCAACATTCCCGGCTTCTTCGGGCTCGGCGGCGGCCCAGGTAACGGCAAGCCGTACGGCGTGTACCGCCCGGCCCGCATCGACGCTGCTCTCGTTCCTCAAAACGTGGTCGTGATTCCGCCGACAGGCGACACGGTCCGAACCGTCGTCGACTCGGTCGCCCCGAGCGCTGACGCCACATCCAGCAATGTCACCGTTCGGCCCCTGACTCCCACACTCCCAGCGGCACCGACCGGCGAGACCGTTGCCGTGCCCATCGGCCGAGTCGTCGGGGCTCGCTCTGGCGACAAGGGCGGCCACGCCAACCTGGGTGTCTTCACCAAGACACCGGAGGCCTTTGCCTGGCTCGACAGCTTCCTCACCACCGAGCGATTGCGATCGCTGCTGCCGGAGACTGCAGACCTACAAATCGACCGCCACCCCATGCCCAACTTGCTCTCGATCAACTTCCTGATCCGCGACCTGCTCGAAGAAGGCGTCGCTGCGTCCACCCGCCAGGACGGGCAGGCCAAGAGTCTCGGCGAATGGTTGCGAGCGCGCGTGGTCGACATACCAATCAACCTGGTTCCTGAGGAGCACCGACCATGACCGTCACTGCCGACGAACTCCTCACCGACGATTCCGCCGCCGACTTCAACCCAAGCGATGAGGTGATGGCTCGCATCGCTCGAGTCGCCCGACCACAACCGGTGATGTCACGAGAGACCTACGCCGCCCTGTCGGATCGTCAGCGTGAGATTCTGAGCGACGTCGGTGTGCTTTTCTCCGAGGGCTTCAAGCATCTCACCATGGCCGAGATTGCCTCGGCGCTGAACTGCTCGCTCCGAACGCTCTACACCGTGGCCAAGAGCCGCGAGGAACTCGTCCTCATCGTGGTCGACCGCAGCCTCTGGGCCATTGGCCGTGAGGCACGCGACGCCATCGTTCCCGACATGGAACCTCTCGATGCCATTCGGGCGTACCTTCGGGCATCGACCGTCGCTGTTGCCAGCATCACCGAAGCCTTCGCCAACGACACCGACTCGACACCAGCCGCCCTGGCGGTGCACTCGGCTCACAACGCCTACCTCGCTTCAGCGACACAGGCCTTGCTGAACGAAGCGGTGCGACGGGGCGCCATTGCCCGTTGCGACACCGCTGCGGTTTCCAAGATCATCGCCGGACTCGGCCGACAGTTCGCCAGTTCCGAGATGATCTCGACCCTTCGATCATCACCCAAGAAGGCTGCCGACGACATGGTCGATGTCATTCTCCTCGGCCTCGAGGCGAAGCGCTGATGGCCACCACGCTCGACTGGTTCGGCTGCGCCACGTTCAGACTCGCCACCGGCAACCTCACCGTCTTTCTCGACGCCTACATCGATCGCCCAGCTACCGCCGCTGGCCCGATGCCTCGCCAGACAGCAGACGACATCGAGGTTGCCGACTGGCTCTTGATCGGGCACAGCCACTTCGATCATCTCTACGGCGCCGAGCGCATCATGGCGAACACCAACGCCACCCTCATCGGCTCGTACGAGTCCGTTCGGGTCATGGAGCAGGCGGGGGTCCCAGCGGATCGCATGATCGCCATCGGGGGCGGTGAGACCATCGACCTTGCGCTGGGCGACGGACGCGGCGCCGGTGTTCGAGTGACTGCGTATCCGAGCCAACACAGCTGTGTGTGGTCACAGGTGCCGGGGCCAGACGAGCCCGAGGCATCTGGTGAAATGTTGCCACCCGACGCCGTCTGCCTCGGCGATCTGGGCGTCACCTGGCAGGAACAGCAAGGGCGAATGGCAAAGCTGATGCAGTACCTCGGCACCGAACTCGATACCTCAGCAACCGAACACTTGGCGGCGTCGATGATCGGCCACTCACCACGAGGCGACGGCGGTGCACTGGTGTTCCTCATCGAGACTCCCGATGGCTCGATCTTCTACCAAGACACCAGCGGTCACTGGTCCGGTGTGATCGGACAACTCCAGGCCGACACCGCCATCCTCGCCGCCGCCGGGCGGGCGAACATCGATGGCGAGCCCATCCAAGGGTCACTCGCCGACTTCGTTGGCGAACAAGCCGCAGTGCTTGGTGCGAAGGAAGTCATCCTCGGCCACCACGACAACTGGCTCCCCGGCTTCTCGATCCCCACCGACGTCGAACCCATCAGAGCAGCGATCGGCCTCCACGCTCCCGGCGCGATCTTGCTCGACCTCGACTATCTCGATCAGACCCCCATTCTCCTGACTACTGAAGAGAGCACCTCATGAAGACTGCCATCACCGAGCTGTTCGGCATCGACGTCCCGATCCTTGCGTTCAGTCATTGTCGCGACGTCATCGCTTCGGTCTCCAAGGCTGGCGGCATGGGTGTCCTCGGCGCCGTGGCTCACAGCCCCGAGCAGCTCGAGATCGACCTCGCCTGGATCGAAGCCGAAGTCGGCGACAAGCCCTTTGGTGTCGACTTGATCGTGCCGGCCAAGTACGTCGGGTCAGACGATGGCGGCATCACCATGGACCAGTTGCGCCAGCTGATCCCGCCGTCACACATCGAATACGTCGACGACATCCTGGCTCGGTACGACGTCCCGCCGCTGGCCGAGGACGAACAAACCGGCGGCCGCAACTTGGGCGCCGGCAAGGACAACGAACCTGCCCCCTTCAGCGCCGACAGCCAGGGCCCCAATCTCGACATCGCTCTGGCCTACAAGAGCGCCATCATCGTCAACGCACTGGGTCCTCCTCCGCAGCACATGATCGACCGGGTGAAAGAAGAAGGTCGACTCATCGGCGCCTTGGCCGGCAAAGCGCAGCACGCTGAACGTCACGTGAATGCTGGCGTCGACGTGATCATCGCCCAGGGCTCCGAGGCTGGTGGCCACACCGGTGAGATCGGCACCATGGTGTTGATTCCCGAGATCGTCGATGCCGTTGGCTCCACGCCGGTCCTCGGCGCTGGCGGCATCGGCCGGGGCCGACAGATGGCCGCAGCGATGGCACTCGGCGCTGCCGGTGTGTGGTGTGGCTCGGTGTGGCTCACCACCGAAGAAGCCGAGACCCAGCCTGTGGTGAAGGACAAGTTCCTTGCTGCGACCTCGTCGGACACCATCCGCTCGCGTTCACGGACCGGCAAGCACGCTCGCCAGCTCAAGTCCGCTTGGACCGAAGAGTGGGAGAACCCTGGAACCCCCATGCCGTTGGGCATGCCGATGCAGCCGGTGCTCACCGCCGAAGCCATCCGCCGTATCGATCGGGCGGCCCACAACACCCCCGGCGCTGCTGAACTCGCCAACTATTTCGTTGGCCAGATCGTGGGCAACATGAACGTGTCCAAGCCAGCGGCCCAGGTCGTGTTCGACATGGTCGATGAGTTCATCGACGCCGTGCAGCACCTCTCGCACCAACTCGAGGCCTGACACCGACAAAACGAGAGACATTCTCAACTATTCCCATTTCGGTTGATTCTCATGTAGTCTCACTCCATGACTTCTCGTTCGGCCGCTGACAACGAGCACGGCTCGCATTCGCACGGTCCGCATTCGCACGGTCCACACTCTCACGCTGCCGGGATTGCTCCGAGTCGACTGGTTGCTGCCGCTACGGCGAACAGTGGCTTTGCCGTTGTTCAGGTCATCGTCGGGATCTCCCTCGGCTCAGTGGTGGTCCTCGCCGATGCTGCCCACCAAGTCGTCGATGCCGTCGGGCTCCTCACGGCGCTGGCAGCGGTTCTCCTCGCCGCTCGCCCGACGTCGAGCGCCATGTCGTTCGGCTGGGGAAAGTCCGACGCTCTCGGCGGCTTGATCTCCGGGCTTCTCCTGCTCGGTTCGGTTGCCTGGATCGTGTTCGAGTCGATGAAACGGCTGTTCGAACCCGTCGCGGTCGACGGAGGCGGCGTGATCGTGATCGGGATCATCGCGGTGGCCGTCAACGGCATCAGCGTGCTCGCTCTGTCCGGCGGCGGACACTCGAGTTTGTCGCTCAGGGCGGCCAGACTGCACCTTCTCACTGACCTCGCCGGATCCTTCATCGTGATCCTGGCCGGCATCGCTCTCGCCGGCACCTCGGCCACGTGGATCGACCCAGCAGCATCGCTCGTTCTCAGTGCCGTCGTTCTCCGAGCGACCATCGGCCTCATCCGGACCGCCTGCCGAGAACTACTCGACCGAGCACCAGATGGTCTCAGTGTTGCTGCGGTCACGAGCCTGCTCAGCAAGCAGCCGGGAGTCGAGCTCGTGCATCACGTGCACGTCCGGCCACTCGGACAGCAGCGCACGAGCGTCACCGCCCATGTGGTCATGGCCGGTGAACCCACGCTCCACGATGCCCAAGCCAGCTTGACCACCCTCAACACCGCGCTCAACAACGAGCTCGGGGTGCACCACACGACGCTGCAACTGGAATGTCACCCCTGCACCGACGCCGGATGCTGAGCGGCAACGTCGGTCCAGAGTTCAGGTCGTTCCCGATCCGCTCGAGAAAGAACTACTGACCATTGGCCGCCAGACCTGGCAGACTCCCCCGATGCTGATCGATGACATTCGCACCCAGATGACAACGGCGATGAAGGCCAAGGACGCCACTCGGCTCCGCACGCTTCGCGCCATCATCGCGGCAGTCCAAGAAGCCGAAGTGTCTGGTTCGCAGTCCACGACGCTCGACGATGACGGCGTCCTGAAAGTCATTGCTGCGCAAGCGAAGCGGCGGGTCGAAGCTGCAGAAGCATTCGAAGCTGGCGACCGAGCAGAGAAGGCAGCTGAGGAACGAGCCGAACTCGTCATTCTCGAAGAGTTCCTGCCGTCCGGCCTCGATGCAAACGAGCTCGAGGCACTCGTCGACAAGGTGCTGGCCGACGGCGGACTCACCGAGAAGGCGCAAATGGGTCAGGCGATGAAGGCTGTCAACGCCGAGGTCGCTGGCCGGGCCGACGGGCGTGCGGTGGCCGACCTCGTGAAGTCCAAGCTCGTCTGACGTCGGTCGGGCGATGACTGCAGTCCTCGAGCCCTATCAGCGAGTCGTTGTTCCCATTGCACTTCTGATCATCGCGGCGTTCGTGCTGGGCCTGAGTGAAGTGCTCGCTGACAACGTCAACGGAGCGCTCATTCCGTCACTCGTTCCCGAGGCTGACCTCGAGCGTGCGAACAGTCGCATGGTCAGCGCCGAGATCCTCGGTAACGAGCTCATCGGCCCGGCTCTCGGCGGGTTGCTCTTCGCTGCGGCAGCATCCCTGCCGTTCTTCACCAACGCAGGGCTGCTCGCCGTGGCGTTCCTCTTGCTCACCGGCCTTCCGTTGACCCAGGTCCCTGTCGTAGGTGGTCCAGAGCCGGTCCGGCCACGGGCCCGAGACGGGGTCGTGCAGTGTGGGACTCGCCGCTCCTTCGCACCATCACGTGGTCCAGTGCCCTCCTCGCTGCGGTCGACGGCGCGTGGTTGCACTACTGGCCTGGTTCATCAGGTTCGAGCTCGAGATGTCTGCTGCAGCACTCGGCGTGTTCTCGGCCATCGGGGCCCTTGGAGGGCTGCTCGGGGCGGCGATCGCCGATCGCCACCCCGACATGGCTCTCACCAAGATTTCGGCGGCTGCGTTCGCGACCATGGCACTTCCGCTCATCGCTCTGGCCATGTTTCCGAACGTGGTGGTCGTTGCCATCGCACTGGTGGTCACGAGCGGGGCGTTCTCGCTGTGGAACATCTACATGGTCTCCGCCCGTCAGCGAGCTTCGACCCAGCAAACGCTCGGACGCATTGGTGCTGCGTATCGCACGTTCGTCGTCACCGCCGCGCTCGCGGGAACGCTTCTCGGCGGCTTGTTGACCGAGCTGTTCTCCATCCGAGCCACGCTCGCTGCAGCTGCTGCTGCCCTGTGCGTCGCCGGTCCTGTCGTGGTCACAGCCTTCCGGGCTCAGGCCAGTAGGGCCACTTCGAGCTCAGCCCAGATGGGCTGATGGTCGCTTGCTGTCGGGGCCGACTCGACACCGACAGCTCGAGTCGAAAAATCTCTGACGTAGAGATGGTCCAGGGCGAAGTCCCGTCCGAAGCGTTTGAAACTCTTCATCGATCCGTCGGTGACACGATCGAATCCGACCGAGTAGAGCGGCTCGTCGAACTTGCGCAGGCTTCGTGACGATGCTGCATTGAAATCCCCGCCCGCAAATGAAGGAAACAGATGACGATCAGCGGCCTCAGCGACAACGCCGACTTGGGCCACTCGCCGCCGCGTTGACAACAGCACCGTCTCGAGATGGACGCTGTGAGCAACAACGTCAACGCCATCCACCGTTACAACGGCGCTGACGACGGAACGCTCCTGCCCCATGACCGCTGCGGTGTGCGGCATCACCGATTCGATCAACTCACTCATCGGCCACGACGAAAGTATCGCGTTGCCGAATGGGGCACCCGTCGCCGGGTGCACAGCGGGTGCGGCGAACCGGACATCGAGATCGAGACGGCCCGCGAGTTCCTCGACGCTGTCCGGCGACATCTCTTGCACGAGCAGGACATCGGGTGATCGCAACCGATCACTGGCTTCGATCTCGGCAGCAGCCTGAGCGACGTTGCGGCCGAGCTCGATGTTCCAAGACACGATCCTCATCACACGAGATCCACTGCGAGGCGACGAGTCGTGACGATGAGCACGGATGCGAACGTAGTGGCGAGTCCTGTTGCCAAGCCAAGCGCAACCGAAAGGCTGGCCACCGACGCAATCGATGTGATGATCAGCGGCATTGCCATGCCCGGATACGCCATCACGTAGAAACTCGACGTCAGTGCCCCACGCTGCGCCCCAGCGTCCATGGCCGCCAGGACACCGAGCACACCAGCGGTCAAGGTGCCGGCTGCGAGGCCGAGCAGCGCCGACGCCACGAGTAGGACCGGCCAGGCCCCCGTCTCGAAGGCATACCAGCCGAGCCCATAGCCCAAGACGCCAGAGGTCATGCCGAACGGCAGAGCCGGCGCTGGACCAAGTCGCCCAACGAGTGGGCGCGAGAACATGCCAGCCCACGCCGTCAGCATCCCTGCTCCTGCCGCCACGGCTACTCGGCCAGTGTCAATCGAGTCACTGATCAACACAGGGAACAAAGCGAACGCCGTCGAGGGGAAACTAAACACCCACAACGCGGCCGGCATCACGACAGTGAAGAACTCGCGACGGTGCGCCTCTGGCACGCCGAACGTGACACGCAGCGGGGCCGCTGGATTGCGAGGTCGGGTCTCGGGTACCGCCGACGTCCCGACCGCAGCGACGAGGGTGATTACTGCGTGAAGGAGGTACGGCAGCACGAGCGGATGGGGCACGAACGCTTCGAACAGCGCCGACACTGGTGGCCCGATTCCGAAGCCGCCGAACGTCACCAGCGTGGTGATGACCGAGGCTCGGAGTTCGTTTCCTTCACCGAGCAACTCCAGGAGCCAGGCTGCGCCCACACCGAGGACGCCACCGCTGACCACGCCAAGCAGTAGTCGGCCGAGCAACAACAGACCAAAGCTGTCACGGCCGAGAATCATCACGCACGAGGCAAGGGCCGAGAGCACGATCATCGGCACCACGAGTGGACGGCGGCCGATGCGATCTGAAATCGGTCCCGCCATCAGCAACGTGCCGAGAATCCCTGCGACGTACACAACGAAGATCGCCATGGTCTGGGAGGCAGACAAGTCGAGTCGCTCTCGGTACAGCACGAGGAACGGCGTCGAGACATTGGTGCCGTACGAGACAGCGAACAACCCCGAGGCCAGGAGCCATGCCGACCTGTTCACTTCTGCGAACGTTTGGCCACGTTGCCAGCGGCCCGGCGCTGCACTGCTGCTGGCAGTACCCGATTGACCGCCCGTATCACGCGATACCGCTTGCTCGGCACGACCTCGATCGAGCCAGCAAAGGCACCGTCGAGACCAGCGGCAGCGACATGCTCAGCAGACTGCCAGAGCAGCCGAGGAATCTCAGACACGTCGGTGCCTGAACGGTCCTGGAACTCTGTTCGTGTGAACCCTGGCAGCAAGGTGGTGATGGTGACGCCGGTGCCGACCAACTCGACAGCGAGCGATTGGCCAAGACTGGTGACAAACGCCTTCGTTGCGTTGTAGGTCGCCGAATTCGCACCAACGGCTTCCCCGGCGAGCGATCCGACGTTGAGGATCGTGCCGCGACCCCGATCTTGAAACGCTGTCGCCGCAGCGTGGGCGAGCCGTTGGACGGCGACCACATTGACGTCGACCACGAAGCTGGCGGTGTTGCGGTCGAGTTCGGCGAACGGACCGCCGAATCCGAGTCCGGCGTTGTTCACCACCAAGTCGATGGGCGCATCAGATGCCTCGATGCGGCGCTCGACGATCTCGAGCAACTGACGGTCGGCAAGATCACAGACGATCACTTCGCACTGGATTTCGCACTCGCTGCTGAGCTCAGCAGCCAGAGCTTCGAGCCTTGCCTGGTCACGCGCCACCACGACGAGGTCGGTACCCTCGGCAGCCAACTGGACAGCCATGGCCCGACCGATGCCTGACGAAGCGCCAGTGACCAACGAACGTTCCCAACGTCGATTCGTCACGGCTGTGATGCCACCCGGTGCTGCATCCCGTCAGTGTGACGGTTCGCTCATCACTTGCGACGGATTCGGCCCCACATCCACCTCGGGAAATCCTTGTGGAGGTTCTTGAGATGCTGGAGCATGAAGTCGTCGACCACAGCGCCCAATGCATCGGAATAGGCCGGGTAAGGCCAGACGACCGGATACCACTTCTGGAGTTTCACTCCCGCCGTCATGGCCACGGAGAAGGTCGAGATGAGTTCGCCGGCGCGAGGGCCCACGATCGTGGCACCGAGAATCTTGCCGGAGAACCGGCGGACGTCGACGATGATGATCGCGTCGTCGACGTCGTCGGTGAACGAACGATCGGCCTTGGAGAAGTCGTAGGTGATGCGGCGGACATCACTCGGCGGATCGACCGGCTGGACACCGATCGTCGCAGCCTCGGGCGAAGCAAACGTGACCGCCGGGTGCAGCGGCTTCGCTCCGGCTGGCGCCGGAGGAGCGATGATCGCCTTGATCACTCGACGGCCCCATGCGTTGGCGATGTGCGTGGTGCCGCCCTCGGTCGAGACGTCGCCGACAGCCCAGACCTTCTCGAGGCTCGATTCGCCCTTGGGATTCACCACGATGCGGCCTCCTCGATCCAACTCGACGCCAAGATCTTCCAACCCCAGGTCTGCGCTGTTGGGAACCCGACCCACGGCCATCAACACTCGATCGACGCCGGCGACCGTCTGTGTTGCGTCACCATCGAGCGGACCGATGTGCAGGGTCTGTGTGGCCTCGTCGAACCGCTTCGCCACCATTCCTGGCCGGAGGTCGACACCCTGTTTCTCGAGTGCACGATGCACCACGGCTGCAGCCTCGGGCAGCATCGCCGGCAGGATCTGCGGAGCAGCATCGAGCACCACGACATCAGAGCCCATACGACGAAACGCCGTTGCCATCTCGATGCCAATGGGACCAGCTCCGACGATCACCAGTCGCGCCGGCGGCATCGACTCTTCGAAGAGTTCGACGTTGGTGAGGTACCGGTGATCCGGCAGCCCCTCCACTGGCAGGCGCCGCGCCTTGGAACCAGTGGCAACGATGATGTGCTTCGCCTCGACGGTCTCGGTCGAACCGTCAGCGGCGGTGACTTCGACAACACCTGGGGCGACCAGTCGGGCAGTGCCGAACTGGAGGTCGATCTTGTCGACTGCACCAAAATGCTCGGTCTCTTCGTCTCGCAAGTGATCGCGACGCTCACGAACGTGCGCCATGATCTGCTCACCTGTTCGATCGCCAGGCTCGGCGGTGGCGTGCAGCAACACTTTGGACGGGATACAGCCGACGTTGGTGCAGTCGCCTCCGACATCGGCTCGCTCGATCATCCGCACTCGCTTGCCGAAACTGCTGAGGCCAACGGCAACGGTGAGCCCTCCGGAACCGGCACCGATGACAACAGCGTCTGGTTCCGGGAACGTCGTCGGATTGGCGAACTCGGTCGGATTCGGGGACAGGGTTGGATTCGGGGACAGGGTCATGTCGACACCTCAGTTGGCGGAACAGTTGGAAGGTCTGGATCGGCAGCAAGATCTGGTTGCCGGGAGCGAAGCACTCGGGCAACGACAATGCCGCCCAGGGTGAGGAGCACCGAAAGCACGATCAGCCAGGGGTTGATCGACGGCGTGCCCTCATCCAGCGACTCGATCGATGCGCCGAAACCCACGAAGGCAATGGTCCCGATGACCGTCCCGATGGCCGAACCGGCCAGGAACGGCCAGAACCGCAGCTTGGCGAAACCGGCGACATAACCGACCGCATCGAAGGGAAGTGCGAGTAGGCGCATGATGAGAGTGGTCTCGAACGGTCGGTCGATCGCTCGTTGAATCGCCGACCCCAACCGACCAGAGAGTCGATCGATCAGTGCGGGCGAAGCGAAGTATCGCCCGACGGCATACGACGCTGCGGTTGACAAGTTCGACGCAACGATGGTGAGCACCACGCCCCAGAACAAACCAAAGGCAATCCCAGCGAGAATCGTCAACACCGAGGCGGGGAAGAGCACCACTGGCCGCAGCACGTACACAGCGATGAACAGTGGAACCCCCCACCAGTGATCGGCGAGCAGCGACCGCAACTCCTCCGCCGCTTCGATTGCACTCAGGCCACGATCACGGGAGTACCAGATGTAGCCCCCGATGGCAGCGGCCCAGAGCACGAGCACGAGGTAACGACGCTTGGATCCGTCGTTACTCATGGCCTGCCCCGCTCAACCGATCCCTGTTCAACCGATCCTTGTTCAATCGAGTCCTGGCGGGCACCGGCCCGACCCGCATTGCCGTCGCTGCTACCCAACCAACGAACGCCGCTAGCGAAGCGAAGACCAGCACCGGCTCCAACCGCTGCCGCCATGACGCCCATCGTCCAGTCCAGCCATCCGGGGAAGGCCAGCATGAACGTGAAGAACAACACCGTCTCGGCTCCCTCCACCAGGCCTGGCGGCATCACGATGCTCGTGGCGTGCTGGCTCGCACCTCGGCCCCGTTTCTCGATGAGCGCTGCGAGGTACGCCCACGCAGTCGTGTTGACGTAGAACGAGGCCACGAGCACAGCAACAAACGGCCAAATGTGGCCGATGTCACTTCCGGCGCCAGCCCCAATGGGGATTGCGGCATAGACGATGGTGTCGGCCACCATGTCGGCGTAACCGCCTTCATCAGTAGCTTCCGCTGTCGCTCGAGCCACCTCACCGTCGAGACCGTCGATGATGCGGTTGGCAATGAACAGGATCAACGCCAGCCACCAAAGACCGTTGGCAGCAGCGACTGCAGCGGCAAGGCCCATCACCAGCCCGATGACCGTCAGCGCGAGCGGCGGGAACGAAGCAACCACGTCGACGATCGGTGCGAACACACGCTGCTTGGTTTGGCGAAGGTGAGCATCGAACACAGAAGCAGTCAACCGGGCAAGGCTCTACTTCCTTCCCAGCGACAGCCTGACCTAGCGCCACGTCCCGCGCCGACATCGTCGGTGTTCCTTGCAAGACTCCTCCAAGACGGGAAAACCGCGCCGAAAGAAGTACATCGACGAATGAATGACGTTCACACAACAATGGCGCAAGCGCGAAGAATCTCATGAAGAACTACCGAAACGACATCGACGGTCTGCGCGCCATAGCGGTGCTTCTCGTTGTCGCGTTCCACGTCGGCCTTCCGTTCTTCGACACCGGTTTTGTGGGCGTCGACGTCTTCTTCGTACTCTCTGGCTTTCTCATCACCGGCATCTTGTCCAAGGAAGCCGACGATCGCGGAACCGTTCGACTCGGTCGCTTCTACACCCGACGGTTGCGCCGCCTGCTTCCGGCCTCGAGCATCACGGTGCTCATCACGATGTTGGCGTCGTTCTTCTTGGTATCCGCCTTGTCTTGGCGACAGATCGCCGAGAGCGCTGCGGCTGCAGCGCTCTATGCGTCCAACCTCTTCTTCGCCCAAGAGGCAAACGACTACTTCGCCGCTGATGCTGAGTCGAACCCGCTCCTCCACTTTTGGTCACTCGCTGTCGAAGAGCAGTTCTACATCGTGTGGCCGCTACTCATTCTGGGCCTGTCGAAATTCGGTAGCCGGGTCCGGCTCGGCGGCCTCGTCGTTCTGACCATCGCATCGTTCACCCACTCGGTCGTGCTGACGAACGCAGCAACCCCGTGGGCGTACTACTCACCACTGTCGCGGGCATGGGAGTTCGCACTCGGCGGCATCTTGGCCCTTGCTCTGCCGGCAGGACTGTCGAAGATGTCGAAGATGAACCGAGAGATCGTTGCCTGGTCTGGCTTGGCCCTCATCTTCGGTTCACTGGTCCTCATCACATCGACCACCCCGTTCCCCGGCGTTGCCGCCGTCCCCACCGTGGTCGGCACGTGCATGACCATCGCTGCGATGGTCGACGACGAGGGCCCGTTGGGCCGCATTCTGCTTTCGTGGCCGTTCCAACAACTGGGTGCTCTCAGCTACAGCTGGTACCTCTGGCACTGGCCATTCCTCGTCATCGGTCAGCTCGCCTTCGGTTCTACATCGCCGGTGCTGCGGATTGGTCTCGCCAGCGCATCGCTGATTGTTGCCGCCGCCTCCTATCACCTGGTCGAGAAGCGGGTTCGTTTCGCTCCGAAACTCACCGCATCGCATGGCCCCAACTGGGCGATGGCAGGCATCACGATCGTGGCTCTGCTGGGAGCTTCGTTCGCTCTCAACCAGCGAGCTGAAGCCGAGTTGGCATCGGCGGAACTGGCAGACCTCGTCGTCGCTCGCGACGACCTGCCAGCCCTGACCGAGGTCTCGTGCGATGTTGGATCACTCGTTGCACTCCTGGAGCTGTGCTCTGGAGGCAGCGACACTGCGAGCCAGACAGTCCTCGTTCTGGGTGACTCTCATGCCGAGATGTGGACCCCGACCCTCGACGCTCTCAGCGCCGATCTGGACTTCCGCTACGTGTTGCACATCCTCGGTGGGTGCAACGTGGTCGGAACCCAACCGCCGATCTCGGTCGAGGCCTGCCGCCGGGTCCAGGACCAGAACCTCGAGATCATCGACGAACTCCAACCCGACGCCGTCATCGTCAGCCACTACGCCACCAACGTCGACGATGCCGGTGAAGACCAGTGGGTCGCTGGCCTCGCCAGTTTCCTGGACGATCTCGACGAACGCGACATCACGGTCGGCTGGATCCATGATTCACCGAGCTTCAGTGAGGACCCAGTCGAATGTGTCGCTCGTCGAAGCGAAGCCGAATGCATCGAGAGCGTCGAAGACGCCACGGCACTTTCCATCAGACTGCGGGAACGAGAAGCGCCGACGCTCGAAGCCTTCGACGCCGTGACGATCGACCCCACCATCTTCATGTGTGACGACGAGACCTGTGCCTTGCGCTCTGACGGTGTCTTCACTTTCCGAGATGCACATCACGTCGCTGCCACCCACGCCGAGGCACTCGCGCCCGAGTTCCGGTCGTTCGTGGCCGACGTTCTCGCCGCTTCCTGACAGCGGCCATCTCGCCCGGGGGCAGCGGCGTGTGGCACTGTCTGAGGATGCTGATCGACACCTCGCTCCCCACAGATCTCTCCAAGGCTCCGGCCCGCGCCAAGGAAGCCGAGGAAGCTGGCTACGACGCCATCTGGACCGCTGAAACAAGCCACGACCCGTTCTTCCCGCTTGCCGTTGCGGCACCGGCAACCGAGACCATCACGCTCGGCACCTCGATTGCTGTTGCGTTCGCTCGCAACCCAATGCTGCTCGCCAACATCGGTTGGGATCTCAACGCTGCGTCGAATGGCCGCTTCGTTCTCGGTCTCGGAAGCCAGATCAAGCCACACATCACCAAGCGGTTCTCGATGGAGTGGAGCAAGCCGGCCGCTCGTATGCGCGAGATGATCCTGGCAACTCGCGCCATCTGGAACACGTGGGAGACCGGCGACAAGCTCGAGTTCCGCGGCGACTTCTACACCCACACGATCATGACCCCGTTCTTCGACCCCGGCCCCAATCCCGCCGGTGTTCCACGCGTCTTCCTCGCCGGTGTCGGTCCGATGATGACCGCTGTTGCCGGCGAAGTTTGCGACGGCTTCTTCGCTCACCCATTCACCACTCCAGCGTTTCTGGCCGAAGTCACCATCCCTGCACTCGACGCTGGGCGGGCCAAAGGCACCCAGTCCGCTGACGACTTCGAGGTGGCGCTGCCAGCGTTCGTCGTCACCGGAGCCAACGAGGAGGAAATGGCGGCATCGGCACAAGCGGTGAAGGGCCAGATCTCGTTCTATGGATCGACGCCGGCATACCGCCCGGTGCTCGAGCACCACGGTTGGGGAGATCTACAGACCGAGCTGAATGCAATGTCGAAGCGAGGCGAGTGGAAAGAGATGGCCGATCTCATCGATGACGACATTCTCAACACCTTCGCCGTCGTTGCCGAGCCCGATGGCGTTGCCGCCGAACTGAGGCTCCGCTTTGGTTCCACCGTCGATCGGCTGAGTTTCAACACGATGGGAACCACCAGCGCTGACCTCTTCGCACCGATCATCGCCGAACTCAAGACCTGAGACGATGGCGGGTTGGAGTGAGGTCGAAGCAGCGGCCCCGGAACTTGCTGCCGCGGTCAAGGGTCGCATCGAAGGGCACCTTCATCACGTGGTGGGCACACTCACCGCTGACGGCTCGCCTCGCCTCAGCGGGACCGAGGCTCGCTTCCACGACGGCCAACTCTGGCTGGGTTGCATGCCGAAATCGGTCAAGGCTCGAGACCTGCGCCGCGACGCCCGATTCGCGCTGCACTCGGCTCCACTCGATCCGGAGATGATCGATGGCGATGCAAAGCTGAGTGGCACCGTGGCCGAGGTCACTGACCTCGTCGCGATGACCAACTTCATGATCGCAATCGGTCACGGTGGCGATCCGGAGCATGGCGGCCTCGAGCCCGGGACCGAGATGGACCCCGGGGTCGCCACCGCATTCGTTTGCGACATCGATGCAGTGACGCTGACGAAGGTCGCAGTCGACCATCTCGAGGTCACTACTTGGACCGCCAGCGGCGGGCTCATGGTTCGAGATGTCTCGTGAACCGACGACCATGACATCAGGACCTTGCCCGTGCGGCGAACCGCTCCCTTATGACCTTCACTGTGGGCGGCTCCACGCTGGTGACCCGGCCATCACCGCTGAACAATTGATGCGGTCGCGCTACGCCGCTCACGTGAAACTCGACGCCGACTACCTCGCTCGTTCATGGCAGGTGGCGACCCGACCAAGCGAGATCACCCTCGATGACGACATCAGCTGGCGCAGCCTCGTGGTACACCGCACCGAACGCGGCAACGCTTTCGACGCCGATGGCGTGGTCGAGTTCACAGCGACCTACGAGCGGGCGGGCAAGATCGTCGAGATGCGCGAGATCAGCCGCTTCGCCCGAGCGTCCGGCCGCTGGGTCTACGTCGACGGCGTGAACGGCTCCGCCGTTCCTGGAGTTGCTCGCTGACGCTCACAACATCCCCCGGCACCATTAGAACAGCCAGTCGTAGACGCCGATGAGGTTGAGGGCGAGCGCGACGGCGGCAAAGATCATCACTCGACGGATCCACTCTTCGCCCTTGTCGAACGCCATCTTGGCGCCCATCCAGCCGCCGGCGGTGAGGCCTGCTGCCAGCAGCAAGGCGGGTCCCCAGGCGATCTGACCTTGGATGATGAAGACCGGCAGGGCAACGAACGTGACGGCCAAGTTGATCAGAACCTTGATGCTGTTGGCGGTCACGAGATCGAAGCCAGCTCGGCTCAATGCAGCCAGCATCACCAAGCCGACGCCGGCCTGCACTGCGCCGCCGTAGATACCGACGCAGAAGAAGACCGCCATTGTGGTGTTGCGACTCCACGTTTTTCCGTCGGTCCGCGCTTTCGGCTTGTTGATCGTCAACAAGATCAGCGGAATCATCAACAAGCCGAAGACAGTCTCGAACGTGTCGTCGGTCAGCCGGCTGATCCCGAGTGAACCAACGAGGGAACCAGCCAACGCTGGTAGCAGCACCACGGCCGCGTGCTTCAGGCCTTCGATCCCGAGCCGGCGGAACTGCAAAGCCGACGCAGCATTGCCGGTCAGGATCCCCACTCGGTTGGAACCATTGGCGCTGTTGCCCGGCACACCAGCCAACACCAGCAGCGGAACCGTCAGCATCGAACCCCCGCCAGCCACTGCATTGACCGTGCCAGCGGCCAGCCCGCCCAGTACCAACAGAACTGCTTCCCACCATTCCATCGCGCGACTCTACGGGCCGAACATGATCGCTGAGTCGCATGAGTGTGACGACTCGGGGTGGCAGTTGGACACGCCCGGTGACCGCGGTCACAATGGCGCATCGCCCGGCGACTCAGCCCTTCCTTCGAGCGCCTTCGTATCTACCGCAGCGGGTCCCAACGCCGCAGGAGAGTTCAATGACCGAGCCGTCCCCATCCCGAACCATCGCCAACACCCCAAGCAGCGATCCACTGCTCGTGGTCGAAAATCTGAAGACCCACTTCGAGATCGAAGCGGGCATGGTAAAGGCCGTAGACGGTGTGTCCTTCACGCTCGACCGTGGCAAGACACTCGGCATCGTTGGAGAATCCGGATCAGGCAAGACCGTGCTCTCTCGTTCGGTCATGCGTCTGAACATCGCCGCAAACGTTCACGCTTCCGGCTCGGTCAAGTACGACGGCGAGGAACTCCTGACCAAGTCGAACAAAGAGATGCAGAAGTACTGGGGCGCCGAGATGGCGATGGTCTTCCAGGATCCCATGACCTCGCTCAACCCCGTGGTCAAGATCGGTCGCCAGCTCACCGAGCACCTTCGCTACCACACCAAGATCTCGAAGAAGGAAGCTCGCCTCCAGGGCATCGAGCTCTTGCGTAGCGTGCGCATCCCCGAGCCCGAAGAACGCTTCGACGTCTACCCCCACGAGATGTCCGGTGGCATGCGCCAACGTGTCTGCATCGCCAGCGCCCTTGCCTGTGGCCCAAAGATGCTGTTTGCCGATGAGCCCACCACGGCTCTCGATGTGACCGTGCAGCACCAGATCCTCAACCTTCTGCAGGCCCAGCAGAAGGAACGCTTCATGACGATGATCCTGGTCACCCACGACCTCGGCGTCGTGGCCGGGCGCACCGACGACATCGCCGTGATGTACGCCGGCAAGATCGCCGAGAAGGCATCCACGCGCCAACTCTTCGCCAGCATGCGTCACCCCTACACCGAAGCGCTGCTGCGTTCGATCCCGAAGCCGAAAGACCCCAGCCACACCAGGCTCAGCGCCATCGGCGGTCGCCCGCCGGACCTCATCAACCCTCCGAAGGGCTGCAAGTTCTCGCCCCGTTGCCCCTATGCCCAGGATCGGTGCCGTGAAGAAGAGCCCCAGATCCAGGCTGGCGCAGCTCCCGGGCACGAATTCGCCTGCCACTTCCCCGTCGGCACCCCAGAAAACAAGGCCGCATTCGAAAAGAACATGGCCGACGGTGTGCCCGCCACGCTGGCAGCAGCTGGCCAGATCATCGCAACCGAAGAACTCAGCGAAAAGGCAGCACTCTGATGGCCGGTTCAGGAAAAGCACATCTTCGAGACCGTGACGACATCCTCCTCCGCGTTGAAGATCTCACGGTCGAGTTTCCTGTAGGCGGCGGACGGAGGGTCTACGCCGTCAGCGGCATCAGCTTCGACATCGCACGAGGTGAAACCCTCGGCCTCGTCGGGGAATCTGGTTGCGGTAAGTCCACCACCGGACGCGCCCTGCTCCAGCTTCCCAAGCCCACCGGCGGCTCGGTCAAACTCAAAGACGTCGAGCTCACCGCTCTGGCAGCCGAAGACATGCGGGCGAAGCGAACCGACCTGCAGATGATCTTCCAGGACCCTGTCTCGTCACTGAACCCTCGCCGCAAGATCGGCGAGGTCGTTGCTGAACCCCTCGAAGTGTGGGGTCCAGCCGACAAAGACGCCCAGTGGGAAATCGTCTCCAAGATGCTCGACGCCGTCGGCATCGATCCTGATGTGGCTCGCGAGAAGCGCCCCCATGAGTTCTCCGGTGGCCAGTGCCAACGCATCTCCATTGCTCGCTCGCTCGTCATGGAACCCGAGATCATCATCTGCGACGAGCCCGTTTCCGCTCTCGACGTCTCGGTCCAAGCTCAGATCCTCAACATGCTCGAGGATCTCAAGAAGCAATACGGCCTCACGCTGGTCTTCATCGCTCACGACCTCGCTGTTGTCAAGAACATCAGCGACCGCGTCGCTGTGATGTATCTCGGAAAGATGTGCGAGATCTCGCCAAGCGATGAGCTCTACGCAAACCCAGCACATCCCTACACCCGACTGTTGCTCGGTTCGATTCCGGTTCCAGACCCGCTGGTCTCGCTCGAAGACAGCGATGAGATCCTCGGCGAGTTGCCGTCACCCATCGCACCGCCATCAGGCTGCCGCTTTCGCACTCGCTGCCCGCTCGCCGATGAGATCTGCGAACGAGCCGAGCCACAGATGCGTCGAATCAACAACGACCACTACGTGGCTTGCCACCATCCGCTCGTCGATGTCGATGAAGTCGAGGTTTCAATCAGCTGACATCCCGAGCTCACCATTCTCAATGCAATGCAGGTCTGACCGGACACGTCAGCGGCAAATGGGGGGATTCGAGCACATGCGGCCGCATGGAGCCACAGCGCTACAGGCGCTCGTCGCACTATGACGCCAACGTGTCGAAACCGTTTCCTGAATTTGTGCCCAACGTCACATCTGCTACACCATCGAGACCGGTTCGAGGAGTCCTCTCCTCGAACTGCAAGACAAACCAAAGGGGAGAAACCCATGAAGTTGCGACAGTTGCAAAAACTGCTCGCGTTGTTGTTCTCGTTCGCTCTCATCGCCGCTGCTTGCGGCGGTAGTGACGGAACAGATGACGCCACAGGCGATACGCCTGAAGAAGAGACCACCGACGAAACCACTGCCACCACGGCTCCCGACGACGAGGCCGAAGAGGTCGTGCTCGAAGAGGGTCGTACCTACGGCGGCGAGATCGCCGTTGGTCTCGAGGCCGAGGCGGTTGGTCTCCGTCCGTGGGAAGACTCCTGCGCCTCACCTTGCTACAACATGATCAACACGATCCACGACAAGCTGTTCGAAATCGACACCAACTTCGTGCCCCAGCCCTACCTGGCTGAGTCATCGAGCGTCAACGCCGACTTCACCGAGTACGTCGTCACCCTGCGTCCTGGCGTCACGTTCCACAATGGCGTCGAGCTCACCGCTCAGACCATTGCTGACATGTTCGTGATCCAGCAGACCGGTGCCGCTTCAACTGGCGCCATTGGTCAGTCCGGTCTCGAATCTGTGACGGCTACGGGAGACCTCGAAGTCACCTTCGGTCTGAACAAGCAGAACTCTGCGTTCCTCGGCTTCTTGACCCGTGCCCCTCTCGGCATGGTGTTCGAGCCGGCTGCAGCAACTGCTGACCCCGACGGCTACAGCATCGCCCCCGTGGGTACCGGCCCGTTCGTGATCGAATCACGCGACCTCGACAACGCCACCGTTGTCGTCCGCAACCCCGACTACTGGGGTGTTGATCCCGACGGTAACCAATTGCCGTTCCTGGACCAGATCACGTTCCGTCCCATCCCCGATGAGACCACTCGCCTCGACTCACTGCTTTCGGGCACCGTCGACGTCTTCCAGACCCTGCGTCAAGGCACCATCCGTGATGCACTCAGTGAAGACAGCATCGAGCTCATCCAGTTCCAGGGCAACAACACCGGTGGCGGTCACTTCAACACCACCTTGCCTCCCTACGACGATGTTCGTGTCCGCAAGGGCCTGACGCATCTCAACCCGCAGGACCGTGTCATCGAAGCACTCGGCGGCACCGGCATCTCCTTGCCCGCCACCCAGTGGTTCAGCCCGGACTCACCGTGGTACTCCGAGAAGGTTGCTGACGCCTGGCCGAAGTTCGACTTCGAAGGTGGCGTTGCCCTCCTTCAGGAGTACGTCGACGATCCAGAGCGTTCCGACGGCAAGGCCGTTGGCGAACTCATCGATGTCGAGCTGTCCTGCCCGCCAGACCCCACACTCATCGCCGCCATGCAGGTGATCGAAGAGGTGTGGACCGGTTCAGAGTTGGTCAACGTTTCGCTGACCAACTTCGATCAGCAGACTCACATCAACAACGCCCTCGGTGCACCGCCGGACTTCGAAGGAACCCACGGTGCGCACTGCTGGCGCTGGAGCTCGGATGACGATCCGTCACTGAGCATCAATGCTGAAGTGACCCCGGCCAACGCCGCCACCGCCGAAGCCTTCGGTGTCCCTGGTGTCGTCTCACCGACGAACTTCTCCAACTGGGCAAACCAGGCCGCTTTCGAAGCGTCGATTGCTGCAACCCAGACCGATGACTTCGATGAGCGTTATGCGCTGTACGAGTCCATCATGATGGAGATGGCAACAGAAGTTCCGGTCTGGTACTCAGGCCACACCGCCACCGCATTCGGTATCGATCCGAGCGTGGTTGGTCTCAACGGTTGGCATCTGCCTTCCGGTGAACTCGGCGCCGGCATCCCCGCCGTCGAGGGTCGCTACCAAGAGGTCAGCATCGAAGGCTGATCAGCCACAACCCGCAGACTTGCGTGTGTGAGCGGGGCGGGGGCAACACTCGTTGCCCCCGCCTCACCCAAATCCGCAGTTCGTCGAACGCTGAGAAGAAGGAAACCTCACAACCATGGCAAAGGTTCTTGCACTGCGATTGGTCCGCCTCGTGGCGACACTCCTCGCTGTCTCCTTCTTGACATTCGTCATGACGGCGCTGCTTCCGGGCGATCCGGTGAACGCCATTCTGCCGCCCGATTCACCTCGAGACGAAGCAACCGTCGAGCGCATTCGCGAAGAACTCAACCTCAACGAGCCGCTGATCATCCGCTACGGCATCTGGCTCGGCGATGCCGTCACCGGCGACCTCGGACGATCCTTCGTCACAGACCAGCCGGTGGCCGACACCATCAAGCAGCGCATTCCCGTCACGGCCCAGCTGGCACTGTTCGCTGTGGCTCTCGCTCTCCTGATGGCGATTCCCATGGGAGTCATCGGCGCCTACCGGCAAGGAGGCAAAGCCGATCAAGTCACTTCAGCAGGAGCACAAATCGCACTCTCTGTTCCCAACTTCATCGTCGGCATCATGTTGATCTGGTTGTTGACCGTGAAGTTCAACTTGTTGCCGTCCACAGGCTGGAACCGCATCAGCGAGGGCATCGGTCCAAACCTCAAGACTGCCATTCTGCCGGCATTCGCCTTGTCACTCACGCAGATGGCCATCTTCAGCCGCTTGCTGCGCTCTGACATGATTGCCACGCTGCAGGAGAATTTCGTGCTCTCCGCCAGGGCGAAGGGGTTGAAGGATCGCTACGTACTCTTCCGCCACGCTCTGCGTCCGAGCTCACTCAGCTTGATCACGATCGCAGGCATCAACTTCGGTGCCCTTCTCGGCGGCACCGTCGTCATCGAAACCCTCTTCGCCCTCCCCGGTCTTGGCTTTCGCTTGATCAATGCGATCTCGCAGCGAGACATCATCGTGATCCAGGGCATCACCGTGTTCATCGCAACCGCCTACGTCGTTGTGAACACACTGGTTGACCTGCTGTACCTTGCCATCGACCCTCGAATCCGAAAGAGCTGAGGCCATGACTGCCACAGAAGTCCCGAGCGACAAGCTCACCGACAAGCTCGCCGACGAGTCCACTGCGGCTCCCATCGCACCCGCCAAGAAGAAATTCTCTGCGTTGTCTCTCTTCAAGGAGATGACCTTCACGGTGAAGCTGTCGGCCATGTGGTTGACCTTTGTCCTTCTCGGCGCCATCTACGCCAAGATCGATGGCTGGATCGGCGGCGCTCTGCCGTTGCAAGACCCCTTCTTCCAAGGTGTTGACTTTCGTACCGGCGAGCGATCGGCGCTTCCGAACGAGGGTCCGTCCGCTGGGCACATCCTCGGTACCGACATCCTGTCTCGTGACACCTTCGCCCGCATCGTGCTGGGCGGTTGGACTTCCCTGATCGTGGCTGGCACAGCGGCAGCTTGCGGCGTGATCGTGGGCGGTTTCCTCGGCACCTTCGTCGGCTACGTCCGGGGCAAGACCGAGACCGTGATCATGTCGATCATCGACGTGATCCTCGCCTTCCCGGCGCTGGTTCTGTTGCTCGCCATGGTCTCGATCTTCAAGGTCCGCAACCTCTTCATCATCGCACTCGTGATCGGCTTGCTGTCGATCCCGGCCTACACCCGTGTGGCTCGAGCGAACACGCTGGCGATCGCCAACCGAGAGTTTGTGCACGCCGCACAAGCCATCGGCACGAAGAAGTTCAAGATTCTCTTCCGGGAGATCATCCCAAATGTTCTCCCGACTCTGCTGGCCTACGCATTGGTCGCTGCTGCGTTCGTGATCGTGGTCGAGGGAACGCTCAGCTTCCTCGGACTCAGCGTTCAGCCGCCGGAGCCCACGTGGGGCAACATGATCAATGAAGGTCGTAAGGACATCAAGCAGACCATCTTCCCGGTGCTCTGGCCGTCGCTTGCACTCTCGTTCACCGTGTTGTCGCTCAATCAGGTCGGCGACTGGTTGCAGAAGCGGAAAGCTTTCCGCTCCTCAGCTCTGTAACCAAACAAACCAAGCGCACGCACACTCGGCCCCTCCACAGCGAGGGGTCGAGCCGTGTTTGGGATGGTGCACCAAGCCGGCCCGCTCGGCCCGCTGTCAGCCTTCACCGAGGTGATGCAGCGTGTGCACACCATTCACGATCGGCTCGAGTTCGACGCCTTCGGGGGTGGTCCGCTCGATGTCTGCTTCGAGCAGCGGGCTGAAACCAATGGTCCACGAGATCGTCGACAACCACGAGGTCCACGCTCCAGCTTCGAACGCTCGCTCGACCTCGTCTGTCGCCCGATCGCTGTCGTTGACATTGTCCGCTCGGCGAAGATCGACCAACGCACGATCCAGCGCGGGATCCTCAATGCGGCCCACGTTGGTCGAGATCGAGCCGACCGGCGCAGCGGCCTCGCTGTACCACCAAGTGAAATGCAGGTCTGGGTGGTTGCCAGCGAAGCCTTCCCACAACAACAGGTCGTAATCGCCGAGCAGGGCAGCCAGCGCAAGCGCCTGCGGCTCGACCGTCACCAACTCGACGGTCACTCCCCCACCACCGGCGAGCGCTCCGATCGAACGCTCGACCATCGAGGCGACAAGCGCCGCTCGATCATCACCGGCAGGGGCCAACAACCGCAGCGTGAAGCCAGCGCCAAAGCTCTCGATGCACCGATTGCCCCACTGGCTGGCAACGTCGGCCGAAAATTTCTCGGACTCGACCGCGGGACGGTTTTCGGCAGTGCCCAGGTCGAGGAACGGTCCGGTGCTCGACGATCGGCCGAACGGAGTGCTGAAGGCCGACCGATCCATCGATCGATCGACGGCGCGCCGACAGCTGACCAAGGCCAGCGGGTTGGCCTCATCGGCGGCAGCGTTCATGGCGACGTGGACGACTCCGGCGAATGCATCGGACGTCACCGACGGGCCGGACTCGACGATCGCTTGTTGCCCGAGCGGATCCCGGGAGTGGATGAGATCGAACTGCCCCGCCTCGAGACCCGCCTGGCGAGTGGCGCCATCATCGATGACGACGAACTCGGCTCGCTCGGCGAGGGGCAAGGTCTCACCTGTGATTCCCGCAGCGCCCCGCCAGTAGCTCTCGTTGCGATCGAGCAGCGTGCTGTTGCCGTTGCCAGGAGCGAAGGACGTCATGACGAATGCTCCGAGGCCGACGGGTTGGGTCTGGTCTCCAACGGGGGAGATCTCGGCGATCGCAGAATCGAAGAAAGGCGCTCCCTCGGTTCGCATCGGCAGATCAGGAAGCGACCGCAGCCACGCTCCAGAGAACATGTGACCACACGGCGTCTCGGCGAAGTGAGCAGCGAGGTTCCCCCACGGCGCCAACGTCGTGATCGTCAGCGTGTGACCGTCGGCTCTGACATCGTCGATACCGGCAAGGCCCGGACCGGTGAGTGCGCTGTGACGACAGGCATCGATGTTGAGCTTGGCTGCTGCCCCGTCGAACTCGGTCCCATCGCTGAAGACGATGCCCTGGCGCAGCTGCCAAGTGTGGACGGTGTTGTCGTTGTTCGAACGGGCCAGCTCGACCAGGAGACCAACGGTTTCACCACTGGCTGCTGTAGCAAAGAGTGTGTCGGTGATCGCTCCCAGCACGATGCTGCACGAGGTGTCACATCCCGTGCGGTAGTGGACCCATGAATCAGACGGCGAGCTCGAAAGGCCGTAGCGAAGAATCGAATCGTTCTGGACCACCGCCTCTGATGCGCCAAGCGTGATCGAGGTCGTGGTCGCTGACTCGTCAGCGACGGCAGTGCAACCGCTGACCGCAAGCGCGACCCCTAGAACGCCTGCCCCGATCCGTCGCATCCTGAGAGGCTATGACCGCCGAAGCCCGCCCGGGTACGGCGTATCGCCGACCTCTGTCTGCAGCCGAGCGAGCTCGGTTCGCAGATCGGCCAAAGTCTCGGCGTAGGAAGGGTCATCGATCAGGTTGTCGACCTCCATCGGGTCGGCGATGAGGTCGAACAACTCCCACTCGATGGGATCACTCGGACCGTTCGCACCGAGCTGGCCGAGCGGATCGTTGTAGTAACAGATGAGCTTGTGGGAGCGGGTCCGGACCCCGTAATGCGCTGGGCAGAGGTGAGCCCCGTCTCGATGCATCCAGTAGCGGTAGTACATCGAGGTCGGCCAGTCGTCAGGTGTCTGCCCGGCGAGCGCACCGGCGAACGACCGCCCTTGCAGATGACCGGGCGCATCGACGCCGGCCAGGTCGAGCAGGGTCGGGGCGAAATCGACATTGACGATCACATCATCGTTCGTCGCGCCGGGGCTGATCGCTGCCGGGTAGCGCACGAGAAACGGCATGTTCAGCGACTCTTCGTACATCAGCCGCTTGTCGAACCAGCCGTGATCGCCGAGGAAGAAGCCCTGGTCTGAGGTGTAGATGACGATCGTGTTGTCTGCCAGTCCGTCGGCATCGAGACGATCGAGCAGACGCCCGACGTTGTCGTCGATCGACGCCACCACCCGCAGGTAGTCCTTGATGTAGCGCTGGTATCGCCAGCTGATCTCTTCATCGAGCGTGAGGCCGGGGGGAACGGTCGCTTTCAGATCGATGATGGGATCGAGGTCCATCATGCGCATCTTGACTGCTTGGATGACGTCAGCTCGGCCGACGAGATCGTCTCGGAACGTCTCGGGCTCGGGGATGTCGACGTCGTTGTACATCGTGAAGTGTTCTCGACTGGGCTCCCACGTGCGGTGGGGCGCCTTGTGATGACAGAACAGAGCGAACGGTTGATCGGTGCTCGCCGCACCGTTCGCCTGCTTGTGCCGGTCGAGAAAGTCGAGGCAGTCGTCGGTGATCAGGTCGGTCACATAGCCACCCCGTTCGACCACAGGATGCGGGCCTGCCTGGAGCATGACCGGATTGTGGTAGTGGCCCTGCCCCGGCAAGATTCGCCACTCATCGAAGCCGGTTGGGTCATGTGCCGGGCCATGACCCAGATGCCACTTGCCGAACATACCGGTGCGGTAGCCAGCCGTTTGCAGCGCCTTCGGGAAGGTCCACAACGTGTTGTCCATGTGGGTGTCGAGCGTGGTGACCCCGTTGACGTGGTTGTAGGTGCCAGCCAAGATCGCTGCCCGGCTCGGGGTGCAGATCGAGTTTGTGCAAAACACCGAGTCGAATCGCATACCGCCGTCGGCAATGCGATCCAGATTCGGGGTCTGGTTGATACAACTCCCGTAGGCCGAGATCGCATGCGAAGCATGATCGTCACTCATGATGAAGACGATGTTGGGACGCTCTGTCACTGAAGCTGCCCTGTCATCGGTACTGCCCTGTCATCGGTACTGCCCTGTCATCGGGACTGCCTGACATCGGTACTGCCTGTCACCCGCTCAGGCAGTGCGGCCAACGGCGGCCAGATAGCGCTGCAGCGGTGATGCGTCAGCGCCGACTGCGATGGCACCAGCGGTTCGTTCGCTCTTGGCCAACATCTCCATACGCGGCTCGACGGTTGCCAGTGTTGCCTCGAGCAAATCGTCCGACAGCCCGTGATCGACACCTGCAGCAACGGCGAGATCCCATGCGTGGGTGACAGGGTCCCAGAGGACAGCGCCACAGACGTCGTCGATCGTGGCGGCCTTGAACCAGAAAGGTCCTTCTTGAGCCAGCGCACCCTTGGTGTCGAGCGCGGTCAGCACACGATTGCGACATTCGGCCCACATTTCTGCAGGGTCGTTCTCTGGCGAAGGGCTTGGTGCAGCCATCTCACCAGTCTCGGCCATGGCGGCAACGCCGTTGAGCACTGCGCACTGGTGCTCGACGAGTTGGGTGGCGTTCCAATCGGGACACGGCGTTTGGGCCGTCCACTTGTCGGCAGGGACACGCTGGACCACGGCGTCGAAGGCATAGATACCGCGAGTGAAAGTACGAAGTTGCTGACTCATGAACAGCGACGTTACTCGTCGGGGCGACTCTGAACGAACGGCTCAGGTGGCGCATCGAGACGGCATGTGCCACCTTGTCTCGATGGCTACACAGACCGAGTGGGAACGTGTTCGATTCGACAAGCCGGCAGCTGGTGTCGGTCGCGTGACACTGACCCGCGCCGAAGCGGCGAATGCCCAGGACTACCTGATGCTCAGCCAGCTCAATGAGGCATTCGACGTCGCGGCCAAGGACACCGAGGTTCGCTGCATCGTGCTTGCCGCTGAGGGCAACCACTTCTCGTCCGGTCACGATCTGCGCGACGAATCCGACATCAACGATCTACCCACCATCGGCACGCAGTGCCACTTCGATGCCGAAGGCGCTGAGGGCTACATGGCTCGCGAGGCCGAGATGTACATCGGCCTTTGCTGGCGCTGGCGGAACCTCCCCAAGCCCACGATCGCCCAGGTGCAGGGCAAGGTCATCGCCGGTGGACTCATGCTCGTGTGGCCGATGGATCTCATCGTGTGCAGCGAAGAGGCCACCTTCTCCGACCCCGTCGTCGCCTTCGGTGTGAACGGTCACGAGTACTTCACTCATCCCTACGAAGCAGGCGCTCGCCTGGCGAAAGAGATGCTGTTCACCGGTCGGGCCATCACCGCGGCCGAGGCGCTGCAGCACGGGATGGTCAACAAGGTGGTGCCGAGGGACGAGCTCGAGTCGGCGACACTCGAGATGGCAGCCCACATTGCCAAGCGGCCAATGATCGGGCTCACGCTGGCCAAGCAGTCGGTCAACAACAGTCTCGACGCCATGGGCATGTACACCGCCATCCAGTCGGCGTTCGGCCTGCATCACGTTGGCCACAACCACAACCTGCGACTGTTCGACAGCCTGGTCGACCCAGCCGGCTTGCAAGTCATCCGCGACGAAGCGTAAAAGGAACACACAACATGGCATTGGAACTCGAAGGCAAAGTGGCGATCGTGACGGGGTCGTCCAGCGGGATCGGCGAAGAGACCGCTCGTCGGCTTTCTGCTCTCGGGGCGAAGGTCGTGGTCAACTCGTCGACGTCAGTGGCCGCCGGCGAGGCCGTGGCATCGTCCCTGCCTGGCGAAGCGATCTATGTTCAGGCCGATATCTCCGACCAGGCCCAAGGCCACGCCCTCATCGACGCCACAATCGCTGCGTACGGCCAGCTCGACATCTTGGTCAACAACGCCGGTTGGACCTCTGTAGTCCCTCACCACAACCTCGATGAGCTGACCGATGAGATCTTCGACAAGACCTTTCAGGTCAATGTGTACGGCACGTGGTGGCTGACCAAGGCGGCGATTCCACACCTTCGTGAGTCCGAAGACGGCAACGTCATCACCATCACGTCGATCGCAGGCGTGAGGCCCGTCGGCTCATCAATGGCGTACTCGATGGCGAAGGCTGCGCTCAATCAGATGACGACGCTGCTGGCCAAGAGCTACGGACCGTTGCGTTTCAACGCCGTCGCTCCCGGCCTCGTGGCCACGCCGTGGACCGAGAGCTGGGATGCTCAGCATGCAGCCGTTGCTGCCGCTGCCCCGATCCCGCGCTCGGCCACACCAGACGACTGCGCCGAGGCCGTGCTGGCCTTCATCCGCAATAGCTACACCTCCGGTCAGGTCTTGGTCGTCGACGGCGGCCTCACCCAAGCCATGTGACCCTACAACGGGGTCAGGTCCCAACATGTACAAGTCGAGACCGCTGTCGGCGCACGACATTCGAACCAGAACTTGTACTTGTTGGGACCTGACCCCAGAAGTTCAGATGACCTGGTCGGTTCGGAGTGCGGCGATGCGGTCTGCATCGAAGCCGAGCACGTTCGTGAGAACCTCGTCGGTGTGCTGTCCAAGCGTCGGCGGCGCCGAGCGGTATTGGACCGGCGACTCGCTGAACTTGATCGGGTTGGCGACGCCAGGCGCAGATCCGGCCGTGGGGTGCGGCAGGTCGATCCGAACACCGCGGTGTTGCAGCTGAGCTTCGTCGAAGGCATCGGCGACGGTGTTGACCGACCCAGCGGGTACGCCAGCTTTGGGCAGCACATTCAGCCAGAAGGCTCGATCCTTCACACGAAGGGCGGAGTTCAACTCCTCGGCCAGCCGTGGCCGGTTGGCCACTCGTCCGGGGTTCTGTGCGAAGCGCTCATCGTCGGCCAACTCAGGGCGGCCGACCACGTTGCACAGCGTGCGGAACTGCCGATCGTTGCCACAGGCAATGATGAAGGTGTCATCTGCAGCTTCGAACATTTGGTACGGGGCCAGGCTCGGGTGGGAGTCACCGGACCGACCGGGAGCCACACCACCCACCAAGAAGCTGCTCGCCTGGTTTGCCAACATCGCTGTCTGGGTGTCGAGCAACGCCACGTCGATGTGTTGTCCAACGCCGGAGATACCGCGACGCAGCAGCGCAGCAAGCACGGCAACGGTCGTGTACAAACCAGTGCTCAGATCAGACACCGCCACACCAGCCCGTACCGGCGGACCATCGGGGCTGCCTGTCACGCTCATGAATCCGCTGAGCGCTTGAGCCAGATAGTCATAGCCGGGGTCTTGCGCCCGAGGTCCGCTTTGCCCGAAGCCAGTGATCGAGGCGTACACCAAGCGAGGATTGATCTTGCTGAGGGTCTCGTAGTCGAGACCTTTGTCGATCAAGCCACCGACCTTGAAGTTCTCGACCAAGACATCGGATGAGCGAGCCAAGTCGGTCACGATCTCCTGGCCGGCAGCGCTGGAGAGATCAACGGTGACCGAGCTCTTGTTTCGGTTGGCTGACAGGTAATACGAGGATTCAGTTCCCGCTGAACCATCCTCGTTGGCCAGCCAGTGCGGACCCCACTGCCTGGTGTCATCGCCTCGACCCGGGCGTTCGATCTTGATGACTTCGGCGCCGAGGTCGGCAAGGAGTTGGGTGCACCAGGGTCCGGCCAGGACTCGGGAAAGATCGAGAACTCGAAGGCCGTCGAGAGGCGCCGTCACGCGCTGGCGCTCGGGTGCAACTCGACTTCGTAGCCAGAGCGCAGCGCCTCGACGGTCGATGGCGGCGTGGTCACTTCGACGCGCCGCTTGGGCAGGTCGACCTTCGGGCCGTACCCGGTGAAACTCCACTGACGCATACCGCCGTCGACGATCAGGTGGTACTCGTCCTCGAAGTGGATCATCGTGCCGATGGGCAGGTCCGACGGCCGCTCTGCCTTGCGCACCGTGCCTTCCTCGCGCAGACGCTGATCGATTTCGGCCGTGCGGTGCTCGGGGTCGACGCCCTCGACCCAGCGCTCCTTGAACGTCTCGAGTGCTCTACGCCGGCATCGGTTACACGGTCGGAAACCACCGGCGAGTGCAGTGGCTTCGTCGAGGAAGAAAAGGCGCTCGTACTTGCGCTCGAGCGCCAGTGACGGATCCATGTCGCAGTAGATCCATGAGTCGCCGTAGTCACGGTTTCCGGTGAGTGTGGCGGCACGATGGCCGGGTATGCGATGGCCATCGCCGAAGGGATCGATTTGATTACGCCCGCTCGGCGCACCGGTGCTCATCCCGAGATCATGCCCCACGACGGGCCAGACCACGAGTTCATTCGCGCAATGACTTTTCACAGCTCGTGGGAGTTGCGAGCGCTAGCGAGCAACTCTGTTAGCGAACGGAGTGAGCGGCGTCGTCGTAGGTGTCGATCTTGCGTAGTGCGGGGACAAACGCAGCAAAGCCAGCAGCGATCGCGACCGTCGCGATCCCGCCGCCTGCGATCGCCCAGGGCACGCCGAAGTAGCGAGCGGCAACGCCGCTTTCGAATGCACCGAGCTCGTTCGACGCACCGATGAACACGCTCTCGACTGCGCTCACACGACCCAACTGCTCGTCCGGCGTCGCCAGTGGAACGAGCGTGGACCGGATTGTCATCGAAACCATGTCCGCACCGGCAGCGACAACAAGAGCACCGAAGGCAACGGCATAGTTGGTCGTGAAACCCAGCACGACGTGAAAGAGCCCAAACGTCGCGACGACGCCGAGCAGCATCGGGCCCACCCGTCGGACAACGGGACGTCGAGCTAGGTAGAGGCCGGTCACGCCGGCACCGATGCCTGGCGCGGCCCGCAACCAGCCATACGCAACATCGCCGACGCCCAACCGTTCCTCGGCGATCACCGGGATCAAAGCGACCGCCCCACCGAACAACACCGCAAACATGTCCAGTGCGATAGCGGACAAGACGATCGGCGATCGCCGAATGAACTGCACACCTTCGAGCGCAAGCTTCACCGACGGCCGGTCGGTGATCCTCGTCGGTCCGATCGCATACGTCGTCCGCAAGATGTACGGAATCGAGATGACGAAGAGCACCGCCACCGCGATGTACGCGAGGTCTGGACCAGCGGTGTAGAGATAGCCAGAGGCCACGGCGCCGACGATGCCAGACAGCACTCGGGCCACCGAAGCCGTGGCCAGCAACTTCGGCAGAATGCTCCGAACGACCACCAGGGGGGCAATCGCTCGTCGAGCCGGAATCGCGATGGCGTCGAAGGTGCCGAAACACAGTGTGATGACGTAGAGCGGCCAGATGGCCGCGTCTGACCCGTTGGAAACGTCGCCGACGTTGCGGCTGTAGAAAACGAAAGCAACAGCGCACATGACTCGACCAACGCCCATCGCTGCGGTGACCCGACGACGATCGAACCGATCTGCGACGTAGCCGCTGACAACAACCAGCAAGACGGCGGGAATGAACTGCAGCAAGCCGATGATGCCAATGGTCAGCTCGTCTTCGGTGATGTCGTAGGCCTGCTTGAACAGCACCGCAAGCATCAAGGCAATGCCGGTTGTCGAGGACACACTGGAGATCAGGTAGTTGCGGACACCAGGCATCTCGAGCAGATCGACGTCGTTGTCGCTCACTTCGTCATCTCGATCCAGCGCAAGGCGAGATCATACGTGGTGCTTCGAGTTCGATCTCGCTCCTACCCATGCCCCGATGCAATCGATGGTCATGGGAATGCTCGTGGTCTTCGCGCTGGCACTGGCCGCCTGCACGAGCGGCGACACCGGGCGTTCGATGACACCGGGCGTTCGATGACACCGGGCGTTCGATGACACCGAGTCGTTTTGTGATACCCAGTCGGTCGAACAGCCAGAAGACAACATCGACCTGACGCTGACTCGAGATGGCGTCGACTGCTCACCCGAAGCTGTTGGCGGTGACGGCACGGACTTCTCGACCGTGCACGCCGTGGCGACGGCTTCCTCGGCACCACTTGTCTCGGTTCAGAAGACGCCACGCTCTTCCCAGCCTTGGAGGCGCTGACAACGATTGCACCACCACGGCCCGTTCCGATCTCGCCCTGTTCGGTGGGTTCTCCAGCGGCGACGTTGGCGACGAAGTCACCCTCGCGTTCGTGAACGCCCTCGACGACGACGGCACCGTCTTCCAGATGGCGATCAACCTCGCCTCTTTCGAGGACGACGAGAACGAGGCATGTCTCACCATCGCTCACGATTTCAGGCTAGAGAACGGTCTCGCCGTACATCTCGCCGAGCGGGTCCGAGATCAGCTCGAGGCGTTCACCGTCGGGACCGTTGAAGTACATCGAGACGTCACTCTCGATGTGTGTGTCGATGCCGGCTGTTTCCAACGCCGATCGGCACCTCTCCCACGCCGGTCGATCGATCGAGATCGCCAGGTGATGCATGCTGCCGAGCACCTCTGCGTATGGACCGAGATCGAGACCGGGAAAATCGAAGAAGGCAAGGGCGTTCCCGTTGCCGATGTCGAAGAAGAAGTGTGTCGAGCCCTGGTAGTCCCGGTTCTCGAACAACTCGGTCAAAGGAAAGCCCAGCATGCCTTGGTAGAAGTCGATCGTCTGCTCCACATCGCTGCTGAGGAGCGCGAGGTGATGCACACCACGGGCCGACGAAGTCGGTCGCTGGTCCTTTGGCAACAGATGCTTGGTGCGCATCTGCTCCCACTCCTGCGTTCGATCAACATCAGCACCGTGGCGTGTCACTACTACCTCTTCGTTTCGTACCGCTGGACGTGTCGCCCAGCGAAGTATCAGGAGAGAAGTTCCCGAATACGTTCCTTTGGACGACCGACGATGGCCTTGTCCGCGGTGACCACAATGGGTCGTTGCAGCAACTGCTTGTGCTTCACCAGGATCTCGACGATCTGGTCGACGCTTTGCACATCGTCTTCTGACAGTTCCAGCTTCTTGAACTTGCTGTCTCGACGGACCAACGCAGTCGGCTCGTCTTCGAGCTTGGCGATGATGCCTCGAAGAGTTTCGGCATCAGGCGGGTCCTGGATGTAGTTGACGATGGTGGCTTCCACACCGAGTTCTTCCGCAATGCGCACGGCATTGACTGAAGAGTTTCAATGTTTGTTGTGGAAGATGGTGACGCCAGCCATGTCAGCCGAGAGCGCCGAGTGCGGCGTCGTAGTTGGGCTCGTTCGCAATTTCTCCAACGAGTTCGCTGTGCACGACCTCGCCAGCTCCGTTCACAACGACCACGGCGCGAGCGGCAAGGCCCTCGAGCGGCCCATCGACCATGGAGACACCAAAGGTCTCGAGGAAGTCGGGATTCTTGAACGTCGAAGCGGTCTTCACGTTCTCGAGACCTTCGGAGCCGCAGAAGCGGCCTTGGGCGAAGGGAAGGTCGGCCGACACGCAGAGCACTGTGGTGTTGTCGAGCGATGATGCTCGCTCATTGAACGTGCGAACGCTGGTGGCGCAGGTGGGCGTGTCGACGCTCGGGAAGATGTTGAGCACGACATTCTGACCAGCGAAGTCAGCCTTTGTGATCGGAGCCAGGTCCGGCCCGGTCAGGGTGAAGTCAGGAGCTGCAGCACCCGCTGCGGGCACCGTTCCCCCGGTGTTGACGGGATTACCGCCGAGAGTGATTTCTGCCATGTGAGGCCCTTTCGAAGTACGAGCACTGAGATTGCCACGAATCCTGAGCGATCACATGCTCAGCTCAGGATCCGTGGCGGCCGGCCTCACTGCAAGGAGGACCACGCTTCGAGGCTGGCATCAGCCATCTGTTGATGTTCCTTCGCCATGGCTTTTGCCGCCGGATCGCTCAATCGGCCCAAGATCGCCAACGCACCGAACTTGTTGCCCATGAAATACGGACCGAAGTTCTCCGCTGCGAAGAAGCGCCGAAGATCCTCAGGCACCTCGGCCACTGGGCCGCCAACAGGCGCCTCGATGGCAGGCAAACCCAGCGTATCGAGCGCGGCATAGACGTCGTCGTCGGTCGTTCGATCGGCGAAGTCTCGACCCTGATATCGATAGACCTCTGACCCGTCCGGGCCGATCACGAGCATTGCTGGCACAGCGATGCCACGCTCGTCGTTCGGGTCGACCAACCCCAGCGGCCCGAGGAACCGTTCGCCCCCCGGGTCAGCGATGTACTGAACGTGAGGCGTCGGCCAGCGATCGAACATCCCGGCCTGCCGGACTTCATCATCAATGCTGATCGCGACCACTTCGGCGCCAGCGCCGTGGATCCGTTCAGCAGCAGCGGCCAACCGCACGAGTTGGCCACAGCAATATGGTCACCAATCGCCTCGGTACGTCAGCAAGATGATTGCTTGACCACCCTGTCGAACCGAAAGCAGTTGGTCGTGAACATCAGCCATGCACGGACCCTAGATCGGCAGCTCACAATGGGCCAGATGGCCCACGATCGACGCCGCACGATCGCTCATGCCGCAATACCGTGCGTTCAACGACCCCAACCGTGGTGCATGTGGTCAAGATCACCCCTGACCGCACGATGAGAAGAGGGTGATCGGCAGCGCGACATCCTCCACCAACCCCAGGGCTCCCGCTGCCACGCCCCATGTCGAGCCGGAACTGTTGAATCGCGACGTCCAGCGCGACGTCCGGCTCGGTTGGACCGGGAAAGTCGCAGTCTTCGCGCTCGCTGCGTTGCTGGTTCCTCAGGTCGAGAATCGCGAAGCGATCTTCGCACTGCTCGCTGCGATCTTGCCCGTTCAGTACTACTGGCACCATTTCTTTCCGAACATCCGGCTGGTGTCGACTCGGCCGGTCCACGATGCGGTGACCTGCACGCTCGCGGCGGTGATCGCACCGTCGCTTTGGACCCCCGTAGTGCTCATCTTCGCCCTTGGCGCAAGTGACCCTGCATACCGCAAGCGAGCGTGGCAGGCGAGGGTGATCATCGGCATGGTCGGACTCGTTCTCCTCTCGGTCGGAGCAGCCTCGAACACCGAGATGTGGTTGGCAACGTCGATCGTTGCCGCCGCCGTGATTCTGCTCAGAGGACAAACCGGAGCCAAAGTCTGGACTGATCTCGAAGCAATCGAACAGCACCGTTCCGAACTACTCGAAGCCGTTGCTGCGGTGGTGTGCACTTCGGATCCCATCGCCGGGCGGATCACTTGGATCTCACCCAATATCGAACGCGTGATGGGTTGGTCCGTCGAAGAGTGGATCGCAGCCGATCAACGGAACCTCGTGCACCCCGACGACGTCGATGACTACTGGCTCGATGTCGATTCGATGTTCGACGGCGCTGAGTTCGAGCGCTCGGCGCGCCATCGCCACAAGGACGGTCGATGGGTTTGGCTGAGTGTTGTGAATCGATCGCTCGTCGACAGCGACGGGGTGATGACGCTCTACGGTTACTTCACCGACGCCACCGACCTCATCGAGCGACACGCCCGGATGCACAGGCGAGCCTCGAGTGACGAACTGACGGGGCTGGCCAATCGCCATGTCCTGCTCGAGCGACTGAACAACCGACTCGAGGAGCCTTCACCCAGTTTTGGACTCTTGATGCTCGACCTCGACCGCTTCAAGGCGATCAATGACACGCTTGGGCACTCCGTTGGCGACCACGTTCTGCGAACCGTCGGTCAGCGCCTCAGCGCAGCCGCGCCTGACCAGCTGGTGTGCCGGCTCGGCGGCGACGAGTTCGCCATCTTGATCGACGACTCGGCCTCGCTCCCACGCATCGTGCAAGTAATTGGCAAGCTGACCTCTGACCCCATTGCATTCGATGACGTGACGGTTGCGAGCCAAGTCTCGATCGGCAGCGTGATTGCCCCCGCCGATGGGCGAACCGTCAGCGACCTCCTTCGTCGAGGCGATTCGGCGATGTATCAATCGAAGCGTCGCGGTCTGCTCCACCTTCCCTTCTCCCAGGAGATGGAGGTCCGCAACGAACTCGAGCTGGAACTGTCTGCAAGCCTCAGCACTGCCATCGACGAGGGCCAGTTCGAAGTCCAGTTCCAACCACAGGTCGAGCTCGCCACCGGCCGAGTCGTTGGCGCCGAGGGACTCATGCGCTGGAACCACCCGGTTCACGGGGTCATCCGGCCGCCGGCATTCATCCACCTCATCGGCCTAGCAAACGCCCACGGGAAGTTCGCCGACGTGGTGCTCGAGCAGGCGTGCGCCTTCGCCGCAAGTGCTTCGAAGCCTGGCAATCCGTTCTACGTTGCGGTCAACATCTCGGCGATGTCGCTGTTCGATCCCGATTTCGCGTCAAGGGTGGCGTCGACGTTGGCCAGACATGAGCTCGCTCCAGACCAGCTGATCTTGGAGATCACCGAGAGCGAGATCATGGACGATCATGCCACCTCTCACCAAGTGATCCACGAGCTCTCGACGCTCGGCGCATGCCTGTCCATCGATGACTTCGGGACCGGCTACTCCTCGATGACAAGACTTGTGCAGTTGCCAGTTTCGGAGATCAAGATCGACCAGAGCTTCGTTGCCGCCATCACCGATGATGGGCCGGAACGAGCAGTAATCGATGCAACAATCGATCTTGGCAAGCGCCTCGGCCTCCAGATGGTCGCCGAAGGCATCGAATCGCAAGCTCAGGCTGACTATCTGGCCGCTCAGGGTTGCCCTGTCGGGCAGGGGTTCTTGTTTGGTCAGGCGGTGAGCAGTGATGAGTTCCTGCGCACGTTCGGCGACCGAATCGCTGTCAATGTTGTCCGGAGTTCGAACTAGAGCGAGCGGTCGATGCCGGTGAAGAGCAAGGCCACCCTCGGCTTCGGAGCTCCGTCGGCCTGCACGAGCGGCTGATGGAGCAAGCCGGCGAGGCCGGCAACACCGGTCGAGCACACCGGGACCCCGGTCTCGATCTTGGCCAGTTCGTGGGCCTTCAGCATCAGTGCTTCGGTGGCGACAATCGGTTCGCCACCCGATGCAAGCGTGGCTTTGAGCAACGGCAGCCAGTCGTAGGTCACATCATCGAGAATGCCAGTGGCGTAGCTCTGGGGATTCTCCCACGGCCACATGTACTTCTCCGGTGACGCCTCTGCTGCGGTGAAATCGAAATCCGGTGCGAGAAGGTCCCATGCTCGTCGCAGCGGGGCGCATCCCTCGGCCTGCACCGGGTACAGGGCAACACTCGGCCGTGTCCCATCGTTGAGCGCCATCGACACAGAAGTGGCAAGCGCTCCACCGCCAACCTGCACGTAGATCGCATCGAGGTCACCGACTTGTTCAGCGAGCTCCCATCCAATCGTGCGGCCGCCGTCGAACGTCGATGGCGTGTCGACGCCTTGCACGCTGAACGCAGCGGCCCCGGCGGCGACTGCTTCGCTGAAGCGGAGGTAGCAGGGATCGCCTGCTTCTCCTTCGCGACGCTCACACCGCTGGATGCTGGCTTCGAGCTGTTCGAGCTGATCGATCACCGAGGCATCGGCCCAGGTCGGCACGAACACATCGAGCGGCCGGTCGAGCGCCTTGGCAATGACGCTGGCGCCGATGGCAGCGTTGCCGCAGCTGGCGATGGCAAGCCGCTCGGGGATGGGTTCGCCCAGCGCCTCGGCAATGCGGAGGTGAATGGCGACCCCCATGAGATGGCGTGCCTTGTGAGAGCCACCGACGTTGTGAGGCTCGGTCTTGATCACGAGGTCGATGTCGAGGCCGGCCGCAGCTGCCAGCGCCGATCCGTCCACCACCGGTGTCTCGACAAACCCGTGACCGTGTCCATCGGCTTCGGCAACTGCGGCATCGAGCTCGATGACGAGGTCGACGAACGCTGCGTCGGTCATGCGGCCACGTCGGACAACATCGTAGGAATCAAGACGCTCACGGAATCGTACGAATGGGTTCTGCTCTACCTCAGTCACCAACGCAAGCTAACTCGTTGCCCCCAGCATCGATTCATCCAACCTTCGGGGTCAGGTCCCAACAAGTACAAGTGGCGAAGCCAGCGAAGCGAACTTGTACTTGTTGGGACCTGACCCCGAAGTGCTAGAGCGGCCTACGCCGAGCCGTTCACCCGTGGCTGGCGCCCGTGGCGGCGTTGAACTCTTCGATCATGGCGTCCCATGTATCGACCAAGGGGCGCAGGCCGTTCCAGAAGTCCTGGCTGCGGCGCTGCTCGAAGTCCTCGAAGCCAATTCCCTGCTGCTCGACCCAGGTGAAGTAGCCGAGGTTGAACACTCGGTTCTTCTCGATCTCACCCATCTCCATGGCGTGGGTGGTATCGACGTCAGCGAGGTGCTCGTCGTACACCGCTGCAGCCTCGGCGTCGTCAAAACCACCAGCGAAATGGGTGGACATGATGCGCTCTCGATCGGAGTTGTAGAGATCCGAACCGTCAGTGGCGACCGACATCACGACGTCGTCGGGACCGAGTCCCCAGACCTTGGCAGCGTTGATCGCAGCCAAGGTGTTGCAGATCGACGAGTAGCCGAAGTCGACCAGCATGTCGACCAGCTCGGGGGCGACACCTCGCTCGACCAGCAGGCGCTTGCCTGCCGGAGAGTTGAAGAGGATGTCGAGCTTGTTGGTGGCGTCGTCGCTGATGGCGACCGCCATGTCGGTGTTGGTGACGTTGTGGATCAGCGGGATGTGCTTGTCGCCTATGCCCTGGATGTTGTGGTCGCCGAAACCGTTGTAGAGCATGGTCGGGCACTCGAGAGCCTCGACGGCAACGATCTTCGAGCCGTGCTGGTCCTTGAGATAGTCGCCAGCGCCGAGCGTGCCGGCGGAGCCGCTGGCCGAGACATAGGCAGCAAGGCGGCCAGGCTTCGAAGCCGTGACGTGGTTGAACACCTTCTCGAGCGATGGGCCGGTCACGGCGTAGTGACCCATGTGATTCGAGAACTCAGAGAACTGGTTCAGGATGACGTTGATCGGATCCTTCTCGAGTTCGTTGCACGCGTCGTAGATCTCCTTGACGTTGCTCTCGGTGCCGAAGGTCTTGATGATGTCTTCGTCGGGATTCTCGGTCCAACGGTTGAGCCATTCGAAGCGCTCACGGCTCATGCCCTCAGGCAGGATCGCCACACCGCGACAGCCCATGATCTTCGAGATGGCGATGCCACCACGGGCGTAGTTGCCGGTGCTCGGCCAGATGGCGCGATTCTCGGTGGGGTCGAAGCGGCCGGTGACGAGGCGTGCAACCAAGCAGCTGTAGGCCGCAAGCACCTTGTGCGCACGAATCATCGGGAATCGATTGCCAAAGGCCAGCACGATGCGGGCGTCGACTCCGGTGAGTTCCTTGGGCAGTTCGATGTGGGTGGGCACATCGACGAAACCGGGGAAGTTCTCGCCCGGAGCATCGGCGTGCTCGTTGTGCCAGTGGACCCGGAACAGATTCAGCGGGTGGGACGAGTCCTTCTCGATCCCAGCGAGCTGTTCGATGATCGAAGCGGGAATGGTCGACGGATCGCGCAGCTGAGCGAAGGTCGGCAACACGATGTTGTTCTCACGGAACCGAGTGACTGCGTTGTTGTAGGACTGCTGTCCGGCGGGGTCGAATTCGCCGAAGATCGCAAGTCCATCGTCGGTGGCCGGCGCCGTGGGAGTGTTCGTCATCCACGCACTCTACAAAGTGTTGAAGGACTGGGCCTATCGGCGAAAAGTGTTCTTCCACACGACATCAAGCCATGACCTCAGAACGCGTCGTCCCATTGATCATCGCCTTGGAACTCCGGCATCGGCTCAGACTCGTCTCGAGAGGGTGGCGGGATGGTCGACTCCGGCGGCGGGCCCTGGTCAACCGGCGGTGCCTGACGCCCACCACCGCTCTGCCCACCACCGCTCTGCCCACCACCGCTCTGTCCAGCACCGCTCTGCCCACCACCGCTCTGCCCACCACCACCGGTGTCTTCGTCACCTGGCGCATAGCCGTAGCACATCGAGATGCCGTCGACGTCGAACGGTTTGCCGAGGGAACCAACCGTGAACTTCGAATGGTCACCGGATTTCTTCAACACTTGGACCACGCCATCGCTGGCCAGCGCCGCTTCGAGCGTCTCGACCGGGGCCATGACCGCCCACTTCTCGGTCTTGGTCTTGCGGAATGTGGGCTCAGGCAGCTCGCTCATGGCGAGATGATAATCAGCCGGAGCAGTTGCTCGACCCTGGCGTTGTCAGTCAGCGGCCAGAGCCAGCAGGACGTGAAGCATCACGTTGGCGCCAGCTTCGAGATCATCGGGCGCCGTGTACTCCAACGGGTTGTGGCTGAGTCCGTCCTTGCTGTTGGTGAAAACCATGGCAGTCGGGCAGACGCGTGCGAACATCTGGGCATCGTGGCCAGCGCCTGACGGCATGCGCCTCACCGAATGTCCGAGTGCCGCAGCGGTGTCGGCAACGAGATCGACCACTTTCGGATCGAACACGACGGGCTCGAAGCGAGCCAATTCCTCGACTTCGTACGTGCAACCCTCGGCCGCTGCAGTCGAAGCCAAGAACTCAGCGAAGCGTTGCTCAGCTTCTTGCAGCGCGGCTTCATCGGTGTTGCGGAGATCAACGGTGAACGTGGCGCTGGCGGGCACCACGTTCACCAGGTTCGGAGCGAACTGCATACGGCCGCAGGTGGAAACCTGCGGGTGCCCGAGATCGATGGCGAGTTCGCGGATGAAGCTGGCACAGGCAGCGGCGACGTAGCCAGGGTCCTTCCGCAGGTTCATCGGCGTGGTGCCGGCGTGGTTGCTCTGCCCCGAAACCGTTACTTCTTGCCAGCTGATGCCCTGCACACCGTCGACCGCACCGATCGTGATGCCCTCGACTTCGAGAACCGGCCCTTGTTCGATGTGCAACTCGACGAAGGCATGCGGCGCAGGTCCCGGCACCGGCATCGGGCCGTTGTAGCCGATGCGATCGAGTTCGTCGCCGAGGCGTGCGCCGTCGATCGCAGTGATGTCAAGCGCCTCTTCCAGCGCCATGCCCCCGACGTACACCAGGCTGCCGAGCATGTCCGGCGCAAAACGTGCGCCCTCTTCGTCGGTGAAGATGCCGACAGCGATCGGGCGATACGGCGTGATGCCAGCAGAACGAAGAACCTCGACGACTTCGAGCCCGGCGAGGACACCGAGGTTGCCGTCGTAGCGGCCACCGGTGCGAACCGTGTCGATGTGCGAACCACACATGACCGGAGGCCCGTCGATCTGGCCAGCCATCGTGGCGATCACGTTGCCGATGGCATCGACGGTGACCGTCATGTCGAGGTCGGTCATCATGCCAACGACGAGGTCACGGCCCTCTTTGTCTTCGTCGGTGAGCGCCAAGCGGGCGCTGCCTTCTGTGCCCTCGATTGCTCCGATGGCGGCGAGGTCGGCAAGGCGCTGCTGGAGGCGGCCGATGTCAATGGCGAGGCCGCTGGTGTCGGTGGTGAAGAGATCGGTGCCGGTCATTCGCGTGACCGTAGCTGTTCGACCTGAATCGGCGGCCGACGAGGCGACGGATCTGCCATCATCATCGAGTGACCAGAACCACGCCTGATGTCGTCCCCGCTGGCGCCATGCGCGACACCGTCCAGCCCACCGTGAGAATCGACGACGAGCTGGCACTGCGACCGTGGCGACTGTCTGATGCGCCCGCCGTACTTGCCGCCTTTGGCGATGCCGACATCGTTCGCTGGCACACGAGACGAATGAGCACGCTCGACCAAGCCGAAGAGTGGATCGAGTCAGCCCAGAACGCGTGGACCAAAGAGCAGTCGAGTGGGTGGGCGATCATCGATGTCAGCAATGAATCAGTTCTCGGACGGTGTGCACTCCACACACAGCTCGAGTACGGCAACGCCGAGATCGGCTACTGGATCCTGCCCCAGGCCCGGCGACGTGGTGTGGCGGCGCGCGCAGCGGTGGCTGCCGCCCGTTGGGGGCACGGTTTCGGCCTTCACCGCATCGAGCTGGAGCATTCCACGCTCAACCCGGCCTCCTGCGCTGTTGCCAATCGAGCCGGGTTCACCGTCGAAGGCACCAGGCGCCACTCCGCCACCCACGCCGACGGTGTCCACGACATGCACGTGCACTCCCACATCTCGACCGATCCGCTGCCCAGTGTCTGACTCGATCCAACCGGTGTCGCCAACGGTCCCCCTGGCGACAGATGGCACCGCCAGTTGGGTTGCAGAAGTGACCGGGGTGGCCGTGGCTCGATCAACGCCGTTGGTCGGTGGCATGTCGTCCGACGTCGTTCGCCACGAGTTGGACGATGGACGCATCGTGGTCAGCCGACACATCACGAACACCGAGTGGCTCGGGCGCGAGCCGCACCTGATCGAAATCGAAGCCGCAGCGCTACGACTGCTGGTCGACTCCGCCGTTCAGGCCCCCGAGCTGATCGCCACCGGGCCCGGCCGATTGCTGATGAGTTTCACCCCAGGGGAGATGGTCGTCGCATCGAGCGCCCTCGTCGGTCGGGCGCCACGTCTGGCTGCCGCCGCCCGTGAAATACATCGGGTCGAACTTCCCGCCGGGCACGGCTTGCCTCCATGGCGTTCCTGGGCGTCTCCTCAGCTGGTCCAACCAGACTGGGGCGACCATGGCCTCTGGAGCGAAGCGATCGAGATGTTCCGGGCGAGTCCGATGCCGACGACGGAGCGGCCCGTACTCCTCCATCGAGATCTGCACCCCTTGAACATCTTGTGGGAAGGAGACGATGCCATCATCGTCGACTGGGTCAACGCTTGTGTTGGCCACCCCCATGCCGAACTCGGTCATTGCCGTTGGAACCTCAGCGTGCTCGCTGGGCCAAGCTGCGCCGAGGCATTCGTGACCGCATACCTCGATGGAACCGATCACGGCGAGTACGACCGGTACTGGGATCTCGCTCCGGCGATGAGCTTTCTCCCTGGTCCGCTTGGTGGCGACGGCTGGCACGCCGTTGGGCGAAACGATCTGACACCATCCATCGTGGTCGAACGAACCGAGGCGTTCGTCCGCCAAGCGCTGCGCTGACCCAATCAGGCGCATCCGCTGGAGGTCGGCTTCACTGGGGACATGTTTCGCCTCACGGCTCCCAGCAACAGCAACCTCGACGAGGTCAGGCGGGCGGCGTCCACTGCCGGCCCCACGGCAAATCTCGGCCTGCCCTCCTGCTGAACAATTTGTCGGGCTCGATCGGTCCGGTGCTGCAGAAGCGCGTCATCCAGGAGTACGTGGCGCTGTTCCGCCAAAACCAGCGAGACCCTCGCCGACGACTGAGGCTCAGTCGAGGTAGCGGTCGAGGACGTTCTGAGTGACCCGTTGCACCGGAACATCGTCCACGAGCCCGAACGCCCAATCGGTGGTGCCGACGGTGACCACCTCGCCGCCTTCGTCGCCAAAGGGCCGACACACCAGCAGCACTGCGTTGCCGTAGCGAATCCGGGCCAACGAGTCCTCGTCGACTCGGCCGAAGAGGCGGCCGGCGAGGAACTCGAGGTCGCCCTGATCGTTGAGCGCCGAGATCGACTTGGGATACTCCCCCATCCCGATGTTCGACGCAGGGGTGAAAGCCACGATCTCGACGTCATCAGGCATGCCGTCAAGAGGGGCAGCAATCGGCAGTTGGTAGTCGTCGAACTGGATGCGGCAACCGAGCGTTTCGTAACCGACCGCTCCATGGCGCGATCCGAGTTGGTCGCCATAACGAAGGCCGGATCCTTCCATCAACCAATGATCATCGCGGTAAACGGTGAATCCGCCGGAACCTCTGGCGACTGCGGCACCAAACCGGTAGTAGAGCCCCCACGCCGAACCACCACCGAGCAATGACCACTCGGGCCTGCCGACCACAGGGTCACACCACATCCCGCTCATCAGTTCGGGGCTTCCAGCTGCGACGACGGGGTCGGTGTCGAGGGCGGTGTATTTGTGACACACCATCGTGGTTCCATCTGTTGCTGGCTCGACCCGGACCTGCCAGAACATCGTGTTGCCAGAGAAGCTCGCGTAGTCGCCTCCGCTCGAGACATAGTTCTCGACCGCCTCTCGTTGCGGAGCTGACCAGTACTCGTCATGGCCCACCCCGAGGACGAGGTCGTAGCCATCCAGTTCCTCGACACCCGACTCGAGGTCCGACGAAATGGCGTAGTCGAGCTCGAGGCCGTTTCCCTCGGCCCACTCGACGAAGCGCCGCTCGAACGTGAACCACCCCGACGACCCCACAGCCGGCGGGTAGCCGTTCGCCAGTCGATACGCCTGGAACAGTTCGCCATCGACATCGAACTCCTCGCCCCAGCGGGCGGGCCTGGCTTTGCGATCATCGCGATCGACCTCGGGGCGACACAACATGCCACGACCGAAGGGGCGCCGAAACGAGACCTGTGTCCCGCCGGTGTACAAGCTCACCCCTCCCCAGTTGTTGTAAGCATTCCATGTGTTCGTGGCCAAAACGATGAGGGCACAAGCCGTCCGCTCGGCTGGTCGAACGACGAATCCAGCATGGGCAACATTTCGTCCCTGCGGCGCTCCGTGGGCGACAAGAGAGACGAGATAGAAGCCAGATGACCAGCTCGGATCGACCTCGAACGAGACAGAGGCCGGCCAACCGCAACCGTTTGCGTCTGCGTCCGGGGGTGGCGGGGTGAAGACGCCAGCGATGTCTCGACGCTCGAACACTTGCTCGCGAACGACCCCCCAACGCTCGATCACCACGTCGAAACGATCCGCCTTGGTAGAAACGTGGAGCGTTGCGGTTTCACCAACTCGGTAGCTCAGCTCGGCTGCGTAGCCCTCGATGTCGTCGTAAAAGGTCGGATCGTCAGCCATCCGCCGACAATAGATCGGACGAGCCAGGCGAGCATCAGCCCACCGAATGAGTGGCTTCGAGATGATGATTCGAACCGATCATCTGACTGGGTGAAAACACCCATCGTTCCCATTTCGATTTCACGGCTTACACTCGTGCTGCAGAGAAACGGGCGATGGTGACTTTTGGCACCAACTCAACAAGACATGGTGGTTTTGAAATGCACAATGGAATTCGAATTTTGGCAGCATTTGCGATGTTGCTCGGCGTGGCGTTCTCCGCCGTTGGCGCCAACGCACAGATCAGCGACGACTCGGTAGAGACGTCCTGTGTCACCGCCGACTTCGGCGGTCAGCAACTCCAGATCGGTGTTGCCGATCGAACGACATCGGTTGCGGTGGCTCTGCCCGCTGGAACGGTCACCATCCCTTCCGCTCGTGCCACTGATAGCTACCCGAACCGTGTGAACGTGACGCAGCCCTCCGAAAAGTATGAGGTCGAGTTCCTTTCAGCTAGCGGCGCAATCATCGCCGTGTCCGCTCCCACAGCCGACGTGCCTGATTTCGTCGAGTTCGGCGAGTGGATTGGTTCGCTCGGTTCGGTCGAGCTCAGCGAGCCCGCTGTTGCCGTCCGCGCTCACCACCGTCCGGATCTGCCGTTCGACGGTCAGCCTGACAGCCTCCAGGCCAGCGAAGTCACACTCTGCTTCGAGGTCACGCCCGACGGGCCCTCCGTTGATCCGGTCTGCGGCGACGAAGGCGTCACCACCAACGCCGACGGCACCCCCTGCAACCCCGTCTGCGGCGACGAAGGCGTCACCACCAACGCCGACGGCACCCCCTGCAACCCCGTCTGCGGCGACGAAGGCGTGACAGTTGACGCCGACGGCACCCCCTGCAACCCCGTGCCCACCACCACCGTGGATGAAGAAGTCGCCGGACCCACCACCACCGTGGATGAAGAAGTCGCCGGACCCACCACCAGCACCACGGCTGCACCAACTACTGCAGCCCCAACTACTGCAGCCCCAACTACTGCAGCCCCAACCACTGCTGTTCCAACCACCGTGGCTGAAGAAGTTGCCGGACCGTCGGAGAGCACCCTCCCCGTGACCGGGTCCAACTCAGCCTTCCTGTTGGCCCTCGGCGCTGCGATGCTCCTCGCCGGCGGCGGTCTTCTCGCCGCTGATCGTCGACTCAGCTGATCAATCAGGCGGTCGGTCCAATCAACCCGCCAACATATTCTGATTGACCTATTTGGAATGGTGTATTAGATTGGATCCATGTCGGTTCCGAGCATCAGCCACTTTCAAAGCGCCGCACTCCTGACCGCAGATGACGAACGCGACCTGGCCCAACGCATCGAGTTGGGCCGGGAAGCGGGTCACCGCATCGAATCAGGAGAAGAGCGAGTAGATGATGCTGACCTCGTCGCAGACGGCATCAGGGCCAGGCATCGCTTCATCGAGGCGAACGTGCGACTGGTGCTCAGCACCGCTCGGTCATTCCGAACTCCGCCGCACGTCGACCGCAACGACGTCATTCAAGACGGCATCCTTGGTCTCGAACGAGCGGTAGATCGCTTCGACTGGCGCAAGGGATACAAGTTCTCCACCTACGCCACCTGGTGGATCCGCCAAGGGATGCAGCGCGGCCTCGAAAACACCGCTGCCACCATCCGCATTCCCGCCCATCGCAACAGCGAACTGCGCGTTGCACTGGCAACATCTGAGGGCGGACACGCCGAACTCCCACCTCATCTCCAGAAGATCGCTGCGCTTACTTCCATCGATTCGATCGACCGACCAGCTGGCCTGAATGGCGATGACAACAAACAATCCATGGCTGATCTGATGGCTTGCGACAGTGAGGGCCCGGATGTCCTTGTCGAACAGTCGAGTGACTGCTCCGCTGTCCACCACCTGCTCGAATCTCTCGATGACACGACTCGAGGAATCATCGAACACCGATTCGGCTTTGGAGAGCGACCACCACAGACCTATGCAGCCATCGCTGAGAGTTTCAACATGAGCCACGAATCCGTTCGACGCCGTGTCCTCAAAGCTCTCACCGTCCTTCGCCCAGATGCCGAAGCATTGGCGGCCTGAAACGTTCAGCGGTCTGAGCACCGCGCACACCCTTCAACAGACCCAGCACCAGGAGGCAATCACATGACATTGATCGATGCCAGAGACACCTCGCACCTTCCCACCGCCGCCCCAACGCTCCATGAGCATCTCGAACGACGAGACAAAGGAACCGATCCGTCGAAACGCCACAGGCTCGCCGAACGCATCCACCTGGGAAGCGGTCTGAATGGCCTGGATCAGATCCTCGAGCCTTCGCGAAGACGGGCGTTCCTGGCCGCTGCGATCGATTGAGCTGCGATACTCCCGAACATGGAAACCGCCGTGGTGGCTGACGTGTTTGCTGGCCTGCTCCTCGCTGGAGCAGCGGCAGTCTTCAGCTGCCTCTTTGTGCCGAAGCTACGGCCACTTCTCACGAGATTCGGGCTCGCTATTGCGGCCGTCGTTGCTGTCGGGGCCACCTCGGGAAGCCTCTACTTCAGCGAGATTGCCAATTTCAACCCATGCGAGATGTGCTGGATCCAGAGGATCTTCATGTATCCGCTCGCCCTGATGCTGCCGATCGCCGCCGTCAGGCGAGACCGTCATCTGATTCCCTATGCAATCGTCGTGGCCTCGGTCGGGCTCGGTTTCTCGATCTACCACAGCCAATTGCAACTGCGACCTGACCAGTCGACCTCATGTGACCTACTCAACCCGTGCTCGGCCAAGTGGGTGGAAGCGCTCGGCTTCGCAACCATCCCCGTGATGGCAGGGATCGCTTTCGTGTTGATCCTGGCCGCGCTCGCTGCGAATTGGCGGGCGCCTCGCTAGCCACATCACGCCATCTGGGGCGATGTCGGAACCAAAGAACCTGGATTACAACCTGGATTCGGGTGTTACCGGGTTTGACGGTGGGCGAGTGACAGACTGAGCGACATGAACGACCGCTCCCCCGCTGCGATCCTGCGGCCGCTTCGCACCGCCGACGGCCCAGCGCTCTGGTCGCTGCTCGAGCCAGCGGCCCCGGACCTCGTTGGCATGACGTCGCTTCCCGCAACTGCCGATGACGCCGCCGCCATGTGTGCATCGTCGGCGTCAACACTGGCCGACCTCGCCGCTGGCGCCTTCAAGTCGCCGGCATCGACTTCGGTCATGTTTGCGCTGCTCAGTGGTGATGAGATCGTCGGCGTCACTGCACTCGGGTTCAAACACGACGTACCCAACCTCGCCGTCCAAGTCGTGACCAGCAGCGACGGGCTCGGGCTCGACATGAAGAGCACCTCGGTGCCATGGACCAGAACCGAGCTCCACTCGAGCTACCTCGCCCCCACCGCTAGAGGTCAGGGTTTCGGCCCGCTCCTGTCGCGTGGACGTTTCATGTTCATCCATCAGGTGCAACGACAGATCCCCTCGATCATCGCCTCACACCTGCGAGGATCGTTTGCCCCGGACGGAACAGCCCCGTTCTGGGACTGTTTCGGGCACCACTTCACCAACGCCTGGACTGATTCCGTCGCTGCTGAACGGGCGTTGGCAGAAGACCCGGCACGGCTCGACGATCTCGTGGGTCACCGACGCGCCGTCACTGCTGAAGTGCTCGATTCTCTCGGGCCGGTCAACCGGGCTTCGCTTCCCGCTTTTCGACTGCTGATGCGGGAGGGTCTTCGCCCCAACGGCATGTACGACCCCATCGACGGCGGTCCGACCCTCGTGGCCGAACGAGAGCACACGATCACCAGTCAACATCGAATGCACGGCCGAGCAGTTGTCAGCGACGAACTGGCGGCGCCAGTCGACGCGCTCGTCGCAGTCACCAACGTCGATCGGTTTCGGGTGATGCACGTCTCGGTCAGTGTCGGCGAGGACGAGCGCATCACCGTTGGAGTCGCAACCGCCGAGGGGCTCCACATCTCCGACGGCGCACTGTTGGCCGTCGCCGCCATCGGGGGCCCCTGATGGCGAACGCTCGAGAAGTCAACATCGACGGTTTGGTCGGCCCCACGCACAACTACGCCGGATTGTCGCTCGGCAACCGGGCCTCCATGTCGAACGCTGGCGCCGTCTCACGGCCCAAACAAGCTGCACTCCAGGGTTTGGCGAAGATGCGTCTACTTCACCATCTCGGTGTGCCTCAGGGAGTCATGGCGCCACAACAGCGACCAGACCCCGAGGTCCTGCAACGCCTGGGCTTCAGCCCTGAAGCCAGCATCGCCGACCTCGCAATCCGGCAACCGACACTTGTGCCATTGGTGATGTCGGCATCGTCGATGTGGGCAGCCAACGCAGCGACGGTCACTCCTTCCGCTGATGCCGCCGACAATCGCCTCCACCTCACTCCGGCCAATCTCTCCTCGACTGCGCATCGATCATTCGAGCACGCCCAAACCCGACGAACGCTGTCCGCGATGTTCACTGACGCCGATCATTTCGTCGTTCACGAAGCCCTGCCCGGCGCTCTCCCATTCGCCGACGAAGGCGCCGCCAACCACGGACGCTTCACGAGCAGTCACGACGAACAGGGCACCCACCTGTTCGTGTTCGGTCGCGACGTCGACGACGCCGCCATCGTCGGCGGATTCCCACGCCGCCAGACCCGGCTTGCTGGTCAGCTGATCAGCCAAAGCCACCAACACGATCCGTCCCGAGTCATCTACGCCAGACAGTCGGGTGCAGCGATCGACGCTGGCGCATTCCACAACGATGTGGTGTCGGTCGTGAACGAAAACGTGCTCTTCACCCACGACGCGGCCTTCGCCGAGCCGACGGACCTCTTCGCTTCCCTCCACGAACTCGGGATGCGGGTGATCGAGGTGAGCGAAGCTGACGTACCGCTCGCCGATGCCATCTCGTCGTACCTCTTCAACTCCCAGCTCGTGACGCTGCCCGATGGGTCGATGACGCTTGTCGCTCCGATCGAGGTGGCTGAGATGACGTCGACAGCGGCCTACCTCGAGCGGTCGATCGCTGATGCGGCGCACCCGATCAGCTCGGCGCACACCCTCGATCTCCGGGAGAGCATGCGCAACGGCGGCGGGCCCGCGTGTCTCCGTCTCCGGGTTGTCATGACCGAGGCCGAACGGGCAGCGACGAAGGGTCGAGTCCTCGTGGACACGCAGCGGCTTGACGATCTCGAGCAGTGGATCGAGCAGAACCATCGCGATGAACTCAGCATTGCTGACCTCCTCGATCCCGATATCGAGGACGAGAATCGCCGAGCCCTCGACGAGTTGACCCAGCTCCTCGACCTGGGATCGATCTACCCCTTCCAACGCTGACGAGCACGTCGCGGGAAACTCAGACGAGCAGCGCTGCAACGGCAACAGCGAGCGCGAAAACACCCACACCACGGTCAGGACTGCTCCCGCCACATTGGCGATCAGCGTGACAGCGCTGACCGCAGCCTTACGAGTGGCAAGCCCTCCAAGAAAGTCGGCGACGGCATGCCGGGGCCACGCACCCGTCTGACAGCGTGGCTGAACTGGACCACAATGCGAACCATGAGCGAGCACCCTCTCGAACTGTCCGCCCGGCTGATCGACCACGGCATCGTCGACACCCCTCCGAATCGGATCACCCAGGAGCTCAGTGAACTGGCCGACGGGATCTCCATCATCGAGTCCTTCAGCCACGTGGTGGTCGTGAACACCGGTGACGGTCTGGTGACCTTCGACGCCAGCGGATCGGCATCTGGACCGGCGGTCGTCGAATCGCTGCGGGCCTGGAGTGACGAGCCCGTCCACTCGATCGTCTACACCCATGGCCATCTCGACCACGTCGGTGGATCGCGCTCGTTCGCCGCCGACGCCGAGGCGAGAGGTCACCCCGTCCCCCGCGTCGTCGGCCACGAAGCTGTGCAGCGCCGCTTCGACCGGTACACGGCGACCTCTGGTTACAACAACGTCATCAACCGGCGGCAGTTCGGCGGAGGAGCTGTTGCCGACACCAACACAGCGAGACCGTTCCTCCCCGTCGGCACGCTCGAGGTGGACACCGAGTACCAGACCAGCCTGACCGAGACGATTGGTGGGGTGACTTTCGAGTACGAACACTGCAAGGGCGAGACCGACGATCACACCTGGACCTGGCTTCCCGAGCACAAGATGATCAGTGCTGGCGACCAATTCATCTGGAACTTCCCGAACTGCGGCAACCCGCAGAAGGTCCAGCGCTACCCCGTCGAATGGGCGCAGTCACTGCGGGCGATGGCGGCCAAGGATGCCGAGTTGTTCGTTCCCGCCCACGGTCTTGCGATCGCTGGCGCCGAACGCATTCGCACCTGCCTCGAAACGGTGGCTCAAACGCTCGAGACCCTCGTGGCCGATGTGGTCGACGCGATGAACACCGGCGCCACCCTCGATGCGATCATCAACGGGGTCAGTGTTCCCCCCGAGACGCTTTCGCTCCCCTATCTGCGCCCCCTCTACGACGAGCCCGAGTTCGTCATCCGCAACATCTGGCGTCTTTACGGCGGTTGGTACGACGGCAACCCCGCTCGCCTCAAACCACCGTCTGATGCGGCGGTGGGCAAGGAAGTCGCCGCCCTCGCGGGAGGCACTGATGCTCTCATCGCTCGCGCCCTGGAGCTGTCGGGCCAGGGCGATCACCGTGTGGCGTGTCAGATCATCGAATTCGCTGTGGCCGCCGAGCCTGAGTCGCACGCAGCACACGAGGCTCGTTCCCTGATCTACAACGCTCGCCGAGGCAGCGAGACCTCGCTGATGGCAAAAGGCATCTACCTTTCGGCCAAAGCCGAGTCCGACACCATCGTCACCGGTGAAGTTCCTACCACCAAGATGTTGTTCTCGATCGGCGAGGCATGAGCGGTTCCCGTCCAGCCCACAGCACCCGGGACCGTGCGACTCAGCCGATGTCGTAGAGCTGGTTGCTGTTGTCGTCGTTCGCCTCGATGAGGCCGAATTCGCCGTCGCCGTCGATGTCGATCAGCAGCACGTCTTCGGTGTCAGCGGGTGTGGTGATCTCTCCCACGTACGCAAAGGCCGCCGACCCGTTGTTCAACCAGATCGAACTACCGTTGACGTGGTCGGCGAACACGATGTCGAGGTCACCGTCTCCGTCGATGTCGCCGACATCCAGCCCGCGGCTGTGTCCGAAGCCGAGGATCGGGCCCTTGCGGGAGAAGACACCGACGCCATTGTTGAGCCAGATGGTGTCACCCTCGTTGTCGCCAGCGATCACCATGTCCAGATCACCATCACGATCGAGGTCGGCAAGCCGGCTTGCGTGGCTTTGGCCATTGGCAACACCCAAGCTCTGTCCCGAGTTGGTGAAGATGCCGTTGCCATCGTTGAACCAGATCGTGTCGGCATCGCCGCTGTTGGAGAAGGTGAGGTCGAGGGAGCCGTCTCCGTTGAGGTCGCCCATCTCGACGCCCTTGCTGTCGCTGGATCCCAGTGTTTGTCCCGAGTTGCCGAAGTTGCCGTTGCCGTCTCCCCACCAGACAGTGTTCGAGTCGCCATCGATGTTTGCGAACACGGCATCCATGTCGCCGTCACCGTCGATGTCGCCGAGTGCGACGTCCCACGCTTCACGGTTCTCCGCAAGCGTCGCCCCCTGCGTGAAGAAGCCGTTTCCGTTGTTGATCCACGACGTGTTGTCGTCTTCGCCGTCGGCGAACACCAAGTCGAAGTCGCCGTCGCCGTCGATATCCCCGATAGCGACGTTGCGTGTGTCTTCACTCCCGAGTGACTGACCCGTGCTCCCGAAGATCGGAAAGTCATTCCGGAAGATCGTGTTCGGAGCGCCGAGATTGGCAAAGACCACGTCCGGGTCACCGTCACCATCGAAGTCGGCGGCATCGAGAGCCTGCGAGTCTGCGACTCCGAGTGCGACGCTCGGACCAAGTTCAGCGTCGCTCGGTGTTGTCTGCGTCACATCGCAGGCATCGCCAACTCCATCGAGATCGGTATCGATCTGCGTCGGGTTGTACACGGCGGGGCAGTTGTCGTCGACGCCAACACCGTCTCCATCGAAGATGGGCGTGACCGTCACCGACACCGTGGCCACAGCCTCGCTTCCGGAAGGATCGCTGACGGTGTAGGTGAACGAATCGCTCGTGGACGATGTGCCGTCGTGGCTGTACGTGACCGTGCCGTCGTCGTTGAGCACGACGGTGCCAGACAAGCCGTCGGTCTTCGCTGTGACCAACAGGTCCGTGTCGTCGACGTCGAGGTCGTTGAGGCGGAGATCGACGCTGACCGCACTGCCGCCGCTGACCACCGTGAGCGCATCGTCGTTCGCCACTGGTGCGTCGTTCACCGCAGCCACGTCGATGGTGACAGTCGCCATCGACGAGACGGCACCAGAGGCGTCGACCAGCTTGTACTGGAAGAAGTCGGGACCGAAGCGGTCGGCATCCGGCAGATAGTCGAAGGTGCCGTCGCCATTGTCCGTGAGCGTTCCGCTGGTCACATCGGTCAAGACTTCGACTGTTGACGTTTCGATCGCGTCGTCGACATCGCTGTCGTTGGTTCTGACGTTGGCTGTGGTGAACGCTGTGTCCTCTGACGTTGTGAACCCGATGCCTCCATCGTCAGCAACGATCGGAGCATCGTTCGCTGCGGTGACGTCGATCGTCACGACGGTGTCGCCTGAACTGTTGAGCTCCGGGTCCTTCGCTTGGTAGCTGAACGTGTCGGTTCCCTCGAAATCAGTTGGCGGCACGTACCTGACGAGCCCGTCCTCCTCGGTCAAGGTGCCGCCCTGAGCAGTCTCCGCTGGAAGGCTCGACGTGAGCGTCTGACCCTCGGGATCGACGTCATTGGCCAGAACATCGAAGTCGACTGGTATGTCCTCTGCCGTGGTCACGATGTCGGCTGCCGCCACGGGTGCCTCATCGACGTCGGCAGCAACGATCTGCACCGACTCGATGGTGGCGGTCTTTCCATCAGAGACTCGGATGTCCACGTCGTGCAGAGCCGCTGACTCGTAGTCGAGCGGAGCAGCGAGCCGGATGACACCAGCCTCATCGACCGAGAACCGATTGGTGGGGTCGCCAGTCAGCGTGAAGTCGAAGTCGGTGTCATCAGGATCCACGACAATGGCGGAGGAGACGAAGGATCCGACCTCGGTGTCTTCTCGGACAACAGAACTGGCCACGGTCACGCGCGGGGCGTCGTTGACGGGCAGAACCGAGATCACGACCGTGCCGACGGCCGCCGGATTCACACCATCAGACACCGTGTAGGTGAACTGGTCGGTCCCGAAGAAGTCGAGCGGCGGCTCGTACCGAATGCCATCGCCGCTTGCCATTGCCGTTCCATGAATGGGAGCGCCGACGCCGCCGATCGACAGGCGGCGGCCCTCGGGGTCGACGTCATTCGACATCACCAAGAGGTCCAGCACCTGATCTTCGATGACTTCGCCGATGTCGTCGCCGACCACGGGCCCCAGATTCACTTCCGGACGGGTCACTGGGACCGTCGGAGCCACGGTCGTTGTAGTGGGCCGCACCGTTGTCGCAGGCCTCGATGTGGTGGTCGATGCAGTGCTTTGGGGTGCAGTGGTCGTGACGGGCCGCTCGGTCGTGGCCGGAGCAGCAGTTGTCGGCGCAGGCGCCGACGCCCGGAGCTGTATGCGCGCTGCTCCCTGGTCGCATTCGCCATCGGGGGCGCAGGCTTCGAAACCGAACCCGTCTTCGCCAACGTAGTTCTCAGTTGCGGTGTAGGTGGCCACTGCTTGCCAACGCAACGTGTCGCCATCGACGAGTTGCGGGAACGCCACCAGCGCGACATCACCGTGAGCGGCTCCACCAACGGTGAAGGTCAGAGCGTCGCCTGACGCGGTCAACAAAACCTCGACGCCGCCACCAGCCACTGCGTCGACGGTGACATCTTCAGCAACGACCGCTGGGGCATCCATGGCAATAGCCTCCGGCGGTGAGGGCGAGTACACGCTGGCCACAGCAACGGTCACCACGCCAGTGGCAGCGACTCCAGCAGACAACGTTCCACTCCACACGACGTTGGCCGCAGGCAAAGGAAGTTGGGCCGAACCGGTGAGGTTGGAAATCCAAGCAAGAGGACCAGCCACCGATTTGAGACGACCGAGCCCGACTTGCAGAAACGCTCGCACCAGGGTGGGATCGAACTGTCCACCGGCACAGTCGGTGAGTTCCTGTCTCGCCACCTCGGGAGAGAATGGTTTCTTGTAGCTGCGCGTGCTGGTCATCACGTCGTAGGCGTCAGCAATCGCGACGAGACGCCCGGCCAATGTGATGTCGGTTCCCGCCAGCTTCGTCGGGTAGCCCCCACCGTCCCAACGACAATGATGTTGGTCAGCAGCATGGACCCAATCGCCGAGCCAGTCCCGCAGGGGCTCGAGCAACGGCATGCCAGCAGCAGGATGGTTGGAAAGGATCTTCCACTCTTCGTCGGTCGGGCGACCGTTCTTGTTCAGGATCTCCGACGGCACCGTCAGCTTGCCCACGTCGTGGAGCAGCGCTGCCCATCGCAGTTTGTTGAGGTCTTCTTCGTCCAAGCCGATCTCGACGCCGAGCAGTTCGGAATAGGCCCGCACGCGTTCTGAGTGGCCACGAGTCAATCTGTCGTGGTGGTTGACGTCACGAAGAAGTTGCACGAGGTAATCACCATTGAGCGCTTCACCTGTCGTCTCGCCGTTCGCTTGCGCCACGCGCATCGAGCGCAACATGGTTCGCGAATTCGATGTGCGAAGGGCTGATTTGATGCGAGACGGAGCGTTGTCGGGGAAAACCAGCGTGAGCTTCATCAGAGCGACGAGTGGAATGAGGCGCGCCGTGAGTCGCCGCATGACGAAGAGCAGCACGTTGGCCAGCAGAAAGACCGTGAGGATCCAGAGCCAGCGATTCATCCCGAGCTCGCTCGCCGGAGCGATTCGTCCAGCAGCGATGCTGAAGCCAAAGCTACCGAGCAGTGGTAGGGCGAAAATCAAAATCCGGAGGAACGTGGCGAGCCGGGGGCGCGCCGTCCAGCCCTCTTGCAGCGTCGCCGCGTGACGCTCCGCTCCTTGCGTTGGTCCAACTCCGGTCATTGCGGTGTCTATCGGCATTCGCAGTGGTCAAACTGTGCACAAAGGTGACCTTCGGAGGCGGAAAGAGTCATTCGGCCCAACCCGCTGGGCCGGGCCACGCTGCAAGGCGCTTGTCTCCTTCAGCAGCAGCGAGAGTTCTCGACGTTGGCGCCGGCGACCACAACGTTCTCGAAGACCTCAGCGTCGCCGGTCTTGACGTACCACTCCCACGAGATCCCATCCGGGGCATCGACCCACGTCTCGGTCTTTTCGGCGTAGCAACACTGTGTGTCATCAATGCCCGTGGTCTCGATGCCACTGACCGAGAGCCGACCTTCCGCCGCTCTCACCTCCTCGACGGTCTGTGTCTCGACGCCGAGGTGATTGATCGAACCAGGCTCGCCTTCCCCAGCAAACAACACGAGCTTGAGCGGCGGCTGATCGATGGCGAAGTTGGCATACCCGTCACGAACCTTGGCGGGTGCGGTGTCGAACATCTTCGAATAGAAGTCGATTGCCTCGTCGAGGTCGGCGACGTTGAGAGCGAGTTGGAGACGCATGATGGGTACTCTTTTCCTTGGAAGTTCATTTCGATGTTCGTCGATATGTTAGGGGCACGCATCGACATGTGTCAATATGTTTCTCGTGTCCGATCCATGCTGCAGCCCCCTGACCGAGCTCGCGCTCAGCGATGCCGGCGCCGCCGAACTCGCTGCAGCTTTCAAGGCGATCGCCGACCCAGTTCGCTTGCGCCTGCTGTCACTGGTCGCCACCGCACCAACCGGGGAGATCTGCGCCTGCGACCTTCCTGATCTCTTTGATCGCAGCCAACCCACGATGAGCCACCACCTGGGCCTTCTGGTGAAAGCGGGCCTGCTCGAGCGCGAGCAGCGCGGCAAATGGGCATGGTTCCGAATTGTCCCTGACCGGCTAGACAGCCTGGCCACGGTCCTGCGCACTCCAGGTGACTCCTGATGCTGCGCCCTTTCCATCAAGTCGACGTCTTCGCATCTCGTGCCTTCAGCGGCAACCCAGTGGCTGTCGTGCACGAAGCTGACGGCATCAGCACCGAGCAGATGCTTCAGCTCACCGATTGGACCAACCTGTCCGAAGCCACCTTCTTGCTCCCACCGACCGACGAGACCGCCGACTACCGCGTCCGCATCTTCTGCCCCGGACGTGAGCTTCCTTTTGCCGGCCACCCCACGCTCGGCACGTGCCAGGCGTGGCTGGCCGCCGGTGGCGTGCCAAAGAGTGACAACATCATCCAAGAATGCAGTGCCGGGCTGATCCCGATCCGCAGCGACGGAGATCGTCTGGCGTTCGCAGCCCCACCGATGACCCGCACCGGACCGGGCGAGTCAGCATTCGTCGCCGAACGACTTCGACAGCTGGGTCTGAACGCCGACGACGTCGTCGACGCTGCGTGGATCGACAACGGGCCTGGATGGTTCGGGATCCTGCTGCGATCGGCTGACGATGTAATGGGTGTTGCGCTTCCCAGCGAGCTGATTCCCGGCTTCGATGTCGGGCTCATCGGACCCCACAGCAATGACGAATGTGCCATCGAGGTTCGGGCGTTCTTTGCCGACACCACGGGGAATGTTCGAGAAGACCCTGTGACCGGCAGCCTGAACGCTTCGGCGGCTCAGTGGTTGCTTGGGAGCGGACGTCTTCAGGCCCCGTACGTCGCAAGTCAAGGGACCGAACTCGGTCGCCGTGGTCGTGTCTTTGTCAACGAGGCCGACGGTGAGATCTGGGTTGGCGGTCGTTCCGTCGTCTCGATCTCCGGCACGATCGACATCTGACCAAACCCGAACCGAAACCCCGCACCGGAGGGATTCACAAGACGAGCGAGCGACGGAGCACCACGGCCGACGCTCCGATGAGTGTGATGGCAAATGCTGCAAGGACGGCCAGTTCGGTGCCGATGTCACCGATGCCTGCACCATCGAACATGAGCGCTTTCCACCCCTCGAGTGCCCAGAAGTGCGGTGTGATCTGGGAGAAGCTCCGCAGAGCCTCGGGAAACACTTCGCTCGGCACCATGCATCCGCCGATTGCGGCAAGCACCAACGCAACCGGGGCTGAGGCTGACCCCACGGTGTTCTCCGAATCGATCGCAGACCCGAGCAACAGTCCAGCGCCCGCTCCAACCAGAGCGAACAAGACGGTGAGCGCAACGGCTGCGGCCGGGTCGCCCCAATCGACACCGAATGCAAGTGCTCCGACAGACACGATGATGGCGGTCTGGACGAGTGCGAGCACCAACCATCCGACGCCAACGCCGACCACGATCGACACCGCCGACACCGGCGCAGTGAGCGCCCGGCGCAGCACCCCGGTCGCCCGAGCTCTCACCAGGAGCGTCGCAGCAGTGAGTGCGGTGATGAAGGTGAACAACACGAGATTCTGGGCCGAGGTCAAAGCGAAGGCGCCCTGGGATGCGAACCTCGCTTCGCCAACCGATCGCACCGTGACGCCACTCGGGGCGTCGGCGTCCACGCCCGCCTCGATGCGGTCGACCACTCGCTGGATTGTCGATCGAGCAGCGAAACCACCGCTGCTGGTCTCATTGGCCAAGACCCCGTAGGTGCCGTCGCTCTGCACCACCACGGCTGCTTCGAGATCGAATCGCCGGATCTCGCCCTGCGCTTCTTCGAGCGTCAGGCGTTCGACCTCGACCCCCTCTCGAGCTGCCAGCGCATCAGCCACCACATCGGCGCGGTCATCAGTTCCGACGACGCCGATCTCCACGGTGCTTGGCCCGCCAAAGGACGAGCCGATGATCACGATGATCGCAATCGGAAGAATCAGCATGAAGAAGAATGACGTGCGATCTCGACTCTGTTGGGCCAGGACCACCGTGACGAAACCCCAGATGGCTCTCATGCCAGGATCCTTCGTCGGACCGACAGCAAACCGATGGCTCCGAAGACGACGCCAAAGCCCAGGAGCACCACGAGCGCGGAAGCAATCGAGCCGATCGACGACGAGTCGACACTGAGTTCTGTGAACGCCTCGAGGGCCCGGCCATTCGGCGTGAAGCCTCGGATCGAACGCAAGGCCGCCGGAGCATCAGCGGGTCCGGTGAAGTTGCCGCCGAGGAGGCTCAGCCCGAAGGTCACGACCGCGGTGAGCGTCGTCGCTTGCTGGGCGGTCGAAGCCAGACCGCCGACGAACGTTGCTACCCCGGACAGGGCGATGATGGTGAACACGATGAGCAGGAGGACAGCGGGAGCGCTCCCCCACTGTGCTCCGAACACGATCGTCGTCACCATCCACACAACGACGAAGCTCACAATGGCCAAGGCGGCAACGGCAACCACCTTGCCGATGAGAATCGACCAAAGCGTTGTCGGTCCGGACAGCATTCGGTCGAGCGTTCGGTTCTCCTTGTCCTCGAGCACCGACTGCGCTGCGGCCCCTGTGGCAAAGAACAGCAGCAGAATGGCCATCGATGCGCCGAAGAACGCCGAGGCATCGAAATCTCGGCCGCCAATCGGGAGGGACTGCAACTCGACGCTCGCAGCGCCGCCGGTCTCAATCGAGGTGGCAATGCTCGTGGCGATCGATTGAGCCACCTGGCCAGACAGCGGGTTCGCCGGGTTGACCAGGACCGTCAGCTCGGGCACGTCGGCGCCGACATCGCTGGCACCAACCACGATGGCGGCGTAGACGTCTTCGCCATCCACGCCAATCTCTGCGGCTTCAAGATGCGCCAGCTCCACGAACGTCACGCCCTGCTCTCCACTCGAAGCAACAAGGCTCGCCATGATCGCCGACGACTGCGGTGCGCTGGCATTGTCGACAACGCCGATCACAAATGCTGCACCGTCGTCAGAGGTGTTGCCAAGCATCAACCCGAAGACCACCGCCATGGCAAGTGGGGCAACGAACGCCGTGATCAGTGCCGACTTCGATCGCAGTCGGCGCTGCAGCTCTGCACCGGCAATGGTGAGCACCTGACGAAGCATCGATCAGTCCCCCGTCATCGATCTCGAAGCGCTCTGCCGGTGAGATCGAGAAACACCGCTTCGAGATTCGGTTCTCGCAACTGCAGACCAGGCACGTCGACACCATGAGTTTCGAACGCTGCGAGCAACGGGCCAATCGTCGTTGTGCCATTCGTCGACGTGACCTCGACACCACGGCTGGTTTGTTCTGCACCGATCACAGCAACGACCTCCCGGCACCAGCCGGGAACCGACTCGTCATGCTGGCCTTCGATGATGATCAGATCACTCTCGCCGACCATGGCAACGAGTTCGGCCTGGGTCCCCTCGGCGATCATCGAACCCTGGTCGAGAATGCCGATGCGGTCACAGAGTCGCTCGGCCTCTTCCATGTAGTGCGTTGTGTAGAGCACGGCCAGGCCGCCGCTGCCCAGATTCTCGACGCTGGCCAAGATCTGGTTGCGACTCTGCGGGTCGACACCAACCGTCGGCTCATCGAGTACGAGCAGCTGTGGCTCGTGGAGAAGGCCGACTGCGATGTTCACCCGACGCTTCATCCCACCGCTGAAGTCCTCGATGCGATCGTTGGCCCTGTCTCGCAACACGACCACGTCGAGAACCTCGTCGATTCTGGCGTTCAGCGCTTTCCCGCTGAGCCCCTGGAGCCGGCCGAAGAAACGCAGATTCTCTGTAGCAGTGAGGTCTTGGTAGAGAGCGATTTCTTGGGGCACGAGGCCAATGGATCGCTTCGCATCGACCGAGGATGGGGTGATGGGTTGCCCGGCGAGCTCGACGCTGCCAGCGTTGGGAGCGAGAATGCCGCTGAGCATCGAGATCGTGGTGGTCTTGCCCGAGCCGTTGGGTCCGAGCAGACCGTAGGTCTCGCCAAAACCGATTTCGAAGGAGACATCATCGACCGCTGTCCGATCGCCAAACCTGCGAACCAGGCCCTGACAGCGCAGAACATTCCCTCCAACCATGGGAATGAACCTAGCCCACCGCTCTTTCGTCGTCAGTTGGACCGGAAGTGGTCACTTCAGCGCCCGAAACAAGAGTCTTAGGGGTTGAGGAACTCGGTCAATCCGGCTTGGGGGACCGCGGCGAGCGAAGCGAACATCGCATCGAGCTGCTCATCGTTGATCGGGCGGTCGTCACCGAGCAACACGAGCCCTGCGTCGTAGCTGACGCTGCAGCCACCGTCGGTGGACTCGAACACGATGGTGTCATCGGCTCGGAACTGTGGGTGTGACCCGACCATCGTGAAACTGTTCGGGGCATCGACGGCGGTGAGTTCGTACGAGGCCGTCGTCGGCTTCCCATCGAACCCGGTGACGGTCACCTCATAGCGAGCCCCCACGGAGCCGGGCTCACCTCCGACGTGGCGAGCATCACGGACACCTCGGTCCCATTCGTTGACCTTGGTGAGGTCGACGACAAGAGCGAAGGCGTCGGCAACAGACAGGGTGGACTCGATGACAAAGGACTCAGTGGCCATGGCGCTGAGTGTCGCACATCGAGCTCGACGCAAGCGACGCACAGCAACGAACTGGCCAACAGCGAAGGCGTCGACCGCAAGCGCCATCGCCAGCACGACGGCGATTCCCGTCCCGCCGCACCAGCCGAGATCCTGCTGGAGGGCAGTGAGCCCAATCCCCCGTTGGTGATGGACCTGTGCTGAGATCTCGTCATCGCCAACGAAGCAGTCGCCAACGAAGCAGTGCTGTCTTCACCGAACTCGCTGCAGAACAGCTTCGCATCTGATCCGCCGGATCCAGCGCCAGGCGGCGGTTGCGGGCAACCCGACGTCGGCGGCGCTCGCCGTCCGAGCTGCAGAACTCGTGCCGGTGCATCTTTGATCCGCTCCAATACTGCAGCAGCGGCAGTCACGGTCCAGATGGAGGCGCCACGACGACCGCTCACGCTGCTGTCAGTTGTCTCGACGTTCGGTACCGCACTCGACGTCACGGCGTCGGAACTGACGATCGAGACGTGCTGCGACGTTACGGACAGGCCGTCGGCGGAGTAGACAGAGACAATGTCAGAACGAGCGACGTCACCTCAGGACCCCTCACCAATCCGTGCTTCGCCGATGCGTGTCGAAGATCCGAAACTGCTGCGTGGCGACACATCCTTCGTCGCCGACCTGCCGATGCCCAATACCACGGTGGTCACCTACATCACCTCGGTGATGGCCCACGCCGAGATCACGGGCATCGACGTCGACGAGGCGCTTGCTTCGCCCGGCGTGCTTGCCGTCATCACCGCGGCCGACCTCGCCGAAGCCGGCATGGGCCCCGTCCCCGGCCACCTGCCGATGTTCCCCGCCTCGACCGAACGGCCCGTGCTGGCGTCGACGGTCGCTCGCTTTGTTGGTGAGCCGATCGCCGCAGTGGTTGCCGAGACCCACGCCCAGGCCGCCGACGCTGCCGAACTGGTCCTCGTCGACTACGAACCGCTCACGCCCGTCATCGGGTTCGATGCTGCGTTGAGCGACGACACCGTGATCTACAGCGAACACGGTTCCAACACGATCGCCGACGGCGAGGGTGGAGCCGACACGCCATACGTTGCCGATGAGGTTGTGGTCGAAGCCACCCTGAGCAATCAGCGCCTGGCGCCTTGCCCGATCGAGACGCGTGTCGCCGCTGCTTGGTGGGATGGCGACCGACTCGTCCACCACGCTTCCTGCCAGGGCGTCCACCCGCAGCGGGCCATGCTGGCTGGCTGGTACGGCATGGACAAGAAGGACATCCGGGTCACCACCGCCGATGTCGGCGGCAGCTTCGGTGCGAAGGCTCGGATGTACCCAGAAGAGATGCTTTTGGGCTTCATCTCGAAGAAGGTCGGACGCCCAGTCCGCTGGACGCCCACTCGATCCCAAGACATGACCGGCTTGGGTCACTCACGCAATCAGCGCCACGAAGTCAAGATCACCGGCAAGGCCGATGGCACCATCACCGCTCTCGACGCCCACATCATCACCGACTCGGGTGCGTACCCGATCGCTGCGGCCCACATGGCCAAGAACACCGGCACGATGCTGCCCGGCCCGCTCGACATTCCCCAGGTCACCTGGCGCATGACCGCTGTGGTCACCAACACCACGCCGATGGTTGCGTACCGAGGCGCCGGCCGGCCCGAGTCCGGAGCGCTCCTCGACCGCGCGGTCGACCTGTTCGCAGCCGAGATCGGTATGGACCCGCTGGACGTACGCCGGAAGAACACCGTCGCCGCCTCGAAGATGCCCCACACCAACCCCAGCGGCGTCGTCTACGACTCTGGCGACTTTCCGCTCGCGCTCGAGCAGGTCGCTGGCCACGTCGGCTACGACGAGATCCGGCGCGAGCAGGCAGCACAACGGGCAGCGGGATCGACCAAGATCCTGGGTATCGGTCTCTCGACCTTCATCGACCGCACGGCTGGTGTCGCTGGCACCGAGTACGGCTCGCTGCAGCTCAACGCTGACGGTTCGATGAAGGTCCTCACCGGCTCTTCTCCCTATGGCCAGGGCCACTACACCACCTGGGCCCAGCTCGTCTCCGAGCGCACCGGCGTGCCCATGGACCGCATCGAGATCTTCCACGGCGACACCGACATCGTGCCCCGCGGCGGCATCACGGGCGGTTCCCGCTCGGCCCAAAAGGCCGGTTCAGCGGTGGCGATCGCCACCGATCAGCTCGTGGCCGAGGCCTCGAAGTTCGCAGCCGACATGCTCGAAGCCGCCCCTGGCGATGTCGTGATCGACACTGTCAACGGACAGTTCCACGTGGCCGGTTCACCAGGAGCCGCCAGCGTCAGCTGGACCGAGATCGCCGCCGCTCGCATCGAGGCGGCCGAAGGCGACAACGCGAATGGAGCCAGTGATCAGATCGCCTTCGCCTGCGAAACCGATTTCGACACCGAGGGTCCGTCAGTCCCCTACGGCGCCTACGCCGCAGTCGTCGAGATCGACACCGAAACCGGCGCCATCGACTTGCAACGCATGGTGTCGGTCGACGACGCCGGCACGATGATCAACGAGACCATCGTGCGCGGTCAGGTCCACGGCGGCATTGGTCAGGCCATCGGTCAGGCGCTCTACGAAGAGTTCGTCTACGACACCGACGGAAACCCGACCACCTCGAACTTCATGGACTACGGCATTCCTGGCCCGACCGAGATGCCCAGCTTCGAGTCGCACCTCACCGAGACGCCCTCACCCAACAACCCGCTTGGGGCCAAGGGCATCGCCGAGTCCGGCACCATCGGTGCCGTGCCGGCAGTGCAGAACGCAGTGATCGACGCACTCGCCCACCTCGGCGTCCGCCACATCGACCTACCCGTCACCCCGCTCAAGATCTGGACCGCACTGAACGCTTGAAGCCTGGCGAGGACCCGACCCCTCCCAAGTTCAGTGGCCTTTGAAGATGGGGTCGCGCTTCTCGACGAAAGCTTGCGACGCTTCTTTGTGATCTTTGGTGGTGCCGGTGTGGCGGTGGTGCGTCGACTCGAGATCGAGGATCGTGTCGAGGTCGGCGGTGACCGAACGATTGATGTTCTCTTTCATGTAGCGGTAGGCAATCGGCGGACCGGCAGCGAGGCGCTTGGCCATGTCGGTCCACGTCGACTCGAACTCGTCGGCTGATGCCACGCGATTGACCACACCGAGATCGAGAGCTGTGTCCATCGACATGCGTTCCGGCAGGAAGTAGAGCTCCTTGGCCTTTGCCGGACCGAGCAACTGGGTGAGGAACCACGTCCCGCCGTAGTCGCCAGCGAGGCCGACCCGAGCGAACGCCGTGGTCAGGATCGCTGTATCGACCGCGACCCGCATGTCGCAGGCGAGTGCAAGCGAGAGACCAGCTCCGGCGGCTGCGCCGGGCAGAACCGCGAGCGTGGGCTTCGGCATGCGGAACAGCGCACCGGCGGTGTTGCGGTGGCTCAGTCGCTGCTCGTGGACGCCGACGTCCCACGAGACCGCTCCCCCACCTGCCCCATCGCCCTCGGCGAAACCCTTGACATCGCCACCGGCACAGAACGCACCACCGGCGCCGGTGAGAACAACACAGCGCACGTCATGAGCCACCTCGACCTCGCGAAGTGACAGCGCCAATCCGGACATCATGTCGCCGGTCATTGCGTTGCGTCGCTCGGGCCGATCCATCGTGATGACGGCAACGCCGTCGTCGTCGATCTCGCAGTGCAGGTGTTCGCTACCGGTGTCGATGTTGCGGCTCATGGCCAGCCCCCTGATTCGTGGAGACGTCAGTATCGATCAGCACAGACCGACTCACCAGTCGACTTCGGACTCACCAGTCGACTTCAGGGCTCGCTGGGAAGATGGCGTCACGCTCGGCGGCGAGGCGATCGCAATCCCACGAGTCATCGACCCGAACGAGCAGCAACGGGCTCTTGTTCGGGTCAGGGTGCTGGCCCCAATCGGTGCGGTCCACGTTGAACATGGGCTCGCTTGCGCCGATGACCAACTGCTCGGACTCGTCGACAACAAAGCCTTCGATGCGATCCGGAGCGACCAGCGTTGCGTCGTAGGAGAAGATCTCACGACGAGCGATGTAGAGCTCACCCTGGATGGCGTCGGTCACCTTGATGGTGACGGTGATCCCAGGATTCCCATCACCGTCAGAGTCGACGATGCGAGGGTCGTTCGGATCCTCGGGAAGCGACTCGTTGAATGGGTCAGCCAGTTCGATGCCAACCGGCGTCGGTGACGGTGGCCTGCTCATCGTCAAGGTGCCATCGGTGATCTCGACGGCGACTTCGGTGGGAGGCGGCTGAATCGCTTGCGTGGCAGCGTCGGACAGGCCGGTTTCGATCGCCTGGTCGGTGCGCTGTTCCGAAGCGCAGAACGAGGCTTGATCGATCAGCGCACCGTTCTCGTCGATGGTGAAATCGTTGAATCCGTAGCTGATGATGACGGTCTTGAGCGCTGCGTCTTCGTAGGCCACGACGTCGTAATGCGCCCAACGCCCAACGAGATCCTCGAGCTCCGAGGGGCCCTCGAACGCAGCGGGGGTGGCCTCTGTTGTTGCCGTTGTCTCGACCGGCGCGTCTGTTGTCTCGACTGGAGCGTCTGTTGTCTCGACTGGAGCCTCTGCGGTTTCAGCGGGCGGCTCGGTCACCACGACAGGTCCGGCGACCTCTTCCTCGAACGCGTCGGTTGTCGCCGCCTCGTCATCACTTCCCGAACAGGACGCAGCGAGAAGGACGAGCACAAGGCATGCAGAACGGCGTTTCACCGACACACCATGGCCGCCGCTACGTCCCCGGTCCAACCGGGGAGTACGAATGCCCAGCTCGGGAGGTCCGGACCCTCCTGAGTTGGGACAGGTCGGACCTCCCAACTCTCACTGATGGGTGGCGCCGTCGATGTCGATGGTGGGAAGGATGCGATCGAGCCAAGCCGGCAGCCACCAGTTGGCATCGCCCATCAGCTTCATCGAGGCCGGCACCAACACCATGCGCACGATCGTGGCGTCGACGAAGATCGCCGTGGCCAAGCCGAGACCGAACATCTTTGTGGTCGGGTCGCTTCCCAGAACGAAGCCGAGGAAGACCGAGATCATGATCAGCGCAGCCGAGGTGATCACGCGAGCGGTACTGGCGATGCCGTGGATGACTGACTGATCATTGTCGCCGGTGGCCAAGAACTCTTCACGAACTCGAGACAGAAGGAACACCTCGTAGTCCATCGAAAGTCCGAAGAGGATGGCGAACATGAACATGGGAATGAACGACACGATCGGCACCGTCGACTCGAGTCCGATCAGTTCCTTGCCCCAGCCCCACTGGAACACCATCACCAGCACGCCGTAGGCAGCCCCGATGCTGAGCAGGTTGAGGAGAGCCGCTTTCAGCGGCACGAGAATCGATCGGAAGACGAGCATCAACAGCACGAACGACATGGCGATCACAGCCGAGATGAAGAGCGGCAGCCGTGACGTGACGCGTTCAGCAACGTCGGAGAACGTTGCGCTCTGCCCTCCAACGTGCGCCCTCGCTGGGCTGTCATCGAGGATCGATGGAAGCACGTCGGCACGGAGTCGATCGATTGTCAGTCTCGTGGTCTCGTCCTGGGGCGCAGTGGTGGCAAAGGCCACCACGGTGGCCACCCCTGCGTCGACGTTGAGCTCCGGAGGAGCGACGGCAGCGATGCCGGGATCGGCGGCGATGGCGTCGGCCAACGGGGCCAACACATCCGAATCGCCAGCAATGTCGACGGCGATCACGAGCGGTCCGTTCGTTCCGGCACCAAAGCCCTCAGCGACCAAGTCGTACGCCCGGCGCTGCGTCAGCGATTCGGGCATGGTTCCGTCATCGGGGAAACCGAGTTGCAGGGCGAGGACGGGGGCGGTGAGGGCGAGGAGCAACCCCGTCACCCCGATCGTGTAGACCCAAGCATTGCGGGACACATGAGCGCCCCAACGAAGCCAGCCCTCGCTGGTCGCTGTGTTCGCCGAATGACCTTTGCGATGGATGCCCAAACGGTTGATCCAATCCCCCGCCAGTCCGAGGAATGCGGGCAGCAACGTCACCGACGCAACCACCATGATGAGCACCACGATCGAGGTGGCCACCCCAGCTGCGGTCATGAACGGCACTCCGGCGAACGCCAGGCCGAGGATCGCGATGACGACCGTGCCACCGGCGAAGATCACGGCTTGTCCAGCAGTAGCCACGGCGCGGCCAACCGATTCGTCTACGGGCAGGCCACGTGCCAGGAACTCGCGGTGTCTGGTGACGAGGAAGAGCGCGTAGTCAATGCCGACACCGAGGCCGACCATGCTGGCGATCTGGGGCGCCCAGCTGGGAATCTCGATGAGGTAGCTGACCAAAGGCATCGCGCTCACGCCGAGGGCCAGACCAAAAAGCGCCATGCCGATCGGAAGACCCATCGCAATGATCGAACCGAAGGCCACGAGCAGGATGACCACGGCGACGACGATGCCGATCATCTCGCCCGCACCGGTTTCCGGTTCTTCGAAGGCGAAAAAGAGATCGCCGTTGGTTTCGACCTGCAGCGTCGTGCTGTCAGCAGCCTGCACGACCTCTTTGAGTGCCTCGAGGTCGGACGAGCTTGCTTCGTCGATCACCGGATACTGCAAGCGAATCAGCGCAATACGGCCATCGGGCGAGATCGTGCCCGTCTCCGCCGCCTCCGATGGGCCAAGGGCCAGCGCACCGGCCGGATCAGAAGACCCGAGCACATTCGGTGAGTCGACGAGCTTCGCTTGGGCAGCAGCCAACTCGACCTGAGCTGCCGGGTCATCGAAGAACGATCCCCCAGAGCGAGGTGTCAGCACGACCTGCGCCGTCAGGCCTGCGCTCTCGGATTGCGCAGCAGAGAGCAGTTCGAGTGCCTGTTGCGAGTCGACCCCTGGCACCTCGAACGAATCCTCGAGCTCACGCCCGAACGCGCTGGAAGCGCCGACAACCGTGGCGGCAGCGACGAGCCAGATGCCGATCACTCGCCATGGGTGCCGGGCCGCTGAGCGCCCGAGTCGATACAGAAAAGTGGACATGAGAAACCTCCGATGAGCGACAGCGCCGTGCTGCCGAGCGACAGCGCCGTGCTGCCGAGCGACAGCGCCGTGCTGCCGAGCAACGGCTGCGAGGAGTGGCAACCGCTGGAGTCATCGTGAACTGACAGTCCGAACCGCACATCAGGCATCCGGTCGAGATCAGGCAAACCAATCAGCCGAGCAACGCTCAGCCTTTCGGCCGATCCGCCGCATGACGATCTTCTCTACGATTGCTCCATGATTCGCCGTTCTCTCCGAACGACCTGGGAAGAACCCCGGGTCTCCAACCCGCCCCGCCGTGTTTGGCGGGACTGGGTCATCGCCGGCGTTCTCATTCCCGCCTCGATCCTCGAAATGGTGTTGCGTGACGATGCTGGTTGGAAGCCAGGGGCCATCGTCATCTCGTTCGCCCTCGCTGCTGCAGTGTTCTGGCGTCGTTCCGAGCCTCTGAAGGCCACGGCCCTTGCGTTCGGCGCCATCATCGCCCTCGACTACGTTTCGCGATTTCTCGGTGACCAACCGCTCGAGTACTACACCGCCGCCATCGTGCTGATCGTGCCGTACGCGTTGTTTCGTTGGGGATCGGGCCGGGAGGCGCTGATCGGCCTCGGGATCATGCTCATTGCATTCGTTCACTTCAACTTCTTCGACTGGACAGGTCTCGGTGATGCCATCGGCGGCCTGTTCGTGATGCTCTTCCCCGCTGCCCTCGGCGAGATCGTCAGAAACCAACACCGCTCACGAGCCGAGGCGCTCGACAAGACCAAGATGAGCGAGCGCGAACAACTCGCTCGAGAGCTCCATGACACCGTTGCCCACCATGTCTCCGCCATCGCCATCCAAGCCCAAGCTGGTCGGGCGGTGTTTGCCGTGAATCCGGAAGCTGCGATGCAGGCCCTGACCACGATCGAGGAAGAAGCGTCACGGACACTCGTCGAGATGCGCACGATGGTCAGCGCCTTGCGGGCCGGCGACGACGCTGATCTCGCCCCCCAGGCCGCCTTCGACGACATCGAACGGCTGGCAAGAGCCGCCACCACCTTGCCCATCACGGTCGAGCGGACCGGCGATCTCGACATGATCGAGCCCTCCATCGATCGGGCACTCTTCCGTTTGGCGCAGGAGTCCATCACCAATGCAACTCGCCACGCTCGTCACGCCACCGCCGTCAACGTCCACCTCCACGGCGATGTTGGAGAGATTCGGCTCACGGTCAGCGACGACGGCGACCCTCGATCCTTCGACAATGACGCACACAACGGATTCGGGTTGGTCGGCATGACCGAACGGGCCAATCTGCTCGGCGGAACCCTTCACGCTGGCCCGGCTCCGGGCCGAGGATGGAGTGTCGAAGCCGTGCTTCCGCGAACCGCCCGTGCGAAGAGCGGAGCGGGATCATGAACGACCGAGCCGACATCAGAGTCGTGATCGCCGACGATCAAGATCTCGTCCGCACCGGCCTACGCATGATCCTCGACGCACAACCGGGCATCGAGGTCACCGGCGAGGCAGCCAACGGGCGAGATGCTGTCACGATTGCTCGGCAGCAACGGCCAGACGTGTGTCTGTTCGACATCCGCATGCCAGAAGTCGACGGCATCGAAGCCACCAGGCAGCTTGCCGGGCCCGATGTCGCCGATCCCATGGCGGTGGTCGTGATCACCACGTTCGATCTCGACGAGTACGTACATGGCGCTCTCAAGGCGGGAGCGCGCGGGTTCCTGCTGAAAGATGCAGGCCCGGAACTGTTGGTCCAGGCCATCCTCGCCGCAGCGAACGGCGACGCGCTCATCGCTCCGAGCGTCACCGCCCGACTCCTCTCTGCTTTCGCCGAGTCGCACACCGGTGGCGAGCCGGTGCAACCCATCGAGCCACTGACCGCACGCGAAGAGGAAGTACTTCTCACCGTGGCGACTGGCAGCACGAACGCCGAGATCGCCGACGAGCTCCACATCGGCCTCAGCACCGTGAAGACGCACCTGGCAAGCCTGATGAGCAAGCTCGGCGCTCGCAATCGCGTCGAGATCGCAATGTGGGCCCACGAAACCGGCCGCATTTCACGCTGACCGCTCGACCAACTGCGCCCAGTGGGACCAAACCGGTAGACACCACCCGGTTCTGTCCCAACTCGATGCTTCGGCTCAGTTCATCTGCTGCTGGCGAGCCTCGATCGCACGAATCACGAGTTCGACAAAGCGCTCGGGGTCGTGAAGTTGGGCCCAGGTCACGTACAGCAACTGCCAGCCAGAACTCGCGAGTTCGAGATCCCGCGTGTTGTCGGCATTCTCCTTACCGGGACCCCAATGAAAGGTCCGGCTGTGGGCTTCCACGCCAAGACGGACAGCGGGGAACCCGATGTCCACCCTCCGGTGCCCACCTTCGGTCTCGATACGGTACTGGAGTGAGAGAGTAGGCAACGAGGGCACGTTCAGCAGTTGTGCGACGACGCGCTCCATCCAAGAGCCGGTGACACCCTCGACACGTATCGGGTCACGAAGTGCCCTGACCAGCTCGCCACAACCGGCACCCCCAGCAGAAGTCATGCGCTCGAGCGTCTGGTCGAGCCACGCGGCCGACTCTGTTCGAAGAAACTCGTCGAGACACTGTTGGACGAACGGTCCGTTACCAATCTCACTCAAGAGACACAGCGTCGCCGCCTTGTTCAAAGATCGGATGCCCTCGACTTCGACCACGTCCATACGGGTGTCTACTTCTGCCAGTCTTCGGACTCGGGCCCCAGAAAGCCTCGATCGACCTGCAGTGGGTGCCCAGATGACCGGCTCACGTGGCGGCGTGGATATCCATCCGTGGAGCCAGGCTGCAGACTGGCCCATTGCCGCGCTGCCACTCCGGCCGAGCACCGCGGCGCGCAATGTCTGATGATGGGAGGTGCCGCCACCGTTGATCGCCCACACCTTCGGACGCAGCTCGATGACCTCGCGGCGCGACCTCGCTCGACGCAGACGGTCGGGAGGGAATCCAAGTTCGGCAGCTTCGGTGGTGTGAAATGCGTTGTGGCGAGAAGCTGCAAGCTCGACCAACCGCTGAGCGGGTTCGTCGAAGTTCATCCGTCAAATGTAACGATCGCCTATGACAGGCATCACCAGCAGCGTGCGACCTCCGCTCGCTCGGGACCAAACCGGTAGACATCACCCGGTTCTGTCCCATCGGCGGCGCAATTGCGCTGGTGAAGCAGAGGTGGGAGGGTCTTGCGGTGATCACCGAAACGCTCGACATCTCGCCGGAGGCCTTCGAGGCTGGTACCGGATGGCAGATCAAACCCGAAGGGGCCTGCAAGGGAGAGGTATGTGTGCCCCTCCCCGACGGTTGGTCGGCCAGCCACGCAGCTGAGCGTCTCGGCATGGCGGTCGTGGGCGACGGGTCTGGCCTCACGGCGATCGGCCCAGAGTCGCTGAACGGGCGTGCGCTTGTCACCGCCCGGGCGCCGAAAGTGGTCTTGCCTGACCTCGACGGCAACGACTTCGACCTCGCATCGCTTCGAGGTAAGAAGGTGGTCCTGGTCGCTTGGGCCCCCTATTGAGGCTGTCGTTACGACCTGCCCGGGTGGCAGGCACTGCAGCAAGAACTCGCTCCCAAGAATGTCGTGATCGTCACCGTCTCCCTCGAGATGAGCGACCCCGACGCATCACGTCCCTTCATCGAAGCGGCGAACCCAAAGCACCCATCACTCCTGGATCCGCTCCATCAGCTCGATTCCCTCTTTGGCGTGGTCAACATCCCGAACGTCATCTGGATCGACGAAGAGGGCATGATCGTTCGCCCGCCCGAACCAGGCTGGCCGCCAGGCGATGGCTATCCCGACTGGCTTCGCGGCTTCGTCGACGAGCGGGCTGCCGCGGCGGAAGCGAAGGCAGCCGAGATCGAGGCCACCGACCCCGAAATGGCGGCCAAGATCCGCGGCGGTCAGGACCACGCCTCCTACGCCGATGCCATTCGCGACTGGGCTGACAAGGGCGCCGACAGCGAGTTCGCTCTGAGCCCCGACGAAGTGGTTGTGCGATCGCAGGATCGCCCCGTCGGCAAGAGCGAAGGTGCAGCTCACTTCGAGCTCGCGAACCGCCTGTGGCCGACCGATCGCGACGCTGCCATCGTTCACTTCAACGCAGCTCATCGCCTGGATCCCGAGAACTGGACGTACAAGCGCCAGGCGTGGTCGCTCGTCGGCAACGAAAAGGCCGGCGGCGGTGAGATGGGTCGCTTCAATCAAGGTCCGCTCCCTGGCGAAGAAGACGAGTGGCCGTTCGAGGGCACCTTCACCAGCGAAGCCGGTCGCACACCTGCGGGCGACTACTACCCCAAAACACTTTGACACTCAGCCAGGCACTGCAGCTGGTCCGTACAGTGACCGGATGACAAAGAAGTGGGACATCAACGACATTCCTCTGCAGCACGGGAGGGTCGCTGTCATCACCGGCGCAAACACTGGGCTCGGTCTCGAAACCGCTCGCGCCCTCGCTGGCAAGGGGGCGAAGGTCGTCCTCGCTGTTCGCAACACGACCAAGGGTGAAGCGGCGCTCCGCTCGATCCTCCAAGACCACTCGACCGCTGAGGTCTCGATTCAGGCCATAGATCTCGGTTCGCTCGAGTCGGTTCGCTCCGCCGCTGCTGAGTTACGGGCCGATCATGAGCGCATCGATCTACTGATCAACAACGCTGGTGTGATGTACACCGAGTGGCAGACCACCGAGGACGGCTTCGAGTTCCAGATGGGGGTCAATCACCTCGGCCATTTTGTCCTCACCAGCCTTTTGCTCGACCGCATGACCGGCGTCGAAGGCTCACGCATCGTCAATGTGGCCAGCGTGGCCCACAGGATCAAGTCGTCCCTCGATCCCGAGACGATGATGTCGGGCGAGAAGTACGACCGGGTGGCCGCCTACGGACGGTCGAAGTTGGCCAACCTGCTGTTCACCTACGAGCTCCAGCGTCGCCTCGAAGCGGCAGGATCCAAGACGATGGCCATCGTTGCCCACCCCGGCGTGTCAGCCACCGAGCTCGGTCGCAACTCGCCGAAGATCCTGCAGATCGCGAAGAAGATCACCGACCCGATCCTTCAAACTCCCGCCATGGGTGCGCTGCCGCAGCTTCGGGCTGCCACCGATATGTCCGCCAAGGGCGGTAGCTACTACGGGCCCGGCGGCATCGGCGAGTTCCGAGGCCATCCCGAGGTCGTGACATCGTCATCTCGCTCACACGATGAAGAGCTGCAAGCCCTGCTCTGGCTCCGCTCCACTGAGCTCACCGGTGAGTCGTTCAGCATCTGACGAACCGAGCTTGCCAGCGGGACTGTCACAGGGTGGTGCCACACTGGTGCTTCTTCTCGGCGACCAGCGCCCGGCACGTTTCTCCTCGTGAACCTGCGAGGACCCGACCCCCTCGAGGGGTCGCAGGTGCATTCGGCTTGACGGGAGCAGCACATGACCGAATACGGAAAGACCGATCACGAGAAAGCCATCGAGCGAATCCGGGGCCTGCTGGCCAAGGCGGCGAGCTCAGAGTTCGACGCTGAGAGAGAAGCGTTCGAGGCCAAGGCAGTGGCGTTGATGGCCGAGCACGAGATCGCCGAGCGCGAACTACAGGAACCATCCAACATCAGCCAGGCCATGATCGATCTCACGTCGTTCGGCCGAGCGGGCAAGGGGGCCGCCTGCCTCGCTGCGTGGATCACCGAATTGCTCGGCGGGTACGCCGTGCTGGTGTCGTTTCGAGATGGGAAGTCCGGCCGGGTGAAAGTGTATTGCACGTCGGCACAGCGAGATCGCCTCGATCTCCTGCTCGACCATCTTCTCCCCCAGCTGCGGGCGGCGTTGACAAAGGACAAGCCTCGTTCGCGCATGAGCTACTCGCTGGCTTGGGCTCATGCGGTCTTGCAGCGCCTGAGCGAATCGCACACTGCCGCCTACGCCACACATGGTGCGCTCGTACCAACCAATATCGAAGCAGAGGCCGCGTATCAGGCCGAGAACGGCAGACCCGGTTCGATGTCGCTTCGGGTCGAGGCGGCCTCGGCCAATGCTGGGACCGCAGCTGGACATGAGGCAGACTTGGGCTACGAACGCCTGCCAACCTGAGCATCTGATTCGCTCGCCGTTTTGCACAATTGGCCTCTGTCGTGTGGCATCGCATCTGTGAGCTCACAACAAACAGACGAACGTCCGCCCCGTCCGCTGCCGCAGGCCACCCCTGAAACCCAGGCGTTCTGGGATGGCACCACGCGAGGCGAGCTGATCATCCAGCGTTGCGACGCCTGCGCCCACGCCTACTTCCCACCGCGTCCGTTCTGTCCGGAGTGCGGCGGGCGCAGCGTGTCCGACGAGGTCGCCAGTGGTCGAGCCACGCTCTACAGCTATGTGATCAACCAGCGCCCACACGCATCGTTCGACGGACCCGTCGCCGTTGCCGTGGTCGAACTGGCCGAGGGCCCCCGCATGATGACCAACATCATCGACACCCCACAAACCGAAGAAGCGCTGGTCCTCGACATGGAACTCGACGTCGTGTTCGAGAAACAGACCGACGACATCTCACTGCCGTTGTTCCGCCCGGCAACCACGAACGAGGTGGCGTCATGAGCTTCGCATTCGGGCCACGCACCGTTGCCGTCGTTGGCGCAGCCGAGACCACCGAACTGGGCACGATCCCGAACCAGTCGGTGATCGGTCTCCACGCCGATGCAGCACTCAATGCCATTGCTGATGCCGGGCTCACCACCGCCGACATCGACGGTGTCGCCACGGCCGGCACCAGCGCAACCGACGTTGCGTTCTACTTGGGCATCACTCCGAAGTGGGTGGACGGCACCTCGGTCGGCGGCTGCTCGTTCATGCTGCACGTCCGCCACGCCGCTGCTGCGATCGCCGCCGGCCACGCCAACACGATCTTGATCACCCATGCAGAGAGCGGCCGCTCGCGAGTGGGTGCAGGCCGAGGAGGCGGCAATCCAACGTCGTTCGGCGGGCAGTTCGAGAACCCGTACGGCGCCGGTGGCCCTCCCACCCGCTTCACCATTCCGTGGCTTCGCTACGCCAAGACCTACGGGGTCGACATCGAAAAGCTGGCCAACGTCTCGGTCGTCCAGCGCGAGTGGGCTGGTCTCAACCCTCGAGCCAAGTTCGGCGACCCGATCACGCTCGATGACGTCATGGACTCCACCATGATCGCCACCCCATTCACCAAGCTCATGTGCTGCCTGGTGACCGATGGCGGAGGTGCGCTCATCTTGACCTCGGCCGACCGGGCCAAGGATTTCCCTCAGCCCCCCGCCTACGTCCTCGGCACCGGTGAGAGCGTCGAGACACCGATGATCAGCCAGATGGCAGACTTCACGTCGTCGGCAGCGTTCCGCGTCGCCGGTGCACAGGCTTTTGCCGAAGCCGGCATCACCACCGACGACGTCGATCACCTCATGATCTACGACGCATTCGCTCACCTCCCGATCTTCGGCCTCGAAGACCTCGGATTCGTCGAGCGCGGTGCCGGCCCCGATTTCATCTGGGATCGCAACACCGCTATCGGTGGCTCACTGCCGATGAACACCAACGGTGGTGGGCTCTCCTACATGCACTCCGGTATGTACGGCATGTATGCCTTGCAAGAGAGTGTGCGTCAGATTCGCGGCACCGCAGCAGCCCAGGTCGAGGGGGTTGACGTTTCCGTCGCCCACGGTGTGGGCGGCATGTTCGGCGCCTCCGGCACAATCATCTTCGGCCGCTGATCGTCTCGGCGAGCACCAACGTCAATCCAAGGAGCAGACCATGCAGGTGACCGATCGAGTGTGCGTCGTGACCGGCGGTGGAAGCGGTATCGGCAAGGCAATGTGCGAGCGATTCGCCGCTGATGGCGCTCGAGCGATTGTGGTCGTCGACCAGAACGGCGACGGTGCCTCAGCGGTTGCCGAGTCGATTGGTGGCCGAGCCGAAGTGGTCGACGTGAGCTCGGAAACCGACATCACGGCGATGCTGCATTCGGTCGAAGAAGACCTCGGCCCGATCGATCTCCTCTGCAACAACGCCGGCATTGCCTCCGGGGGCGATCCGCTGACCACGCCGATCGACGAATGGCAGAAGCAGTGGGACGTCCACGTGATGGCTCACGTCTATGCCATTCGTGCGGTCCTGCCTTCGATGCTCGCTCGGGGCGAAGGACACATCCTCCACACGGCGTCGATGGCTGGCATTCTCACCAGCCACGGCAACGCCCACTACGCCACGTCGAAGCACGCCGTGGTTGGCCTGGCCGAGTGGATGTCGGTGACCTACCACGATGCTGGGATCCACACGTATCTGCTGGCGCCGCTCGGCGTTCGTACACCAATGATCGGCGACACCGACTCGGAGTGGGCTCGCACCGCTGCGGGCCCCATCGCCGAACCAGAAGACGTGGCCGACCTCGTCGCCGATGCCTTCAACGAGGGGCGCTTCTTGATTCTCTCCAACGAGATCGCTCAGCGTTGGATGGAGTTCAAGACCAACGAACCAGAAAAGTGGCTCCGCGGCATGCGTGGTCTCCAGAACCAGATCGAGTCCGCTCAGGACTGACGCTTTCAGGCGTAATCGCGCAGCATCTTGCGCAGCTCGAGCTGGTGCTCTTCCTCCTGGGCAATGAGGCCGCGAGCGAACTCTTCGAGGAAGATGGAACGATCAGCCACGGTGCTGAGCAGCGCCCGGTACAGCGAGACTGCACGCAACTCGTGCTCGAGGCTCTCTTGGAGAATGTCCTCGATGCTGTGTTCATTGGTCTCTTCGAGGTTCGCGATGCCCAGCGATGGGTGACCGCCGAGGCCCGTGAGGATTTCGCCCACCTGCTGTGCGTGGAGCAGCGACTCGTTCGCCTGCTCTTTCATGAAGCCAACGAGTGGGATGCGGTTCGGGCCGATGATCATGAGCGAGTAGTGGGTGTAGCGAACCACGCCAGAGAGCTCGGCTTCGAGAATGTTGTTGAGGGCAGCGATGACAGCGTCTTCGTCGAGACCGCTTGCCTCGTTCAAGAGTGTGTTGGACATTGAGATTCTCCTTGTGCGGATGGCCTGGTCATCATATGCTGTTCACTGTGCCTAACAGCGAACAGTTGGTAGTCGAAAGCGATCGGCAAACCTTGTTTCTTTGCGCCGGGAAGGACTGCTTCAGAAAGCAGCGTCTGGCCTTCAATGACCTTCGTAGCAGTGCAATCGACGCTGGCCTCGACCTGTGCATGGTGAAGTGCCAGGGAAGCTGCAAAGGCCCAACCGCCGTGGTGCAGACCCCCGGAGGTCCCCGTTGGTTCGAAGCCCTCGACTCGAAGAAAGTGCGAAACGATCTGGTTTCCTTCGCTGTTGAACCGTCAGAACCCTCCAAGAAGCTGACCAAGCGCGAGTTGCAGGGCAAGAAGAGGAACAAAGCTGCAAAGAAGCTGGCCGCACAGCTCGGCTGAGCCACCCTCCCAGAAGCTTTTGAAAGAATTCCCCGAGACAAGTGTTGACCTGGAGTGCGCTCCAGGTTGTTCACTGGTCTCTGTGACACCACCGCCGTCGACCGAGCTGACACCCGCCGAGATGAAGGAACGCACTGGCGTTCCCATCGACACACTGCGCTACTACGAGAAGGAAGGCCTTCTCCAGAATGTGGCCAGGGCGAGCAGCGGCCACCGGCGCTACAGCCAGGACGATGTGTTGTGGGTCGAGGTGCTCCGCTGCTTGCGCGACACCGGCATGACGATCGAGCAGCTGCGCAACTACTGCGACCTCGGCAGCCAGGGCGACCACACCGAACCCGAGCGTCGTCGGATCCTCGTCGAACATCGCCAGTCGGTCGAGAACCAGATCAACGAACGCGAAAAGGCGCTGGAGCTGATCGACCACAAGCTCAGCTTCTACGCGCCCAACGAGGCACTCGAAGCGAACCCAACACAGGAGACGGCACGATGAGCGAGTACGTACAGGTGGGAACCAGTGGGCTCTTCGTCCACGACATAGGCCTCGGCACCATGCAATTCGGTTGGTCGGTCGACGAAGCAGGCTCGTTCGCCGTGCTCGATTCCTACACAGCAGCAGGCGGCAACTTCATCGACACCGCCGACTGCTACAGCTCCTGGTCATCCAGCCTCGGCGGGCCACCCAATGCCGGCGGTGTCTCCGAGGAGATCATCGGACGCTGGCTAGCCGCTCGCGGCAACCGAGACGACGTGGTCGTGGCCACCAAAGTACGAGCCGCCATGGGCGAACAGTTCTCCGACCATCGAGGCACCGCGTCGCAACGAGAAGGACTGTCTCGGCGCTGGATCATGCGGGCGTGCGAAGACTCACTTCGCCGACTCGGCGTCGATCACATCGACCTCTATCAAGCCCATTTCATCGACCCGCTGGTGCCGATCGAAGAGACGATGTCGGCCTTCTCCGACCTCGTGCGTCAAGGAAAGGTTCGGTATCTGGGTTGCTCGAACTTCAGCGCCTGGCGATTGACCGAAGCACTCTGGGCTTCAGACAAAGGCGGCTTCGAGTCATTCGTTTCGGTCCAACCCGAATACAGCCTGCTGGATCCAACACGTTCCGATGTCGAGATGGAACTCGCCCCGATGTGCTCCAAGTACGGCATCGGGATGATTCCCTACAGCCCTCTTGCCGGCGGCGTCCTCACGGGAAAGTACCGTCGAGACGAAGCGCTCCCCGACAGTGTTCGGGCGTCTGAGAACGCAGAAAATCGCTTCTCGGACAAGAACTGGGCCGTCATCGAAACGCTCGTCCGGGTCGCCGAGCGTGAGGGCCAGACCCCAGCACAAGCTGCGGTGAACTGGCTTCGAGCGAAGCCTTGGGTCAGTGCGCCGATCGTCGGGGCCAACACCCCCGCTCAGCTCCAGGACACAATGGCTGGCCTCGACCGCCCGCTGTCCGCCGAGGGTCTTGCCGAGCTCGACGAGTCCAGCAGCTTCCGTCGCCACCGTCCGTCGCTCGAGACCTGACTCAGAGCGGCGGTCTGGGAACCGGTTCCCCCATGCACATCGAGATCCCTGCGATCGAATCACCCGGACGGTTCTGTGAAAATTCTTGCCAGAATCGAGATAGCAGAGTAGTTATATCGCTATGTCGCAATCGATCACCGCACCCGCTCTCGACCCTGCGGCGCTCGAGACCTCGCTGAAGGCGTTGGCCAGCGAGCGTCGGCTGCAGATCCTGGAATGGTTGAAGGACCCAACCGCCCACTTCCCTCGGCAGGAACACGGCGACCCCGTCGAGCATGGCGCATGCAACCAATTCATCGTCGACAAGCTCGGTGTCAGTCAGCCCGCTGGCTCGCGACACCTCAAAGTGCTGGTCGACGCCAACCTCGTCATCGCCACACGCCGCAAGGGCTGGACCTACTACCGCCGCAACGAGTCAGCACTCGCTGCCATCGTCACCGATCTTTCTCACGCGTGAACCCCTTCACATCAGGAGCACCTCCCCATGCATGAATCACTGAACAACAAGATCGTCCTGGTCACCGGCGCCGCCGGAGGCATCGGCCGGTCCATCGCCAAGCGCTTTGCCGGCGAGGGGGCCAAGGTCGTCGTCAACGACGTGAACCAAGATGCCGCCGACGCTGTGGTCCAAACCATCGCCGATGCCGGCGGCGTCGCCATGAGCACCATTGCCGATGTCTCCAACAGCGAACAGGTCGGGGCAATGGTCGACGCCGTCATGGCCGAGCACGGCCGCATCGACGTGCTCGTCAACAACGCTGGCCTCGTCAGCCCGATGCTCCACTTCTTCGAAGCCGACGAAGCGTGGTGGCGCAAGATCATCGATGTGAACCTCACCGGTCACTTCATCGTGTCCCACCCCATCGCCCGCATCATGGCCAAGCAAGGTGGCGGCAGCATCATCAACATGAGCTCCGGTGGCGCCACTCGGGCCCACCGAGCGTTCACCGCATACGACGCCACCAAGGGCGGCATCGAAGCACTCACCCGGGCCATGGCCCTCGACCTCGGCCCGTACAACATCCGGGTCAACGCCCTCATGCCTGGCTCGATCGACACCAGCGGCCTCAGCCTCGAAGATCGCCAGCTCCGCGGGGAAAACGTGCCCCTCGGCCGCATTGGTGAACCCATCGACATGACCGGCGCCGCCCTCTTCCTGGCTTCTGACGATGCGGCCTACATCACCGGCGATGTCATCAAGGTCGACGGCGGCATGCTCGCTCAGCAGCGTTCGGCAAGCGTCGACATCATGCCGCCCTCTGCGTTCCCGAAGATCGAGGATCTCTAGTGGGCATCCGCATCGGAGCAGACGTCGGCGGCACATTCACCGACATCGTGATCGAAATGGCCGACGGCTCGTTCGAGTCGACAAAGGTTCTCACCACGCACGAAGGACCCGAGCAGGGGATCCTCGACGGCATCAGCCAACTCGCTGCAGAACACAACGTCGCCATGGGCGACGTCGAGCAGATCATCCACGGCACCACGCTGGCGACAAACGCCCTGATCGAACGGCGCGGCGCCACGACAGCACTGGTCACCACCGAGGGATTCCGCGACGTCATCGAGACGCGGACCGAGGGTCGGTTCGAGCAGTACGACCTCAACATCGTGCTGCCCGCTCCCCTCATCGAGCGCAGGGATCGCTTTGTCGTTCCCGAGCGCATCAACGCTCGAGGAGAGGTGCTCATTCCCTTCGACGAGTCCGCAGCACACGCGGTCATCGATCAGCTCGCCCAGGGTGGCTACGAGGCGGTCGCCGTTGGTTTCATCCACTCGTATCGCAACGCAGCCCACGAGGTTCGCTTCCGCGACCTGCTCGTCGATCGCCTGCCCGATGTTGCGGTGTCGATCAGCGCTGAGGTCTCACCCCAGATGCGAGAGTTCGAGCGCTTCAACACGGTCTGCGCCAACGCGTACGTCCAGCCGTTGATGGCGTCGTACCTGCTACGCCTCGCCGCCGAGCTCGACGTGCGAGGCGCGACGTGTCCGCTCTATCTCATCCACTCCGGTGGTGGACTCGTCAGCGTCGAGACTGCCGCGGCCTTCCCTGTCCGCCTGGTCGAGTCCGGCCCTGCTGGCGGTGCCATCTTCGCCGCCGACCTCGCCGCTCGCTACGGCCGTGAGCGCGTGCTGTCCTACGACATGGGCGGCACCACGGCCAAGATCGCATTGATCGAGGACTACACGCCACAAACGGCCAAGTCGTTCGAGGTTGCCCGCACCACTCGCTTCAAGAAGGGCAGCGGCATGCCCATCTCGATCCCGGTCATCGAGATGATCGAGATCGGCGCCGGCGGCGGTTCGATTGCCAGCGTGGATGCGCTCGGCCAGATCCGCATCGGCCCTCACAGCGCTGGTTCCGAGCCCGGACCAGCTGCGTATGACCTCGGCGGTACCGAGCCCACCGTCACCGACGCCAACGTCGAGCTGGGTCGCTTGCACCCCTCGACCTTCGGAGCAAAGGACATCACGCTGTCGCCCGAGCGAGCAGCCGAGGCCATTCGAACAGCGGTTGGCGAAGCCCTCGGCATGGACGACCACGTCGCTGCCATCGGCATCGCCGAAGTCGTCGACGAGAACATGACCAACGCGGCAAGAGTGCACGCAGTCGAGAACGGCAGGGACCTCAACGGCTTCTCGATGGTGGCCTTCGGCGGCGGCGCTCCCCTGCACGCCACCCGTCTCATGGACAAGCTCGGCCTCGATGAGCTGTTCGTCCCTCCCGGCGCTGGCGTTGGTTCTGCCATTGGCTTCCTGCGAGCTCCGTTCGCCTACGAGGCGGTGAAGAGCTTCTACACCCGCACCGACCAGTTCGACTTCGCAGCGGTCAACCAGGTGCTGGCAGACCTCACGAGCGAAGCCGAGACATTTGTCCGACAGGGCACCAACGCTGAACTCGTGGTCGAGCGTCAGGTATCGATGCGGTACAAGGGCCAAGGTTGGGAGATCCCTGTTCGGCTCGAAGCCGGAGCGTTCGACGAGTTCGCCGCTGATGCGTTGGCTGGCGTCTTCACCAAGGCCTACGAAGAGTTCTTCGGCCGGGCCATCGACGATCTGGCGATCGAGGCCGTGAGCTGGTCGGTTCGGGTCGCCTCTGTCCAGGAGCTGCCTTCGACGCTCGAACTGGTCGAGCCAGGAACTGCCGTCGACGCCACTGACCGTCGCTCCATGTTCGACCCCGTCACCGGAACCGACCTCGATGCAGCTGTCGTACAGCGTGACGACATGTCGCCCGGCGACGTCGCCCACGGGCCTGGCGTGATCGTCGAGAGCCAGACCACCACAGTGCTGGCTTCGCATCATCAAGCCGTGATGCAGACCGACGGCACGTTGTTGATCACCCGAAGGCTGATCACTCGCACGAACGACCGGAGCGCATCATGAGCAGTTCAGCGAACACAGAAGTCCACTTCCAGATCATGTGGAACCGACTGATCTCGATTCTCGAGGAACAGGCGCTCACGCTGGTGCGCACGGCATTCAGCACCTCGGTGCGCGAGGCCGGGGACCTGTCTGCCGGCGTGTTCGACCGCGAGGGTCGCATGATCGCTCAAGCGGTCACGGGCACCCCCGGACACGTCAACACGATGGCGGCTGCGGTGCCTCACTTCATCAACGACATCGGCATCGAGCGCATCTATCCCGGCGACGCCTATCTCACCAACGATCCGTGGAAGGGCACCGGCCATCTCCACGACATCACGGTCACCACCCCGATCTTCGTCGACGACGCACTCATCGGGTTCTTTGCCTGCACCGCCCACGTGGTCGACATCGGTGGGCGGGGCTACGGCCCGGACAGTCGCGAGGTCTACGAAGAGGGCTTCAGAATCCCGATCATGAAGTGGATCGAGCAGGGCCGCCTCAACAACGATCTGGTCAACCTCATTCGCTACAACGTGAGGGAAGAGGATCAGGTCCTCGGCGACATCCACGGCCTGGCCGCGTGCAACGAGACCGGGCGGCGCCGCCTCCTCGAAATGCTCGACGAGTTCGACATAGCTGACCTCGACGATCTGGCTGCATTCATCTTCGACCGGACACGTACGGCCACGATGAACGCGCTGGCTTCGGTCGACAAGGGTGTCTACCGCAACGAAATGCAGGTCGACGGCTACAACGAGACCATCACTCTGGCCGTCGAACTGACCGTCACTGATGCCGGCATGCACGCCGACTTCAGTGGCACGTCGCCGGTCAGTGACTACGGCATCAATGTGCCGATTGTCTACGCCCAGGCGTACTTCACCTACGGCATGTTGGTGGCGCTCGCCCCTGAGCTCCCGAACAACTTTGCGTCGTTGCTGCCCTTCACAGTGAGCGCTCCTTCGGGCGTGATCCTGAACGGTGAAGACCCCGACCCCGTGTCAGTTCGGCATGTGATCGGGCACTTCGTCACCGATCTGTGTCTCGGAGCCATCGCTGCGGCCCTTCCGGGGATCGTGCCGGCGGAGGGTGCCGGTGCTTTGTGGAACTTCCAAGCTTCGGCCCGCAGCTCCGATCCGTCGCAGATGCTCCCACCCGTCGAGCTTTTGATGTTCAACAGTGGCGGCACGGGCGCCCGCCCGACGCTCGACGGCCTCACGGCGACGGCGTTTCCTTCAGGTGTGATGACCATGAGCGCCGAGGCCACCGAGCAGATCGGGCCGATCGTGATCTGGCGCAAGGAAATCCGAGAGGGCTCTGGCGGCGACGGTGAGTTCCGAGGCGGGCTCGGACAGATCATCGAGATCGGACCATCGGACGGCTACCAGTTCGAGTTCTCCGCCATGTTCGACCGCGTCGAGAACCCGGCCCGAGGTCGAGCCGGAGGCGGTGACGGCGCTGCGGGCAAGGTCTACCTGGATGACGGCTCGCCGTTCGCCACCAAGGGCAAACAGACGGTGCCTGCCGATCGCCGACTCATCATGGAGCTGCCGGGCGGCGGCGGTTTCGGCAACCCGGCAGACCGTGATCCGGCAGCGATCGCCAATGACAAGGCGCAGGGCTACACCAAATGACTACGCCGGTCGTTCAGCCTGTGATCGCCATGCCACGGCAGGCCTCATACGACGTCGTGATCGTGGGCGGCGCTGTCACTGGCTCGTCCATTGCGTCGTTCCTCGGGAACAACCCAGACTTCGACGGTTCGGTGCTCGTGGTCGAACGCGACCCGGGCTACGAGTATTCGTCGACGGGACGCACGAACAGCTGCATGCGTCAGCAGTTCTCCAACCGAGTCAACATCGAGATCTCGCAGTTCGCCGCCGACTACGTCCGCAACTTTCGTGCGTACTTGGGCGATGACCCCGAGGTCCCCGACCTTGCCGTCGATCACTTCGGCTACATGTACCTGGCCGACAACGTCGACTTCGCCAACACACTGCGAGACAACGTTGCGGTACAGCAGTCGATGGGGGCAGGCACGAAGGTCATGTCACCAGCCGAGATCGCGGGCGACTACCCCTTCTACAACCTCTCCGACATCGTTTGCGGAAGCCACAACCTGGTCGATGAGGGCTACTTCGACGGCGGCACGATGTTCGACTGGATGCGGCGGAGCGCCAGGGCCAACGGCGTCGAGTACATCACCAACGAGGTCACTGCCGTTGCGGTTGCTGATCCCGGCACCTCGAAGGCCAGTGTCACCCACGTCGAGCTGGCGTCTGGCGAGAAGATCACCTGCGGCACGTTGATCAATGCAGCTGGACCCCGTGCAGTTCTGGTGGCCGAGATGGCTGGTCTCCACCTGCCGGTCGAACCGCGTCGGCGATACACGTTCATCTTCCAGGCCGCCGAGCCACTCGAGCGTTCGTTGCCTCTGACGATCGACCCGTCTGGCGTGCACGTGCGAACCGATGCCGGGGCCTACATGGCCGGTTGCACGCCAGATCACGACCCAGCGGTCGACTACGACGACCTCGACTGGGTCGACCGTGACATCTGGGAAGAGAAGGTCTGGCCAGCGCTGGCCAACCGCATCCCGGCCTTCGAGCGAGTGAAGGTCACCTCGAAGTGGAGCGGGCACTACGCCCACAACACCGTCGACCAGAACGTGATCATCGGCCCACACCACGAGGTCAAGAACTTCATCTTCACCAACGGCTTCTCGGGCCACGGTCTGCAGCAGTCCCCTGCCATCGGTCGAGGTGCAGCTGAACTGGTGACCTACGGCGAGTACCGAACCATCGACCTGTCGCCCCTGGGCTACGAACGCATCGTGGCCGCTCGCCCCTTCGTCGAGACCGCCATCATCTGACGCCTCCATTGGTGCCGGGGGTTAAGAGGTTAAGAGGTCGGCACCGTGTCAAGATCGTGCTGATGCAGCCGCTTGACCTCTTGACCCCCGGCACCATTCGGTCGGTGGCCCTGACCGTGGGGACGTTCATTCTCAAGCTGGCATTTGGGCTCTTTGCTTCGACGTTGGCGGTACGACTCGCGATCGAACTGAGCATCGAGGGCGGCATCCAGAACGTGGTGCTGCTCCCGGGAACCCCGCTTGATGCTCCAGGAGCACAGCCGGTGGTCGAGGCCTATCGGCTGGATCAGGGTCAGGTCATGCGCCACCTGGGTTGGATGGGTGACGCTCTGCGGGGTGACTACGGACTCTCGTTCCGCAACCGAGGACGGCCAGCGGAGGAGCTCATCACACCCCGTCTGCCGATCACGTTTCAGCTGTCGATGGTCGCCCTTGCCTTGGCGATTGCCATTGGTGTGCCCGTTGGTGTTGCCGTGACCTCGCTGCGGGGTCGACGCTCGAGCCGAGTATTGGAACTCTCGGTCGACTTCTTCCGGTCCATCCCTGTCTTCATCCTGGCCCCGTTTCTTGCCTTGGTGTTTGCCCTCAACCTCCAGTGGCTCCCGCTCATCGGGTGGGAGCGGCCGAGTGTTTCCCTCGGTGGCAACCTCCAGGCAATGGCGCTTCCCGTCATCGCATTGGCTCTTCCCGAGGCAGCGGTGATCGCTCAGCTGGTCAAGGCTGGTCTGCAAGAGGTGAACGGCGAGGAGTACATCCTCGCAGCGCGAGGCAAGGGCCTCTCCCGCCGCCACATCTTCTTCCACCATGCGCTACGGCCGGCGTCGCTCACGACTGTGACCCAGATCGGCATCATCCTCGGCTCGCTCCTGGGCGGGGCTGTGGTCGTCGAGCAGATCTTCGCCATCGGCGGCATGGGGGTGCTGATGTTCGAGTCGATCGTCAATCGCGACCTCAACGTGTTGCTGGCGTGCACGCTGTATTTGACCGGAATGATTGTGGTGATCGGGGCGCTGTCCGACATCGCGTATCGATTCCTCGACCCTCGTATCAAATAGCTGCAAGAGTTGGGAGGGGTCGGACCCTCCCAAGTCTCAGGCGGCGCGGGATTCGGCGTTGCCTGCGGGGAACGTGGCGATCACGACAAGGCCGGACACCACGTACATCGCAGCGATGTAACCCCAAGCCCACTGGTAAGCCGAGAGGTCGAATTCGTCGGTGCCGGTGGCCAACAGCGCAATGGTGATCGACAAGCCCAGCGCATACGCGGCCTGACGAACGGTGTTCGTCGTTGCTCCGGCCACACCGAATTTTGCCGGAGGGATGTCGGACAGACCCGCGCTCGACCACGTGGCGACGGTCAGACCAATACCGACGCCCGAGATCAGGCTGAGCGGCACGAAGGTCGACCACACCGATGGCTCCTCCCCGATGAACAGCACGAGGGAGCCATAGCCGATCGCACACAACAAGCAGCCGACTCCCAGCACCCAGCGATGACCGATCCGATCAGCCAGCGAGCCGCTGAGCGGGCTGATGATCGCCGCCAGCAGCGGGCCAGGGACAAAGGCCAAGCCGACAACAGAGAGATCCTGTTGCCAGAAGTCCTGGAGAACAATCGAGTTCACGAGAGCACCCGACACGAACGCAAAGCCGTAGAACGCCACGCCCGCATTCGAGCTGGCGAAGGAACGAAAGCCGAACAACTCCATGTCGAGCAGAGGCTCGGGGTGGCTTCGAGATCGCTTGATCAAGACGGGGAAGAGCCCGACTCCCACCACCACGAAGACCCAGATCCGCGGGTCGGCCAAGCCCCACTGCTCGCTTTGGATGATGCCGAACATCATCAGACCAACGGCCATCGTGCCGATCAGCACGCCGATGCCGTCGATCTTTCCGGTGGCATTCGGATCCTTAGATTCCCGCAGGATCTTTGGGGCGATGGCCAAGACGATGAGCGCAAGAGGCACATTCATCAAGAAGATCGACCGCCAACCGAAAGCGTCGATCAGTACCGAGCCAAGCGCAGGGCCGACGACAGCACCGAGGGCACCAGTCGCTCCGGCAATGCCAATGGCGGTGCTCCGCCGAGCTGGCGGGAACTCCGGCAGCATCACGGCGAAAGAGGATGCGAAGACGATGGCACCGCCAACGCCCTGCACCAGTCGAGCAAAGATCAAGAAGCCGACCGAACCGGCAATGCCGCACAGCAGCGAACCCACCATGAACACAAAGACACCGGGAAGGAAGACCTTCTTGCGGCCGATGCTGTCCGCCACTCGGCCTGCGGCCAGAAGCAGGGCGCCGACGGCGATGTTGTAACCGGAGATGATCCAGCTCAAGGTGGCCCGATCGGTACTGAAGTCATCCTCGATCGACGGGAACGCCACGTTCACGGCGGAGATGTCGATGACGACCAGAAAGGTGACCAACGTCGAGACGCCGAGAGACATCCACGCTTGGCGAGTGATCTCGGTATCAGCCTGAGCAGCAGCAGAGGGAGCGGTCATCTGGACAAGAGATCGGGTTGTTCGAGCACCGCCGGACACTACCGACAACACGGCCAGAAGGCCGAGTTGGGTTCAACCGCCGGAGCGTCAGTTCTCCCAGCCAACTCGCACCAGCCCGGCGCGAGCGGCGAGTACGACGGCCTCGAGCTGAGAGCGAGCGCCCAGCTTGTTGAGGATCGCTGCGATGTGATTCCGGCTCGTGTTCAACGAGAGGAAGAGCTCATCGGCGATCTCGGTGGCGTTCTTACCGCTGGCAAGCAGGGCGAGTACGTCGGCTTCTCGACCAGTGAGCGTCGCTCCGATTCGGGTGAGCCCGCTGTCCATCACTTGGGCGAGAATGTCATTCGGGAAGACGGCACCGCCGCGCCCCACCGTGAGCACTGCGGCGATGACCTCTTGAAGGGATCGCCCCTTGCTGATGAACCCGCTGCAACCGGCGTCGAGAGCAGCTGTGACGCCACGGACATCGCCCGTGCCGCTCATGAGCAAGACTCTGGCGTCGAGCCGTCGCGTGGTCTCACCAACGACTTCGGTTCCGAGCCTCGGGCCGAGTTCGAGATCGGCCACCAACACGTCGATCTCCAGCTTGTCAGCTGCAGCTTCGAGATCAGCCAAGTTCGTGAAGGTCCCAACGACTTCGAGGTTGTCGCTGGTGGCCAGACCGAGCGCAATGCTCTCGAGGAGCAGCGCATGGTCGTCCATAATGCCAACACGAAGCCGATTCACCTCTTCTGTCTACCTGATGAATTCTGACCACACTGATCAATGCGAATTCACGTGTCGGCGATCGCGCAGTCCTGTCATGCTTTGCAAGTGAATTTGCTTTCGCACGTCGCCTCCGCTCGCTTCCATGGAGCACGCTCTGCTGCCTCTGGCGCGGGCGGGCAGGCGATCGCCGACTATCTGCAGTCTCACGCCGGCGAAGAGTACGCAGTTGTCGAGATCCAACGTGACGGTGGCCGCTTCAGCCTGATCGTCGATCCCGAGTGGATTCGCCTTGCGCTCTCGGCCAGCACCATCGACCAGAACCTCGTCGACGACATGCAACTTCCCCGAAGCACCCTGCTTGCCGTCGTGGCTGGCTGGGATACTGATTGGTCCAACGCCACTTCGGATCTCACGGTCGAGCATTCTCCCGACCAGATCCCCCACCTCCGGTTGACGAGTCTCCGCCCCTCGGCTTCCGGCGCTGACAGGAACACACGTCCTCTCTGAGGTAGGTGTTCCTGAGGTCAGTCGCCGGTCCCTTTGCTGCCGCCCTGGGATCGGCGCTGTTCGGCGATCGTGCGACCGGCTCCCCAACCGTTCTGCTCGAGAGCAAGCAGCATCGAGGCCAGGTTCTGATCACGGATTCGCTCGAGCTCGCGGATGCTGAGGTGGCCGGATTGCTCGTCTGATTGTCGGGCGATCGTCTCGATCAATTCATCGGTGAGTTCGGGTGTGTCCATCAGCTTGGTCCACGGCCAGTCGAGACACTCGCCGAATTGGGCGATGAAGTGCCGCATGCCGCCGGTGCCGCCGGCGATGCGATACGTCTCGAACAGGCCCATCTGAGCCCAGCGAAGGCCGAAACCGAAACGGATCGCGTCGTCGATCTCCGCAGTGGTGGCGATGCCGTCATTGATCAACCAAAGAGCCTCTCGCCAGACCGCTTCGAGCAGACGGTCGGCGATGTGCGCGTCGATCTCTGCTCGAACCCGCAGGGGGTGCATGCCCAGGCTGCGGTAGATCGTCATCGCTCGCTCGACAGTGGCTTCGGTTGTTGCGGTGCCGGCGACGACCTCGACGAGGGGCAGCAGGTACACAGGATTGAACGGGTGCCCGACGATGAGACGTTCCGGGCGAGTCAGGGGCCCGGCGAGAACCGAAGGCTTGAAGCCTGATGTCGACGAAGCAATGATCGTCTCAGGACCGGTGGTCTCATCGATGGCCACGAGGGTTGCGTGCTTGAGTTCGAGCCGTTCGGGGACGCTTTCGACGACCAGCCCAGCACCGCCCACGGTGTCTTCCAATGAAGAAGCGATCGTCAGCGAACCAACGTTGTCTGGCATGACACCAAGCGCTTCCCAACCCCGCACGGCATTGTCGTGCACCTCATCGATGATCGTCCCGACGGTCGGGGACGGGTCGTAGACGCAAACATCGACACCGCTGAGACGAAGGCGGGATGCCCAACCAGCACCGATCACGCCACAGCCGACAACAGCAGCCGATGTGAGAAGTGATGTGGCGACAGAAATCTCGTCGTTGGGTCCTGCAGGCGGAGCCTCAGCCATGACGGTTGAGCTTCAGATCCGAGCGGACCTCATCGGGGGTCTTGACCGTGTAGCCGATGCTGCCGAGGATCTCGACGGCGCGCTCGACCAATTCGCGATTGGTAGCGAGATGTCCTCGACCCAGATAGAGATTGTCTTCTAGGCCAACACGAACGTTGCCACCTGCGATGGCAGCGAGCGCCACGTACTCGAGCTGGCGGCGACCGATCGAGAAGGCGCTGAAGGTCCAGCTGTCGGGGATGTTGTTGACCATGGCCATGAAGGTGTTGATGTCTGGCGGAGCGCCCCACGGGATGCCCATGCAGAGCTGGACCATGACGGGGTCCTCGATCAGTCCCTCGTCGACGAGGGACTTGGCCTGCCAGAGGTGACCAGTGTCGAAGGCTTCGATCTCGGGACGGACACCGAGGTCACGAACGTGCGCCGCCATGGCCTTGAGGGTGGCAGTCGTGTTGGTCATCACGTAGTCGCCCTCGCCAAAGTTCATCGTGCCGCAGTCGATCGTGCAGATCTCAGGCCGGGTGAGGCGGACGTGTTCGAGTCGCTCGGTGGCGCCTGCCATGTCGGTGCCGGCATCGTCGACCGGGAAGGGCTGCTCGGCCGAGCCCAAGGTCAGGTCGCCACCCATGCCTGCGGTGAGGTTGATCACCACGTCGGTGTCTGACGCGCGGATGCGCTGAACCACGTCGGCGTAGAGCTCGGGATCGCGTGCGGGGGCGCCGGTCTCGGGATCACGAACGTGGATGTGCACCACGGCGGCGCCAGCCTCGGCCGCCTCGATGCAGTCGCGTGCGATCTGCTCTGGCGTGAACGGCACCTTGTCGGACTTGCCGACGGTGTCACCGCTGCCGGTGACGGCGCACGTGATGAAGACTGAACTCATGAGAACTCCGGATCTGTTGGGTTGTGCGCCGCACGGCGATGGCCGAGAACGCGAAGACGGGAATGCAGGTCATCGTGGTCGGCATAGCAGCCACGGAGGTGGCGTTTCCCCGAACTCTCGAAGGCGTCGCGTCCGTGGAGGACGCGACGGTTGTCGAAGCCAATGAGGTCACCGGGCTGGAAGGGGTAGCGAATCTGGAAGCGCTTGTCGCGGGCGACGTCAGCAAAGACCCGCAGCGATTGGTAGGCCCGGGGGATGTCGACTGCGTCCATCATCGGAGCGGAACGGACGGGATAGAAGGCCCGAAGGGTCAGCGGTGAGTAGCCATCGACGTGGTCGATGATGGGTCCGACCCAGCGGTGATCGGCGTCGGGTGACCGGTTGCCGAAGGCCCAGGGAAGGGTGGTGAGAGCGTCGTATGCCTCTGGATGTTCACGTCGAATGGCGTCGACGATCGCAAGCCCATCGGACTGACGAGACCAGCCGCCTTCCACGGTGTTCTCGATGCAGTGCAGGAACTGGAAGCCGGGCGGTGTTTCGCGGGTTGGGAGATCGGTGTGTTGGCCGAGGTCCAGTCCGGTGTTGGCGGTGGAGTCAGGATCGGGCGAGGCCTGCACGCTCCAAACCGGGCCGAAGTTCGTGTCACGGATCGGACCAACGCTGCCGACCAACTGCCCGACGAAGTCCTTGGTGGTCGGCGTGTTCGAGAGCCGGCAGAGGCCGTGGGTGACGAGCGTTCGTAGCCACTGCTCCAGGACGGCGTCGTCAGTCATGATGTTCGAGCCGTCGATGGTCGGGGGCTCGGCACCTTCACCAGCGGTCCACATCACCGGCTCGAGCGCAGCGGTAGTCGGAAGGTGTTGTGCGTTGGCAATGTGGCGCAGCCATCCCGGATGGACGATCAGCGCAGCGTGGGACGACCACTGCAAGTTGAGTGCGCCATCGTCGGTCACCGTGGCACCGACGAGCTCGTCTGGGTGGGGAAGCTGGTTGGGTTCGAGCGTCGATTCGCGACTCGACGAATCGAGGCCGAAGCCGTCAGCGTTCTCCGCCAGCCACAAGCTGTAGGCCGCGAACTCGCGACCGTCAGCCCACGCCACGTGTACGAAGCCGTCGACAAGCGTCGCTTGCACCAGTGGCAGCCACGGATGGTCGATGAAGTCCGGTGTGAGCGGTCGTGACCGAGTCGGCGCTGAGGAAGAGGACAAGATGTGATCCTAGGGGGGTGTTCTATTGAATAGAACGTTCGATTGAGTTAGATTCGAACACTATGGCCAGCGACGCAACACCGTCAAGAGACGCGGCGAGAGCACCAGGCCCGGTCGATCGCGCTTTTGCCCTGCTGCAGATCGTGGTCGCCTCCCCGCAGCCCATCGGCGTTCGGGAACTCGCCAGGCGAGCGGGCTTGGCGCCTTCGACCACGGCCCGCACGCTCGGCATTCTCGACGACCTCGGGATGGTCGAACGAACACCGGAGGGGGCGGCCCGCCCTGGTACCGCGTTGGCCACACTCACCCACGAGTTCGAGCAGAGTCCTGCGGCGCTGCGAGACCGACTTCGACCGCTGACGGTCGACCTCATGCAGGAGTTCGGCGAGAGCGCAGCCATTGCAGTCGATGACGGCGAGGGCATGTTCTACGTTGTCAGCAGTCGGGTCGACGGCGCCCTTCAGGTGCCAGACCCCACAGGTGATCGCCATGCTTTCCACCTTGTTGCTCCCGGTCTCGTGGCAATGACGTTTTGGAACGAGGCCAGGCTCGACACCCATCTAGCCACGACCCTCGATGCGGCAACGCCATTCTCAGTTGTCGAGGCCAAGCAGGTTCGGAAGCGCATCAAACGGGTGCGCCACAATGGCCATGCGTGGACCGACCAAGAACTCGACATCGACGTGAACGGCCTTGCCGTTCCCATCACCGACGACAGCGGTGATCTGGTCGCAGTGGCTTCGCTCTACGGACCAGCACACCGCCTCAATCCAGCACGGCGACCCGACCTCGCAAAGCAGCTTCGCGATCACGTTCTCGAGCGAACAGGCGATCTTTCGTGAGTTCCGCTCGAGCGGTACACTACGAACATGTGTTCGATATTGGCACCGACCTCGATACATTCAGCACCGGCGCGCCAACTCAGCTTGCTCAGCGCCGGACTACCGGATCCGCCTCGAGAGGTAGGACCGCTCGAACGACTCGACCTCGGCCAGGGAGCATGGATCGACACGTGCCCGAATTGGCTTCCGGGCTCAGATCACTGGCTCGACGAATGGCGCGAGACCGTGCCGTGGCGGTCAGGCAAACGCCAGATGTATGGCCGCGTCGTCGACGTGCCACGACTGGTCGCCCACTTCGATCGCAACGTCGGAGGACCGCCGCCATGCGGGCTCGACTCGCTGGTGGCAGCGTTCGAGGCCCACTACGCCCGTCCCTTCCCCACCGTCGGCTGCAATTGGTATCGAGACGGCAACGACTCGGTTGCTTGGCACGCCGACAAGGTGCAGCGGCCGGGCGACAGCATCGTGGCCATCATCGGCGTTGGCGAGCGGCGGCCCTTTCTCGTGAAGCCAGCAAGCGGCGGACTCTCGCGCAAGTGGTTGATCGGCGACGGTGATCTGATCGTGCTCGGCGGCACGATCCAAGCCAGCTGGCATCACGCAGTACCCAAAGTCAAGGCTTCGGGAGAACGGATCAGCATCATGATCCGGTCGAACGCGATCTGATCACTGCTGAACGCTCAGGTCAGATAGTCGGAGATCTGAGCGTCAGCGGTGCCAGCATCGGCGAAGTTGTCGGCGCTGCGGGCATCGATGTAGTTCCGGAAGACGAACGATCGGTACTTGGGTTTGCCCTCGACCAGGGCGGGAACCGGCTCGATCACGGCGTCTCGGACGGGATTGAAGAAATACGGGATGCTCATGCGGGTCGAGGTGGTCATCGGCAGCACACGGTGGAGTGCGGCCTTGTAGCGATCATTGCTCCAGACCTGCATGCAATCAGCCAGGTTCACCACGATGGTTCCTGGGCGGGGCTCGACGTCGATCCAACCGTGTTCGGCCGACTCGGCTTGGAGGCCGCCGACATCGTCCTGGATCAAGAGGGTGAGCAGGCCGAGGTCGGTGTGCTGGCCGAGAGCCACCTGGGCCATCTCGGCCAGACCGTCGCGCTCGTTCTCGGGGACGGGATCGCCCAGCGTGTAGTGGTTGAGCCTGGCGCTACTGGTGGTGCGATCGCCGGCGTGAGCGACCACATCGGCTTCGGTCAGACCGAGCGCAGCGAACACGAGCGCAGTTGTGCGGACAGCGAGATCGCTGCAGGCGTCGTAGTGCGTCGCCATGACGTTCTGGAACTCGCCGACCACGGTCTCGTCAGGCCAGCGGTTGTAACGGATCGATCGGCCCTCGACGGGGTCGACGAAGTCGAAGACTTCCTTGTGGTCTCGCACCCGCTTGGTGAGCTCGCGCTCGTTGTAGCCCAAGGGATTGTCGGCGCTTCGCCGGATCTGGCTCTTGACCTCGTGCGGCGCATCGAAGAAGCGCTTGGCCGCCTTGAAGGTGTCGTCGATCACCCCGTCGAGCCCGTGGCCCGAGAGCAGAAAGAAGCCGTGATCGCGACAGGCTCGGTCGAGCGCTTCGATCGATGTGGCTCCGGGGTTGGCGATGTCGACGACGGGGACGAGATCCATCGAACGACTCTAGATCGCCGCATGCACTTGCGAGAAGTGCTCAGACCAAGAGGGCGCGACGCATGGGCTCGGTCATGAAGGCGCGGTAGGACGTCTTGGTCGTGTCGAGGATCTGCTGGAGGTGGTCCTGGTCGTGGAACGCCCACTCGTGCACGAAGTCGCCAGCGGCAAAGGAACCATGCGAGGCGAACCCGGCAGTTCGACGGAGGTCGAGCGGGTCGAGGGAGCGCAGCAGAGCGCCGGACTTGGCCCGCTCGGCCCGCAGTTCGACAAGGAGGTCGCTGAGGTCGGCGGCCTGGAAATCTCGACCGGTGAGGGCGAGGTCGGGATCGAACGGGGCGATCTCGGCCTGACCGCTCACGATGTCGGCGATGCGGTCTCGGAACGCCGGCCCATCGGCGACGATCAGATGCCCGACCACTTCGAGCGGGCACCACTCGCCCGCGCCGGGCCGGTGGCGGAGGGTGTCGTGGGCAACAGGTCCGAGGAGCGCAGCGAGAGCGTCGGGAAACGCCTCGATCGTGTCGGCGATCTCGTCCAGAGAGGTCATGTGTTTGTTGTATCAAACGAACCGGACACGCCTCGGTCATGTCGGACAATCCGACTCGGAGTTCGCTGCAACGATCGACGATCACCCACGCACTCCTTCGAACTACAGTCCGCCGCGTGCCTGACATCGAGCTCGACATGCCGGAAGACCTCGATTCCATCGAGGAAGCACTGCTGGCGCGACTGGCGGTGTTGTTGCCTCGCCCGATCACCCCGTCGAGCCCACTGCCGACAACGTCGTCAGCGCTCACTGCTGCGGTTTTGTTGGAGGCGGAGGTCTCCAGCAGGCTGGTCGACCACACCGCCCGCTGGATGCGAGCGACGACCGGCAACGGGTATTACACGATCGGTAGCGCTGGACACGAGGCGAATGCTGCCGTGGCGCTGGCCCTACGCCCTACCGATCCAGCCCTGTTGCACTACCGGTCTGGCGGCTTCTACATGGCGAGGTCGATGCAGGCCAAGAGTGTCGGTATCGACGCGTCGGATCCCGTCATCGATGTGATCAGGGGCATGTTGGCCAAGACCACCGAGCCCATCGCTGGCGGCAGACACAAGGTGTTCGGCAATCATGCGTTGTCCATCATTCCCCAGACCTCGACGATCGCTTCCCACCTCCCGAGGGCGGTGGGACTGGCCCGGAGCTTCTCGATCGCGAGCGAAGCGCCGACTGCGTGGCCCGCTGACTCGGTGGTCGTGTGCAGCTTCGGCGATGCATCACTGAACCATTCGACGGCCCAGGGCGCCTTGAACTGGGCCAGCCACGAAGCCCACGCCGGCAAGCGAGTGCCCGTGATCTTCGTGTGTGAGGACAACGGTTTGGGTCTCAGCGTTCCCAGCCCTGCCGGGTGGGTCGGGAGGTCATCGGCGCAACGACCGGCGATGGATGTGATCGAGGTCGACGGTTTCGATCCCGCTTCTGTGTTCGATGGTGTCAGCGCTCTTGCTGCTCGGGTGAGAGAGACCGGCCGGCCCGGCTTCGTCCACCTGAAGACCGTGCGGTTCCTCGGTCACGCGGGCACCGATGTCGAGTCCGCCTACCGCACGCCGATCGACATCCAGGCAGATCGCGATCGCGATCCAATCATCGGAGCTGCCCAGCTCGCCATCGATTTGGGATCCTGTTCGGCCGCCGAGTGCGTCGAGTGGTACCTCGACCTGCGTTCGTCGATCAGAGAGACGGCCCTAGCGCTCGTTGCCGAACCCGAGTTCACAACCGCAGCCGAGGTGATGGAACCGCTGCTGGCGTTGCAGCCGGCAGCGCCTTCAGCAGATGCCGTGGGTGTGGCCGCAACCGGCCGTAGCGGCGAACCGCTCACGCTCGCGCAGACCATCAACCGTGCGCTGGCCGACCAGCTCGAGGCGTCGAGCGACGTGGTCATGTTCGGCGAGGACGTCGCTCGAAAGGGTGGCGTCTACGGCGTTTCACGCGGACTGCAGAAGCGCTTTGGTGGCGATCGCGTTTTCGACACGCTGCTCGACGAGCAGTCGATTCTGGGTCTCGCCTTGGGATCAGCGCTGAATGGGCGACTACCGATTCCGGAGATCCAATACCTGGCGTATCTCCACAATGCCGAGGATCAGCTGCGGGGTGAGGCAGCCACCCTGTCGTTCTTCTCACAGGGGCAGTACGCAAACCCGATGGTCGTGCGGATCGCGTCCTACGGCTACCAGAAGGGATTCGGCGGACACTTCCACAACGACAACTCGGTTGCTGTGCTCCGAGACATCCCCGGGATCGTGATTGCATCGCCTTCGCATCCGAGCGATGCGGCCGGGATACTTCATGCGTGCGTGGACCACGCCAGGCGGACCGGCGCCGTGTGCATCTACCTCGAACCCATCGCCCGCTACCACGACGCCGACATCAGCGTCGCGTACGACCCCACACCTGTCTCGATCGGCTCCACCCGCTCGTGGCCTTCGGCTGATGGCCGGGAGGACCTCGTCATCTTGTCGTGGGGAAATGGCGCACACCTGAGCCGGGAAGCGCAGGCGACGCTGTCCGCCGAGCATGGCGTCGGTGTGACGGTGGTCGACCTCCGCTGGCTCGCTCCCCTCCCGATTGCCGAGATGGTCGAGGCGGCACTCCGATCCGGCCGGGTGCTCGTCGTCGATGAGACTCGACGAACCGGCGGCGTCGGCGAAGGCATCGTGGCTGAACTGATCGACGCCGGGTTCAGGGGAACGATTCGGAGGGTCGCTGGCAAGGATTCGTTCATTCCGCTCGGTGCGGCAGCCAACCTCGTGTTGGTCTCGGCGGAGGACATCGTGGGCGCCGCAATCGAGGTGATGTTGTCGGCGAGCCCCTGAACTTTTACTTGCCATGTTGGAAACAAGTCGTTATCTTTCCAACATGGAAAACACAAACCCAGCCCAAGCGGCCACCGAACTCGCGGAGCTCAAAGACCTCGAGTTGGCGGGGTTCGTCGAGGCAGCGAAGGACCCCCTGTGGCTGTGGCCGGTCATCGGCTTGCTCGCCGGGGGCTTCTTCGCCTCCTTCGAGATCAAGTCGGTGGTTGTGGCCGCCCTGGCAATCGTCGGGTACTCCCTCGCAATTGCGATCATCGTCGGTCTCGTTGTTCGGCGTCGCGGTGTGCAACCAAGGATGAACGACCTGCCTGCACCCCTGCAGCGCATCTGGCTCTTCTACGGCATCGGTGTCGGCGTGGCGTCGGTGGCCATCGTCGGACTCGGCCTCGGATTCAGTTGGATCTACGCCGGCATCGCCGCTTTCGTGATCATCACCGCTGGCGGCATCTGGTATCACGTGGCCTGGCGCAACGCTGTCGACTCGCTGGCGGCAGCGTGAGCATCGAAGATCTCGATCCGATCATTCATGCCCCCAAACGCTTCGGCGCAATGGCCGTCCTCGCTGGCACCGAGTGGGTCGAGTTCGCATTCCTCCGCGATCACCTCAAGGTCAAGGACGCCGACCTTTCGAAGCAGATGACGGCGCTCACCGACGCCGGCTATGTGAAGTCGCGCAAGAGCAAGGTCGGTCGAGGTGGCAAGACGTGGTTCACGGTCACGAAAAAGGGGCGCAGCGCATTCACCGCCCACGTCGCTGCACTCCAAGCCGTCGTCGAGCAAGCCAACCAGGGCTCGACTGACGCCGTCTCGACGTGAGCCTGCTGCTCATCTTGCAGCAGCGAGGTCCGAGTTCATTGTGTCGAGAGCGAATCTCGCCTGTTCGGCGAAGTTGGCCTCTGCTTCAGGCTGTGACTGCCAAGCGCCGATGATCGCCCGGCTGGAACTGACGAGAATGCCGGCACCGTCTGGCCTCGCTCCCGCAACTGAACTGCCGGCGCTCCCACCCTGCACTCCATAGCCGGGCACGAGGAACATCGAGTTCGGCATCGCCGAGCGAAGCAACTTGGCGTCGTCTGGCCACGTCGCCCCGACCACCGCCCCGACGTCGCTCAGCCCACCGCTCGAGAGCCGGCCCTTGCCCCACGAGTGCACGAGTTCGGCAACTCGCGAGGAGACCGCTCCACCGTCGGCGAGGTGCTCGTCCTGCAGATCGGGGGCGCTCGGGTTCGAGGTCTTCACGAGAAGGAAGATGCCGTGTTGCCCGACCGCTCCGAGCAGTGGCTCCGTGCTGTCACTGCCCAGGTAGGGGCTTGCGGTCAGCCAGTCGGCGCCAAGGCCGGGGATCGCCTCGCCAGACAGGCCCTGTGTTCCGTCGAGCAGCCCCTGCCGGTAGTGCGTAGCCGTGGAACCAATGTCGCCCCGCTTCGCATCGAGGATGACCTCGACGCCCTTCGACCTGGCATAGCTGATTGTCTTCTCCAGACACTGCCAGCCGGCAACACCGAGGGCCTCGTAGCAAGCGGCTTGGGGCTTCACCGCTGCACACGCGCCGTCCACGGCATCGATGATCTCGCAGTTGTAGCGAGTGAAGGCTGCGCCCACCTGCTCAGCTGGCGAGACGGGCAACGCCTGGGCCCATGCCCGAATCGACGGAGGTACGAGTTCGATTCGGGGGTCCAAACCAACACAGGCAATCGACCCCGTCGCGTCCATCGAGCTCTGGAGGCGATCGGCGACATGCATACGGCGATCGTACATTTGGTTTGCATCGACCGATGGGCCGCTGGCCTCGATCGAAGTGACTCACTAGCTTTCGCACATGCCCGACTTCTCGCAACGACCCGTCCCCCTCACCCACACCGATCTGGCGGGCTCGATTGCCGTTGTCACCGGCGGCGGCGACGGCATCGGCCGGGCACTGACCATTCGGTTGGCTGAGCTCGGCTGCCATGTCGCCGCCTGCGACATCAACGACGAACGTCTCGCTGCCACGAAGGAGCTGGCCGACGCTGCGGCGCCTGATGACACACGGGTCACGACACACCACTGCGACGTCGCCAACGAGCCCGACATGCTCGCATTCCGCGACGCCGTCGTGGCCGAGCACGAGACCAACCACGTCGATCTCGTGTTCCTGAACGCAGGGGTCGCCGGCGGCGGCAGCATGTTCACCGACTCTCGTGATGCATGGGACCTGACGTTTGGCGTGTGCTGGTTCGGCGTGTACTTCGGCACCCGCGCCTTCCTCCCCCTGCTGGTCGAATCGGAGAAGGGCCACCTCATCAACACCAGCAGCGTCAACGGCTTCCACGCATCACTCGGTCCGGAGCGCCCGCATACCTCCTACAGCGCAGCCAAGTTCGCGGTGAAGGGATTCTCCGAAGCACTCGTCACCGACCTTCGCGCGAACGCGCCGCACGTTGGCGTGTCTGTTGTGATGCCCGGCCACATCGGCACCGGCATTGCCGAGAACACGGTGACCACTCACGCCGACCCCGAGACGGCAAAGCACTTCGAGGAGATGAGCAAGACCTTCCGAGAAGCGGCGCTCACCACGGCGGAGGAAGCAGCCGAGATCATGATCGATGGAGCCATGGCCAGGCAGTGGCGAATTCTCGTCGGCCCGGACGCTCACCTGCTCGATGAAGCGGTGAGGGCCAACCCTGCCGAGGCCTACGAGCCCGAGTTCGATGTGCCCCTCAGCGAGGCGAGGAAGGAACTGCACGCTGCGAAGGCTGCGAGCCGGTGATGATCAGGCGCTCGGCCAGGCGTCTGATCCGACGGCGCTGACTTCCATGGTGTTTCCCATCGGGTCAGCCACGGGGAAGCTCCAGTAGCCAACCCAAGTCGGCTCGTCGCTCCAGCTCAGCGTCGAGGCCGCACGCAAGCGACCGACGACGTTGGCGAATTGCTCGTCAGCCACTTCGAGGCCGAACGAAGGCGATGCGGAGGCGCCACCCGTCCAGCCCAGCTGCTGAGACCAACCCTCCCCCATGCGAGCGTCTTCGTGCTTCGCGATCGTGAGCTGGAGGGTGCCAATGCGGTAGCCGACGACTTTGTCAGACGCGACGATCTCGTCGAGACCGAGCAGCTCGGAATAGAACCGTCGGGTGGCGGCGACATCACCGGTGTGCAGGTAGAGAAAGCTCCTCACGACGACTTCCCTTCGCTCGCTGCGAGACAGCGACACCTGCCGCCGATCTTTGTGACCCCCAGAACCTAGTCGAGCTCTGACGCGAGCTTGATCGAACTCTTATATGCGTTTACTTTCTGTATTTACTAGTTTTAACGCTTGGCACCCGAACTATTGTTCGATACAATCCTTCCATGGGAGGAGGAACCATCGACGTCACTCACTCGTTGCGGCAGCTACGCCAGGTCGTGTCCTCAACCGACTTGTCCGACCACGACGCTTCCTCGATTCGCTCACTCATCAGCGAGCTTCGCCTCACCGAGCGCAGCCTCACTTCCCTCAACGTCAAGGCTGCTCGGCGCAGTAGCGCGCTGGCCGCCGAGGGTGCTGCCCCCGATGCCGAAGAGGCACTGCTCGGATCTGGCGAGGTCTCGGGCTCGATCGCCCGCAAAGACCGAGATCGCAGCCTGATCGTTGATGCCATCCCTGGGTTGGAGGACGCTCTCGACGAAGGCAAGGTCGGCGGAGAGCACCTAGATGCGGTGTCCAATGCGGCCAAGGGCCTCGACCCAGAGTTGCGTCCGCTGTTCGATGCGTGCGCCGGCGACCTCATCGGCCGCAGCGACAACACCCCGGTCGATACCTTCCGCAAGCAAGTCCGTCGTCTCGCCGAGAAGGTCAAGAACGATCACGGCTTGGCCACCGCCCAGAAGCAACGAGCAGCCACGTCACTGTCCATGTGGAAAAGCCAAGACGGCATGGGCCACATTCGAGGCGACTTCGACACCGAACTCTACGAAATCATCCGCAACGCCATCGCCCGCGAAGCAGCCGCCATGGCCGCAGCCTCCGCGAAGACCGGAGACCCCGTCACCAAGGGGAAACAACTCGACGCCCTAGCGCTGGCCGAGTTGGTCCAGGGCGGCAACGCTGCCAGAGGCAGAGCTGACATCACTGTCGTGGTCGACGGCGACACCTTCATCAACGGTCCACACGATCAATCGATGCGAGAAACCCTCGACGGCGAACAACTCGCCCACGAAACCGTCCGCCGACTCTGCTGCGATGCACTCATCCGCAAAGTCGTTCTCGACGCCGAGGGCAGGCCGCTCGATGTCGGGCGAGCCCATCGCACGGCGACAGATCGCCAATGGGTCGCCATCAAAGCCATCTACTCGACCTGTGCTTGGAGCGGTTGCGACCGCCCCATCACCTGGTGCCAGGCCCACCACATCGACGAGTGGGAGAACGGCGGCCTCACCGACCTCGACAACCTGCTGCCGCTCTGCAGTCGACATCACCACTCGGTGCACGAAGGCCAATGGACGATCAAGTTGCTGCCCGATCGCACATTGCGGATCTTCCAACCGAACGGTCGACACCACGCCACGACTGGGCCAGATCGGCTGGCCGATCGAGGTGCGCAGCCACCACCCGGCCGCCGAGAACCATCTCACAACTGAGGCTTCTGCAGGCTCAGCGCTTTTGCGCGTGTATTCGCCTACGGCGAAACCCGAATTGATCGCTGCGCAGCTCAAGCTGGGGTGGCGGCTGGCTTTCCCGGCGAAGCCGCGAACAAGAACCAAAGGGCGGCGGCTCCCATGAAGAGGGCGTTCATCCCGATGGCGAATGGGATGCCGACCCCGTCGGCGAGCCAACCGCTGAGCACCGGCGAACCGACCACTCCGATGTCGCCGAAGGTTCGATACATGCCCATAGCAGCGCCTCGCTGATCCTCTTCGACCAGGTTGGCGACATAGGCAGCAGGGGCCGGCCCGGTCACGCTCGAGCCAATGGCCGAGATGGTGAGGCCGATGATGAAGACGGTCAGGCTGTCGGCGACTGACACGACCCCGATGCCGACGCTGATCATCAGCGCTGTCGGCACGATCAGCATCTTGGGGCCGAACCGGTCAGCGGCCCATCCAGCCGGCCAGATCAGCACCATGCCGATCACGCCGAGGGCGGTGAACAGCACACCGAGCTCGGCCACCTCGACCCCAAAGACCTGGTTGAGCTGCAAGGGCACCAGCGTCTGACGGACACCGGCTCGGATCGAGAACACGCCGATCGAGACAAAGCCGACCGCGAGAAAGTCCGACGACTTGAGTAAGGCGAACCGAGAGATCTTCGGCTGGTCCAAGGCCCGCTCGGCCGCCGATGCTCGTGCCTCGGCGTCGAGTGTTTCCGGCAGTCGGACATAGCCGTAGAGGCCGGTGAGCAACGCCCCGACCGCCACGACGTAGAACGGCGTCGACAGCGAGTAGGCATCGGCCAGCAACCCGCCAAGAGCGGGCCCGAATCCGACACCAACGAGTAGCGCACCTTGATTGGTGGCGATGAAGCGGCCTCGTTGATCCGGTTCGGCAATGTCGAGGAGGTAGATCTGCGCTCCTGTCATGTAGAGGCCAGAGCCCAAGCCGGCGACAAAGCGGAACGCCAACAGCATCCAGATGCCGCCCGACAGCCCCGAGCCCGCCATGCCGATGGCGGTGATCAGCGGTCCCCCGATCAACAGCGTGCGCCGGCCCCTTCGATCAGCAAAGATCCCGGCCGGCACATTGGTGACCAATCGAGCCAGGCCGAAGGCGGTGACCGTGGCGCCGATCATGGCGGTCGACACGCCGAAACTGTCGGCGTAGATCGGCAGCACAGGGCTGATGACGCCCTGCCCTGCCATGACCATCACGGTCGAGACACAGATGGCGATCAGCCGTTCGTACTTCCTCACTCGGCGCCGCCGTGGCAACAGAAGACGGATCGAGTCATCACCGCCGAACCCTAGTGTTCGACCTCGTTCGCTTCGAAAGCTCGTCCCGCTTCGAACGTCGCTCGCTGCACTTGTCGGATCGACAGTGCTGCGCCGACGGCTGAGGCAACCACGATTGCTGAAGCCCAGCGCCGCTCACCCGTGACGTCGGCGACAACGCCAGCGACGGCAGGACCAAGAGCTCCGGCCAGCATCATGAGCGCGCCGTAGAACCCCATGGTCGCCCCGAGGCTGTCGGCATCGAAGAGCTCCTGGGATTTGATCCCCTGCAGCGGGCTGAAGGCGCCGATCCCGAAGCCGGCGACCACAGCGAAGGCCAACGCTGTCGGGCGATCATCGGCAATGGAAAGCAACGCTCCACCACTACCGACCGCTATGAAGGCAACCACGAGCGCCCGGTCGATGCCGAGCCGAGCAAGCATTGGCGTCAGCGGAAGCCGACCGCCGAGTTGGGCAAACCCTCGCACGCCTGCGAACGTCGCAGCGGTTGCGGCCGGCAAGCCGAGGGCGGTCATGGTCGGCACCTGGTAGATGAGCATCGTCGACATAGCGATTCCTCCACAGCTCACGGCGGCGGCAAACCATCGGGGAGCACCCGGAGCGATTGCCGTGCTGACGACTTCCCGCATAGAAGGCTGCGGGCCTCTGGCATCGACGGGCTGGTCTGTCTTCGTGCTCGGCAAGAATGCGGCGGCAGCGAGGAAGGCAACCGTTGCTGACAGGGCCAACACCCGAACGGTTGCCCGCCAACCAAGATCGTCGACCAACACAGCCGTCAGCGGCAAGTAGATCGCCGAGGCAAGAGCTCCCCAGATGGTGAGCACAGCGATCGCCTTGGCCGGCGCCTGCGGGTTGAGCCTGACCACCGTTGCCATGGTGACGTGGTAGAAGCCGAACGCTCCGAGCGCCCCCTGTCCAAGGGCGGCGGCGACAACGAACACTGCCGCATTCGGAGCGATCGAGGCAACACCAAGAGAGATGCCGGAGAGCAACCCAGCGAGAAGAAAGACGGTCCGGTGACCGACTCGATCGAGCAGACGGCCGCCGAAGAGCGAGCCAAGCCCCGTCACCACGATGCCGATCGAGAACGCCGACGCCAGGGTCGACTCGCGCCATCCCGTATCGAGGCGTATCGGGTCGAGCAGCACGCCAAAGCTGTAGTACCAAGCGCCGTACGCACAAATCGTGACGATGCCCAGAATGGCGGTCAGTCGGTGATTGACCAGCATGCTCCGACCCTACGGCGCCCAGGCACTCCCGACGATTCCGCGACACGCTCTGCGCCTTCCATGCACTGCGCCCTGCAATGCTCTGCGCCTTCCATGCACTGCGCCCTGCAACGCACGAGACGTATGTCACGTGAAGAACGGATTCTGCGATGGAACTCCAGCGCCGTTTGCCGAGTCTTCCCCTCCATGAAGCGCATCACACGTACCGCAAACGTTCTCGCCGCCCTGAGCCTCGCTGCCGCCGCATGCGGCAGTGGCGATGATGCCGCAGTCGACATCGATGGCGCCTGGGCTCGCACGAGCCCGATGTCAGCGGAGGCTGGCGCTGCCTACTTCCAGATCTCGAGCGAGACCGATGACGTTCTCATCGGTGCGTCCGTTGATGCATCCGTCGCCTCCGCGATCGAGATCCACGAGACTCGCATGGTGGACAGCCACAACGAAGATGACACGGTGAGCGACGACAGCGCAATGGACGACAGCGCAATGGACGATATCGACATGAGCGACGTCATGGAGATGGCCGAGGTCGGCCGCATCGAGCTTCCCGCCGGTGAGACAATCAGCCTCGAGCCCGGCGGCTTCCACCTCATGATGCTCGACCTTGCCGAGCCCCTCGAGAGCGGTGAGACGTTCGAGGTCACGCTCGATTTCGAAACCGCTGAGGATCAAGTCATCACCGTGACCGTTGGCGACAGTGCTCCGGAATAGCGGTTTGCGAATCAGCACTCCGTCGCTCAAACGCTCGGTCGTAGCGCTGGCCATGGCCCTTGTCGTGACCTCGTGCGGTGGCGGGACTGAGGAAATCGCTGCGCCTAGTGACCTCTCGCTTTCCGGCCAAGTCGGCTGGGAAGTTGCCGCGTCCAAGGGATGCATGAGCTGCCACGGTCGCGACGGCGTCGGTGGCACCGGCCCCGGGTGGGTCGACCTCGCCGGGTCGACTCGACAGCTAGCCGACGGCACGCAGGTGGTTGCTGGTCGCGACTACCTCGTGCGATCGATTGTCGATCCGCAAGCCGAGCAGGTGAACGGCTACAACATCCGCATGCCGGCAGTCGAGCTGACCGACGAAGAGGTCAACTCGATTCTCGACTACATCGAGGAGATCAGTTCATGAGGATGAAGCACGCACTCGTCGCTGCCGTGACGCTATTGGTCGGCTGCATCTCGCTTGCCGCCTGCGGTGAGGAAGAGGCGCTCGGCCCCTTCGCCGGGACACGGCGCACACCAGCGCCAGTCATCGAAGCGACGTTGCCCACCGTTGACGGCGACACGTTCAACTTCGTCGCCGACGAGGACGGTGTCCTCCTGGTGTATTTCGGGTTCACCTTCTGTCCTGACGTCTGCCCCACCACGCTCGCCGACCTCAGCTTCGCTCGCAACGAACTGGGAGATCAGAGCGACATGGTCGACCTCGCCATGGTCACCGTCGACCCCGACCGCGACGACCCCGAATCGCTCCGCAATTACCTCAACAGCTTCGTCCCAGACTCCACGGCCCTTCGCACCGAGGACGACGCTGAGCTGCGCAGCGCAGCTGGCGAGTTCGGAGTCTTCTACGAGATCACCGAACTCGACGACGGCCAGATCGACGTCGCCCACAGCGGCACCGTGTTCGTCATGGACGATCAAGGCAAACTGACTGCGTCGTGGCCGTTCGGCACCCCGGCGACCGACATGGCCAACGATCTCCAGATCCTGCTCCAAGAAACAGAGGACGACGCGTGAAACGTCGCACCTCCAGCATCATCGTCGCCATCCTCATGGCCTTCGCACTCTCGGTGGCCAGCTGTTCGTCGACCGAGTCGGAATCGGCCAATGACACCACTACCACCACCTTCGCGACCGGCGTGGTGTATCGCTACGTGATTCCTGCCGGCTCCGGCGAAGCCATCGACCGCGGCGAGGTACTCGACATCATGCCGAGCTCGCTCGAGATCAAGGTTGGCGATGCGATAGAGATCGTCAACGAAGACGATCGAGGCCACAACGTCGGCATGTTCTTTGTTGGTGAAGGGGAAACCGTCTACCAAGTCTTCCCATCGGTCGCCGACTTCTCCGACGTGTGCTCGATCAACGAGTCCGGTTTCTTCACCATCAACGTCACGTGACATTTCGGGTTGGGGTGACGGCGATGATCGTCTTGGCCAGCCTTCTGACGTTCGCTTCGCCGGCCGGCGCTAATCCACCGGGAGCCACCGACTTCAAAACCGTCGTCACGTCGATCACGCCATCCACCAAGGCATTCGAGATCGAGATCATCGGCGGCGACAGTTTTGTCCTTCTCCGACATCTCGACGACAGCACCATCGAGGTCAGTGGCTACAACGGGGAGCCCTATGTTCGTCTCCTCCCCGGCGGTGTTGTCGAGCAGAACCGCCTGTCGCCCGCCACCTATCTCAACGAGGAACGGTTTGGCGACACCATCCCCGACTTCGCCGACGCCACCGCTGCGCCCGAGTGGGAGCAGATCGCCGACGATGGCAGCTAGGCATGGCACGACCACCGAGCTCATCTGATGCGGCGCCGATCAATAGGAGCCCGGGAGATCAGGTCACTCATCAGGTCATCCCCGTGCGGGTCGATGGCGAGCAGATCGACATCGCCGTCGCATCGACATGGCAGACGGCGCCATCGTCGATTCCGTTTGCGGTTGGGGCGATGGCCGGAGCGTTGGCGGCTTTCGCCACATGGCGTCGCCGAGCGACCATCTCGACGCTGCTTGCAGCCGGCGGCCTGATCGCTTTGACGCTCGGCGCGGTGCAGTACCGATCGGTCCCAGCCGAAACCGGGCCGTCGCTCACGCTCATCGCCCTACCACTCATGGCATTGGCCGTGGGTGCGGTGTTCACCAGGCAGCCCGACGCTCGGAAGGCCATCCTGCCCACCGACTTCTCCATGCCCCTCGACCGGGGGCTGAGCGCCTTCGTTGCCGTGCTCGCAATCGGGTGTCTGCTCGCTGCGGGCACATCGTTCGCTCACCTCATGCAGGGCAAATCAGCCAACTGACCTGCCGTTACGAAGAGCGTCAGCGCTCAGGCCGCGAGCGGCTCGGCGGCGACCAACGCCACCGTCAACGCCGCCCTCCCTCGATGCAGCCGCGAACGCACCGTGCCGACCGGCACCCGCAGCATCTCGGCCGCCGACTCGTAGTCGTAGCCCATCACGCCGCAAAGCCTGACGACATCACGCTGCACCATCGGGAGTTCGTTGATCAGGTCGTCGATCTCGGCTTCTGCGGTCTGGTCGGCACATTCGAGCTCGGCTGAGTATTCGAGCGGACGATCGTCAGATCGTTGTTTGACCAGGTCAGACACGACGTTGCGGCAGATCCGAATCAACCAGCCTTCAAACGAACCCGCTCCCTGGAAGGAATTCTGGTACTTCCACGCCCGCATGAAGGTGATCTGAACCGCCTCTTCAACCAACCAAACGTCGCTGCTCAGGGATCTGGCGTAGCGCTGGACGGCCGGCCCGTGTGTTCGCATGATCTGCTCAAAGTCGTGCACCCTGGGACGGTAGCGAAGGCACCACGCTGCGTTCAGGGCCGAAAGTCACGAAACGACTCTTCGATCCGCTTGCTCAACCGGCAGCGTCGGCATCCCGCAGACGTTCGATGTGTGCGTCGTCAAAGCCGATCTCGGCCAGCACCTCGCTGGTGTTCTCGCCGCAGAGCGGCGCTGGGCGCCGGACGCTGGCTGGTGTGGCGGAGTAGCGGACCGGATGCGGAATCTCGCGCATCGAACCAGCGACCGGGTGCTCGACGAGCGGCAGAGCATCGAGCAGCCCATCGAGTGTGGCAACCGCAGTGGCCGGGATGCCATCGGCGTCACAGATCGCCAACCAATCAGCGGTGGTGCGAGTCGGCGTCAGCTCAGCCACCGACTGATACAGCGAATCGCTGTTGGCAAAGCGAGCGGGCCGATCAACGAACCTGGTGTCATCAGCGGCAAGGTCAGGCCGACCGCCCGCTTCGAAGATCAGTCGGTAATGATGGGCGTGATACGGAAGGATGTGCACCAACCCGTCGGCGGTTGGCTGCGGCTTGCGCCACGGCGTGAGGATGCGCAGATGGCCCGGTGTGTTCGATGCAGGTTCGGGGATACCTCCACCACCGTGCTCGACCAACACGAACGATGTCATCACGTCGACCATCGGCACCTCGACTCGTTGCCCCTCCCCCGTGGTTGCTCGGTGGAACAACGCAGCAAGAACTGCGGATTCCACGGCCATGCCGCAGACCTTGTCGGCGATCAGCGTTGGCATCAGTGACGGCTCATGTCCCTGACGCACGAACAGGTCAGGAATGCCGGCCGCCGACTGGATGATGTCGTCGTAGGCCGGAGCTTCGGCCCGGTCTGAATCGCTCGGGAACCCTTGAGCCTGACAGAACACGATGTCATCACGCACCGCCCGCACGTCTTCGTAGGTCAATCCCAACCGCCCCAACGGACCAGGTCGAAGGTTGGTGATCATCACGTCGCACGTGGCGGCGATGGCCAGCAGCGCCTCCCGGCCCTCATCGTGTTTCAGATCGAGGCGTACGCTGCGCTTGTTGCGCATGAGGTTCAACGACGTGCCGGAAAGACCAGGCACCGGGCCGAGGCTCATGTACCGGTTCGTGTCGCCAGATCGGTCCTCGACCACGATGACATCGGCGCCGAGGTCACCCAGTTGCTGGGTGGCGTAGGGACCCATCACCACCGATGACAGGTCGAGAACACGAACGCCGGCAAGCGGGCCCTTCACGTCCGGCAACGAGGCGGCCGGCAACGAAGGATCGGACATCTCTCAGCGCCCGCCGCTGGCGAGGCGTTCGGCCATGTCGCTCGGCGTCCCGTGCGGGGTGGTTCGTTCATGCAGCAACGCTTCGACGCGGGTCTTCTCGGCTCGGTCAGCAACCAGCTGCTTCACGATCCGGTTGGTGCCTCGGCTGTTGGTGAGAATCTCAGCGGCAAGGCTTGCCACCTTGGCATCGAGCTCGTCGGCTGGCACCGCGTGATCGACCAGGCCGATCTCGGCTGCCTCGGCGCCAGAGATGCGGCGGCTGGTGAACATCAGCTCTTTCGCTGTCGACACACCCACCCGTTCGGGCAGCCGCACCGACATCCCCCAGATCGGCACGAGGCCCCACTGGCCGTGGGTGTCGCCGAGCTTCGTCGAGTCGGCGGCAATCAGGAAGTCGCAGGCCAGAGCGAGCTCGAGGCCACCAGTAAAACAGTGCCCGTGCAGTCTGGCGATGGTCGGCTGCGGCATGTTCTCGAGCACATCGACGGTCTCGGGTTCGTAATGGCGGCTCGGTGCGTGCGTTCCCTGCGAGATCGCATCGAGATCGTGGCCGGCACAGAACGAGCGACCCGCCCCCTGCAAGACGACACAACCGATCGACTCGTCGGCAGCAATGGCCTCGAGATGGCCCCGCAACTCGACGAACACGTTCGGGTCGAGCGCATTCAGCTTGTCGGGCCGGTTGAGCGTCAGCGTGGCCAATCCATCGCTGTCTGCTCGCACAACAGTGGGCTCATTCGCAGTGGCTTCTCGATCGCTCATGCGAGCGATCTTGACAGCCGGTCCCGCTCCGGTCGAACCTGCGCTGGCATTCCTGCCTTGTCGACGGGCACAACTAGCGTGCCAGGCGATGTCTCCCCGCATGTCGTCCGCGAGCACGGGCAACCCCGATGGTCCAGCCATGTTGCTGTTGCATGGCTTCCTCTCCTGCCGAGCCCAATGGGATCTGAACGCCGAGCGACTCGGCGAACGCTTCCGTTTGATCATCGTGGAGCTCATGGGACACGGGGTCTCCGATGCCCCGGATGAACCCAGCTGGTACGGGCCTGACCACGTCCTTTCAGAGCTCGAACGCGTCAGGGTCGATCACGATGTCGATCAATGGTGGGTCTGCGGGCAGTCACTCGGCGGTGCCATCGCCACCCGGTATGCGCTGGCACATCCCAACCGGGCGCTCGGCCTCGTCTTCACCAACTCGCGGGCCGCCTTCGGTATCGCCAGGCCCGGCATCCGCCAGATCATCCCTGACACGATCTCGTCTACCCGCGACGTCAGCGTCCACCCCGTACACGCCACCCGGCTGCCGGAAGCGATCAAAGCTCGCTTGGTGGAAGCCGCCGACGCCACGCCGCTCCACGTGGTCGACTTGGTCAGTGGCCACCGTGAGGCCTGGCGCTCGGTCGATCAGATGACCGAGCTCACCATTCCCGTCATGCTCGTCAACGGGCGCTGGGAGAAGGCGTTCCAGAAGACCCTCGACGAGGTGCGAGACAGCATCGGTCATGTCGAGATCGTCGACCTCGAAGGCGGACACGCCATCAACATCGAACAAGCCGCTGGATTCGACGCCGCCGTTCTCGACTTCACGGAGCGACATGGCGCTTCTTCCCCCTAGGGTCGCTCGGATGCCCCGCAACCCCCACGACGTGCCCTGCACCTTCGTGACTCAGGGGGCGCAACTCGTCGACATCGAACGCGCACTTGCCGGCGCCGAGCGAGTCGCAATCGACACCGAGACCCCCATCGACGGGCCTCGCAAGCACCTGCTTCGTGTCATGTCGATTGCCATTCGCCAGACCGATGGAACCGAACAGGCATTCGTGGTCGACGGTCGCGACGTCGACCCCACGTTGCTGGCCCCCATCCTCAGCGGCGTCACCGCCGACGCATGGAACGCCAACTTCGATGCGCGAGTGATCGACGCTGCGGTGTGGGAAAGCGCCGACACCACGCCCGGCTTGCGGTGGTGGGACGCTCAGATCGCTGATGCACTGATCCACCAGGGCCGCAGCGGTTTCACCTGGTTCCACGGCTTGGCGTGGGCCACCGGCCACTACTTGGGCATCGAAGCCGAAGGCAAGGGCACGGTCCAGCTCTCCTACACAGCCTTCGACGATCTCAGCGACGAACAAGTTGCCTATGCCGCAGCTGATGCGGTGGAAACCCTCTGGGTCTCCGATGCCATTCGGGCCGAAATCGCCGCAGCCGGGCTCGACGAGATCTGCGAGATCGAACTGGCCGCTCGGCCCTTACTCGATCGCATGGAACGCTCCGGGTTGCCGTTCGACGCTGATGGCTGGCGGACCGAACTCGACGCCATGGCCCATCGACATCGTGCCACGCTCGGCCAGCTCGCCGTTCTCACCGGCGGCGGTCAAGGCAGCCTGTTCGACGACGTCATCGAACCATCCTGGAACCCAGCCTCCGAACGGCAAGTTCGCGAAGCGCTCAACCAATGGAGCGAGGCCGAAGTTCTTTCCTGGACCGAGCACCGCCACGGCAAAGCCCGCAAACTCATGGACCTCGACTCGGTCACCGCCGGTGTACTCCGCAGCATCGGCGGCGAGCTCTGCGAGACCCTGCTCGAGTTCCGGTCGCTTTCCAAGATCCTTGGCACGTACGGCGATTCGATCCTCGAACACCTCGACGATGACGGCCGGATGCGGCCGCAATATCTCCAGGTCGTCGGGACCAACACCGGACGCCTCGCCAGCCGCAATCCCAACGCACAGAACTTCACTCCCCTGATGAAGCCCTTCGTGCGACCGGAGGAGGATCATCGAGTCTTCGTCCACGCCGATCTCAGCCAGGCCGAGCTCCGCTATCTCGCCCAAGTCGCCGACGACAAACCACTTCGGGCCGCCTTCGCTCGGGGCGACGATGTCCACGTCACCACAGCGGCCACGATGTTCGGCTTCGACCGCGACGAGTTGAAGCGAGATGACCCCGACCGGCTCAAGCACCTCCGCCAGATCGCCAAAGCACTCAACTTCGGTATCGCCTACGGCACCGGGGCCGCTGCGCTGTCTCGTTCGCTGACCAGCGAAGGCTCCGCCACCACGGTCGATGAGGCCAAAGAACTGCTGGCCCAATACCGCCGCACCTACCCCGGCACCGCAGCCTGGGCCGAGGCTCGCATCGCCGAGATCCAGCAGGAGCGAGAGAACACCGTCGCCATCGACTGGCCGCTGACCATGCGCCTGGCCCGAGAGTTCCCGGCGGTTCGAGACATTCGACGACGTTTCCGCCGCACCGAGAATCGTTGGCCGTCCGCAGCCGAGATTGCCGAGCAACATCCCGAACGAGACACGCCCCGCAGCGGTGCCCCTGGCAGCGAGCCCTTCGATTTGGAAGCCGAGATCGAATGGCTCCTCGCTTACTCCGCCCCGGTTGCGCTCCTTCCCGATGGCGAACCGTTCACGTTCGCCAGCCGCACGCTGGCGGGCCGACGCCAACAGTTCAACCTCCATCTCGACCGCCTACTGCTGTCCGTTGTGGTCGAAGCGGTCGCTGATCCGGCACCTGCTGCGGTGAAGATGCGCCGGCGGTTCGAAGCCGAGAACGAAATCGACCTGTGGCCGAGCAACACAGCGCCCCCGGAGAACGAGATCGCAAAGAACTTCGAGGAACGGGCGCTGCGCTTGCAGTACGTCGACATGCTCGCTGAAGATCTCGGAGCAGACGGCGCCGAAACTCGCCTGCGACGTGCTGCTCGCGAGCGGGTATCGATGATGGTCAACGCCTGGCGCAATGCGCCGATCCAGGGAGGCGTCGCCGACATCATGTTGGCGTCCTACGGCGACCTCGACGGACGGCTCGCCGACCATCCGAGCGCCGTGCCGGTCCAGACCGTGCACGACTCCGTGGTTGTCGAGTGCGACCTCGCCGACGCCGATGCTGTGGCCGAGAGCGTGCGGCTCTCGCTCGAGGAGGCATCGCTTCGGTTCTGTCCCGACGTCGCCCCGAAGGCTGACGTCGACATTCGCCGATCGTTGGCCGACGCCGACGTGATCCGAGTCCACGTCCCCGAACCCGAACTGTCCCGTGAGGTGCCCGTTTCCAAACACCTAGCGGGTCAGAACCTCGTGGAACAGAAGCTGGCACCAGCCGATCGCGAGACGGTGCGAGCGCTTCTCGAGGCCGACCGAAACGTCCACTTCTACGGGCTCGGCGATCTCGGTGACGTGTTCTGGAATCGCTCGACGTGGTGGGTGCGAGACGGTGTGGCCATCGGCGATGTCGGTCTCTCTGAAGACGCTGGTGACCGAACCGTGTACGGCATCAACACCGGCGATACATCGGCTGCCCTGGAGCTGTGGGCCGAGGTCGACCACCTGCTTCCCGACAGCTACTGGGCCACGGGCGTTCTTGGCTTTCCCGCCAAACTCGCCGAGGCGGGCCGCCGCATCGAAAACGACCTCGGTCACCACACCAAGATGGTGTTGACCGATCCGAACGGTCCCGCCCTCACCCTTGCGATGAACGGTGAGGAGGGCGGCCCTGTCGCTCGCCCACTCACCGCAGACGACCTTCCGGCCATCGCCGACCTCCACGATGCCAACCCCGTGGCCAGCGCGTTCTTTGCTCCCGCCCTGCTCGACGTCGGTCCGTTCTTCGGGATCTTCGAGGGCGACAACCTGGTGTCGATGGCCGGCGTCCATGTCTGCGACCAAGAGTTCAGCGTTGCCGCCATCGGTGGTGTGCTGACCAGCTCGAACCACCGAGCACGAGGACTCGCTCGCATCACCACCTCGGCCGTTGCCGCTGCGCTGGTGGACCTCGGCATCGAGACGATCGGCCTCAACGTCAAGACCTCCAATACTGCCGCTCGTTCGCTGTACCCCAAGCTCGGCTTCACCGACGTGCACTTCTACCAAGAAGCGTTCGTCAGTCGCTGACACCTGGGGTCAGGTCCCAACAAGTACAAGTTCGTTGTTGGCCAACTTGTACTTGTTGGGACCTGACCCCGGAAGCACGTGAAGTGAACGAACGGCGTGTGAACAACAACACGTCGCCTACACGTCGGCGGTGATCTTTTGGTAGACCTTGTCATTCGTTCCCGCTGACCCTGGAGGGTCCCATGTCATCTCGTTTGACCAAACTCTTGTCCCTACTCTTCGCCCTTGGCCTCGTGGCTGCTGCGTGTGGCTCCGACGCCGATGAGACCGTCGACGCCGGCACTGACGGCGAAGAAGCCTCGGGCGAGCTCGACTGCTCGGTCGACAACCTCGACCTCTTCGCCGACGGCGGCCTCACCATCGCCACCGGCGAGCCGGTCTTCCCCCCGTGGATGCTCGACGACGATCCCACCAGCGGTGAGGGCTTCGAGAGCGCAGCTGCCTATGCACTCGCCGAGGAAATGGGCTTTCCTCCCGATTCCATCACCTGGGTCCGCACCGACTTCGACGTCGCCATCGCCCCCGGCGACAAGGACTACGACTTCAACATGCAGCAGTACACGCCGACGGACGAGCGAGACGAGATCGTCGACTTCTCGGCTTCGTACTACGACGTGCAGCGGTCTGTGCTCACCGTCGAAGGCTCACCGACAGATGGCGCGACAACGTTCGCTGATCTCGCTGCCGGTTCATGGGGCGCCACCATCGGCACCACCGATCTCGACTACATCGAGAACAACATCGGTATCCCCGCCGGCGACATTGCCGTGTTCGACACGCAAGCCGACGTCGTCGCCGCCATGGTTGCTGGCCAGATCGACTCGACCGTTGTTGGTCTTCCCACTGCGTTCTACCTCTCTGCCGTCGAGCTCGACGGCGGCGTGATCGCCGGTGTCCTTCCGGCTGGAGATGGCGACGAAGCAATGGCTCTGCTGTTCACCGAAGGCAACCCGCTTCGCGATTGCGTTGACGTCGCACTCAACTCGCTGCGTGATGCCGGTGCTCTCGATGCCCTCGCTGGCGAGTGGCTGCAGGGTGGCGGCGACATTCCAACCATCACCGAGTGATCGACGAATCAACGACTGAAAAGAGCTGACCCGTGGCAGTTCAGCAAAAGGACGTCGCGCCCCCACCGGCGCCGTTGAAGCTGACCCCTCGTGAACGTTTCACGCCGGTACTGATCTCTGTGATCAGTACCGGCGTTGTCGTACTCCTGCTCGTCCTACTGGTCGGCTCATCTGATCAGTGGCCCCGCGTTCGCCAGCAGTTCTTCAGCTGGCAAGACATGCGGGAAGCGTTCCCCCGAGTCCTCAGCGGCTTCTGGCTCAACATGAAAGTGTGGGTCATTGCCGAGGTACTCATCGTTGCTCTGGCGCTCCTCATCGCCATCTTCCGATCCCTCACTGGCCCGGTCTTCGCTCCGCTCCGCTTCTTCTCGATCCTGTTCATCGATGTGCTGCGTGGCATTCCCGGTCTCCTTCTCATTCTCCTGCTCGGTTTCGGTGTCCCGGCCCTGCAGATCCCCGGCTTGCCGAACAGCGCGCTCTTCTGGGGAACCTTCGCCCTTGTGATCAGCTATGCCGCCTACACCGCTGAGGTGTACCGAGCCGGCATGGACTCGGTCCATGACGGGCAGCGGGCTGCCGCCAAGGCACTCGGTCTCAACCAGTTCCAGACCCTGCGCCACGCCGTCATCCCCCAGGCCATTCGCAACGTGCTGCCCGCGTTGATGAACGGGGCTGTGTCGCTACAGAAGGACGTGGCACTGCTCAGTGTGATCGGCATTCGAGACGCCGTTCGAGAGGCGCAGATCATCAAGGACCGCACGTTCAACTATTCATCGTTCATGGTGGCGGCCATCTTGTTTCTGATCGCCAGCGTGCCGCTCGCCCGCTTCACCGACTGGTACGCCGCCCGCGACGCCGAACGTAGATTGCAGCAAACAAGATGACGATCTCCTCACCGAACGCCACTCCCCGCATCAGTGTCCAACATCTGACCAAGTACTACGGCCAGTCGCTCGTGCTGCACTCGGTCGACCTCGACATCGCCGAGCACGAAGTGGTGTGCCTCATCGGCGCATCCGGTTCGGGCAAGTCAACGATGCTTCGTTGCGTGGGCCGCCTGGTGCCCTACGACCACGGCACGATCCTGCTCGACGGTGTCGACATCGAAAGCGATCAGATGGACGAGGCCGAATTGCGCAGGCGCGTCGGCATCGTCTTCCAGTCGTACAACCTCTTCCCCACCATGAGCGTCCTCGACAACGTCACCCTGGCTCCGCGCAAGGTCCACAAGACCAGCAAGGACGAAGCCGAGTCCCGGGCGATGGAACTGCTCGAACTGTTCGAGATGAAGGACTTCGCCAGCTCGTATCCCGACCGTCTCTCTGGTGGCCAGCAGCAGCGTGTCGCCATCGTTCGGGCCATGGCCACGAACCCCGACATCCTCCTGCTCGACGAAGTCACTGCCGCCCTCGACCCCGAGCTGATCGGTGGCGTCCTCGCCATCATCCGCGACCTCAAGGACACCGGCATGACGATGATGATCGTCACCCACGAAATGGCCTTCGCCCGAGAGGTCGCCGACCGTGTCTGCTTCCTCGACGCCGGCCGCATCGTCGAGGAATCTCCACCCGAAGAACTGTTCTCCAACCCCCAGGAACCTCGCACGAGAGAGTTTCTCCAACGCATCATCGAAGCAGGCCGCCTGTGACTGACCCCTCCGCCCCACCATCGCCAGCCCGGGACTTGGCCGTAGAGCGCTCCCGCATCGCCGATGCATCGCTCGCTCCGTCTGGTCACGAGGCCATCGAGTGGGCTCGCCGCAACTCCCCCGTTCTCGACGGGTTCGTACGACGCAAGGTCGATGATGGTTCGCTGCGGGGCAAGAAGGTGGCCGTCGTTGTCCACCTCGAGGCCAAAACCGCCTTCCTCGCCACCGTGTTGGCCGACGCCGGCGCCACCGTGGTGGCCGCCGGTTCCAACCCATGGTCGACCCGCGACAACGTCGCCGCCGCCCTCGTCGATCGAGGCATCGAAGTCCATTCGACCCGCGGGTCCACCAACGAGATGTGGGAAGCCGACCTGTTGCGGGTTGCCGACTCGAACCCTGACTACATCATCGACGACGGCGGCGAGCTCACCATCCGCATGGCCAGGGACAAGCCAGCCCTGTACGCCCAGCTGAAGGGCGTGTCGGAAGAGACCACCACCGGCGTGGTGCGACTCACCGAACTCGAACGTCTCGGCCGCCTACCGATGCCGGTGGTCGCCGCCAATGACGCTGCACTCAAGCACATGTTCGACAATCGCTTCGGCACCGGACAATCGACGGTGCAAGCCATTCTCGCTCTCACCAACCTCCGCATGCCTGGCAAGCGGCTGGTCGTGGTCGGATACGGATGGGTCGGCCGAGGCATTGCCAGCTACGCCCACGCCATGGGAGCCCGCGTCACCGCCGTCGAGGTCGACCCCATTCGCGCCCTCGAGGCTCACAGCGATGGCCACGAAGTCGCCGATCTCGCCACCGCCCTGTCGACCGCCGACATCGCCATCACCGCAACCGGCGGCATCCGGGCCATCACCACTCGCCACTTCAACGCTTTGAAGCCCCACGTCGTGCTGGCAAATGCTGGCCACCACGATCACGAAGTCGACGTTCCCGCCCTCATTGCCGAGTCAGATGGTATCGATGAGGTTCGCCCTGGCGTCACTCGCTACAAGCTGGGCACGAAGCCCGTGTACGTACTCTCCGAGGGTGCCCTGGTGAACATCGCCGGCGGTCTCGGCCACCCGGTCGAGATCATGGACCTCTCGTTCTCGGTGCAAGCCCTCGGCTGTCATCACCTCGCCAGCAACGACCTCGCTCCAGGCATCCATCAGTTCCCCGCCGAACTCGACCGAGCCATCGCCACCGCCAAGCTGGCATCTCGTGGCATCACGATCGATCACCTTCTCGAAGACCAAACCGACACCCTGTCGGAGATACTCGAAGCCGACACGTTCCATTCCTGGGGCAGCGAAGGAGCGGACCAATGAGCACGCCTGACGTAGGTCGCAGCATGATCGACTTCGCTTCCGACTTCATGCCGGCCCTCGCTGCAGCCACTGGCGTGGTCCGAGCCAACCGACGCCTCGATGGCGTCCGCGTCGGCGTGGCGCTCACGCTCGAGCCCAAGACGGCCTGCCTCGTCGAAGCGATCGCCTCGCTCGGCGCCGACGTTGCCGTGCTTGGCTCGTCGAACTCGACCAAGCCCGAAGTGGCAGCAGCGCTCGCCGAGACCGGAGTGAAAGTCTTTGCCGAGAAGGGCAGCTCGCCTGAACGCTCGACCGAACTGCGTGAGGCATTCATCGATCACCAACCAGAGCTCTTGATCGACGACGGGGCCTTCATCGTGCGTCGCATCCATGAGCAGCGCCGTGATGCTCTGCCATCACTGCGCGGCGTGGCCGAAGAAACCACCAGTGGTGTTCGTCCCCTCCGCAACATGGCGGCGGCCGGCAAGCTCGAGGTGCCCTGTCTCGCCGTCAACGACGCCCGCACCAAGCTGCTGTTCGACAATGTCTACGGCACGGGCCAATCCGTCGTCATGGCCATTCTCGACTCGACCAACCTGCAGATGCAGGGCAAGGTCGTCGTCGTCGTGGGCTACGGCAAGGTCGGACGGGGCATCACGTCGATGGCTCGGAGCCTCGGCGCTCGCGTGATCGTGACCGAAATCGATCCCGTCGAAGCGCTCGCCGCTCATCACGACGGGTTCGCCGTTGCTCCTTTGATGGACGCACTCGTCGATGCCGACATCATCATCACCGCCTCCGGTATCGGCCATTCGCTGATCGCTGACCATGTCGCTGCGATGAAAGACGGGGCCATCGTGGCCGTGGGCGGCGCCGGCCCACCCGAGTTCGACCCCACCATGCTCGGTTCGCTCACCGAGCCTCTCGTTTGGGGCGAGACCGTGCGAGACAACATCCAAGAGCTGAAGGTGCCCGGCGGCAACACGGTGTTCGTGATCGCTGAGGGTCACTGCGCCAACACCTCGGCCGGCGAGGGCAACCCCATCGAGGTGATGGATCTCTCGCTCGCTCTGCAGATGCGGGCCATCGATCACCTCGCAGCCAGTGATCTCCCGGCTGGTGTCCACTTGCTTCCCAAGGAGATCGATGACGAGGTGGCGGCGAGCCAGTTGGCTGCTGCCGGGCTCGCTTTTGACACTGCGTCGGACGCCCAGATCGACGCCGCCCAGGCCTGGTGACGGCTCAGCCGATCCACCGCCTCGAGGCTGACGACATCCTCGGTGGCGTGGAGATCTACTCGGCCGACCTCCTTGCCCCGGTCACCAGCCCACCCATTCCCAGCGGAGCCGTCGCCATCCATGACGGGCGGATCGTCGCCGTCGGGACCCTTGCCGAGATCGCAGCAGATCACCCGGAAGCAGCGGTCACCCGCTGGTCGGGCCTTCTCACCCCTGGCCTGGTCAACGCCCACACGCATCTGCAGTACACCTCGTTCGCTGCCGTCGGGGCCGAGCCATTCGAGAACTACACCGCTTGGGCCATCCGCTTCGGCGAGGAATACGACCGAAGCGCGGATGATGACTGGAACGTCCCGTATCTGGCGGGCGCCGAGCAAATGATCGCCAACGGCATCACCGCCATCGGCGACATCGTCACTGACTTCGAATGTCGTGACCTCCTGCACGACCTCGGCATTCCGGGCGTTGCCTACCTCGAGCTGATCGGCGTCGATCTCGACGACTGGGATGGTGGCGTCAGCAAGCGCCTACGCGACGCGGTGATTGCAGGCAAGACATCAGCCAGCAATCACGTCGGGATCTCGCCCCACGCGCCGTATTCGATCGACGCTCCCGTTCTCACCAAGATGGCCGATCTCGCTCGTGAGCTCGATGTACGGCTGCACATCCACGTGGCCGAGTCCGATGCCGAAGATGAGCTCTACCGGACCGGTACCGGCCCAATGGCCGATCGGCTTCGCCTGGTGACGAACCGGCGAGTCGCCGTGCTCGAAGACGGCGGGGCTGGGGTCGGTGCGGGCGCCTACGTACAGTCGCTCGGCATTCTCGGGCCGACGTGCCACATCGCTCACGGCGTCTACCTCGGGATCGAGGGACGAGCGATCATGGCCGAAGAGGGAACTCTCGTGGCCTTGTGCCCGCGATCGAACCACATCGTCGGCGTCGATCGCCCGCCGGTTGCTGACTTCCTCAGCGAAGGTGTTCGGTTCGCCGTTGGCACCGATTCGCTCGGATCCTCACCGTCGCTCGACCTGCTCGACGATGTCGCCGAACTGCGGCACCTCGCTGCCGAGGCAGGCTTCGACCGTCCTGAACTCGACGATCAGCTGTTGGAAGCTGCGACGCTCAACGGGGCGAGGGCGCTCGGGCTCGACGCCGTTCTCGGCTCTGTCGAGGTGGGGAAACGGGCCGATCTCGCGCTCTTCGACGTAGAGGACATCGCCACCCTGGTCCGTTCCGGAGCAGGCCGTTGCATGGCCACGATGATCGGCGGGTTCGTGCGCTTCCACCGGTGGTGAACCGACGAACGAAGTGTTCCGATTCTTCGCGACTCTTTGTCAAGTTACTCGTCAGTATCAGCAGAACCTGACCCGAAGGATGTCCATGAGTAACCAGATGACCAAGACCGCTCGGCGAGCCCTCCACGCCTACGTCTCCGATGATGCCCACGACGCATGGCACGACTTCGCAGCGGAGAACGGCGTGACGGTGAGCGGGCTTCTGGAGTCGCTGGCGCCTCATCTCCAGAATCAGGCGGACGACGTCAGTCTCGAGGCAACCTTCGAGGACTCCATCAAGTCTGCTCGCGCTGTTGACGCATCCCGACGTCGCCGTTCGTGATGTGGTGACCATCCGGCGTCAGAGGCGGGAAATCGACAGCTCGACGGTAGCTGCGGTCAACTCGGCGTCGGTGGCGACCGGCGTTCCTTCCCGCAGCAAGTAAGAGAGGAACAAGTGATCGTCGATCACGGCGGCAGCGATGATCACGCTCTCCAGGATCGGCCCGCCGGCATCGAAACCAGCCAGCACAATCGCCTGATCCGCCCCGTCGATGTCGATGTCGATGAGCTCCAACGACATCGTCTCGTACTCCTCTTCGAGGCTCGGACAGGTCGCCATGAGCTCGATTGCATCGAGGAAGTCAGCCGCTCCACGGTCCGTCGCCCGCAGGCATCACTACGAATTGGAGACTGCTACGGGTTTGAGAGTTGCGGAACTCTCCAGCGATGTGAGCGTTGGGAAACGGCGCTGGAGTTCCGCAGACGGTCTCGTTGCTGGACTGACCCGACGCAACGTCACCGACCCACTCGATCGAACTCGTCGTCCAACCGTCCCCGAGACCCAGTGATGCGAGATCGGCCTCTGAAAGAACGGTGGCGGCGAGCGGCTTGTTCTCCCACTCGCGATCGAACTCTGCAGCAGGCGGAGGTGGAGAGTCACCGACGACAGGTTCATCGACATCGGCGGGAATCGTGGTTGGCGGCTCTGCGTTCTGCTTCGGTGCTTTAACCGGCTCGGTCGACGGTGGACTCTCCGGTTCCACTCTCTCGACGGACGCGACGGTCTCGACCGGAACCTCAGCAGACTCACCGAGGGCAAGCACGGACGTGTCGGTGTTCTGAGAACACGCTGCACCCATCGGAAAGAAGCAACAACGGCTTTACTCGCACCTCCGGTCTGGCCCGCTGGTCGGAAGTGACACCGCTGCTGGGTGGACCCGGAAAGCTACGGTTCTCACATGGTCGCCGGTGCTCTACTGATCCTTCTCGCTGCTGGCGTGGCCCTCGGGTTCGGTGCTGCCAACAAGCCCCGAGTAGCGAAGGCGATCGTCCTCGCTGCTGCAGCCGTCTTCGTGTTCTTTGGCGCTCTCATCCTTCTCGGTCGCCTATCTGGCAACTAGGTCACCGACAACTCATCGCCTGACGACGGGGCAGCAACTGCTTCACGGTGACCGACTGAGCGCTTCAGCGAGCAGCGAGCAGCGAGCAGCGAGCAGCGAGTGGCGTTCAGTCTTGTTCGCTGATGGCGACGTGCATCGCCATGTTCGGCACGTTCTTCAAGCCGAGCTCTTTGCGCAAGGCTACGAGCGCATCGAGATCGGAGCCTTCGATCGCCAACGTGCGCAATGCATCGTCGGAGCCTTCGATCTCGACATCGGTGACCTCAGCTCGAAGCTCACCAATGCGGTAGCGCCGACGATCCTTGGAGACGAACACCACCCGCGCCACATCGTCTTCGAGCTTGGCCGCAGCCTTTTCGATATTGAAGCCCTTACGCTTTCCCCGGTCGAGGCGGAGCTCGGCGAAGAGCTCATCGAACGGGGCCGGCACGCCGTCAGCCTTCTTGTACCAGTCTGATGTCCAACTCTCGAAGCCCCGCTTCTCGGCAACCAATTGCTTGACCTTCATCGACCGGTCACGAACTTTCGCGTTGAACGCCATGTCGTCGACCAGCAGGTAACAGTCGTCGTACTGCTCGCGGGACTCCTCAGAGGCCATCTTGGCCAGCTTCTTTCGCGCCTTCGGGTACTCACCCCAAACTCGATACTCATAGTGAGTATCGAGCGAGTCATCTGGAGCTGATCGAACCTTTGGCATGCCGCACTTCTCTTCCACCGGCACGAAGCCGAACGATCACCTTACGCCGGATCAGGCGTCAGCCGAAGACAACGCTTGTCAGCAAGGCCGAAGACAAGCCACATCGAGAACGCCGTCAGTAGCTGCTTCGGATCAACGTCACGTCTGCTTTGACCATCGGCACGCAGACGTTCAGACCTGAGAGTCTGCTCTCCATCCGGGCATTCTCGATGCCGTGCAGATCCCAGATCCGCGGTTCGGCTCCAACCACTCGGAACGAGGTCGACCTGGTGGGGTCCTCCACACTCGGCGCCAGTCCGAGGTGGAGGTTGCCATCGATCCACTCGGCCCGATCCAGGGCCATGTGCGGGAAGTCCACATCGACGACTTGGGGCCAGGGTTCGAGTGGACCACCCGCAAGTCGACGCCACGCGTTGGGGCCGCCGGCCTCGGCCGCAGCCAGAATCGCGTTCAGCTGACCCCGGGGGTGCGGCTCGTTCAGCCCCAAGCCCCACGTGAACTCACCCTCGTGCCAGGTTGGTTCATAGGAGGCCTCGATCGCAGCGACAAGCCGCTGTTCGAGCTCGACCATTCCCCACTCTTTGGCCAACAACAACGCGAGCACAGTGGTCCGGTCCGCCGGCAGGGCGGGTTCGAGCCCCGCTGATACACGCTCGAACCATTGGCGACTGTCAACGGTCTGCAGAGGCGCAGCGAGGAAGGCTGTCGCCATCGCCTCATGCAGCGCGTGGCTGTCGAGGTCGCCCCACCGAGGTTCTTCGATCTTTGCAAGGAGGTTCGTGCCATGTCGGCGATCGTGAAGTTCCAGCCCGAGGCTGGCTGCTGCTCGGAGCGAAGGCCGCTGATCAGCTCCGGCCATCGGTTGCTCGGCCACCCGCTCGGCACGTTCGTTGTGTGTATGAGCGAAGCGATCGTCACCGATCATCGAACGGATTCCGAGCAGCACCAACATGAGCCCATTCGGATCGTTCGCAGGATCAGGGTCGTGGATCGCCCACCAACCGGTCTGTCGCGCAATCAGTTCATCGAGCACTGCCACGTAGGGTTCGGTCCATGCCGGCGTGGTGTGGGCCATCAATCCCATCGCAAAGGACGAGTCGACCAGGTCGAACCGACGCCCATTCGTCATCGCCGAGTCGGGCTGTCCAGCCTCCGCCTCGACCTGCGACTGCCCATCCCAGTGAGGGTGCGGGTGTCCGAACTCGCTCCAGTCGTCCGCTGTGTGAGCCTTGCGATGGAGATAGCGGAGCCAGCCCAGCGAGCGGTCAGACAGTTTCATGAACTGGCGCCCTCGCGAGCGGCGGCTTGGCGACGGAGTTCACGCCGGGCGATCGCCATCAGGTGGACTTCGTCTGGCCCGTCAGCGATGCGAAGCGAGCGGAGCTGGGCGTACATTCGGGCCAGCGGCGTGTCGTCGGAAACGCCAGCGGCACCGAACACCTGGATGGCCCGATCGATCACCGTGGTCGCAGCGCGCATCACCTGCACCTTGATGACCGACATCTCGGGGGCAGCTGCTTTGTCGCCATCGGCATCCATGATCGATGCCGTGCGCAGCGTGAGCAACCGGGCGGCATCGATGTCGATCCTGGCCTCGGCGATCCAGTCCTGGATGTTGGCCCGGCTGGCCACGGTCTGGCCGAACGTCGAGCGAGCCTCTGCCCGTTCACACATCAGCGACAGGGCGTGCTCGGCCACCCCGATCGTGCGCATGCAGTGCTGCACTCGCGCCGGGCCGAGGCGAGCCTGACCGATGCCGAAACCGCCACCGACCTCACCGAGTAGCGCGGCGGCAGGCACTCGCACGTTGTCGAAGGTGAGCTCGCAGTGCCCGTTGGCGTCGAGGTAGCCGAACTTGGACAGGTTGCGCACCACCGTGAACCCGGGAGCGTCGGTCGGCACGATGAACTGGCTCTGGCGATGGTGGCGCGGACCGTCGGGATCGGTGGCGGCAACGGCGATCACGAAGGCGCAGTTGGGGTGCAAGACACCGCTGATCCACCACTTGCGACCGTTCAGGATCCAGTCGTCGCCCTCTTGGACTGCCGACATCGAGATGTTGGAAGCGTCTGACGACGGCACATGCGGCTCGGTCATGGCGAAGGCAGAACGGATCGCTCCATCAAGTGAAGGCTCGAGCCAACGACCGCGCTGGTCGTCGCTGGCGTAGATCGCGAGCGCATCGCCATTGACACTGGTGGGCGCATCACAGTTGGTTGCTTCTTGTGCGGTGGCACACGTGCCCAACACCTCGGCCAGCGGGGCGTATTCGACCATCGACAGGGCAGGCCCGTATCGGGGGTCGCGCACGCACAGGTTCCAGAGTCCGGCGCTCTTGGCCGATGCCTTCAGCACTTCCATGGTCGGCGGTTGGCGATCGGGAACCGCTTCTCGCTCGGCCTCGATGGCTGCCTCGGCGGGTCGGACCTCTTCGCTGATGAACGTCTGGAGTTCCGCCACCCGCTGCGTCGTCGCTGCACTGGTGCCGAACAAAGATGCTGTCACCGGCTGGACAGTAGGGCGACTCGCACCGCTGAACCAGCCGCTGACGATCGAGGACTGGCTCGACCGTGCGCCTCCCCCTAGCGTGCGCGAGATGGACATCGACCTCATGACCGGAGCCTCGACCTGGGCCGACTCGGCTGATCTGGCCCGCAAGCTCCAAAACGCTGGCTTTTCCGGAATGCTCTACACCGAGACCACTCAGGTCCCCTGGATGCAGATCGCAGCAGCTGCCTCAGCGGCACCAGATCTCTACTTCACCACCGGCATTGCCGTGGCCTTCCCCCGCAGTCCAATGGTGTCAGCAGCTGTTGCATGGGAGATCGCAGAGAACACCGACGGCCGCTTCCGCCTCGGTCTTGGCAGCCAGGTCAAGGCCCATGTCACCCGTCGCTACAGCGCCGAATTCGACCGGCCCGCGGCCCGAATGCGGGACTACGTGTTGGCAGTCAAGGCCTGCTGGCGAGCGTTCGGTCGAGAAGAACGACTGGCCCACGAGGGCGATTTCTACAACCTCAGTCTGCTGCCGCCTGACTGGGCGCCGCGCCCTCACGATCACCCGATGAAGGTCGACATCTCCGCTGTGGGGCCGATCATGACCAGAGTCGCTGGTGAGGTCGCCGACGGGATCCACGTTCATCCCCTCCACTCGATGCCGTACATCGAGAACCGGCTGTTGCCGGCGGTTGGAGAAGGCGCCGCGAGAGCGGGGCGCGACACGGGCGAGATCGACCTCATCATCCCGGTGTTCGCCTGTCCGGGCGACACCCCCGAGGAGCGGGCACCATATGTCGACATCGCCAAACGCCAGATCGCGTTCTACGGCAGCACACCGAACTACGCGTTCCAGTTCGACGATCTCGGCTTCGAGGGAACCACGGCCAAGATCCGGGCCAAGATGAAGGCTGGCGAACTCGACACCCTCGGCGACCTCATCACCGACGAGATGTTCGAGGCCTATGGGCTGGCTACTTCTTGGGACGACATGGCCGACAAGTTGATCGAGCGCTACGCCGGCACCGCCTCCCGAGTCGTGATGTACCTCGGTGAACGCCAAATGCGGACCGACCCCGATCACCTCGCCAAGTGGGGCGAGATCGCCTCGGCGGTCCGAGCAGCGTGAGCGCTCCCTCCAGGACCGCGCTGGTCACTGGTGGGGCCAGCGGTATTGGTCATGCCACCTGCTTGGCGCTCGCTGCGGCGGGTCGCCGGGTCGCCGTCTCCGACATCAACGCCGAAGGAGCAATGGCCACCGCAGACGCGATCACCGCAGCCGGCGGCACAGCCATCGCCGTCACGATGGACATCACGAGCACCGACTCGGTCGCCAACGGCTGCCTCGAGACCATCGATCGTCTCGGAGAGATCGACATCCTCGTCAACGTCGCCGGCTGGGACGAATTCAAGAAGTTCGTCGACACCGATGAAGACTTCTGGGACCGCATCATCGACATCAACTTCAAAGGCATGATGCGCACCACGCACTTCTGCGTCCCCCGCATGATCGACAACGGCTGGGGCCGCATCGTCAACATCGCATCCGATGCTGGCCGAGTGGGGTCGTCGCTCGAAGCGGTGTACTCAGGGGCCAAGGGAGGCACGATTGCGTTCAGCAAGACGTTGGCTCGCGAAGTGGCCAGGAAAGGCATCACGGTCAACGTGGTGTGTCCAGGACCAACCGACACGCCTTTGCTCGGGGCCATCGTCGGCACCGGTGATGGCAGCGAGCGAGTGATCAAGGCCATGGCCGGAGCCACGGCCATGAAACGCCTGGGAACCGCCGAGGAAGTGGCACCAGCAATCGTCTACTTCGCTTCAGACGAAGCCGGCTTCACCACCGGTCAGACCCTGTCGGTGTCCGGCGGACTGACGATGTCATGACCTCACAACCGAACATCGTGCTGATCAATTGTGACGACCTGGGTTACGGCGACCTCGGCTGTTACGGGTCCGACGTTCACGACACACCAGCGATCGACGCGCTCGCCGCCGAGGGTGCACGCTTCACCGACTTCTCGATGGCATCACCGGTCTGCTCGCCTTCTCGAGCCTCGATGCTCACCGGCAGCTACCCGCTGCGCATCGGCTTCGGCGGCGAAGGCTTACAGAACATGGGCGTACTGTTCCCCGGTCAGGGTCGCGGCCTGCATCCTGACGAAGTGACGATCGCTCGACTCCTCAGCGACGCTGGCTACGCAACGCTGGCGGTCGGCAAATGGCACTGCGGCGACCAGGCCGACTTCCTCCCCACCAACCACGGTTTCGACGAGTGGTTCGGTCTGCCCTACAGCAACGACATGGGGGTTCAGGTCATGGCCGAGGGAACCCCGACCCTCGACGAGCTCAATACTCGCATCAAGGCAGCAGGCATCGAGTACGAGCTGCAGTGGCCGCCGCTCCCCCTCATCGAGAGCACATCTGACGGCGCAGCCACGGTGGCCGAGCAACAGCCGGATCAGGCCACCCTCACGGGCCGCTACGTCGAGCGGTCGCTCGAGTTCATGCAGGCCAATCCCGAGCGCCCGTTCTTCCTCTACCTGGCTCACATGTACGTCCACCTGCCGATCTACGTCGAGCAGCGATTCACCGACGCCTCTCGCAATGGCGCCTACGGGGCGGCCGTGGCCAGCATCGATTGGGCCACAGAGATGATCGTCACCGAACTCGAGCGCCTCGGTATCGCCGACAACACCATCGTGATCTTCACCAGCGACAATGGGGCTCTGGCCCCAGGACCCGATGGCGCTGGCAGCAACGCCCCCCTTCGAGACGCCAAGGGCACCACTTGGGAGGGCGGCCAACGGGTGCCGTGTGTGATCCGTTGGCCCGGCCACATCCCCGAGGGTCTCGTGATCGAAGACATGGCCAGCGCTCTCGACCTGCTTCCGACCCTCGCGAAGGTCTGCGGAGTAGAGCAACCGCATGACCGCATCCTCGATGGCCACGACATCAGCGGTCTCCTCGACCTCGACGATTCGACACCGGATCCTGATCGCTCGTTCCTCTCGATCGCCGGGGGCAACATCGAAGCGATTCGGGTCGGGCGTTGGAAGCTCCACGTCCGCAAAAGGCGCACCGAGATGTGCGAGCTCTACGACCTCGTCGCCGACATTGGTGAGTCCGTCGACCGCTCGGCCGAGCAACCAGACATCGTGGCCGATCTCTCGGCAAGAATCGCCGCGGCGCGAATCGAACTCGGCGACCAAGCCACCGAGGTCGAAGGTAACGCCACCCGTCCGATCGGACGAGTCGAGAACCCCGTGCCGCTGACCTCAATCGACAACCCGTCGACGATCGCCGAATACGACCTGCCCTACCGAGGCTGAGCCGCCGCGCTGATACAACCCATCCAACGACTGGAGCATCACATGGAGATCGAAGGCCTGCGGGCCATCATCATCGGCGGGGCCTCTGGCTTCGCCAAGGCCACCGCCACCCGTATTGCAGCGGGAGGCGGCACCGTCGCCATCCTCGACCAAGAAGCGTCCGCTGGCGCTGAGGTCGCCGCCGAGCTCGGCGGCACTTGGCACCCGTGCAACGTGCTCGACTTCGAGGGCATCGAGATCGTGATCAACGAAGCCGTCGCGGCCATGGGCGGCCTCGATTTCGCCCTCAACACTGCGGGCGGCGGCAAAGCGGGACGAACCGTCGGTCGAGACGGGCCCTTCTCACTCGACGACTTCCGAGCCGTCGTCGACCTGAACCTGATCGGCACGTTCAACACCAATCGATTGTGCGCGAACCACATGACCACCAACGAGCCAAACGAAGACGACGAGCGCGGCGTGCTGATCAACACGTCGTCGATCGCGGCGTTCGAGGGCCAGATCGGCCAGGTCGCTTACACCGCGTCGAAGGCCGGAGTGGCCGGCATGACGCTGACGATGGCGCGAGATCTCGGCTCGCTCGGCATCAGAGTCAACACGATCGCACCCAGTCTCTTCGCCACTGGTCTCACCGCGAGGGTCACCGAGGAGCGGGCGGACAACATGACCAAAGACGCAGCATTTCCTCGTCGGCTCGGCAAGCCCGATGAGTATGCGAGGCTGGCGGTCGCCATCATCGAGAACCCGATGCTCAACGGCGACACCATCCGTCTCGACGGCGGCCAACGATTCGCTCCCAAGTGACCCGTTCTGCGGAGTTTCCGCCTCATTCTTGAGGCTGAGATGCCGCAGTTCGAGCAGGCCGGCCTGAGCATCTACGGTGACCGTCATGCGAATCTCCATCTCAGTCGGCAGCGCCTACTACGACGGTGAGAACTGGGACGACCTCGTCGACTACGTCCAAGCCGCCGACCGCCTCGGGGTCGACTCGGTCTGGTCGGCCGAAGCCTGGGGCATGGATGCCGTTGCATCGCTTGGCTACCTGGCGGCCAAGACCGAGAACATCAAGCTCGGCAGCGGCATCATGCAGATCAGTGCTCGCACGCCGGCCACGACTGCGCTGACGGCGCTCGCCCTTGCTCAGCTCAGCAACGATCGGTTCATGCTCGGCCTCGGTGTCAGCGGGCCACAGGTCGTCGAGGGGCTCCACGGTGACGAGTTCGCCAAGCCCCTCAGCCGCCTCAAGGAATACGTCACGATCGTGCGTCAGGGGCTGCGAGGTGAGCGCTTCCAGTACGAGGGCAAGCGCTACACGCTGCCTCGGCCCGGTGGTGAGGGCAAGGCGCTCAAGCCGTCGATCCGTCCTCGACCCGACCTTCCGATCTACCTCGCCACGCTCGGGCCGAACTCGCTCGTCTACACCGGGGAAGCCGCTGACGGCTGGCTCGGCACGTCGTTCATCCCTGAACACAGCGACGTCATGCTCGGCTCCATTCGCGAGGGCGCCGACAGCGCCGGTCGCTCGATCGACGACATCGACATCTTGGTCTCGGCCAACATTGCAGTGTCCGACGACGTCGACGCCTTGATAGCGAAGGCTCGACCTGGCATGGCCTTCACGCTCGGCGGCATGGGCTCGGCCAAGACCAACTTCTACAACGACGCCATCAGTCGCGCCGGCTTTGCCGACATCGCCGCCGAGGTCCAACAGTTGTGGGTCGACGGCGACAAGGCATCAGCGGCCGCAGCGGTTCCTGACGAGCTGGCACTGATGGCGTATCCCATCGGCACCGAGGACATGGTGAAGGACCGGATCCGGGCCTACCGAGCAGCGGGAGTCAACGGCCTGCGCGTCGCTCCCGTTGGCCGCACCGCTGCTGATCAGATCGCTCACCTCGAGATGGTGGTCGACCTCGTCCGAGCGGCAACCGACTGACATCGCTTTCGGACCCGATGGCGAGTTGACGTACTCTCCACCAGGTCGAAAAGCAGCAGGTCGAACGGCAACCAGCCAAAAGGGGTCAGCACCATGGAAGCATCAACAACCTTCACTGAGAATCCGGAGGCTGCTGCGGCGATGACGTCTTCACGGCCAATGGGTCACGGGTCGGTCCGGGCGTATGACTGGATCGGGCACCACGCCGACCATCGGCCGGGCCGAGAGGCGGTGCGCGACCTCGGCACCGACCGCAGCTTCACCTACGCCGACCTCGACCACCGCATCGACGCTCTTGCCGCACACCTCACCTCGCTCGGTATCAGCCGAGGCGACCGCATCGGGGTGCTCGCCCACAACGGCGTCGAGTACTTCGACATCCAGTTTGCCTGCGCCCGCCTCGGCGCCATCTGTGTGCTGCTCAACTGGCGCCTCACCGTCACCGAGCTCGAGTACATCCTCAATGACAGCTCACCCATGGTGCTCATCCACGACACAGAGTTCGCCCCTGCGGCCACCGAACTCCAACAGCGCTGCAACATCGAGCACCTCCTCATGATCGACGGCGGAGCACCGGCCAGCCCCTACGAGACTGCGCTCAGTGCCTACAACGGCACCCCGGTCGAGCGAGTGGCGGTCACCCACGAAGACGTGATCACCATCATGTACACCTCGGGAACCACCGGCCTTCCCAAGGGCGCCATGATCACCCATGGCATGAACTTTTGGAACGCTGTCAACCTCGGTATTCCCGGCGGCATCGGTATCGACACCGTCCACCTCAACATCCTGCCGTTGTTCCACACCGGCGGGCTCAACTGCTACAGCAACCCTGTGCTTCATGCCGGCGGCACTGTGGTCATCCTCAAGACCTTCGACCCCGCCGAGACGCTTCGAGTCCTCGGTGATCCAGCCCAAGGGGTCACCCACTTCTTCGCTGTGCCGGCGCCGTATCAATTCATGATGCAGCACGAGGACTTCGCCGACACCGATCTCTCCCGTCTGCGAATCGCCGGTGTCGGCGGCGCTCCGTGTGCTCTCACGATCATGGAGGGCTGGACCGAACGAGGCGTCGATCTCGCCCAAGGATTCGGCATGACCGAGACCAGCCCCGCATGTATCTTCCTCGACCCGAGCGATTCGCTTCGCAAGATCGGTTCGACCGGCAAGCCACTCCTCCACACCGAGTTCCGCATCGTCAACGAAGACGGCGGCGACTGCGGCCCAGAAGAAGTCGGCGAACTGTGGGTTGCCGGCCCCAACATCACCCCTGGCTATTGGAATCGTCCCGACGCCACCGCCGATGCGTTCGAGGGGCGCTGGCTCAAGACCGGCGATGCCGCCCGCATGGATGACGAAGGCTTCGTCTTCATCGTCGACCGGTGGAAGGACATGTACATCTCTGGCGGCGAGAACGTGTATCCGGCCGAGGTCGAGAACGTCCTCTACCAACTGCCAGAAGTCGCTGAAGCTGCGATCATCGGCATCCCGAGCGACAAGTGGGGCGAAGTGGGCCTGGCTGTTGTTGCGCTCAAGCCGGGCGCGTCACTGGACCGTTCCACCGTCATCGAGCACTGCGTCGAACAGCTGGCCAAGTTCAAAGTTCCGAGCGATCTCACCATCGTCGAAGCGCTCCCTCGCAATGCCACCGGGAAGGTCCTCAAACGCGAGCTTCGCGCCACCTTCGTCGCCGAGGATGCGCCCAAGATCTCATAGTTCTCACTCCTCGGCCACGGCTCGGCCCACGGGTGGGAGCGAATGCTCTCGATTGCTTCGTCTCGCGCCTGCTGCTTGGACAATGCCCACGCCGGGAAGCCACTTTCGTGCCAGCCCGGGTGCTGCCAACGCTCCGTCGCAACGATCTCGTTGCGGGACAGGCGGTTGTCGACCCTGACGACGTCGAACGCCGACTCGATGGCCTGCGCCACGCGAGTTCAGCATCGTCGGTTGCCGGTGAATCCGTGGATCAAGACAACGGGAGGCAAGTTCACGGTCAGCCGTCGGTCACGCAACCGTTGGAAGCGTCCTGAGTGAGCTTGATGAACTTCCAGAGCGTTCCGGAGGTGGCCTTGTATGGCGGCATCTCCCACGCCTCGGCCCGACGCTCCATCTCAGCATCGTCGACGTCGACGGTCATCTGGTGCGACTCGTCATCGATCGTGATCGTGTCGCCGTCCTGCACGAGAGCGATCGGGCCGCCCTCCTGCGCTTCGGGCACCACGTGGCCGACGATGAAGCCGTGGCTGCCGCCGGAGAAACGCCCATCGGTGATGAGGGCGACATCATCGAGGAAGCCAGCACCAGCAAGGGCGCTGGTGGGAGTGAGCATCTCGGGCATCCCTGGCCCACCCTTGGGTCCTTCATAACGAATGACGATGACGTCGCCGGAGGCAATGCGTCCCTCTTCGAGACCAACGAGCATGTCCTCTTCGCAATCAAAGACACGAGCGGGGCCGCTGAACAACAGGCCCTCTTTGCCGGTGATCTTGCCAACTGCTCCGCCGGGAGCGAGGTTGCCTCGAAGGATCGAGATGTGGCCCCGGGCCTTCACCGCAACGTCGAGCTTCGATACGACGTCTTGGTCTTCGTCGAGGTGAGGGGCAGCCTCGAGATTCTCACCAATGGACGTGCCGGTGATGGTCAGCTGGTCGCCGTCGAGCATTCCCTCGTCGAGCAGGTAGCGCATCACCCCGGGCACACCGCCGACAGCATGAAGATCTTCCATGACGTACTTGCCCGAGGGCTTGAGATCGGCCAGCAGCGGAACACGAGCGCTCGTGGCTTGCCAGTCGTCGATGGTGAGATCGATGCCGAAGGCACGGGCCATCGCAATGGTGTGCAACACCGCATTGGTCGATCCACCGAGCGCCATGGTGACGACCATGGCATTTTCGAACGAGGCGCGAGTGACGACGCGTCGAGGGGTGAGGCCCTCAGCAAGGAGCATCTCCATCATCGAACCAGCCAGCACACACTCGGCGAGCTTGTCCGGGTCCTCAGCAGGAGTGCTGGAAGAGAACGGAAGGCTCAGGCCCATGGCTTCGATGGCAGTGGCCATCGTGTTCGCCGTGTACATGCCGCCACAGGCACCAGCACCCGGGATCGAGCAATCGACGATGGTCTGGCGCTCTTCCTCGGTGATCGTGCCAGCCAGGAACTGGCCGTAGCTCTGGAACGCCGACACGACATCGAGCTTTTCTTCAACACCATTGATCGTGCCGCAACCGGCACGAATGGTGCCGCCATAGACCATGATCGACGGGCGATTCAGCCGACCCATCGCCATGACAGCACCGGGCATGTTCTTGTCACAGCCAGGAAGCGCAACCAGGCCGTCGTACCACTGGGCGGCCATGACGGTTTCGATCGAGTCGGCGATGAGATCACGGCTCTGGAGCGAATACGACATGCCGTCGGTGCCCATCGAGATGCCATCGGAGACACCAATGGTGTCGAACCGCATGCCAACGAGACCGGAGTCGACCACGCCTTTCTTGACCTCGTCACCGAGGCTGCCCAGGTGCATGTTGCATGGGTTTCCCTCGTACCAGCAGGCGGCGATGCCGATCTGTGGTTTGTCGAGATCGGCGTTGCTCAGACCCGTGGCCAGCAGCATTGCCTGCGAGGCACCCTGGCTCTTGGGCTGCGTGATCCGCGACGAGTAAGCGTTCAATTCAACTGGCTGTTCTCCCATCTCAGCATCATGCCAGCCGTCAGCGCCGGTGACGCTCTGCTTTGTCCAAGGCGTCCGATCGCCCGGGACCGCCCTCACCTACCCCAACCGCTCCATGCTCGTCGTCACCACCGAGCGATAGCGGGGCCAGCACGCCTCCAACCAGGCCGGGTCATCATCGAGGAATGCGCCGCGCACCTGATCTCGGATCAGCTTCGCATCCGTTGACGTCGGGTCTCCTGACGCGTGCAACACCGCGTCGGCCCGCAAGCTCTGCAACACAGTGATCGGGTCGACCGTGCCGTACTCGATGGCCACACCGGTCAATTCGGTGTCAGGCACCAGCGCTCCCACCGACCCCAACCAATCCCCGGAAAGATCTGCAGACACGCTTGCTCCGTCCTGCATCGAGATCACGTCCTGCCACCATTCAGTCTGTCGCTGGTACGCCTCGCTGTCGGGAGCGTCTGAACTGATGAGTTCGCCGTGGCTCCACGGTCCGAGGCCGGTGTGCAGATCGATGATGGCTGTCTTGGCCACACCCTGCAGTCGGTCGCTCAGGAAGTCCGAGAGCCAACGGTTCGACCACGTCGGCCCGATGCCTCCGTAGAAGATGCCTGTCGGATGATCGAACTGACCGCCGGAGACGATCTGCTGGAAGTCATCGAGACCGATCTCCTCGAGCGCCGACATCAGCTGGCCGAGCGTGCGCTGTTGCTCGTCCTCGCTCCACGACGACGGCACCAGAGTGTCGGCGAACTCGCCATAGCGAGGATTCCCCGGCATCGCGGTGGACCAATCGCCGAAGTTGCGGTTCAGATCGACGTTGTCCTCGTTCACTCGCCGCACCCATGAGAATCCGTACGGGTTGAGCGCATGGATGAAGATCAGGGTCGGGCTCGTCGTTCGGTCAGCGTCGACGGTTTCGAGGTGGTAACGCTGCAACGCCGACCCGAGGTATCCCTCGACACCATGGGTGCCTGACACCACGATGACCACGTTCGCCCCCGATGTCGGCCCCACTTCGGCGACATCGACGAAGAGGTCCTCGCCGTCGAGCCCTTTCATGGGATGTTGAATCGAGGTCAAGCGGGCGTTCGCTGCAGCGGCGGCCTCGAGGAACGCTGCTCTGGCATCGACATAGGTAGCGCTCAGTGGAGGGATCACGCTTGCAGCGTGCTTGCCAACCAACCGATCCGCAAGCTCAGCCCCTCAGCTTTGGGCGTCGACGAGTTCCGACCACGCGCTGTAGCCCCCGATGATGTCGCTGACATCGTCGAACCCAGCCTGACGCAGCACGCTGGCTCCGACCGAGGACCGATACCCACCAGCGCAGAACACCACCGTGGGTGCCGACGGGTCGAGTTCGGCGAACCTGGCCGGGAGCTGCCCGACAGGGATGGTGCCAGCGCCCTCGATCGTTCCGAGCGCCACCTCACCTGGACCTCGGATGTCGAGCAGCTGGAGGCCCTCGATCTCGGGTCGGCGGGTACTGAACTCGGTCGCGGTGAGGCGTGAGGCTCGACGCGCTCGCTGTGGGTGAGCGGCCATGACCTCCAGCGGGCGAGTCAGGTGTCCGACGACTCGATCGAAACCGATGCGAGCGAGGCGATTCTTTGCTTCGAGTTCGTCACCCTCGTCGACCACCAGCACGATGTCGACATCAGTCGGGATGACCGACCCGGCGAATTCGGCGTAGCGACCAGCCAGGCCAACGTTGATCGAACCGTCGATGTGAGCTCTGGCGAAATCCTCCGGGCTTCGGCCATCGATGATCATGGCGCCCTGGTTGGTCAGCGCGTCGACGGCAGCGAGATCGAGCGGGGCTGGCAACTCGGACTCGTCGAGGAGGGGCCTTTCTTGACGGTTGAGCATGGCGTCGTAGACGAAATAGTCGGGTGGCGGAACTTGCCCCTCGGTGACCAAGCCCACGAACGTCGCTTGGTCAGGCGCGAGCAGTGCGTAGTTGGACTTCCGCTGCTCCCCCATCGTCGACCACGTATCGGTCGAGAGGTTCTTGCCGCACGCCGAGCCAGCACCGTGGGCTGGGTACACCCGCGTGGCGTCGGGTAGCGGTAGCAGCTTGGTGTGCAGGCTGTTGTAGAGCTGATGGGCCAGCTCGTCTCGGGTGTACCCGATCGATGCAAGCAGATCGGGGCGTCCGACGTCGCCGATGAAGAGCGTGTCTCCGGTCAAGACGCCGTAAGGAGTTTCGTCGCCGGCGCGTTCGTAGACCACGACGCTCATCGATTCGGGCGTGTGACCTGGCGTGTGGAGGAAGACCAGTTCGACCTCGCCCAGCAACCACCGCTCGCCATCGGCCACGCCACGCGACGTGAACTCGGTTTCTGCAACCGAGGAGTAGACGATCTCGGCCCCCGTTGCAGCCGCGAGTTCGAGGTGGCCAGACAGGAAGTCGGCATGGAAGTGCGTCTCGATCACGGCCTCGATGACCAAGCCAGCGGCCGCTGCGTCGTTGAGGTACTCCTCGACATCTCGGCGCGGGTCGACCACGACGGCTCTGCCGGTAGTGGTGTCACCAATCAGATACGAGGCTTGCGAGAGACAGTCGAGGTAGTACTGCGCGAATTCCATGGAGCCATCGTAGGAAATGTACGTACATTTGGCAAGAACTCGCCGGTCAGGAAGCCGAGGGCCGCAACTCGGTCCGAGCCCCAGCAGACCAATCAGTCACGAACCGATAGCGGTCACCGCGAATGATCGTCGTCCGCCACTCCACCGCAACGCCATCGCGAGAACCGAGCCGCTCCAGGAAGAACGCCGCATCGCTCTTGCTCAGGCCGAGCCTCTTCCGATCCGCCGCTGACGGAACGATCGGCGTCAAGCGCTCCCATCCCTGGTTCGGTACCGGGGCGCCGGCCAATTGGAGCTCTCGATACAGCGCCGTCCGGCTCCAATCGACCTCGAGCAACGGCTCCGCCACTTCGCGCAGCAGCCACGCCCGATCAACTGCAAGCGGCGATCCTCCGGCGAGACGCAGCCGCTCGAGCAACACCAACTCAGCCGACTCGCCGACGCCGAGCTGGGCTGCCGCCACCGAGTCTTCGACCACTTCACACCGCAACACTTCGCTCGCCTGCTCGACTCCAGCGGACTCGACCGACTGGAAGAGGCTGTAGAGCGTGCCGAGCGACTGCTCGAATTCAGCCCGGTTCACCACCGTGCCTCGGCCTCGTTCTCGCTTCAAGACACCGGTCTTGTTCAGATGACGAATGGCCTCACGCACGGTGTGCCGGCTGACGCCGTACGCCTCGGTCAGCTCGAGGTCGGTGGGAAACGCCTCGGTGAACTCGCCCGCCTCGAGCCGGATCCGCAGGTCAGTCTCGAGCTGGGACCACAGCGGGGTGGATTGACTTCGATCGAGCGTCATGTCCGTACAATACGAGGGATGAAGTTGCTTGCGATCACCGCCTTTTCTGTTGCCCTCCTCGCTGCTGGCTGCTCAGGGTCGAGCGACACCGCTGACGCTCCCGACATCGGCTCCACCGAACCTGCCGCCGAGGCAGCCGGTGCTGGCATCCGGGTCATCGATGCTGCTGACGCGCTCGCCATACAGAGTGATGCTCCCGCCGACCTCGTCGTGCTCGATGTTCGCACCGCCGACGAGTTCGCCGAGGGGCACATCGAGGGCGCAGTGATGCTCGATTTCTACGACCCAGACTTCGCAGCACAGATCGCCGAACTCGATCCCGACGTCCCATACCTCTTGTACTGCCGATCGGGGAACCGCAGCGGCCAGACAACCGAGATCATGGATCAGCTCGGGTTCACCGATGTTGCCGATGTCGACGGCGGCATCCTGGCCTGGGCCGATGCCGGCCTCCCCGTGGTCACCGAGTAGTCAACTGACCTATGTTCGAGCGATGACCGCTGCTCCGGATCCGCTCGCCACTCGACCGGGCTCGGCGGCAGTGCTTGCGCTCGATCGCGATGAGAAGTCCGCAGCCGCCACGGCGGCCCTCATCACCATGCCTGGCCTCATGGACACACCAATGGCCATCGGCGGGCAGAGTTCGGCCTTCGGGGCCGATCCCGGCGACTTGCGAGCGTCGAGAGACCGCCTGGTGCCCTTCGGACGCAAGCAGGGAACCGGTTGGGACACCGCATATGCCTCGCTCTCTCTCGCATCCGACGAAGCCCGCTTCGTCACCGGCGCCGATCTCCCCGTCGACGGCGGCCAGCTGTCGCGCGTCGGATGAAGCACGCCACGCCTTCGAGCCAGAGCGTCGATGCTGCCGGCATCGGTGCATTCATCGAGGCTGTCGAAGCAGATCGACGGATCGAGCCTCACGGTCTGATCCTGCAACGTCATGGGCATCGCATTGCCGAGGGCTACTGGGCACCCCACGATCGAGGTCGGGGCCGGTTGGTGTACTCGCTGAGCAAGTCGTTCACCGGGGCTGCCCTCGGGTTCCAGATAGCTGAAGGTCGGCTCACACTCGACGACCTCGTCAGTGATCACCTGCCCGACATCGACTTCCACGACGACGCAAAACGGCTTCGCATCCGCCACATCGCGTCGATGGCAACCGGTCACACCGATGAAACGCTCGGCGATGCTCAGGCCGCCGATCCACACGATGTCGTGCGAGGATTTCTGTCGCTGCCCGCCCAACACGAGCCCGGCACCGTCTTTGCCTACAACCAGCCGCCGGTTCTCACCCTGGCCACGGTTCTGGAACGCCTGGCTGGAGAACGGCTGAGCGACTATTTGGCTCCACGCCTGCTTCACCCGCTCAGCATCAACACGTTTCAGTGGGCCCACTGGCCGCCCGGGATCGACATGGGATTCTCCGGAGTGTTCACCGACCTCGACGCCATTGCCAAGCTCGGCCAGCTCCATCTCGATGGTGGCACGCACGGGACCAAGACGCTCCTCTCCGAAGCGTGGATCACCGAAGCCTCGTCGACCCAGACCAACAACCGAGGCGGCGAGACAATTGACTGGCAGCAGGGCTATGGCTTCCAGCTCTGGCAGTCCCAGCATGGCTACCGGGGTGACGGAGCGTTCGGCCAATACATGGTGGTGCTTCCTGAGCACGACGCCGTCATTGCCATGTTCTCGAACACCGACCACATGCAGACCGTCCTCGATCTCATGTGGGAGCACCTACTGCCTGCCCTTCGCCGCCCGGGTTCTGCCCTTGCCGATGATGCCCTGACCACTCGACTTGGCGCTCTTCGCCTCCCCACTACTGGGGAACGTCTGGGGACACCACCGGGTTCGTTTGCGATCGACGCATCGTTCGCTCCATCAGCACCGACGTTGACGTCACACCGATCGATCACCTTGGTCAACGTCCGATCAGGGCGCGTGGCCGTGCACGAGAACGGAGCACAACAGGCCTCCCTCGATCTCCCCATCACCGAGCACTGGGTTACCGAGGGCAACGTCGCGACCTGCGCCGCTCAGCACACCGATGGCGTGTTCAGCGTCGATGTGGCCTTCCTGAACACACCGCATCGCCTCGAACTCGAGCTGACGAACGGCATGTTCCAGTCTGACTGGGGCCGAGTGCCGCTCTTCGGTGCCGGGATCAGCAATCGATTGCACGAAATCGCTGACGCTCCGAACTGACGTCAGCTGCGCTGCAGCCGACCGGGCCGTGCACCGGTCAGCTCGTCATCGACCACGGTCAGCACGCCGCGCTTGATGGTCGCGCGATAGCCAGACACCTCCTGCATCAGGCGCGTGCCACCAGCGGGAAGGTCGGCCACCAAGTGGGGAGCCGCCACCTGGAGGTTGTCATGGTCGATGACGTTGATGTCGGCGATCTTGCCAGCTGCGAGCACCCCTCGGTCGTTCCACCCAACATGCTCTGCGGTGGCCTGGGTCTGGCGGTGGACGACGTCTTCCAGACGAATCTGCTCGCCCCTCGACCGGTCACGAGTCCAGTGCGTGATCGCTGTTGTTGGGAACGAGCCGTCGGAAATGGCGTTGCAGTGAGCTCCGGCGTCAGACAGGCCAAAGATCGAGTTCGGTGAGGTCATCATTTCTCGCACATCGCCGAGATCGCCGTTGGCATAGTTCATCAGCGGGATGTAGAGCAGCTGCTCACCGCCGTTGGCGACCAAGAGGTCGTACATGACCTCGTTGGCTGGCTTGCCTTGCTCGGCAGCCAAACCGGCAATCGAGTGCTCGGGTGTGGGCTCGTAGTCGGGAAGGTCTGCCATGGGATACATGCGGTCGTACGCCGAGTGGATCACCTTGGCGAAGCTTCGAGGACTGGCCTCGGCGTGCTCGGCCAGGATCGCTGACCGAACGTCGGGGTCCTGCAAACGAGCGAGGCGATCAGCGACCGGTAGATCTTCCATGGCCAGATAGGTCGCCGAGAAGTTCAGGGGGTTGGCTGATGCGTTGAGACCGATCAGCACGCCGATCGGGCGGATCGCAACCTGGGCCTTGGCATCGGCCCCGAGCTCGTTCCAGTCTTCAATCGCTCCGAGCAGTTCCCGAAATCGCGTCGGCGTGTCGTCGTTCTGTTGGACGGTGAAGCTGATCGGTCGGTCGACCTCGAGCGCAAGGCGGCGCAACAGCTCGATTTCGTTCTGCACCAGCTCATCGTCCTCGGACTGATAGGCGTCGGAGATCAACTGGATCACACCGCGGTCGAGATTGCGGAGGGCGCCTGCGATCCCGAGCACTTCCTCGGTCGATGCCTTCAGCGTGCCGATCTTGCGGCCGGTGCTGGTGCGATGGGCGATGGTGCGAGAGGTCGTGAAGCCCATGGCTCCGGCGGCGACCGCCTCTTCGCAAAGCATGGCCATGGTGGCGATCTGATCTGGATTGGCCGGGATGTCCATGTCGGCGCCGTCGTCGCCCATCACGTAGTAGCGAAGAGCCGCGTGTGGTACTTGGGTGCCGACATCGACCGGCCACGAACGCTTCTCAAGTGAGTCGAGGAAGTCAGGGAAGCTCTCCCACTCCCACTGCAAGCCCTCGGCCAGCGCTGCGCCGGGAATATCCTCGACGCCTTCCAACAGCTCGATCAAGTACTGGCGCTGGTCCGGACGAGCGGGAGCGAAGCCAACGCCACAGTTGCCGACCACGAGCGAGGTGACGCCGTTGATCGAAGACGGAGCGAGGTCGGCGTCCCAGGTGAGTTGACCGTCGTAGTGGGTGTGAATGTCGACCCATCCGGGAGTGACCACGAGACCCGACGCGTCGATCTCACTCCTGCCCACCCCGAGGCCATGGCCAATGGCAGTGATGACGCCATCGGTCACCGCTATGTCAGCGACGAATCGATCTGCCCCCGTCCCATCCACGATCGTTCCGTTGGTGATCACCAGGTCATGCATCTCTCCAGTGTGACATCGGTCTTGCTGCAATACGAGACAGCGCGTAGCGTCGCAGTTTCAGCAAGCTTGCGAAACGAGAGCAACGATGGCCTACGAAGTCGACGGAATGGACCTTCCCCCTGTCACCGATTGGGTGAACGATTGGGATTGGCTCGACGAGCAGTGGGGCGCCAACGCCATCGACATCTGGAACGACGTACGCGAGCAATGCCCGATGGCCAAGACCGAGCGCTACGGCCGGGCCTTCATGCCCGTCACGATGGAAGCCGTTGCTCAGGTCGCCAACGACACCGAGCACTTCTCGTCGATTCGTGTCGCTGTGGGAATACCAGGCTCTGAGCCCTCTCCCGCCCCGCCCATCACCTCTGACCCGCCAGATCACCACGGGCATCGCCGCCTGCTCCTGCCAGCGTTCAACCCCAAGCGGGTCGCCCTCATGGAAGAAGATCTGCGTCAGTACTGCCGCGGGCTCATCGCCAAGCTCGATGGCCTCGATGTCGCGGATGCGGCCGAGCAGTACTCACAGCACATCCCGGTCCACGGCATCTGCGAACTCACCGGCATCCCCGAGAGTGGCGGCGACCTCTTTCGCGACTGGATCCATCGCAGTTTCCAGCTCGGCCCGCGTGACAACGCTGTCCGCATGCAAGTGACCATGGAGATGACGGCCTACATCGACGAGTTGCTGAAGGACCGTCTGGCCAACCCCGTCGACGACATGCTCACCGAGATCGCCAACGCCGAGATCGACGGCGAAGAAGTCGAGTGGAAGCTGAAGGTCGGCTACGTCCGTCTGCTGATTCTCGCTGGCGTCGACACCACCTGGAGCGCCATTGGTTCAGGGCTCTGGCATTTCGCGCAGAACCCCGACGAGGTTGCTCGTTTGGTGGCGGTCGACAACGACGACCCGCTCTGGCAGATGGCCAGCGAAGAGGTGCTCCGCTTCTACGCCCCCGTCACCATGGCCCGTCAGGTCATCGCCGACACCGAAGTTGCCGGGTGCCCCGTGCACGCTGGCGACCAGATGTTGCTCACCTTCCCGGCGGCAAACCATGATCCGGAAGCGTTCGAGAATCCGGGCGAGTTCCAACTCGATCGAGCCAAGAACCGTCACGTCGCCTTCGGCCTCGGCATCCATCGATGTGTTGGTTCGAACCTCGCACGCCTCGAATTGCTCGTTGCTCTGCAGGAGTGGGTCCGGGCGTTCCCGAACTACTCGCTCGACACTGGCAAAGAGACCACGTGGGCCAACGGTCAGATCCGTGGTCCTCGCAACGTGCCCGTCACGCTCAATCGTTGACGCTGCTGGTTTCTCTGCAACCCATCCCCCACCCAGACCCCCTCTCGAAAGCTGTCCCGATGACCACGATTCCTGCAACCATCGACGATGTCAACGCGGCCTGGGTGGCCGAAGCCACCGGGCTCGACGTCACCGACATCGCCGTCGAACTGATCGGCGTCGGCATCGGCGTCAGCAGCGCCGTCTACCGTCTGACGCTCACCGGCACTGACGTCCCAGACACACTGGTGCTGAAGCTGCCTGCGCTCGACGAGGCTGCAGTCTTCACCTCATCGATGCTCAAGCTCTACGCACGCGAGGTGAAGTTCTTCGACGAACTCAGTGGTGCGTCGCCGATCAACGTTCCCAGGGGCTACGGCGGCGCGTGCGGCGAGGATGGCGCCAGTTACTACCTCTTCATGGAGGACATGGGCGGCCACCGCATCGTCGATCAGGTCGAAGGCATGGCGATCGCCGATGCCGAGCAAGCGGTCGACGAGTTGGCCAAGTGGCACGCCCAGTTCTGGGGCAAGGCCGAACACCACGTCGAGACCGGCGCTGCAGTCAGCATTGCCGACCCCGTCTACCGGGCTGTTCTGCCGGTGGTGTTTGCTGAAGGTTGGGAGAAGATCCAGGCCGAGATGGCGGTCCATCCGACCATCGCCGACGTTGCTCCGCGCTGGCTCGACAAGCTCACCGAGATGCTCGACGCCATCTCAGCCCCGCCGACCACAGTGATCCACGGCGACTACCGAGCCGACAACATCTTCTTCGATGCCGATGGCAAGGTCGTGCTCCTCGACTTTCAGATCACGGGGCTCGGTTCTTCGTCTTCGGATCTGGCGTACTTCGTCACCCAGAGTCTTCTTCCCGACGTCGCGGCAGCGAACGAACGGGCGCTGTTCGACCGATACATCGCCGGTCTCATCAGCGCAGGCGTACCAGAAGCCGAAACCACCGGCCTGTGGGAGACCTACCGCGTGGCTGCCCTGTTCTGTCTCGTCTACCCGATCGTGGCCAGCCGCGGTATGGACATGAGCGACCCGCGTCAGTACGGACTGGTCGAAACAATGAACCGCCGTTGCGCTCGAGCCATCGACGAACTCAACCTTCGCGACCTCCTCTAGCCACCCAACCAACTGGCGCCAGGAATGGCCGCTCTGACGTCACTTCCTGGCGCCAGTTGCGCCAGTTGCGTCAGTTGCGCCAGTTGCGTCAGTCGGTGGCGGTGGCGGTGGCGGTGAAGATGGCTTGCATCTGCGCGTCGGTCATGCGCTCCTCGCCGGCTGCGTAGTTGATCGCGTTCTGGTGGTAGAACGCTGCGTTCGTGGCGTTGGCTGCACCGTTGTCCCTGGTGCCAACGACCTTTGCTGGCACACCGGCGATGATGCTGTTCGGCGGAAACTCGGCGTTCTCGCGCACGATCGAATGCCCGGCCACGATCGAGTTGTCGCCGATGACGGCGCCATCCATGATCGTTGCGTTGATCCCGATCAGGCAACGGTCGCCAATGGTGCAGCCGTGAATCGTAGAGTGGTGGGTGATCGAGCAGTCGTCGCCGACGATGGTCGGTGTGAACGCCCCGACATGGACCATGACGAAGTCTTGGATGTTGCTGCGGTCGCCGATCTTGACCTCGTGGGTCTCGCTCCGCATGACCTGCGGCCACACCGACGAGCCAGCGCCGATCGTGATCTTGCCGTAGAGGTAGGCCGTCTCGTGTACGTACGTGGAGTCGTCAAGCGTGACCCCGTCGCCAATGTGTCCCATAGGGGCAACGTAACCCGATCGACTCAGCCGGCAGGAATCTCGACGGTCAGGTCGTAGGTCGCGTTGCCACGGGTCCCGGAGAGAATCAACGAGTACACGCCATCGGCCGACAAGACGATCGATGCAGTCGTGGCTTCGCGAACCAACGTTGCGCCGTAAGGGTCGAGAACATCGAACACCGCATTGTCTTCGAGCGACGTGACATCGACATTGAGCGTCTGCCCTGCTGAGGCGGCGAGGGCGTGGCGATTGCGCTCGGCACGGACCACCGCGTTCGTGATCACCGTCGACGTAGCACCGGCGTCGAAGCGGATGACATCGTCCACACCGAAGATGACGGTGGGGTCGTCGGTTGTCACCGTCGTGTCGGCTTCCGAGGTCGTGCTGGATGGAGCCGTCGTGGTGGATGGAGCGGTCGTGGTCACCGAATCTGCCTCGGACTCGTCGTCGATTACGGCGGAAGTAGCGTCGACGGCCTCCGCTGGCGCTGTGCTGACCGCTGGCGCTGTGCTGACCACCGATGCCGCCGTCGTGGCGACGGGGACAGACGCCTCCGGCGCCATGCCATCCCCTCCGTCGCTGCTGCATCCGGCAACGGCGAGGGCCAGCGAGGCGATCGCAAGTGACGTTCGGTGCAGCTTCATGTGAGCCGGAAGGATACGGCTCCCTCAGATGTCTGACCGATCACTGCGGCGGTGTGGCCTGTTGCTTCGAGCTCGGCGAGCACCCCCGGCGTCTCACCAGGATCTACACCGAAGACCAGACCGCCTGAGGTCTGCGCATCAGCCACCAACAGCTCGTGCAACTCGTCGTGGTCACCGGCGTCCAGGACCTCGTCGCCCCAAAGGAGGTTGCGGCGGCTGCCCCCGGGCATGATCCCGTCGGCGGCGAGTTCCTTCGCCCCCGCCAAAAACGGAATGGCATCGAACTCGACAGTGACCACGAGCCCAGACTCCATCGCCATCCGACCGAGGTGACCCAACAGGCCGAAACCCGTCACGTCGGTGCAGCCGGTCGCTCCAGCACCAACAGCGAGGCGAGAGCCAACATCGTTGAGCTTGATCATCGACGCAATGGCACCGTCGGCGACCTCGGTCGATGCAACGTCGGCCTTGATGGCGGTGGTGATGACACCGATGCCGAGTGGTTTGGTGAGGATGAGATCTTGCCCCGGCACCAAGCCAGCGTTGGTGAGGATGCGATCGGGGTGCACCTCGCCGGTGACCGCCATGCCGTACTTGGGCTCGGGGTCGTCGATCGTGTGACCGCCAACGATGGCGAACCCACCCGCAGTGGCGATGTCTTGGCCACCGGCGAGCAGTTCGCCGAGCAGAGAAGTCGGGAGTGCGTCGGTGTTCCACCCGACGAGGTTCAGCGCAAAGAGCGGGCGGCCGCCCATGGCGTAGACATCAGAGACACTGTTTGCAGCAGCAACGCGTCCCCACGTACGGGCATCGTCGACGACGGGGGTGATGAAGTCTGCAGTCGAGACCAGCGCCCGATCCGCGTCGATCTGCCACACGGCAGCATCGTCGCCGGTAGCGGTCCCGACCAACAGCTGGGGCGGGGTGTCAGCTTTCAGATCGCGCACCACGTGCGCGAGCTCGCCTGGTGCGAGCTTGCAGCCTCAACCAGCTCCATGACTGAACTGGGTGAGTCGGTGCGCTTGGGGTTCGCTCATGTGAACTTCCTGGCCTGGTGAAACGAGTGCTCGAGTACGTGCGACGTCAACACCAGCCAAGGCCTGACTGTTCCCCCACCAGTACAGTCGGCAGATGCTGCCCTCTGATTGGGTCACCAGCGACGAAATCGCTGGCTGGGTTCACTACGCAACCAAGACGTTACTGTCGACCGTCAGCGACTTTGCAGAAGACGACCCACGCTGGCTCGGCCCCTACGTCTCGACAGTGAATCCGTCGATCTGGAGCTGACGCACGTGGGATCGTTCGCCGAGGCGTTCGTCTTGCGGCGGCTGCAGCGGCGCAAGTCGTTGCTCGCCGACGTCGACGCTCGATTCGACTCAGCCGACGTATCGCACCGAACTCGGCGGGAGTTGCCGAACCCCTCCCCACGGGCGGCCAAGGACTACGTGCGTCGTGCCGGCGACGACATGATCTCAGTACTGCAGAACAACGAAGGCCTCGACTCGACCGACCACTACGTCGCCTGCACGATTTCACATCACGACGCCCACTGCGAGGCGTTCACGTACACGAGGCAAACGCTCGACTGGGGCGATGCGACCCTGTTGCGCCGGTCACGTTTGCTGAGTTCGCCGTCTTCGTGGATGCAGCCGGCTTCAGCGACGACAGACTCTGGACACCAGAGGGCCAGGTGTGGCGCAACGAAGTCAACCCCACCGAGCCCAACCAGTGGCGACGGGGAGCAGACGGTTGGGAGCGGAGCACCATCGCCACCTGGAGTTCCGTCAACGCCACCGCTGATCCACATGTCCTGGCACAAGACCAGCCGACACACCCGACGCCATGGGGCCGTGCATCGGGCTCCGGAGCCGCTCGGTCAGCAGCAGACCACCAACCGAGCCGACCACGATGGCGAGCGCTGTGCCGACCAGTACCGACCGTCACCGCCGACTCCCTGGCGGTCAGCTCCAGCATCTCCAAGCTGAGATCCGGCCGGACCATGGCGGTGACGAAGGCTTGGACCTGAAATTCGGAAGGACTACCCCGACCCGGTCGTCCGCCATGAAGCTGCAGCGAAGGAGGCCCAAGACCGCATTCACTCGGTCAAGAAAGGTACGGGTACGAGAGCGGAAGCTCAGCGCACGAATCGTCGCCACGGCTCCCGCTCCTGACGTCGTTGCTGAGCGTCCTACCGCTCGACAGTGCTACCGCTCGACTGTGCTACCGCTCGACAGTGCTACCGCTCGACAGTGCTACCGCTCGACCATGACCTCGCCGCCTTGGACCACGTGGCTGAGGGCGGTGGTTGGGTTGGCGAACGCGTTGAGGTCTTCGAGCGGATTCACCCGTGACACCACGACGTCGCCGTATGCGCCTTCGCTGATTGTGCCGATCTTGCCTTCGAGATGGCAGAGCTTGGCCGTCTCGATCCACATTGACCGCAGAACATCGGCAGCCGGCTCGACTTCGTGACGAATCACCAGCTCCTGGTTCTGCATGTTCTGGGTCTCACCGAGCAGGTCGGTTCCGAACCCCATGGTGACGCTGTTCCGCCGAGCGACTTCGAGCGAGGCGATCCCGGCGCTCAGCACCTTCGAGTTCTTCTCGCGGTTGACGCGAGGGAGCCCCAGCTTCTCCCCCAGCTGATCCATGGCTTCATAGGTGACCAACGTCGGCACCATGACAGCTCCGGCGGCTGCCATGACTCGAGCTGATGCATCATCGAGCAGATTGCCGTGCTCGATCGTGTGGACACCCGCACCGACCGCGAGCTCGATTGATGTCGGCGAGTAGGCATGGGCGGCAACGTAAGTCTGGCGATGCTGCGCTTCGACCACGGCAATACGAATCTCCTCATGGGTGTACTGCACCGACTCGAGCGGGTCCGACGGCGTCGCCACTCCGCCAGACACGTGCATTTTGAGAAACCCGCTGCCGTCACGAAGGTTGTGCCGGGCCGCAGCACGAACCGCTTCTAGGCCGTCGGCCACGATCCCAAAGGCGGTGTTGCGCATGTTGCATGCACAGCTCGGGATCTCGCGATCGCCGGCTTCGGTGTCGGCGTGACCTCCGGTCTGGGTGAGCATGCGGCCGGCTCTGATGATCCGCGGCCCCTGTGCCATCCCGCTGTTGATTGCCCTGACCAAGCCAGTGACATCACCACCCAGATCGCGAACGGTGGTGAAGCCGCGCTCGACGGTCTCTCGCGCCAGCCTCGCCATCACGATACCGAATTCGACTTCGGTGTATTTCGCCAGTGCCCGGAAGTCCATCGTGGCGAGGCGGAAGTGGACGTGACCATCGATCAAACCCGGCAACACGAACTGGTCAGCGGCGTCGATCTCTCGATCGGCAGGGCCGTCGTAGCCAGACGAGACCTCGACGATGATGCCGTCGTCGATCACAACAGTGCGCTCGCCGATGAACTCCATTGCCTCGGAATCGAGAACGTTGCCGTTGATGATGACTGTGCGACCCATGCGAGCGACAGTACGAAACGGGGTCAGGTCTCCACAACTTCAACTTTCACAAGATGAAGTTGAGGAGACCTGACCCCAGAAGAAAGGGAGAGCTACATCATCCCGAGTTCGAGACGAGCAACGTCGGACATGCGGGTGACGTCCCACGGCGGATCGAAGACGAGGCTGACCTCGACTTCTTCGACGCCCGGGAGCACAACGACGGCGTCGTGTAGATCTTGACGAAGGATGTCACCCATGCCGCAGAACGGAGCCGTCACCGACATGTCGATGTCGACCCGCTTGCCGCCGCTCGGAAGATCCGTCGGTTCGACTCGGTAGACGAGCCCGAGTTCGACGATGTCAACGGGGATCTCCGGGTCATAGACCGTGGCGGCTGCTTCCCAGACTGCGTCGATGCTGAACTCGCCGCTGGCTTGTTCTGCACTGATCTCACGCTTCTCGGCCGGACGGACGAAGCCGAAGTCGACAGAGTCTTCGTGGGTGAGCCTGGCCATTTCCCCTTCGCGGGTGGTGACCGTCGCAGTACCGCCGAGTGCCTGCATGACCGTGACCCGCTGTCCTTCTTCGAGCACAGCGGGGTGGCCAGCGGGAATGATCGTGACCTTCACATCACGGGGCAACAAGAAGGTGTTGGAACCACCAATCTTGACTTTCGACTCACGCATCTCACTCATGGCGGTTCTCGCTCATGGTCGCCTCATTCATGATCGTGGCCCAATCGCTTTGTGATCCAGGCTCGAACCACTTCGTTCTCGAGATCGTCCATGACCTGGTCGGCGAAGCCGTTGATCAACAGCTTGCTGGCTTCTTCTTCATGGATGCCGCGCGAGCGCATGTAGTACAGCGCTGTTTCGTCGAGCTGGCCGACCGTTGCACCGTGCTGGCACGAGACTTCGTCGGCGAGGATCTCGAGCCGGGGCATCGTGTTGATGTCGGCCTGCTTCGAAAGCAAGAGATTGTCGTTCGATTGCTCGGAGTCAGTGCCATCGGCGCCGGGACGAACATCGACCCCGCCGTTCCAGATGCCCGTGCTCGAATCGTCGAGCACGCCGCGATAGGACTGGCGGCTGGTGCAGTTGGGAGCCTCGTGCACCACGGTGACTTGCTGATCGAGCGTTTGGGTGCCGAAGCCGAAGTACAACCCAGACAGATCGGCGTGAGCGCCTTCGCCCGTCAGGTGGACGTGGTACGCAACCCGGCCGTAGTCGGCGCCAAGGTTGAACAAGCGGGCGTTCAGCGTACTGCCGGCGGCCTGGGTGACGTCAACCCGCCCGATGTGGAACTGGGCGGCTGGAAGGTCTTGCAAGATGACGTGTTCGACCGTGGCGTTTTCAGCCAAGGTGATCTCGGTGCGCACGTTCGAGCCACCGAACATCTCACCGCTGCCGATGCGGGTCTCGACCACGGTGACCGAGCTGCCAGCGGCAACATCGATGACGACTCGACTGGTCGAGGCGTTCTGTTGCTGACCGGGCACGAGCACATCGACGATGTGCAACACCGCTGGTTGGCCTTCGAGGCTGGGCTGACCATCGACCTGGATCAGCGCTCCCCCGGAGCCGTAGGCCCGGTTGATGATCGAGAAGGCATCGTCAGCACTGCGGTGGATCTGATCGAGCAATGGTGCTTTGGCCGCGGGGACATCGGCCAAACCAACAAAGGAAACGCCCGCAGGCACAGCAGAAAGATCTGAGCGCTCAGCGTCGATGACGCCATTCACCAGCACGATGCGAGGGCCATCGAGCTCGGGAATCTGGGCATCGACGTCGCCGGGGACAGCAGAGGGCATCGAGCCTTGGCCGAAGGTGAGGTTCGCGAGCGACTTGTGGGGCGCGTAGCGCCACGCTTCATCCCGCTTCGTGGGCAAGTCGAGCGAGCTCACCTTGTCCAGCGCAGCGGCCTGCGATGGGAGGGTTGCAAGAGTCACGCTGACGCTCCGGAGAGCTCAGCGTCGGGATCGCCGAGGAAGTCGGCGTAGCCCTTTTCCTCAAGGTGTAGCGCCAGCGTGTGATCGCCAGATTCGACGATCTTGCCTTCGACCAACACGTGGACGAAGTCAGGCTTGATGTAGTCCAGCAGGCGTTGGTAGTGAGTGATCACAATGATCGACCGCTCGGGGCCACGCAACGAGTTCACGCCGGAAGCGACCACGCGGAGGGCATCGATGTCGAGACCGGAGTCGGTCTCGTCGAGTACGGCGAGCTTGGGCTGCATGACAGCCATCTGCAGGATCTCGTTGCGCTTCTTCTCGCCACCGCTGAATCCAGCGTTGACCGAGCGGTTGAGGAAGCCCTGCTTCATCTCCACAAGATCCATGGCCTCTTGCGCCACCTTCAGGAACTCGCGAGCGCTGATCTCGTCGTCGCCCCGGGCACGACGCACCGAGTTGACCGCTGTGCGGAGGAAGTACATGTTGTTGACGCCAGGAATCTCGACGGGGTACTGGAACCCCATGAAGATGCCGGCGGCCGCCCGCTCTTCGGGCTCCATGTCGAGCAGGTTGGCGCCATCGAGGGTGGCGACGCCACCGATCTCGTAGCCGTCACGGCCAGCAAGAGCGTGCGCGAACGTGCTCTTACCCGAGCCGTTCGGGCCCATGATGGCGTGCACTTCGCCGGCGCCAACATCGAGGTTGAGTCCATTGAGGATCGGGATGTCCCCGATCGAGGCGGTGAGGTTTTCTACGTGCAGCATCAGCCGACACTTCCTTCAAGACTCACGCTCAGCAGGCGCTGAGCTTCGACAGCGAACTCCATGGGGAGTTCTTTGAACACTTCACGGCAGAAGCCATTGACGATCATCGCCATGGCGTCTTCTTCGTTCATGCCGCGCTGGCGGCAGTAGTACAGCTGGTCTTCACCAACGGTGGAGGTCGATGCCTCGTGTTCGACCTGGGCGGTCGGGTTCTTCACTTCGATGTAAGGCACCGTGTGTGCCCCGCACTCCTTGCCAATCAACAACGAGTCGCACTGGGTGTAGCTGCGAGCGTTTTCGGCCGAGCGCATCATCTTGACGAGCCCTCGGTAGGTGTTCTGACCCTTGGCGGCCGAGATGCCCTTCGAGATGACGGTGCTGGTGGTGTCGGCACCGATGTGGATCATCTTGGTGCCGGTGTCGGCTTGCTGGTGCTTCGAGGTGAGCGCCACCGAATAGAACTCGCCGATCGAGCGATCGCCCTGCAGGATCACGCTGGGGTATTTCCAGGTGATGGCCGAGCCGGTCTCGACCTGAGTCCACGAGATCTTGGCGTCTTCGTGGGCACGACCCCGCTTGGTCACGAAGTTGTAGATACCGCCGAGGCCGTTCTCGTCGCCGGGGTACCAGTTCTGCACCGTGGAGTACTTGATCTCGGCGCGATCCTTGGCCACGAGCTCGACGACCGCAGCGTGCAGCTGGTTCTCGTCGCGCTGGGGAGCCGTGCAACCCTCGAGGTACGAAACATGGGAATCGTCTTCGGCAACGATGAGCGTGCGCTCGAACTGGCCGGTGTTCATCGAGTTGATGCGGAAGTACGTCGACAGCTCCATCGGGCAACGAACGCCCTTGGGGATGTAGCAGAACGAACCGTCGGAGAAGACTGCCGAGTTGAGTGCGGCGAAGAAGTTGTCTCGCACGGGCACGACTGAGCCGAGGTGCTCCTTGATCAACTCAGGGTGGTCCTGCACGGCTTCGGAGAACGAACAGAAGATCACTCCCGCCTCAGCGAGGGTGGCCTTGAAGGTCGTGGTGACCGAGACCGAGTCGACGATGGCGTCGACGGCCACGTTGCTGAGCATCTTCTGCTCGTGGAGCGGGATGCCGAGCTTGTCGAACATGTCACGGATGTCGGGGTCGACATCATCCATGCTGTCGAGCACGGGCTTGGACTTGGGCGCTGCCCAATAGCTGATGGCCTGGTAGTCGATCGGGGCGATGTTGAGCTTGGCCCAGTCGGGCTCTTCCATCGCTTGCCACGCAGCGAACGCCTTGAGGCGCCACTCGAGCAGCCATTCTGGCTCGTCCTTCTTGGCCGAGATCAGCCGAACCGTGTCCTCACTGAGCCCGGGGGGTGCGACATCAGTGTCGAGATCGGTGCTGAAACCGAACTCGTAGTTGGCTTCGGTGAGTTCCTCGATGCCTCGCATGGTTTCGCTCAAAACATGGCCTTTCGGACTGCGATTCTTGGGGACGAACGCTCACTCGACACTAGAGCCAGCGGGTGGGGTTGCGTTCAACTGGGCGGACCTTCGAGCAGTGACGTTTGGTGGTTGTTCGTCACCCGCCATCAGCGCCGTTCGGCTGCCCACAGTTCGTCGAGTCTACCGATTTAAGAAAGTTTCACCTTGCACAACTCACCAAAGTCTTCTCGATGAGTAAGATCTCGACATGGCTTCCGTCACCGCAGACCTCTCGCCGGCACAACGCCAGGTGTTGCTCGCGGTGAAAAAGGCAGGCGAAACAACGGCTGCCGACCTCGCAATCACGCTCGGCATCTCACCTGCTGCGGTGCGTCAACACCTCAGCGCACTCCGGGCCGGTGGCCTCGTTCTCGCTCAACGTCTTCGGGGTCAGCCCGGTCGGCCAGTCGATCAGTACCGCGGCGCCGACCTCGCCGAGCCGCTCTTCGAAGCGCCAGACGGCGATCTGTCGACCGAGATCCTGAGCATCGCGGCCGAAGAAGACCCCGCCCTCGTCGGGCGAATCTTCGACCGTCGACGCCAGCTCATCGTCGAAGACGCGCTCGCCAGGTTCGGCGACGCTCCGGCCCAGGAACGGGTCGGCATCGTCACCTCGCTGCTGGACGAACAGGGTTACGTGGTTGATCACGAACAGATCGCAGACGGCCACTTCCGGATCAACCTCCGAAGCTGCGCCATCTGGACCGTCGCCAACAGCTTCGGCCAAGCCTGCGCCAGCGAGCTCGACCTCATCCAGACCTTGATTCCAGAAGCTGCCGTGGAACGCTCAGCCACCAAGAAGGACGGCTCGCACAGCTGCGCCTACGACATAAAGGTCGGCTGAGCGCGGCCCACATCCAAGGCGCGGCTCGGCTCCTCATGAGCCTCCTACACCAGGTCGATTCTCCGACGACGAGACAGCGCAAGCAGGCCTGCACCAGCGGCGGCGAGGATCGCGGCGAGCAGCAGGAGTCGAACCGACTGTGCTCCGGTGAAAGCGAGAACACCTGCGTTGGTGGGTGGCGTGACCGTGAATATCAACGTGGATGATGCAGCGTTGTTGGAATTCGTCGGGTCAACCGAGTTGGCCAAGACAGCAGTATTGGCGATCTCGCCAGATGCAGAAGCAGCAACGGTCGTGGTGATGACGAACGTTTGCTGGCTACCGGCCGGCAAAGGATTTTCCAGCGTGCACGTGACGATGTCGTCGACGTCGACACAAGCCCACCCTGTGTCTTGCAGGGAAGCAACAGTCAGACCATCTGCCAAATCGTCGACCACAACGAGTCCGGCCGGCGCGGTCTGCGGGCCAGCGTTCGCCAGTGTGATGGTCCAGGCAATCGTGTCGTTTCCTGCAGCCGCTCCGGTCTTCTGCAGCGAAACGTTGTACGCCAGCGTGCCGTTGTAGTGCGACGGATCGGCGCTGGTGACTTCACTCGATGAGGTGGCGCCTGTAGCGGTGACCGTCGCGATGTTGGCATATGCACCAAGGTCAACGATGCCTGTGCGGAGGCACGTCATTGCATCACCGATTGCGAGGATCGTGGCTGGACAGGCAATCGCCCCTTCCACGTCGTCATCGAGTGTCACGGCAACGAGGTCCTCGTCACCATTGTTCGTGACCACATAGGACCAGGTGACCTCGTCGCCAACCGTCAGGACCGGTGCATCAGCCGGCAGGTCAGCGTCGACACCATTGGTCGCTTTCTCGATCGTGATCGACGGAGCAGGAGCTAGCGCTCGGTAGTGCGATGGATCAGTGTCGGAAACAGCGACGCCAGAGATGTCGCCGGTTGCCGACACGGTTGCGACGTTGGCATACAACCCAACTCCAGCCGCACCGACGATTGCTGTACAGGTCATGGATGCGCCGGCGGCAAGCACCGGTGCAGGACATGTGACTGCACCCTCGAGGTCGTCGGCGAGTGAGATACCAACCAGGTCGTCAGCGCCGCTGTTGGTCACCAGGTACGACCAGGTGACGACATCGCCATTCGACAAGGCCACGGCATCAGCAGGTAGGTCAGCGTCAACGCCGTTGGTCGTTTTCTCGACCATCACGGCGGGCGCAGGTGTGGTCGCCACATAGTTCGACGCGTCCGTGTCTGACACGCCGGTCGAGGAGAACTCGCCGATCCCGTTGGCGGTTGCGACGTTGACGTATGCGCCCTCGACAGCCACACCAGCGATTGCGGTACACGTCATGGACGCGCCCGATGCAAGCACTGATGCAGGGCAGGTGACGACACCTTCGAGATCATCCGAGACCGTGACGCCGTTCAAGACTTCGGGGCCAGTATTGGTGACCACGTATGACCAGGTGACGGCGTCGCCGGTGGTGAGGGCAACCGAGTCGGCTACAAGATCGGCGTCGATCCCGTTGGTCGCTTTCTCGACGGCGATGGCGGGAACAGGAGCGATGACGAGATAGTGCGAAGGATCAGAATCCTGCACCGGAAGTCCGCTGGTCTCTCCCGTCGCGGCGACGGAGCCGGTATTCGCATACAAGCCCACGACGCTGACGCCGGTTTCGGTGCACGTCATCGAGGCTGCTGGAGCGAGCACGGTGAACGGACACACAATGGCCCCTTCGATGGTGTCACTGACGGAGATCCCGGTCAGCGTCTCTTCACCGGTGTTGGTGACAACGTAGGTCCAGGTCACGGCGTCACCGGGCGCCAGAGCGACGGCATCGCCAGGCAGGTCAGCGTCGACTCCGTTGGTTGCTTTCTCGATCGTCACCGCGGGCTCTGGAACGAATACGTCCGCATCGTCGGAGTCAGTGACAGGTGTCCCACTCGCAGTCTCACCGAGAACTGAAGCACTGTTCACGTGGCGGCCGCTGCCGTAGCCGAGAGGCCAGGAACACCACACCGTCACCGATTCCGATGGCGTGAGTGTGCCGAGGTCGAATCCGGTACAGAAGAACTCGATTGCTGGATCCGATATGACGATCGACTCGAGATCCAGGGTTCCGGTGTTGGTGACCACGAATTGATACGTGACCGCCTCGCCAGACCCGGCCAGGCCAGTCGCATACGGGACGTCGAGCTCATCGCCGTCGGTGTCGCCATCGGCGCCGTCAGCCGGAATGAACACACCCGAACCAGGCGTGGTCTCGACCGACTTCTCGAGGCTGATCGATGGACTGCCGGCGACCACGGTTGCGGAGTCACAATCGTCTTCTGCAACCCCGGCGCAGTTGCCTGGAGTCGAGTCTTGGTCGGCGACGGAGTTGCCGATCACTTCGGCAGTGTTCACAAAGGAACCGAGGCTCGTGACCACGGCATCGAAACTGAGGGTGGCTGAGCCGCCGACTGGTATGTCGCCGATCGTCCAGATGCCAGTGCCTTCGTCGAACACCCCTCCGCCGAAGCCGGTGGAATCCGACACCGCCGATGTGCCCGCTGTGAGGACGACTCCTGCGGGCAGGGTGTCTTCCACCACGACGTCACGGGCATCTGACGGCGCACCGCGAAAGGAGACCGCACCGGTGGCAACGTCGGTGATGATCGAGCCGTCATGGCTGACGACGATGGTGTAGGAGACCGAATCACCGACCTCGACGAGCGTTGGCGTTACTGACTTTGCAAGCGATAGGTCTGTTTCAGGCACGGCGAGTCCGACCTTGGGCGGCTCGGTGGGAATGAGGGCGTCGCCGGTGTCGGCTCGGTTCGCAGCCACGGCGAAGGAGTTCCAGGCCACGTCGCCTGGTTGTACGCCGGCGGGAACAGTGACGTTCCACGAAACCGATTCGGTGGATCCAGCTACAAACGGTCCGGCGAAGGTGAGTCGGAATGCTGTCGCACTTGCTCCGGGATACGTCGCTGACCAGTCATCAACACAGTCAGGTGCAGCAACGTTCGAGGAGGACACCTCGGGTCGACACGGATCGGTCGATTCTGAGTACTCGATCGTCCATCCGCCCGGTACGACGACGGCGCCACTCAGGATCGGGGCCCAGTCGCTGTCGCGGGTCGTCGAGAGTTGGGACTCCGAAACCCCGGTGTCGCCTACGAACGGAAAGATGTCGTACACCACGACATCGGTGAGGTCGATGTTGCCTGCGTTGGTGAGGTCGAGCCGGTAGGAGCCCGTTCCGCCGACAGAGGCAGAACCGACAGTCGGGAAGCCGTCGAGTGGACGCCCGAGGGTCACGTCGATGTCACCGGCAACGAGTTTCTCAGATTCGAGCAATGCGATCGTTCCGAATCGGTCGTAGAGGCGTTCGGACTCACAGAAGCTGTCGACGGTCACGCCATCACCATCTAGATCGAGCGTGTCCACAGACAACGGGTCTCCCGACAACAAAGCTGCGCTGCCGGAGCTGTTGGGATAGGTTCGCTCGCCATTGGTCCGGCCATAGCGGCAATACGCGACCTCATCCCCAGCTGCGCCGGCAATGCTGATCTGGGCCGTGTTCGATGTCGTTCCAACGGGCCAGGCCTCCCACGAGGGCGATTCCAAGAAGAGACGCACCGAGTAGGAGTTCGCTGCTGGCATGGGGTCGGTTGGATCCTGGGTCCAGCGGAACAGCTGGCGGCCGGACCCCATGTAGTTGTCGATGACCTCGATCAACCCGTAGGTACCGGCGGGTTCTTGGCGCGTCACGTAGTCGATTTCAAAACCGGTGGGCAGCAGGTCGGTGACCACGGCGTTCGTGACCGGAATCGGAGAGCGGTTGGAGAAATTGATGGAGTAGCTATGACCGTTGCCAGCAACGGGGGCGCTCAGCGTCTTGCCTACATTCAGCTCCAACGCCGGCTCGACCACGAGCATTTCATCGATGCTCTCGAGGCTGAGTGCAACCTCGTTGTTGAAGATCAAGTCGACGTACGCGTGGTTCCAGATCTCTGCGCCAATCGGCATCGTGCCCGCAGGCAGATCTGCAACGGCGTGCCCGTAGAGTCTGCCCAGAGCCTGCATCGATGCGGAGGGTTGCAGTACCAATCGCGGGTCTTTCGGCAGATGGACGCTGCTGACGTGCTCGCCCGGGGGCAGAACCGGGGGGGTGTAGGAATAGTTCGTCGGGTTGGTTCGAACCATGTCATAGGACGCACCGGTCGTAGAGATCACTTGGGGGACGTAGCCAACATCGATGGCGGCTTGAACGTCGGGGTGAAAGAAGATCGACGATTCGAGAATCCAGGCTGGATTGACACACAGGACATCGGGTGTGTTCGAGTGGTATTCCGGGATTGCCGTGGTGCCTAGGTTGTTGTCGAGACAGGGAAGTGGGTCGGTGAACTCGAACGTCGTGGCGATCGACGATGTGCTTTGCAACGTGAGGAACCATGAGCTTTCCGAGGCCTGGGGAAGAACGTCACCGGCGTAGATCCAGTCTCGGGAACCGTAGAATTCAGTGTTGGCGCGTTTAACGGTTGAACCTGCGAACCCCGGCTCGCCAAAGCGGTGGAAGCGCTCGTCACGGTCGGTGTATTCAGTGACGGCGTCGCCGTAAGCGAAGCCAGTCACGTCGACCTGATTCGTCACGACTGACGTGTCATCGAACAACGCAGCCGAATAGCTTGCCTCGACCCAGAACTGACCGTTTTGACCGCACTGGAACTCGGGCTGGTTTGACAACCCGGCCCACGTCACAGTTCCAGCGGCCATGTCATAGGAGGGCACGACCCCGGCGGTCGTGCTTGCTGCTATGAAGGTGGCGCCAGCCGGCAGGGTATCGACCAGGTCTGCCGTCTCGAGCAAGAGATTGCCGAGAAACGTCGGATCGCTCGGGTCACAAAGGCTCAGGGTGTAACGCAGCGGCACATCAAGAGGAAGCCGTTCTCCGTCGGGCAACCCGCCCGGCAGGTACTTCTCGACACGGATATCGGCGATTGCCGAGACTTCGCCGTCAGAGACGGCGATCTGGCTCGGCGTGTTCGATCCTGCAAGCGTGGCTGGCACAGCCCACACATACCCGTCAGGAGTCGTACCGTTTTCTGTATGCATCACAAGGTCGATGGTCCCGGTCGAGCCAGCAGGAACCGACGAGATCAACGTTGCCGTCAGACCAACGCCACGCACGAAGCTCCAGGAGTCGATGTAGGGATGAGGTAGGAATCGGGCCTCCTCGATCTCGTTGGGCAGCGGGATGGTGACGGTCAGATCCAAGCAGAACGACTCATCGACTGCCGCACACTGGATGTCGAGTTGGTATGCGATGTCGGCACCAGACAAGGCTGGTGTAGCAGTCAGCCGGCTGATACCGAGTGAACTCGCGGCCACGGCATCTGCGGGAACAGGGAAGAGCCCGACGATGACGAGTAGCAAAGCCGTGAGAACAATTGGAACCCGGCGGAGGGGTGTCATGGAAGGCCTTTGGACGGTCAGGGGACGCAACACCACTGATTGGGGTGTCCACTGCTGTTCGGCCGATCACGTCGATATCTGAGAAACGTCGTCTTCGATCCGGACTCCGCCATCGAGACGATGTCGTCCAATACCGACGCCCAACATGTCAAGTCGCCCCGGAAACGTGCCGATCCAAGGACTGTGACGAGTCCGGGCCCCAAGCGAATCTTGCAGCGAGTTGCTGTTGCGCCATTCGTGGCGTCTCTTGCCCTGCTCGGAACCGTTGGCACTGAAATAGCAGATGCCGTGCGACTTCCTCAGCAGTCTGATGCTGTGACCGTCGTTGTTGATTCACTTCCCGATGGCGTCACCGTGGTCGTACCGGAGTCAGCGATCGATGTGGTCGACCTCGCACCGACCCAGCCCACGATGCTTGCTGCGGTGCACGAAGATGGATCACTCGCAGCGGTCGGCCTGGCTCTTCCGGACCAACCTGAAGTTCATCTCGGTGCAGTGTCGACTGCAGCGGCAGCGGTGTATTGGTCGCCTGAGGTTCAGAACGCTCAGGGAGACGATGAACGCTTTGCGTTGGTCGCATGGGCCTCACAACAACCATCGTTCCGCAATATCGTGACGGTGATCGAGACACACGGCCTCGGTGATCCGCTCGTCGGTGTCGCCGTCACCGCCACGATCGACGAGATGATCGACTCCCTGACCCCCGAGTGCGGTCCACTCTGCCTGCAACGAACTGACTCGCCGGCGATCAACGACGTCACGGTCTATTCGTTCATTCCGATCTCGGCAACGGACTCGACCGACGTGACGTGCGCCGTCAGCGACCGGGCGTCGCTGGTCTTCTCTGACTTGATGACATCGAGCGGCGAGCGGGTCGCGGCTGGTCTGGACGCGCACGCCGATAGCCCCGCCCCGAGTCTTTCGAGCCGGACGTTGTTGATCGACTGGAGACTTTGCAAGAACGAAGTCACACTGGCGAGCGCTGCAAACGCATACGACGAGCCCCGGAGACAACTGTTCGAAACACTCGTGGGATCATCGATCGCACGTCAGCTCGTCACCGATGAAAATGTCTTGTCCACGCTCGATGAGCTGGATGAACAAGGCCTGGTCGAACCCTACCAGCGTGATGCGATTGCGTATCTGACTCGCGAAGCACTGTTGCTCGAAGAGGTCGTACGCCCGTTGACAGCACCCGTTGAGCCCACTCCTTCAACGACGGTCGGGGCACCAGCGACTGCCCCGCCCACGACCGCAGCACCTGTAACCGTGCCACCTGCAACGCAAGCGCCGACAACAACTCAGCCCGCCACGACACCTTCGACGACCGAGCCCGACATCGTTCGCCTCACCGTGAATGCGAACTACCCATCTCCGCCTTCGAGCGGAGACTGGACGTTGGAGGTGACGATCACGAACTATGGAACCGGCAACGCTGCGGCAAACGCGCGATCCTTCACTTTGCTGGATGGTGGGACCACCATCGTCCCGTCGACATCGAGCGCCGCCTTCGCTGGATCGTTCACCGTGCCGGCAGGTTCATCCGTCACCGGGACCGTCACCTTCCCCGCCCCGAGTACCGGGACGCCTCGTCTTGACATCGCCTTCGTTGGTGGACACGTTCTGAGCGTGAATCTGTGAGCACCCCAACGAACAATCGAACCGCCGGCGGTCTCCAGACCTTTGCCGATTCCGCCGTCGTCCGGTGGGCCACAATGGTCAGTGCCGGTGCCGCCCTCATCAGCGCCACAGGAGGCCTTGTCGTCGGCCTCGTCTGCCACCTCCTTTTCATGGCCCTGGTCGCGCTTTGGCGATCATCGCTCGGGGCTCACTCGAGCGCTCTTGGCGCAGCAATCTCCATTGCATCGCTGGCGTCTCTTGGCGTGTTGCTCACAAGTCACCTCGGCGTCGGACCCGAACTCGCCGTTCTGGTGTGTAGCTCGGCCGCAATCGTCAGCATCGATGTCCTCGCTCCGGTGGGGGCGCGAACGGAGGCCACAGCGCGGCTGTGTGCAATCGCCCTGACCGCCGTTGCGATCCGGACACCTGATCCTGCCATCTACTTCGCAGCCGCTGCCTTTGCACTTTCCGCAATCGCTGGGCTTCGCCCGCGACACGCCGACATGGTTTCACCAGCGCTCGGGCGCATTCTCAGAAGCGCCTCGATCTCGATACTGGCATTCGTGGTGTTGACACTGCTGCTCTGGATCGGCGGTGCAGTGCCGTTCATGCTGCTCGCTGCGTTGATCGGTGTCGCCTCGATCATTCTGGCGCTCACTGACCTTCCGACCGTTGCCGCAACTGGCTACGCCGATACGCGTCGAGCGCTTGCATTTGCCGCCGGATCACCCGCAGCCGAGATCGACATGAATGGTCGCGTCGTCTTCGCCAACGCCAAGTGGCCAAGTGCAGCCGGCGAACTGCCACTCAGCGAGTCGCTGAGCAGCGAGTGGTTGGCGCTCAGCGCCGATCTTGTCACCGTCCACCTGACGGGTGTTCCGGTACAACGACGGATTCAATTCGACGTCGGGCCCGCAGCCACTGGGCGCAGACGAACCAGCCTTCAAGCCGAGATCTCCACAGGAGACCCCGAGCGGTCGACCTGCTTGATCTCGCTCCGAGAAGGCGTAGACCTCGTCACGCAAGCGAAGATCGACACGCTTCAGAAGGAAGCCACCACTGACTCGCTCACCGGCCTGTTGAATCGGCGTGGTCTGGACGAGCACATCGAGCAAGAGTTGCAGTCGTGCGAGGTGTGGGTTGCCTACCTCGATCTCAATGGCTTCAAGGCTGTCAACGACGCACTCGGGCATGACTCGGGGGATGCCGTTCTGGTCGAAATCGCTCGGCGCCTTCGACTTGTATGGCGCGCTGAGGACAAGATCGCTCGCGCAGGAGGCGATGAGTTCGTTGTCGTGACCCGATCCCCGATCTCGGCCGAGACCGTGCAGAGATGCGAGCGGGCTTTGACGTTCATGGCCGCGTCGTTCGAGATCTCAGCGAGCATGGGTGTCGCCCTCGGGGCGAGGGGTTCCGACGCTGCGGCGCTTGTTCAACAGGCTGACATCCGGATGTACGACGCGAAGCGAAAACGAAAGCTGGGCCTTGCTGATGAACGGCAATCCACGACAGCCCGGAGTCGGCGATATCCGAACCCGAACACCCGGTGAGCAAGACCGAGCTCTAGCCAGCTCGGCGAAGCGTCACCCAGCGACTCTCCGGTAACTCTTCGGTGAGAAGAAGCTGACCTGCGCTCGCCGAGCCGTACTGCCTATACAGCGTAGACAATGACTCTTCTCGCTTCGCCGTCGGATCCCTACTCTCTGTGCCATGACCTCCCGGCGTATGAGATGCGCGCTCTCAGCAGGACTACTTGCTGCAACGATCACAAGTGTTGGAATTGCGCCGCCGGTCGCAGGTGCTGACGTACCCGATGTCGGCAATGTGCCTGCCGGCTGGGAGGTTTCCCCCGAGCCTGTGTCCACATGGGGTGTCGCGACCCTCATGCCGTCCGAGACCGTGGTCTTCGAGAGCCTTGTCTGGGACTTCGCCGAAGTGAACGGCGTGGTCTATGTGGCTGGCAAGTTCGGAAACGTCCAAGAGTTCTACAATGGACCGCTGCAGAATCAGGCCTACCTCGCGGCGTTCGACGCCGACACTGGCGACTGGATCCCATCCTTCACCCCCACGCTCGATGCCGGCGTCTTCTCTCTCGAGACCGACGGCACGAACCTGTTCGTCGGTGGCGAGTTCACCACGATCAACGGCGTCGCGACCGGGCCTGTTGCAGCCTTGAACCCAACCAGCGGTGCCCTCATTGGCTCCTTCGATGCCGACCTGACGTTTCCAGCAGGCACGCCGGTCGTGATGGATCTCGACATCGCCAACGGCTCGCTGTACGCCGGCGGCAACTTCAGCTCCGCTGGCGGCGACGCAGCACTCCGCCTCGCCAAGCTCGATCTGACCACAGGCGCCCACGACACAGACTTCGGCGGCGCCGCCTCGGGTGCCCGAGTCTGGACAATCGAAGCATCGCCCTCTGGAGATCGTCTCTACGTCGGCGGCTACTTCGAGGAGCTCAACGGCGAGCCGCACAAGTGGTTCGGCGCTCTCGACGGACTGACCGGAGAACTCGTTCCCGGGGTGTTCCAGGGCACGCCCGAGGGCATGCCGAACTGCTGCAAGCAGAACGCATTCGACATTGCCGTACACGGCGACAAGGTTTTCGTCGCTCGCGAGTCTCACCTCCTCGAAGTTCTGAACGCGAGTGACCTCAGCAGGGTTGGCTACTACCTCACTTCATTCGGTGGCGGCGACTACCAGGCAACCGAGGTCATTGGCGATCGGCTCTATACCGGCGGCCACTTCTGGGCGAACCAGGCATATTCGGAAGATGTGGTGCCGTTCAACAACACCGCCTGGCAACAGGCCAACCTCGACGCACTCGCTGACCCCTCGCAGACCCATGCAATCTGGTCGTCGGCGTTTGACGCCAACAGCGGCGATGCCATCCCGGGCTATCTCATGGACATGGGAATGAAGTCCGGCATCTGGGCCATTCATGGATCAGAGAACGGACGGTTGTGGCTGGGCGGCGACGTCACCCGCGCCGGCTCCGGATGGGCCGGCGGCTTTGCCACCTTCGAAACAGCCCAAGTCACCGCACGCGGTCCACTTCTGTCTCTGGATAGGCCAGTGACGATGTCGTCGAGTCGCGACGTGTTCACTGGCAACTACGCCGTAGATCGGCACCTCGCAGGCCAGACTCGCCACGACGGCATCCGAGCCTTCTACGCAGAAACGCTCGTCGAGGACGACCCCTGGATCGAGATCGATCTCGGGTCGATTCGCCAAGTTGGCGTGGTTCGTTTGTTCGAACGAGCAGTCGGCAACTTCAATGGGATGTCCAACGGATCGCTTCATCTCTCCGATGTTCCGTTTGCCTCGACGGACCCCGATGTGACCCGAGCCCAAGCTGGTGTGGTGACCATCGACACCGGCAACATCGGGCGCTGGATTGACACCGAAGTCTTCACCTCGGCTCGCTACGTTCGCTACCAGCTTTCTGGAGCGGGACGCCAGCTCACCGTCGATTCCATCGAGATCTTCGAACAAGTCGGCAACGGCCCGGTGCTCGCCGCCCCAGCGACTCTTCAGGTGACGCGGATCGAGAATCGCAAAGTCGTCTTGAACTACGGCCTCGTCGCCGGTGCTGAAAACTACGAGATTCTCCGTGACGGCGTGGTGGTCGGGACCGACGACAATGGCTGGTACGTCGACACCGAACTCGATGAAGGATCGACCTACAGCTACACGGCACGAGCCCTCGACGCTGCCGGTAACCCTGGCCTCGAAAGTGTCTCGGTTGCAGCAACGACGCTCGGTGGTTCGCTGCCTGCGCCTGCATTCGCCGAGGTGACCCGGAACGAACCTCGTCGAGTTGTGGTTCGTTACGACAGGGTTCCCGGAGCGGCCGACCACGAGATCTTGATCGATGGCGTCGTCACCGCAACCGACAACGATGGCTGGTACACGGCGACCGGACTCGAACCGGCAACCACCTACTCCATCGAGGTTCGCGGCGTTTCGGCCGGCGGAACAAGTGGCGAGTCTGCGGTGGTCAGTGCAACGACCGCCGACCTGACGCTGAATGCGCCCGGATTCGTCAACGTGACTCGAATCGAGAAGCGCAAGATCGTCATCAACTACGAGAACGTCAATGGCGCAAGTACCCACGAGATCCTCGTCGACGGAGTTGTCGTGGCAACGGACAACGATCGCTGGTTTGCGATTGCCGACCTCGAACCCGGCACGACCTACAGCATCGAGGTTCGGGGCGTCGCAGCCAACGGCGTTGCTGGCCCGACCACCTTGGTGAGCGGGACCACCCTCAGCTAGGCACTCGATCGGCGCAACGACACGTAGCCACGTTGCGGTTCAGGTTGCGGTTCAGGCAGAGCGATAACGAAGCCTCTATGGGTCGTTGCTCTGTTTCAGTAGCTGCGAGGGAGCTGCAACACGTTGTGAGCGATGTAGTTCAGCGTCATCTCCTGGCTCACCGGCGCCAAACGCTGCAGTCGAGCCTCACGCCAGTAACGCTCGACGTGATACTCACTGGCGTAACCGAGCCCGCCGTGGGTCTGCACAGCCTGATCGGCAGCGAAGTAACTAGCCTCAGCGGCCAGATACTTGGCGGTGTTGGCCACCTCGCCACACTCGAGACCGTTGTCGTAGAGCCACGCACCCTTCATGGCCATGTCGAACGCGGCCCGCAGCTCCATGTGTGCTTTGGCCAGCGGATGTGAGATCGCTTGGTTGGCTCCGATCAAACGACCGAACACCTCGCGCTCGCCGGCGTAGTTGATTGCCGTCCGCAGGGCAGCCTCGCCGATGCCACACGCCATCGCAGAGAGCAGCACTCGCTCGCTGTTGAGGCCGTGGAGAATGTGGTGGAACCCACGACCGCGCTCCCCCACGAGCCGCCAGCCCTCGACGGGAAGTTCGTCATACGCCACTTCGCACGAAGCCACTGCGTTGCGACCGACCTTGGGGATCGGGCGGATGTCGACGTACTCGGGGTCGAGGTCGACGACGAAGAGACTGAGGCCGCCGAAGCCTTCGCCCGGCTCACCATCGGTGCGAGCCAGAAGCAAGCACACCTCGGACTCGAGCGCCTTCGAGGTCCAGATCTTGCGGCCACTGATGATCCAGCCGCCCATACCGTCCTCGACCGCACGGGTGCTGATGCGACTGGTATCGGTGCCGGCATCGGGCTCGGTGACCCCGAACGCAATGTGAAGATCGCCTTCTGCAGCCCGCGATAAAAACGCTTCCTTCAGTTGCTGACTGCCGAACTTCACCACCGGCTGCAGACCGAACATCGTGAGGTGTAGAGCAGTCGATCCGTTCATGGCCGCGCCCGACGCCGCCACGCGATGCAACACGAGCGCCCCTTCGGTGATGCCTCGGCCTCCGCCGCCGAACTCGTCAGGGATGGCAATACCAACCCAGCCACCTTCTGCCATGGCGTTGTAGAAGTCCCACGGAAACTCGTGCTGCTCATCACAATTCGCCCAGTAGGAATCGTCGAAGTTCGAGCACACGCGATCGACCCCCTCGACGATGGCTGCGTGGTCTGGGTCAGGCGTGAAGTCCACACCCGCCATCTTGGGGTCAGGTCCCATCAAGTACAAGTGAAGCTTGCACACCTAACGAACGTTAGGTAGCTTGTGTCGATGGCCGCCACCCTCGTCGACGCACCCGGCCGCCGGGGCGTTTTGGATGCCGCAGCCGAGCTGTTCGTCACCCACGGGTACGAAGGTACGACCCTTCGCAGGATCGCTGCCGCAGCTGGCATCAAGGCAGGGTCGATCTATCACCACTTCGACTCCAAGGAAGCGTTGTTCCTCGCTGTGCTTCGCGATGGCATGACCGTGATGGTCGATGCCTTCGATCGGGCAACCGAGCTCGGCGGAGCTGACACGAGCGAACGGATACGGAACCACGTCCGAGCTCACCTCGGCGCCATCTTCGAGAACGGGCCCTACACCACCGCCCACGTCACCTCGTTCTTCATCGCTCCCGAGGCGGTCCGAGACCAGATCGTTCCCGATCGCGATGCGTACGAGAAGCAGTGGGCGCTGCTGTTTCGCGAGCTGTTCCCCGACCAGAAGCCCAAGGACCTCAGGCTGAAACGCCTCTTTCTCTTCGGCTCCATGAATTCCACCGCCGAGTGGTTCGACCCGAGCGGCAACGTCTCGATCAACCAACTGGCCACCGCCATCTCCGACCACTTCCTGAACGGCATGTCAGCATGAACAAGGGACCTGTATGAACCCAATCGACTCCCGCATCGACACCAAGGGCGAGGCCTACGCCGAGAATCGAGCGGCGTACCTCGAACTCGTCGAGACACTGAAGGATCGCCAGCAGTTCGCCATCAGTGGTGGCCGGGGTCGGGAACGCTCGATCGAGCGCCACCTCAGCCGGGGCAAGGTCATGGTGCGCGACCGCATCGATCTCGTCACCGACGACGGCACCCCATTCCTCGAGTTCTCAACGCTCGGTGCCTTCGGTCAGTACAACGACGAAGCCCCCGGCGCTGGCATCGTCACAGGCGTGGGCATCGTCCACGGCGTGCCGTGGGTGTTCATCGCCAACGACGCAACGGTGAAAGGCGGCAGCCTCTTCCCCACGTCGATCAAGAAGCACGTGCGGGCCCAAGACATCGCCCTCGAAAACGAGCTCGGCATCATCTATCTGGTCGACTCCGGTGGTGCGTTCCTTCCGCGTCAAGACGGCATTTTCCCCGACAAGGACCACTTCGGCGGCGGCTTCTACCGTCAGGCCCGCATGTCAGCCCAAGGCCTCCCCCAGCTCTCGGTTGTGCTCGGCGGGTGCACCGCTGGCGGTGCCTACGTCCCGGCGCTGAGCGACGAAGTGATCATGGTCGAAGGCATCGGCCGCATCTTCCTCGGTGGCCCTCCCATCGTGAAGGCAGCGCTCGGTGAGATCGTGGACCCCGATGACCTCGGCGGTGCGGTCCTGCACACGCGAGTCTCCGGCGTGAGTGACTACCTCGCCACCACCGAACAAGAGGCCTACGGCAAGCTGCGCGAGATCTGCGAGACCACCAACCAGCGCAACGTCGACGAACGCCAGCCCTGGCTCGACTGGGCCGAACCGGAGGAGCCGGCCTACGACGCCGAAGAGATCTACGGCATCGTCAGCGCGGATGATCGCATCCCGTTCGACGCGGCCGAGATCATTGCGCGCATCGTCGACGGCAGCCGCTTCTCCGCCTTCAAGCCAGAGTGGGGCGAGTCGATCGTGTGCGGCTACGCCCGCATCTGGGGCCACCTCGTCGGCATTGTTTCGAACAACGGCATCATCTTCAGCGAGTCGGCCCTGAAGGCCACCCACTTCATCGAGCTCTGCGAGCAGCGCCGTATCCCGCTGCTCTTCCTGCAGAACACCAGCGGCTACATGGTCGGCACCGACTCAGAGAAGGGCGGCATCGCCAAGAACGGAGCGAAGATGGTCTCCGCCGTCGCCAACGCAACGGTGCCGAAGTACACGGTGCTGATCGGCGGCTCGTATGGCGCTGGCAACTACGGAATGTGTGGCCGAGGCTTCAACCCTCGCCTGCTCTTCGCCTGGCCGAACTCACGCATCGCCACGATGGCCGCCGACACCGCCGAGACCGTGCTGGTCGACATCCGTGTCGGCGGGATGAAGGGAGCGGACACCACACAGGAACAGCTGGACGAGATCAGGGCCGAGATCCGCCACCAGTACGAAACGCAGAGCAATCCGTACTACGCCACCAGCCGGCTCTGGGACGACGGCCTCATCGACCCTGTCCACACCCGAGACGCTCTCGGCCTGTCGCTCGCACTCGCTGCCAGACAAGACGAACCGGCAGCCGGCAACGGCCTCGTCTACCGGATGTGACCGCCGTGCTCGTCGACCTCCCCCTTCTCATTCCAAATCCTCGCCAGACGGAGACACCATGCGCATACTGATCGCCAACCGAGGCGAGATCGCTCGCCGCATCATCCGTACCGCGCATCGCCTCGGCCACGAGACGGTTGCCGTCTTCGCCGACCCTGATGCCACCGCTCCGTTCGTTGCCGAGGCCACGACCTCGGTCCACATCGGACCCGCCGCCTTGGCTGATTCCTACTTGTCTGCCGACCGCATCCTCGAAGCGGCTCGCTCCTCGGGCGCCACCGCCGTGCACCCCGGCTACGGCTTCCTGGCCGAGAACGAAGCATTCGCTCGGGCCTGCATCGCTGCCGGCCTGACCTGGGTCGGCCCCAACCCTGACGTGATCGCCTCGATGGGGTCCAAGATCGAGGCTCGCGGCATCGCAGCAGCAGCGGGCGTGCCCACCATTCCCGGTTGGTCTGACTCGCAGGACCCAGCAGCGCTCGCTGCAGCAGCGGCCGACATCGGCTTCCCCATTCTGGTGAAGGCATCCGCAGGCGGCGGCGGCAAGGGCATCCGCATTGCCAACGACGCCTCGGAGTTCGACACCGCACTTGCCGAAGCATCAGCCGAAGCCGAGCGTTCCTTCGGCAACGGCGACGTGATCGTCGAGCGCTACATCACTCGCCCTCGCCACGTGGAGGTGCAGATCATTGCCGACCACCACGGCACGGTGCTCGATCTCGGCACCCGCGAATGCTCGGTGCAGCGCCGGTATCAGAAGCTCCTCGAAGAAGCCCCTGCGCCCAACCTCGAACCCGCCAAGCGGGAAGCCATGCGCGCTGCGGCGCGATCACTCGCCAGCTCCATGGGGTACGACTCTGCAGGCACGGTCGAGTTCGTCGTCGACGATGAGAGCGGCGACTTCTTCTTTCTCGAGATGAACACCCGGCTACAGGTCGAGCACCCCGTCACCGAAATCGTGACCGGGCTCGACTTGGTCGAGCTCATGCTGCACTCCGCAGCAGGCGGCGAACTGCTGCTTCAGCAGACCGACGTCGCCCTCGAGGGCCACGCCTTCGAGGCCCGCATCTTGGCCGAGAACCCCGCCAACGGCTTCACGCCAGAGATCGGCACGATCCGTCAGTTCCACGTGCCGGACCATGTCCGCTGGGACGCAGCGATCGAAGCCGGCAGCGAGATCACACCGTTCTACGACTCGATGGTGGCCAAGCTCATCGTCGGTGGCGCCGATCGCGAAGAGGCGCTCGACGCTCTGCGGTCTGCGCTTGACGGTTTGGTCATCGATGGCCTGGTCACCACGGCCGGTTTCCATCGCTGGCTGATCGACCAACCGCCCATTGTCGCGGGCCGAGTCACCACCCGCTTCCTCGACGAGACCCCGGTTCCAGAAGCCCCCGAGCCAGCGGCCGATGCCGCCGCGGCTGCCTGGCTGGCTGCGCTTGCCGCCTCAACTTCTCCATCGACCAGCCCGTGGTTCGGCTCGTCGCTTTCTGTCACGCCACACGTGATGCAACACCACCTCGGCCTTCTTCCCGACGGCGGCGAGCTCCACGAGGTGGCGGTCAACCCGAACGACATCAAGCCGACCAACAGCACCGCCGCAGTGGTCGACCTCGAGGGTCGCCGCGTGGCGATCAACATCGACGGGCACACCCAGAGCTTCGGCCTACCAGCCCGGACCGAGCGTTGGGCTCCAAGCGCCAAGAGCCGGAAATCGACCGGCGATGCCATCATCGCCCCGTTCCCTGCTGTGGTGAACAGCGTGACGGTCGAGCCAGGTGACCAAGTCGACGGTGACGATGTGGTGGTCGTGATCGAGGCCATGAAGATGCTGCACTCGCTTCGAGCCAGCGGCACCTCCACCATCGCCGGCGTGCACGTCGCCCCCGGCGATCAAGTCGTCACCGGCGACACCCTGGTCTCGTTTGTCCAGCCAGAGCCCGCAACCTGAACTCGGGGCCACAGCTGTCGAAACTGAGGGTCAGGAACCCGGGGTTTGGGCACGCAGGTGGGCGAGGAGGATCGGGTTGATCACGTCGGGCGCTTCGAGGTGGAGGAAGTGGCCCACGCCTTTGACCTCTTGCACGTCGACGCCGGCAGAGAAATCGGCCGTGAGAACGGCGTGTTCGAAGAGGCGGCGATCCATACAGCCATCGTCGGTACCGTGCATGACCAGCGTCGGCACGTTGATCTCGGTGAGGTCCATCACCGGGCTCGGCTTGAGGCCGAGTAGCACCGGCGGCGTTGCGTTCTGGCGGTAATACGCGAGCGTCGCACCGACCACACCTGGCTGTTCGAACTGCGTGCGCAACTCGAGCCACTCAGCAGCGGACAGTTCGTACTCCGGCGACCAGTCACGCCACAGGCGGCGGAGCAGACGCCAATCGCCAGCGGCGAGCGCTCGATCGGCGACACCTCGCAGCTGGAAGAAGTTCATGTACCAAGACCGTTGCAGTTGCCGAGGAACTCGGCGCAGCGCATCGGGTATGCGGGCCAACGGCGGAATCGCCAGCGCAGTCATCGACAACAAGCGACCGGGGAATCGGGCAGCAGCGACGTAAGCGACTGCGGCGCCCCAGTCATGCCCGACGAGATGGGCCTGCGCGATACCGAGATCGTCCAGCCAGCCCACAACATCGTCGGCGAGTGCCATCAGCGAGTAGTCGCCGTCGGCCGGCTGCGACGACGGCTCGTAGCCACGCATCGTCGGCACGATCACCCGGTAGCCCGCCTCGACCAGTGGTTCGATCTGATGTCGAAACGTTGCTGGCGAGTCGGGGAAGCCATGCACGAGAACGACGGCTAAACCAGCTTCCGGCCCCGCGATGCGAGCGGAAAATTCCAGACCGGACGCAGCGAGGGTGGTGCTCGAGGAGTCCATCAAGCGAGGTCGACACCCTGCGTGGCCGCGATCATGACCACCTCGTCAGGGATCACGACGTTACGCGGGTTGTACGTGGGTGAGAGCGCTCGGAGTGTTTGCGGGATCGTGCCGTTGCGCCAGTTTCGCTTCGCAGCCTGGCCAACGACCTGACGCATCGTGACGTCAGCGTCGACGGTGTCGTTCTGGAGCACTTTCGCCATCCCCAAGAGATGGCGTAGGAAGTGCACCTGGGCGTAGGAGCCAACGGCAATGCGTTGCGGGTAGCTGCCGACGATCGCCTCGTAGGCATCGAAGGTGACGGTGCGGTGTTCGATCTCCTCGGCCAGGTGCCAGGCAAGAAGATCAGCCCACGCCGGCACCACCCCCTCGACGCCGGCGAGCCTCAGCACCGACCGGGCGAGAGCGAAGGTCATGGCCTCGAAGCCCTCGGCATAGGCGAGGTTGAACGCCAGCGACTTCTCGGCGCTGAACCGGCGATAGTCCGCATCCAGCGCATCTTCGAGTGCAGCCATCCGGGCGGCTCCATCAGCACTGAGTTGTGACCGCACGACGTCGTTGACCCTGGCGTGGTTCTTGTAGTGCTGTGCCTCCTGCCCGGAGAACGCCTTCATCTCGGCTGCCAGGTCGGCGTCGAGGTCTTCCTTGGCCGCCATGCGCATCGTGCGAATCAGGTAGGGCTCGAGGTACGGGAGCGTGAACGACAACGCAACGAGTTCGCAGCTTCGGGACGGGTCATCGGGCAACGGCAGTACGGGTAGGTCGCTCGGCCACTCGAAGTCGGGGCGACGGATCGTGAGGGTTGTCATTCAGCAACGCTACTGCACGCGGCGATCAGCAGCCCTAGGATCCTCGCCCGACCCCGGAGCATTCCATGACAACGGTTTCCCTCACGCTCGACGAGATTCACGTTCTGGCTCGTACATGCCTGCTCGCCAACGGTTGCGATGATGCCAACGCCGACGCCGCAGCCAGAACGATCACCGCTGCGGAACGAGACGGCGCCATCTCGCACGGCTTGTTCCGGCTGCCGGGCTACCTCGCGTCGCTTCGAAGCGGCAAAGTCAACGGCGCTGCTCGTCCTTCCGAAACGAATCTGACCCCGGCGGCGATTCGGCTCGACGGCGATCGCGGCTTTGCCCCTCTTGCCATCGAGTACGGCATCCCCAAACTCGCCGAGGCCGCTGCCAGTTCCGGCGTTGCAGTCCTTCTCATTCGCAACAGTTTCCACTTCGCCGCACTTTGGCCCGAGGTCGAAGCCCTCGCCGCACAAGACCTGGTCGGTCTTGCGTGCACTGTCCATACGCCGATGGTCGCCCCGTTCGGAGCCGCCAAGGCGTTCTTCAGTACCAACCCCATCTCGTTCGCCTATCCCCGACCCGGGAAGACCCCGTACGTGTTCGACATGGCGACCGCAGCCAAGGCCAGAGGCGACATCGGCGTGGCGGCCCGAGATGGCCACGAGCTGCCCCCGGGCACCGGCCTCGACGCAAACGGCAATCCCTCCACCGATGCCAAAAAGGTCTACGACGGCGGCGTGATCCTGCCCTTCGGTGGTTACAAGGGCTCGGCCATCGCCACCATGATCGAACTGCTCGCTGCTGGCCTCGTCGGCGACTACTTCAGCTACGAGGCTGCCGCGGCCGACAACAAGGATGGCGGCCCGGCCATCGGCGGTGAGTTCATCTTGGCGATGTCACCGGAGATGCTCGCCGGGCCGGGCTGGGCTGAGCACAGTGACACGTTCCTCACCGAGCTCGAATCAATGCCCGGGGTGCGTATGCCGAGTCAACGCCGGTTCGCCCGACGCTCGACGGCCGAGCCTGTCGAGGTCGACCAGACTCTGATCGACTCCCTACGCCAATCGACCAATCGACCAACATGGTGACATTTCCTGCACCTGTTGAAGGGAATGTCACCAGGTTGCGGAGATGAGGTCAGGCGACGTCGAAGCCGGCTTGGTCGATGGCGGCCACGATCGCTGTCGAGTCGCCGCCCACGACAGAGACGGTCTTCGCTGCCAGGTCGATGTCGAGCCCCGTGACACCGTCAACGGCGGTCACTTCCTTGGTGATGGCGTTGACGCAGTGGTCACAGCTGATGTCGGGTACGGAGTACACGGTGGATTCAGACGCTGTTGATTCAAACATTCGGGAGTTCTTTCGTTCTGGCGATCAACGCCGGTAACCGGCGAAGCTGCGGAGTCGGAGACTGTTGGTGACAACGAAGACCGACGACATGCCCATGGCACCGGCAGCGATCATCGGGTTGAGGATGCCGAACGCCGCGAGCGGAATGGCGGCGCCGTTGTAGGCGAAGGCCCAGAAGAGATTGCCTTTGATGGTCGACAACGTGCGGCGTGACAGAGCAATGGCATCGGCCACTGCTCGCAGGTCGCCAGAGACGATCGTCAGGTCAGATGCTTCGATGGCAACGTCGGTGCCGGTGCCCACGGCGATGCCGAGGTCGGCCTGGGCGAGCGCAGGGGCGTCGTTGATGCCGTCGCCGACCATCGCCACTCGTTTGCCCTCGGCTTGCAGACGGCTGATCACTGCCGCCTTGTCGTCTGGGTAGACCTCGGCAATCACGTCATCGCCCGGACGGCTTCCGATTCCGACCGCTGCAGCTACGGCTGCAGCCGTTCGCTTGTTGTCGCCCGTCAGCAGCGTGACCGACAGGCCCTGCTCGTGCAGGGCGGCGATGGCGTCGGACGAGGTCCCCTTGATGCGATCGGCCACGACGAACACGAGCTCGGCAACACCGTTGCGACCGGCGAAGATCGCTGTCGAGCCCTGCTCCTCAGTACCCGATGCGAGCACTTCAACTGCGGCAGGCACCTCATCGAAGAGGCTCCGCCGGCCCACTCGCACCGGAGTGCCATCGACAACGGCGCTGACGCCAGAACCCGGTGTGTTCTCGAAGTCATCGACTGGAAGGAGTTCAGTTCTCTCGCTGGTCAGTGATGCAGCGACGGCCTGGGCGATCGGGTGCTCGGATTTCGCCTCGACCGAAGCGGCTAGCTGATGCAGTCGAGCCCGAGAGGAAAGGTCGAGACCCGCATCGAGGACATCGATGACCGACATGGCACCTTCGGTGACCGTGCCGGTCTTGTCGACCACCACGGCGTCGATCGACCTCGTGTCCTCGAGAACTTCGCCCCCCTTGATGATCACGCCGAGCTGAGCTCCTCGACCGGTACCGACCATGATCCCGAGTGGTGTGGCCAGTCCGAGCGCACACGGGCATGCGATGATCAGCACGGCGACCGCTGCAGTGAAGGCGTCCCCGGCCGGATTGCCGAGAATCAGCCACAGCGTCAAGGTCACGAGGGAGATCAAGATCGCGAGCGGAACGAACACCGCTGACACTCGATCGGCGAGGCGCTGGACTTCGGCCCTGCTGCCCTGCGCTTGGTCGACCAGTCGAATGATCTGCGCCAGAGCAGTGTCGGCACCGACCCTCGATGCCTCGACCACCAAGGAACCGTTTGCATTGATCGTGGCGCCGATCACCTCATCGCCCGGCTCGACCTCGACCGGCACCGGTTCACCGGTGACCATCGAGGCGTCCACCGCCGACCGACCATCGATGATCACACCATCGGTGGCGATCTTCTCGCCCGGACGCACCACGAAGCGCATGCCAACGGCGAGATCCTCGAGAGCGACCTCGCGACCATCCACCAGCTGCGCCGTGCGAGCGCCGAGGTCAGCGAGGGCGCGAATGGCATCGCCGGACCGGCGCTTGGCCCGGAGCTCGAACCACTTGCCCAGGAGGATGAGCGAGATGATCACTGCGCCGGTTTCGAAGTAGACGTGGCCGTCGCCAACACCGCCGACGAGCACGACCAACGACCACACCAACGCCGAGAGCGAGCCCATCGACACGAGCGTGTCCATCGTGGTCGAGCCGTGCCGGAGGTTCATCCACGCAGCGCGATGAAACAGCCACCCTGACCAGAGGATCACCGGAGTAGACAAAGCTGCGACCAACCACTCCCACCCGTCGAACCGCAGCGCCGGGATCATCGAGATCAACATCGCTGGAAGCGAGAAAAGAACAGCGAAGATCAAACGACGCAATAGGTCGGCTTCACGCGCCTCCTCGGCCCCGCTACTGGCCTCGACTTCGATCACGGCATAACCCAGCGCCTCGACCTCGGCGGTCAGCGCGGCATCGTCGACCGAGCCATCGTGGGTGACCGTGGCCCGTCCCGTGGCGAAGTTGACCTGCGCTGCGGCTACTGCGTCGAGCTTGCCGAGCCGTCGCTGGATGCGATTGGCACAGGCGGCGCAGGTCATCCCATCGATCGCCAGATCAGAGCGAAAGAGGGTTTCCACGGCCATTCTCCCAGTGTAAACCTTCCATCTCAGTGGAATGTCACGACATATCTCAGCGAAAAGCGACGGCGGAACGTGGACGTTCGGCGGCGCCAAACTCGGTCAGTGAGCGAAGCGAACGGCGATGACCTGGCAGCGGTTGGGGTCGGTGCATGAGGCGGGATCGAGTGACTTGGCCCTCTCGGCCAGGGCGACCAGGTCACGCCGGGCTGCGGTGAGCTGTTCGATCTGGCGGTCGATGGCGGTGAGATGGGCATCGATCAGAGCGCTGGTGTGCGCACACGACCCCTCCCCCGCCACCTTCAGTTCGAGCACTGATGCGATCTCGCTGAGCGTCAGCCCGGTGGCCTGCGCATCCCGAATGAAGCGCAAGCGCTCCACCGCCTCATCGCTGTAATCCCGGTAGCCGCTGGCCGTGCGTCCAGGTTCGTCGAACAAACCAATCGACTCGTAGTAGCGAATTGTCTTGGTCGTCACGCCGCAGGCATCACCGAGTTCACCGATCTTCACCCGTTCGAGCGTAGTTCCCCTTTGCTGGCCGCTGCCTCGATCGAGCGGAGGTAGGGCTCGGGAATCGATTCGGAGCGCAGGGCATCGAGGGTGAACTCAGCAACATCGGTGTGCTCATCGCTGTACCCCAGATCTACCGGACGCTCCGCGTTACAGGAGTAGGTCAGAATCAACACTCGTTTGCCTTCGACGTCGTAAATCCACGAATCGACAAGCGGACCGACCTCGACATCGAGCCCCAGCTCTTCGTTCATTTCCCGGCGTAGCGCGGCGGCCGGGCTCGCATCGGTGGCATCAAGGCGCCCGCCCGGCAGCTCCCACTCACCTCTGTTGTTGCGCAGCACCACGACGCTGCCTTCCCAGCCCAACACACCCTTGACCGACACCGACCACCGATCGTCGACCCACGCATCTTCAACAATCTCGAGCTGGCGTTCGGCAAGAGCTGCTTCGCACGATGCCGAAACCTCGGCGACAGATCCGTTGGAGTCGACGACATGCGATTCGAGCTCACCCAGGTCGGCGAATTGATCCCACAGCACCGCCGCCCCGGAGGTCTCCATCGTCCCATCACGGTCCCGTACGCGGCCGAGGGCGACCTCACGCTCGGCCCTCACGACCAGGTAGCGGAGCCGCACCCCCCGAGCGGCGAAGCGGCGGGCGATCCGGTCGAGGAACCACGGCCCGACAACGCCGTCCCACACCACCGAGTAGCCGCCTTCGGCGAACGCCACTGCAGTGTCGACAACGACGTCCATCACCGCGGTGTTCTGGGCGTGCGCCTCTGACAGGTGTGGGGCGATGAAGCCGGATCTGATCCGGCGATAGAACCAATCCGACTCGAGGTGGACCCCGAGAGGTGTCGATTCTGCGAGTCGGGAGGCCACGGTTGTCTTGCCCGATCCCGGTGGGCCGGAAACGATCAGCACTTCACCGGAGGCTGCCATCAGGCAATCGTAGAACGATCGTCAAACGCGATTGGGCACGAGACGGATCGTCGAGCTCGCCTTGGCCAGCACGTTGCCGTCGCCGTCGAGCAGTCGCCCCTCGGTGAAAACCGTCTGCTTTCCCGCTCGCTCGATCCATCCCTCGGCAACCACCAGGCCGGGGTTCGCCGGCTTGAAGAAGCTGACCTTCAACTCGAGCGTGGCAATCCAGAAGTCGGTTGTGTAGCGGGCGATGCAGGCGTGTGCCATCGCTGCGTCGATCCACCCGGTGACGAAACCACCCTGGGCAACGCCACCCGAGTGACACATCGCCGGGACGCACGTGAATTCGATCACCGCTCGGCCGGCCTCGCCGTCAGACAGCGTCACCCGTCCGTTGCCGAGGGTGGCGAGGACCTCGGGCCCCTCCAGGCTGTCCGAATTGTTCTCGGTCTCGCTCATTCGACTTCACCCTTCTCCGACCGAGGCGTCCGCCCCAGCGACCACATCATCCGACGTTGGATGGGTTCGCTCCAAGTTTGTGAGATCTCGTTCACCTGTTGAACGAATCCTCGTCAGCAGGGGCGACGAGCATCACGAGCGCCAACTGCGAAGCCGGTCGTTGAGGAACACACCAGCGGGATCGACGGCATTGCGCTGCGCCCACCACTCGTCCCACCCTGGCGTTGCCGCTGCGAGCTGCGCGCCGTCCAGGTAGTGGACTTTCCCCCAATGCGGCCGGCCTTCGTAGCGGAGAAAGACTGCCTCGCAGGCACGGAAGAACGGCTCCGCTGGCAGACCGTTGCCCTGGTGAACCGAGATCGTGGCCGAGGTTCGGCCGTGGGCCTGCGACATGGCGACGTCGTCTGCTGCGACCCGGCGATACTCCACCGGCCAACGCACGTCAGGGAAGTCAGCCCGCATGAGGTCACGGATCTCGTCGAGGCAATCGAGCGAGCGTTCGACCGGGACCGAGTACTCCATCTCGGTGTGGAGATGCGGCCGATGGTTCGGCAGCACCTCGTAGCTCCAGTTGCATCGCTCGCCTTCGCCCCGCACGGGGTACACCGCCGGCTCGTCGGTGACATCCATGCACTTCGGATGGGCTGTGTCATTGAGCGGAAACCAGAAGAACTCGAAGTGACGGTGCTGCCCGCTCAGCTCGTCGATCGATGGTCGAAGCTCGTCGTACTTCGCCTTCCACTGCCGCTCCTTGAGGCGGAAGGCCGGCTTCACCGACATCTCGATTTCGGTCACCACCCCGAAGGCGCCCAGCCCGAGGCGAGCGGCTCTGAACAGATCGGTGTTCTCGTCCGCGCTGCACCGAGTGGCTTCGCCGTCGGCGCCGACGATGGTGAGACCCGCCACCATCGACGACAGATTCCCGAGGGCCTGACCCGTGCCGTGCGTGCCGGTACCGACCGCTCCAGCGAGCGCTTGGCGATCGATGTCCCCCTGGTTGGTGAGCGCCAGACCAGCATCGTGCAGTGGACGTCCGAGCGCGAAGATCGTCGTCCCGCCCCAAACCCGGGCCCGGTGGGCGTCCACGTCGGTGTGAACAATGCCGGTGAGTCCGGACAGGTCGAGCACCACCCCGTCGGTGGGCACCAGCCGGTAGTGGCTGTGCCCCGAACCGGCGACGCGCACTGACTGCCCGCGCTCGGCGGCTTCGACAACGACGGCGCTGACGTCTTCGGCGCTGCGAGCGAAGTGCAACTCCGCTGGCTCACACGTTTCGCTCTCGGACCAATTGGACCAGGTCATGCTCATCTGTGAACCATAAGGCGATCAGGTCTCGGTGTCGGACTCAGACATCGCCTTTCCTTTACGAGCGGCGCCGCCCATGAGGTGGCGATTGCCCTCCTCGCGGATGAGTTTCAGCCGAACGGATTGAAGCTTCCAGCCGTCTGGGGTTCGAATCGCCTCATCGAAGTAGGTGCCGTACATCGTGTAACGATCACCGCCAGCGTCGCTGGTCATCCAATGCTCGGCTCGCATGTGGGCGGTGATCGTCGCCCGGTCACCGTCGATGGCATAACGGTGCGAACCCATGAAGTGCTGCGAGCCATCGAGCCCGGCGAACATCGTCTGGATGCCTGCCACCACCTTGTCAGCCGACGCCGGCCGAACGGGGCTGCCGGGTTGATAATCGGTCATGTCGATCGTGACGGTGTCGGTGAAGACTGATCGCCACAGCACCCAGTCCTCATGATCGAGGCCAAACGCGTAACGATGGATGAGGTCTCGCAAGTCGGACTCATCTATCAAGCGCTGCACCGCCGCCGACAGCTCTGGGTCGGTCATGACGTTGCCCATTCGTCAGTGCCGAGTGCTTCGATTCCTTCGGCTGAAGTCCCCAGCCATTCGTCAAGCACTTCAACGTTGTGTTCGCCTCGGAACGCAGCAACGCCGATGTCGGAAAAGTCAGTGGTTGACATGCGATACGGATTCCGAATGACCTTGCGGGTACCGCCCGCTCGATCGTCGATGTCGACCACGGTCTGACGATGCACCAGGGTTGGCGACTCGAGCACCTCGCCGCATTCCCGTACGTCGGCCCAGGCCAGGTTGGCCGAGTCGAGCGCGGCGATCACGGCTGCCCGGTCCGGAAGACCGCACAGGTACTCGACGATGAGATGCCGTCGCGAGGCGATCTTGACCTCGATATCGCTGTCGGCGGGGGTCGGATCGACCAAGCCAGCAGTGGCCGACAGCTGATGCCAGATCCACCGCAAACCGCCGGTCATCATCTTTGGACCGTCTGCGGTTGGCCACACCTCGCCGTTGATCGACTCGGTTCGTCGCTTCCCATCGAGGACGTTGACGATGATGTCGGCCGAATACGTCATGGCATCCATCATCGCCATGTCGATGTGCTGACCAATGCCCGTTGCGTCTCTCGTGCGAAGAGCGGCGAGCACGCCGATCACGCCATGAAGGCCAGACAACACATCGGCAGCACTGAGGTCGAGGTCGAGCGGCATCTCGTCGCCGACCCCTGCCGGAAGAATGCCGGACTCGGCATGGATGATCGATGCGTACGCCGCTCGTTGACTTTCCGGGCCCTCTTGGCCGAACCCGCTGATCGACAACATCACGAGCTTCGGGTTTCGAGCGGAGAGTGCTGCCCAATCGAGGCCGAACTTGGCCATCACGCCAGGCCGGAAGTTCTCGATCACGACGTCGGCTTTGTCCGCCAGTCGAGCCACGAGTTCCGGGCCGCCAGGGGCGGACAGATCGATCGAGACGTTGCGCTTCCCGCAGTTCTGCTGCGTGAAGTAGGTCGACAGTCCTGCCGCCTTCTTTCCCCACAAACGGGTGACGTCGCCGTCAGGTGGTTCGACCTTCACCACATCGGCGCCGAGATCAGACAGCGTGCGTCCTGCGATCGGGCCGGCAAAAACTCGGGTGAGATCCAGGACTCTGACGCCATCGAGTGGGCGAGGCCCGGCCATCAGGCCAACCGTCCTTGCGACAGCGATCCATCCGGATCCATGAGATCGATCTGCTCTTGGTACAGCTTCAACAGCTTCGGGTGGGTGAACATCCAGAAGCGGCCGGTCATGATCCCGTCGAGAACGATCTTCCCGACATCGGCTGGGTCCATGCCGTTGGACAGGAAGTCGTTCATCTTCGAACCGAGCTTCTTGCCAGCGTCACCAGCGACGGCCACCTCACCCTTGGAGGCCTTGCGGTTGCGAACGCTGTTGCGGCTGATGTCGGTGTTGATCGGACCCGGACAGAGCACCGACGCCCGGTGCGGCGACTTGGCGATGCGGAACTCTCGTTCCAGCGTTGCCATGAGCGCGATCACACCGCTCTTGGCCACGTTGTAGGGGCCGGCGGCAGCGCCAGCGACCAGGCCAGAGACCGACGACGTGGTGTTGATGTGCCCGCCAGTCTCGGATTGCTGGATCAGTGGCTGGAAGACCTTGGTGCCGTAGATCGGACCCCACAGATCAACACCGAGGGTCCACTCCCAATCGTCGACGGTGACATTGAACAACTTGGCGAAGACGGCGGCGCCTGCGTTGTTGCAGAGCACGTCGACCCGACCATGGGTGTCCATCGCAGCGTCAGCCAAGGCCTGCACCTCGTCGAGCTTCGAGACGTCGGTTTGCACCCCGACCGCATCATGGCCGGCGTCTCGGAGCTCACTTGCGGTGGCCTCGATCCGGTCGGCATCGATGTCGGCGATCACGACCGACATGCCAGCGTCAGTGAACGCACGAGCCATCCCCAGGCCAATGCCACCAGCCGCGCCGGTGATGACCGCGACCTTCCCCTCTGGGTCGAACTTCGCATCGCGGATGTTCACGGCTTCCTCCGTTTCGACACCGTCCCCCATGACCGTTGTCTTTGCAGAACGTACAAGTCTGCTGAAGGCTGATCAATGTGAACAACAACAAGCGCTCCGTCGACGGACCCAATGGCCAGGCCCTCTGGGCTCGGGCCGACCGGGTGCTTCCTGGTGGCTCGATGTATCTCACCCGGTCAGCCGACTTCGCTGGCCGAGGAAACCTCCCCGGATTCGTCGAGGCAGGCGAGGGGGCACGCGTCATTGATGCTGACGGCCGGAGTTACGTGGATTTCCTTTGCGCCAACGGCCCGATCGTGCTCGGCTATCGCCACCCAGAGGTCGAAGAAGCGGCGCGTGTGCAAACAACGAAGGCAACAAGCGCATCGCTCTATCCCAGCGCACTCATCGACTTCATCGAGTTCATGGTCGACCGCTCCCCCGCCATGGCGTGGGGTGTCACAGCCAAGAACGGCTCTGATGTGGTGGCGCTCGCGCTTCGGGTTGCTCGGGCGTCAACGGCGCGGAACAAGATCATCCAGTTTCGGTACGCCTATCACGGCTTCAGCCCCGAGGTCGTCTCGCTGGGTGCTGGCGTGCCAGATGCGCACCGCGCCGACATCGTGTGGGTCGATTGGAATGACGCCGACGGTCTTGCTGAGGCTGCCGCCGCGCACGCTGGTGATCTCGCAGGTGTCCTGGTGAACCCTCTCGAGCAGAACCCGGCGAGGGACACCATCGACCTGTCTCCTGACATGGCAACGGCGATCACGAACGCCGCTGAGGCAACCGGGGCAAAGGTGATCCTCGACGACGTTCGCCACGGTCTTCGCCTTCACCCACTTGGCTCGCACGTGGCCATGGGCATCGATCCAGATCTCGTCTGCATGGGCAAGGCGCTCGGCAACGGACATCCGATCGGGTTGCTGCTGGGCCGCGAAACAGCGAGAGCGGGGGCGCAACGATTGCTGTTCACCGCCACGTTCTGCTTCGAGGGTGTAGCCCTACGGGCGGCACAGAAGACCATCGAGGTCTACGACCGCGACGACGCCTTTCACACCATGACCAGAGCAGGCGAAGCACTGAGGGCCGGCATCGTCGAATCTGCCGAACGCCATGGCCACTCGATCAGTTGGTCTGGCCCACCCACGATGCCAACCATGCGCTTCGTCGACGACCGCGGCCAGGTGCTTGGCGAACGCTTCGCCAGGATCGCGGCACACAACGGTGCCATCTTCCACCCCCGCCTCAACTGGTTCCTCAACGCCAGCCACGACAACGCAGCCATCAGCGACGCCGTTGCTGCCGCGGATGCTGCGTTCGCCACGCTCTCATAGCGACGCTCTTGCACAACGGGCACGTCTCTTGGAGACTGGCAAACATGAACCAACCTGCTGGTGAGAAGGCCGACAAATTCGTCATGGACTTCGACACGTCGCAACGCAACGACCGGCCACCGCAGGAGTACTACGACACGATCAAGGCAAAGTTTGCCGAGGAACGCGAGCTTCGTCTCGGCTACCGACCGCCGGGAACCGAGATGTATCGAGACCTCGACGGCGCCATGGCCGAGCTCGAACGCGACCCCTACGCCGACGACTGGGTCGAGCGCGAACCCATCGACGACACCGACAGCGAAGGCGTCGAGGTACTGTTCATCGGTGGTGGGTTCTCCGCGTTGCTGACCTCTGCTCGCCTCCGCCAGAAGGGTGTCGAGAGTATTCGCATCGTCGAGCGCGGCGCCGACGTTGGTGGCACCTGGTACTGGAATCGCTATCCCGGCGTCGCCTGCGACGTCGTGTCCTATGACTACCTGCCGCTTCTCGATGAGATGGACTACGTGCCGTCACGTCATTACGCAGGCGGAGCCGAGATTCTCGGTCACTGTCAGGCGATTGCCCGCAAGTACGACCTCTACGATCTTGCCGTGTTCCAGACCACGGTCACCTCGACGATCTGGGACGCAGAGGCCCAGCGGTGGAACGTCACCACTGACCGGGGCGACAAGATGCACGCCAAGTTCGTCGTGTGCGCGAACGGCACGCTGGCCAAGCCCCGTCTCGCCCGCATCGATGGGATGGAGACCTTCAAGGGTCGCTCGTTCCACACGTCGCGCTGGGACTACGACTTCACCGGCGAAGACCTCGAGAAGCTCAGCAACGTGCGCGTCGGCATCATCGGCACCGGCGCCAGTGCCGTGCAGATCATCCCAAATCTCGGGGCCAACGCCAAAGAGGTCTACGTCTTTCAGCGAACGCCTTCGTCGATTGATGTCCGAGACGACTGGGAAACGAAGGACGAATGGGCGGCCAAGCTCGAACCAGGATGGCAGTCCAAGCGGCGAGCGAAGATCGTCTCCAAGCTGCGGGCCCAGGCCGACCGCAAGGGGCAACTGCGAGGTGGCATCACTCGGGAAGAGAAGATCCAACGCCAGGAAAACAACAACATCGATCACATGATGCGTATTCACAAACGCATCGATGAAACGGTCGAAGATCCGACCACTGCCGATGCTCTCAAGCCCTGGTACATGCTGATGTGCAAGCGTCCGTGCTTCCACAATGACTACCTGCCGACCTACAACCGACCCAACGTGCACCTGGTCGACACCCACGGCGCAGGCATCACCGAGATCGGTGAGAAGGGGCCCATCTTCGATGGTGTCGAGTACGAGGTCGACCTCCTCATCTACGCCACCGGCTTCGAGGTGCAACAAACTGGCATCTACAACCAGATCATTGGCGAGAACGGCGTCGATCTGAATGACAAGTATGCCGACGGCATCCGCACCATGTTCGGCATCCACACCGCTGGGTTCCCGAACATGTTCATCATGGGCGGCTACCAAGCGTCGTTCCAGTTCAACCTGACCGACCTTCTGCAGGTCCAGGGTGATCACATCTCGAGCTGCATCGATCATGCACGGACACACCAGTACGACACGATCGATGTCACCCACGACGCTGAAGAGCAGTGGGTCCAAGAGGTCATCTCCCACCGCGGTAAGACCACCCGTAATGCCGAATGCACTCCTGGCTACTACAACTTCGAGGGCCAGGAGAACCGCCGACAAGACGGCAACTACAACGGCGGGTTCCCTGCCTACATCGACCGCATCTCCGAGGTCGAGGCGGCCATGAGCGAGCACTTCATCTTCACAAAGGGCTGACCTCGGCGACGGCTGAGGGTGATCATCAACGAGTACCAGGCGCATATCGATACCTACATCAAGTCACCGCGGCCCGGGTACGAGGTCGGACCCCTGGCGATCTACTACCGGTACCTGAAGCGAATGGTCGCGACCGACACCGACGACTGAACCCAACATGTACTTGTTGGGACCTGACCCCAGGTTGGGTGAAATTGCTGCATGGGTCCCGGGTGGGGCTGCTCTCCCAGCGTGACGCGACTGCCTCGTAGGCTTGCTCGGTGTTCATCGGGCGGATTTTCGTAGTTTTGTCAATTGTTGTTGCTTCGGTTGCAACCGTTGCGTCTGGTTCCGGTGCACAAGATGCCAGCGCAACCCTTCTCGCCGTGGGCGACATGGCGGACTGCAACAACCCGCGTGGCGTCAAGAAGGTGTCGGACCGATTGGCGGCGACAGATCACACGATCGCTGCACTGGGGGATTTGGTCTACCCCGAAGGTTCAGCCGCTCAGTTCAAGGAGTGCTTCGACCCTTCGTTCGGCGCAGTTGCCGACCGCATGCGCCCTACACCGGGGAACCACGAGTACACCCCGGGCACGGCCGACGCCTATTTCGACCGGTTCGGCGCAGCGGCCGGCCCTGATCGACGCGGCTGGTACGCCTACGACCTCGGGGACTGGCGCGTGATCTCGCTGAACTCGAATTGCTGGGAAATCGGGGGCTGCAAGGAGGGTTCGGACCAGCACCAGTGGCTGCTCGATGAGCTTGCCGCTCACCCTGACGCTTGCCGAGTTGTCTATTGGCACCACCCTCGATTCTCGTCCTCTGGGAACTACGGCAACGCCCGCTTCATGCAGCCGATCAGCGAGGCCCTGACCGACGCGGGTACCGAGGTCATCCTTTCCGGACACGCCCACCACTACGAACGCTTCGCCCGACTCGACGCCGACGGAAGCCCAGACCCCGCTGGACCCCGTTACTTCACCGTCGGGACTGGCGGCACCTTTCCTCGCGGCTTTGGACGAACCCAAGACGGGTCTGAGGTTCGCAAGAGCGGTGTCTACGGAGTTTTGGAACTGACGCTCGAGCCTGACCGCTGGTCGTGGAGTTTCGAGGCTGAAGGTGGCCGCTTCACAGACAATGGAAGCGAACCATGCCGCAACGCTCAGGGTCTGAATGGCGATTCGCCCCAAGCTGAAGATCAAGCGGCCAGCGCCATTGACTTCCTCTATCGCGCCGCCTTCGGGCGACAGCCCGATGCTGGGGGCAAGCGCTTTTGGCTCGACCAACTCCGCGGCGGTCGACCTCTTGTCGAGATCTCGGCGGAGTTCTCTCGCTCGCCGGAGTTCACCGGTCTCTACGGGAATCCGAGCAACCGGGCCTTCGTCGCTTTGCTGTACCGCAACGTCCTCGATCGCGAGCCAGACGCTGGCGGCGCTGCCTTTTGGCTGCAGCGGCTGAACACGCAGTCTCGGGCCGAGCTTCTCCTTCAGTTCAGCTTCTCGGTCGAGTTCAGAGCCAACTGACCATCAAGCGGTCAGGCGCTTGACGAGCTTGACCGATGCCACCTTCTCAGGGTCGGCAAGGGCTTCCATGGCCGTTTCGAAGTCGGGAAGCGCGAACACTTCTCCGTCGTCGGTGATCATCACAAAACGATCGAGCGTTTCGAGGAAGGTTCGGTCGTGGCTCACGGCCAGGACCGTGCCCTGGAACCCGTCGAGCGCCTTCTCGAGCGCCTCCGACGAGTCGATGTCGAGGTTGTCTGTCGGCTCGTCGAGCAACAACACGTTGTGACCCTCGAGCTCGAGACACAGAACCTCTAGACGGGCCTTCTGCCCACCGGAAAGCGTCTCGAAGTCTTGACGAGCGTGATCAGCCAGTCCGTAGCGAGCAAGTGCCTTCATGGCCTTCTCGTCGTCAGCCACGCGCTGGCGCGCAATGTCGACGGCTTCGCGTCCGATGAAGTCTGGTCGATCGTTGATCTGGGTGAACGTTCCAACCGAGGTACGGGGCCCGAGACCGATCGCTCCTTCGGTTGGTTCGATCTCTCCAGCCAGTGCCCGAAGCAAATGGCTCTTCCCCGTGCCGTTCGGTCCGATCAAACCGACACGCTCGCCGAAATGCACCTCGTCGGTGAAGGGGAAGAACAAGTCATCGATGGAGACCTGCTTGAGGTCGAGCACTCGCCGAGCGGAGTCGGCGCCTCGGAGATGCACGTGGATGTTCTGGTCACGCACCGGCGGCGGTGGCGGGCCAGCTTTCACGAACTTCTCCCACCGGGTCTCGGCACCGTTGGCCTTCGTGGCGTTCTTGAAGTTCTGTGCCGCCCTGACCTTCATCACCTTCATGTGCTTGTGCAGACGACGTTCCTCAGCGTTCCACCGCTTCAGGGCATCGCCGAGTTGGGCCTGTCGCTTCTCCCTGGCGTCGCCGAAGGTGGCGTACGAGCCACCGTGCACCCAACAGCCAGAACCTTCCAGAACGATCACCTTGGTCGCCACACGCTCGAGCAACGAACGATCGTGGCTCACCATGAGGATCGTGCTCGCGCATGTCTTGATCTGTTCTTCGAGCCAGACACGCGTGGGGATGTCGAGATAGTTGTCGGGCTCGTCGAGCAGGAGCACGTCCGCACCCGAGTTGAGCAGAAGGTCGAGCACGAGGCGCTTGCGTTCGCCACCCGAGAGTTCGCCGACCTTGCGGGTGTTGACGTCGTCGACCTTCGACTTGATGCTGCGCTCTGCTGCAGATGCCCAAGCTGACTCGAGCTCGTAGCCACCGAGGTCACCCCACACCGTGAGCGCTTCTGCGTAACCCATGCCGTCGTCTTCGCCGGAGGCCATGGCCTTCTCGGCTGCTACCAACGCCTTGCCTGCGGTTCGCAATTCGGCCGGGGCGACGTCGAGCAGCATTTCGCGCAGGGTGTCCTCAGGCCGAGACATGCCAACGTCTTGGGTCATCGTGAGGACCGAACCGTTCACAGCGAACTGGCCGTCGTCGGCCTCGATGACGCCGGCCAGGATCCGCAAGATCGTGCTCTTTCCCGCGCCGTTTGCACCCACGATTGCTGCGTGGTCACCGGGCGAGACGCCGAAGCTGATGTCGAAGAACAGCGGGTCTGCCCCGGGAGGCGCGTACTCGAGTTCGGAAACAACGATGCCGCTCATCCGACGATCACCAAGAAAGCAGTCACCCGCCCATCATGCCGTCAAGGTGCGGTGTCTGAAGCCGTTCCCTCGCTGTTGACCTCGCGGATGAGATCCATGAGTTGACCAATACCGTCGATGTTCTCGTCGAAGCTGTCGCCGATCGGGCCGATGCGTAGCGAATCGACGCCGCAGTTTTGGTACTGGCGGAGTCGGCGACGAATCTCGGCTGGCGGTCCGATGAGATTCTGCCCGAGACCGATCTCGACCGGTACACGGGCCTCAGCACCTTCGCGATCGCCGGACAGCCAGAGGCTCTGGACCGCAGCGACATCATCGCCCCAGCCCTGCTTGGTGAACGCGTTGTTGTAGAAATTCGAGTTCTCCGAGCCCATCGCTCCGAAGGTGAACGCAAAGCCGGCCGCATGACGCTTCGCCGCCTCATCGACGTCATCGGTGATCTCGACGCCAACAGAGACGGTGAGGTCGATGTCATCGAGTGTCCGACCGACCGACGCCGCACCTGCTCGAATCTCGTCGAAAAACACGTCGGCGGTTTCACAGAAGAACGAGTTGCCGATCCAGCCATCGGCGCTGGCTCCGGTGAGTCGAAGGTTCGCTGGGCCGAGGGATGCGAGATAGATCGGAACGTGGGCGGCCTCGCCTCGCGGGCGAATGGCTTTGCCCTCACTCTCGGGCAACGGAAGTTGGTAGATCTCGCCGTCGTACTCCAGCCGTTCGCCCGCTGACGCCATCCGAACGATGTCGATCGTCTCGCGGGTGCGGGCGATCGGCCGATCGAAGCGCACACCGTGGAAGCCCTCCATCACTTGAGGTCCGCTCGTGCCGAGGCCGAGAAGGAATCGGCCTTCCGACATCTTCTGCAGCGTCATCGCGGTCATCGCCAACATGGCCGGGGTTCGTGTACCGATCTGTGCGATGGCACTGCCAAGACGAATCGTCTCGGTGACCGCAGCAGCTGCGCCGAGAGGCGTCATGGCGTCGAAGGCCCAGGCCTCAGGCACCCAGGCCACGTCGACGCCGAGGCGCTCAGCCTCGACGATGTAGTCGCGGCCCGCTCTGTCGATCGGATTGGCCCACACGCCGAGTTTCATCCGACGGAACGTACTGCGCGCCCACGCAGTGGTCCAGCACGGCAGAGGTCCAGCACGCAGTGGTCCAGCACAGCAGTGGTCCAGCACGGCAGGGCGCGTCTAGCGTCGGCGACCATGGCACATCCAGGACACCACGCAGCGGCCCGGCCTGACGCCGCCGCTCTGATCATGGCCGGTACGGGGGCAACGCTCACGTGGGCGGAGCTACACGATCAGGCAGTTGGGTGGGCCAATCATCTGCACGATCTCGGCCTTCGACCCGGTGATGCGGTGGCCATCTGCCTCGAAAATCGGTTCGAGTTCGTCAGTGCCCTGTGGGCCTGCCAGTACGCCGGATTCCGCTACACGCCGATCTCGACCCGCCTGACCGCAACCGAGGCCACCTACATCGTCGACGACTGCGAAGCGCGCTCCTGCTTCGTCAGCGACAAGACCGCCGACAACATCATCAACGAGGTCGCCGTCATCAATGTCGACCACGGGTCGCCGGTCGCCGGTGGACCGCCGCACTACGAGCGAGCTGAAGGCTGGCCGATGATGTACTCATCGGGCAGCACAGGGCAGCCCAAGGGCGTCCGCAAGCCCGCACCACCCGAGCCAGTGGAGGCCATGCCCCCTGGGGTGGCTGCCAGTGGTCAGGCCTTCAGCCTCGATGCCGACACCGTCTACCTGTCCACAGCTCCGCTCTATCACTCCGCCCCGATCGACTTCCTCATACAGATGACCAGGCTCGGCTCGACCACGGTGATCATGGAACGCTTCGATGCGGCGGGCGCCCTTGCTGCAATCGAGACCCACCGAGTGACGCACAGCCAGTGGGTGCCGATCATGTTCATCCGAATGCTGGGGCTCACCGAACCTGAGCGAGCACGCCACAACTTGTCCTCGCATCGTTGGGCGATTCACGGTGCTGGCCCCTGCACGATCGCGACCAAGGAGGCAATGCTCGAGTGGTGGGGACCCATCATCCACGAGTACTACGCCGGCACCGAAGGCTCCGGCCTGTGCATGATCGGGCCGCAGGAATGGCTGACACACAAGGGTTCGGTCGGGCGCTCGGTTCGGGGCCCCGTTCGCATCTTGGACAACGACGGGGCTGAGCTGCCGACCGGCGAGATCGGTCAGATCTGGTTCGGCAACAGCAGCGACTTCGAGTACCACGGCGACCCCGCCACGACCGCTGAGGCTCGCAAGCTCGACGGCACCGGTTCGTTCGGCGACATCGGTTTCGTCGATGCCGATGGCTTTGTCTACCTGACCGACCGCAAGGCCTTCACCATCAACGTCGGCGGCATCAACGTCTACCCCCGAGAGACCGAAGAGGTTCTGCTCGGCCATCACGCCGTTCACGACGTGGCCGTCTTCGGCATTCCAAACGCCGAGTACGGCGAGGAGGTCAAAGCTGTGGTGCAAGCCAGCCCGGATCACCAAGCTGGCTCGACGCTCGCGAACGAACTGGCTGAATACTGTCGGGCCAGCCTCGCCAGCTTCAAGGTGCCTCGTTCCTTCGACTTCGTCGATGAGTTTCCACGCGAGCCCACGGGCAAGGTCCGTATCGGCGAGCTTCGCAAGACCCACGGCTGACCTCGAGCAGCAGGGATCGTCCAATGGGATCATCAACAACACCAGCGACCGTGCACCAACTCCATCTCGGCCACGTCGTGCTGCCCGCATCGCATCCTCGTTCGGACGAAGTCACGTGCGAGATCTACGGCTACGTGATCGAGCATCCCGATGGTCTGATCGTCGTCGACACCGGCCCACGCTCCGGCCACGCCGTCATCGACGAGCTGTACGCACCTCAGGTCGCCTCGATCGTCGATGCTCTCAACAGCGCTGGCCTCGAAGAGAGAGAGGTGATGGCGGTGGTGAACACACACCTGCACTTCGACCACTGTGGCCAGAACAACGCCTTTGCCAACGCACCGATCTGGGTGACTGCCGCTGAGTACGAGGCATCGCTTGCCGAGTTCTACACCGTCCCTGACTGGGCCGAGATCACAGAATCTCAACGGAGAATTTCCCAAGACGGCGAGTCGATCACCGACGGCGTGCGCTTGCTCCACACACCAGGCCACACACCCGGGCACCAGTCGGTCGCTGTCGACACTGCGAACGGTCTCGAGTTGATCGTGGGACAGGCCTGCTACTCGTGCGCCGAGTACGAAGCGGCAGCGCCCGCAGAGGTCGACATGCACGATGCCACGTGGGTCGAGGCTGGTCTCGATTCGCTCAATCGGCTGCGGGCCCTACATCCCCGGCTGGCCCACTTCAGCCACGACGCCGCAACTCATCGCCGGCGTTGAACCCGGGCCTGGCGTGAGCGGCAATTCAGCGTCGCCGAAGGCGGTACCCGTCGTATCACGGGACTCGAGGGGCGTCGACCTCCATCTCCTTCACGTCGTACCGAGCAGCGGTCACCGACAGCCTCGTCGCCGATCTGCACGACGGTGAAATCAACGTGGCCGCTGACGGGATGTTCGAGTTGATGGCTGGCAACACCCCACAACCACGACCAGCTCTGCTTTGTGCAGCTCGAACCTGGTCGAACACTCGAACTCGACCGCCCGCCTGCCGCTGTTGGAGCGTCCACCTCAACAGTCCACCTCAACAGTCCACCTCAACAGTCCACCTCAACAGTCCACCTCAACAGTCCACCTCAACAACTGGTGGCTGGAATCTCCCGAGTACCGCGATGGGCAATCGGTGTGTATCAACGACGCCCAGGCGCAGCGAGACGCCGATGGCACCGTCAGAATTCTCGTCGGACCCGACGATCCCGGCACCGGTAACTGGCTCGACACCAAGGGACGACTGCAGACAACGCTGCTGGCCCGCTACCTCCTCCCGGAGGGCGAGCTGCCGCCGATCGTGACGCGAATCATCGAGATCTGAGCCGCCTCTGGGCAGCCGTCGACGAAGTCGAGTACCCATACGGCCATGAACATCACTCGGGTCGGCCCGGTTTCACCGGCCGCAACGAACCACGCGCTCTGTTCTGCTGATCGATGACGAGCGACTCTGTGACCGACGTTGGCAGCTACAACCGTTTCGACTGGCTCGGCCTACGCCAGGAAGCTGCACTCGACAGCGAGGTGCCCATCATCGACCCGCACCACCACCTGTGGGATCGACCGCACGGTCGATATCTGGCCAACGAACTCGATGCCGACGTCACCGGTTCGCACAACATCACCCACACGGTGTTCGTCGAATGCGGCTTCAGCTACGACAGCGGGCCCGAGCACCTGCGCCCCGTTGGTGAGACTCGGGCTGTTGTTGCGGAAGCGGATCGATTCGCTGGCTTGGGGCTGGCCCGCCTTGCTGGCATCGTCGGTCACGCTGACATGACGCTCGGCTCTGCGATCGGTGAGGTGCTCGATGCCCATCTCGACGCCGGCGCTGGATTGTTTCGAGGGATCCGGCACGGAACGAACCTGAGTGACGAGCCGGTCGCGCCCTCCGGTCATCACAAGCCAACGCCGGGGATGATCACGAACGACACGTTCGCCGAAGCTGGGCGAGAACTGGCCGAACGAAACCTCTCGTTCGATGCCTGGATGTACCACGAGCAATTGCCCGAGTTGGCGGTGCTGGCCAACGCCGTGCCAGACCTCACCATCGTGCTCGATCATCTCGGCGGGCCGTTGGGCGTTGGCCGATACGCGCTCGACACTAGAGCAACCCACGCAACGTGGAGTGATGGCCTCGCCGTCGCCGCGGCGTGCCCCAATGTCGTGATCAAGGTCGGCGGGCTCGGCATGGATCAACGCTTCGGCACCGGCTGGAACGAGGGCAACCGCCCGCCATCGTCAGAGGAAGTCGCCGCTCACTGGCGACCCTGGGTCGACACCGCGATCGAGTTGTTCGGCCCCAGTCGAGTGATGTGTGAGTCCAACTTTCCCGTGGATCGACAGTGCCTCACCTACCCCGTGGTGTGGAACGCCATGCAGCGGCTGATCGCTGACCACACCGCAGAGGAACGAGACGCCATGCTGCGCAACACCGCAGCCGAGGTCTATCGCATCGAGCGGCTTGGCTACCCTCCAGAGCTGTGACCGTGCATCACGACCGCCCGCTCGTCGACAAAGCCGCCAGCCCATCACGACGCGATGAAAAGACAGCGCTGATCCGCGAGTCGATCATGCGTGCGGCGCTCGAGGTGTTCAGCGAAGACACGTTCACCGGAGCTCGGGTGCAGACGGTGGCGGCACGAGCCAATGTTGCGCTCGGCACGATCTACAACCACTTCGAGAACAAGGAATCCCTCGCCAACGAGGTCTACCAGCGGTGCAAAGCACAGAGCACCCGCTTCTGCGTCGACCCCGACGCTGGCGGTTCGCCGCGTGAGACCTTCGGTCTTTGGTGGGCGACACTCGTGAACTTCCATGCTGCACACCCTCAGTCATTCATTTTCCTCGAGACACAGGACCACAGCAGGTTCCTCGACCAAACGAGTCGCGAACTCGCTGCCAAGATCGACGAGCGTGTGCTGGCGGACTTTCGCAGATGGCAGACGTCGGGTGAGATCCGCGCCGGCGAGCCCAAGCTTCTGTTGTCCATGATGGTCGCTGTGTTTTCTGCCATCGTGCTCGAGACCGAGCGCATGGGCCGGCCGCTCGACGCTGTTGCCCTGACGCTCGGAGAAGACAGTGCCTGGGCGATGCTCAACGCCTCTGCTTGAGGCCTGACGATCGTGTCTCTTGATGAACTTCTTTTCACGAATTATGGTGAAAAGAAATTCACTGAGAGGACTCAGCAATGAGCGAAGGCCAACTGACCCCGGAGTACGTTTGCGTTCCCCGCTTGCCGGCCGGGTCCCAGGAAAGCCTGGACCATCTCGAGTCCGAGGGTTACGTGGTGATCGCCAACGCGCTCTCCCCCGCCGAGGCTGACCAAGCTCTCGACCTGACATGGGACTATCTCCAGAACCTCGGCACTGGTATCGATCGCTCGAACGTCTCGACATGGGGCAACGACCAGTGGCCCATCAACGTGCATGGAGGCATCATCCCGAGCCAGGGAATCGGCCACAGTGCTGCCCAGTGGTTCATTCGCTCAGCGCCTGAGGTGAAGAAGGCATTCGCTGCTGTCTGGGACGACGAGGACCTCCTCGTCAGCTTCGACGGCATGGCCCTGTGGCGACCCACCGATGTCGACCCCGAGTGGGCAACCGATCGAGGCGGAGCGTGGCTCCACATCGACCAACACCCCATCGGTCGGCCTGGCCTCCAATGTGTGCAGGGCGCCGTCACGCTCACGCCGACATCGCCAGACATCGGCGGCAACATCGTGGTTCCTGGGTCGCACAAATGGTTCGCTGACATTCCTGTTCGGTACGCCGACCGGCTTGCTCGTGTCCCTGAGATGCAGGACCACTTCCGCTTCCCCACCGACGACCCTCAGCTGCAGGAAAATCCGCCGCTCATGGCCCACATGGAAGCTGGCGACATGATGCTGTGGGACTCACGAACCGTCCACTGCTCGAGCCCTGGCCCGCAGACCGAACTTGCGACCGACCCAGTAGCTCCCGAGCTCACCAGGGTTGCCAGCCTCGTCTGCATGATGCCCAGGTCACACTCCAACGACGAGGTCATCGCCCACCGCCGTGCTGCGGTCGAGTCACTCACCTCGACCACCAACTGGAGCGATCGCTGGATCAACGCCGACCAGTTCCCGATGGTCCTCAGCGAAGGCGATCCAACCAAGTACACGCTGCCTCCCGTCCCCCAGTTGAGCGAGCAGCAACTCGCTCTCGTCGGCTGATGAGCCAACAACTCACTCCGATCTACACCCACGTTCCTCGCTTCGAAGCAGGCTCCCAGGAAAGCCTCGATCACCTGGAGTCCGAGGGGTACGTCGTCATCGCCAATGCGCTCTCCCCCGCCGAAGCGCAGCAATCGCTCGACCTCACATGGGACTACTTGGAGCAGCTCGGCACGGGCATCGACCGCAACGACATGAGCACATGGGGCGACGATCGCTGGCCGATCGTGACCTCGGGTGGCATCGTGCCGAGTCTCGGGATCGGCCACAGCGCAGCGCAGTGGTTCACTCGCTCGATCCCGTCGATCAAGAAAGCGTTCGTGTCGATCTGGGAAGACGAGGATCTCCTCGTCAGCTTCGACGGCATGGCGCTTTGGCGACCGACCGATGTCGACCCCGAGTGGGCAACAACACGCGGTGGCTCCTGGCTTCACGTCGATCAGCACCCGATCACACGACCTGGCTTCCATTGTGTGCAAGGCGCGGTCTCACTGATGGCGAGCTCACCGGCAACGGGCGGCAACATCTTGATTCCGGGGTCGCACAAATGGTTCGCTGACATTCCCACGACCTACAGCGAGCGACTCGGGCGCCTGCCTGTAACGCTCGACCACTTCCGCTTTCCCGCCGACGACCCTCGTCTGCAGGACACGCCTCCCATCATGTGTCACATGGAAGCCGGCGACATGATGCTGTGGGACTCACGCACCGTGCACTGCTCCAGTCCCGGTATCGAACCAGCTCCGGCAAGCGATTCAGCGGCCCCTTCGTTGATTCGAGCCGCCAGCCTCGTTTGCATGATGCCCAAGTCACGAGCCAGCGATGAGGTCATCGCACAGCGTCGAGCAGCGGTGCCGACACGAACCTCGACCACCAACTGGAGCGATCGGTTCCTCAGCACCGACACTTACTCGGAGATGACCGGGGCTGATGACCTCGCCAGGTTCGAGTTGCCGCCGGTGCCCCAGTTGACCGAAGACCAACTAGCCCTCGTCGGCTGATCGGATAGCCATGGCCATCACCCTTGCCGACCGTCTCGAACTCCACGAGCTACCCGGCAGGTATGGCGATGCCATCGACGACCGAGACTGGCCACGACTCGACCGCATCTTCACCAATGACGCGGTGTTCGACCTGACCGACCTCGGAATCCCTCTTCTCGAGGGCCTGCCTGAGATCAAGAGGTTCATGGACGAGGACGCCAAGCATCCAAAGACCCACATGATGACCAACATCTACGTGGACGAAAGCGACGTTGGCGTCCAACTGTTCTTCCGGATCGTCGCGATGCAGAGCAAGGGGCTCATGGGAACCGCGTCGTACTACGACCACGTGGTGCACACACCCGCCGGGTGGCGGGTGCAGCACCGAGTGACCACGCTCCGTCGTCGCTGAGTCAGTCCTTGGTGGCTTCCAGCCGAGCGTGGAAGCGTTGCATGCCGCTGATCCAGCGGTCGGGGTCTGCTGCCTTGCGTTGCATGTAGGTAGCGACTTGTTCGTGCGGGAGCAGCATGAACCGTTCCTCGCGAATGGTGTCGACCACCATCTTCGCAACGTCTTCGGGTTCGAGCAGGCCGTCTTGACCGGCCTGGTTACTGGACGCCACACGGTCCCACGCCGCAAGGTCATCGCCGATGATGTTGGTGCGTACCGCCTGCGGGCAGAGCACCGAGACTTTCACGCCCTGAGCGCCGTACGAGATCGCCAGCCACTCGGCAAGCGCCACCGCCGCCGCCTTCGACACGGCATACGGACCGGAATCGACCTGGGTCAACAACCCCGCGGCGGAAGCCGTGCTGAACAGATAGCCATCGCCGCGAGCGACCATTCCGGGAACGAGGGCTCGTGCCGCTGTGAGGTGCGACGTCATGTGGACGTCCATCATGCGCTGCCAATCAGCGTTGCTGAGATCGATCCCGCCTGCCTGGCCATACCCGGCGTTCGAGAAGAACAGATCGATGGGACCGTCGTTGTCTTCGATCGATTCGCACAGTTGCCGCACGGCATCCTCATCAGCGACGTCGAGACCAACACCGCGGGCCGAACCGCCGATGGCTTCAGCAACTGCTACCGCCTTCGACTCGTCGAGATCGGCGACCACGACAAGCCGAGCCCCTTCGGCAATGAATGCCTCAGCGCTTGCTCGGCCAATGCCGCTCCCGCCACCGGTCACCACGCAAATTCGACCCTGGAGTTCCATTTCCAGAACCTAGCCGCGCATGGATTCCCGACAAGATGTGCGTCGATCATTCACCGATCTGTCGGCGGCGTCTTGTCAAAGCCGGAGTTCTCGTGGTGTAGCGAGCCGGGTCAGCACCCGAGACCGAGCTGAGCACGGCCGGGTCGCCGTCGGCCCGCCAAGCGGTTGCGGTGCCGATGTTCGTGACCGTGCCACTCGTTGCCGACGTGATGCGCGTGCACGTGATCGTGGCGCCAGCGGCGAGCTCTGCGGTCGGGCAAGAGATCGCTCCGAGGATGTCGTCGGTGACTGCGAGGCGGGCAAGGTCGACGTTTTCCAGAGTTCGTGACCTCGTAGGTGAAGACCAGGCGTTCGCCCAGGTCGACCACAAGACCCTCCCCGTCGTTGGCATCGGAACCGTTCACGCGCTTGACGATGGAGAGGCCCACGATCTCGCCGTGATAGTTGGCCGGGTCGTCAGCCTCCAGAACTTCACCGACCCGGATCTCACTGCCCGATGAGTCGACGAAGACAGGCTGGCCGGTCAAAAGCGCCCCGCCGGAACGAGTCCGACGGGGCGCTGGTACTGCAGGCCGTCACGAGTGACGGCAACGATTGGGTCTAGGCGAGATCGAAGCGATCGTTGTCCATGACCTTGGCAAAGGCCGCAGCGAAGTCGTTGGCGAACTTCTCGCCAGCGTCATCGGCGCCGTAGACATCAGCGATCGCACGAAGGATCGAGTTCGAGCCGAACACGAGATCGTTGCGGGTACCGGTCCACTTGGCTTCGCCACCAACGGTGCCTTCGAAGACATCCTCGGAACCCGTTGCAGCTGACCAAGAGGTGTCCTGGTCCATCAGGTTCACGAAGAAGTCGTTGCTCAACGTGCCGACGTTGTCGGTGAGAACACCGAGGCCGTCGTTGCTGACGCCGAGGACACGGAGGCCCCCGACAAGCGCTGCCATCTGCGGAGCACCGAGGTCGAGCAGGTGCGACCGGTCGACGAGGATGTGCTCGGCGACGTGGCTGCTGCCCTTACCGACGAAGTTCCGGAAACCGTCGTTTTTCGGCTCGAGCCATGCGAATGACTCGAGGTCGGTCTGTTCCTGGGTGGCGTCCCCACGACCGGTGCTGACCGAAACGCTCACGTCGTGACCGCCAGCCTTGGCCGCAGCTTCAACAGCTGCTGCGCCGCCAAGGACGATGAGGTCGGCCATGGAGACCGACACACCGGCGCTGGACTGCACAGCCTCGAGTGCGCTGAGCACACGACGGAGCTGAGCGGGCTTGTTGACATCCCACTCGTTCTGGGGAGCCAGCCGGATACGACCGCCGTTGGCACCGCCGCGCTTGTCGGTCTGACGGAACGTGGAAGCTGAGGCCCATGCGGTCTCGACCAGCTCGGTGATGGTGAGGTCGGTCGCCATGATGGCGGCCTTGACCGTGGCCACGTCGGCGTCGCTGAGTGCCGTGCCGGCTGGAACTGGGTCCATCCAGAGGAGTTCCTCGGAAGGAACCTCGGGGCCGTGGAAGTTGGCGATCGGGCCCATGTCGCGGTGGCACAACTTGTACCAGGCACGAGCGAAGGCATCGTCGAGCTGCTCAGGGTTCTCACGGAAGCGCTGGGAGATGGGTCCGTAGATCGGGTCCATCTTCATGGCCATGTCTGCGGTGCTCATCATCGGCGCGTGGGTGATGCTGGCGTCGTGAGCGTCGGGGACAGTGCCGGCGAGCGCCGGTGCAGTCCACTGCTTGTGACCGGCTGGGCTCTCGGTGAGCTCCCAGTCGTTGTCCATGAGCGTCTCGAGGTAGTTGTTGTCCCACTGGGTGGGCGTGGAGTTCCAGGCTCCTTCGAAACCGGAGGTCGTGGTGTGCACGCCCTTGCCAGACCCGAAGCTGTTCTTCCAACCAAGAAGCTGCTGCTCCATCGGAGCACCCTCGGGCTCGGCTTCCATTGCATCTTCGGGGCCAGCGCCATGCATCTTGCCGAAGGCGTGACCGCCGACGACGAGCGCCACGGTCTCTTCGTCGTTCATGGCCATGCGGCCGAAAGTCTCGCGAATGTCGGCCCCGGAGCCGATGGGGTCAGGATTGCCGTTGGGGCCTTCGGGGTTCACATAGATCAGACCCATCTGGACCGCACCGAGTGGCTCTTGGAGCTGGCGCTCGCCGCTGTAGCGCTCGTCGTCGAGCCAGACGTTCTCGGGGCCCCAGTAGACGTCTTCTTCAGGGGCCCACACGTCGGGGCGGCCACCGGCGAAGCCGAAGGTCTTGAAGCCCATCGACTCGAGGGCGACGTTGCCGGTGAGGATCATGAGGTCGGCCCAGGAGATCTTGCGGCCGTACTTCTTCTTGACGGGTTCGAGCAGAGCACGCGCCTTGTCGAGGTTGCCGTTGTCCGGCCAGGAGTTGAGGGGAGCGAAACGCTGCTGACCGGTGGCGCCGCCGCCGCGACCGTCGTGGGTGCGGTAGGTGCCAGCTGCGTGCCATGCCATGCGGATGAAGAACGGGCCGTAGTGGCCGTAGTCGGCCGGCCAGAACTCCTTGGAGTCGGTCATCAACGTGGTGAGGTCGGCCTTGACCGCAGCAAGGTCGAGGGTCTTGAACTCAGCGACGTAATCGAAGTCCTCGCCCATCGGGTCGGCCTTGGCCGAACCCTGGTGGAGGATGTTGAGGTTGAGCTGGTTCGGCCACCAGTGCTGGTTGGCCTGGCTACCGCGAGCCGAATGGTCGCTCTGCAGCACCGGACACTTTGCTTCTTCAGTCATATTGCACTTCCTGCGGGTTGATGTGGATTGGGGTACTACTGGGAAATAGATGGGTGAACGAGACTCAGCTGCGACAATCGGGGCAACGGCCCCAATAGACAACTTCGGCTTCATCGATCTCGAAGCCGTGATCATCTTCGACTTCGAGGCACGGCGCCGATCCAACGGCGCAATCGATGTCGAAGATCAAGCCGCAGCTGCGACACACCAGGTGGTGGTGATTGTCACCGACGCGATCCTCGAACCGCGCTGGCGACCCGGTGGGCTGGATTCGACGAATGAGTGCCTTGTCGGCGAGGACGCCAAGCGTGTCATAGACCGCCTGCCGCGAAATCGATCCGATGTTGTCGCGAACGACTTCGGTCAATTCTTCTGCTGTGGCATGCGGGCCAGCGGTAACGGCTTGCATGATTGCTAGACGCTGCGCGGTGACCTGCAGACCTGAGCCCCTGAGCTGTTGCTCGAAGCTCTGAGGCGCGAGTGGATCATGAGCAGGGTGCTCTTGTTCCTCTGCTTTGGCCACGCAGGAGAGTCAATCAGAGATTCTGGACTCAGTCAAGTTTTGGACTCGAGGCTGCGGCCGCGTTGGCCGATGGCCGACACCGGCGGAAGCGAGTCGGCATACCGGGCACACAACGGGCCGAGCACTGCAGTCAACAACACGTAGCCAGCGGCGAGCGCACCCAACTCGGCCCCATCAGTCAGACCCGCTCCCAGCGCAGCAATGACAATCGAGAACTCGCCTCGGGCAATCAGCACGGTGCCAGCGCGGATCCTTCCTCGCTCGCCAATGCCGCTGCGCCCGGCGGCGTACCAACCAGTGGCCACTTTCGTGATGACACCGATGATGGCGAGCAGAGCGGCCCAACCCGCCACATCGAGCAGGTCTGCCGGGTCGATCTGAAATGAGAAAAAGACGAAGAACGTGGCAGCGAAGAGATCACGAAGTGGCGTGATCAGCTCCATTGCCCGTTCCTCGGTTCGGCCAGACAGTGCAAGACCGACCAAGAAAGCCCCGATGGCTCCAGAGACGTCGAACAACTGCGCAGCACCGGCAACGAGCAGCACGAGACCGAAGACCCCGAGGAGCACCGATTCGTTCGATCCTGACCCGATGCGAAGGCTGAGGTAGCCGCCGTAGCGGAGGGCGATCAGCAAGATCAACGCAACCACCAACAGTGCAACGGTCACGCTGGTCAGGGTTTCGGCCAGCGTGCCGCCAACGATGAGTGCCGCCACCACCGGCAGGTAGACAGCCATCGCAAGGTCCTCCATCACGAGGATGTTCAGTACCGATGGTGTTTCGCGGTTACCAAGTCGACCGAGATCGTCGAGCACCTTCGAGATCACACCAGACGATGAAACCCACGTGACCCCGCCGAGCAGAATCGCCGCCAGCGGCTCCCAACCCAGTAACAGACCTATGGCGATGCCCGTGCCAGCGTTGAGGACCATGTCGACCAACCCGGGAGGCACGCCGGTCCGCAAGCCGTTGCGCAACTCGGCGTCGCTGTATTCGAGCCCGAGGGTGAACAACAGAAGCAGCACACCGATCTCGGCAGCAAGAGAAACGAAGTCTTCGCTGACGTCGAGCTCGGCCAATCCGCCCTTGCCGAACGCCAACCCAGCGATCAGGTAGAACGGAACCGCTGTGACACCGAGTCGTCCGGCGACTCGCGACAGGACACCCAGCCCAAAGACAACGGCTCCCACTTCGAGAAACGCGACCGCTGTTTCAGATGACCCTGCGGCAAAGACCGCTGTGGACGACATGCGCCGTCAGTGGCCGAGCAGCGTTCGAAGTCTCGTCAAACCGTCGGTGGTCCCAACAGCAACGACGACATCGCCGGTCTGGAGCACGAACTCGGGCCCAGGGGCCGGAACGGGGTCAGCCCGGCCCATGATCGCCACCACCGAAGCACCTGTCTTGGTTCGCAAACCACTTTCTCCAAGACTGAGCCCGGCGAATTCACATCCTGGCGAGAGCTCGACCCACTCGATGGCGAGCCCCTCGATCTCTTGGCGAATCTCCGAGACCGTTTCGGTGACGTGACTCACACCGAGAATCTCGGCCAGCGTGTGCGTGTCGCTCTCTGACATGCTCACCAGTGGATGACAGAGGTCGGGGTCGTCGATGTCGTACGCCAGGATCTCTCGCCGGCCATCACGATGGACGATGACGGCCATGTCATTGCCCTCGTCGGTCGTGAACTCGTGCCGCACGCCAACACCGGGAAGCTTTGTCTCACGAACCTCAGTCATTCGGTGATCTTACGACGACCCTTCGACCAACCGCTGATTGACAGCAAACGACGACATGCCCCACGCTCTCCTCATGAACGAGGCCGTATGAGAGCAGCCATTCTTCGCCAGGGGTCCATGGTGGTCGAGGATCTTCCCGATCTGGTCCCGACCGCCGACCAGGTGTTGGTCCAGCCCATCGCGTGCGGCATCTGCGGCTCTGACCTTCACACCGTCGACCACGCCCACGAACTCGTTGAAACAGCGAAGGTCGCTGGGGCCGAAACTTTTAGCGCGAACTTCGATCCAGATCGCGATCTGGTGATGGGCCATGAAGTCTCCTGCCGGGTGCTCGACGTCGGCGCAGATGTCGACGGGGTCGACATCAATGGCAGCTACGTGGCGATGCCGTTCCTCGAAACCGCAACCGGCCGCCACGTTCCCGGCTACAGCAACGACTATCCCGGTGGCTACGGCTCACAGATGTTGCTGAGCCCCGAAGCCCTCGTACCGATTCCGAACGGGCTCGACCCACTCGTCGCTGCGTTGACCGAACCGATGGCCGTTGGCCTCCACGCTGTCGAGGAGTCGGTCATCGAACCCGGCCGCATCGCCTTGGTGGCGGGCGCCGGCCCGGTCGGCTTGGCAATCATCGCCTCGCTCGTGAATCAGGGAATCGAGGCGATCATCGCCTCAGACTTCTCGGCCACTCGGAGGCAGCTGGCCCTCGCCGTGGGAGCCTCACAAGTGATCGATCCGAGGTCGGCGTCGCTGGCTGATGCTTGGCGAGCCGCCGGCGACGGCATCACGCCGCCCGTCATCTATGACGCCGTTGGTGTCCCTGGGATGATCGACCACCTCATGCAGGAGGCACCCGAGCGTTCCCAGATTCTTGTTGCGGGTGTCTGTATGCCGCCCGACACGATCCGACCGTTCCTCGGCATCGCCAAGCGCCTCAACCTGCAGTTCGTCTTGGGCTGGACGCCGGAGAACTTCGTGCGTTCACTCCACGACCTCGCAGAGGGCCGGATCGACGGCTCGGAACTCATCAGCGGTGAGGTCGACCTGGAGGGCGTCCCGCAAGCGTTTGCTGACCTCGGCGACCCCGATCGACACGTCAAGATCCTGGTGCGGCCCGATCTCTGATCAGAGATACACCGTCGACAGAAGCTCGTCGTATTGGGCGACCTCGAACGTCTGGACCTCGACTTGGGTCTGAGCCGGACGATGAACCTTGCTCAACGCTGACAAGATCAGGCCGATGCCAAGGCTGAGATCGACGGCCTCGGATCCGACGTCCTCTTCATCACCCCAGGAACCCGGTTGACGCCAGGGCCCGCAAGAACGAGCTGATCCCGGAAGTTCAAACCGGCGCCTCACCGTCAGAGCGCCCTCACCGCTGCCGGCCTCGACTTCCTCGAGCCGGTGAACGGCTCCGTCAGATTCGCCAGAATCCACGACACCACCTCGGTGGAGGTCCCCGCCGTCGTCTCCATCGGGCGACCGTGATCGAGATCCCCTTTCCAGACGACTGGCACGTGCATCGACGTGATGACGAGATGCTCGACGCAGTCGTGGGCTACACCGCCCGCCGCTTCCGATTCGCCGTGGTGATGCCAAACATGGCGAGTCCGCTGGTCAGCGTGGCCAGCGCCTAGGCATACCTGGAACGAATCATGGCGGCCGCTCCTGCCGACGCCATCGATCAACTCGCAGCATTTGTCTCGGCAAATGCGTGCGCCGCCTACCGAGTCGAGGCGCCGAGCCAACGACTCCTCACCAAGACCGAAGTCGACACCGATCTCGCAACAGATTTCACGACCACACCTGGCGACGATGCCGTGTTGTTCGGCCCGACGAGGCCTCGGGCTGGAGCATCGAAACACTCGAGGCCTGACAGTCCAAGCCCGGCGAAGAACTTCTTCTCGGTGCGGCGGACAGGAGGCTGAACCGAGCGGTGATCGTTGATGCCATCTGTCTACCCACGGCGATCCAGCCAAAACCCAACACTGGTTCTGGCTGCGGACGAAGGTCACTTCCCCCGACTACAGCGCCTGACAGAAACGGGCCAGAACGTTGCGAGTGATGCCAATGACGTAGGGATCGTCGGCGGCGAGTCCATGAGCCCATTCGGTCGTGCCGGAATTGAAGACTTCGCCTGAACCCTTCGTGAAGCTGGCCAACACCGCATGACCACGGCCGACTCGCTCGACCGCGCCATCGCCAATGAGTCCGTACGCGATCTCTGCCAACACCTCGGGGTTCTCCGGCGGGATCGAGGGAGGGAACGGACTGGTCGGCGGCTCGAAGAGCGTGGCTGGGGCAAGGGCGATGATTTCGAGGTCGGCGGGGACGCCGACGCCGCCGTCGGGGACGGGCAGGCCTCGCTCATCGAACCGAATCGGGCAGCCGTCATTCTCGTAACCGACGAGGGGAACCTCGCCGCCGATCGTGTCGCCGTAGTACAGGTCGACCCCATCGAGTGCCCAGTGCTGATCGTTGTAGACCGTGTAGGCCGCGCTCCCCCGAGCTACACACATCACCAGCCGGTGGTAGCCGCCGTAGAGGAACGACAGTCCGGTGACGCTCGCCTCCGGCCTCCCGAACTCGGGGTGAGACCACAGGTGCGTGGCCTCTTGACGCGTTGCCGGGTCGGCCCAGAGCGGGTCTTCGGTTTCGCCGCTCCACTTGTGGGCAATCAGTGTCGTGCCGTTGTTCTCCCAACGAACCTTCCAGTAACCGGTGTTGCCGGAAAAAATCGCGAGGTTCCCGCCGCTGTCGGTGTAGCTGTCCAGCTGCTGTTGCTGATTCGCCGACCAGTACTCGCTGTGACCGACCAGAAGCACACAGGCGTAGTCAGTGAGGAGCGAGGAATTCGACTCGAAGTCGTGGTCGGTGGCGTAGTCGAGCTCGAGTCCTTCGCTCTCCGCCCATTCGACGAAGCGGTGCTCCCACTTGTTGACGAACCCAGAGGCACCGTCATACGGGGTCGGCCGATGCTCGGCCCGCCATGCGGGATCGCCGGGGAACATGAACTCACCCGGTCCTCGCACCTCGGGGTTGATCAGCCGGGGTCCGCCTTCAGGCATGGCAATGAGGTTCTGAGCGAAGGGGCGGAGACGCGAGAGCTGACCGATGCCGGTGGCTCGCTCCGTCGCAGAGACGTCACCGGCCATGATGGCGTCGACGTCGGCGTAGCTGTTGGAGCCACCCCAGTAGTTGTACGAGTGATACGTGTTCGTCGACAAGACGATCAGGGTCGACGCCCGCTTCGCCGCCGGAGCCGGTCGCACGCAGATGAAGTGGTGGGTAGATGCTCCAGTGGCGTCGGCGAGCTCGAGGTCGTAGTAGCCGCTGCCCCAATCGTCGCCCACCTCGAAGGTGAAAGCCTCCGGCCAGCCACACCCGTCGGCATCAGCGTTCTGCGGGATGGGGTGCTCGCCGATCTCGATGTCCTCGATGCGAGCCCGCTCGACCCGCTGCGCACCAACGCGAGTGGCGGTGAACGTGCACGGACCGTTCGTCGAGCTCGCGAAGATTCGAACGCTCGAGCCGGGGGTGGCGCTCACCACGTCGGGGTAGAACCAGGGATTGCCATCGGTCGACGTCATGAGATCTCCTTGAACGGTTCGGGTCGCAACATCGTCCAGCTCACCATCTCGGCGAACGTGTTCACCACCACATCGGCTTCGCTTTCATCGACTCTGCTCGCCAAACGAGCGACGCCGATCTGCAGGCTCCTCGGATCGTTCAAGTGGTGGCAGTAGGCAAGTACGCCGGCCTCTTCAGCAATGTCGGTCATCGAGATCGATTCGATCGCACGGGTAGCGATCAGTGCCGATGCAGCATCAAGCACCTGGTCGACACACTTCTGGTTTCGCTCTTGTGTTGAACGCCAGCGAACGTGTGGAGAATCGGCGGCAGGGGGCGAATTGGTCACCGTCATGAAGGTATCTCATGTTTTTCGAAGCCACCGCCGTGGCGATTTCGTTGTCTTGGATCTCGGCCGCTGCGGCGAGCTTGTCGGCGGCGAGCGGCTTCCTCTCGGCTTCTTCCCAGATGCGGTTGTAGTCCTCGTCACTGAAGCCGGTGGTGTCGACGCCTTCGAACGGATCCTCTTCGGCGTCCCAACCAAGACCTCATCGCCAGAACCGATGAGCCAGCAGCGAGGTCACATGCCGGACCGACTGTTGTCCGACACCGGCCACGATCTTTGGCGGGGCAGCCTCTCAGAGGAGCAGTCTCGGATGGGTGCCGGTCAGAGCTCGATGGCGCCGCTGTCACCCAAGTCCGGCTGGCTGTCAGAGAGCTTCGCTTTGGCCAGCTCGATCAATTGGACGGCCTTGTTCGGCGAAGTCCACCATTCAACTCGATCGGCCACTACTCGCAAGGCCACCGGCTCTGCCCCTTCCTCGAAGAACGTTTCTGACATCGGATCTGACAGCTCATCGATCACCGATTGGTCAGTGACGAGCACCGCTCGACCTGCGAACGAGACCCAGGTGCGATCGTCAGCAACCGCAGCGTTGACCGGACCGCCGTCGAGTGGTGCGACCCATTCAGCGGATCGATCGACCAAAAACCACAGATCGCCGTCGTCGTCGAGACGCTGCACCGTCACAGGGCGAGATGACAGCGTGCCTCGCTCATCGATGGATGTGATCATCGCAAAACGGTTTCCGTCGATGCGCTCTTTCACGTCGGCGACGGTCTTCAGTGGGTCAGTCATGTGTGGGTGCCTTTCGTCGGGTGTTTCGGTGGGTGTACCCAGGAGTAGCGCGTCTAATCCACGGCATTCACAGCGAACGCGGCGGCACGGTCAAGCGACTTCGAAGCCACCGGCCACCACGGCGCCCAGAGCTGGCCCATGTGCAATCCCTCGGGATCGACGTGAAGGTTGACATTGCACCCCGACGCTCTCGCACGTTCCGCGAGCAAGAGCGAGTCTCCCAGCAGGACTTCCCCCTCTCCGACTTCGATGTGCACGGGCGGAAGTAGTGAGAGTTCATCCAGCAATGGCGACACATGGCGATGATTCTTGGGCATGCCCTCGAAGCACTGTCTCGCCAAGGCCAGATCTTCATCGTCGTCCACCATGGGGTCGCTGGGGTTGTTTCGTTCCCGTGTCATGGACATTCCGGACCTGTCGGTGTTCGGCGAGAACAGGACGAGTCCAGCTACCTGTTTGCCGAGTCGACCCAGTTCGAGCGCCGTCACCAAGGCGAGGTGCCCGCCGGCTGAGTCCCCGGCAAGAACGATCGGGCCCTCCACACTCTGCGTCGCGACCAGCGCCGCTTCCAGCTGGGCTGGCCAGCAGTGCTCGGGCGCCAGTGGATACTTCGGCACTACCACTTGAAATCCGGTTCGTTGAGCGAACGCTCGACCGATTCGCTCGTGCGTCCGAGGCGACCCGAAGGCGTAGCCGCCTCCGTGGAAGTAGAAAACCGTGCCACCGTCCCCGTCGAAGGTGATCCCGGCCTCATCGAGCGACGCCCGCGTCCCACGGTCGCCCAGCGCCAATCGAGCGAATCGGTCTCGTTGTTCGGTTGGTTCGTCACCGAGTGGGTGAGCGTTGATTCGGTCCACGACATCTCGACGCGAAATGACTCCCTCGAAGGGTTCGCCGGTCCGGCTCGTGGCAATCGCGTCGGGGTTCACCTTCGGGTGTTACCCAGCATTCTGGGGTGCGAACCGTTTCCGTGGTGCCGGTCTGGTGAGGGTCAGAGCCCCCACCGAACCGTCAACAGCTACCGGATGCGATGGCCCGAGCCGGCCACGAAAAGCCCAAACGGCGGCCGCCATCACACGTTTCAGATCTGCCACCAGTGGGTACTGCTCGATGGTGGCAAACAATGAACCGCTCGTACCACGCACAGACGGCGCACAGACCATCGATGTTGCCGCCCCTCCGTCGGTCGGCTCGAATATCGACGATTGGTTTGCGTTCCAAGAAGTCTTCCGGCGCGTGCTCGCTTCAGCGCACGAAGAACTCCACCGATCGAAGACCTTGCTCTTCTGGAGCGGCATGGCAGCTGGACTCTCTTTGGGATTGACCTTCGTCGCCCGCGCCACCTTCACCGGCTTGACTGGAGAAACCGACCCTGGCTTCGTCGGAAATCTCCTCTACCCCATCGGGTTCGTTCTCATCGTCGTCGGCCGCTACCAACTCTTCACCGAGAACACCCTCACCCCTGTGGCACTCGTCCTCACCCGCCTCGCTGACCTCAGCTCTCTCCTGCGGCTGTGGGTGATCGTTCTCGCCGGCAACCTGATGGGCGCATCGGTGATGGCGGCATTGCTCGCCTGGACAGGTGTGTTGACACCAGAGGCGACAGCAGCCGCTACGGCGATCGGGTCCCACGTGTTGGAAGTTCCTTTGAACACCGTCTTCGGGCGAGCGGTCATCGCCGGTTGGATCGTGGCATCGATGGTGTGGCTGCTCCATGCCGTTCGAGACGATCTTGCTCGGATCGTCGTCGTGTGGGCCTTGATGTTCGTCGTCGGTGTTGCCGACCTCTTCCACGTCATCACCGGCACCCTCGAAGTGCTCTACCTGCTCTTCGACACGGGCGGAAGTTGGATGGACTCCGCTGGCTTCTTCGTTGCCGTGCTCTCCGGCAACGTCCTCGGCGGCGTTGTCTTCGTCACCGTGGTCAACACCGCTCAGTTTGGTCGCGAAGACGACGGCGAGATGGTCGCGCGGCTTCGTCGATCAGCCGAGCGCGACATCTGACCATTTCCGACGACCGCAGCAAGGCAGCGGTCTTTGTCCGGGAGCGGGCGGGTCACCTAGCTGATTGGACAGGCCCCCGGCACCGTCGCGCGTTCTCGGCCAGCACTGCGACGGAGGTCAGCGATGAACTAGAGGTTCCACATCCATTCAGCGAAAGGCTGTTCGCCCGGCTGACTCCGATCACCATTGGTCAGCCGTTGACATGTGACCGGTTTTCCTCGCTTGCCCCTCGTGACGTGGTTGTTGCGCCGTTTGCGGCGAGTCGTCGGTGAGATCAACCTTTCAAGGTCGCTCAGCGGCAGATTGCGCCACACTGATCCAGTGCAGTGGGATCAATGCTGATCGAGATCCTCGTCGCACCAAATCGCCCTTTTGGGGTCTGCGGTACTGATGGTTCGGTTGTGTTGTTGATTAGTCGTCGTCCTTGAGGTCGTCGATGGTGGCTGGGGTGAGGTTGGTGTTGGCGAGGCGGACGAGGCGGTTGCATCGTTGGGCTTCGCGGGTGCGGTGGGTGACGATGACGATGGTGGTGCCTTGGTTGTGGAGTTGGTCGATCCAGTTGTTGACCAGGGCTCGTGCTGGTGGGTCGAGTGCGTTGGTTGGCTCGTCGAGGAGGACGAGGTCGGGGTTGCCGAGTGAGGCTGCGGCGAGTGCGAGCCGCTTCTTCATGCCTTGTGAGTAGCGGACGACGGGTTTGCGGCCGGCGTCTGCGAGGCCGAATTGTTCAAGGGCTTGGTTGGCGGCGCCGTTGTCGGGTTCGCCTCTGAGGTCGAGAACGGTTTTCAGTGCGGCTTTGCCTGACATCCATGGGTAGAGGGCTGGGGTGTCGATTGCGGCGCCGATGCGGCGGATGGTTGCGGTGTTGGTTGGTGGTTGTCCGAAGACGGTGATGGTGCCGGTGTCGGGTTTGAGGAGGCCGGTGAGGAGTTTGAGGAGGGTGGATTTTCCGGTGCCGTTCCCGCCGATGATTCCGAGGATTTCGCCTTGGATGATGGTGAGGTCGACGGTGTCGAGGATGGTCCGGTCGCCGAGTGTGACTGTGACGTTGTCGAGAGTCGCGGCGGCTGTTGTGTTGGTGGCCATGTGGTCAGTGTGGTGTGTGGGGTTGATGGTGGTGGTCATTGCGAGCCTTTGGGGTGGGTGATGGCACGGTCGAAGAGGCGGAGGGCGGTTGCGGCGGTAGCGAGGAGGGTTGCGGTGGCGAGGAGGGTTGCGGAGCGGGTGATGTAACGGTTGGTTGCGGCGGTGCCGATGTAGTCGGTGTAGCTGCCGAAGGGTTCGGGTTGCATCAAGCGGTTGACCCATTCGTAGGGGGTGAGCTCGCCGATGGAGAGCTGGGGGTCGGCGGCAGTGACGGCGGCGACTCCGTGGAGGAGCAGCCCGACGATGAAGATTGCGGTGGTGGTCATTGCTGGGGTGATTGAGGATCCAGACCACACCGCGATGGTGTTTGCGAATGCGGCGAGGAAGAGGGCGATGAGGGTGAACTTGGCAGCGGCGATTCCGGTGTCGGTCCATGGGGTGCCGATGGTGTTGGCAAACCCGTCGCCGGTTTCGATGATTGTCGCGGTGGCTATGAGTGCGAGCCACATGACGATGACCGAGAGCCACAACGTGATGACGGTGGCGACGGTTTTGGTGACGGTGAGCGCTGCCCGGTGTGGTTTGGCGATCATGGTGACCAGGATTGACGATTCGGAGACTTCAGTGCCGGTCATTTGCCCTGCGATGATGCCAGCGAGGACGAAGCCGATCAGGTAGGCGTGTTGGAACAATGCGATCGAAGCGGCGCCGGATGTGTCGACCAATGACGGGCCGAGATCGCGGCTGTCGGCGTTGTATTGCATGACCGAAGCGAGCGCTGCGCTCATCACCACAGCGGTGAGGGTCATGGGAGTGGTGGCTTTGCGGATCTCGGCTCGGACCGGCCGAAGGATGTGCATGGCACTCATGGCTTGTTATAGGGCTCGTCGGTTGTTGGCGGTGACAATCGTGGCAGCGGTGACCAGTGCAGCGGCGGCGATGAGGATGATGGTGAGGCCGGGGGCGAGGGCGATGGTGCTCAGCGGATCGGTGATGGTGTCGTTGACACCGGGGTAGTTCCACAGCAGGTGGTCGCTGATGAGGCCGTCGTTGACGGTGTTGAACTCGAGCCATTTGGCGATTGCTTGTGAAGGCATCCAGCTGGCGGGGCCGGCGAGGAACATGGTGATCAGAACTGCCAGCATGGCGAACACGGTGGGGATCGGGCGTCGCAGTGTCACAGCGAACCCAACAGCAAGGGTCGACACTGCCAGGAGCACCGCAGCGGCGATTGCTGCATCGGTGAGCGCTGTGGTCCACGATGACCAGGCCGGGTCGACTCCGAGGGCGACGGTGCCGCTTTGTGCTGCGTTGGAGATCATGCCGTCGGTGCTGAAGAGTGGGCGTCCGAGGGTGAGAGCAGCAGCGACGAACGCCATGCCTGCTAGAGCGATGATCCAGGTCGATGCGATCTTGAGTGCAACGAATCGGGGGCGGCTTCCCACTGACTGGGCGGTGACGCCGATCGATCCGGCGTTCCATTCGCCAGCGACGTGGAACGCTGCGATCAAGGCAACAAGGATCCAGCCGATTGTGGTAGCCCAGTGATGGGAGACAAACCGGATCACTCCGGGCGGTGTCGACAAAGCGTTGCCGATCTCGCCGAGCCGGTTTGCTTGTGTCGAAAACTCGTTGGTTGCTTGAGCTTGGAGGCGGGAGGCAACGCATTCGTCGCTGGAATCGTCTGGGTTATCGAGACAGGCGGCATCGATTTGGGCGGCCATGGCATCGACGTTGGGCAGGACGTCAGCTTGGGTGTCGGCGAAGTTCGCAGCAAAGGTGATCGAGGCCAGCATCACGCCGAAAGCGAGAAAGAAGATGATGCCGATCGTTGGCGAGATGCTCTTGCGGATCTCGCCGCGAAGGCCGGAGAGTGTGCGGTGGACGCTGGAGTTGGTGGCCATAGGAATCTGTGCCTTCAAAGCGAGGTCGAACGGAAAGAAGTGATGGAAATGGTTGGAGGGCCCCGCAATGGGACCCTCCAACTGAGTGGCCAGCAGGTCGGTTGATCAGGTGGGGCGGGTCCAGCGGATGTCGGTCCGTTGGGTCGAACGGTTCTGGACAAAGTGTCCGTTGCCGTTGCGGCTGTCGCGAGTGCCGAAGATCGTGGCGGAGGTCCCGGAGTTGCAGACCGGGGTGTTGGAGCCTTCGCTGAGGTCAGGGCCGAACACATCGACACGAATTTCCATCTTGGCTGGGCCGCCGCAGTCTGAAACTTTGATCGAGTGGGTGCCGACTGCTGCTTGCTTGCGGGTCGTGCTGCTGCCCGAAGGGATGTTGTCGAACGTCGACGTCGATGCGGCGTAAGCAACGCCAGAACTTGCAAACAACATGCCGACCATGAGGAACGGTGCTGCGGTGCGCTTGATCTTGTTGGTGTTCATCGGGATTCTCTTTGCGCGACGAGATCTCTTTGTTTGATCTCTTTGGAAGGGCTAGCGAAGTTGCTGGCTGTATTGAGCATCAAAGCGACCCGAGCACCCGATGTCTAGGCCTTCCAGCACCCTTGGCGTCAACCGGCGCAACCTTGTCCAAATCGAATCCACCCGGACCCCAGAGGTGTTGGATTTCGGACACATGCGGGTTGATCAGTGACGCCGACACGTCACCACAGCCTTGTCGCCGCTACTAGCGCAGAAGCCCGCGTCGATGCGCAAGATGCACCGCTTGAGCCGGTGTGACCGCCCCGAGGGTCAAACACAGATTGGTGATGCGACGCTGGATCGTGCGTTCGCTATAAGCGAGCTTCGATGCGATCTCGCGCATAGTCAGACCCTCAGCAAGCCCCACCAAGATGTCACTCGTCGCAGTGTCGAGATCTGCCATTTCGATTGGTTCATGATCAAGGTCGCCCGCTGTCAACATGCGCACCAACTCCGCCGGCAACAAGATGTCGTGATGCAGAGCCGCTCGGGCGACATCAGCAAGATGAGCAACCGGAGTGTCCTCCCACACCACACCAGATGCACCGTGGCGCAGCACACGATGAAACGCAGCAACATCAAGATCAGGCACCACACCAATCACGTACTGATCCGCATCAGCAGCGATCTCGGCGAGTTGCCGGTGGTTCTCATCGTTGTCGCAAAACACCACAGTGACGCACGCCTCGAGCGAGGTCGCCAACGTCTGCACCGTCGATTCGCTCTCGCCAGAAAAACCCATACGGATCGCGTCTCGATGCAACGCTGAGCCCCCAACTACAACCAGCCAATCTGCCACCTGATGTATCGCCACCAGCGGAAACTAACGGCTGATCATTCCGCTGTGTCGGATCAGGTCGCCACCACCGACGAGGCAACAAGACTCGTCTGTTTCAGACCTATCCCAGAATTTCTGCCTCGCGTCCGGCAAAACCGTGACAGCCAACCGGGCGCAGACGCCGGGTCAAAGATCCGGTTGGCTGGGTATCGGGATACCAAGATGGTCATACCTGGCTCGTAGCGCCCGTCGCCCGGTGCGACGGGTCGGGCCACCAATCCCGATCGACAGCCAACCAAGGTTGCTTATCGCACCAAATAGCCCTTTTCGTTCCTCGGTGTGATGGTTGGTCACCACTCGTAGATCACGGGAGCGATGCGACCGAGGCTTCTAGTGAGGTTGTTCAGGTCGTCGGGGTCACCGGTGAGGATGCTGTCTCCGAGCTTGATCGCGAGGACGACCATGTGGGCGTCGACGAAGTCGGGCGAGGTTGAGCCGGTGAGCAGGCTTCCCACTTGCTTCCAGTCTGAGAATGGACAGACGTCGAGCGTGGCGATGAATCTTCCGAGGCGGTGTTGTCTCGGGTCGGAGCGCCAGACTTGTGCCAGGACGGGTTCGGTTTTTCCCGATCCTTGTTGGGCGGGCCAACCACCTTTGACAATGGCATCGATGAGATCGGTGAACCCCAGGTCGGGATCAGCAGCCGGGGCCGGATCGCCTGCCATCAATTCGGCAAGACTGACCGTCGCTGTCGAATGGCCGCTTTCGTTCTGACTCATCGGCCGCATGTGAATGAACGAAACCCTGCCGGCGCCGGTGTGGCGGTTGGTGTCGTCGTCGGGGACCGCAGACTACCAACATGTGGCCCGGGATGCAGTCCACGTCGAGGAAGATCAGCCGATCGACGAGATCGGCGGGGTCGACGAGGGCTTCGTTGGCTATGGCGGGGAGGACACTGATTTCTCATTCACGGCGAGACAGACCGGCATGCCGATGCAATGGCTCAGTGAGGGGACCGCATTCCACCGGTGGCATCCCTCCCCGAACCCGCCCTTGGACCATCTCGAGTCCATCGTGATGAATTCTCAACGCTTCTTCGACAAGTGGCGCGTGTAGCCAATGACCGGCTGGCTCGAAGCGTTTGCTCGACGGGAACTCGTTTCGTGGACTTCGGCAAGCGACAACATGCAAGTGGTGCGCCGTTGACTTCGTCGACTTGTCGTCGGTGACGCACGCCACGATCGCCCGGATGGCTTCCTCCCACATGTTTCGCTTCGAACGCAGCCTTGAACAGATGTAACTCGGTCGGGCCGTTCCTTCGCCGGTTCCGAACTCGCAACGACCACCGCTGAGCAGCGCGCCATCGCAAGCCGTGCTCTACCTCCACTGATGCGCATCAGACGCATCGGTCTGGGTACCACCGAGTATGGGTACTGAGCCGGCATTGGACGAAGGAAGCACCAGTCGACCGGAGAAGGGGGGTGCAGCGCCATCGGCAGAGCACCCAGCTGAAGTATCGACAGGGGGGTGGAAAGACATCGCCTGGCGAGTGAAGGAAGAGATCGGTGCCGATCACGTCACGCTGTCCGCTGCTGGCGTCTCATTCTTCGCCTTCAGTGCCTTGTTGCCGTTCCTCGCCCTGGCCGTCACGCTGTACGGCCTGGTGGCTGATCCCTCCGACATCACAGCGCTGGCCGATCGGCTTGGAGCTGTCGCTCCGGAGCAGGTGACATCGTTCGTGACGGAGCAACTGTCGATGGTCTCGGCAACCTCGACCAGTGCACTTTCGATCAGTCTCTTGCTGTCGCTCGGAGCCGGACTCTGGAGCACATCATCTGCCATGGGGCATTTGATCGAGGCGATGAACATCGCCTACGACGAGGACACCGATGATCGACCGTTCTGGAAACGCCGCTTGATCGCCGTTGCATTGACCCTCGTCTTCTTGATGACACTCGCCGTGAGCGCTGCGGCGGTCTTGGCCAGCAGCTCGATCGCTGGTGGAGCAGTCGGCCTCGCAGCACGATTGGCCGGGTGGCTCCTCGCTGCGATTTTCGCAGCGGGGGCTCTTGCTGCTCTCTACCGCTACAGCCCGGACCGCGATGATCCCAAGTGGATCTGGGTGTCGCCTGGGGCTGTGTTCACCGTCATCGCGTGGGTGCTCGTCTCCCTGGGCTTTCGAATCTACGTGGCCAACTTCGGGTCGTACAACGAGACCTACGGCTCGCTCGGTGCCGTCATCGTCCTGTTGTTCTGGCTGTACTTGACTTCGCTCGTCATCATCATCGGAGCGGAGATCAACGCCGAAACCGAACGCCAAACAGCCACTGACACCACCACGGGTCCGGGTGAACCGTTGGGCGCCCGGGGTGCTGTTGTCGCTGATGAACTGCCTCCAGATGCATCACGGCAACCTCCAGAGAGCTAACCACGCTGACATGGGCGTTCGGCACTGACGCCAGCCTCGATCTCGAGCGATGAACCATGGATTCGACGAAGTCGAAGGCGTGCACTTCGTCGCAGCGAGGCGCCAGCAACTCACGACCGTTTGCGACGACTCGAAGGTTTCTTGCGTGAACCATGCCGCTGGAGAACGTCCTCTGAGATGCGTTTGGCTTCCGGCAAATTCTTCACCGCCCGGATCGTGTCCTGCGCTTGACGGTAAGCCGTCGAGTGATCGACGATCGGAGCGGGGTAATCGACACCGATCACGCACTTCGACCACTGCTGTTCCATCGGCGACATCAAAGACGGTTCTGCAATGTGCAGCGGATCGACATCTGCCAACTCCGTAACCCACTCTCTGACGAAGACCCCCGTCGGGTCGTGGTCGTGTACTTGTTTCGTCGGTGAGTAGATGCGGACTGCGTTGATCCCGGTCACACCCGATTGCATCTGGTGCTGCGGATAGTGGATGCCCGGCTCGTAGTCGACCCACAGTCTCGCAAAGAGTTCAGCGACCGGGCGCCAGTCGAGCCAGAGGTGATGGGAGGCAAACGAAACGACCATCGCCCGCATCCGAAAATTCAACCAGCCCGTTGCCGTCGTCGCTCGCATACAAGCATCGACCATCGGAAAGCCAGTCCGTCCAGCGACGAGCGCGCCAAAGCGGTCTTCATTGAAATCGGGCCGAATCGCTTCGAACATCGGGTGCATCGCCTGCGTCTCCAGGCTCGGTTGGTCCTCCAGCTTCTGTGTGAAGTGATCTCTCCAGCGCAGACGGGTCTCGAAGGCGCGCAGGGACTTGAGCCACGATCCCCGCTCGGTCCATTCACCGATCTCTTCTCGCCGATTGCGACTGGCTTGATAGCACTCCCGGGCAGAGAGCGAGCCGTAGGCGAGGTGAGGCGACAGCCGTGATGAGTGATCGAACGCCGTCACCGGACTCGACATCGCCTTCACGTAGGGCTCGCCCCGATGATCGAGGAAGCTCGACAGGACCTCCAGGGCCGCACGGCGCCCGCCGACCTGCGGCGAGGTGCACGTACTCGCAGCCAAGCCGAGCGCTGAAGCTGACGGCGGCGACTGCTGCGTCACTGACGCTGCCATGGCCTCGGTCGGCGGGGGCTGTACAGGCCGATCCATGTAGATCTGCCACTTCTTCGACCAACCGTCGCGATCGTCGAGGCGGCGCACAACACCCCTCCCCTTGTGCTCGACGAACGAAACCCCGTTCTCGTTCGCCCAACGTCTGACATCGACGTCACGGCGATAGCCGTTGAGGTCTGTGGTCTCTTCGTGGGCCCAAACGGTGTCGATCGAGAGCTCTGTATGCAGCGAAGCGAAAACGTCGGTGACCTCTCCAGTTCGGAAGGTGAGCGGAATGCCAATCGACGCCAGGTCGTTTTCGAGATCGTTCAAACTCTCCCGAAGAAACTGTAGGTGACGGGCGTCTGCTGTCGGAGCATTCCAGAGTGTGGGTTCGAAAACGTGGAGAGCCACGACCGGACCCTCGGCAACGGCGCAACGAAGTGGCTCGTGGTCAACGATGCGCAAGTCTCGTTTGAACCAAACCACTTGGATCTTCGGCGTTCGGCTCACTGGGAGGTCCTCATCTCGGACACGTACCCGCTCTCGGGCTGCGCGAACCCCTACCAGCTCACTCCGGAGCGAGAATGTGCTGCAACCCGGTGATCTCGAACAGACGCTGCTGATAGACATGCGGCGCTTGGATACTCAACTCGGTGCCGATTGCTTGGAGATCCCGACGGAATCGCATGATGGCTCCGATCGCCGCCGAGTCGATCAGTTCTGTTCCCTCCAGGTCGAGAATGACCGCAGGCGGGTCCAGGTCGACCACCCGCCCTGTCGCTGCTTCGAATGGCGGGACTGTGGCGGACTCGAATTCGCCGTGAACCTCCACCGTGACGGTTCCCGACTGCGTGTTGGTGCCGAAGGTGGTGCTGAAGTTCGAGGGTCGATTCATGCGCCGACTCCGGGATAGGGAAGCGTGACCGTCGTACCGCCGGGGCCGCTGTCGATGTCGAGACCGGGAACCACGGTTCGACTGATCATCAGACCGAGACCTGAATCGTCGTCGGACGTTCGTTCAGCGTCAGTATCGAATCCAGTTCCGCTATCGGTCACCTTGATCAACGCTTCGGTGCCAGTGACCACCGTGATTTCGACATCGGCATCTGTCTCGATTCGGTGGTGTTCCTCGATTGCGTTGGTCACGATTTCAGTGAGCGCTCCGTAGAAGAGCGGCTCCTGGGATTCATCAAGAGGAGGCATCAGGTTGCGGATGACCATACGAGCGAAAGCGATGGTCCCGAGGTCGTTTGACAAAGAGATGCGAACTGTCGATGGCGGAGCGGCATTCGAGACCGTCATGTGTCGTCCTGACTGGGGTCGGTATAAGCAGTGCGGAGTTCGTTCATCACCGAAGTGAGTCGTCGGTGGACCTGACTCTGCGAGATGTCGAGGCGGCGGGCGATTTCTCGTTGAGAAAGTTCGTCGTCGAAACGCATCTCGAGAAGGGCGCGGCTCGCCGGCGAAAGTTGCGCTGCGGCCGATCTCACGTCGATCGTCGAGTCGACGTCGGCGAGCTGGTCCTCGGTTGCAGGGTCGACGGTCGGATGCTCTGCGCCAAACCGAGCATTCCGAGCCTGCAGAGCCTGCAAGACACTCTCGGTCGACAATCCGGTTTCCTCCGCTATGTCACCGGGAGTGGGGCTTCGCTTCAAACGCTGCTCCAACCGCTCAGCAGCGGCCGCCACGGTGATCGACGACTCTTGAAGCCGGCGCGGAACCCTGACGGCCCATCCGTTCGATCGCAGATGCTTCTTCAGTTCCCCGACGATGGTCGCCATTGCGAAAGGCCGAAACGGCCCGGCCGTTGCGTCGTACCTGGTTGCTGCGAGAAAGAGTCCGATGTCTGCGACTTGATGCAGGTCTGGGTCGACGATCGATCCGTGCGAGTAGCGGCGAGCGAGTCGTTCTGCCATCGGTCGATGCTCTGCGACGAGCGCTTCGATCGCCTCAGAAGACTCATGCATGGTCAGATGACTGCCGATCGAGCGGGAGTGTGATCACAACGTCGTGGCCGATCATGCTCCATGAATGGAAGCCTCCATCGATGATCTGCCTCGAACCCTCGCCCAGGGTGAGCGTCGGCAGCGAATCAGCCAGCTCGAGCCTCAACTCGAAGCCCTGTGCGGAACCGCTCAGTGCCACCTCGCGGATTTCTGTGTGAACTGTGAGCTCTTCGACCAGTTCACTCATTGCGATGTCGCCGGTCTCGAGTTCTGTCACTGAAGCGCCTGTCTGTGTCAGGGCGAGACCGAAGAGGCCGGCGATACAGCGGAGTATCACCGCAGGGTCCTCGGACTCAACACGGAGCGAGAGGTGGAGCGGCCTCATCAGGCGTTCCTCTGTACAACAACGGTGGTCAAGTCATCGGTCAACTCACCGGGGATGAACTTCATGATTGCCCGTCCGATGCGATTCGCAGTCTGCAGTGCGGCGGCGCCGCGCAGCGACTCCAAGGCGTCGTTGACAGCATCTTCTCCAAAGACTGTTCCGTCGATCCCGCGAGCTTCGGGCGCACCGTCGCTGAGAAGAGCCAGCGCTTCGCCCACTTCAAGCCGATCGATCTCCTGAACTCGATAGTCCGAGAGTCCGTCGAGACCGAGCGGCGGATCGGCCGATACGTCGAGGGCGGCGACGCCGCCCGTCGGCGACAACCGTCGGATGGGCTCGTGACCGGCATTGATCACCAAGATCGCGTCCTCCGCCATCTCGACCGCAGCCATCGTGATGAATCGGTCTCCGCTGTATTCCTTGAGCACCGCTTCGTCGGCGGCAGAGACTTGTTCGAGCAACGATCCGCCCGATCGCCTCACCGTACGCATCGTGGCAAGGGCCAGCGATGTTGACAGCGTCGCGGTCACACCGTGACCCATCGCATCCATCGCCAAGACCGTCAGGCGTCCTGACGGCGTGACAGCAAAATCGTATGCATCGCCGGCGACCGAGGCTGCCGGCAGAAGCGCCCCAGCCACCTCGAGGTCACCAACGATGGCCGCTCGCAACGGTAACAGTGACCATTGAAGCTGAGCTTCAGGGGTGAACATCCCGCGACGACGCTTGGCTTCGAGACCATCGAACAGATCCCGATGGAACTCAGCCACCGGACCGACAAGGGCGGAGACGTCATCTGGCAACGTGGCTGGCGACAGCCCGGTTGCGGTCAAGAGCGGAAACCTGCCACTCAGAATCGGAACGTATGTTTCGCCGGCGAGTTCTGCGGACTGCCCACCGAGAAGTGAATCGATGAGACCTTCGTCCTCCACACTGTCGATCGGACCGTCGCCCAAGGCGTACAGGGTCGACAAGTCGTGTGACACCACCCACAACCCGCTCGCGCCAATCGCTGAAGTCAGCTGTGCAATGAAAGTCTCGGCCGTCATTGATGATGCGGCCCCTGTCAACGTCATGGGGACTCCTGTCGGAGCCGGAGGACGCACTGAACATCAGCGGAGCTCATCGGCGAACCTTTGTACCCTGCGAGACCGTAGATGATTCAGCTCGATCACTGCTTCGTACCGACGAAGTTCGCCGAATCACGAGCGCCCGACACTGTCACCCGGCATTGTCCACTCACTCGAGCCGGAAGCACACGTTGATGAACGCCACGGAAACACTGAAGCGGAGCGCAGGTCGAGCACACCAAGTATCGGATCAAGGCTTCAGCGGGTGGCTGGGCGGCCTCCCGGCTGTTCCTTGACATCGCGGGCACCAATACGTGCTTCGCTCCGTCACCTGGCCAGCCGGCGAGAACAAAATCGAATCCGAGCAGCGTCGGCATGGAGCTCGGAAGCGGCCGTAGACATACGTGCGGCCTTGCACCAGGGCAGAGGTGGTCTTGCGAGACGATCGTGATCGGTTGTTGACCAGTTGCGTTTGAGCGATCGTCCATATTCGTTCGAGCGTCCTGTCCGACAGCCCGCGCACAGGTGTGAAGGGGTGAATGCCTGCGAGAAACGCAATTTCGCTCTTGAAGACATTCCCGATGCCAGCGGAAACTCGCTGATCGAGAAGAGCCTGGGCGAGGAGCGTCTCGGCGTCGAGGCCGCGAATGAGCTCCACGACACGTCCGATGTCTGCGACGTCGTTGCTCAGGTCTGGCCCCAGATGATCGATGGGTGTCGGCGAGCCATCGCGCACGAAGGTGTCGATGGTTGGTGCAGCAAAACACATGGCTGTGCCCAACTCGGTCCGGATGAGGACTCGTAACCGGGGGTCTGCGGGCGCCTTCGCATCCGCCGGTCCGGTCCGCCACGACCCTGACATTCCCAGATGGGTTCGCAGCGTGATTCGGCGCTCGAACTCGATCAACAAGTGCTTTCCGACAGCGTTGACACGCTCGATCCGCTGCCCGTTGCGAGGACGATGACCTCGGATCTTGCGAAACCACACGTCGGTCGCGATCTGCCCATCGAGGATCGGCGAAAGTAGAGCTTCGGCACGGCGAAGGGAGTCGCCCTCAGGCATCGGGACCGCCACGCAAGATCGCGAAGAACCGGGCCGCCCGATCTTGGACGGTGTTCCCCTTCATCTGCTCAGACACAGCATGCATTCCCATGTCCGGCGAGTACCCACTTCCACCCGGGCGAACCGCCCGCTGACACAGCTCAGCGCCCGGCGGCTTGGCACCTCGCATGGGTATCGACGGTACAACCTTCGAGTATCCCCTCACCATGACGACCCTCGCAGACCCGTCGCCCGGAGACCTCGTCACGAATACAGGAGACGCCGACCGACGGGGTTTCGCTGACGGAACGCTCGACGAGGCCTGAGGCCTGCCAGTTCCGCCTCAGGAATCTTCTTCAGATGCAACGATGTCGACGACGTCACCCGCTGCGATGTGCTCGATACCGCCGTCAGTTCGGACTTCGAGCCCGCTCAGGCTGACGGCACCCAGCGTGCCGACCACCATGCGCTCGGCGAGCGAGATCTCGACATTGCGTTCGACCAATGCTGCTGGCTGAGTCGAGTGTCGCCAGCGTCGGTGTGGACCGTGGACCCGTCACCGTTGCGCCGCACATCCAGTGCGTCGACGCCGTCGAGAATGGGCATTCCCGATCGCCACAGCTCCTCGGCCCCCGAAACGCCACCGAGTTGAAGTGGGCCTGGGGACGGCAGCGTAGGACCTCTCAGCGAACCGGGTCGTCGGTTCAGCTTGCAAACCAGACTGCCGAGCGTTCCAACCCGAAGGGCCAGCCCCTCGAGAGAGGCTGGCCCTTCGAAGATCATCGGCGATGCAGTCCAGTGGCGTCGTCAGCGAAGCACCATGGGACCGGCTCGACTCACTCGAGCTCTACTTGACGTCAGGTGCGACGTCGCCGTCGATCTCGACCTTCTCCTTGCGAACGGTCTCCGACACTGTCTCGTTGCCGACCACGGTCTCGGTTTCGATACCGATGGTTTCTTTGGCGACGACTTCTTTGTCGACGATGACTTGCTCCTCGGCGAGAACAACCTCTTCGACGGCGTCGCCCTCGATGATGCCAGCGCCAGTGGCAGGTTCGCGAACGATGCGTGCGACCTGTCGTCTCACGGGGACCGTGACCTCGACATCGTCGGTGACCACGTACTTTCGAACACGGACTCGTCCCGATTCGACTGCGACCTTGTCGACTGCGAGCTGTTCTTCTGAACGAGTGACCGCAGCAGCACCGTCGCCGGCGATGTCGCGGGTGTCGTTGTAGTCGTAACCTTCGTCGGCCCGCTCGCGTCCGAGGTAGGTGGCCTCGTGATCGAGACCGTCAGGGTTCAGGCCGTAGTGCTCGAACAAACGACGCTCTTCATCGGCATCGAGGTGCTCCTGATCGGTGTCGATCGAAGGAGCGTCCTTCACCTCGTCGGTCGTGTAAGGAACGGAGAAGCCGTCCTCGTGGTTCGCTGTGCCCGAGATGGGGACGAACTGTTCCTTCGTACCCAGCCATCCGGTTGACACCGTCATCCACTCGGGCTGACCGGTCACATCATCGAAGAAGATGTTCGTGATAGCGCCCATCTTGTCTCCGGCGGAGTCGTACACATCGGTACCGATCCACTCTTCGTACTTTGTGCGATTCTTGTTATCCATGTTTGCCTTTCCGGCTTTTTTCGTGTGGGACTTGTCTTCTGCAACCGAGCGCCAGCTCGGCTGGGCTCACTCGCCGTCGTTGTCGGCGTCTGCTTCGGCGTCGCCATCTTCGATGTCAACCGAGCCGGGGTCGATGTCGACATCAGGAGCCTCCAGATCAACGTCCGGAGCGTCAATGTCAGCGTCGACATCTGGGGCTTCGATGTCGATGTCACCGGAGTCGACGTCGACGTCGGCGTCGCCGCCGAGAACGAAGAACAACACCACTGCAAGAGCCAGCGCTGCCAGTAGCGGCAGCAACCACTTCAGCGGTCCACCTCCGCCGTTGTCGCTAGCTTTGAGAGACGTAGCGCCTCGGGGTTCATTCGGGGTTGCCATTGTGTTGGGCTCCTTGTTGTGCGGACGAAAGTCAGTACCCCATGACCCGACCGGTGACCCGCTTCTCGGATATTTCTCACGCGTCCTCGGCGGATGGATCGGAGGTCGACGATCCAGATGAAGCGTCGAAGAGTGTGGCCGAAAGGCGGCGGCGTTCACGAAAACCCTCAGGTGTGGGACGGCTCACCAGCGGCCGGACTCACTGTGCCGATAACCGTGGACTACAAGGCCGACCGGTAACCCATCACCGTCAGCGACCAAGGTGGCGGGTTCGTCCCCGACGAACCCGTACTCGACACCGGGAAACACACCAGCAGCCTCGACGTCAACTGTCGTACTGAGTGGAATGACCCACAGCTCGACGGTCGAGGTGGTCAGCCAGTCTGAAGTCATCCATCACCCTGCTGCGGATGAGGTCGAAACCGCTGCCTCGAGCTCGGCCTCACGGTGTTGGGTCGGTCATGCTGGGGACACCTGTCTCGAAGCGATTCAGCAGCCCGTACGAGGTTTGATCGAAGATCGCCGGGGCATGCCTGATCCAGGCCCGATGACGAGTTGTTTGTCGCCAAGGGCGTCACGACGACCAGAGGATCTTCCATGACCAATCAGCACGACTTCACCGTTCCGGGTTCGCGACGCGCCGAAGCAGAGCAGGGTCTCGCAGCGTGGGTCTGTGCCTTCTTGGCATCCGACGGGAGCGACAATGCTGCTCTTGGAGAGAAGTTGCGGGACGAGAAGCAGTCGTGGATCGGACCGATCGAACTCCCCTTCGACGAGCTCAACAGGCTTGCGGGGCCACCGGATCAGCCCACGCTCGATCGAATGGACGACGGCGACATCGACACAGTCGAAGCCATGCAGGAAGAAATCGACGAAGAGTGGGAGCCAGCTCCACTCGTCGTTTCGGTCGATGACGGACAGCTCAAAGTCGAGGACGGGAACCATCGGATCGAAGCTTTGCGGCGCGCCGGTCGGTCCAGCTACTGGTGCGTGGTCGGCTTCGATTCACAGGGGCAAAGACAGAACTTCCTCGACCGACATGCCACCGAGTCAGCCACATGAAGCTCACGCTCGTCCGGCATGGCGATGCTCACGCAGGTTTCTCCGGCCCGATCTCCGGCCCGGCGGGTTGTCGCGGGCTGACCGACCTCGGTCGAGATCAAGCGGCGCTCCTCCGGGAGCGGATGGCGACCGAGCACGTTGCGCCCGACGTGGTGCTGGCCAGCGAGTTGCCGCGGGCGATCGAGACGGCAGATCTGGTGGCGCCGGGTTTTGTCAGCCCAGTAACGATCATGATCGACTGCGATCTCTGCGAAGTGCACACCGGCGATGCTGACGGAACAGATTGGTCCGACTACGGCTCGACGTTCGGAGCTTTCGACATGATCGAAGAACCGGACCGCCGCTTTGCCCCGAACGGTGACTCCTGGAACAGCTTCCACGAACGGGTCGAGCAGTTCTTGCAGCGGTCCGCAGAGCATTTCGATGGCCGTCACGTGGTGGCGTTCACCAGTGCGGGCGTCATCGCTGCGGCGCTTCGACTTCAGTTCGGCGGCCCGTTTCGAGCCGGTCCCCGTCTCATTCCCCTGAACACGAGCCTGACCCAGTGGGACCACGATGCCGTCACTGATTGGACTCTGCGGGTTTACAACGACGCGACGCACCTCGACACGGTGTGATGGCGTCGGATGCTCCTTGAACTGCGTAGCGAGTCAAGCAGTGGACATCGCCTCAGGTTCGGTCGACGGCGGGTCAATCGCCTCGACCTCAACGGTCTTGGATCTCAACATGGCGCGACCGACCAGCGTTGCAAAGGGCGCGTCGGCTGCGTCTCTCCCGTAGCCGATGCGAGCAAGGGTGTTTGCTGGTGCCATTCCAGTGGGGTCGAAGAGGTACCAGTCGGTCCCGATGTAGGCCTCGAAGAAACCGTGAAAGTCCTGCGGTTCGACGCCCACGCCGTAGCCCGATACATAGCGAGCGGGGATGCCGAGCGCCCGGCAGAGGGCAATGGCGACGTGGGCAAAGTCACGACACACGCCCGCCCGTTGCAACAACACGTCGGTTGTACTGCTGCTGCTGTTCGTCGAGCCTGGCTCGTAGACCAGATTGTCGGTCACCCAGTCCGACACGGTCTGCACACGGCTGTGGCCAGGTTCCAGGTCGCCGAACTCTCGATGGGCGAAGCCGCCGAGCTTGTCTGATTCGCAATAGCGGCTCGGATTCAGGTACGGGAGAATCTCAGCCGGGACGTCGGCGAACGCCATCTCTTCGAGTTCGGTGGCCTCCGAGGAGAGCCCGTTCAACATGACTTCAGCCCGGTAGGTGATCTCGAGTTCGCCGGGTTCTGCAGAGAGGCGCAATAGCTGATGAGTACCAGCGCCGTAGGGCACCAACATCCACGGAGCATCACCCTCGGTCACGACATCGATGCTCTCGCTGGCGACACTTTGAAACGGCGTGCGTGCCGCAATCACGGAGAAGGCAAACGATGTCGGCGTCGAGACCGAGTACGTCAGGTGGGAACAAATCTTCAATTGTGTCACGTTGACGGCTCCTCGATGACGGGGCCGAAAAGCTCGTCGGACCAGGTGCTCGGGAGTTCGTCGAGTGCCGATCGGAGATGCGCCTGCCACTCTGCGTGGACTTGGGCGAGATCGTCGAGAATGAAGCGGCGCTGGATGAACTGCTTGTCGTTCTTCGTCATGACGGCAACGTCGACAGGGAAGTCGACGTCGTTGGCACTGGCCCGAGTTGCGTCGAACGCCAAGTACGCCAAGGAAACGGCCTGCCGAAGCGTCGATTCGACCGTCAGGAGTCGATCGAGAATCGGCTTCCCGTACGCCGTGCGCCCAATGATGAAGTAGGGAGCATCATCGGTGGCTTCGACCCAGTTGCCCTCCGGATACACGTGCAGCAGGGTCGGTTCGGAGTCGTCCAGTAACTGACCCCCGAGGATCGCGTGCGAGTTGAATGTGAAGCCACTTCGATTCAGGGCGGCTCCGTCTTCATCGCGCACACTGCGAAGAGCGCCTCCATATGCGCTGGCGAAGTTGTGGAGTCGGGCGTGCGTGTCACCCTCAGCCAGTTCGTCGTCGACCCGGGCAACGATCTTGTCTCGAACCGAACGCAGACCTGATGTCATGAGGGCTACGTCGTGTTTGCCGACTGCGAACATCGACAACTTGGCTTTTTGCGAAATCTCCGAACCTCTGACCACCCGAGTGTCAGCGAGGACGACGACGCCCTCTCGAACCCGAATGCCAATGCAGAAGGTCATCCTTGCACCGTGGCTTTCATCCTGTCACCGTCCAGCTGACTGCGGGATCCTTCAGCAGGTCCTCGCAGTGCTGCGGTCCGATCTCGACACCATTGAGCCGACACTCGATCACCTGTTGCTCGTCCGGCGCGCCGTCCTCGCGCCCCACGGACAGCTCGACTTCGGTTGTTCCCTGTGTCGTGATCGCCGACTTCTTCACAGTCTCAGTCATGATCAGGACGTTACCTGGCGTTTGAAATCGCCCAAGGCCGCTCCCGAAGGAACGACCTGCAATTCACAAACTAAGCACTTGTGATTGCAACTCCTCGGCGGGGGTGGGCGCAACGATTCTCTTCAAGAGTCTTGTTTGATACATGCACCGCACCTCACGGGCCGGCGATCCCCAACTCCATTTCCATAACCTGATCGCGAACCGTGTCCGCTGTGTTGAGGATGGTGTGTGGCGGGCGGTTGATGGACGTCACGTTCGTGCCGAGCAGAAAGCAGCGGGGATGATCGGCCAAGCCGCCATGCGGGCCGCGCTCGAAACCAATCTGGGTGTCGAATTCGGACCCATCACAAAGGACGGCCAAGCCGAAATCCTCGGCGTCCCGAAGGGTTTGATGGACTTCCACTCCAAGCGTGGCCGGCAAGTCAAAACCACCGGCGCCAAGCTGATTACGGCGTGTGAGGAGAAGCTGCAACGCAGTCTCACTCCGACCGAGCGGGCAGTGAAGTATCGCGAAGCCGCCATCCAAACCCGCACCGCCAAAACCAAAGACCTCGAAGAAATCGAAGGTCTCGGAGACCGTTGGAGGGCCGAAGCCATCGAGGTCGGCCACGACCCAGCGCAATGGTTGGGTGACGTGATCGACCGGCCCCGCACGCTCGAGCAAGCCCGCACGATCACCGACGCTGAGTTGGTCGACCAGGTCGTCGACACGTTGACTGATTCGTTGGCGACGTGGGGCCGCACGCATGCGACACGTGAGTTGGCCCGGATCGTCCCGCATCAACTGTCGACCCCGCAGGCGGTGGCGGAACGCATCGAAGCGCTCACCGACCAGGTTCTTACTCACGAATTCGTCCTCGGCATCACTCTCAACACCCCAACACCCCCCGGACCAGCAGCCGGCCTGGTCCGCGCCGACGGAACGTCGCAGTTCTCCCGTCACAACACCGCCAGGTTCACGACCTATTACACCCTCGAGCGTGAACAAGGAATCCTTGATCACACCGAACAAGGCCGCAACACCAACCACGCCATCGCCCACCCCTACTCGGTTGACGCCGGCATTAGAGCCCGCCAAAACGGCGACATTCCACTCTCGCCGGACCAAGAAGCGGCGGTGTTGTCGATCACCACATCCGGTGACGCCGTCTCGGTGCTCGTCGGCCCGGCTGGCGCCGGCAAGTCCGCCACGTTGCGGACCGTCGCCGACATCTACCACGCGGATCGGACACCGATCCGTGGCCTCGCACCCTCAGCGAAAGCCGCCGCGGTGTTGCGGGAGGAAGCTGGGATCGAGAATTCCGACACGTTGGCCAAGCTGCTGCACGAACACGGCCATGACCACGGGCCAAGACCCGAGTTCCAACTGCAACGAGGCGAAGTGATCGTGCTCGATGAAGCCTCGATGGCGTCCACCGCCGACCTCCACGCCCTCGTCGAACTCGCCAAAGAAGCCGAGGCGAAAATCGTCGTTGTCGGCGACTACCGCCAACTCGGCGCCGTCGACGCCGGCGGCATGTTCCGCCTCCTCGCCAACGACACCTCCACACTCGACCCCACCTCAGCAACCAGCAATGTGGTCGAGTTGGACCAGGTCTGGCGATTCAGCCAACCCTGGGAAAAGCGCGCCTCGCTCGCACTCCGAGACCGAGACACCACCGTCATAGCGGACTACCAGCATCACGGCCGCATCCACGACGGCAGCCGCACCGAACTCCTCGACCACGCCTTCACCCAATGGTCAGCCGCAAGGGCAGATGGCGCGTCGGTGATCGTGACCGCACCCGACCGGACAACCGTCGCCGAATTCAACCAACGAGCCCAAGAGAGCCTTCAACACGACGGGACCGTCGCCCGATACGGGCGGGTGATTGGTGACATCGAAGTTGGGGTCGGCGACGAAATCCTCACCCTCAGAAACGACCGGCAGTTGGTGGCGTCTGACGGTGCCGCGGTGCGCAACGGTGACCGCTGGCAAATCCATGCCCACACCCCCGACGGCGGGTTGGCTGTGCAACGGATTGGTGAGCACGCCGGCGCCACCGCCACCCTCCCACCCGCCTATCTGGATGCCGGGCACGTGGATCTCGCGTACGCCACCACCGTCCACAAAGCCCAAGGTGTCACCGTTGACCAATCACTCACCATCATCGACCAACGCACCACCGCCGAATCCCTCTACGTCGGCGCCACCAGAGGCCGGCACGACAACCAGATGTTGGCCGTCACCGACGTCGAGTTGGGTGAGTTCGACATCGACGGACCACCCCTCACCGGCCACGACGTGCTCGCCAGTGCGCTCCAACGAGACTCCTCCGAGCGCAGCGCGACCGAGATGATTCGCGAGCAGATCGAACCTGACCTCGGCCAGCGGGTCAGCACGCCGCCGCCGATCGAACCCGCCGCCCCAGCCATCCCGGTGCAAGACATCGACCCGCCTGCCCGGCCCGAGCCAGAACGGCCGCAACCCGATCAGCAGCTCGTTCAGGACCCGGCCGCACCAGCGCAGCCAGAACGGATTGTCGGACGAGGGTCGGAGCCGATGGTGGTGGAGGGTCCGTCGTTGGCGAAAACCCCGCAGCACGCCCCGGATCGTGAGCTCACCGGCGACGAGCTCCACGCCCTCCAAGTCCGCCGGCGGGTCCTGGTCGACAAAGTTCGTGACGCTAAAGGGGGCCTCAACAACGTCGAGGCGGCACGCGAAGGTGACCAGGCCAAACTCGAGAAGCTCCGTGACCGCAAAACCTGGGTCCAAGAACACGACATCGACGGGTCACGTGAACGCATTGACCAGATCCGGCACCGGGGCGTGATCGGCCAGCTCACCACCGGACCCAGGGAACGGTTGGAAGACCGCAAAACCATCGCTGGGTTAGAGCAGCGCATCACCGACGGGTACGCGAAACTGCGTGGCCTCGACATCCGCATCACCAGGCAACGAACCGCCATGGTCCAAGCCGAACAAGGGTTTGATGGGCGGGGCCGGCTCGAAGCCAGGCACCGGATGATCATCGACCACAACCAACCCCACATCGACACCATCGACCGCGTCATGGACACCGACGTTGAACGGCGCACCACCAGGATCCTCGACACCCTCACCGTCGAACCAGGACTCCTCGAACGACGCCGGTTGGTTGAGCCACCCGCCAACGCCCCCAACGAGATCTTCGAACGATGGATAGGCGTTGTCGCTCGAGCCGAGCAATACGACCACACCTGGAACAACCGGAACCCTGACCTCAACAGTGTTGAATGGTCGGCACGAGATCACCACAGCGACGGCCTCAACACCGCCAGGCGTGGTGTCGAACGAGCGCTTGAGCCCTACCGGCCACGCATCGAACGCCCAGGCCCCGACCTAGGACTCAGCCTGTGAAGCCACTCGCGGGACTGCTGCAGGTTCTGCGTTGTTTCCGGCTGTCGCATCGACAGGCGAGCGACAGCCGGAACTGGGTAACTGCTATAGGCCTGATCTGTTCTGGTACCCGAGAGCATCGCTTTGGGAGTCGACGTTGAGTCGGTCCCATCGTGATTTGTAGGGACCGGGCGTGAGCATCTTGCCGATGCGGCTGAAGAGCTTTCGAATGACTTTGATCATGTCAGCACCTATTCCTGGTACTCGACGCCGAGCAGCAGCTTGTCGGTGTCCACTGACGCGGTCGGTCGACTGGTCGGCAGCGTCAGCGCACAGTCTCTCACCGTTTCTGGCGTGGCTGTCGCCATCAGTTCCTCGATCGACGTCGCAGCCGTTGCAGGGTTCTCCTCGCTGATGCATGAGACCAGCAGTTCTGAGCGAGCAGTGGTTGCAACGGCGATTTCGGGCGAAATTTGGTATGCAATGTCAACCAGTCGAGCGTGTTCGTCATAGCAATCCGCGAAGATCCTGTCGGCCTCGTTCGACTCATCGAGACCGATGGCGAAGGCCGCATACTGAAGGCGAAGCCCCGTTGCGTCGATCTGGGGCCCTTCGACCTGTACACCGGAATCAGTGGCACATTCGATGGCTGTCGCTATTGCTTGGTCATATTCGTCTGGAGTGACACGACGATCCTCCAAGGTCTGCATTTGAGCGGCGTTGACGGTTTGGTTAACAGTCACGAGTTGGTTAGTTCCTCTGTTGTCCCGAGTAGCCGCTACACCCGTAGCGCCGAGAACCGTCATGACCGCAGCGGCGACCACGAGAGCTGGCTTCTTCCATAGTCCATTCATCTGTTTGCCCTTCTTCCTAGTTGTAGTGGTACTTGCGCATGCCGGCCGCTCCGGACTTGCCGTAGTGGCCTGTCCACACCGGGGTTTTCCCGCTGTAGAGATAGTCGTTCGCCAGAATCGCGGCCGAGCAGGCTCCGCCGCAGTAGACCCAGCTGCCTGTCCAGTAGTAGTGGTTGCCGTTGGCATCGTGGAGAGCCACCGACTTCGCCTTCACTTGAGCGCCCACTTCGCTACACGAGCTGCCAGAGATCTGCGAGGTTTGGGCATAGGCATGGTTGTTGCTCGCGTTCGCTCCAGTTGTGAAGCTCTGAGCCCACGGTTCGCACGACCCATTGGTGAAGTAGGAGCTTCCGCTCTGCCAATCCGGAAACTTGTATGCATGAGCACCCACGGGACCAATCAGTGCGATGACAGCAAAAAGAGCTGTGACAACTCCAATGCTGACGTGCCGTCGATGACCGGAGCCCTTCTCAGCCTCTACTTGTGGCGGGTCAGCGACCTCCTTCCACTCAGAGCTGGCGGTGTCGTGATTGCTTCGCATGTAGTCCTCCCGGTCTCGTTGATGTGCATTCATCAAGCCACAACGAGTTGGCAGTCGTCGGACAAGATCTGGCAGATCACTGCCAAACGCAGCCAAGACGATCGATTTCAACTTGCAGGAAGTCGCTCCAGCTGACACGGCAGAGATCGAGTTCGGTGGCTCTGACCGGGCTGGGCATTCCTTCAGCGATCGACCGGTTGGAGCCTGTGCACTGGGAACCCGGGTGCTCAGTCACGCAAATCAGCTCAGTGCCAGTAACAATGCTGGATGCCGATGGTTGTTGGACCACTCGATGATGTTGCTGCGATTGGTTTGGTCGCTTGTCGGATTCGCCGGTTTGCTGAGGCGGTTCAGCAAGCTCACGGGTCCGGGTGAGGTGGGCGAGCCGTGGACTCTTGAGTTTCAGCGTGAGGCCGTTGGTGTGTATGCGTCGGCGTTGCCGTGGGAATACTTGGTGGGTTTGGCCAACGGGTTCAAAGATGCAGCAGATCTGATGGTCACCGTTGCTGGCCCGAAAACTGCTGCGACCGAGTGGGGTCGGATGCAGCAGTATTTGCGTTCGGCAGCCAAGGCCATTGGCGAGCACGCTCCTGCTGATACGGCGTCTGTTCCGCGTCGGGCTGAGGAGTTGGCGCCAACAACGCCGCCCGTGATGCCGTTCGACAAGATCGCGAGGCTCATCAATCGGGACGGAGCCGAAGCGCTCCAAGCGATCGGTGCTGCGATTGAGCGGTGTTGCGGCGAGGTCGATGACTGTCCGCTCACCGATCAAGAACTCGAGTGGATGCGCTGCATTGTTGCTGGCGACCGGTCGATTGATATTGCTGAATCGGCTGGCTACTCCGAGCGGTCGTTCTACCGGGCGTTGTCTGATTTGTGGGAACGCCTTGGGGTAGATGACCGGATCGAGGCGATCGCGTTGGTGGTGGACCGAGGCTGGATCCAGATCGACCCCTCGTAGGTCGGTGGTGTCGAACGCGACTGAGGCCGCACCTGGTTGGGGTGCGGCCTCAGTTGGTTCAATGGTGGTGCTCATGGATATCAGAAGGGGTTGAAGAGGCTGCCCTTGCAGATGGTGCCGGAGTAGAAGTCCCACGAGCTGCTGTAGCGGGTGACGGTGGCCTTGACGTTGCCGCATTGGTAGGCGCCATTGGTCGAGGTCTGGATGTATTCACCAGCCCAGTTCGGGGTGCCGGTGTAGGTGGATCCCATCGTGATTGATGACACCGTGAAGTCCTGGTTGGTGAACCAGAAGCTCTGGCTGCAATTCAGTTCGCAAGAACCGCTCACCGCAGCACGGATCCGGCCGTCAGAGACCTGCAACAGCTGGGAGGGGTCGAGCCTGGTCCAGCGTGCGGTGTACTTGTCGACGCTGATGGCGTCGTCCATGCCGGGCTGTGAGTAGACGTTGTAGTGCTGGGTGAAGCACACCTGGAAGCTGTAAGAGCTGTCGACGCCGCACTCTTGGCTGGTATTCGCTGCTCTGGCAGCGGGTGGGTTGTCACCGGGTAGCAGGTATGACGAGATCACGGTGGTGGCCATCTCTGATGAGTGCGCTGACCGTCCTGATGAGTTGCGGGTGACGCTCTCGGTTTGCTGGAACGTCTGTGCCGGTTCGAGCACCGGATTTTCGTCAGATCGTGACGCGGTTGGCTGAGTTGCCGAGGCTGGTCCGGCGAGGCCGCCGATGAGGAGGGCGGCTGCTGTGGCGATGAGGAGCCTCAGCAAGATGGGTTTTCGGGGTGTGGGGTTCTCATAGTTCTTCATGAGTTTCCTTTCTGGTTGATGGATCACGAGGTTCCACAGACTCGGGTGTGTAGTGCCGCTGGCCAGTCGGCGGGATCGGCGGAGGAAACAACGGCGAAGTCGGCAACGGCGAACGTCTCGGTCGTGTCTGGGGTTGCTGCGTTGATGGTGAGGACGCCGTCGGGCGAGGTGTTGCAGTCGACGTCGAAGCGAGCGCCGAGCACTGCAGCTTCGCCTTGATCGAGGGTGAGGGTTGATGCGAGATCAGGGTTGTCGGGAAGCTTGTTGAGCGTCTCGTCGGGGTTGTCAGCCGGCTGATAGCCAGCGCTGTTCAGCGTGAAACCGGCAGCGGTTGTCTCCCACGTTGGATTGGTCAGTGTGAGCTGTGTGTCGGTGGTGTTGGTGATGACCAGGCCGATCGTGGCGACCTGGTTGTCGACGTTGGCGTCGCTGAAGTACTGGCTGGCAAGCATCACCGCTCCGCCCGTTTCGGGTGCATCGTCACTACCCGATGAGGAGCAACCCGTCGCGACCAGCAGTGCGATGGCGATGCCCACAAGCCACTGTCTGCTGCCGCCGGCAGAGCCGGTTTGCGCTGTTCGATGGAATGTCATGATCTCACAATGGCCGAAACGCATGGCAGGCGTGAGACAGATTCTGGCAGTGGGCTGCCAGCTTGGCCGGGCTGGGTCAGATGCTGTCGCGGACTTCGAGAACAAGGAGGTAGTTCTCGTCGAGAAAGTCTTGTTCCAGCGTCTGTTGAGTGCTGGTGTAGACGGCTTCGTAGTCCGAGGTGCAGTCAACCTCGGTGGTGGCAAGCGTGCGTTCGAGGTTGCGAACTTGTTGTAGATCGGTGGGGCTGAGGGTTCCGATTGCTTTCGCGTTCTCAAGGCTTTCGTAGGAGTTGTCTTCGAGCCCGGTGATGGCGGTGGCTTCGGCCAGAAAATGCTGAATCGGGTCGGCTACGCCTTCGGTGGTGGCGATTCCTGATGCGGTCATGCACCCTTCGATTTCGGCATAGGCGGTTGCGACGTCGGGGTGTTGTTCGATTCTGGTTTGGAGGTCGTCGAAGAGAGCGTAGAACTCTTCGAGCTTGGCCTGGGGAGCCGTCTCTGATGGGAGTGAGGCGTCGAAAGCGCTCTGCTCGCAATTGTCTGCTCCACGGGTCGCAGTGCTGACTTCGTAGAACGGGAGTTCGTCATCGCTGCTTTGCTGAAGAGGCCCACGGAGAGCTGTGTTGTAGGCCTCAAGCTCCTGATCAGTGAGGGAGGCCCGTATGGCCTCGTTCGGATTTGGAATGATCTCTGGCTGCGATGCAGGAAGCGTCGAAATTCCCCAGCCGAACTGTTCAGCGATTTCGGCGTTGCTGAGGCCTTCGATTTCTGGGGCCGGAGCGGGAGGGAGGGACGCAGGATCAACCCAGGCGATGTAGTCAAAGCCTTTGGCGAGCATGCAGTCAGCGATGTCTTGCTGGACCTTGCGCTGAACGTTCTCGACTCGTTGTCGAAGTTCGCTTCGGCTCGGCGTACCGAGTACCTCATTGAGCGAGGCCTCGCCGTCGTAACCAGCATCTGTTGGCGAAGTGCTTCCAGCACACGCAGAACTCGCGAAGAGAACCACGATCAGGATGGCTTTCATCGCAGAGTTCCGCGTAGCTGTCATCGTCAGTAGGACCGGTAGCGCAGCGAGTTGGTCTTGTCGTGGTTGGATCCGATGAGGAACTGATTGCTGATGCTGCGGATCTTCTGCATGTAGCTGGTGTAGCCGTTGCCGTCGTAGTGCCATGCGTAGCAATCGATCGAGTGTGTCGAATCGATCCGATTTCTCCAGCCAGTTGACAAGGTGAGCCCACCGCCATCGCAGTCGTCCAAAGCGATGGTCAGTTTGCTCGTCGACCCGCTGTTCGCATAGTCGTAGTGCCATGCGTCGTTGACCGCTCCCGCTGACCCGGCGAATACGCCGAGAGATGCGGCTGTCATCATCACTGCTACCGCTGCTCGCTTGATGTTCCTCATTCGTGCCTCCGTTGTTGGTTGATGTTGAATCAACCACAGGCCGTTGGCAGACGTCTGACAAATTCTGGCAGTTCACTGCCAACTCCAGGATCTCAGCTGCTCAGCATCCGCCTCTGCTGTGCACCCAGCATCCCGATTACAAAGGCGGTCCGGATGCCTTATCACGGTGGTCGAGTCGGGAGAGCGCTGTCATCGATCAGCACGACTGCCGTCGTCTGACGGCGGCCATGAGATTCTGAACGTAGGCGGACACGAAACTGCGCGTTGATGGCCAATGGTTTTGCGCGTTGGTGGCCATCAGAGGCGCGCGGTTGTGTTCGATGCCCTCGTGGTGGGGTCCACCGCTTGGGGCGCTCCTCCCAGTCGAGTTGTCGGTGACGAAACCGATGACCCCCGACTGGGAGGAACTGCTGTGAAGGATGGCAAACAAGTGACTGAGATATTGGAAGCGTTCGATCTGACCGGGTCGTTCCGGGCCGCGTCAGAGTTGGCGGGGTGCTCACCGAACACCGTCGCTGATTGGGTCGCGAAGCGTGACCGTGGCGAACTCGGCGATGCTGCGGGTCCGGCCCGCCGGGAGCGGATCATTGACGGGTTCGTCGACAAGATCGAGGAATGGGTAGATCGGTCTGACGGCAAGATCCGTGCCGACGTGTGCTTCGAGAAGTTGGTGGCGCTGGGTTATTCGGGTTCGGATCGCACGGTCCGGCGTGCGGTCGCCGAAGCGAAAGCATCGTTGAAGCAAGGTCGGCGGCGGGTGTATCGGCCGTGGATTGTCGAGCCCGGGATGTGGGCGCAGTGGGACTGGGGCCAAGGACCAACGATTAACGGGCGGTCCACGAATTTGTGGTGCGCGTGGTTGGCGTGGTGCCGTCACCGGGTCGTGATCCCGACCTGGGATCGGACGTTGCCAACAGTGATCGGGTGTTTGGACGCTTCAATGCGGGCGTGGGGTGGGGCTCCGACGTATTGGCTGACTGACAACGAGCGAACCGTCACGATCGACCACGTCGCCGGCATTCCGGTCCGGCACCCCACGATCGTGGCGGCAGGCAAGCACTACGGCGTCACGATCGCGACGTGTGTCCCCGCCGATCCCGAATCTAAGGGTGGTTCTGAGGCTGCGGTCCGGGTCGCGAAAGCTGATCTGGTCCCAACGGCTGCGAATCTGCGTGACGACTACAAATCATGGGCCGAGTTGGTTGAGGCGTGTGATGTGTTCATGGTCAAGGTGAACGGCCGTGAGCATCGGATCACCCGCCGTGCCCCAGCAGTGATGCTGGCTGACGAACAGCAACGGCTGCATCGGTTGCCTGACGTGGCCTACACCCAAGCGTTTGGGGAGACCCGCAAAGTGTCATGGTCAGCAACGATCAGTTTCGGAGGCGTCACCTATTCAGTCCCGCACACCCTTGTTGATGAACCGGTGTGGGTTCGGGTTGATGGCGACGAGATCGTTTGCGTCCACATCGGCCCAGCGGGCCCGGTCGAGGTTGCGAGGCATCGCCGCTCCACGCCTGGGACACCAGTCATCAACGATGCGCATTATCCGCCACGCCCAGAGGGCGCGTTGGCTCGTCAACCTCGACCAGTGTCGGCTGCTGAGGCGGAGTTCTTGGCGTTGGGTGACGGGGCGAGAACATGGCTTGTCGAAGCCGCCGCAGCCGGAACGTCACGGGTGAAAGTGAAGATGGCTGAGGCGGTGACCTTCGCCCGGTTGCATGGCGTCGATCGGGTTGATTGGGCGCTTGGGCACGCAGCAATGTTCAACCGGTTCGCCGAAGGCGACCTCGCATCGATCCTGGAGGCGAACCCTGCGGGCCAACGCCGCCGGGCTGATGACATCCATTCGATGCAGACCAGCACCAACGCCTGGCACAGCTTCGGCCGAGGAGGCAACCAATGACCGCCGGGCCTGTTGATGACGTTGTTGAACTGTTACGCAGCCTGCGGCTGCCTCACATGCGCCAAGCCGCCCCTGAGTTGTTGGCCACCGCAAAAGCGCAACGCTGGGAACCAGCCGAAGCCATCCGAGCACTCCTCGCTGAAGAGCTCACCGGCCGGCAAGCATCCTCGATCCGATCCAGGCGCAAAGCAGCGGGGTTCCCGACCGGGAAAACCTTCGACGTGTGGGACGAGACCCTCTCGTCGATCCCGCAGCCAACACAACGAGCGCTACGCACACTGGAATGGGTTGACCGGGCGGAGAACCTCGTGGTCTGCGGACCATCCGGCACCGGCAAAACCCACTTCCTCGAAGGGCTCGGCCAAGCCTGCATCGACGCAGGGCACAAAGTTTCATGGTTCAGCCTCGAAGACCTCGGCGCTCTCGTCCGCCGCCACGGCGCCGACGACACCGTTGCCAAAGCGATCCGCCGGATCATGCGAGCCGATGTCATCGTGATCGACGACATCGGCCTCCTACCCGTTACGACCGAGACCGCTGAAGCGCTCTACCGCGTCGTCGACGCCGCCTATGAGAAACGGGCGATCGCGCTCTCGAGCAACCTCCACCCAGCCGGGTTCGACGAACTCATGCCCAAAACAATCGCGAACGCGACCGTGGACCGGCTCATGCACCACGCCCACGTCGTGCTCACCAACGGCGACAGCATCCGCCTCACCCAAGCCACCGCCGGCAAAGGAGTCACACCACTGGACTAACCACACACCCACCGCGCGGTTCTACTGGCCACCACCGCGCGATTCACCTGGCCACCAGCGTTCAACTCCGCTGACCACCCACGCGCGACTCCCACTGGCCCTTGACAATCGACCGCCTGCAGCCACCCCTCTTCCGATGAGCCGGCTGTGCGAAAACGGCCACTATGCGACGCCACGGAATATCGGGCGATCCCGCCGCTCGTAGCGCCGGTACTGCAGCGCGTGGTCGCCGGTCGGGGCTCGTGAATATGTGCTGGCCTTTGCGCTGCTGAGCGAACTCGATCTCAAGTGCCGATCTCGCGCAGTGTGATAGTTCCGAAGGGAAGTGCTGTCGATATCGAGTGCTCGACGTTCTCAAGCAATGGCAACATGAGCGGGTGCCCCTCGTGATTCGGAAAGCGACGTCATCTGACACCGAGCTTGTGATTTCCAGCCGCCTTGACTTTCTCCGTGACGTTCGCGGAACAGGGTTCGAGGCATCGTCGGACCTCACGGCCAGGACGCGATCGTTCGTCATCGCCGAGAGCGACGGAGGACGACTCCACACATGGGTTGCCGAAGAGGCAGAACGCTTCGCAGGCATCGTCTCGCTGTTGCTTTGGCCGAGACCTCCACGACCTGAGGACTCCCGGGTCTTCGACGGGTACATCATCAACATGTTCGTGCCACCCGACCGACAACGCCAGGGAATCGGCAAGCAGCTGCTGGAGCGATGTCTTGCCAGCGCACCGGAGCTCGGGATTGGCAGGTTCGTGCTGCACACCACCGACGAGGGCCGCCAACTGTACGAGTCAACTGGATTCAGGCACACGCAGAAATGGATGCATCTCGCTGTCGCTGATTTCGACGACCAACCCAATGAGGACCGAGCATGATTCGCGCGGCTCGCAGAGACGACTTCCGGGCCGTGATGCGGCTCTACGAGCAGTTGAACCCCGAAGATCCCGTCGTCGCGGATGGCTCTGATCGAGCGACGTTCGAGCTGATCGTTTCAGATCCGTCGCTCCATGTCCTCGTGCTCGAAGCCGACGACAAGATCGTTGCCACGACGTATCTGAACATCATCCCGAATCTCAGCCGGTCGATCGCCCCTTACGCGGTTGTCGAGAATGTGGTGGTCGAAGAGCCGCTCCGAGGGACCGGCGTGGGCAAGCAAATCATGGCAGCAACGCTCCAGATCGCATGGGACGCCGGCTGCTACAAGGCGATGTTGATGACGGGATCGAAGCGACCCTCAACTCTCGGCTTCTACCGAGCCTGCGGATTCGACCAGGAGGCCAAGACTGCCTTCCTGGCTCGGCCTCCGCGCTGAACGACCGCTGACGTCGAGCCAGTCGACGACGGGTCGGCCTGGTTGACCGTGTCGGAATCGGCCTCGGTCGTCGAGGCCATACTTCACCGATGAACATCGACAATGCGCCTGCTGTCATCGAGGCTGTCGCTCAACGCCACCGAGAGCTCACATCGATTCTCGCTGAACTCGACGACGAGGCGACGCTTGCTCCGTCTCTGTTGCCGGGCTGGAACCGGCTCACCGTGATCTGCCACCTCCGATACGGGGCCGAGGCCAACCTGGCCATGACCCGGGCGGTCGTGGCTGGCGGGACAGCGTCGTTCTATCCAGAAAGACGGGCCGTGCAGCGACCATCAACCCTCGGGTTGCGACCCGGTGAGGATCCGGGACTCGCAATCCGATCACTGGCTGCCGCCTCGGCCGAACTCGACGCTCTCTGGGCGTCGTTTAACACCGAGAACTGGAGCCTTCGAGCAGTAGAACCCGACGACAATCCCGACCTCGGTCCCACCACGCTCGGATTTCTGACGCTCCTTCGCCTCACCGAAGTTGAGGTCCACGGCACAGACCTCGACGCTGGCGCAACGAGTTGGAGCGACGTCTTCGTCGACACTGCACTACCAATGCGTATCCGCTGGCTCTCAACTCGCCGGACCAACAGCACCGCTTCCAATGCCAGCGTGGTCGGCACCTGGATTCTCAAGCCTCACGAGGCGACACCGTTCACGATCAGCGCTACCACCGAGGGCATTTCCGTCTTCGAGGGCGACAGCGGCGATGCGGTGATTGCCGGATCGAAACGGGAGCTTCTTGCCTTCTTGCTCGGACGAACACCGCTGGCGACGCTCGCTGTATCGGGTGACCACGATCTCGCTGCCCGATTCAAACAGGCGTTTCCGTCACCGTAGGGACACTGTGCTCATCAAGGTCAGCGGCACTGAGTGAGGTCGCACAGCATGCAGCACCCGGGTGGTGCCCGGCCGCGCATAGCCCGCACCGTTGCCAGCATGGAAAGCTCGTGGATGTGAAGACAGATCTCGATCTAGCGTTCCAGCTCGCAGACCTCGCCGATGCCGAGACGCTCCAGCGATGGAGCTCTCACGGCGTCGCCGCCACGATGAAGTCCGACGGGTCACCCGTCACCGAAGCTGACCTGGCTGCGGAAGAAGCAGTGCTCGCATGTGTTGAGGCCGAGCGTCCGGGTGACGGATTCATCGGCGAAGAGGTCGGCGAACGGTCAGGCACCACTGGGCGGCGGTGGATTGTCGACGGGATCGACAGCACCAAGTCGTTCGCCGCGGGACTGAAGACGTGGGGAACCCTGATCGCCCTCGAAACAAATGTTCAGACATCGCCACTACGGGCGTGCGCCGACCAACGACCTCATCGACGCTTGCCTGTGGTGAGATCGTCTTGGGGCTTGCGTCGAGCCCGATCCAGGACCGCCGGTGGTGGGCGACTCGTGGCGGCGGATCGTTCAGGCTGCCGGCCATCGCTGACATGGGTGGCGCTCTTCGAGAAGCGCTCACCAAGTTGGCTGGCGGCACTCCGGTGGATCGACCGTGGTGCCATCAGATCAGGGTGGCCGAGGGCGAGGTCGACGTGTGTGTCTGGACCGCAGGTGACATCTGGGACCACGCTGCCCCATCGATTCTTGTTGAGGAAGCGGGGGCCGTTTCAGCGACTTCAAAGGTCGGAGACGGTTGGATACGCGCACGGCGATCTACTCCAACGGACCAGTTCACCAACAAGTCCTCGCAGTAGTCACCGATCGCTGACAAGAGCTTCCACACAGCGTTTCCCGGCTCATCGCCACGTCAAGGCACTCGACAACGCCCGCACGTAATCACCGTGCCTCCGCCGCGAGCAGCACGCGGTATCGGCCCAACAGCCAAGCCGCAATTTCGCAGGCATATCCCCAAAAGCAGCGCGCCGGATAGTCGCGGAGCCCGGCGACCTGGCTCGCCGAGATGCTGTCCGAGATCCACAGTTGAGGCCCGTGGTTGTGTCATGTTCTCTCAGGCATGAGTCTCTGCGCGGCTCGTGCAGTCGTAGACCTCTCGTTTCCGAAGCGAGCTGATTTCGTCTACATCATCGATGTTGGCCATCGGTCAGATGTCCATGCGTCCCAGGTTGCGAAACCCCCGGGCGGTGGATCGATTGTGGTGCCGGTGAGTTCATCAGCTTGGGGCTCGACGAAGTAGCCGTCGAAGCTGTCCAACTCTGCGTCGGAGATCTCGAACGTGGTGTCGGGTTCGGCGATGGCTCTGGCATCAAGACGTCGTCGTTGTTCGGCCCGGTCGATTGGCAGGTAGACCAGCTCGCACGAAGCTCCGGCGGTGGCAGCAATTGTTCGGAGGGCTGAACGTTCTTCTTTGCTCCAAACCCCGAAGTCCAAGACGGTGTTCGTTCCAGCTCGCAGCGATTGTCGTGCAATGGCGACGAACCGTCCTTCGAGGATGTCTCGTTTCCCGTCTGCTTCTGATTCGTTGAACAGCGGAATCATCCATTCATCAGGTGTGAGCCTGATTGCATGATGTGCTTCCTCCAACTCTCGGGCTCGCGTGGTCTTTCCAGAGCCTGGCAGACCGACCAGAACGAACAAGGTCGGCACATCGGGTTCACCGTTCGTGCGCGTTCGGTCAGCACCGTCGTGGGTGTTCATGTCGCCACGATTGCACGCGAGCCTTGGCAGCGACAGTGGATTTCGTACCGGTTGGTCGACCGTGTACGGCTGGCCCAACGAGCAAGTCGCGAACGACCCGTCCTAGTACCGGGTCACCCGTTCTACCTCTGCGGGCTGTGAAGTGCCTCGACGCTCCGCAACCATCTCTCCTCGAAGGCGGCTGCGTCGATCGAAACCGTGATCGCACCAGCCCCGTTCCCAGATTCGCTGAACTCGACTACTCCGTCATTGCCGAAAGCCTGGATCTGACTCGATCGCAGGGTCACGCAATCCCATTCAAGAGCGACACCGGCAGCCACGGGATCCCAGTGAAAGTTGACGAGATCGTCCGGCAAACCGTCGAATTGGAGACCAAGCGAATCAAATCCGCTGGTGTCCCGGTTCGCCTCGCTCTGTTGGGCGAGCAACTCTCCGACCGGGCCAGCATCGCGCAGGCGTTCGAGGTGCATTCCCTTCAGGGTCGCCTGCATCGCCACCGGCATCGTGACGAGCGTGAAGCGTTCAGCGGCCTCAGCGACGATGAGTGCGCTGGTGGTGTCAGACTGCGTGTTGAAATCCATCTCCGCGCCCCACTGGGGGAACGTCGCTGGTGGATCCTCGACCCAGCCCGCCATTGCCACAATGCGAGCGTCTCGGAGAGAGCCAGGCCGGGCGAGTTCAAGGCAAGCAAGATTTGTAAAGCCCCCGATTGCGAGGATGGTCGCTTCGGATTCGATTGCTTCAGAAAGCAGATCCAGCGCGGCTCCTGGCGGTGTTGGTGCCTGAGGCGGAGGTGAGGGCCAATGAACTCGGTCATCCCAGGTGCAGGTGAAGGCTCGATTGGTCAGGGTGCGCCCGAAACCCGCTGCGGACGGTATGTCGGTACGTCCAGCCATCTCGAGCAGGGCGCGCACACAGTCGTGCCGGTGGCCACCGTCTTCAAGCGTCGTCGTCACCCCTGTGATGTCGGCGCTCTCGTCGCCAAGCAGCATGGCCAGAGCACAAGCGTCGTCAGGATCTCCAGCGAAGTCTGTGTCGACGTGAATTCGATGGGTCATCCACGCATGGTAAGTAGGTTGCGTCGCCTGGTCGACCGAATAGGCATCCGCCTGCGGCTCAAACCGCAGCTCTCCGATCGCTCCGTCGCCCTCCCATTCGACGATTACCAACCCAGTATCCCGGTCATGGCCAGCGCGACCTGAGCATGTGCTCAACCCAGCGACCGACTGCGTCCGGGTAGATCCCCAGCGCAACCGCAGGAGCGCGGAGCCAAGTATCGATGCGGCCAACGGGAGCGAGAAGCATCGCAAGCCTCGCTTGTTCGCGCAGCTTCTCAATCAACAGTGCGTCAGGATCATCGCTCACGAAGGATCCCCAGGACGTCAGGTACGAATCGCGCATCGCAGACTTTTCGTGTTCCGTGCCTGGCCGATCAGGACGGTTGGGCATCAACGCTGTCAGTAACGACGCAAAGGGGTGAGCAACGCTTGTGTCGCCCCAATCGAAGACTCTGCCATCAGCAAACACGTTGTCTGGGCACAGATCGTCGTGCTGGATCGTTGCCGGGATGAGGTCAAGATCGATGAGGCTCGCTGCGTTTCGAGCTGCGTCGAGGAGCCATCGATGCAATGGAACCGAGCCGTCCTCCATCATCTGCTCGAGCCGGTCGACCGCAGCGTGAGGTCGCAGGTCAGGGCACCCCACGCTGAGCATGGCCTCCTCGGTCCCGACCATCGACTGCTGAAGCTCTGCGTAACCCAACAACGCCTGACTCCACGCCGTCACATCTGCAGAGCCCTCAAGCGTCTCACCGCCGTCAGGCAACAGCAGCCACCCGTTCTGTCGATCTACCTCGATCGGAGCGAGGACATAGTCCGGCGCTCGTTCGGCAAGAAGTGGCAGCAAGCCGCACTCGGCTGCGAACCCGGGGCACACCGCCTTTCCCCACACCAGAGTTCGATCGGTGCTCCAACGAATGAGGGTCGACCATGGCGTGGCCCGGACCACTTCGTGCTCTCCTAGCTCGACGCCGGCTGATCGCCGGTGTGCTTCCTCGGCCCAGGCGATGAGTCCTCCGATTGGCCATGCGTGCTCGTTGCCTTCAGTGCTTGTGGCCACCTCGACAGTATGCACACCGGCGGCGAAGAGGGGTCGGCGCAGTTCTTCCAATCAGCGGTCGAGCGGACCTCGTAAACAGTTGAAGCCACCCGATAACGACGCCGCATATTGACGACTCCGACCATCTAGAGACCACTCGGTATCGGCCCAAGCGTGACGTCACGGAATCCCGGCGCAAGTCAACGATTCCTCGGCGGGCTGATCAACGCAGTCCGGGATTACACATTGTCTCCTCCGAGTCCGTCTTCCCTGTGAAGTAGCCTTCGCTGCCGGGCCAGACATATGGAGTAGCGGCATGACAACAATCGACCCTCCGATGCAGGTCACCGAATGCGTCGACGTGGGCGGTTGGGCTCGTAGTTACCTCTTGAGCGACGACGCCCTCTGGCTGCCGTTTTGGCAAGACGATGTAGTTGCGAGGGTTTCCGCCACCACGTTTGAGTCTGTGCACAAGACACCGGTCGGAGCGGTGCGCACGAAACCACTTCGAGCCGGTACCCACGTTTGGGTTCCGAGCTACGACACCGAGACCATTTCGTGCCTCGATCCATCCACAGGGGTAGTTGCCGACCAAATCGACATCGGTGAGCCGACCTACTCCTTCATGAGGGACGGCACTTCGATTTGGGCCTGCCTGTTCAGCCAGCTGGTGCAACTCGACGTCGAAACCGGCATCGAGATCAACAGACTTCGGGGACCCGACGACATTAATACCGTCCAATTTCATGACGGACAGTTCTGGCTCAGGAGCGACCTCGGACGGAACCTGTTCACAATCGATCCCGAGGCGGGTGAGCTGCGTCAGGTCACCGAGCCAGGGGCCTTCACTGCCTTCTCCCGACCGGAGTTTGCCTTCGGTTCTGCTTGGGTTCCCGGACGGGGCAGCTTGTTGCGAATCGATACCGGCTCCCTGGGTTCGGTAGGACCGCCGATGCCTCTCGCCGACAACCGCCGCTACGTCACTAACGTCGTGGCTGCATTCGGCTCGATCTGGATGGCCGCAGACGACGACGAGCTGTGGCGAATAGACCCAGCTACCCATGAGATGCAGCACATCGGCCGGGGTGGCGGTGAAGAAACAATCATCTTTCCTGCTGGCGACTACCTGCTCGTCGGGAAGTTCGGAGGCCGTCTCACCGTGTACTCGGGAGAGACCGGAGAGACGATCTTGGAACTGGACTATCCGGCTCAGCCGATGATTGAAGCCTTGGGCTGCGTTTGGTTGATCGACGGTGAAACCGGGTCCGTCAACAGAATGCGGCTTGCAGATATGAGCATCACCTCACTCGACCTGCGGGAAGAAATCGAGTTCACGCATCCAGAGTTCGCAGGTGTTTCGTGGCTTGCCCAGGTGGGCGACTCCATCGTGGCTCACATCGAGGGCAAGCTCGCAAGGTTCAAATAGCGAAAACTCAACTTGATCTCCTGCGAATCCAGAGAAGAGTTCACCACTCGATAACACCCGCACGGAATCACGCTTCGACGACCGAGGCAAGGGTGCGATAACGGCCCTTATGTCGGTGATGTTGTCAAGGGGTGTTGTATTGCTGGTCGACTTTTTGGGCTGCGGCGAAGTACTCATC